>ERZ825159.2-NODE-2-length-543775-cov-36.141052_pt1 | contig 543775 bp, 421 predicted proteins | sample MGYA00519932_ERZ825159 | MGnify/ENA primary metagenome ERZ825159 (study PRJEB31778, sample SAMEA3449191) | human gut metagenome | biome: human gut; feature: human-associated habitat; material: faeces | place: United Kingdom | collected 2010/2012 ... | reverse complement strand
TTATAGCAGTGAGGTTCCACCTCTTCCCATTCCGAACAGAGAAGTTAAGCTCACTAACGCCGATGGTACTGCGCTACGCGCGTGGGAGAGTAGGTAGCCGCCTCTTCAAGCCGGATCCTGAACAAGGGTCCGGCTTTCTTTTTGTTCGCGGGCTTGCGTGTCCCTTCCCCTCGTGCGGTTGGCTCTCAGCGGCAGAGCCTGCCAAGGAGGGTTATGTCGGTTTAGAGGTTGATATTTTGTGCCTGGAGGTTGGCGTGGGCATACGCTTTACAGCACGTATTCGTAGTGGGGGGCGGTTTATAAACGCAGCCAAAAGCCGGGAATGATGGCGCCCGAAACCGAAATCCTGTTAATGAGCTGAATATCGTTTGAAAAATAGAGAGAATTCGTTAAATTGTCTTGAAATAAAATCAATATAGCGTTTCTTAGATGGGGCCATTTAGCGATAGATGCTGAAAAATAGATTCGGTTATGAAGAAAATATTTTGTTTAGTTTGTTTTTTCTTGGCTTTATTTTCGTTGAAAAGCATTGCTGACGTTCCTGAGGGAGCTATTCCGTTTGTTTTCGACGGACATCTGTATCTGCAATCGACCTTGAATGATACTATTCCCGTTACCCTTATTTACGATACCGGAGCTGACTTTCTCTATCTCGACGAAGATTATTTGAAACTCAATCATCTGCAAAACGCTTTCGGACGAAAAGGTAAGGCAACAATGGGAGGTGCGGGGAATGGCGAGCCTGAACGCATAGACATATTCATCGATCCGATTACAGTCCATTGCGGGGCGAGGGAATACCAAAACGAGATTACACCTATAATTAAGTTGCGTGATCTCCTCGGGAGGCACACTGACGGCTTGTTAGGTAATACTCATCTATTGATGAATCCTCTGGAAATCAATTTCAGCGAGAGCTATTTGCGCCAGTTAAAAGGACCGTTGTTAGCTGAACAGCTCGATAATTATGTAAAACTCGACGCTCGATTCGAGGATAACCGTATCGATGTAAAGGCGACGCTGCAAATCGACGATGAAAATAGCCTGGAGGGTTGGTTTAGAATGGATTTAGGGTGCGGCTCCACGATTATTCTCACGAATGAAACGGCGTCTGCATTTAATTTTATGGATGTGCCGAAGGCATATTTTTGCACACAGGCCGGAGGTATCGGCGGCGGTTCTGAGGAGGTTACGATAAGGGCTGCAAAATTCTTTATGGCCGATACGCTCGAAAATCTCGTGATAGATTACTCGCTCAATGAAAAGGGGGCATTATCGTCGGACAGACCCTATATAGGTATAATAGGTAATGAAATCTGGTCGCTCTACGACATTGTTTTGGATCCGGTAAGTTCTTCTGTATGGGTTAAACGCAATGAGAATCAGGGTACCTACGCCCAATCGTCGGTGACGCATATGGCTACTGTTGACCGTACGGATATTTGCGGTGGCTGGATTGTCAATGGCCTATATAAAGGAGGAGTCGCGGAGCAAGCCGGTATCGAAATCGGTGATATAATTGTAGCCATAAATAATCGTCCTGTCAAAGAAATAACCTGGGAAGAGCAACGAAAAGGTTTGGAACTTCAGGGAGAAACTACATATACCGTTCAAAAACCCGACGGTCAAATCGTTTCCTATACTTTGTTTATTGGTAAACAGATTATCTGACCCAACTATATCCCATATAGTCCGGAGTTTGCTGTTTCCAAAAAAATTGTGGAAAGGACGAGTATATGTCGATATGGAATCGGGACCGAGGACGATCGGTAAAGATGCCGCTCGCTGCCACGGGCCGGTTTGAATGTATGATCCATATTATTCGCCGAAAAACTCGCGGATAATTCCGTATGTTTTGTAAGTTTGGGGATAATTATGTGCGACTATGAAACATCCGGTAGATATTGATAATTGGAATCGTCGGGAGAACTATCTTTTTTTCCGGGATTTCGCCAATCCTTATTACAGTGTTACATCGCAGGTCGATGTAACGGAAGCGTATATTCGGGCGAAAGCGCTGGGTATCAAGTTTTCGCACTATGCGATGTACGCTTCGCTACGGGCTGTCAATTCCATTGAGGCATTGAGGTACAGGCAGGTCGATGGAAAGGTCTGGCTATATGATCGGATCAGGCTCAATACGGCGGTTGCGCGTGAGGATCACTCCTTTGCATCGGTTATCATTCCCTATAATGATACGCTGGAGGAGTTCGTCGCTGAAGCGCGAGGGATCATTGCAGCCGCGATGCGGGGCGAGGGAGATGCGTACGGAGCCGATTCCGAGAAGGACACGTTTGTTATAAGTGTGAATCCGTGGTATAGCTTCACAGGGTTACAGTTCCAGTTTCCGCAGAATGCAGGCGAGAATATCCCTTTGTCGGTATTCGGAAAGATAATGGTCGATATGCAGGGACGCCGTACGATGCCTGTGGCTGTAAGTTTCCATCATGGGTTTGTCGATGGTTATCAGGTGGGGCGTTATTGGGAGGCGTTCCAACATAATCTCGATACGCTCTCGATGTAAAATACACGATCCGATTTCGGCCGGAGTTTTAGTCGTTTTCACCGCTGTCCGCAGGGACAGGTAGGAACAACGGGGAACATTGAGGAGGCATATAAAGAATTATTTGGCATTATCATCCGTAAGTCGTATCTTGCGGCGGCCCGATTTTTTGAGAGATCTATTGTGGCATCGTGGGGCATTGTGGATTCATATTTGCCTGTCCGAAGGAGGCTTATGGTAGCTTATCCCTTGTAATGGGGATGGTTTTCTGTGGTTTTAGCCTGTTTCGGCGATTGTAGAATATGGATAATACGGCGATCTTTGTAACGTGAAAAGAGATAAGTGTTAATAGGGTTGATGAAAGGTTAGAGAAAAATTTTTGCCAAGAAATTTTATTTGTTAAAGATTGTGTGTGGAAAAGTCTGCTGGGAAGCAGACTTTTCTGTTTTTGGGTGCGAATATTTCGTATTGTCCATCGGGGGTATTGTTTTCGAAAGCCCGCGCAAGAGTACGAATACCGCAGAGTCGATATATTGGCCGGTCGCGGCCGAAAGTGAAAAAAGCCCCGGATGTTGCATCCGGGGCCTTTCTTTTGAAGGGCAGGTTTATTATTTGCCCATGTAGTTTTTCACGTAGTGGTGGTGCTGTCCGTAGCGCTCGAATGCTGCCCGGTCCAGGGATTCCTGGGCCGAAGGATCGGCGATCGAGATGATCAGCCGCGCACGCTCCTGCAGGCTTTTGCCGTAGAGATTGACGGCGCCGTTTTCGGTGACGAACCAGTGGATGTGGTTGCGGGTGGTTACCACGCCTGCGCCGCAGGTCAGTTCCGGAGCGATCTTCGAGATGCCTTTGTTGGTCACCGAAGGCATGGCGATAATCGCCTTGCCGCCTTTCGACAGCGAAGCGCCGTAGATGAAGTCTATCTGGCCGCCGACACCCGAATAGAATTTCGTACCCAGCGAATCGGCGCAAACCTGACCGGTGATATCCACCTGGAGTGCCGAGTTGATGGCCGTTACGCGGTCGTTCTTGGCGATGATGAACGGATCGTTGGTGTATCCCACGTCCATCATCAGTACGCCCGGGTTGTCGTCGATGAAGTCGTAAACCCGCTGCGAACCCATCAGGAAGGTGGAAACCATCTTGCCCTTGTCGATGTTCTTCGCTTCGCCGTTGATAACGCCCTTCTCCACCAGCGGGAGAACGCCGTCGGCGAACATTTCGGTATGGATACCCAGGTTCTTGTGGTTGCCGAGCTGTGCCAGAACCGCATTCGGAATAGCGCCGATACCCATCTGAAGCGTCGCACCGTCTTCGATCAGGGCCGCGCAGTGCTTGCCGATGCGGGTTTCGATCTCGTTGGGTTCGGTGAAATGTGCCTCTTCCAGCGGGGTATCGTCCTGTACGAAGAGGTCGATTTTCGACGAGTGGATCATTGCGTCGCCGAACGAACGGGGAACGTGCTTGTTCACCACTGCGATCACCGTACGAGCCGTTTCCACGGCTGCCAGGGTCGCATCGACCGAGGTGCCGAGCGAAACGTAGCCGTGTTTGTCGGGCGTCGATACCTGGATCATCGCTACGTCGCAAGGTACCGTGCCGCTGCGATAGAGCTTCTGGGTTTCGCTCAAAAAGATGGGAATGTAGTCCGCATAGCCGCTTTGCGTCACTTTGCGCACGTTCCCGCCCACGAAGAACGAGTCGAGCTGGAAGATGCCTTCGAACTGCGGATCGGCATAGGGAGCCGGCCCTTCCGTGTGCAGGTGGTGGATGTGCACATCCTTGAATTCGTGGTTGGCGCCGCGTTCGCACATGGCCTTAATCAGGCACTGGGGGGCCGAAGCGACCGAGCTGAGGTGAATATGGTCACCCGATTTGATGACTTTCACGGCTTCGGCTGCCGTTGTGAATTTAATCTGAGTGTTCATTTCTTTTTTCTTATTTTAGATAAGATTCCTTGCATTCGGTTAGTTGCGTTTTACCTCGACTTGCTCGTAACCTTCGATGACATCTCCTACGCGGATGTCGTTGAAGGATTCGATGTTCAGACCGCAGTCCTGGCCCGTGAGCACCTCCTTGACATCGTCCTTGAACCGTTTGAGCGAGCCGAGCTTGCCCGTGTAGATCACGATACCGTCGCGGATCACGCGGATCGGGGTGTGGCGGGTCAGCTTGCCTTCTCGGACGACGCATCCGGCGACGGTGCCGACTTTGGAAATTCGGAAGATCTCCATGACTTCCGCCGAGCAGACAATCTCTTCCTTCATCACCGGTTCGAGCATGCCTTCGATGGCATCCTTGATGTCGTTGATCGCATCGTAGATGATCGAATAGAGGCGGATTTCGATCTCCTCCTTTTCGGCGAGCTTGCGTGCCGATGCCGACGGACGGACCTGGAAGCCGACGATGATGGCATTCGAGGCCGCCGCCAACAGAACGTCCGATTCCGAAATCTGACCGACGGCCGAGTGGATCACATTCACCTGCACGGTCTCCTTCGAGAGCTTGATCAGCGAACCCGACATAGCCTCAACCGAACCATCGACATCGCCTTTTACGATGATATTCAGCTCCTTGAACGATCCGATGGCGATGCGGCGTCCGATTTCGTCGAGCGTCACGTGCTTCTGGGTCATGATGCCCTGGATACGCTGGAGTTGCTCGCGTTTGTTGGCGATTTCACGGGCCGAGCGGTCGTCCTCCATGACGTTGAACGTGTCGCCTGCCTGGGGAGCACCGTTCAGACCGAGCACCTGTACCGGCGTCGAAGGGCCAGCTTCGGTCACTTTTTGGCCGTTTTCGTTGAACATCGCTTTCACACGGCCCGTGTGTATGCCCGAAAGCATTACGTCGCCTATGTGCAGCGTACCGTTTTGTACGAGCACCGTAGCCACGTAACCGCGGCCCTTGTCGAGTGTCGATTCGATGACGGCTCCCGAAGCGCGGCGGTTCGGATTGGCCTTCAGGTCGAGCATTTCGGCTTCGAGCAGCACTTTTTCGAGCAGTTTGTCGAGATTCAGGCCCTTTTTGGCCGAAACTTCCTGATCCTGGTATTTGCCGCCCCACGACTCCACGAGGTAGTTCATCTGCGAAAGCTGCTCCTTGATGTGGTCGGGGTTGGCTGCGGGTTTGTCGATCTTGTTGATGGCGAAAACCATCGGGACGCCTGCTGCCTGGGCGTGGTTGATCGCCTCGACGGTCTGGGGCATCACGTTGTCGTCCGCCGCGACGATGATGATCGCTACGTCGGTGATTTTGGCACCACGGGCGCGCATGGCGGTGAAAGCCTCGTGGCCGGGGGTGTCGAGGAACGTGATTTTCTGGCCGTTCAGCTCTACACTGTAAGCACCGATGTGCTGGGTGATACCGCCCGCCTCACCTTCGATGACGTTGGTTTTGCGGATATTGTCCAGCAGCGAAGTCTTACCGTGATCGACGTGTCCCATGACGGTTACGATCGGCGGTCGCGGCACGAGGTCTTCCTCGCTGTCCTGTTCGTCGTCGCCGATGGCTTCCTGGATGTCCGCCGATACGAATTCGGTCTTGAAGCCGAACTCTTCGGCTACGACCACGAGCGCCTCGGCGTCGAGACGCTGGTTGATTGATACCATCAGGCCCAGGTTCATGCAGGCCGTGATGACCTCGGTCGCCGAAACGTTCATCATCGTAGCCAGCTCGGCTACGGTCACGAATTCGGTGACCTTCAGGATGGAGCGTTCCTGCTCTTCGCGCTGGAATTCTTCGTTCATGCGCTCGGCTACGGCTTCGCGTTTTTCCTTGCGGTATTTCGAACCTTTGCTCTTGGCGTTTTTCGACGTCAGGCGGGCCAGTGTATCTTTCACCTGCTTCGAAACCTCCTCGTCGCTGATTTCGGGCCGAACGACGGGCTTCGGAGCTTTGAGTTTGTCCTTGCGGGTCTTCTTGTTCTCTCCCGGACGGGGTTGGTTGGATTGCGGGCCTTGTCCGCGGCCGGGCTGTGCGGCGGATTTGCCGTTGCTGCCCGGCTTGGGGCTGCCTGCCGGCGTACGGGTCACGTCCACTTTCTCTTTACTCAGGCGTTTGCGTTTGTGGCGGTTGCCCGGTGTGAATCCCGATACGTCCATCGTGCCGAGTACCTGCGGGCCCGTGAGGGTCTGCACGGCGGGGCGGAAGATGTTGTCGCTCTTGGGCGCCGCTTCCGGTTCGGGTTTGGCTGCGGAAGCCGTTTCGGAGGCAGGTGCCGCTTCCGTTTTGGGGGCGGCCGGTTGCGGTGCCGGCTGCGGTTTCGGAGCCGCAGCCTCCGGTACGGGCTCTGCCGCCGGTTTGCTTACCGGTTTCGGAGCCGGTTTGGGCTTGGGCGAAAGATCTATTTTGCCCAGAATTTTGGGCTGGGGCAGTTCGTCCTTGACGCTGATGACGTTGCTTTTGATAATTACCTCCTGCTCCTCTTCGCGCGTCTGTTTCTGTGCCTCTTCGAGGGTGATCGTAGCCTGCTTCTGGGAGATTCGCTCCCGGATGCTTTCCCGTTCGTTGCCGGTAATTCGGCTCCCGCCGAATTCCTTCTCCAGAACGGCATAGACGTCCGGTTCCACCAGCGTATTGGGCGAACCGTCGGTTTTTATACCCTTCTTTTGCAGGAAGTCCGTGATGGTATTCAATCCCACCTTGAACTCCTTGGCAACCTGGATAAGTCTTAATTTTCTTTCGTTACTCATATATCGGTTTTAATTTTTGTGCGATGGGACGGATTACTCCTCGAATTCCGCTTTCAGTATCTCGACGACTTTCTGTGCCTGTTCCAGCTCCAGGTCGGCACGGGCGGCGATCTCTTCGACGGGCAGTTCCAGCACGCTCTTGGCCGTGTCGCAGCCGCAGGCTTTCAGGGCGTCGATCACCCAGCCGTCGATCTCGTCGGCAAATTCGGTGAGTGCAACGTCTTCCTCCTCGATTTCGCGGTAAACATCGATATCGTAGCCGGTCAGCATCTTCGAAAGCCGGATGTTCAGGCCGCCCTTGCCGATGGCCAGCGATACCTGGTCGGGCTTGAGATAGACCGAAGCTGTCTTCTTCTCCTCGTCGATGGTGATGCTCGAAATCTTCGCGGGGTTCAGGGCACGCTGGATCATTAACTGCGGGTTGGTCGTGTAGTTTACCACGTCGATATTTTCATTGCGCAGCTCCTTGACGATCGAGTAGATGCGCGATCCCTTCATGCCGACGCAGGCACCGACCGGATCGATGCGTTCGTCGTAGGATTCGACGGCTACCTTGGCACGCTCGCCGGGGATGCGGACGATCTTCTTGAGGGTGATCAGACCGTCGAAAATTTCGGGGACCTCCTGCTCGAAGAGCCGTTCGAGGAACTGGTTGGCCGTGCGCGAAAGGATGATGCGCGGCTGGTTGTTGTTCATCTCGACGCTCTTGACGATCGCCTTGATCGTGTCGCCCTTGCGGTAATAGTCGTTGGGAATCTGCTCGGTCTTGGGCAGGATCAGCTCGTTGCCCTCGTCGTCGAGGATCAGCACCTCTTTCTTCCATACCTGATATACCTCGCCGGTGATGATCTCGCCGACCTTCTCCGAATATTTTTCGTAAAGGTTGGCCTTCTCCAGATCGAGGATGCGCGAAGCGAGATTCTGACGCAGCGACAGCACGGCCCGACGTCCGAACGATTCAAGTTTGATCGGATCGACGTATTCGTCGCCCACTTCGTAGGTCGGATCGATGGCCTTAACCTCCGATACGGCGATTTGCATGTTCGGATTCTCCACCGCGCCGTCCTCCACGACCGTACGGTTTCGCCAGATCTCCAGGTCGCCCTTTTCCGGGTTGATGATCACGTCGAAATTCTCGTCCGTCTCGAACTGCTTCTGAAGCGCGTGGCGGAAAACGTCCTCGAGGACTCCGATCATCGTGGCCTTGTCGATGTTTTTAAGCTCCTTGAACTCTGCGAAATTGCTGATAAGATTAAGATTATCCATTGGTTTTTTATCTTGTTTATTTTTGAATTTCCACTATTTGAAATCGAGGTATTCCTTCGTGTATTTGATCTCTGAGAAAGGGTAGCGGCGCGTAACCCGCACCGTCTGTTTCCGCTTTTTACCCTCTACGGCCTGCTTCTCCTCGTAGGAGAGGGTGAGTCCCTCCTGGTCCGCCTCGTCGAGCGTCGCCAGAATCTTCACGCCGCTTTTGAGCAGCACTTCGACCGGCTTGCCGATCAGTTTGCGGTATTGGCGGAGGTGCTTGAGTTCCGAGCCGATGCCTGCCGAAGCTACCGTGAGGGAGAAATCCTCCGTGTCGCGGTCGAATTCGGCCTCGATCGCGCGGCTCAGCTCCACGCAGGTTTCGATACCTACCGAGGTGTCGCTGTCGATCAGCAGTTCCACTTCGTTGGCGGGCGAACAGGTGCAATCCACTACGAACAGGTCGGTGCCGACGAGTTTGGCATTGGCTATTTCGGTGATTTTCGTACAATCGATCATATTTGCTGATGTTATCAATAAAGTCGTTTTCCGGTGCGGGCAGTTCGTGCAAATCCGGACATCTGTCCTTCCCCGGCGAAAACTTGAAGTTCGTTCAGTCGTTTTTGCGGCCGGCCCGGAGGCGTTCGGCTTTTTGACGAAAATGTAGGAAATCGTCGCTTCCCGTTCGTTTTCATCGTCTTGCGTCCTGCGTTTTCTTCGAACATTGCATCGCAAGGAGCACTATTCGCGCCCGAATCTTGTCCCTGTTGTAGCAGGAGCTGTAATCGGGTACCCGCATGGCCCGCAACTGCCGGTTTCTCCCGACGGAATGGGCATGCGAGGGCATGCGGGTCGAGAAAATCGTGCGGATGATTCGCCGGTCGGGAGCGGTGAATATATCTACGAAATAAGGGGACTTGCTCGTCCCCTTACCTCTCTATACCCGTTTACGCTACAAATATAGCGAATGTTTTCCTATTTTCAAACCTTTGTGTCGAAAAATTATTCGTCTTTTTCGTTGCTCTGAGAGTAGGGCTTGATAATGCCGCGCTGCGATTCGCGGATGAACCGGATGAGTCGGTCGCGTTCGGGACTTTGCGGAATCTGTTTTTCGACCTCCTCACAGCCGTTCAGGTAGTTCAGGCCGCTTTGGAAGAGGATGCGGCAGGCGTCGTGAATTTGTGAGATCGTTTCCGGCGTGAATCCGCGGCGGCTCAGACCGACGCGATTGACGCAGGCGAAACGTACCGGATCGTTGTTGCTGACGGTGATGAAGGGGGGAATGTCCTTGCCCACCAGCGCGCCGCCCTGAATCATCGTATGCTCTCCGATGCGGGTCCACTGATGTACGGCTACGTGGCCGCCGATAACGGCCCAATCGCCGACTTCGACCTCTCCGGCGAGCGATACGCGGTTGGCCATGACGCAGTGACTGCCTACCACGTCGTCGTGGGCGATATGCACGTAAGCCATAATCAGGTTGTGGCTGCCGACGACGGTCTTGCCCCGGGAGGCGGTGCCCCGGCTGATGGTGACGCATTCGCGGATTTCGTTGTAGTCGCCGATTTCTGCCGTCGTTTTTTCACCGACGAACTTCAGGTCCTGCGGGGTGCAGGCGATCGATGCGGCCGTATGGATCTTGCAGCCTTTGCCGATGCGGGCTCCGTCGTGGATCACGGCCCCGGGGCCGATCCAGCAGTCGTCGCCGATCACCACATCGCCGGCGATGTAGGCGAAAGGCTCCACCGTTACGTTCTTTCCGAGTTTCGCGTCGGGATGGATGTATGCCTGGTTGCTTATCATGTGCGGTTACTCTTTATTTTTAACGATCTGGGCCATCATCGTGGCTTCGCAGGCGAGCGTTTCGCCGACGAAGGCCTTGCCTTCGACTACGGCTACGCCTCGTCGGATGGGCTCCAGCAGTTGAACTTCGAAATGAAGGGTGTCGCCCGGAACCACCTTGCGCTTGAATTTTACGCCGTCGATCTTCATGAAATAAGTCGAGTAGTGCTCCGGATCAGGAATACTGCGTAATACCAGCATACCGCAACACTGCGCCATCGCTTCGACGATCAGCACACCCGGCATGACCGGCTCTTCGGGGAAATGTCCCACGAAGAATGGCTCGTTCATCGTGACGTTCTTGATGCCGGCTACCGTCGTGTCGTCGATGTAGAAGATGCGGTCCACCAGCAGGAACGGCGGACGGTGGGGCAGCATCCGCCGTATATCGTTGATGTCATAGACGGGCGGTTTGCGGCAGTCGTATTGGAAACGGGGCTTTTCGCCTTCGCGGCGGATGGTCCGTTTTACCTGTTTCATAAACTCCGTGTTGGCGAAATGGCCGGGACGAGTGGCCCATACGCGGCCCTTGATGCGTTTGCCCAGCAAGGCGAAGTCGCCCAGCAGGTCGAGGAGCTTGTGGCGGGCCAATTCGTTGTTGAAACGGAGCTCCAGGTTGTTCAGGTAGCCGCCCGTGATGCGGATATCCTGTTTGTTGAAAATTTTCTTGAGATGTTCGAGCTGATCGTCCGGGACGGGATTCTCCACGACGACGATCGCGTTGTCCAGGTCGCCGCCCTTGATCAGGTTCATCTTCATCAGAGGTTCCAGATCGTGCAGGAAGACAAAGGTGCGGCAGGGGGCGATCTTCGCGGCGTAATCGTCTTCGGGGTCGAATGTCGCATACTGGTTGCCGATCACCTTGGAGTTGTAGTCCACGTGCAGCGATACGGAAAATTCGTCGTCGGGGTAAAGGATGATGGCCACGCCTTTTTCCGGAATCGTATAGACCATTTTTTCGGTGACGTGGTAGTAGGTGCGTTCGGCTTCCTGAGGTTGCAGGCCGGTTTCGACGATCGTTTTCGCATATTCTTTGGCCGAACCGTCCATGATCGGAGTTTCACCGGCATCGACATCGATCGTGGCGTTGTCCACGCCCAGGGTCCAGAGGGCCGACATGATATGTTCGATGGTCGCAACGCGTGCGCCATCCTTTTCGATGGTCGTGCCCCGCGAGGTATCCGTGACATAGTCGCATAGGGCCGGAATTTCGGGTTTGCCTTCCAGGTCGATGCGGCGGAAAACGATGCCGCTGTTCTCCGGGGCGGGATGTACCGTCATCGTCACTTTGACGCCGGTGTGGAGGCCTGTACCTGAAAACGAGATCGGGGCTTTGAGGGTTTGTTGTTTGGCAGCCATAATCTGAATTTATTCAAATCGCAACATACATTCCCGCTGACTGCCGGGTCCCGACGTGTGTGGGGCCGACCGTCATTTTCGGAAATGTTTATCGCATTATTTGCGCGCAAATATAGGAAATATTATTCAAAAATCGTATTTTTGCCTAAATTATTGATAAACCGAAATTCCGTGGCATCACCCGACAGAACTCCTCGTCCTCCGAAATTGCAGCTTCCCTTCGAGCAGAAAAAAAACGATGCGGGAGAATGGGCTTACGACCATCGGATCGGATTGTGTGTCACGTTGATTGCCTATTTGGTGCTTGCGATCGCCTTTATGGTGGGAAAAATCGTCGTGGGGGCCAAACCTTCCGTGCAAGGCATAATCATTGATACGAAAACTTTAGCGGAGCTCGAGGCGGAGAAGATGCGTCTTGAACAGGAGGTACGGGCTCGCCAACAGGCGCAGGAAGGCGGCGATTGGCGGGATGTGCGCAACCAGTATTCCAACGAGAATGCGCTCGAGGAGCGGTCGCGTGACGACCGTGGCTCGATGTCCTCGTCGCTGAAAGAATCCGCCGAAGCGGTCGGCGAACGGATGCAGGCCAACCGGGACGCTTACGAGCAGGGATTGGCCGAGGAGCGTGCGATTCGGGAGCGTATGGGGCGCAGCGGCAAGGACGATCGGACACAGGACAGTCGGGCCAGGGGACGGGTCACGGTTTCCTTTTCGCTGACCGATCCCGTGCGGACGCGCCGTTATCTGGAGGTGCCGGCCTATCAGTGCGAGGGAGGCGGCGAAGTGGTCGTCGGTATTACGGTCAATCCTTCGGGAGAGGTCGTTGCTGCAAAAGTGGCCTCCGGAGGCGATGACTGTATGCGGGAGGCTGCGCTGGAAGCTGCACGTAACTCGCTTTTCAATATCGATGATTCGGCGCCTGCCCGACAGTCGGGAACGATTACTTACCTATTCATTCCTCAATAGGGTGCGGTGCCTGTCAGCGATTGTACGCGACAGGCATTTTTTGTAAATTTATATAAGGATTTCCTATGCATAATATCATTACGACCGAAAACATTCTGTTGATCGGAGCCTTGCTTCTTTTCGTCGCGGTAATGGCCGGCAAGGCGGCCTATCGTTTCGGCGCCCCGGCCTTGCTCTTTTTTCTGGGGGTCGGTATGCTGTTCGGTATCAATTTCATTTCGTTCCATTCTGTCGAAGCGACCCAGTTCGTAGGTATGATCGCTCTTTGTATCATCCTTTTCACGGGCGGTATGGATACCAAGTTTTCGGAAATACGACCGGTGATCGGACCGGGTATCGTACTGGCGACCGCCGGAGTCGTCATGACGGCGGTGATCGTAGCGGGTTTCGTCACGCTCATTGCCCCATGGGTCGGGCTGGCCGTATCGTTTCCTGCGGCGCTGCTGCTGGCCGCGACGATGTCTTCGACGGATTCGGCTTCGGTTTTCTCCATCCTGCGAAGCAAGAAACAGGGGCTGAACGAGAACCTGCGCCCTCTGCTGGAGCTGGAGAGCGGTTCGAATGACCCGATGGCGTACGTGCTGACCATTGTGCTGATTGGCGTATTGTCCGGCGGTGCGGAGGCCGTGAGCGTACCGATGAGTATCGTGAAATTCGTGATTCAGATGCTTCTCGGCGGTTTGATGGGGTATGCCATCGGTCGGATCGGCGTATGGACCATTAACCGCATTAACCTGAGCAACTATTCGCTTTACCCGGTGCTTTTGCTTGCCTTCGTTTTCTTTACCTTCTCGTTTACCGACCTGATCGGTGGCAACGGATATCTGGCCGTCTATCTGGCCGGTTTGGTCTTGGGGAATAATCAGCTGACGCAGAAGCGGTCGCTTACGATCTTCTTCGACGGCTTCACCTGGCTGGTGCAGATCGTGATGTTCCTTACGCTGGGTCTGCTCGTCAACCTCGACGAACTCTTGCAGCCCGACGTGCTGATGCTGGGATGCCTGGTCGGGGCTTTTATGATGTTCATTGCGCGTCCTATCACGGTGTTCGCCTGTATGATGCCTTTCCGCAAGTTTACGACCAAAGCCCGTCTTTATGTTTCCTGGGTCGGTCTGCGCGGTGCCGTGCCGATTATTTTTGCGACCTATCCTTTGCTGGCCGGTACGGAGGGGGCACGGCTGCTGTTCAACGTGGTTTTTCTGGTGACGATTCTCTCGCTGCTGGTACAGGGTACGACCGTGAGCTGGATGGCGAATCTGCTCGGACTCGGGTATGCCGAAAAGAGTCCTGCCTTCGGGGTCGATGTCCACGAAGATATTCCGTCGATATTTACCGAGGTCCTTGTCAATGAATCGATGCTTCAGGGGGGCGCTACGCTCAAGGAGATCAACCTGCCGGAGAATACGCTGGTGATGATGGTCTATCGTGACGGAGATTATTTCGTTCCACAGGGCAATACCGAACTGAAGGTCGGTGACAAGCTCTTGGTTATTTCAGACCGGGGCGAGGAGCTGGAGTCCACCTATAAGGATATGGGAGTCGATGAAGTGCTGAAACTTTGAGATATTTCCTGCAGATCGGTTCTCTCTGTTATCGAAACAAAAAAGCTGTCGTTTTCGACAGCTTTTTTGTTTCGAATATATCTTGAAGATTAGATCTCCCAAGTAGCGCCCGAGTGGAGCAGGTCGTCCACGCAGTGGATCTTGCTCTGGGCTTTCACCTCTTCCACCTGCTTTTCAACGGCCTGATCGTAAACGATTTCGTCCTCGACCGAACGGATTACACCGAGTGCGACCGGATAGTCGGGATATTTCATTGCGGCCAGCATCGAGTGCAGCGTCGTGTCTTTGGTGTGGGCGTCGTGCGTCAGGATCTTGTCCAGCGTATAGCCGTCCTGTCCGACCGTTACGACTTTCAGGCGCATATCCTCGAACACCAGACCTTTTTCGTTGTTGGCGCCGAAGAGCATCTTCTCGCCGTGGCGCAGCGTGATGGTGTGCTCCTGGCGGGTAGCCTTGTCTCCGGCGAAAGCCGCATGGGTCTTGTCGTTGAAGATCACGCAGTTTTGCAGAACTTCGGTGACCGACATACCCTGATGTTTCGCCGCTGCGATCAGACACTCTTTGGTCAGATTCACCTCCATGTCGATCGAACGGGCGAAGAAGGTGCCTTTCGCGCCGATCACCAGTTCGCCGGGGTTGAACGGCTTTTCGACCGTACCGTAGGGCGAGGTCTTGGTGATTTTGCCCAGCTTCGAGGTCGGCGAGTACTGACCTTTGGTCAGACCGTAGATCTCGTTGTTGAACAGGATCGCGTTGAGGTTGATGTTGCGGCGGATCGCGTGGATGAAGTGGTTGCCGCCGATGGCCAGCGAGTCGCCGTCGCCCGAGGTAACCCAAACGTTCAGACGCGGATTCGCAGTCTTCACACCCGTAGCGATGGCATTGGCGCGTCCGTGTACGGAGTGGAAGCCGAAGGTCTTCATATAGTAAATGAAGCGCGACGAGCAGCCGATGCCCGAGATGAACGTGAAGAGGTTGTGCGGCGTATCGGTCTGGTCGGCAATTTCGGGCAGGGCCCGCTGTACGGCATTCAGAATTGCGTGGTCACCGCAGCCGGGACACCATCTTACTTCCTGGTCGCTTTTGAAGTCTGCCGGAGTATATTTGTAATCTGCCATGGCTTTATTTCAGTAAAGAGTGAAACTTGTTCGTGAGCTCGGTCACCGTGAACGGCTGGCCTTCGCACTTGTTGTACTGTTCGTAGTCGAATTGCTGCAATTTGCCGCGCAGGTAGTTGGCGAACTGTCCTTCGTTGAGCTCGCAAACCACGATCTTCTTGAAGCGCTTGAAGATGTCGGCGACGCCGTGCGGCAGCGGGTTGATGTAGTTGAAGTGGCAGAGCGAAACTTTCTTGCCTTCGGCACGCATTTTATCGACGGCATTCTGCAGGTGTCCGCGTGTACCGCCCCAACCTACTACGAGCAGATCGCCTTCCGGGTCGCCGTAAACCGTCTGGTGCGGGATGTAGTCGGCGATCTTGGCGATTTTCGCGGCACGCAGGTTCGTCATTTCCTGGTGATTCTGTGGGTCGATCGAGATACTGCCTTTCAGCTTGTCTTTCTCCAGTCCGCCTACACGGTGCTCCAGACCTGCTTTGCCGGGGAATGCCCAACTGCGTGCCAGCTTCTCGTTGCGGGCGTAGGGCATGAAAGGGCCTCCGTCCTCGGTTTTGTCGATGATCGGCGGGTTGATGGTCGGGTAATCCTTCATCGAAGGGATCTTCCACGGTTCGGAACCGTTGGCGATGAATCCGTCCGAGAGAAGCACTACCGGCGTCATGTGCTCCATGGCGATACGACCGGCCTCGAATGCGTAGTGGAAGCAGTCGCTCGGCATCGAGGCGGCGATGACCGCTACCGGGCTTTCTCCGTTGCGGCCGTAGAGGGCCTGCTGAAGGTCGCTCTGCTCGGTCTTGGTCGGAAGACCCGTCGAGGGGCCGCCGCGCTGTACGTCCACGACTACCAGCGGAAGCTCGGTCATCACGGCCAGACCCAATGCCTCGCTCTTGAGCGAAAGACCGGGACCCGACGTGGTCGTCACGGCGAAGTTACCGGCGAACGAAGCACCGATGGCCGTACAGATACCCGCGATTTCGTCTTCGGCCTGTACGGTTTTCACACCGAGGTCCTTACGTTTGGCGAGTTCCTCGAGAATGACGGTAGCCGGAGTGATGGGGTACGAACCGCAGAAGAGGGGCAGACCGCTCTTCTCGGATGCGGCGCAAAGACCCCATGCCGTTGCGACGTTACCGCTGATCGACCGGTAAGTGCCTTTCTCCATCTGGCCCGATGCGACGGTATATGTATTGGCGAACTGATGCGTGTTGGCGGCATAGTTGTAACCGGCGTCGATAGCGCGTTTGTTGGCTTCGGCTATAGCCGGATTTTTCTTCGCAAATTTTGAATCGAGGTAGTGTTTCGCATGATCCTCTGGACGGTTGTAGAGGTAGAAGCAGATACCCAGTGCGAACATGTTTTTGCACTTGACCATCGCTTTGTTGTCCAGACCGGAATCCGCCAAAGCCGCCTTGGTCATCTCCGTAATGTTCGGAACGACTACGTTGAAATCTTCCAGGTTCAGCTCCCGGATCGGGTCGAGCGTTGCGAAACCCGCTTTCCGAAGGTGCTCTTCGGTAATGGAGTCCTCGTCGAGGATTACCGTTGCACCCGGCTTGAGCCATTTGCGGTTCGCCTTCAGTGCCGCAGGGTTCATTGCGATCAGTACGTCGCAGAAGTCGCCCGGGTTGAGCTGTCTTTTGGCTCCGAAGTGCACCTGGAATCCGGATACACCCGCTACGGTACCTTGCGGGGCGCGGATTTCGGCGGGATAGTCGGGGAATGTCGAGATTCCGTTGCCGAGCAAGGCTGAAGTGTCGGAAAAGAGCGTGCCAGTAAGCTGCATGCCGTCACCGGAGTCGCCCGAAAAGCGGATCACGACATCTTGCAGCTCTTGTACCTTGTTTTCATTCATTGCTGTATGTGAATTAGTAATATAATAAGGTTGCTTTATTGGGTCGTTTTCTGTGGCCGGCACGGTTTCGATCGATTCGACCCTGCCTTCCTTTGTCGAAAACATTATAATATAATGCCACAAATATAACAAATATATTCCGGATAAAACTCACAAATCGTAATTAAAAAAATATTGTTTGGTTAAAACTTTGCTTTTTTTGTGCTTTTTGTAATTATAAATAGGAAGAAATCCCGGCTGCGGGCATCGCAACCGGAACATTTGGAACGCTGCACCGAAATCCGGTTTCGGGTACGGCCCGTAACGGCTCGCGCGATTTCGTGCTACCGGATCGAATTCATCCGGATACTGGCCTTGACCAGGGCGAGGGCCCGGATGCGGTCCACGGCCACCTCTTTGTCGGCGTGATGGGGGTTCTGACTGACGAGTTTCACGTACCCTTCCCGCTCGGATTTTTGGATGTATTTGACCGTGATGTACTCTTCGCCGTCGATGTCGATCGAGAGCAGGTACATGTCGCCCCAGAAGATGTCGCCGATATCCTTGAGCTGTTTGTAAAGTACGATGTCGCCGCTTTTGAGCAGCGGGTACATCGAGTCGCCCACGATATAGATGGCACCGTCGCACTTGGGCAGGTTGGGGATGTGGATGAAATTGACGGGCCGCGTCTGCGCGTGATCGGCGAAGAGCGGCACCAGGCCCGCCGTCCCTTCTATGGAGTAGAGGGGGACGCTTTGCAGCGGCAGCGTGTTGTCCGTGCGGTGCATGTAGGCGGTCAGATCGGGTTCGGCATTGAACATTTCCCCTTCTCCGCTGTCGAGCCAGTCCGGATTGACATTCAATTCTTGAACCAGGATGTTCTTGTTCCGGGACGAGAGCGCCGCCTTGCCCGTTTCGATCATCGAAAGGGCGGCCTTTCCGATGCCTAATCGTTGAGCTAACTGCTCTTGTGTCAGACCTATTGTCTTTCTCAATAGTTTTAAGCGATCCCCCGTCATATCGTATCAAAATTTTTTATGGTAAATATTTTGATTCTCTTGTATTAAATTCAAAAATTGAACTTATCTTTGTCTTGCAAAGTTAAACGATTTATTTTGTTTATGCAAAATTTTTATTGAACTAAATTCTTTTACGATGACCTATCCAATTATTCCGGAGTTATACGGTATCGTCGCTCGCAAGCTGTTGGATGAAATCGGGGAGAAGAGTTTCTATTCCGGTTCGTTTTCATTCGACTACGGTTCGAAAGAGTGTCGTTTCGTCGCCTCGATCGTAATCTATCGTTCGAAGGAGTGTCTGCCCGAAGGCGACGCCGATCGAATCGACGACCTGGTTCCCGTCTGGTGGGAATTCCATACATCCGACCAAGCGGGGGAACGCCCCAACGATTTCTCCTTTTCCGAGCTTAAGGAGTACCTCTTCTGATTCGACTCCGCAAGATCGCACATCCCATCCGGAGCGGCGCCTCCTGCGGTCTTTTTCCGAACACATTGTTCTTGGTTTTCGATACCCGCTGCAACGGGCGGTTCCGTTTTTCCGTTGTCGTTCGAAAAGTTGAACGCTGTTCTGCGATTGTCGGATGCGGCGATTCTGGAATCCGGCCGACCCGTGCGTATCGAAACCCTCCGCCTCCCTTCGGCAGCGCCGTGCCACCGGGCGGAGCTTAAAAACTACTGACCTATGAATATAGATGTATTGAAGGACTTGTCCCCCGCAGAACCGGCTTCTGCGGGGGATTTGCCTCCGTTCGGCCTGTTTGCCGCCGGAGTCTATCCCTTTCTGGAGTTCCGGTGGTTTCACGAGGCCTACTACCGCGTACTGGAGGCATTCGCCGCCGGGCGCGTCCGCCGGCTTATCGTCACCATGCCGCCCCAGCATGGCAAGAGCGTCGGGGCTTCGACCCTGCTGCCCGCCTACCTGTTGGGGCGCAATCCCGATCTGCGGATCGCCATCGCCTCCTATTCGGCTTCGTTGGCTTCGAAGTTCAACCGGCGCGTGCAGCGTATCATCGATTCGCCCGAATATGCGGCCTTTTTCCCGGAAACGACCATCAAGCGGGGAGCCAGGCCTCCGGAGTACCTGCGTACGGCTGATGAGGTGGAGATCATCGGTCACCGGGGCGGCCTGCTCTCTGTCGGCCGCGAGGGGGCGCTCACGGGCAACCGTGTGGACTGCTTCATTCTCGACGACCTTTACAAAGATGCGATGGAGGCCAATTCGCCCGTCGTGCGGGAGAACTGTTGGGAGTGGTACACCTCGGTCGTGAAGACCCGTATGCACAACTTCTCCGGCGAGTTGATCGTCTTCACGCGCTGGCACGAGGAGGATTTGATCGGCACGCTCTGCCGCCGGGAGCCTTTCGTCGAGTTCACCGACTGGGCGCAGCTCGATACGCTGCCGCCCGATACCTGGCTCTATTTGAACTTCGAAGCTCTCAAAACGCGTCCTCCGTCGCCGGTCGATCCCCGTGAACCGGGCGAAGCGCTCTGGGAGGAGCTTCACGGCGCGGAATTGCTGCGTGGTAAGCGGCGGCTCGATCCCGTGCGGTTCGAGTGTATGTATCAGGGGCGTCCTTCGGTGCGCGAAGGGCTGCTCTACGGGGATAATTTCCTGACTTACGAGGAGCTGCCCCGCGACATCGTGCGCCGGGCGAACTATACCGATACGGCCGATACGGGCGACGATTACCTCTGTTCGCTCTGTTATGTCGTCGATCCGGACGGGGTGATCTACGTTACCGATGCGGTTTATTCGCGCGAACCGATGGAGATGACCGAAGGACTGGTGGGAACGATGCTCCGCGAGTCGGGTACGCGTGCGGCACTGATCGAGAGTAACAACGGAGGCCGGGGATTTGCCCGCGCGGTGCAGGCTTTAGCGCCGCAGGTTCGTGTGGAGTGGTTTCACCAGTCCGCTAACAAGGAAGCCCGCATCCTCTCGAACGCAGCGACGGTGGTTCATACGGTACGTTTTCCCTGCGACTGGGCGCTGCGCTGGCCCGAATTGTATGCCCATCTGACCACTTACCGCTGGAAATTCCGTGCTAACCGCTGGCACGATGCCGCAGATGTGGTGACGGGCCTCGTCGAACGTGAAATCGCCGGGCGGGACACCCGTATTAAAAGCGTTAAATTTATGTAGGCGATAGATCGCGGTTCGTGTGTATTCGCGATTGAGGTTTGTGTGGTGCGGGAGAGAGAATCCGTTGGTGTGTCGTGGACGTGTTGATCAGTTCTGGTCTGAAATCTCTTTCGGTCCCGGTAGGGAAGGTGTTTTGGGAAGTTGAAAAACATACGAATTGTGCCGGCGACCGTCGGCCCGTCATTGCCTTTGTCACATAACGCTTTGGGTTAAAAGTCTTTGTAAAAATCGATTTTCATATAAAGGATAAGGAGGAGCAGGGCATAGAGCAGCGACCACCGATGATGATCGAGCATGTTTGCTACGGATGTATTTTGTGGTTATTGTATGCTATGACGAAGTACATCGTTGATAAAGAGATTAGTAGGACGATATTATGGAGCTTGGGGCGTGATTGTCGCTGTAAAAAAATGAGGCGATGACGAACTAAATCCTGATAAATCCTGGGGGATACACTAAATCGTATAATCAATCACCATGGCAAATATTGCCGAATAGGCGCTCTTTGAATAATTTTTTATATATTTATGTCGAATTGTTTTATTGGACGAACTGTTTTTAGGGGGATTTAATGATTTTCAGCTTATGAGAAGATTTTTATTTTGGTCTTTGTGTTTTTGCCTGTTGTTTCCTGTAGGGTTATCTTCTTGCGATGGCAGCGATTCGGCGGCGGTGATTTTTGGGGGAACGACCGGGAAGCTTACATGGACTTTGACGGAGGATGGTGTCCTGACGATTACCGGGGAGGGACCTATGCCCGATTATAGAGATGGAGGTACTTCGGAAACTCCGCCTTGGTATCCGCATGTGAACAGGATTTCCTCCTTGACGATTGGCGAAGGTGTGACCCGCATCGGAGATTATGCATTTATGTTATGCAGCTTTGTGACGAAAGTTGTTATTCCGGAAAGTGTGACAAGTATGGGAGATTGGGCTTTCTGGCATTGTCAGAGTTTGAAGCGTATCACCTTCCCTGACCGTATGGTGAGGTTCGGTGAATGGGCATTCTACGAGAATGAAAGTCTTCAGAGCGTCTGTATTCCCGAGGGGGTAACGACTATTCCGAGCAGCGCTTTTGCTCGATGTCATAATCTAACGTGTGTTATCATGCCGGGGAGTTTGCAAACTATTTGTGGCGGGGCTTTTTCGCAGTGTCATAAATTGACGGATGTAACTATTCCCGATGGCGTGACGGTGATTGAAACAGGAGCTTTTCCAAGTTATCTTGATATGGCTGTCGTTACCTGTCTGGCCGTTATTCCGCCGGAGCTAGGGAAAGATAATTTCGGCCTTCCTGCTAAAATTCTTTATGTACCTGCCGGCAGTGTGGAGGTGTACAGGAAAAATGCTGTCTGGAGAGAGGCTTTTGAAACGATTGCGGCACTACCCTGATATTCCTGCCTGTGGGCGGGCGGTGCCGAGAACGAAATATCCCCGTACCCTGCAAAAGGGTACGGGGATATTTCGTTCTCGGAGTCGGCTGTTTCTCGAAGGATTATTTTTCCTGTGGGTCTTGCACTATTTCTTCGGCACGGCGGAGCGGATTGACAGGGGCTCCGAAGGTGAAGAGGCGACTTAACTGCACGACAAACCAAAGTTCGGAAGAGCGAATCGTTATCGTAACGCTCTTCCGGACTTTGGCTTTTAATGGCTTGCTTTCGGTCTTTTGTGGCGGTTTGCCCGACAGCATAGGGAACGGGTGGTTCGGTATTAAAGTGCTTGGGGCTGCGGCAAGAAATCTCTCAGTCTGTTCCGATCGAAAAGACGGAGCGGCGGAATCCATGCTGCAGACGACATCATCCTATGGAACGACTTGCGGCTCGGTCGTAAACCAACCGTTTTTCCCTGGCCGGATACGAAAATCGCGGGATTAAAACGGAGCGATAAAACGTTCGGGACGTTTATTTACAACAGTCGCATAATTTGACGGTTTACTCGTTTTCGCTCATCGTTTTCCCGAGCTCCGTGCCGCACGTGAAATCTCCTCTGCGGAGGGGAGAGGCCGCAATCGTAAATGTTCCCTTTGGCGGAGAATAACGACCGTTCCGACCGAAAGGTTTCGGAACCCGAAACATATCCGGAGTAAATCGGATGTAGGGTTCTAATTTATTATTCGTTTTCCGGGCTTTGCGGCCGGTCCGGACTGTTTATGCCGGAAGGTTTTGTATTCCGGCGCTCCCGAAGCATACGCTTACCTTTACCGACCGAGGCGACGTTGCCTCGGTTAAAATCATTTGTATTATGATAATAGGTTATTTACGCGTCAGCACGGGAAAACAGCATCTTGCCAACCAGCAGGATGAGATCCGGCGCTTCGCCGAAAGCAGAAAGCTTGTTGTCGATCATTGGGTGACGGAAGTCGTCAGTGGCAAGAAGAGCGAGCGAGACCGCAAGCTCGGCGGCCTGTTGCGCCGTCTTAAAAAGAACGATACGTTGATCGTGACGGAGATTTCGCGCCTGAGCCGAACGCTTACGGACATTATGGCGATTATGGGCAAATGCCTGGAGCGGGGAATCAACCTTTATACGACCAAGGAGGGCTATTCGTTCGACAATACGATCAACAGCAAGGTGCTGTGCTTCGCTTTCGGACTCGTCGCGGAGATTGAGCGCAATCTTATTTCGATGCGGACGCGCGAGGCACTGGCGCTGCGGCGTGCCGAGGGGATGGTCTTGGGACGCCGTTACGGAAGTTATACCAAACTGAACGTATTGATTGAAAATCGGCAAACCGTTATCGCAATGCTCGACCGGGGAAAGTCCATCGGCGATATTTGCAGACATTTCGGCCTTTCGCGGGATACGTTTGCCAAATTCAGGATGAAATACCCGTCGGTCCAGAAAGCTTTGGATAAGAAAGAACGACTTAGAATCAGTCGTTTTAAGAGCAGACGGTGCGATGTCTGAACAATATGCGGGAACTCCGGTGATCTGTATTCGGAGTTTCCGCATATTTTGTAAAAGAGCGCGGAGTTGTTTGGCCCTCCTTTCCCGATATTGTCGGTTAATCGTTGGTTAAATCGTTGGTTTATAGCTGCAAATATACATCATCTCTGCAATTTGTACAAGAATAATTTGTAATTATATTACAATTCAGATAATTATAATTATTTCTGTTTGTCGTCCTATGGTTTTATACCATGTATTATCCGTTTGAGGCGTTCAGTGGAACGATTAAATAGGATGGACGTTAGGATAACGTCCCGGTTTATTGTTGGTTAATAGTGTTTAATCGATGATAATTGAATGTCGAATGAAGAAAATCCTATTCTTTTTATTTGCTGCCGTATTAGCCGCAGGAGGCGTGGAGGCGCAGGAAGCGGTGGATTCCATGAAAATTTTTTATCGCCGTGGGTATCGTAATGTCGATCTGTCGTTTCGGGACAATCGGGCGCAGATGGAGCGTTTCTTGAATCTGACGGAAGCGGCACTGAAAAACGACCGGGTCGAAAAGGTCGTTATTCGCTCGTATGCTTCGCCGGACGGAACGGCAGAAGCCAACGAACGGCTGTCGGTCGGACGGGCGGAAGAGTTGAAGGCCTATCTGGTCCGCGAGGGGAACATACCCGCATCTTTGATCGAATATCACGCCGAAGGCATCGCGTGGGGAATGCTGCGGGAACAGGTCGCGGCTTCCGATATGGCGGGACGCGACGAAGTGTTGGATATTCTCGACCATACGCCGCTGTGGATTTACGACGACGATAATCGGATTGTCGATGGCCGGAAAAAGCAACTGATGGATTTGCAGGGCGGAAAACCGTATAATTATATGTTGGAGCACTTTTTCCCCGAACTTCGCAACAGCGTCAGCACCGTGCTCTATCTGCATATCGTGGCGCAGCAGGATAGCGAAACGGAGCCGGAGCCGATTGCGGTCGTTCCCTCCGAAGAGGAGCGGGTGCCGCAGCAGGAGCCGGTGCGGGTGCCTGCCGACGCGGCGGCGATGCCTTGTGAAACGACGGTCCCTGCGACGGTTCCTGCAAAGCCGCGTCGCTCGTATCCGGCGAATATGATCGGGGTACATGCGGGATATTGCACTTCGTGGATCACTTCTTACGGCTTGACCTCATCGACGAGGCCGGGTTACGAGGTGGGTGTCAGCGATCGGATTCGGTTGGGCCGGCAATTTCCGTTCTATCTGCGGACGGGATTGACCTTTATAAGCAAAGGGTATGAGGTCCGTGGCTTCGACGATAGCCGTACTACGATGAACTACCTGCAAATTCCTGTGGGTATCGATTATACCGTCGCCCTGGGCGAACGCTTTGCCCTGATTCCGCACGCCGGATTCTATTATGCGGTCGGTGTCGGCGGGAAGCGCAAGGTCGGTGCCGAGGAGATTCCGGTTTTCGGAGAAAAAGGCGGGTTTTCGCGTCACGACATGGGCTTTTCGTGCGGAGCCGATATTACGTTCGGTCGGTTCGGGATCGGGGTCGCTTACCAGATCGGCCTGATCAACATCGACAAAACCGATACGATGTACGGGAACGACAGCCAGATGGTCGGCTACAAGAATGTCAGGAATCGCAGTTTCATCGTGAGGGCAGGTGTCAATTTTTAATCGGAGAATACTATGAGAAAGATAATAACTTGCATGATTTTGGGCCTGCTGTCGCTGGTTTCCTGTACGGAGTATGACGAAGTGGCCATGTGGAACAAAAACGAAGATATGGGGTCGCGGCTGGCAGCGCTGGAGGAGCTGTGCAGCCGGCTGAATACCAATATCGTTTCGCTGCAACAGATTGTCGAGGCCCTGCAAGGCAACGACTATGTGACGGGAGTGGTCCCGGTCGTGGAAAACGGTGAAACGGTCGGTTATACGATCTCTTTCAGCAAAAGCGGCCCGGTGACGATCTATCACGGGAAAAAGGGAGAAAATGGACAGAACGGTACGACCCCTGTAATCGGTGTCGAACAGGATACCGACGGACTCTATTACTGGACGCTCGACGGCGAATGGCTCACGGACGACGAAGGGAGCAAGATTCTGGCTCAGGGAATGGCCGGTAAGTCGGCTTACGAACTGGCCGTGGAGAAAGGATACCGGGGAACGCTCGACGAATGGCTGGCCTCGCTCAACGGCAGCAATGGCGACGACGGCAAGTCGGCTTATGAGCTTGCCGTAGAGAACGGTTATCGGGGGACCGAGGAGGAGTGGCTGGCGTCGCTCAAGGGCAATACGGGCAACGACGGTAAATCGGCTTACGAACTGGCCGTCGAAAAAGGCTACCAGGGAACCGAAGAGGAGTGGTTGGCCTCGCTCAATGGCAGCAATGGCAACGATGGCGACGACGGTAAGTCGGCTTATGAGCTTGCCGTAGAGAACGGTTATCAGGGGACCGAGGAGGAGTGGCTGGCCTCGCTCAAGGGCAGTGCCGGCGATCAGGGCGATGACGGCGTCACGCCGAAACTGGAGGTCCGCGACGACGGTTATTGGTATATTTCCTACGACAACGGCCAAACGTGGAATAAATTGGGCCCGGCTACGGGCGATCCCGGTGAGGACGGCGATTCGATGTTCAGCGACATAGATGTTTCCGATCCGGATTATCTCGTTTTGACGCTGGCCGAAACCGGAGCATCGATCAAGCTGCCGTATTACAAGGACAAATTCGACCTTTTGTTTGTTTCGGGTTCTGACCGGGTAAAGGAGATGTCGGTATATTGCGGCCCGGGTGCGACGGCGGAGGTGGAGTACGAATTGACGAATCCTCTGAACGTGCAGGTCGCCATCGAGTGCATTTCGCACAGCGGATACGAGGTTGCCGTGGACAAGTCGGCTAAAAAGATCACGGTTTCCGCACCGGACGATCCGGCTGCGATCACCGATCCCGAGAGCGAAATTCTGGTGTTCGCTTCGGACGACGAAAGGACCGTCATGCGTAAATTGGTCGTCAAACAGGTGAAGTATATCGACTATAGGGCTACCCGGCAACTGGATTGGGAGAAGAGTTCCGTCAATCCGCGTTTCTGGGGCGAAGATTGTAAATTCCTCGACGAACAGAGTACGTATGATTCCGCTACCGGTGAAGGGCGATGGGCTTATACGGGTACCGTGATCTATATTACGGATGCCGCTTTTTCGGGAGAGGCGGGGCTGCAGGAAATCGTTATTCCTGCGAGCGTTGTCGAGGTGGGACGCAATCTGTGGAATGAAACCGGCGGCGGAGGTGCTTTTCAGAATTGCACGGCCCTGACCAGCGTGGTATTCGAGGGGGACAACCTGTCCAAGATCAATCTGAATACTTTCAACGGATGTTCGGCACTGTCTTCCATCGAGCTTCCGGAAAGCCTGGAAAAGATCGAGTATAATGCGTTCGACGATTGCAGCGCCCTGAAAAGTATCGTCATTCCGGACAAGGTAACCTATATCGGCGAAGGGGCCTTCAATTATTGTACGGGTTTGCAGGAGGCTTATATCGGCGATGGAGTTACCGAGATTGCCGCGAAAGCGTTTGCGGAATGCACCGCATTGAAAACGGTCGTTATCGGAAAGAGTATTCAGCGTATCGGCGATCAGGCCTTCAATACGAGGAGTTCCTGGGATCAGATGACCCTGGAGAAGATTACCGTTTTGTTCGACGATATTGCGTCCGGCTCTTTCCCGGTGTTGGAGAGCGGTTCGAGAGGCGTCTTCCCGAAACCCGGCGGTTGGGATCTGGTTTCCTATAAAATATATGTACCGAAAGGGACGAAAGCCGAATATCAGAAGAACTGGTCGGATTATAGTTCGCTGATCGTGGAGATGCAATAGGGTGCGGGCCGTTTCGACTGGTCGTACGGAATGCGGCGACTTTTCGAAGGTTGAATTTTCAATATTTTCGACTTAAGTCCGAAATCGGTCTGTATTGACACTCCTCGGCTCAATAGCCGAGGGGGGTTTTTTGTCGGATGGCATTTCTTCGTTTCCCGCTCCCTTTTTGCGGACGATCGAGGAAGCGGGCGGGATAATTCCGATTGCCGCAACAAGTATGGCGATTATATTGGGTTCGGGTTTCAGACTTGTTTCCCGAGGCTGTTTGTCATCGTTCGCCGGGGGCGTGTTCTGGGCTGTCCCTTTCTTTTGCCTCCTTGTGGAAAGGGGCTTGGGAGGGAAATGCTTGTCGGAAATCGGCCGGTACGGTACGTGATGGCTGCCTGTATTTTGAGCGTGGAGCGGAGGGTTGTGAAGACTGTTTGTCGCCTGTTTTGCCGGGGTTTCGGTAAAATGGCCCGTGTTTATGAGCTTCTTCTTCTGCGGCGGTCGCTTGGACGCTATCGGGGAAAGTCCGGTTATTCGGCGATGACGCCCGATCCGACCAGCTCATCGCCATCGTACCAGGCTGCGAACTGTCCCGGCGTGATTCCACGCTGAGGTTCGTCGAAAAGCAGGTAGGCCGCGTCCGGACGGATGAAGAGTTCCGCTCCTTGCAGCGGCTGGCGGTAGCGGATACGGACATCGAAACGACGGCTTTCGCCCGTTTTCAATTCCCGGAGCGGGTCGATCCAGTGCAGCTCGCCGGGAGCGATCCGCAAGGCCCGGCGGTAAAGTCCCGGATGGTTGTCGCCCTCGCCGACGTAGATCACGTTCTGCTCCACGTCGGTTGCCAGTACGAAAAGCGACTCCTTGCGGCCGCCGATCCCCAGCCCTTTGCGTTGGCCGATGGTATAAAAGTGGGCTCCGTTATGCTGCCCGATTTTTTTGCCGTCGCGCACGGTATAACGGTAGGGAGCAGCGAGTGCAGCCAGTTCGGTATCCGTCGGAGTGGAGGACCGCTTTGCGGCGGTTGCCGTCGGAGCTGTCGCCGGGTTCGGACATTCTGTCGAGTCCGTATTCGCCGGATTTATACCGCGTAGGGTGGCACTTTTATCCGAAGCCGTTCGTTCCGCCGTGCCCATCCCTGCATCCTCCGTTTTGCCGACGAGTGGGACGGCTTGTCCGTATTTGGGCCAATCGGCTTTGATTTCGTGGACGTTGCCGGTTTTTGCTTTGAGCTTTTGTTGAAGAAAGACCGGCAGATCGACCTTGCCGACGAAACAGATGCCTTGCGAATCCTTGCGTTTGGCCGTAGCGAGCTTCATTTGCTCGGCGATGCGTCGCACTTCGGGTTTGAGCAGGTGGCCGACCGGAAACAGCGCCCGGGAAAGCTGTTCCTGTGAAAGTTGGCAGAGAAAGTAGCTCTGGTCCTTGTTGGGATCGCTACCCGCAAGCAATTTGTAGATCGTCCGGCCGTCGGGCGCCGTCTCTTCGGCCTTGCGACAGTAGTGTCCCGTAGCCACGAAATCGGCTCCCAGCTTGAGGGCTTCCTTCAGAAAAACGTCGAACTTGATTTCGCGGTTGCAGAGCACGTCGGGATTGGGTGTGCGCCCTTTCGCGTATTCGGAGAACATATAGTCCACCACCCGGCGACGGTACTGGTCCGAGAGATCGACCGTATGGAACGGAATGTCGAGCCGTCGGGCGACAAGTTCGGCGAAGAGCCGGTCGTCGTGCCAGGGGCAGTCGCCTTCGAGCGTGCCCGTAGTGTCGTGCCAGTTGATCATGAAGAGTCCGATAACCTCATGTCCGGCCTGTTGGAGCAGGTAGGCCGCTACCGACGAATCGACGCCGCCGGAGAGTCCGATAACTACACGTGCCATACTTTTTGCGCAAATTTTACTTTTCGACCGCACCGAAAGGCGCGTTTTGCCGGAAATATCCGGTCACGGAAGCACCGGTTTTCCACCGATTCTCGTTACAGTTCGATCAGTCCCTCGGGCAGTACCATCTTCACCGTACGGCCCTCGAAATCGATGCCTGCGATGAACTCCTCGACCGCCGGAACCAGGATCCGTTTGCCGCCGATCTCCACCTCGAAGAGAGGATTGGCCTCGCTGTCGTAATAATCCGTGATTTCGCCTTTCAACGTACCGATCCGTACCCGGAATCCGATCAAATCTTCCAGGTAGAATTCATCGTTTTCGTCGTCCTCGTGCTCGAGGTACAACTCCCGCCCGATAAACTCTTCCGCCCGACGAGCGGAGTCGATATCCGCGAATGTCGCCAATGCGTTGGTCTTGCCCCTCCGTTCGAAGCGGTCGCAAAAAAGAGGAACCGCCAGTGAATCGATCTTCACGAACAGCGGTTCCTCTGTTGAGAAGTCATCGGGAAACGTCGTGTAGAGATTCAGTAAAACCCCACCTTCAACTCCGAAGAGTTTACTCACGCGCGCAACCGACAACAACATAACGGTTGTAACTATGCCTCGGCAGGAGCTTCTCCCTCTGCGGGAGCTGCTGCTTCAGCCGATTCGGCAGCGGCAGCTTCGGCGGCCTCACGTGCGGCAGCTTCGGCAGCGGCTTTCTTCTCGGCGAGAGCGGCTGCGCGCTCTTCCTTGATTTTGGTCTCGGCGGCCAGACGGCTCTTCTCGGCCGATTTAGCGTCCGACGCCAGTTTGTTGGTCTTGTTCTCGATCTTGGTCTGCTTCTCGCTCAGCCATTTGTTGAATTTGGCCTCGGCGTCCGACTCGGAGAATGCACCTTTAGCGACACCGCCCAGCAGGTGCTTCTTGTACATTACGCCTTTGTAGGAGAGGATCGCCCGACAGGTGTCGGTGGGTTGTGCGCCTTTGAGTAACCAATCCAGAGCTTTCTCGAAGTTCAGATCGATCGTAGCAGGATTCGTATTGGGATTGTAGGTACCCAATTTCTCGATGAATTTACCATCACGTGGCGCTCTGCTATCTGCGGCAACGATGTGGTAGAAAGCGAAACCTTTCTTACCGTGGCGTGCCAGACGAATTTTAACAGCCATTTGCTATAAAATTTTTAATGAAATTAATAAACGCTACCCACTTTTCGGGGCTTTCAGGGGAGCAAAGGTAGAAACAAAAAACCGAATTGCCAAATCTGCCGGGAAACAAAATGGATCAATTTGGTAAAAGATGGGGTGTCCGGCCGTATTCGGCTGCTTTGCAGAAGCGGACAGGTGCAGTGAAGGCGGTTGCGATCAGGGCGGTACGGTTTGGCGTAACCGCCGATTTGCCGTTGATAAATCCCGAGTTTGGAGCACTCTTCGGATCGCACAGATCGTCTTCGGTGAAGGTTAATTCTTCGTAGTATAATTCGCCCCAGGCGCCGCTTTCATCCTGTCCGCAATAGTAGAATCCGAATGTTTCCATTTCGGCGGGGAGGAAATAATAACCATTTTCGACATTTTTCCAGCCGAACAATGTGCCGGTTTCGAGATAGTCGAGGATCTGCATATCTGAAAGATTCAGTTGTGTTGATCGTGCGACATGCAGAAGGCCCCATGTATGGATTGTTTCAGGGCTTGTCGGGGTAACCTGGAAGATAAATACCCGATGGTCGCTTGCCCCTTTGTAAATATCTGGGTAGAGTGTTTCCAGAGCCGTCCCGTCATAGAGTTGCCATTCCGCCTGCACGGTAGCGTTCATATTGCGCGGCAGGGGTTTGCTCGTCACGCGAGCAATGAATATATTATTTGGAAAATCATTGGTGTCGAGGAATCCATAAATTACATATTCTGTTCCCGGAATACAATTTATTTGCAATATTTCTCTATCCATATATAAGCTCGGCGAGTATGAGTTCTCTGGGGTCATATCTTGGATAAATTGGCGCCAGTCGTCGTAAGAATCGAAATACGAGGCAGTGGTGATTCCCACATAATACCATGTATCATTGAAATTTGGGGTGACTTGCACGTTGAAGCTGCGCATTTCGATATCGTACGGTTCGAAAATCAGTTCAAACCTTTCTTCAAACGGATGGTCGAACCAATCATCCAGTTTGTCGATCACTCCGTTGCCGTCAATATCCAAGTACTCGTCGAACGGTGGAATTGCATAATCCGTAATGGAGAGTTCTTCATAACGTCGTTCCAAATTTCTCGTAACTCTCGCAGGTTTAATCCCCATACCGTTGCTCCGTACGGCTGCGAGCAGGGCTTCGTCTTTGATCTGTCCGTTCACCTCGATGTCTGTCGCGATTTTGGAAACGATTTCCGAGAGTTGGGCAACCGTTCGTCCGTGTTGCAGCGTGGCGGAAATAGCCAGCAGGATGGCGTTGCCGACACCCGGACGGGCGATGTCCATCTTGTCGAAGCCTTCCGGCGAGGGAAGTTCGTCTTGCGGGATGCAGAACGATCGGAGCACTTCCTGCTCGGCCGTCCGGCGTGCATCCGGAATGGTCCGGCCCTCGTTCAAAACAAGGTACTTGATGCGGGGCGTTTCCAGCGAAGTGAGCAAATTGACGTTCGACTTTCCTTCCATTGCAAGGTCGGACAGAGACCGCAGGGTCAGCGGGGCATCGGAAAGATTGCCTGTCACTTCGTTGAAATAGAAACCCTCGGCGATGATCTCTACGTAGCGGCTGTCAATATCCGATGTAAGTTCGAACGAGCCCATGTCGTCGAGAATCTGCGTTTGGTAACTTTTACCGGTCGGTTGCAGTCGTTCGTTCAGCTCCTGGATAGTGACGACAGAGCCTTGGATGAACTGCCCTTTCTGCACGCTTCCGTTGATCGAATATTCCGGAATGTCCGGTTTTTCATCCTCCGAGTCGTTACCGTCGCCGGGGTTCTCGGTGTTATCCGATCCTCCGTAGGGCGTTTCATCGATACCGCTGTCGGTACAGCCGCAGACAAGCAGTACGGCGATTGCGAATAAAAAGAGTTTTTTCATAATAAGATTATTTAATAAGTAGAAATTTGATCATTCCTGCTACTTACCGTATCGGCTCCTGCTGCGGTGGTTTGAACAAAAAAAGTGTGGAGTCGTTCGTTTATCTGACGACAGGCATTTGGCGTGGCCCGGAAACAAATAAACAATACCCCACACCGAATAGTATATCGAGAACCGATATAGCTATACACGGTGATGAGTGTCTGTATTGCCTATCCTTGTTTCCTTAAAATCGCCAAATTTTATCGTCAAGGATTAGCGAAACACTTTCACTAAACAATATGTCGCCATCCGTCGGGGACGGCACTGCAAAGTTAGTGAATGTTTCCTAATACACAACACGCTCTGGGGTATTGCCACCGCAAAGTTCCACAAAACAAAGTTTTTCTGCAACGGCCGACGGCCGGATCGAAAATTATATTCGTTGTAATTTGGGTGAAAAGTTTTTGTGTGTAAAGAGGGGGATGTTTGTAGTGTGTTGTTTTTCAGAATATTAATTGTGTGAAATTTTGATGTGCGGAAATGTTGTTTTGTCGGTGTACGGTTCGGAGATAAAAGGAAAAAGTGCTGGAATTTTGGGTGCGAACTATTTTTTCCGTTGTGTTGTATTAACTATTTGATACCTTGCTGGATAAGAGGTAAAACTTGTCGTGTTGCTTGCATAAGCGAGGATTTTGTATTACCTTTGCTGCGCTGTGCGATTATGTGCTGCAAACGATGGTTCCGTAGCTCAGTTGGATAGAGCAACAGCCTTCTAAGCTGTGGGTCGAGCGTTCGAACCGCTCCGGAATCACTTGAGAAAAACGATGAAAGATCCGCTAAACAATAACTGTTTAGCGGATCTTTCGTTGTCATGGTGTGCCGGGCTTGTGAGAGGATTCGCCAGGGACCGAAGATGAACGGAGCCGTGTAATCCGGCAGTGCGTTGTCTGAAAAAAGCTCTGGCCGATTTTCCGGTCGGCCGTCTGAATGTTGCGGGCAGTGTCTGAAGTATGTAAATATCGGTATTGTTATCGGGTTATCGTCCGTTTCCAGACGGTTTTGTTGCCACAGTTGTCCGTGACGGTCAGTTGGAGCGTGTAGCTCCGGCCTTTCGGGGTGCGGGAGTCGTCGAAGGTGTGGGTAATGGTGCCCTGCATCGGATTGCGTTCGAGCAGGATCCACTCCCCGTCGAGTGTGGCCGTATAGCTGCCTATGCCGGAGAAGTTGTCTCGCAGGCGGAAGGTGATGCTGCGCGTTCTGATCGGCTCTCCGGCTTTGAAGCGGGGCTCGATGCGTGGCGGAACGGTGTCGGCCACCACGCAGAAGTCGCCCAATGTGCGGGTCGAAAGGGTGACGGCGCCGTTTTTATATTTTCCTCCGGCATAGGAAACCTTCCCTTTGCGGACGAAACCCAGGGTGGTGTGGGGTTGTAAGTTCTGAGGAACATATGCCCGGATCGTAACCGTAGCCGCCGTATGCAGAGGCGTGTCGTAATCGAGGATCGAATAGAGGGGAGAGAGGACGGCGACCGACGGTGCGGCGGCGAATTGGGCCGGGCGGCTCGACTGACTGAAAAAGAGCGGTTCGTAGAAGACGCCGGCGGGGATGTGAACCGATGCCTCTCCCGCTGTATGCGAGAAGGGCCGGCGGTTATCGACGATGAGAGCCGTCGAATCGCATACGGCGCGAAAATCCCGCTGCGCAGGCTGTCGGATCGTCCGGAATTCGAGTATCGAACGGTTGCCGCTGTCGTCTTCGGCTTCGATGCGGATCTGCTGGCTCTGGCCTTCCGAAGGAGTCAGCAGGGCCTGGTTTTTCAAGACGGGGTAGAAATCGTCGATGCAGCCGTCGAGTCGGGTGAGGCGGATCACTTCGTTGCGCGAGGCGACCTGCATGGGGTAGTGGGTGACGGCGTTGCAGTAGCGGGTCTGGTCGAAGGCGAAGCCGTCGATACGAAGTTCGAAGATCGGATCTTCGTCTGCAAATTCACGTATGCGCCAGAGTCCGAATGTGTTGGATACGTCGTTTTTGCGGTCGGTCGTCTCCAGGATGAAGTAACCTCGGCCGCCGACGGAGAGTGCTCCTTCCTGTTTGAGCGCATAGCGTCCGGGTGTTTTTTCGACCAGCTCGACGGGGCGGGGCCGGGCGTGCACCGGGACACCGCGCACGCTGTCCACCTCGACGTAGTAGAGTTTCACCAGGCGCGGCGGAATGTCGTCGCGGGTGCGGATCACGCCGCTGGAAATGGTGTTGAGGGTCCGCTGCGTGCGGGAGTCGCGGATCTCGAAATGCAGGTGCGGGCCTGCGGACGAGCCTGTATTTCCCGACCAGGCGAACTGTTCGCCCTGCTTGAGCGGAAACCGGTCGGCCGGGGGATAGAGATTGATGCTGTTTCGCCGGGTGCGGTAACGCTCCTCGTGTACGTATTTTTCGATGTCGTCGCGGAACTTCGAGAGGTGCCCATATACGGAAGTCGTGCCGTTGGGATGGGTGATGTAGATGGCGCGTCCATAGCCGCCCGGCGTGACGGCGATGCGTGAGATATATCCGTCGGCCGTGGCGAGTACGGGTTTTCCCGTTACGCCGTCGGTTTTGATGTCTATGCCCGAATGGAAGTGGTTGGGACGCATTTCGCCGAAGTTGGCGGAGTAAAGCCCGGCCACGTCTCGCAGGGGAAAGATGTAATCTTCCGGGGCGAGGTGCTGGGCCGAAACGGGAGCGCTGCACAGCAGCAGCGCGGAGATCAGAAGTCGTCGCATGGTTCGTCGTTTGTTTGGATCAATTCGCCGGCGGCATCGAGTACGGCGTCGTAGTCGTATCCGAGCGAAAGGCCGTAGCGGATCAGTTTGGTTTTCAAATCGTAAGTATCTTTGTATCGGGTCAGTCGGAGCTTTTTTTCGAGCTGTGTCCGCAGCCGTTCGGACTGGTTCGCCGGATCCAGTCGGGCAAGAGCTTCATCGATGATCGCTGCGGCGATGCCTTTGAGCCGGAGCGAGGTGCGGATCTTGCGGGCGCCCCAGCCGCTCAGTCGGATTTTGTCGCGCACGAAGGCTTCGGCGTAGCGGTTGTCGTCGATGAATCGGTCGGCGAGGAGCTTTTGCAGCACGCCCTGCCGGGCCGAAGGCTCCACGCCCCAGCGCTGCATCAGCCGCAGGGCATCGCCCGAGGATTTTTCGCTCCGGGCACAGAGCCGGATTAAGGCCGCATAAGCCTGTTCGGGCGTTTTGTCGCGTTTTATCTTCTTTGCAGGCTGCATGTCATGCGGTTTTTGTCGTTCAGGTCGCGGCGCACGGCGGTATCCGGAAACCCTTCCCGGGTCAGCATCCGGAGCGTTTCGTCCGCGAAGTTCTCGTGGATCTCGAAATAGAGCCGTCCGCCGGGACGGAGCAGCCGCCGGGCATTGCGGGCGATGGCCCGGTAGAAAATCAGCGGATCGTCGTCCTCGACGAAGAGCGCCTCCGCCGGTTCGTAACCCGTGACATTCACGCGCATCGAGGCTTTTTCTCTGCGGGGGATATAGGGGGGATTGGAAACGATCAGGTCGAACTGTTCCCGTTGTCCGGGGAATAGCTCCCCGAGGGCGTCGCCTTGTCGGAAATCCACTTCTGCGTCGAGCCTCCGGGCATTTTCGCGGGCGATGGAGAGGGCTTTTTCGGAAATATCGACAGCTGTGACACGGGCGCCCGGAATCAGCCGGGCCAGTGTGACGGCGATGCAGCCGCTGCCGGTGCCGACGTCGAGTACGGCGGGATTGTCCGGAGCGGGGGATTCGGCGATCCAGCGGACCAGCTCTTCGGTTTCGGGACGGGGGATCAGCACCCCTTCCCGCACCTGAAAGTCGAGCCCGTAAAATTCGGTGTGTCCCAGCACGTATTGCAGGGGACGGCCGGCGGCCAGTTCGCCGATGATCCGGTCAAGCTCATTGATTCCGAGCTCTTTGTCCGGCTCGGCGACCAGGTCGGTCAGGCAGAGCCCGCCGAGTTCCATTACAATGATCCGGGCGATTTGCCGCGCTTCGCGCTCGCCGTAGAGGGCGGTGAGCGGCGTTTCGATCCGTGCGATGATTTCCCGGCGTGTCGGCATAGTCGGTCCGTTTATTCCGCAGTACGCAGGGATTCGAGCCGTTCGAAGAAGTCGGGAAAGCTCTTGGCCACGCATGCGGGATTTTCGATAACGACGGGGGTGTCGGCGTTCAGAGCCGCTACCGCGAGCGACATGGCGATGCGATGGTCGTCGTGGCTGTGCACGTGTCCGCCCCGGATTCGTCCGCCCCGGATTTTCATCGTATCCTCTTCGTCGAGATCGACCTCGATGCCGAGTTTGGCGTACTCCTCGCGGATCGACTCGGCGCGGTTGCCCTCCTTGTTCTCCAGCCGGGAGGTTCCTTTGATGACGCTCGTCCCCTCGGCTGAAGCGGCCAGGGCGGCCAGGGCCGGGAAAAGCCCCGGACATTGGGTCGCGTCGAATGAGAAGGCTTGCAGCGGACGGTGTGCGACGGTGATCGTATCGCCCTCGTCGATGACGGATGCGCCGGCCCGAACGAGGGCAGTCATAACGGCTGTGTCGGCCTGTCGGGAGAGTACCGAGAGGTTGCGGATCGTCACTTCGCCCGCGACGGCCCCCGCTACCAGCAGGAAGGCGGCCGCGCTCCAGTCGCTCTCGATTTCGAACTCCGCAGGCCGGTAGCGTTGTCCTCCGGCCACGTAGAATTCTTTATAGTCTTTATGCAGGATTTCGATGCCGAAGCGCTCGGCCGTGTCGATCGTGATGTCGATATAGGGGGTCGATATTACGTGGGGCACGTGAATCGTCGTCTCCTCTTCGGCGATCGGCAGGGCCAGCAGCAGCCCTGTGATGAACTGGGAGGAAACCAGCCCCTCTATCTGAACCTCGCCGCCCCGGATCGGACCTTGGATATGGAGGGGGAGATGGTCGTTGCGGTCGTGAACCCGGACGCCCAGTGCCCGGAGCGTGCGGATCATCGTCCGGAACGAGCGGTGTAGCAGCGGTCCTTCGCCCACCACTCCGATCGGCGTGTCGCAGAGGGATGCGATCGGGGTGAAGAGCCGGGTGGAAAGCCCCGACTGGCCGACGTAGAGTCTGTCGCCTGCGGGGGAGAGGCCGCCGTCGATTTCGAGCGTGCGCTCTCCGGTGCGCCGTACCCGGGCACCGAGCGCCTCGATGCAGCGGATGGCCGAACGGGTATCGTCGCAAAATTCGATGTTATGCAGCCGGGAAGTACCTTCGGCCAGCAGCGAGGCGGCCAGGGCGCGCTGTGCGTAACTTTTAGAACATGGGGGAATGCAAATGCCTCGAACCCTCCCCGGAGGAACGGATTGATCCATAGACGGATAATTACTGTATTTTTCGGTGCGGCAGGTCGGAGTTTACGTCCGTTGCGGCACGTGTCAAAAAGTCGTTGTTTCGCTTTCCATTTCCCGAAGCCGGAATGATTCGCGCGAACTGTACGATGCAAACCGGTGTTCGAAAATGGTTGTCTGTTCGTTTTTTTTCGGGATACGCTCCCGGAATCGGTTGTGAGTCCGCAATCCTTTCCGGACTTCGTTTCGGAGTTCCCGGTTTTGCCGGAAGGGGCGTTTGCCGCAGGCGGAAAACGGTTCCGGATTCCGGTGTGGCGCGGGGTCGCACCGTCGTAAGCCGGAGTCGGATTCCGCGAGGCCGATCCGCCGGACATTGCCCGGCAGAAGGCGGGCACGGTCTATTTCTCCTCGGACGGCTTCTCCTCGGACGGCTTCTCTTCGGCTGCGTTCGCGGGCTGTCCCTTGCGGAGTTTGTCGAGCGTCGGACTGCGCCGCAGTTCGAAGTGCTGTCCCAGATAGACCTTGCGGACCATCGGGTCGGCAGCCAGCTCCTCGGCCGAACCCGCCTTGAGGATTTTACCCTCGAACAGCAGGTAGGTACGGTCGGTGATGGCCAGCGTTTCATCGACGTTGTGGTCGGTGATGATGACGCCGATATTCTTGTTCTTCAGCGTAGCGACGATGCTCTGGATGTCTTCGACAGCGATCGGATCGACGCCTGCGAACGGTTCGTCGAGCAGGATGAAGGCCGGGTTGATCGCTACGGCACGGGCGATTTCGGTGCGTCGCCGCTCGCCGCCCGACAGCTGGATGCCGAGGCTCTTGCGTACTTTCTGAAGGCGGAACTCTTCGATCAGCGCTTCGCAGCGTGCGGCCTGTTCGTCCTTTTTCAGATCGGTCATCTCCAGAACGGCCTTGATGTTATCCTCGACGCTCAAACGGCGGAAAACCGAGGCCTCCTGCGCCAAATACCCCACACCCATTTGGGCCCGGCGATAGACGGGCTCTTTGGTGAGTTCGGCTACCTGGCCGTTGTCGTCTTCGAGAAAGATCTGGCCTTCGTTGGGTTTGATCAGGCCGACGATCATATAGAACGTCGTGGTCTTGCCGGCTCCGTTCGGGCCCAGAAGACCCACGATCTCACCCTGGTTCACGTCGATCGAAACGTGGTTCACCACGGTGCGGGCTTTGTATTTCTTGACGAGCTCGCTGGTGTAAAGACGCATTTTTTATGAAATTTTTTTACAAAGTTATGTTTTTTTCCGAATTATTTTTATCTTTACATTGAAATTTGTGTTTGAGAAGAGTTATGAAGCAAAATGAAGATTCCCTGCTGCGCGAGAAACTGAAAGAATATTTCGGCTTCTCTTCATTCAAGGGGAATCAGGAAGCCGTGATTCGCAATGTGTTGAGTGGAAAAGATACGTTCGTGCTGATGCCTACCGGCGGCGGCAAGTCCTTGTGTTACCAGTTGCCCGCCCTGCTGATGGACGGCGTGGCGATCGTCATATCGCCGCTGATCGCCCTGATGAAAAATCAGGTGGATGCCATGCGCACCTATTCTAACGATGCGGGAATCGCTCACTTCCTGAACTCTTCCCTGAACAAGAGCGCTGTCGCGCAGGTGCGCAACGATGTGTTGGAGGGGCGGACCAAGCTGCTCTACTTCGCTCCGGAGTCGCTCACCAAAGAGGACAACGTGGCGTTTCTGCGCAAGGTCAAGGTTTCGTTCTACGCCATCGACGAGGCGCACTGTATTTCGGAGTGGGGGCACGATTTCCGTCCGGAGTACCGCCGCATCCGTCCGATCATCAACGAAATCGGCACGGCGCCCCTGATCGCCCTGACGGCGACGGCTACGCCCAAGGTGCAGATGGACATCCAGAAAAACCTGGGTATGAGCGACGCTTCGGTATTCAAGTCGTCGTTCAACCGCCCCAACTTGTATTACGAAATCCGGCCCAAGCACGATGTGGACCGGGAGATTATCCGTTACATCAAGCAGCACGAGGGCAAGAGCGGCATCATCTACTGCCTGAGCCGCAAGAAGGTCGAGGAGCTTACGGAATTGCTCGTAGCCAACGGAATCCGGGCTTTGGCCTATCACGCCGGTATGGATGCCCAGACACGTGCGGCCAACCAGGACGACTTCCTGATGGAGCGGGCCGACGTGATCGTGGCCACGATCGCTTTCGGCATGGGTATCGACAAACCCGACGTGCGCTATGTGATCCATTACGATATTCCCAAGTCTCTGGAGGGATATTATCAGGAGACGGGGCGTGCGGGACGCGACGGCGGCGACGGACACTGCCTTACCTTTTATAGTTATAAGGATATTCAGAAGCTGGAGAAGTTCATGCAGGGCAAGCCGGTGGCCGAGCAGGAGATCGGCAAGCTGCTGCTGCTCGAAACCGTGTCGTACGCCGAAAGTTCGATGTGCCGTCGCAAGACGCTGCTGCACTATTTCGGGGAGGAATATCCCGAGGAGAACTGCGGCTGCTGCGACAACTGCCTCCACCCCAAACCCAAGATCGACGCCCAGGCGTCGCTTCGCATGGCGCTCGAGGCGTTGCGCGACCTGGGGGACAAGTTCAAGGCGGATTACCTGGCCAGCGTGCTGGTCGGTAAGAATACCGCGTTGATTAAGAGTTACGGACACAACAAGAGCGAATGGTTCGGGGCCGGTGCGGACCATGACATCCGTTATTGGGGAGCCGTGATCCGCCAGGCGCTGATTATGGGTCTTATCGACAAGAACATCGAAAATTACGGATTGCTGTCGATCAATGCCAAAGGAGAAGAGTTCATCGCCGCACCCCGTCCGGTCTATATAACTCTCGACCATGACTACGACGAGGAGGAGAAAGAGACCGATGCGGTGGCTCCTACGGGCAAAGGAGGGGCAGCCGACGAGGAGCTGTTCTCGATGCTCAAGGATTTGCGGAAGAAGGTGGCGCGGCAGCATGATTTGCCTCCGTTCGTCATCTTCCAGGATCCGTCGCTCGAAGATATGGCGATCCAGTACCCGATCACCATCGAGGAGATGCAGAACATCTCGGGCGTGGGTGTGGGCAAGGCCCGCAAGTTCGGCGAGGAGTTCATCCGCCTGATCCGCACCTATGTGGAGGAGAAGGAGATCGTCCGCCCGCAGGATATGATCGTCAAGTCGGTGGGCAACAAGTCCGGCAACAAGATTTTCATCATCCAGGCCATCGACCGCAAGATGGATTTCGAGGATATCGCCCGGGCCAAAGACCTCGATTTCGACGAATTGCTGACCGAGATCGAAGGGATTGTCAATTCGGGAACGAAACTGGATATTTCCTACTACATCGAACAGGTGATCGACGAGGATAAATCCAATGATATTTACCTCTATTTCAAGGAGGATGCCCAGAGCGATTCGCTCGACGAGGCGATCGAGGAGCTGGGCGGCGACTATACCGAGGAGGAGATCCGGCTGGTACGTATCAAGTTCATGTGCGAACAGGGCAACTGACGGGGCGGGCAGAAGAGTTCCTTATTATAGACAGAGTGCGGGAAATCCCGCGAACTTATGCAGATATGGGGTATAGATTGCAGCGATTCAGGGTAATACTGATGGCATCCATAGCGATCATGATCGTGGTGATGGCCGTATGTCTGTTCGTACATCCGACCTCCGGAGGCGCACTTTTGGTGCTGGCGCTCGGCGGGAGTCTGGCGGCCCTCATCCTGGATTATCGGCGCAGGGAGCGGGAGCGGAAAAAAAGCAAATGAGAATCGTTTAACCATAAATCGAGAAGCTATGAAAAAGAAGAACGCACAATTTAACAAGAAGACGGCGACCGTCGCGTTGATTTTTATGCTGGCTACGATCATGTGGCTTACGATCAATGTCGTTTGGTGCTTGCACGACGGTCATTATGCAAACCTGATTATTCCGGTGCTTTTCGTCGTCGCGGGCGTCGCAATGTTTTACAACGAATTTCACAAGAAACCTCGCAAGCATGTCGAGGATGTGAAGAAATACCTCTGATGATTGTGTCGTCCGAAAGGCCAGTCCGAAGCTTTCTGCGGCCGGTAAATCAGGGCAGAGGGGTGTCGTTGGGCGAGAGCCGGTCCGGTGAAGGAAAATATGCCGGCCGACGGATGCGGCTTCGGGCCGTTTCTGTGGTCGGAGCGGAATCGAACGGGTGCGCGTCCTGCACCCGACGGTGTTCGGAGAAAGGGTACGACGCTTCCGATAAGCGGCCGAAGAGGGCGTCCGCTCCGGGAGGTGCCGGACGGTAGGCGCGAAGCGGTCGCCGTCGGCAGAGACGGAGAAGATCGGCTCTGTGCCGGAAGAGTCCGGGATGGAGACTCCGGGAAAGATATTCAACCGAAACGAATGAGTGAAGTAAGAGCGAAGAAAGCGTTGGGCCAGCATTTTCTGGTCGATCTCAATATTGCCCGCAAAATATGCGATTCGCTGGGCGGCGGTACGTCCGAAAAACCGTGTCCGGTGTTGGAGGTGGGATGCGGCATGGGTGTTCTGACCCGATTTTTGCTGAAACGGACGGATGTCGTGACATACGGCGCCGAAATAGACTCCGAAAGCGTGGCGTATCTGCATGCGCATTATCCCGAATTTACACCCCGCCTTATGGAGGGCGATTTCCTGAAAATGGATTTGCGGACGCTGTTTCCCGAAGGACTGCGTGTGATCGGCAATTTCCCTTACAATATTTCGTCCCAGATATTTTTCAAGGTGCTCGAAAACCGGGACTTGATTCCGGAGTGCGTCGGGATGATCCAGAAAGAGGTCGCCGTGCGTCTGGCGGAGCCTCCCGGCTCGAAGGAGTACGGCATCTTGAGCGTGTTGTTGCAGGCATGGTATGACATAGAGTACCTGTTTACGGTCAATGAAACGGTGTTCAATCCGCCGCCCAAAGTCAAGAGCGCCGTCGTGCGTCTGCACCGCAACGGAGTGGACCGGCTCGACTGCGACGAACGGTTGTTCGTCCGCGTGGTCAAGGCCTCGTTCGGCCAGCGCCGCAAGATGTTGCGCAACTCCCTGCGGGCGGCTTTCGGCGATTTCGGAGGGGTGGAACATCCCTTCTTCACGCAGCGTGCCGAGCAGCTTTCGGTTGCCGATTTCGTCGAACTGACACGGTGGGTGGAGGAGCATATTTATCCGAATGATTAGAAATGATGCTATTTTCAGTATAATAACCTAAAAAAACAAAATGTTATGAAGAGAATTTTGATGGGGGGGGGTATTTGGAGCCCTTGCTTTGACACTGAGTTCGTGTTATAGCACACGAATCCTTTATGGTAATGTGGAGCGTAATGAGCCGCTTGTTCAGGTAAATCGGGAATGGAATCACCATTTGATTGCAGGATTGATCCCGGTCGGAAACGGAAAAGTTGAAGCTGCGGAGTATGTCGGCGGAGCTCCGGATTATGTCGTGAAAACGAATATGAGTTTTCTGAATTTATTGGTATCCGGTATTACTTTCGGCATTTATACGCCGACACAAACCAAGTTCTACGTTCCTTTGCGATCGGTGGATAGCACCGAGGGTAAAGAACGGATTAAAACGGATGAGTAAATAATAAATAAATTATAATCCGCTCCGACTTTTTAAGCCGGAGCGGATGCGTTTGAGGGAGAATCCATATTATAATTTTGTGAATGGATCGACCGCTCCCACGACGGCCGTGATAAGATCTTCGCGGCGGAGGTATTTGACGGCCAGCCGTTGTACCTCGGCCGGGGTGATTGCCTGTATCCGGCGGATGTTCTCTTCGATGACACCGTTGTTCGTGCCGCAGAGGAGGTTTTCGATCGTCACGTCGGCGATGCCGAACGGTCCGTCGAGGATGCGCATCACCTCGCCCGTCATGATGTTCTTCACCAGCGAAAGTTCCTCTTCGGGCATCGGCTCCCGGCGCAGCCGTTCGATTTCGTTGTAAATTTCCCGAAGTGCCGGGGCCGTCACCTCGGCTCCGACCTGGGCAGCGATTCCCAGGTAACCCTCCCGCTCGAAATTGACCATGGCGGCACCCACGCCGTACGTGTAACCGTGCTCGCCGCGCAGGTTTTGCATCAGCCGCGAGCCGAAATAGCCGCCCAGTACCGTAGCGACGACCTGCATCCCGACGAAATCGGGATGTGTGCGGGTGAAGAGCAGACGCCCTACGCGCAGCGAGGATTGCACGGCGTCGGGCCTTTCGACGAAACGATAGGCTTCGCTGCGGGGAGCCGGAAAATCGGCTGTGGCGCTGCGGTCGGCACGGGGGAGTTTTTCGGCCAGGGCGCCGATGCCTTGCAACTCCTCCTCCCCGATGCGGCCGCTGCATACGACCAGACAGTTTTCGGCCGTATAGAGTCGGCGGTAGAGTGATTCCAGGTCTGCACGCGTGAGCGTGTCGTAATCTTTCTCGGGATAGGAGATGCCGTAGGGATGTTTGTCGCCGAAGAGAGCTTCGGCGAAGATTTCACGCACGACGGTATCGACCTTGCGCCGTTCGATCGTGAGGGTCTGCTTGCGTTTTTCGCAATAGGCACGCAATTCGTCCTCCGGGAAAAGCGGTTGCAGGAGGATTTGTTCCGCGACTTCGAGGGTCGGAGCGAAAAATTTCGATAACGAACTGAAACTGATATATACGTAGTCCCGATCGACATTGACTTCGAAGTAGGAACCGTGGAAATCGAGCCGTTCGGCGATTTGCCGGGCCGTCATGTCGCGGCTGCCTTCGCTCAACATATTGGCCGTCGCGGAGGCTGCGAAAGGCGCGTGCTGCATCGACGATCCGGCGCGGAAGACGAACGTGAAGCGCAGGACTTCGAAATCGTCGGACGGAATGGCGTAGAGGGAGGCTCCGTTCGGGAGCGTATGGCGCTGGGCGCGGGGTACATCGACCTCGCGGGGAGTGATCAGGGGCGGTTGTTTCATTGTTTGGCTCGGTAGATTAGGGTGGAACGATTTTCGGGACGGAACGTGCGGCGGCTGAAGTCGGCGATCTGTTCGGCCGTTTGCGAACGGTAGATCGTCACTTCCCGGTTGATGAGGGGCAGATCGCCGAGCATCTCGTAGAAGCCGAGGTTCATCGCCTTGTTCATCACGTTAAGCTCGCCGAACAGGGTATTCGCTTCGAATTTGTTCTTGATCTTCTCCAGCTCGTATTCGTCGATCTTCTCCGTTTGCAGGATTTCGATTTCACGCAACAGGGCTGCTTCGGCCTGTTCGACGGTGGTCGAGGGCAGCAACTGGGCCGTGAAGACGAAAAGCCCCGGATCGACTTCTCCGGAAACGTAGGCATTGACGCTTCCCAGCAGCCGCTGTTCTCTGACCAGATGCTGATAGAGGCGTCCCGATTCTCCGCCTGCCAGCAGGTCGGAGGTCATATCGCCCAGGAAGAAGTCCGGAGAAGTGCGCGAGCCTATGTGGTAAGCCAGTACGATCATCGTGGCTGGTACGTTGCGTTCGACCTCCTCCCGTCGGGATTCGGTTTGCGGCGGTTCCTGCGGAAGCGATGCCGCAGGTTGCGGATTGTCCGCGATCGGGTCGAACCATTTTTCGCACAGGGCGATCGTCCGCTCTTCGGGGATATCTGCCGAGATGGAGAGAATGGCGTTCGACGGGTGGTAGAAACGGCGGTAGAAATCGCGCACTTCGTCGAGCGAGGCTCCGGCGATGTGATCGGGCGAAAGTCCGATCGTCGCCCACCGGTAGGGATGCACGCGGTAGGCCAGGGCCCGCAACAGCATCGACATATCGCCGTAGGGTTGGTTGAGGTATCGTTGTTTATACTCCTCGATGACAACCCGTTTCTCGGTTTCGAGGTTTTCCTGCGAGATGTCGAGTCCCGTTATGCGGTCGCTTTCGAGCCAGAGGGCCGTTTCGATGTTGTCCTTGGGCAGGGTGATGTAAAAGTCCGTGTAGTCGTTGTTGGTGAAGGCGTTGTTCTCCCCGCAGGCCATCTGTACCGGTGTATCGAAGTCGGGAACCGCCTTCGTGCCCCGGAACATGAGATGTTCGAACAGGTGGGCGAAGCCCGTGCGGGAGGGATTCTCGTTGCGGGCCCCGATCTTGTAGAGCAGGTTTACGGCGGCCAGTTTGGACGAGCGGTCGCGGTTCACGACGACCGTCAGCCCGTTCGGAAGCGTATGTTTCTGGTAGTTGATCACGTTGTTGCAAATTTTTTCAAAGGTACGATTTTATTTGCAAAAAGCGTGCTCCGAAATGGAATGGCCGTTTCTCCTTGTTTTTGAAGCGTTTCGATAGAAGGTGTTGATACTGTTATTTTTATAACATTGTACGTTGCGATATTTGTCCGGAAATATGGCGGAATTTTCGTTTGGAATTTTTAACTTTGTGCCGATTCAGGCAGATTTCACAGCTGAAATAGTACAATCTAATACCGATAAAAATGGCAGAAAAGAAATTTATCACATGCGACGGTAATTACGCGGCAGCCCACATAGCTTATATGTTCTCGGAGGTTGCGGCGATTTACCCCATCACTCCGTCCTCGACGATGGCGGAACTTGTCGATGAGTGGGCCGCTCAAGGTCGTAAAAATATTTTCGGAGAAACAGTCCGGGTAGTCGAGATGCAGTCGGAGGCCGGTGCCGCCGGCGCCGTGCACGGATCGCTGCAAAGCGGTGCGCTGACTACGACTTTTACGGCATCGCAGGGTCTGTTGCTGATGATTCCCAATATGTACAAGATCGCCGGCGAGTTGTTGCCCGGCGTATTCCACGTATCGGCGCGTGCGCTGGCGGCCCAGTCGCTTTCGATCTTCGGCGACCATCAGGACGTGATGGCCGCGCGTCAGACCGGCTTCGCAATGCTCGCCACCTCGTCCGTGCAGGAGGTGATGGACCTGGCAGGTATCGCGCATATCGTGTCGCTCAAGGCACGCGTTCCTTTCCTCCATTTCTTCGACGGATTCCGTACTTCGCACGAGATCCAGAAGATCGAGCTGATCGACGAAGCGGCGCTGACCGCGATGCTCGACCGCGACGCGCTGAAGGCGTTCCGTGCCGGAGCGCTCAACCCGGCGCATCCCGTTACGCGCGGCACGGCCCAGAACCCCGACATCTATTTCCAGACCCGCGAGGCGTCGAACAAGTTCTACGATGCGATTCCCGACATGGTAGCCGAAGCGATGGAGAAAATCTCCCGGATCACGGGCCGCACCTACAAGCCGTTCACCTATTACGGTGCTCCGGATGTGGAGCATGTCGTCATTGCGCTGGGTTCGGTGACCGAAACGCTGAAGGAGACGGTCGATTACCTGAATGCCAAAGGCGAGAAGACGGGCGTGGTAACCGTACACCTGTTCCGTCCCTTCTCCGTAAAATACCTGACAGCCGTGCTGCCCCAGACGGTCAAACGCATCTGCGTACTCGACCGCACGAAGGAGCCGGGAGCCAATGGCGATCCGCTCTATATGGATGTCGTCGAGGCGTTCGCCACCTGCAAGGAGATCCCCTGCGAGCGCAAGCCGCTCATCATCGGCGGCCGTTACGGTCTTTCGTCGAAAGATACTACGCCGGCGCAGATGCTGGCGGTTTTCGCCAACCTGAAGGCGAATGAGCCTAAGAATCAGTTCACGGTGGGCATCGTGGACGACGTGACGTTCCGTTCGCTGCCCGTAGGCGAGGAGATTTCGCTGGCGAAGCCCGGTACGTTCGAGGCCCTCTTCTTCGGACTGGGCGCAGACGGTACGGTGGGCGCCAACAAGAACTCGATCAAGATCATCGGCGGTACGACCGACAAATATTGCCAGGCTTATTTCGCATACGACTCGAAGAAGTCGGGCGGCTACACGGCTTCGCACCTGCGCTTCGGCGACAAGCCGATCACCTCGCCTTACTTGGTGACCACGCCCGATTTCGTGGCGTGCCACGTGCCTTCGTACGTGGATAAGTACGACGTGCTGAAGGGCCTCAAGCCGGGCGGTTCGTTCCTCTTGAACTCGGTGCACGATGCCGAAACGACCTGCCGGACGCTGCCCGATCACATGAAGGTTTTCCTGGCCAAGAATAAGATCAACTTCTATATCATCAACGCTACGAAGATCGCGGCGGAGTTGGGGCTCGGTTCGCGCACCAATACGATCATGCAGGCGGCATTCTTCAAAATCGCGAACGTGATTCCTTTCGAGAAGGCCGTCGAGGAGATGAAGAAAGCGATCTATAAGAGCTACGGCAAGAAGGGCGAGGACATCGTCAATATGAACTATGCGGCCGTCGATGCGGGCGGTAACGCAGTCGTGAAGGTCGAAGTCCCGGCCGAGTGGACGAATATCGAGCTGAAACCGGCCGATCACGGCGTGGATATGGCTCGTCCGGAGTTCGTGCGCAACATCGTCGATCCGATCAATGCCCTCAAGGGAGATCTGCTGCCCGTGTCGGCATTCAACGGACGTGAAGATGGTACGTGGGAGAACGGAACCGCTGCATGGGAGAAGCGCGGCATCGCCGTCAATGTCCCCGAATGGCAGGTCGATAAGTGTATCCAGTGCAACCAGTGCGCGTACGTTTGTCCGCACGCTGTGATCCGTCCTTTCCTGGCGACCGAGACCGAGGCGGCTGCATCGGGCACCGAATGGAAACAGGGATTGGGCGACACGAAGGAGTATAAGTTCCGCATCCAGATCTCGCCGCTCGACTGTACGGGGTGCAGCAACTGTGTGGACGTTTGTCCCGCCAAGGAGAAGGCGCTCATTATGAAGCCGCTCGAAAGTCAACTCGGACAGCAGAAGAACTGGGATTACATCACCAAACATATCGGTTACAAGAAGGTGGTCGATAAGACCAAGTCGGTCAAGAACCTGCAATTCGAGCAGCCCTTGTTCGAGTTCTCGGGCGCTTGCGGCGGCTGCGGCGAAACTCCCTATATCAAGGCGATCTCCCAGCTTTTCGGCGACCGGATGATGGTGGCCAATGCCACGGGGTGTACGTCGATTTACAGCGGTTCGGCACCTTCGACTCCTTATTGCAAGAATGCGGATGGTCGCGGTCCGGCATGGGCCAATTCGCTCTTCGAGGACAATGCCGAGTTCGGTCTGGGTATGTATGTCGGTGCGGAGAAGCTGCGCGATCGGATTCAGATGCTGATGGAAGAGGCTATCGCCCAGTGCCAGCGTTGCTCCGAAGAGCTGAAGGGCGTTATGCGCGAGTGGATCGAAGCACGGGTTTCGTCGACCCGGTCGGCCGAAGTCGCTGCCCGTCTGGTTCCGATGATGGAGGCTTGCGGCTGCGACTATTGCCGGCAGATACTGGAGTTGAAGGATTTCCTGGTGAAGCAGTCGCAATGGGTGATCGGCGGCGACGGTTGGGCTTACGACATCGGTTTCGGCGGTTTGGATCACGTGCTGGCTTCGGGGCTGGATGTGAATGTTCTGGTGCTCGATACGGAGGTTTATTCCAACACGGGCGGTCAGTCGTCCAAGGCGACTCCGGTGGGTGCTGTCGCCAAATTCGCGTCGGCAGGTAAGCGCATCCGCAAGAAAGATCTGGGTGCGATTGCGATGACGTATGGCTACGTGTATGTGGCTCAAGTGTCGATCGGTGCTTCGCAGGCCCAACTTTTTAATGTACTCAAAGAGGCGGAAGCCTATCCCGGTCCGTCGCTCGTAATCGCTTATGCGCCGTGTATCAATCACGGTATCAAGGGCGGTATGACCCGGACACAGACGGTCGGCAAGCAGGCAGTAGAGTGCGGTTACTGGCATCTGTGGCATTATAATCCGCAGTTGGAGGAGCAGGGCAAGAATCCGTTCGTACTCGATTCGAAAGAACCCGATTGGGCGAAGTTCCGCGATTTCTTGCTCAAGGAGGTCCGTTATACGTCGCTCAAGGCCGTTTCTCCGGAGGATGCCGAAGCGCTTTTCCAGGCAGCTGAACAGAATGCCCGGTGGCGGTATGAAGGGTATGTTCGTCGGAGCAAGATCGAATACTAAACGAATAATATTCCGTAGTATAAAGGGCAGCCTCGATCGGGGCTGCCCTTTGTCGTGCTTGTTGCACCGGTTCTAATCTTCCTCTTCGAGTTGGAAGATCGCTTCGACCGGTTGCCGGAAGGTACGTGCGATCTTGAGTGCGAGCAGGGTCGAGGGGATGAACTTGCCGCTTTCGATGGCATTGATCGTTTGGCGGCTGACGCCGACCTGTTCGGCCAATTGCTGTTGGGTGAGGCGGACGACGGCTCGTTGGACACGGATGTTATTTTTCATGGTGCAGGTTGCGGTTCAGTCTGTAAAGATTGAAGTGATAGACGAGCAGGAAGATGACCAGCGGAGTGGCCATGCCGCAGGCCATTACCGTAAGGTAGTTGATGTTGTAGATCGACAGAGACACGACGATCAGAAGCAGGTAGTTGATCCACATGGCAGCCATCAGAGCGTTGAGCCGGATGTGCTGAATCATTTCGTCTTCGATTTTTTCGCGCGAGAAGCCGATGAAGAGAGCGCCGACGACCGTGCCGATGATGGCGATGTTGTTCATTACCGTTTCGCGGAAAAGCCAGCGGTCGAAATTTTCGCCGAAGAAGCAGATCGAACAGCCGAGCAGAAATGCGGGAACGAAGATCGCCCAGCCGATTTTCTTAAAACCGTTGGGCAGTAAAAGAGTTGTTTTCATAGTCGTCCTAATTTTTAGGTGATTATTATTGACAAGACAAATATAAAGTACATTTTACAATAATACAAGTATAGTTTACATTTATTCTCTTTTATGAAATGGGGGATGATGTTGGAGGATGTGCGAACGACAACTGACAGAGGAGGTATAGTTAGTGCTTGCTATTAGTCGAAAGCTCATTGCAGAATAGTTTAAAAAACAATTCAAGCCATTGAGCCAGACCGTATATCGACTAATTCTGCTGTAAAGGGAAGGGGGAGAGTTGCTAATTTTACCCGCAAAGCAAAAAATTTTCTTTGGATAAGCGATTCTTGCAGATATTTATTATTTTTACACTTGGATCGGGTGTATCATCCCTTTCCAAGACATATTAGAAATAAAGAAGCGTTATGCTTATCTCAAAGTCGGGAACGTAGGAAATTCAAGACTATTCAGAGAGAAAGGCGTAATGGTTCTCACGCATATAGCGTGGGCTGCTATTACCATATCTCTGAATAAAGGTTATTCCTACGACCTCCGACTTAGAACGTGGCATTGCAGTTCCACGCTTCTTTGTTGGTTAGATTACGATAAAATATCAGACAATTAATTGTTAAATAATAATACAACAGATTATGAGGAAACTTATTGTATCGTTCGCATTTATGGTAATTGCTTTGACATCATATGCTCAAAGTAGTTCGGAGCATCTTACTTTTAAAGGTATTCCCATTGAGGGAAGTATGAGTGAATTTTGTCAAAAGTTAAAAGCAAAAGGATTTACATCTATTGGCAGTGAAAACAATCTTGCATTGTTTATAGGTGATTTTACCGGTCGTAATGCGACTATAGGCGTAACCGCTACAGACGATGGAAAGAATGTCTTTGCGGTAGTTGTTTTCTTTGACCCCAGTGGTGAGTGGAATACCCTTGTTAATACCTACGACTATTATAAGGATCTATACACTCATAAATATGGTAGCCCTACAATCTCAAAAGAAAAGAACCCTGCCCGCTCTGACTCCAATGCCGCTTTAATGGCAGAAGTTCATCAAGGAACAGTTGTGTGGGGCTGTGTATGGGACGTAACAGGTGGAGATATAGAATTGTCAATAAAAAAGACTTCTGGCTTTTATGAGGGAATGGTAGTAATTCGTTATCGTGATTCTCAAAATGTAGAAACCAAAATCCAAAAAGATTTAGAGGATATTTAACATTCAATAAAAGGCACAATTTTATAGCTGAGAAATAAAATCCGTTAATTGTCAAATAATAAATAACAGATTATGAAAAAGTTTTTTGTGTTACTTGCTTTTATGGTTATCGCTGCCACATCGTATGCTCAAGTGTATAAGATGTATAAGACTCAGAACTACCATAATCAACTTCGTTTAAATACGATGACAGGTGAAGTTCAACAAATTCAAGATGATGGTCAGTCTTGGGAAGTTTGTAGTGCAAGAGAAGTTTTAGGAGATAGAGAAGGACGATTTCACCTTTATGAAACTCAGAATATGTGGACTTTCATAATGCTTGATACATATACAGGTAAGAATTGGCAAGTTCAATTTAGTGTCAAGGGTGAAGACTATATGTTTGCTGCACCTATCAATATGTTTTCTCTTGCATATCCTGAAAAATATTCAGATTGGACTAATAGATTTCAGATGTTTGCTACTCAAAATATGTGGACATTTATATTGTTGGACTCATATAATGGGCGACTATGGCAAGTCCAATATAGCACACAAGATTTAGATAATTTATTTTGTATTCCTATCAATGAATATGAATTAGTCGCAAATAACGAAAGGTGCATATTCTCAATTCAGCCATTAACAAGTATGTATCAGTATTATCTTGTAAATGATGACACTGGTGATATGTGGAAATTTCAATGGAGTACCAAAGGGGATGATTATAGGTGGATTGAACGTTTTATGTAAATAGTGATGTTAGCCCTATATATTAAATTTTGATTAAGCATCAATTTCTTAATCGTAATAAAAAAATGCTGCGAATTTCGCAGCATTTTTTAGATATTTAAACGGATGACCGTTTACTCGTTCAACGGAGTAACGCTTACATACGATTTGCCTTCGCGTTTTTTGCAGAAGGAAACCGTGCCGTCAACCAGTGCGAAGAGCGTGTGATCCTTGCCGATACCTACGTTCTCGCCCGGATTGTGGACAGTACCTCTCTGGCGAACGATGATGTTGCCAGCTTTAGCGAACTGACCACCGAAAAGTTTGATGCCGAGTCGCTTGCTTTCCGACTCGCGGCCGTTCTTTGAACTACCTACACCTTTTTTGTGTGCCATGTTTCTCTAAATTTAAGGTTATGCGACAATTTCTTCCACGAGAATCTGGCTCAGGAACTGACGGTGTCCGTTCTGCTTCTGATAGCCTGTTCTGCGTTTCTTCTTGAACACGAGGACTTTGTCGTCCTTCAGGTGCTTGAGAATCTTACATTTCACCGAGGCGCCTTCTACTACAGGTGCACCTACCTTGACCTGACCGTCGTTGTCTGCGAGCAGGACTTTGTCGAAACTCACCGACGAATTTTCTTCGCCGGGAAGACGGTGGACATAGAGTTTCCGACCTTTTTCAGCTTTGAATTGCTGACCTGCAATCTCTACTATAACGTACATTGATTAAATTGTATGTGTTTATACATAAATTTCAACGTGCAAATATAAGGATAATTATTGAATAAACAAGGGCAGGCAATTTTTTCTTGCAGACATTTGTTTTGGCACGTTTTTCGGTGTATCTTTGATCGTGTAAACAGTATGTATATCAAATGTGTCGTATCTTAATCGTGTCGGAGGACTTCGTCTTGCGCAAGGCCGTGGCTTTTTCCTTGAATGACCTGGATGCGTGTGTGGAGTGTGCGGATACGGTCGGTGCGATGCTTGTGCTTCACCGGGAGTCGCCTTTCGACCTGGTGATCGTTATGGGTACTGCTGCCGAAATGTGCCGGCAGGAAGTGATGGACACGCTGCGGGCGGATAAAACCCGGCGTACGCGGGTCTTCGTGATCTCGTGGCCGCAATCCGAACAGATGGTACGGAGTATGTACCGGATGGGCGTGAACCAATACATGACCTTGCCGGTGAGCCTGCACCGGTTGCGGCGGAAAGTCATCAACGAGCTAATCGATCGGGAAAAATGGAAATGACGTTTTGGTGGTGCATCGGGGCCGTTTTGGTTTCAGGAGCTGTTTTGGCCGGAAGCTGGTGCGTGCAACGGTTTGCAGGTCGTTTTTGCCTCAGGCGGGATGCCGAGCGCCGCGAAAAGTATTTGAACAGCGTGTTGTGGATGCTCTTCTCCGGAACCGAAGAGTGCGCTCACTGTCCCGAGGCGATGTCTTCGCGGGATAGGCGCCTTATCGCCGAGGATATTGCCGACCTGGTGGATTCTACGTACGGGCTCGATCCGGCGCCGTTGCGTCGGATCGTCGAGCGTCAGAGGCTTGATGTTTTCCTGCTGCGTCGTATTCGCCGCAATGGAGGTTACCGCAGGGCTTATTACCTGCATCTGCTTTCCCGAATGCCCGTCGATGAAAAAACAGTTCGGGCAGTGGAACGTTATACGCATAGCAGGAACCGTTATGTCCGCTTCTGTGCGTTGAGCGTGCAGATGATGGCCGATATGTCGGCGCTTTCCTCGAAAATCGACGCCTATTCCCATCGGCTTTCGTATTTCGAACTGTCCGAGGTGCTCCGTATGTTGCGCCAGAATGTGCAGCCTGTCGATTACGAACCGTTGATCCTGTCGCCGAACCGGAATCTGCGGATGCTGGGACTCAGTGTCGTTTGGCGTTTCGGAATCGAAGATGCGGAGGAGATCCTGCTGCGGATCGTTGCCGAAAACCGGTCCGAGGAGTCCGTCGGTGCGATGTACGTTCTTTGTACGCTGCACAGTGTGATTACGCGTCCCGAAGTGGAAAAATTCGTGGGCGGAATGAATCCCGTTCAGCGCAGGGTACTGCTGCGTTATATTGCCCGGCAGGGATACTCCGCGAACGCTTTGCAGGTATTCATTCCTGAAGAGGAGAAGCGATATTATGTGTCGTTGGTCGATTCGTATAAATTGAACGTCGGATAGTATGTGGTTCATTGAGTTAGGTACGATTTGCGTGACGGTTGCCGTCGTGGTGCGTGTCTGGTGGCTGGTAGTTCAAGTGTTGAGGGCGCGTAACAAGCGTCGTTTGCTGTCCCGTATGTTCGGCGTGGTTTCCGATTCGCCCGATTTTATCGGAATTTCGGCGATTTGCCACGACATAGATTCCGTTTCCCAGGTGGCCGACCTGCTCGATGTGGAGTATGCCAGTTACGAATTGCTGGTGGTGATGGACGCCCGTCTGAAACCGGAGTTGTTTCACGAGATGCTCCGGCATTACCGGATGATGCGGGTGGATTATCATCCGTTCGAAGCCTGTTCTCAGTTGGGTGTACGGGGATTCTACCGCTCTCAGACGCGGGGTGTCAATCGTCTGACGCTGCTCGATCAGATGGAGGCGTTTTCCGCCGTTTCGTCGGATGCGGCCGTGCGAGCCGCGTCGTACGATTATATTTTGCCGATCGGCCGGAACCTGCGCCTCAAACGGGGTGCGATCGACCGTCTGGCGATGGAGTTGGCGGTTCATCCGATCCACTCTATATCGTTCGTGCGGACTGCCGTAGGACCTTCGCTGCGACTTTATGCCCGGGAGTATGTCGGCCGGTTGGGTCGTTTCGACCGGGCCGACGGGTATGAATTGTCCCGCAAGGAGAGGATCACGTTGTACGAACCGTTGTTTTATGAGTTGCGCCCGTCCCGCTATGTCTGGATTTTGACTTTGACCGGAATGGCGCTTTTGGCCGGATGTGCGATTGCGGCGTGGTCGTTCGGGTGGCTGCCGATGACTTTGTTGCTGCTCGATATTCTGTTGCTTTGGGGACTGTTTCTGTGGCTCGGGGCTGTTTCGGCACCTTTTCCCGCCGGGAAGCGGAATGCTGCGCTCGGGGCCGTGTAACGGCTGCCGGGTTTTTATTGCCGGAAATTTTACGGATCCGGGAATTATATAGTACCTTTATCCTGTCTTACCGATCAAAAATATCATTATGCTTGACAACGAGCTCAAATCATACCTTTTGCCCAACCTTTTCAATGCGGCGGTGCGGGCCGGTGCGGCCATTATGCAGGTTTACAAAAACAAGGAGGATTACGACATCAGCATTAAGAGCGACAAGACTCCGATTACCGTCGCGGACCGCCGGGCGCACGAAACGATCAAGACCTATCTGGGACCTACCCGTATTCCGATTCTGAGCGAAGAGGGGCGTGAGATGCGGTACGAAGAGCGCTGCAACTGGGAGCTGTTCTGGTTGGTGGACCCGCTGGACGGAACGGTGGAGTTTATCAAGGGAAACAACGAGTTTACGGTCAATATCGCCCTGATGGAGAATAACCGGAGCGTGGCGTCGGTGGTGTATGTTCCCTATTTGGGCAAGATGTATCTCGCGTGGCGCGGGGGCGGTGCTTTCCTGAAAGAGGGGGTGGCGGCCGATTCCGACGCGGAATACTCGTACGGGCAGATCGTCGAAAGTATGCGGCGCCTGCCTGTAGAGTCGGCGCGGCATGAACATCCCCGGGTCGCCGTGTCCCGGTCGCACAAGTCGCCCGAACTCGCGGAGTATATCGAGGAATTGCGAAAGAGCCATCCCGATCTGGAGGTCGTGGAGCAGGGCAGCTCCTATAAGTTTTGTTTGCTGGCGGAAGGCGCGGTGGATTACTATTTTCGGACTACTTCCACGTATGAATGGGATACTGCGGCGGGGGAGTTGATTCTCTCCGAAGTAGGGGGCGAAACGCTTTCGCTGCCGGATTATCGTCCGTTGCGTTACAACAAGACGGATCTGGTTAATTCTTGGTTTTTCTGTCGCGCCCGTAAAATGCCGGGTTGCAGGTCGGAGGCGGAGATGATGGTCGGGGAGTGTTCTGCGGCGGACTGACCGCCTCTCGGCATCGTGGGGTTGAAACCGAGAAAATAGAAACACGGGTAATCTGAATTCAGATTGCCCGTGTTTTCGGTTTGCGGAGAATTTGTCGCCGATTATTTTTTTGCGGAGCCGTGTACTGCGGCTGCCGCTTCGGGGGTGCAGGCGGCGCAGTTGCCCGAGCATCCGGGCTCCGATGCGCAATCTTCGAGTCCCGTCATCTGTTCGCGGGTCTCCTGAACGGCGCATTTGATACCCAGTTTGCGCATGTTTTCGTTGGTGGAAATTTCGGAGTCGATGTGGTGTCCCTTGAAAATCAGGGTGAGCGACATGGCCAGGACGAAAAGTCCGACGGCCAGAATCGCCAAAAGAATTATGATTAACCAGGTTGGCATGGTAACTGAAATTTAATAGTGGAAATTTGGGTGTTCCGATGCAAATTTATACATTTGTGTTATTAATTGCAAAAATGCTGCCCGGAATGATCCGGGCGTATGCTGACAGAGTAAATCCGGTATGAAAATCGTTATTGCGGGTGCGGGCGAAATGGGAAGCCATCTGGCGAAAATGCTCAGTGGCAACGGGCACGACATCACGGTCATAGACAGCGATCCGAAGCTGCTGGCCGATGTGGCCAGCCTGGCCGACGTGCTGACGGTCGAGGGCGACTCCACGACCTTTGCCGTGTTGCGGAAGGCTTCGGTGCGAAAGTGCGACCTGTTCATCGCTGTCAATCATGTCGAGAACGACAACGTGGTGGCAGCGGTGTTGGCCAAGCAGCTCGGGGCCAAGAAATCCATCGCCCGGATCGACAACAACGAATACCTGGAGCCCAATAACAAGGAGATTTTTATCAACATGGGTATCGACTACCTGTTCTATCCGGAAAAGGTGGCGGCTCAGGAGGTGATCAATCTGTTGGGGCACACTTCGACGACGGAGTACGTCGATTTTTCGAGCGGACGGCTTTCGCTCGTGGTTTTCCGTCTTGATCCGACCTCGTCGCTCATCGGACGCGAACTTTCGGGTTTCAAGGACGATGCGGCGCAGCTCAGCTATCGGACGGTGGCGATCGCTCGCGGCGGTCAGACCATCATCGCCCGGCAGGATGAAATATTTATGGAGGGCGACATGGTGTATGTCATCGCCCGGCAGGATGCCGTGAAGGAGGTGATGGAGTTCTCGGGGCATTCCAACGTGGAGATCAACAACATGATGATCCTCGGCGGTTCGCGCATCGGCATACGCATTGCGACCGAATTGCAGGACGAGGTCAATATCAAGTTGATCGACTACAATGCCGAGAAGGCCTATCGGTTGGCCGAATTGTTGGACAAAACTTTGATTATCAATGAGGATGGCCGCCATATCGAAGCGATGCTCGAGGAGGGGCTGGCCAATATGGACGCTTTTATCGCGGTGACGGGGCGCAGCGAAACCAATATTCTGGCGGCGATGCTCGCCAAACGCATGGGCGTCAAGAAGGTGATCGCCGAGATCGAGAACCTCGATTATATCAATCTGGCCGAGAGTATCGGTATCGATACGATCATCAACAAGAAACTGGTTACGGCGTCGAACATCTTCCGCTTCACGATGTCAACCGACGTGCAGGCGATCAAGTGTCTGACGGGCAGCGAGGCCGAGGTGCTGGAGTTCATCGTCAAGCCCAACGCCCCGGCGACGAAGGCTCCGATCAAGGAGTTGAAGCTGCCGCAGGATACGATTATCGGCGGCGTGGTGCGCGGCGACAAGGTTTTCATCGCCGTGGGAAACATGGAGTTGAGCGCCTACGATCGCGTGGTGGTTTTCGCTATGCCGGCGTCGATCTCCAAAATTGGATATTTCTTTAATTAACGATAAGGAGGAGCAGCGCAGGATGTCGATTCGGAACAGTTTGTTACGTACCTATTTCGCCCGCCGGATGAAGGCGATAGATCGTTTTCGGCGACATCCGGACCAAGTGCAGGCCGAGATGTTCCGACAGCTCATTGCGCGGGGGGCCGATACGGAGTTCGGTCGTCGGCACGGTGTTGCCAAGCATCTTACGCCCGAGGCGTTCGCCGCACGGGTCGGAGTGCAGGACTACGAGAGTTTCAAGCCTTATATCGAGCGGATGCTGGCCGGAGAGAAGAATGTCGCAGCCCCGGGGCGGGTGACGCTTTTCGCCCGTTCGTCGGGAACTACGTCCGACCGCAGCAAGTTCATTCCCGTCACGCGGGAGTCCGTGTGGTGGAATCATACGCTCGGTATGCGGGACGTGGCGGCGGTGTATGCTTCGGCCAAGCCGCAGACGAAGATCTTCGACGGCAAGACGCTGACGCTCGGCGGTTCGTATGTCCGGGAGAACGGAGCTCTCATCGGGGATCTGTCGGCTGTGCTGATCAGTCAGACTCCGTTCTGGAGCGGTTGGTTCCGGGCGCCGAAGATGGAGACGGCTCTGATTCCGGATTTCGACCGGAAGATAGAGGGGATCTGCCGGGAGTGTACCCGGGAGAAGATCACGGCCTTTGCCGGCGTGCCTTCGTGGAACCTGGTGCTGATGCGCCGGGTGTTGGAATATACGGGCAAGAGCAACCTGCTCGAAGTGTGGCCCGATCTGGAATTTTTTGCGCACGGGGGCGTGGCGTTTACGCCCTACCGCAAGTCGTTCGCCAAGCTGATCCCGTCGGAGGGGATGACCTATCTGGAAACATACAACGCTTCGGAGGGTTTTTTCGCGCTGGCCGACGATCTGACGCGGGACGATATGCTGCTGATGCTCGATTACGGGACTTATTACGAATTTCGCAGCGGCGAGCAGATCGTGCCGCTCGAAGGCGTTCGGGTCGGAGAAGTTTATGCAATGATCGTGACCTCGATCAACGGGTTGTGGCGTTATGAGATCGGCGATACGGTGGAGTTTACCTCGACGAATCCCTACCGCATCCGTTTCGCGGGCCGCACGCGTCAGTTCATCAACGCCTTCGGCGAGGAGCTGATCGTGGATAACGCCGAGCGGGCGCTCGCGGCGGCCTGCGAGCAAACCGGTGCGGTGGTCGAAGAGTACTCCGTGGCGCCCTGTTTCATGGGGCTGAATACCCGGGGAGCGCACGAATGGGTGCTGGAGTTTTCGGAGCGGCCCGATACGCCGGAGCATTTTGCCGAAGTGCTGGACCGGGAGCTTCGCAGCGTCAATTCGGATTACGACGCCAAGCGGCAGACGGCGCTCGATCCGCCCCGCATCCATGCCGTGCCGCCGGGAACGACGCTGCGCTGGTTGCAGAAGACGGGCAAGAACAAGCTGCCCCGTATGCGCAACGACCGTACGGTTGTGGAACAGTTACTGAAGATTGAACAATAAATAACGCGATGACACGCGTCGCTTTGCCGGGGGCCGGGGATTGCGGCGGGAGACGGTTTTCTGCCGTGCCGCCGCAGACGGTGGACTTGCCGGACGACGGGACCGGGAGGGGCCCCGCCGTGCGGCGTGAAGTGCGTGACGTAGCCAAAACATCCGATTTATGTACATTGCGATAGCCGGAAATATCGGCAGCGGCAAAACCACGCTGACCGAGATGCTGACCGAGCGCTACGGCGCCAAGGCCTATTACGAGCAGAGCGACAATCCCTACATCGGGGATTTCTACAACGATATGAATCGTTGGTCGTTCAACCTGCAAATGTATTTTCTGGGCAGCCGCATTCAGCAGACGATGGATATTCTGCGCAGCGGTCCGGTCGATATTTTTCAGGATCGGACGGTGTACGAGGATGCCTATATTTTCGCCGACAACCTGCATCGCATGGGGCTGATGTCGGGCCGGGACTTCGATACTTATATGAGTATCTTCGGGTTGATTACCAACCTGGTGCCCCGGCCGGATCTGTTGATTTACCTCAAGGCCAGCGTGCCGACGCTCATTTCGCAGATCCGCCGCCGGGGTCGCGCCTACGAAATGAACATCGACGAACAGTACCTGCGGCGGCTCAACGACCGTTACGACGACTGGATCGAAAATATCTACCGGGGCGAAGTGCTCGTGATCGATAAGGATCGTGAGGATTTCGTCGCGGATGCTGCGGTGATGGAGAAGATCTGCGCTCGTCTCGACCGGAAGCGGGAGGAGCTCGAAACCGCTAAAAAATAGTCCCTATGTTGCCGGAATCTTTCACGCGGCGGGTTATGGCCGAACTGGGACCGGAGGAGGGGCGTGCGCTGTGTGAGGCGCTCGAAGGCCCGGCGCCGACATCCGTCCGTCTGCATCCGCAGCGCCCCTGCCGCTGGAGCGGAGCCGAGGCGGTTCCCTGGTCGCCGGCAGGACGTTACCTGACGGAGCGGCCTTCGTTTACGCTCGATCCGGCTTTCCATGCCGGGGCTTATTACGTGCAGGAGGCTTCGTCGCAGTTCCTGGCTCACGTGCTGGCCGGGGAGGAGGTCGCCGGAAAACGGATTCTGGACCTTTGCGCCGCGCCGGGGGGAAAGACGACGCTCTATGCGTCGCTCGCGGGTAGCGACGGGTTGGTAGTGGCGAATGAAGTCAATCGCCAGCGGGCGGCTGTTCTGGCGGATAACGTCCGCAAGTGGGGGCTGGGAAACGTGGCGGTGACGGTGAACGAGCCGGCACAGATCGCGGTGCTCGAAGGGTGGTTCGACATCGTGGCGGTGGATGCCCCCTGTTCCGGCGAGGGGATGTTTCGCAAAATACCCGAGGCACGGGACGAGTGGAGCGAGAACAATGTGAAAATATGTGCCGTCCGGCAGGCGGAGATTCTGCGCGAAGCGTGGAAGACGTTGCGTCCCGGCGGATTGCTGATATACAGTACCTGCACGTTCAATCGACTGGAAAACGAAGGGTCGCTGGAGGGATTGCTGGCCGAAGCGGGTGAAGAGATCGTCGAATCGACCGCTTTCGATTGCCCGCCGGCGTGGGGTGTGGTTTGCGGTCGGGTCGGTCCTTTCCGGACGTTCCGTTTCTATCCGCACCGGACCCGGGGCGAGGGATTTTTTGCGGCGGTGGCCCGTAAGGTGTCCGATGGCGGAAGCCGTGTCCGTGTGCCCAAGTCCCGCCGAACGATTTTCGCGCCCGCCGGACGCAGGGAGTGTGCGGAACTGTCCCGTTGGGTCGCCGAACCCGAGCGGATGCGCTTTGCGGCGGTGGCGGATGTCTATTATGCGTATTACGAATCGCAGTACGAGGCGGTGAAAATGCTGGCCGAATCGCTGCGCGTGATCGCCTCGGGCGTTGCGATGGGGCAGATCTTCAAGGAGCGGCTCAAGCCCGATCATGCGCTGGCGATGTTTTGCGGATTGGATCGCGGAGCGGTGCCTGTTGCCGAGTTGTCCGAAGAGGAGGCGCTGCGGTTTCTGCGCAAGCAGGAGGCGGAGGCTGCGGCTTTCGCCGAGGGGATGAATCTGGTGACGCACGGGGGAGCGGCCCTGGGTTTCGCCAAGCGGATTCAGAACCGGGTAAACAATATGTATCCCAACTCGTTGCGGATATTCAACCTGTAATTGTACATGTTATGGCCAAGAAACTATTCTATTCGATGGGCGAGGTGTCGGAGATGTTCGACGTCAATGCTTCGCTGATCCGTTTTTGGGAGACGAAATTCGATATCCTGCGCCCGCAGAAGAACAAGAAGGGCAACCGTCTTTTTTCTCCGGCCGATGTCGAAAACCTGAAATTGATCTATCATCTGGTCAAGGAGCGGGGAATGACCCTCGACGGAGCTGCCCGTTGTCTGAAACAGAATAAAGGAACCATTTCGCGCGATGCGGAGCTGCTCGAACGTCTTCAGCGTGTCCGGGCCCTGCTCGAAGAGGTGCGGGCCGAACTCAAGGAGAGTGCGGAGGACCGGGTGGTTGTCGCGGAAAATGGGGCTGGAGAGGCGGCCGAAGTATCGGCGCTCCCGGTTCGTACCCGGAAGAAGCCTGCCGCGCAGGAGTTGGCGGACGATGCCGGAGGGGATGGAGCGGAGAGTAAAGGACCCGTGCAGGTGATCGAACCAGGTCCCCGGAGCGAAAAGCCGGCGCCGAAACGTTCGGCGGCGCGTCAGCCCCGGCGCAAGAAGGAGAAAGAGGAGGCGGAGAGCAAGGAGTTGTTCGCCTTCTATGAACAGTCGTTGTTTTAGACGGACGTTTTGAAATACGGCAGGCGGGTACATTTTGCTTTCGCCTCCGATTCGGAGGGGGCGGTGACGTTGCGGACCGCTACGGCGATAGGCCCGACCGGGTATGCGAACGAACCCGATACTTCGGTATATCTTTTGGGGCGCGTAGCGCCGCAAGTCCCTTCGAGGTGAGGATTTCGGGGTGGGGCAGCATTATGGATGGGAGCACAGGCCGCGAACAAGCGACCGTCGGATATGGTACGTTGAAAATATAATTGCCTTTTCAAATAATGTAGTAGGATTATGAAAATCAGAGATATTGCCGAAGTGATCGAACGATATGCTCCGCTCCGTTTGCAGGAGTCGTACGACAATGCCGGTCTTATCGTGGGACGGCCCGAGGACGAAGTGCATCAGGCGCTGCTGGCCGTCGATGTGACCGAGGAGGTGTTGGACGAGGCGGAGCAGACGGGGTGCGATCTGATAGTCACGCACCATCCGATCGTTTTCCATGCCCTCAAGCGGTTCAATTCGGCCTCTTATGTGGAGCGGTGCGTCGAGCGGGCGATCCGCCGGGGAATAGCGCTCTACGCCTGTCATACCAACCTGGACAGTGCGCCGGGCGGCATGAGTTGGCGGTTGGCGGAGATGCTCGGCGTGGAAGAGTTACGGGTGCTGCAACCGACCGATCCTGCGGACGGGCGGGTTGGCTTCGGGGTGGTGGGCGAACTGCCGCAGTCCATGTCGGTGCGGGATTTTATGCACCGTATCCAGGAGCGTCTGTCGGTACAGGTGATCCGCCATTCCGAGCTGGTCAGGGAGCAGGTGCGGCGGGTGGCCGTATGTACCGGAGCGGGAGCTTCGCTGCTCGGCGAAGCGCGTCGTGCGCAGGCCGATGTGTATGTCACTTCGGACCTTAAATACAATGATTTCATGACCCCCGACGGAGCCTTCGTGGTGGCCGATATCGGCCATTTCGAGAGCGAATATTGCGCAATCGACATTTTGTTTGATATTTTATCGAAAAATTTATTTACCTTTGCGGTTCGCAAGAGTGTAAATTCACGTAATCCGATCGGTTACATAGTTCCGTCTAAACAATAAAAACACGATATGGCAACACAGAAAAAGACAGCTGAAGTTGATTATTCGATGCAGGAGAAAATCCTGGCCCTCTACGATCTCCAGAAGATCGACAGCCAGATCGATTCGATCAACAAGGTGAAGGGTGAGCTGCCGCTCGAGGTGCAGGATCTCGACGACGAATTGGCCGGTTTGAAGGCGCGTGTCGAGAATATCAATGCCGAAATCGAGGAGCTCAATGCTCTCTCCAAGCAGCGTAAGCGCGAGGTGGATCAGGCCAAGATACTCATCGGCAATTACAAGGAGCAGCAGAACAACGTCCGGAACAACCGCGAGTTCGATGCGATTAGTAAGGAGATCGAGTATCAGGAGTTGGAAATCGAGCTGGCCGAAAAGCGTCTGAAAGAGTATGCTGCCGGAATCAAGGTCAAAAAGGCGCAGGTCGAGGAGACCGAGGCCCTGATGACGGAGCGCCGAAAGGACCTCGAAGCCAAGCAGACCGAATTGCAGAGCATCGAAGCGGAAACGGCCTCGCAGGTGGCGGAATTTACGGCTCAGGCGGCTAAAGCGCAGGCCAAGATCGACAAGCGGTTGCTGGAGGCTTACCAGCGGATCCGTCATAACGTGCGCAACGGACTTGCCGTGGTGACGGTGCGGCGCGATGCGTGCGGCGGCTGTTTCAACCGCATTCCGCCCCAGCGCCAGATGGAGATCCGTCAGGGCAAGAAGATCATCATTTGCGAATACTGCGGTCGTATTCTGGTGGCCGATCCCGAAGAGCAGCAATAGCAAGCGTTTGGGGTTGAACGATTTGTAGCCCGACCTTCCCACGGAAGGTCGGGCTGTATTCGTTGAGTCGAAACGGGGACGGCCTCTTTTCCGAATGAGGATTTCGAAACCCCGATTGCTTTTTTTCGATACGATCGTTGCGTTCGGATGAAACTTTTGCCGCGAAATCGTTGTTTTTTCCAAATAATAATTAATTTTGCGATGATGTAACTTTTTGAAATACCCGATAGATGAAGATAGCTCTGGCTCAATTGAATTATACGGTCGGCGACGTCGCAGGAAATACAAACAAGATCATCGAATCCGTACGTCGTGCGAAAGCCGAAGGCGCAGACCTCGTCGTTTTTGCCGAGCAGGCGATCAGCGGTGCTCCTTCGTTCGATTTGCTGCGGAAAAATCCTTTTTTGGAACAGTGCGAAGATGCGTTGATGCGGATTGCCGCCGAATGCGATACGGTGGATGCGATCGTGGGGCTTCCGATTCTCACCAAGGAGGGGACGATCAGTGCCGCAGCGTTGATTCAACAAGGAAGAGTCGTCCGCTACGTGGGAAAACAGAATATCACCGTGCGCCGCGAATTGGGATTTCTGACCCCTTCGAAAGGTTGCGAATACGTTACGATACGGGGTTGCCGCTGTGCGCTGGTCGTAGGCGACGATCTTTTTCATACCCCGGATTTCGACAAGTCGGTCGAAACCGTCATCAACATCCATGCCCGCCGCTACCGCAAGGGCGACTTGAGTCGTCGGTACGACGTAATCCGGAATATCGCCTACGTCAAGGGAAAGAATGTGGTGATGGTCAATCAGGTCGGCGGTGCTACGGAGCTGGTTTACGACGGGATGTCGGGCGTGATGGACAACCGGGGCAAGCTGGTGCGGTTGCTGAAAAGTTTCGAAGAGGACTTTCAGGTGTTCGATACCGAAAATCCCGCTTGCAGCGTCGAGTCCGTCCCTGTGTCGGTGAACGACCGTACCCGCTTCATTTACGAGGCGGCTTGTTGCGGTCTGCGGGATTTCTTCGTTAAAAATGGGTATAAAAAGGCCTGTGTCGGCGTTTCGGGCGGTATCGACTCCGCCGTGGTCGCTTGTCTGGCGGTTGCAGCGCTGGGGGCGGAGAACGTGCGGGGATTGATGATGCCCTCGCAGTTTTCGTCGGAAGGATCGGTCGAGGATGCCAAGCAACTGGCCGAAAACCTCGGTATCGAGTTCCATGTCGTGCCGATCACGGAGGCTTACCGCAGTATCGTCGATACGTTGATCCCGGTGATCGGCGGTACGGATTTCGATGCGACGGAGGAGAATATCCAGTCCCGCATCCGCACGCTGATGCTCATGGCCCTGCAGAACAAGAACGGCTATGTCCTGCTCAACTGTTCCAACAAGAGCGAGAATGCGCTCGGTATCTGTACGCTCTACGGCGATACCGGCGGCGCTTTCAGCGTGACGGGCGATCTGTATAAGACCGAGATGTATGACCTGGCCCGCTATATCAACCGGAAATTCGGTGCTCCCATTCCTGAAAACATCCTGACCAAAGAGCCTTCTTCGGAGCTTCGGCCCAACCAGAAGGACAGCGACATGCTGCCCTCTTACGAGGTGGTGGATGCCATCCTGTACCGTCTGATCGAAGATGGGCAGTCGCGTGAAGAGATCATCAATGCCGGATTCGACAGCGACGAGGTACAGAAAATCTATGCGATGGTCATGCGCAACGAAAAGAAGCGTTTTCAGTATCCGCCGGTGCTTCGACTCTCGTCCTCCTCGTTCGGGCATGAGTACCGTATGCCATTGACCCATAAATATGTAAAGTGACCCGATGGACCGTATCGAACATAGCGGGGTGGTGAAGCGCGTCGATGCGGAGAGGGTTTGTGTGGAAATTACGGCTCATGGCGCTTGTGGGAGCTGCAAGGCCCGCGAAGCCTGCGGTTTGGGTCAGACCGGGCAGAAAATCGTGGAGATACGTACTCCGGCTGCGGCGACGTATCGTCCCGGCGACAGGGTGACGGTCGCTATAACCCGACGTACGGGAGCGGTCGCGGTTTTGTTGGCTTATGTCGTGCCTTTCGTCGTCCTGATCGGCGTGGTGGCAGTCTGCTATCTGCTCGGCGCGGGCGATGGGGCGGCGGTACTTGCAGGATTGGGATCTGTCGTCCTGTACTATGGGATTCTCTGGCTTCTGCGCCGGAAGATCGATAATGCGATTCATTTCACAATATCCGAATAATATGGAGGTATTACTTTACACAGTGCTTACACTTTGCGTGTTGGGAATCCTTGCCGCGCTGATCCTCTATTTCGTGGCACAAAAGTTCAAGGTCGAGGAAGATCCCCGGATCGACGAGGTCGAAAAGATGCTGCCCGGTGCGAACTGCGGCGGCTGCGGATTCGCCGGATGTCGCGGTTTGGCCGATGCGCTAGTGAAGCGGGCCGATATCTCTTCGCTTTTCTGCCCGGTGGGCGGGGCCGAAGTGATGAAGACCGTCGCTGCCTACCTGGGCAAGGCTGCTCCGGAGAAGGAGCCCCAGGTGGCTACCGTCCGCTGCGGCGGTAGTTGCGAGAAACGTCCCCGGATCAATGCGTACGACGGTGTTACGTCCTGCGCGGTGGCTGCTTCGCTTTATGGCGGAGAAACGGGGTGTACGTACGGCTGCCTGGGATACGGGGATTGTGTGACGGTTTGTAACTTCGATGCCATAGCGATAAATCCCGAAACGAGGCTTCCAGAGGTCGATTTCGACAAATGTACGGCCTGCGGCGCGTGTGTCAAGGCTTGTCCCAAGTCGATTATCGAGTTGCGGAAGAAGTGGCCCAAGCAGCGGGCGGTTTACGTCGCGTGCGTGTCGAAAGACAAAGGGGCGGTGGTGATGAAAGCCTGCAAAGCCGGCTGTATCGGCTGCGGAAAGTGTGAGAAAGTGTGTCCGTTCGGAGCCATTACGATCCAGAACAACCTGGCTTTCATCGACTCCTGGAAATGCAAGCTCTGCCGCAAGTGCGTGAACGAATGCCCCACCGGTGCCATCCGTCTGGTCGGTATGGAGCCGCTGCCCAAGGAGCCTAAAGCCGCTCCTGCATCGAAGCAAACGTCGGCAGCGGGAGAGAAGCCGGCTTCGGAGGAGAAGAAGACTGAAAAAACCGAATCCTGATCCGAACGATAAAACCGAAAACAAACGCTATGAAGACATTTCCGAGAGGCGGAGTACATCCGTCGGATAACAAGTTGAGTCGGGCGGAGGCCGTCGAGGTACTGGCGTTGCCCGATGTGGTGAATGTTCCTTTGTCGCAGCATATCGGTGCGCCGGCGGTTGCGAAGGTGGCCAAGGGCGACAAGGTGAAGGTGGGAGAGTTGATCGCCGAAGCCGCCGGTTTCGTGTCGGCCAATATCCATGCGCCCGTGTCGGGCACCGTGACGGGGGTGGATATGCTGCCCAACGGGCAGGGAATCCGCCAGATGATGATTACGATCCGTCGCGAGGGGGATGAATGGGCCGAAGGGATCGACACTTCGAAGGAGCTCGTGCGCGAATGTACGCTTTCGGCTCCGGAGATTCTTGCCAGGATCAAGGAGGCGGGTATCGTCGGTATGGGCGGTGCGGCGTTCCCCACGCAGGTCAAACTGACGGTGCCTGCCGGGAAAAAGGTCGAGCACTTGATTATCAATGGTGTCGAGTGCGAACCTTACCTGACGTCCGACCATCGGGTGATGCTCGAACGGAGTGAAGAGCTGCTCGTGGGCGTCACGATCCTGATGCGGGCGCTCGGCGTGAGCGGCGCTTCGATCGGAATCGAGAACAACAAACCGGATGCGATCGCCCGATTGAGCCGGCTGGCTCCGTCGTACCCCGGAATCCGGGTCGTTCCGCTTCGGGTCCGTTATCCGCAGGGGGGCGAAAAACAGTTGATCGCGGCCGTTACGGGTCGGGAGGTTCCGCCGCCGCCGGGACTGCCGATCGACGTGGGGGCCGTCGTCTGCAATGTTTCGACGACGGTGGCCGTGTACGATGCGGTGCAGAAGAACAAACCTTTGATCGAGCGGGTGGTGACTGTTACGGGCCGCCAGATGGAGGCTCCGAAAAATCTGCTCGTCCGTTTCGGAACGCCGGTGGCTGTCCTGTTGGAGGCTGCGGGAGGCGTGCCGGCCGGGGATGTGAAAGTGCTCAACGGCGGGCCGATGATGGGACGGGCGATGAGCAACCTCGCCTCACCGGTGGTCAAAGGCTGTTCGGGTATTACGGTGCTCGGGGGGGCGGCAGCCCTGCGTGGTCGGGAGAGCTCCTGTATCAAATGCGCCAAATGCGTGTCGGCCTGCCCGATGGGATTGGAGCCTTATCTGATGGCCAAACTCTCGCGCCGCAAGCTGTGGGAGCGGCTCGAAGCGGAGTGGGTGACCAACTGCATCGAGTGCGGCTGCTGTCAGTTTACCTGTCCGGCGGATATTCCGCTGCTGGACTTTATCCGAATGGGAAAACAGGAGGTCGGGGCGTTGATCCGTGCCCGCGCCGCCGCCCATGCAACCAAGAAATAAGAAAAAAGAGATAGCGTATGGCAAATAAATTGATCGTAGCACCCGCTCCGCACGTGCATGGTTCGGAATCGACGCAAAAGATCATGCGGGACGTTCTGCTGGCGCTGACGCCCGCGCTGGTGTTTTCGGTGGTGGCGTTCGGCTGGAGCGCCCTGGCGGTGACCTGTATTTCGGTGGCCAGTTGCGTGCTGTTCGAATACCTGATTCAGAAATTTCTGCTTAAGGGGCCTTGTACGGTGAGCGACCTGTCGGCCGTGGTGACCGGCGTCCTGCTGGCTTTCAACCTGCCGGCGTCGCTGCCCTGGTGGATCGTCGTGATCGGCGCTTTCGTGTCGATCGCCATTGCCAAGATGACTTTCGGGGGGCTGGGCAAGAATCCGTTCAATCCGGCGTTGGTGGGTCGTGTGTTCCTGTTGTTCGCCTACCCGGTGCAGATGACGACTTTTCCCCGTCCGGTCGGACAGTTGGCCGACGCTTTTTCGGGAGCGACGCCGCTGGCAGCCGTCAAAGCGGAGCTGGTGTCGCATACGTCGGTCAATTATCAGGATGTCCTTTTCGGTTCGATCCCCGGTTCGCTGGGTGAGGTCTCGGCCCTGCTGTTGCTGGTGGGAGCCGTCTATCTGCTGTGGAGAAAAGTCATTACGTGGCATATTCCGGTGGCGGTCCTGGGAACGATGGCCGTGTTCGTCTTTCTGGTCGGCCTCGGACAGGGTATGCACGGTGAAGCGTTGTGGGAGTTCCCGCTGTTCCATCTGCTTGCAGGCGGAGCCATTCTGGGTGCCGTTTACATGGCTACCGACTATTCGACTTCGCCGATGACGCATACCGGTATGCTGATTTACGGAGTCGGCATCGGCATCATTACGGTACTGATCCGTTTGTGGGGCGCCTATCCCGAGGGTATGTCGTTCGCGATCCTGATCATGAATTCGGTCGTGCCCCTGATCAACAAATATGTCAAACCCCGGCGTTTCGGGTTAAAATAGGAGGAGCGGAGGATGAAGAGTACACTATTCAATATGGTTATGGTGCTGTTCGTGATCACACTGCTCGCTTCCGCAGGCGTGGGAGCGGTCCATATGATTACCGAGGAGCCGATTGCCGAGGCACGGGTCAAGGCGACCCGCGAGGCGCTCAAACAGGTGCTGCCCGAGTTCGACGAAACGGAGGATACGGCATTGACCGTCGAGAACTTGCCGGTGACGGTCCATACGGCTTCCGAGGGAGGCCGTGTGGTGGGTTATGCCGTAGAATCGATGACTAAAAACGGGTTCAGCGGGGTGATCCGGCTGATGGTCGGCTTTGCCCCCGATGGTCAGATCCTCAATATCCGGGTGCTCGAACAGGCGGAAACTCCGGGGCTGGGTACCAAGATGGTCGATGCGGGCAATTCGCTGGAAAAGAGTTTTGTCGGCCGGAATCCGGCCCAAATGAAACTGGGCGTGAAGAAGGACGGCGGCGACGTGGATGCCCTGACGGCGGCGACGATTTCGTCGCGGGCTTATGTCGATGCCGTGAGTCGGGCTTATAAGGCCTATTGCGAAAAGGCAGGCGTCGAAGCTGCCGTGAACACCGTTTCGGGTGCTTCGAATACTCAAAATGCGGGTGCGGACGGTACTTCGGGCGCTTCGGCTACCCGAGATGCGGGAGCGGATGGTGCGTCCGGTGCTTCGAACAATCAAGAAACGGGAACGGAAGCCGCGACGGGCGCGACGGCTGCTCGGCCGAATGCAGAGGCCGGGACGCGAGCTGCGGGTGAAGAGCGGTATCGAGAGCGGGGATTGGAGCGTGAAGGCCGTTCCAACCGCCTCCAGCGAGGAAGTCAGACCGTGAACAATGCACAGGAAGGAGGTCGAAATGAATAATTTGAAAGTACTTGCGAGCGGCATTATCAAGAATAATCCGACGTTCGTTCTGGTACTCGGCATGTGTCCCACGCTGGGTACGACGACTTCGGCGGAGAACGGTTTCGGTATGGGCGTGGCGACGATGGCCGTGCTGATTCTGTCGAACCTGGTCATCTCATTGATTAAGAACCTGATTCCGGACAAGGTGCGCATCCCGGCTTTTATCGTGGTGATCGCATCGTTCGTGACCATTATCTCTATGCTGATGCAGGCGTATGTCCCGGCGTTGTATGCCAGTCTGGGCGTATTCATTCCGCTGATCGTGGTGAACTGCATCATCCTGGGACGTGCGGAGGCATTCGCCTCGAAGAACGGACCGGTGGCTTCGATCTTCGACGGTATCGGGATTGGTCTGGGCTTCACGCTGTCCCTGACGTTGGTGGGGGCCGTCCGCGAAGTGTTGGGCAGCGGGGCCATCTTCGGTTATTCGTTCGGTATTACGGACTACATGCCGTTGGTGTTCGTGCTGGCTCCGGGTGCTTTTATCGTACTGGGGTATCTGATGGCATTGTTTAATAAATTTCTCAAGAAATAGGTATGGAGCTCTCTTATTTTGCCATTATCATCGGCGCGATCTTCGTCAATAACGTCGTGCTGGCTCAATTCCTCGGCATCTGCCCGTTCCTGGGCGTGTCGTCGAAAGTCGAAACTTCGCTCGGTATGGGAGCTGCCGTGACCTTCGTTATGGCCCTTACTTCGGTGGTTGCATGGTCTATTCAGACTTACGTATTGGTGCCGCTGGGGATCGAATACATGCAGACGATCGTCTTTATTCTGGTGATCGCGGCTCTGGTGCAGATGGTGGAAATCATGTTGAAGAAGGTGTCTCCGTCGCTCTATCAGGCGCTTGGAATTTTCCTGCCGCTCATTACGACGAACTGTGCCGTGCTGGGCGTGGCGATTCTGATGATCTCCAAGGAGTTCAACCTGTTGCAGAGCATCGTTTATTCCGTGGCGACGGCCATCGGCTTCGCATTGGCGCTGGTGCTGTTCGCCGGTATTCGCGAGCGGCTCGAACTGGAGGATGTCCCCAAGGCCGTGCAGGGGGTTCCCGTGGCGCTGATTACGGCCGGTATTTTGGCAATGGCCTTCATGGGTTTCTCCGGGCTGGTATAACGGTTATTGGTACGAAAAGGGATTTATGAAAGAGCTATTATTTCTATTTAAGGGATTTGCCCCGTTGATTATCAGGCTATTTTATCGGAGGGGGACTTCTATCGTTCTTGTCAAATCCGTCCGTCTAAACTGAAATGATATTTGTGGCAGGTTAATTTGCTGCTATATGGGGCATACATTGGATTTGATGTCCGGATTAAATCCAAAATTACTTTTCCTCACGATTTATTTGGAGTTTTTATTTCGGAGAGGGCGGTTATCGGTGAAAATTGCGTGATTTTTCAACAGGTGACGATCGGATCGAATACATTGCCGGATAGTCAGAGACCGGGAGCCCCCGTCATCGGAGATAATGTATATATCGGAGCCGGTGTGAAGATAATCGGAGGGGTAAAGGTTGGGAATAATGTCCGCATTGGCGCCAATGCCGTAATTTTTACGGATGTGCCGGACAACTGTGTGGCTGTCGTTAATGGAGTGCGCACAATCCATAAGTCGGAACCATTGGACAACCGGTTTATGCCGATTTCGAAGTTAAAGGAATCGGAATAGTGCTTCGGAGGATATATTTTACTTCCATTTAGCATCTTGCTGAATGGGGATGGGTAAAATAAAGGCTTTAAAAATCAGGAGTATAGGTTTTTTTGCTCCTGATTTTTTGCATGTTGCGTTTCTCGGCTTTTCAGCCAAAAAAAGGTTGAGGCAGAAGTTGAAAGTCATGTCGGAAATTTTGTCTGTTCCCGCCAGTAGGAACAACTTTGCGAAAAAAGATCGTATCGATTACTCCTGCGGTGGGGCAGCCTGTTTTTGGTGTTGTGTAATCTGTCCCGAAGACGCCGATCTGGCTTTTATCCCTGCCGAGGTTCGGTTGGCGATCACGATCAAGAGCATGATGATGGATACGATCATCAGGATTTCCTGGACGGAACAACATTTGATCCTGCGGATGAGTTTTGCAAGCATAGAATTTTTCTTCCGGATTGTGTAACTTTGTGGCTCAAATTATTTACTTTTGTAAAAATAACAATAAAATCCGTATCCCGATGAAAGAAAACGTCATAAAATTGCATGATAAAAAATTCAAGGTGATGATTCCGGCTGCAAAGATAGAAGAAGCCGTGGCTGCGGTAGCGGCGAAGATCAACGAGGATTACCGGGAGAAACGGAATCCGCTGTTTCTGGGGGTGCTCAACGGCTCGTTTATGTTCATGAGCGACCTGCTGAAGAAGATCGATTTCAACTGCGAAATATCGTTCGTGAAACTCTCTTCGTACTGCGGTACCTCCTCGTCGGGGGATGTCAAGTGTCTGATAGGACTGGGCAACAACATCGAAGGCCGGGACGTGATTATCGTCGAGGACATTGTGGATACGGGCGCCAGCATCGAACACATGGTCGAGGAGTTGAAGACGAAGAAGCCCGCCAGTATCCGCGTGTGTACGCTTTTCTTCAAACCGAAAGCATACCAGCGCCAGATTCCGATCGATTATCCGGCCATGCACATCGGCAACGAGTTTATCGTGGGATACGGGCTGGACTACGACCAGTTGGGCCGGAATTACAAGGATGTTTACGTGGTGACCGAATAGTCCGATGAAGGAAGCGACGAATTACGACTTGTTGGACGGAGGGCGGAAATTGCCTCTGGTGGAGGATTTCTATACGATTCAAGGCGAAGGATTCCATACGGGCAAACCGGCCTATTTCATCCGCCTGGGCGGATGCGACGTAGGCTGCCGCTGGTGCGATGCCAAATATACGTGGAATCCGAAACTCTATCCTCCGACCGATATTTCGGAGGTGGTGCGGCGAGCGACTTCGTGCCAGGCGCAGGCTATCGTCATCACGGGCGGAGAGCCGTTGCTTTACCCGTTGGGGCCTTTGACTTCGGCGCTCAAGGGGCACGGACTCAAGATATTTCTCGAAACTTCGGGGTCGCACCCTTTCAGCGGGTATTTCGACTGGGTTTGCCTTTCGCCCAAGCGTCAGCAGCCGCCTCTGCCGGAGGCGTTCTGGCGGGCGCACGAGCTGAAGGTCATCGTCGAGCGGGAGGCCGATTTGCAATGGGCCGAGCGGAACGCCGAACAGGTCGGACGGGAGTGCAAGCTCTTCCTGCAGCCCGAATGGAGCGTGTCGGAGGAGATCATGCCCCTGCTGGTCGAGTACGTCAAGGCGCATCCTGCGTGGAATATTTCGATCCAGACGCATAAATACATGCATATTCCTTAAAGGATTCGGAAGATGCAGTTGAAATTGGACAAGCGGTTTTGGGTGGTGATTACTTGTATCATCGTGGTTTTCACGATTTTCATCGTGGGACGAAATCTGCTGCACGCCATAGAGATCAGAAAAGATATCGCTATCCTGGAGCAGGAAAGGGCGATCTATCGCGCTCGGATCGAGCAGGACAGTACGCTGCTCGAAGAGCTCAAGTACGACGATAATCTGGAGCAATTCGCCCGCGAGCGTTATCGCATGCAGCGTCGGGGGGAGAAAGTCTATATCGTGGAATGAAGCGGCTTTCGAGGCGTGTAGAGAGAGTTTTTGAAGATATGGGGGTGTGTCATAAAGGCGCACTGCTGCGTCATTATCGGGATGCAGGTTAAGTCATTTGCGGCAGTAAAATCCTGGTGCTCCGACCTTCAATGCTTTGCATTATATCCATTCTGACACCCTTTAGGGGTTGTGCCTGAAATTTTCATTTCGACACAGCCCCTTTATTTTTGCGGCAGACCGTGCCGGTATCGTAAGCCGTAAAGTCGGCTTCGTTTCGGGGGCTTACGGCGAGTAACCGGGATTTCGTGGGCTTGCAGCAGGATATTGCGGCGGGCGATGCGGCCCGGATTCGCAACGGTTTCTTTCTGCGGCGAAACAGGAGGTAGAATACGGCCGGGTTTATGACCGTCGGATATTTCGGAGAACGGTATGTGCCGAGTTGTTGCGACCTTTTCGGAACGCCGGTCAGTAGTGACGGAACCCCTGCCAATCGACCGGCAGGGGTGTGCCGTTTCGAAGCCATTCGAGACGGTTGTCGCCCGTGATGCGGCCGATGAAGTGGAAACCATCGCCGAAACGGAGCCGGTAGTCGGACAGAAGTGTGTCGGCGCTCTCCGGAGCGACGGTGAAGAGGAGTTTGTAGTCTTCGCCGCCGGATACGGCGGTTTCGAGATCGACGGGAGTCGGGATACACTCGGTATCGACTTCGGCACCTACGCCGGACCGGTGCAGGATATGCCGCAGGTCGGAGGCGATGCCGTCCGAGATATCCATCATGGCGTGCACTTCCGGACGTTCGCCGAGCCAGATGCCTTCGGCGACTTGCGGGGCGGGGTTGCGGTGGATCTGTGCCAGCGGGGTGTCGTACCGTCCGGCCAGGATGTCGCGCAGTCCGGCGCCCGACTCTCCCAGCGAACCGCCGACGGCGATCAAGTCGCCGGGGCGTGCGTCGCTGCGCCGTTTGATATGGCTGTCGGCGACGCGCCCGATGGCCGTTACATTGACGACCAGTCCCGAATCCGAGGCTGTGGTGTCGCCTCCGACAAGGCCGACGTCGTATTGGGCCGAGAGGTCGCGGTAGCCTTCCATGAAATCTTCGATCCATCCTTCGGGCAGGTCGTGCGGGATAGCCAGCGAGAGCAGGGTGGCGATCGGGCGGGCACCCATCGCTGCGACATCGCTCAGATTGACGGCCAGGGATTTACGACCCAATTCACGTGCCGAGGTCGCCCGACGTAGGAAGTGGATGTTTTCGGCCAGCAGGTCGGCGGTGAAGACCAGCGATTCGCCGCTGCCCAGCGGGAAGACCGTGCAGTCGTCCCCGATGCCGTCGAATCCGTTGCGGGGGATTGCGGCGAACATGTCGCGGATCGTGTCGATAAGTCCGAATTCAGTCATGTCGAATGGCGGTTTGTGCGGAGCGGCGGCGTTCGGGTAAATTGAACGGACGCGGCCGAAGTCCGGAATGTAGCAAAGATATGAATAAGCCGAGCGCAAAAGCAAATTTTATTTGTATTTTGCTGAAGCGCGTCTTATCTTCTACAAAGATAGCGAAAGCCGAGAGCAATTATGAGAACTTGTTCTTGAAAATTGCCGAACCGCATCCTGTCTTCTACAAAGATAGCCAAAGCCGGGAGAATACGAAAATTTATTTTCGGCGCCCGGGCCGTCCCGACTATTCGGACGGGTGTGAAATGTGCGTGAATTCGATGCGAATCGGAGGGATCTTGCGGCGTATATCCGGGTTTTTCACTATTTTTGTAAGCAGGAACGACGAAGGCGTGCCCTTCGTGCCGTTTGTCCGACTGGGGATAGTCGGAGCGCTGCCTGTGCTGTGGATGTTTCCGGGATTTTTGGCTCGTCGAAGTGTCCGTTTTCGGATTACGACGGAAGATATTCGGAACGATGCGAGTTCTGTCTATCGGGCGCCCGTGCGTATAAGGATGGTCCGCGATCGAATGGCGGAAAAGTTCCGGATAGAGGCGGATTCCGGATTTCAGGTGTAATTTTGATTTGAAACGATATAATTTAACAAGAAGCTGTATGTGGGGAGAGAAGAAAACCAAGATCGTAGCCACGTTGTCGGATTTCCGCGCCAACGAAGAATTTGTACGCGGCCTTTTCGAGGCCGGAATGGACGTAGTACGCATCAATTCGGCACATGTGACCGAAGAGGGGGCCGCGAAGATCGTCGAGGCGGTGCGCCGGGTCAATCCGGCGATTCCGGTCATTCTGGATACCAAAGGACCTGAAATCCGTGTGACGGCCGTGGCCGACGAGTACGGCGGTGCGATCGGCTTTCAGGCCGGGGAGTGCGTGAAGGTGCGCGGGACGGCCAATGGCGAACCTTCCACCCGCGATACGATCTACTTCAACGTGGCGACGGTGGTACGCGATATTGCGGTCGGTGCGCGGTTGTTGATTGCCGACGGTGAGCTGGAACTCCGCGTGACGGACAAGACCGACGAGGAGCTGACGTGCGAGTTCGTGCGGGGCGGTACGCTGCGGTCGCGCAAGAGCGTCAATGTGCCGGGGATGAAGATCGATCTGCCGTCGGTGACGGAAAAAGACCGCCGCTTCATCGAATGGGCCGTGAAGAACGACGTCGATTTCATCGCTCACTCCTTCGTGCGGAGCGCCGGGGACGTGCGTGCCGTGCAGGAGATTCTCGACCGTTACGACAGTCCGATCAAGATCATCTCCAAGATCGAGAACCAGCAGGGGATCGACAACCTGGACGAAATCGTCGAGGCTTCGTACGGGGTGATGGTCGCCCGGGGCGATCTGGGGGTCGAACTTCCGGCCGAGGCGATTCCCAACGCGCAGCGGCGTATCGTGGAGCGTTGCATAGCCGCCAAACGACCGGTGATCATCGCTACGCAGATGCTCTATTCGATGGTGCGCTCGCCCCGTCCGACTCGGGCCGAGGTGAGCGACGTGGCCAGTGCCATTTACGAGCGCGTGGATGCCGTGATGTTGAGCGACGAAACGGCTATGGGCGACTATCCGGTGGAGGCCGTGAGTACGATGTCGCGCGTGGCCCGCGAGATCGAGAAGGACGAAACGCATTTTACGCCGATGATCGATATGAACATGGTTTCCGTGAACCACGAGATCACGGCGCAGTTGGCGCGTTCGGCGGTGCGGGCCAGTACGAACTTGCCGATTCGCTATGTGGTGCTCGATACCGCGACCGGACGCACGGGCCGTTATCTGGCCGCTTTCCGGGGCCGGTGTCAGGTCCTGGCGGTTTGTTATACCCGTCATGCGCAGCGTATTCTGGCTCTTTCGTACGGCGTCGTGCCGATCCTGCGTGAACAGCAGTCGCACGAACGCTATCAGGATCGTTACCACTTCGTGATCGACGCCCTGGATTTTATCCAGCGCAAGCATGCGATCGAACCGACCGATCTGCTGGCTGTGGTGGGCGGCAGCTTCGATTCGAAATACGGCGCTTCGTACCTCGAGATTTCGAGCGCCGAACGGTTCCGCGAGCGGGATGCCGTGTGCGACGGCTGCTAAATCCGAAGGGTCGTGGGAGGTGAATTGCGGGACAAGGTCGCAAGCGGTGTAGCGTGGAGCATTGCCGAAAAGGTAGGCTCCATGTTGCTGCAAATGGGGGTGAGTATCGTCATCCTCCGGTTGCTGACGCCCGAGCAGATGGGTATTATGGCTATTCCCGTGGTTTTTTCGTCCCTGGCACTGGTGATGGTGGACAGCGGTTTCTCGCAGACCCTGATCCGAAAGGCGGTGCCGTCGGAGGAGGACTACAAGTCGGTATTCGTCTTCAATATCGCGGTTTCGGTGCTGCTGTACCTGCTGTTGGTGGGGGCGATGCCCTGGATCGCCCGTTTTTACGGGATGCCCGAGTTGGTGCGGATCGCTCCGGTGTTGTTCCTGCTTGTGCCTCTCAATGCCCTGTGCGTGATTCAGAATACGATTTTCACCCGGCAGTTCCGTTTCGCCCGGCTTTCGAAGGTCGTTTTTACTTCGTCGCTCGTAAGCGGACTGGTGGCTATCGGTATGGCTTGGGCCGGATGCGGTATCTGGAGCCTGGTGGGGCAACGGGTAGTGGCGATGGGTGTACGGGCCATGTTGCTGTGGGGGTTGAGCGACTGGCGCCCTCGGGCGGCTTTCGACGCGGGCCGTCTGCGTGCGATGGCTCCGTATAGCTTCCGGTTGCTGGCGACCGATCTGATTTCTTCCGTTTACAACAATGTTTCCCAGCTTTTCGTCGGGAAGCTCTATGCTGCGGATGTGCTGGGCTTTTTCAACCAGGCGCAGAAACTCAAGGAGCTGCCCGTGACATCGACCATGCAGGCCGTTCAGAGCGTGACTTTTCCCGCGCTTTCCAAGATCGCGGACGACGAGCGTAAATTCGCCGAGAGCTACCGGCAGGTAGTAATGATCGTCGCTTTCGTGATGCTGCCGATGATGGCCGGTCTGATTGTCGTCGCTCCTGAAATGGTGGACAGTCTGCTCGGGGAGAAGTGGATGCCGATGGTTCCCTATTTTCAGGTTATTTCGCTGGCCGGAATGTTCGCTCCGATCGCTACGGTTTCGAATAATGTGCTGAAGGTGAAGAGCAACGGTCGGATCATCGTGCGGCTGGAAGTGGTCAAGAAGGTAGTGATGACCCTGGTCCTGATCCTGACGATCCCGCACAGCGTGCTCGCCGTGACGTGGGGCCTGTCGGCGATGGCTTTTTTCGAAATGATCCTCAATTTTGGCGCGACGACCCGGTATGCGGGGCTGACGGCAGGTCGTTTTCTGCGGACGTTGCTGCCTATAGCTTCTGCGACGGCGGCGATGTTCGGTGTGGTTTGGGCTTTCGGACACTTCACCAGCTTCGCACCTCTGCCTACGTTCCTATTGAAAGTGGCGGTCGGCGTGGTCTGTTACGCTGGGTTCGGAGCGTTGTTCCGGCTCGAAGCGATGCGGGTCGCGTGGGAATTAGTAAAAAAGCTCTTCCGGTAAAGGAAGAGCTTTTTTATATCCGGTTTAACCGTTTTCGATCAATGCGAAACCATGTCGAATTTGTTCGGGTATCGCCGGGTACCGGAAACGGAGAAGGCTATTATGCGTAAACCTTCGGGGTTCTTTCGCCGCGCAGTACACTCAGGGCGTTGAGCATCAACGCACCCATTTCGTCTTCGCCCGGATAGATGAAGATCGGGGCGAGGAACGAACAGTGTTCGCGGATTACGTCGTTCACCGGTTCGTTGTACGCCACGCCGCCCGTAAGCAGGATGGCATCCACCTGACCTTTGAGAACCGCAGCCATCGCGCCGATCTCCTTGGCGATGCTGTAACTCATCGCGTCGAGCACGGCTTTGGATTTCTGGTCGCCCTTTTCGATGTCGATGCAGATCTGTTGCACGGAGTTCTGGTTCAGGTGAGCTACCAGACCGCCTTTGCCGGCGAGCATCTTCAGCACGTCGCGCTGGCTGTACTTGCCCGAAAAGCAGAGGTTCACGAGCGCTCCGGCAGGCACCGTGCCTGCACGTTCGGGTGCGATCGGGCCGTCGCCGTCGAGGGCGTTGTTGGTGTCGATCACCCGTCCCTTGCAGTGGGCCGAAACCGAAATGCCGCCGCCCATGTGGGCAACGACCAGGTTCAGGTCTTCGTAACGCTTGCCTACCTTCTCGGCATGGCGGCGTGCGATGGCTTTCTGGTTCAGGGCGTGGAAGATCGAAATGCGGGGGCATTCCGGAATACCGCTCAGGCGGGCGATGTCGTCCAGCTCATCGACCACGACCGGGTCGGCGATGTAAGCCTTCACGCCGGCAGCCTGGGCGATCTGCTCGGCGATCAGGCCGCCGAGATTGGAGGCGTGTTCGCGCTGGGCGTTCACCAGGTCGTTCTTCAGAGCTGCGTTTACTTCATATACGCCCGATTCGATCGGCTTGATCAGACCGCCGCGACCGATCACGGCCGAGAGGGACTTCACGTCGAAGTTGTTCTTTGCGAGTGCTTCGAGTACCATCTCCTTGCGCCAGTCGAGCTGGTCGATGATGCGCGGGAAACGTGCGATCTCCTCGGCCGAATGGCGCAGGGTGAGCGCCAGCGTAGGCTGCTCGTCGTCATACAGGGCGATCTTCGTCGAAGTCGAGCCCGGGTTGATTGCTAAAATCTTGAATCCCATAAATCCGATACCTGAATTATTTAGCGGCCAGACAAGCCAGTGCGATCGAGTAGAGTTTGGTGAGGCTGGAGTCGCCGCGCGAAGTCAGCACGCAGGGAACTTTGGTTCCCATGACCATCGCTGCGATCTCGCCGCCGCCCATGTGCGTGGAAGCCTTGAAGAAGACGTTGCCCGATTCGATGTTGGGGAAGAGCAGGCAGTCCGCATCGCCTGCGACGGAAGAACCCTTGACCTTCTTGATCTCGGCGGCTTCCTTGTAAAGCGCTACGTCGAGCGACAGCGGACCGTCGATGACGACGTTACCCAGCTGTCCGCGATCGCCCATCTTGGCGAGCAAAGCGGCTTCGGTCGAGGAGAGCACGCTCGGCAACAGCTGCTCCGAAGGTGCGATGCAGGCGATCTTCGGCGTCTTGATACCGATCAGGTTGGCGATACGCGTCAGGTAGCCGATCAGGATGGTTTTCTGTTTGAAGTCGGGCTGCGGAATCACCGCTACGTCCGAGATGACCAGCAACTTGGGATAGTTCGGCATTTCGACTACCGCTACGTGGCTCAACGTGCCTTTCGGGGGGAACAGACCTGCGTCCTTGTTCAGGATGCCGCGCATGTACTTGTCCGTGGAAACCAGACCCTTCATCAGTACGTCGGCCTCGCCCGTAACGACGGCATTGACAGCCAGATTGACGCACTTCACGTCGTTGCTCTCGGGGATTATTTTGAAAATGTTGCAATCGATATTCTCTTCCTTGCAAACCTGCTCGATGATCTTGGGATCGCCGAACAGAATCGGCTCTACCAGACCTTCCTTATAAGCTGCATAGACGGCTGCCAGCGTGTGGGCGTCCTGACCGTAAGCGACTGCAAGGCGCTTCTTACCTTTTTTTCTTGCCTCTTCGACAATTTCACTCAAATGTTGCATGGGTTGTGTGTTTTTAATATAATTGTTTGGTTATTTATTGACGATTTCGTAAGTGTCGGTGGCGATGACCAGCTCCTCGTTGGTCGGAACGACGGCCACCTTGACCTTCGAATCCGCTGCGGAGATGATCTTGTTTTCGCCGCGAAGACCCTCGTTGATCTTCCGGTCGAAATGCACGCCCATGAATTCGAGGCCTTCGCAGACCTCCTTGCGGGTTTCGGGCGAGTTCTCGCCGACGCCGCCCGTGAAAACGATCAGATCGACGCCGCCCATTTCGGCTGCGTATTCACCGATGAATTTCTTGATGCGCAGACAGTACATGTCGCGGGCGAGGATCGCACGCGGATTGCCCTCTTCATAGGCTTTGTCGATGTCGCGCATGTCGCTCGATACGCCCGATACGCCGAAGACGCCCGATTGCTTGTTGAGCATGTTGTTCACTTCGGCATAGCTCATTTGCTCCTTTTCGCCGATGAAAGTGACGGCGCTCGGATCGACGTTGCCGCAGCGGGTGCCCATGACCAGACCATCGACCGGCGAGAAGCCCATCGAGGTATCGTAGGACTTGCCGTTCAGCACGGCCGTGATCGAACCGCCGTTGCCGATATGGCAGGTGATGATCTTGGAATTGTTGATATCCAGACCGGCGAGTTTGGCGCCTTCGCGGGCGACGAACTTGTGGCTCGTGCCGTGGAAGCCGTACTTGCGGATGCCGTATTTCTGGTAGTACTCGTAGGGCAGGGCGTACATGAAGTTGGTTGCGGGAAGCGTCTGGTGGAACGAGGTGTCGAATACGGCTACCTGTTTCACGCCGGGAAGGACTTTTTCGATGGAAAGAATACCTTCCAAGTTGGCCGGATTGTGCAGTGGAGCGATCTGGAACAGTGAGCGGATCTTCTCCTGGACCTGTTTGGTTACCAGACAGCTCTCCGGGAAAAATTCGCCGCCGTGCGCTACGCGGTGACCGACGGCCTTCACTTCGTCGAGCGACCGGATTACGCCGTGCACGGGGTCGGTCAGGGCCTGAAGCACCAGGCTGATGCCCGTCGTGTGGTCGGGAATCGGCTGGTGGAGTTCGAACTTCTCCTTGCCGACGGGTTTGTGCGTGAGATCGCCTTCAGGAAGGCCGATGCGCTCGACCAGACCTTTGGCGAGCAGTTTGCTGGACTGGGCTTCCATGTCGATCACCTGGTATTTGATCGAAGAACTGCCGCAGTTGAGTACTAAAATGACCATTTCAGTTGTTTTGTAAAAATTATTTTGTTGTTTCCTTGTTCGTTGTCAGCGTTTCAGCAACCGTCCCAATGCGGCGCCCAACAGGATGCAGCACACGCATGCCGCAAAATTGAGCGCGATGCAAAGTCCGGCCGCCGTGTAGTCGCCGCTTTTAAGCATCCGCACCACGTCGGAAGAAAAAGTGGAAAAGGTAGTGAATCCTCCGCAGAATCCTACGCTCAACAGCCACGACGCAGTACCTGCGCCCAGTATCTCCAGCAAAAAGCCCATCAACAGCGATCCGGCGGCATTGACCGTGAAAGTGCCCGCCGGGAAGCCCAACAGGGACTGTTCGACCAGCCATACATAGGATACGAGGTACCTCGACATACTGCCCAGGGCCCCTCCGATTCCTACTGCCACGATCTCGCGGATCATTTCGTCGAAAATGCGTTTTTACTTAAGACTTTGCAAATTTACGCAAAATTTAATTACGGATCGTAAGGTTTTTCGGAATTTTTGTGATGAATTTTGGATTATCTGTGGTTAATTTTCGTATTTGTAGCCCAACCCCTTTACGGTCGAGATATGTCCGTTTCCGATTTTTTGCCGGATTTTGCGGACGTGGACGTCGATCGTACGGTCGCCGACGACCACCGTATCGCCCCAGATACGGGAATAGATCTCTTCCCGGGAGAAGAGTTTTCCGGGAGAGGAGGCGAGCAGGGCAAGCAGGGCGAACTCCTTGCGGGGCAGTTCGATACGTTCTCCGTCGCGGATTACCAGATGTCGTTCCCGGTCGATGACCAGCGAAGCCGGCTTGTCGGCGGCGACCCGTTTGAGAATCGCTTGGATGCGGCTCAGCAGAAGTTTGGGCTTGATCGGCTTGGGGATGTAGTCGTCCGCCCCGGCGCCGAATCCTGCGAGTTGTTGCTCCTCTTCGCCGAGGGCCGATAGAAAGACGACCATCGTTTCCTTCAGCGCCGGGTCGCGGCGCAGAGCCCGGCAGGTTTCGATGCCGTCCATCACGGGCATCATCATATCGAGCAGGATTAGGTGCGGCCGGTGTGCTGCGGCCTGTTGCAAACCTTCGGCTCCGTTGCGGGCCGTATATACCTCATAACCCGCCTTTGTCAGGTTGTAACGGATGAATTCGAGGATGTCGTCTTCGTCGTCGATGAGCAGGATGCGATGACTCATAAGAGCGTGCGTAATTTTTGCGAAGATAATAAAATTATCGGCAAATCCTGTGCGGGGGCCGGAAAAATGGTTATATTTGCAAGGTTTATATGGTTTTGCAAACCGTAAGATTAAAATCAGACAAGATGGCTACTGAAAATTCTACTCTTCCTGTTTCCGAGGAGCATCTCAACTCTTCTGTGGTTGAGGATACGCAGAACAATTCCGTGCCTGCAGATGGCGGGGAAACGAATGCCGCAGTTGCGGACGATACCGGCGTACCGACGCAGAGTCGGGTGGACTTCGCCGATGAAGATGCGGCGCTGGCTGCCGAAAATGCGGGGCTCGACCTGGGCGAGGCTTCGCCCGAGGAGGAGGCTGCAGGCGGAGAAGCGGCCGGCAGCGACCTGGTGGGCAAGTCGAAGGAAGAGTTGCTGGCGATTTTCGCCAAGATGCTCGAAGAGCGGCCGGTGCAGTCCCTGCGCCGGGATGTGGAGGCCCTCAAGATAGCGTTCTACAAATTGCGTCGGGCGGAGTCCGATGCTGCGCGACGGGCTTTCGTCGAAGCTGGCGGAGCGGAGGGGGATTTCGTGTCCGAGCCGGATCCGGCGGAGCTGCGTTTCAAGGATCTTTTCCGGGAGTACCGCCGTCTGCGGGACGAGTTCGTCGCCGGACTCGAAGCGGCCAAGGAGGAGAATCTCAAGATAAAGTTGCAGATTATCGAGGAACTCAAGGAGCTGGCCTCGTCGGACGAGATGCTCAACCAGACTTTCAACAAGTTCCGGGAGTTGCAGCACCGCTGGAAGGAAACCGGCGTGGTGCCCCAGCAGAATGTGAAGGATCTGTGGGAGACCTACAACCTGCACGTGGAGAATTTCTACAATTTCATCAAGATCAACAAGGAGTTGCGCGATCTCGACCTGAAGAAGAATTACGAGCAGAAGCTGGCTCTGTGCGAACAGGCCGAAGCGCTGGTGCTCGAACCGTCGATCGTCGAGGCGTTCCACAAACTGCAGAAGCTGCACGACGAGTGGCGAGAAATCGGCCCTGTGGCCAATGAATATAAAGAGGTGCTGTGGAATCGTTTCAAGGAGGCTTCGAGCCGTATCAACAAGCAGCATCAGGAGTTTTTCGAGAATATCAAGCAGGAGCAGCTCCGCAATCTGGAGCTCAAGAGCGAGCTTTGCGTCAAAGCCGAAGAGCTGGCGCAGCAGCCGCTGACTTCGCGCAAAGAGTGGAACAAGGCGAGCGAGAAGCTCTTCGAGATACAGAAAGTCTGGAAAACGATCGGATTCGCTCCCAAGAAAGATAACAATGCCATCTACGAGCGGTTTCGCAATGCCTGCGACAAGTTCTTCGAGGCCAAGCGTGCCTATTATGCCGGGTTGAAGGGCGAGATGGAGCACAACCTCCAGCTCAAGACCGAGTTGTGCGAGGCGGCCGAAGCGCTGCGCGACAGCGAGGAGTGGAAGAAGACGACCGACGAGCTGATCGCTTTGCAGGCCAAGTGGAAGCAGACGGGGGCCGTGTCGCGCCGCTATTCCGACCAGATATGGAAACGGTTCCGTGCGGCGTGCGACGCTTTCTTCGAGCGCAAGTCCCGACATTTCGCTGCAGTGGACGATCAGTACGGGGAGAACCTCCGTCGCAAAGAGGCTCTGTTGGAGGAGATGGCTGCGGCCGATATTCTGGCGGGCGGCTTCGAGATGATTCGTGATTTCCAGCGTCGCTGGGGCGAAATCGGGTTCGTGCCCATCAAGCAGAAGGAGGCGATTCAAAAACGTTACAAGGAGGTGGTCGATAAGATGTTCGATACCCTGCGCGGTTCGGAGCGCGACCGTTCGATGGACCGTTTCAAGGAGAAGGTCTCCTCGCTCAAGGCCTCGGGCGACCGGCGTCTGCGCACGGAGCGCGACCGGCTCTACAACAAAGTCCGCCAGTTGGAGCAGGATATCGCCTTGTTGGAGAACAACATCGGATTCTTCTCCAAGTCGAAGAACGCCGAGGCGATGATCGCCGAGGTGCGGGCCAAGATCGAGCGGGCCAAACAGGAAATGCAGGCCGCTATCGAAAAAGTGAAACTCATCGATCAGGAGGAGAATAAGGAATAACCCGCCGAAGACGGTGTGTCATAACAGGCAAATTACTTCGTTATTATCGGTATTACGGCTCGATCATGTACGTCGGGTACACGTTCTTCGCCGTGAACCTCGATGCTTGGTATTTTTACCTGTTCTTATACATGTGAAAGGGGATGCGCCGAATTTCTCAATTTGACACATCCCTTTCCGGTGAGGAAACTTCTTTGTGGGGATAGCGGTGTATTTTATGTGAGTCCGGCCCTCGGAGCGGGAAGGTTTCCGGAGCGGTCTTCGAAAGCGGTTCCGGAACGATGTTTTAATAGGCAAGTGGAGAACCGGGCGTTCCGGCTTAAGGGTTGAAACGGAGCCGGATAAACGACGGTGCAAACAAAATAATTCGAAACAGATAATGAAACTCAGCAAACCCAAGTACATTTTCGTGACGGGCGGCGTGGCTTCGTCGCTCGGTAAAGGCATTATTTCGGCGTCGATCGCCCGCTTGCTGCAGGCACGCGGCTATTCGGTGACGATTCAGAAACTGGATCCCTATATCAATATCGACCCCGGAACCCTGAATCCTTACGAGCACGGAGAGTGTTACGTGACCGAAGACGGTGCGGAAACCGACCTCGACCTGGGCCATTACGAGCGTTTCACTTCGATTACGACCAGCCATGCCAACAACGTGACCACCGGTAAGATTTATCAGTGCGTGATTGACAAGGAGCGCAAGGGCGAGTACCTGGGCAAGACCGTGCAGGTCATTCCTCATATCACGGACGAAATCAAGCGCCGCATTCAACTGTTGGCGCAGCGCAAGGAGTACGACGTAATCATCACCGAGATCGGCGGTACGGTGGGCGACATCGAGTCGCTGCCCTTCATCGAATCGGTGCGTCAGTTGCGTTACCAGCTTGGAGCCCGCAATACGGCGCTGGTTCATCTGACGCTCATTCCTTACCTGGCCGCTTCCGGCGAGTTGAAGACCAAGCCGACCCAACATTCGGTCAAGACCTTGCTCGAGAACGGTTTGCAGCCCGATATTCTGGTGCTGCGCACCGAGCATCCGCTCTCTGCGGAGCTCAGGCGCAAGGTGGCGCTCTTCTGCAACGTGGATGCCAACGCGGTGATGGAGTCGATCGACGTACCGACGATCTACGAAGTGCCGCTGGTGATGCACCGTCAGCATCTGGACGAGGTGGTGCTCAGCAAGCTCGACCTTCCGTCGGAGCAGGAACCCGACTTGAGTTCGTTGCAGGCTTTCGTCGATAAGGTGAAGAATCCCAAGCGGACGATCGACATCGCCCTGGTGGGTAAATATACGGAACTTCCCGATGCTTACAAGTCGATCTGCGAGTCCTTTATTCAAGCCGGTGCGGTGAACGACTGCAAGGTGAAGTTGCATTACGTGAATTCGGAGAAGATAGACGCTTCGAACGTCGGGGAGAAGCTCGGCAAAATGGCCGGTATTCTCGTGGCTCCGGGGTTCGGCAACCGGGGAATCGAGGGGAAGATCGAAGCGGTGCACTTTGCGCGGACTCACCGTATTCCGTTCCTGGGAATCTGTCTGGGTATGCAGTGCGCCGTGATCGAATTCGCTCGCAACGTACTGGGCTTCAAGGATGCCACCTCGACAGAAATGGACCCGGCGACGAAGCATCCGGTCATCGACCTGATGGAGGAACAGAAGGGCATTACCGCCAAAGGCGGCACGATGCGTCTGGGAGCTTACCCCTGCTCGCTGGTGCCGGGATCGAAAGCTGCGCAGGCTTACGGTACGACTCAGATTCAGGAGCGTCATCGCCACCGCTACGAATTCAACAGCGAATACCTGAAGGATTTCGAGAGCCACGGAATGAAAGCCGTCGGTGCGAACCCCGATACGGGGCTGGTCGAAGTGGTCGAAATTCCCGACCATCCCTGGTTCGTCGGTACGCAATACCATCCCGAATACAAGAGCACCGTACAGCGGCCTCATCCGCTTTTCGTCGCGTTCGTAGCTGCGGCGCTGGCGGGAAAAGACGATAAGAAAAAATAGTTTGCAACCTTGCTTCGGGGTATCCTCAAAGAATTTAGATTACGCATGGATAAAAAATCAATCGCCGGAATTGTCATCGTGGCCCTGATCTTCCTGGGTTTCACGTTCTATAATTCGCATCAACAGAAAAAGTATCAGGAACAGCTCATGGCGTACAACGCCGAACAGGCGCGTATCCAAGCCGAGCAGGATTCGCTCTTGGCGCTCAACGCTCCGCTGCCGACTGCGGATTCCGCAGCTATTGCGGCTGCGGGAGAGCGGTTGTCCGGGGACAGCCTGCAGGCGCAGCGTCGGATCATGCAGTTCGGAGAGCTGCTGGCTGCGGCGCAGCAGGCCGAAGCCGAGGAGTTCACCGTGGAGAACGAGGTATTGAAGATCGATTTCTCGACGCGTGGCGGCCAGGTCAAGGATGTTACGCTGAAGGATTACACCAAGTATGCACCTCGTGACGAGCGGAATCAGCCGGTGCGGCTTTTCGATCCGGCAACGGCCAATTTCGCCCTGACGTTCTATGTGAAGAATGGTCATAACAACGTGTTGGTCAATACGGCGGATTACACCTTCAATCTGGTGTCGATGGAGAAGGATGCCGACGGTGCGCAGCGCATCACGATGGATCTGCCGGTGGCGCGTGACGCCGTGTTACGGTACGAGTATGTCGTTTATAACATACAGTCGCCGGCGCGGGATTATCTGGTCGATCTGAATGTCTATCTGAAAAATATGGCGCCGCAGATGGCCAGCCAGACGACTATCGGCATCGACTGGAGCAACCGGTCCTATCAGAATGAGAAAGGGTTTCAGAACGAGAATACCTATACGACCATCTATTACCGGGCTCCCGGCGAGTCGTCGGCCGACGACCTGGGGATAAGCGACGGGGAGAAGCAGAAGACGGTTTCGTCGTCGCTCAACTGGGTGGCTTTCAAGCAGCAGTTCTTCTCGTCGGTGATGATCGCCCCGGAGAACTTCTCCTACGCTGATATGAAGTTTACGACGGCGGAAAAAGGTTCGGGTTACATAAAGGATTTTTCGGCTAAATTGACGGTTCCCTATACGGCGCAAACTGACCATTACAACTTCGCCTTCTATTTCGGTCCGAACAAATACGCCATTCTCAAGCATGTGGCGACGACCGAGGGGGACGACGAACTGCATCTGGAGCGGTTGATTCCGCTCGGCTGGGGTATTTTCGGCTGGGTGAACCGCTGGTTCGTGATTCCGGTGTTCGATTTCCTGCGTCAGTTTATCCCGAGTTTCGGCCTGATTATCCTGATCTTGGCCGTGCTGGTGAAGGTCATCATCTCGCCGCTGACCTATAAGAGTTACATATCGACGGCCAAGATGCGCGTCATCAAGCCCGAGGTTGATGAGCTGGCCAAGAAATATCCGCGCCAGGAGGATGCCATGAAGCGCCAGCAGGCGACGATGGAGCTCTACAAGAAGGCCGGTATCAACCCGATGGGCGGTTGTATCCCGCTGTTGATCCAGATGCCGATCATCATTGCGATGTTCCGCTTCTTCCCCGCTTCGATCGAGCTGCGCGGCCAGCATTTCCTTTGGGCCGACGACCTTTCGTCGTACGACAGCGTGTTGTCGCTGCCGTTCAACATTCCCTTCTACGGAGATCACGTGAGCCTGTTCGCCCTGTTGATGACCGTTGCGCTGTTCGCCTTCTCGTATATCAATTACCAGCAGACGGCTTCGTCGCAGCCCCAGATGGCCGGCATGAAGTTTATGATGGTTTATCTGATGCCGGTGATGATGCTCCTGTGGTTCAACAGTTATTCGAGCGGTCTGACTTACTACTACTTCCTGGCCAACATTCTCACGATCGGACAGACGCTCGTGATCCGCCGGATGATCGACGACGAGAAAATTCATGCCGTGATGCAGGCCAATGCCGCGAAAAACAAGAACAGGAAGAAATCCAAGTTCCAGTTGCGTTACGAAGAGTTGCTGCGTCAGCAGGAGGAGGCGCAAAGGAACGCTTCCCGACGGAAATAACCGAAAGGTGCGAAGAGTTCCCTAACAAGTTTTCGAAATTGAAAATCACCCCTGTCAGAGTTCATCCTGACAGGGGTGATAACTTATTCGGACTGTTAGAGAGCCCCTTCATTCGCACGGCGCTGTGGATTTCAGGCGTGTCAGTCGTAGAGGTCGAGGTATTCGTACGTATTTCCGACCAGGGAGAGGTAGCGTTCGAATTCGGGGCGGGAAATGACCACCGTGGCTCGGCAATCGTTGGGGTGGAAACTCAAACTGTCGCACGTTTGCAGATGACGGTCTAAAAAGAGATGTACGTGGTGTTCCGCATCGTTGATAAGGCCGAACGGCGACACGGAACCCGGTTCGAGCCCTAGGTAGCGTTCCATGCGCTGCGGCGAGGCGAAGGTGAGTTTGCCCTGCCGCAGTCGGTGTTCCAGATCGTGAATCGCCAGCGAGCGGTCGCAGTCGAAACAGACCAAATAATGACGGTCGCCCTTGTGGTTGCGGAAGAAGAGGTTTTTGCAATGTTTCGACCCGTCCTCGCGCCAATGTGCCTTGGCCTCTTCGATGGTCGGGGAAGCCGGGTGGTGATAGATGTCGTACCGGATTTTGTGTCTGTCGAGAAATTCCCGGACGATCGTTTCGCGTTCCATATCGACTATTTGGATTCGGTTCGAGAGCGGATTTATTCGACGTAAAGTACCAATCCCTTGAGGTATTCGCCTTCGGGATGATAGATGTTGATCGGATGGTCGGCGGGCTGGGTCAGTTGGTGCAGGATGCGGACCTTGCGTCCGGCGATGGCTGCGGCCGAGAAGACCGTGGTGCGGAACAACTCCTTGCTGACCGCCTGCGAACAGGAGAAAGTGAAGAGGAGCCCTCCGCTTTTGATCTGCGCCAGCGCCCGGGCATTGAGCCGCTTGTAGCCCTGCATGGCATTGCCCAGCACTTTGTGGTGCTTGGCGAAGGCCGGCGGGTCGAGGATGATCATGTCGTACCGGTCGCCGATGTCCTTGAGGTATTCGACGGCATCGACGGCCAGCGAAGTGTGGGGAGCCTCTTCTCCGAAGTTGAGCCGAACGTTGGCGTCGGCCAGGGCGACGGCCCGCTCCGAGGAGTCGATCGAGCATACTTCGCGTGCCCCGCCCGCAAGAGCATATACCGAAAATCCGCCCGTGTAGCAGAAGGTATTGAGGACCGTGCGTCCTCGGGCGTAGCGGCGTACCAGTTCGCGGTTGAAGCGCTGGTCGATAAAGAAGCCCGTTTTCTGCCCCTCTTCCCAATTGACCAGGAATTTTTCGCCGTTTTCGAGCACGGTGCGGGGCATTCCTCCCGTTTTGCCGTAAAGGTACCCGTCCACGGGATTCAGGCCGGCCTTGAACGGTACGGTTTGGGAACTTTTGTCGTAGATGGCGGTAATCCGGTCGCCGTAAACCGTTCGGATCGCATCGGCGATTGTCAGGCGGGCGTGGTACATGCCCACCGAGTGACATTGAATCACGGCGGTCGTGTCGTAAATATCGACGACGAGTCCCGGCAGGGAGTCCCCCTCGCCGTGAACCAGACGGTAGCAGGTGGTGTCGGGGGCATCCGTGAGCCCGAGCGTGCGGCGCACGTCGAGTGCGGTGGAGATCATCCGCTGCCACCAGGCCGTGTCGATCGGTTCCTGTTCGAAGGTGAGCACCCGCACGGCGATCGAACCGATCTGGTAATGTCCCCGGGCGATGAAGTCGCCCGAACGGGTATAGACATCGACGAGGGCACCTTCGGGGATTTCGTTTCCGTCGTAACGGACGGATTCGATCGCGCCCGAGAAAATCCAGGGATGGCGGCGCAGCAACGACTCTTCCTTGCCGCGTCGGAGGTGTATTTGCGGGATCATTTCTTCGTTTTCTTTGGTTTGGGTGTGTGCAGCAGCCGGTCGTAGATACGCGTGCAGACCCAGGCGTCCGTTGCGGCGTAGAACTGCTGCTTGTCGGTGAGTTGTGCGGCTTCCCAGTTGCTCAGGCGCTGGGCTTTGGATACCCGCTGGCCGAGTACGATCGCCGAAAGTTTGCGCAGGCTTTTCTCTTCGATGCCCCACTCTCCGGCGAGCTCCTGAAGATCCACGAAGCCCGCTTCCTGAAAGTGCCGGATGTTGTGCAGTGCCCGCAGGTCGCCCTTTACATCGGCGCCGATTTTCAGGATCTCCTTGTTTTCGAGGATTTTGACGATGGCTTTGTCGAGAGGAATCTTGCAGAGCCGGAACAGGAAGCTCTGTTCCGGCGAGGAGAGTTGCAGCAGTGCGACCCGATTGACGACGCCCGCCCGGAACGAAGGCCGGGTTTCGGTGTCGAACCCGATGACGGGCTGTGCCGCCAGGTAGCGGCAGGCCTCCCTGAGCCTCGGTTCCGAGTCCACGACGACGATCGGGCCCCGGAATTCGATGGCCGGAAGCAGAGCGGCCTCCTCGTTGCTGATGCTATTTTGAAATGTGATCGGTTTGTTCATGAAATCGCGCAAAGTTACCGATTAATCGTGACTTTTCCATCCGGGAGTATGGAAATTTTGCCTTCGCCGCTCAATTTGCGCAGGAGCTCGGCGATTTGTGCCGGATCGGATCGGAGTGCAGCGACGATTTCCCGGGGATCGAGAGCGTCGTTGCGGAGCAGCTCCAGAACGGTCTTTTTCGAGGCTTCCGCCTGCGGAGCGCGGGCGGCGCGTTTGCGGGCGAGGCAGAGGTCGCAGATGCCGCACTCCCGGGGCTCCGGCACTCCGAAATAGGCTTCCAGGAAGGAGCTGCGGCAGCCGGTTTCCGCCGTGGCGTAGGCGAGCATCCGCTCGAATCGTTCGCGGGTCTGTTTCCGGCGCTGCTGGTACGATTCGGGGGAGATGTAGAGATCGGCGGTGGGGAGCCGTTCTTCGTCCATGTAGAGGAGCGGCGAGCGGTTCGAGGGGATGTAGCGGATCACGCGCAGTTGCCAGAGCCGTTTCAGCAGGTCGTGCACCTTTTCGGGCGTATAGCCGCTCCAGGTCGCTATTTCCGTTTCGTCGATGGGGCGGAAGTCGGTGAAAACCCCTTCGTACAGACGCAGCAGAACACGGATGATGTGGTCCAGATCGTCGCGGATCACCCGCAGGCGGTAGAGATCGTCGCGGCTGACGCAGAAGAGGATGCGCGCGGGGTTGGCCGCTTCGTCCAGGAGGGTCATGTAGCCGTTCTGACTCAGGATCTTCAGGGCGTTCTGTACCAGACCCGTATAGAGGTGTTCCCGGGTGCAGAAATCGCGCAGGTTGAATAGAAAGGAACTTTGCGCTCCGTCGCCGATGGCGATCTGGAGGTAGCTGCAGATTTTTTCGTAGATCGAACGGATCTTTTCGAGCGGCGGGTAGTCTGCTTCGAAGCGTTTGGCGATGCGTCCCGCATCGTCGGAAGAAATCAGCAATACGGCATAGCTGCGCCGCCCGTCGCGTCCGGCACGTCCGGCCTCCTGATAGTAGCTTTCGAGCGAGTCGCACATCGTATAATGTACCACGTAGCGGACGTCGGGCTTGTCGATCCCCATCCCGAAGGCATTGGTAGCGACCATGACGGGGGTACGCCCCGAAATCCAGGCTTCCTGCCGCATCGAGCGCTCGGCGTGTCCCAGCCCGCCGTGATAATATTCTGCGGAGATACCTTCGTCGCGCAGGAAAGCCGCGACCTGTTCGGCTCCTTCGCGGGTGCGGACATAGACGATGCCGGAACCGCCGACGTTGCGGATGATCCGCAGGAGCTGTTCGTTTTTGTCGTCGGTATGGCGCACGGCATAAGAGAGGTTGGGACGCGAAAAATCGCTGCGCAGCAGATGGGGTTCCGCGAAGCGCAGCTTTTCCATGATGTCGTCCGCGACGCGCGGTGTGGCCGAGGCCGTGAGAGCCAGCACGGGGACGCCGGGAATCCGCTCGCGCAGCTCGGCGATCCGCAGGTAGGAGGGCCGGAAATCGTAGCCCCATTGGGAGATGCAGTGGGCCTCATCGACGGCGAGAAGCGATACGTTCATTCGCTGCACCCGCAGGCGGAAGGCCTCGGATGCGAGCCGTTCGGGAGCGACGTAGAGGAATTTCACGTCGCCATAGACGCAGTTGTCCAGGTCGATGTCGATCTGCCGGGCCGACAGGCCCGAATGGATCGCCAGAGCACGGATGCCCAGCTTGCGGAGCCGATCGACCTGGTCTTTCATCAGGGCGATCAGCGGGGTGACCACGATGCATACGCCCTCCGAAGCCAGTCCCGGAATTTGATAGGTGAGCGACTTGCCGCCGCCCGTGGGCATCAGGGCCAGCGTATCGCGTCCGGCGAGCACCGAGAGGATGACCTGTTCCTGCACGGGGCGGAACGTGTCGAACCCCCAGTAGCGCTTGAGCAGCGCTGCGATCTGTTGCCGTCTGTTCGGTGCTGTCGATTCCATATACACAAAGGTAGTGTTTTTGGCTTTTACCCGAGCCCGGAGGGGATAAAAAGTGCGTCATATTAGGTTTCTCGAAATATTTTCCTATATTTGCACGTTGAAGAAGAAAACCGACCGATGAGAATCAAAGAGGAATATAAGGTCCGTGAAATGGCAGGCGAGCATATCGTGGTGATGCAGGGCCGTTACGGAGTGGATATGACCAAAGTGATTGCATTGAACGAAACCTCGCTCTGGTTGTGGAACCGGTTGCAGGGACGTGAGTTCGGTACCGACGATGTCCGCGATTTGCTCCTCGGCGAGTACGACGTGGATGCGGAAACCGCCGAGCGCGACGCCCAGGCGTGGGTCGCCCGGCTCAAAACGTGTAATTTAGTCGAAGAATGAGCGTAAAGCTGCGCAGATATATGTCCGTGTGGATGCTGCTGGTCGCCTACTGTTTCTCGGTAGGAGCAGCGGCATACGCCGTACTTTCGTGCCACTGTATGGGGCAGGAGAAAGGCGAGGTGCATATATGCTGCCGGGGTTGCGACATCCATACCGAATGCGATTCGCATTCGGCCGGTTTTAAGGCCGTTTGCTGCGGAGTGGATCACTCCAAGGTGTCGGAGCTATATACTTCCGTATCGTCTTCCCAATGGGAGCGTGATACGAAGGTCATGATCGTCGATCTTCCTGCCATATTGGCAGCGGAGATGACGGCGATTCCGTTCGATTCCGTTCATTGGGCGACGGTTTCTGAACGTCTCTGTCTGGCCCATAGCACGGTCCATCTTCTCTCTTCCGGACTGCGTGCTCCTCCCGTTTTCGTGTAACGACGCATGAAAAAGTGCAGTGCCTGCGTGTACTGTGTTTTTCCTGCAACAGGCCGGTTGCCCGATTTGCAACCGGATTGCAAGAATGGAATATTATTTTTGCATCATGTTTACACAATCAACGGAAAATCAAATGAAATTCAAGTATTTAGCAGTATTAGTCTTTTTTGTTGCATCGGCATTCGGCGCGGCTCGGGCTCAGAATGTCAAAGGTGTCGTATATGGAGCCGACACGGACGAGCCGCTGATCGGTGCATCGGTGTACTGGGCCGGAACGACGGTGGGAACCGGTGCCGATGCCGAAGGAAATTATACCATACACCGGGTTAAGGGATACGATATGCTGGTCGCCGGCTTCGTCGGATATACCAGCGATACGATTCGCGTCGAGAGCGGCGTGGAGCGGGTCGATTTTCGTCTGTCGAACGACGGGGTGGAACTCGAGGAGGTCGTGGTGAACAGTACGCTGGGCGGTAACTACGTGAAGCGGGACGGCATTCTCAAAGGGGAGATGATCTCCTTCGCGGGCCTCTGCAAGATGGCTTGTTGCAACCTGGCCGAGAGTTTCGAGAACTCCGCTTCGGTGACAGTCGGTTACAGCGACGCCATTTCGGGTGCGCGTCAGATCAAGATGCTCGGTTTGGCCGGCACTTACACGCAAATATTGGACGAAAACCGTCCGATCATGCGCGGTTTGAGTGCTCCCTACGGCCTGAGCTATACGCCGGGCATGTGGCTCAATTCGATCCAGGTGTCGAAGGGTATTTCGTCCGTGACTGCCGGACATGAGGCCATCACCGGACAGATCAACCTCGAGCACCGCAAACCGACCGACGACGAGCGGCTGTTCATCAACTTCTACCTTGACGACGAACTGCGTCCCGAGCTGAACCTTTCGACGGCGCTTCCTGTAACCAAGGATAAGAAATTATCGACGATCCTCCTGTTGCACGGATCGTTGGATACTCATTTGCTGGGCGACATGGACGACAACGGCGACGGATTTATGGATCTGCCGAAAACCCGCCTGGGAGCGGTTGCAAACCGCTGGCTTTATACGGCTGACAACGGAGCGCAGGTGCGGTGGGGCTTCAAGTATCTGGCGGAAAATCGCTTGAGCGGTCAGAAGCACTACAAGGCTTCGATGCGTGAAGAGATGGATACCGACTGGGACAAGGGGGCCATGTACGGCTCGCAGATCAAGAACCGCGAGCTGAACGCCTACTTCAAATTCGGTATGCCGGTCGGTCCCGGTGTCTATGACGAGGACCAGCAGGACGAGCTTCGTTCGAACATCGCTTTCGTGGCCGATTACGACCGCTTCCGCGAACGGGCCTACTTCGGGCTCAACGATTACGACGGTACGGACAACATGGTTTCGCTGAACATGATGTACAACCACTATTTCTCCTTCCGTCATTCGCTGATCGTCGGCGTGCAGTCGCATCTGCAATTCCTTGACGAGTCGCTGCTCAACCCGACGCCGTGGCTGGATGCCGCCGGAGCCTGGAATCTCGACCGTCAGGAGAACGAGGTAGGCGCCTATGCCGAATATACCTACACGATCAAGGACAAGCTCTCCGTAGTTGCGGGCATACGCGGGGACTACAACGGTTATTACGATAAGTTCTACGTTACTCCGCGCGGTCATATCAAGTGGAACATCACCCCGACGACGATCCTGCGCGGTTCGGCCGGGCTGGGTTATCGTTCGACCAACGTCATCACCGATAATATCGGCGTTTTGGCTACGGGACGGCATATTACGTTCGAAAGACCGACGGCTCTTTCGGCGGGAGCCGCCGCTGTGCGCGGACCTCTCAATCCCGGCTCTGCTTACGGGGGATATACGACCTGGATGGTCGCAGACGGCGGTGCGGGCAATTTCAAAGCGCTCAACCGGATGGAGAAAGCCCTCACCGCAGGCGGTAGCCTGACGCAGATTTTCACGCTCGTGAAAGAGGAGGACGCGACGTTGAGTTTCGACTACTTCCGCACGCAATTTTATAATTCGGTGATTGCCGATCAGGAGTATTCGCCGAACGACATTTATATTTACAGCTCGGACAAACGCTCCTTTACCGATACTTATCAGGTCGATTTTTCGTGGACTCCGGTGGAGCGGTTCGATATTTTCGCTACGTACCGCTATACGAACAGCCGTATGACGATCGATCGTCCGGACGGCAGTACGGCGCTCGTGGAGCGTCCGCTGGTAAGCCGTTACAAGGCGCTGCTCAACTTGCAGTATTCGACCCGCTACAACCGCTGGGTGTTCGATGTGACGGCTCAGCTCAACGGTCCTTCGCGCCTGCCGACCCAGACGGGCGACCTGGCCGATTCCGAGATGTCGCCGACGTATCCGATGTTCTTCGCGCAGGTGACCCGCAAAGTCGGCAAGTTCGATATTTACGTGGGCTGCGAGAACATTCTCGATTATAAGCAGAAGCACCCGATTCTGAATGCGGACGATCCTTTCTCGGCGGGTTTCAACTCGTCGGTGATCTGGGGACCTCTGATGGGGCGCAAGTTTTATGCGGGATTGCGTATCAATTTTTATTGATTGAAAGAACGAATTAAATTAGTTATACGACGATGAAAAAAATGATTTTGTGCTGCCTCGTGGCAGTATTGGGATGCGGGGTGTTCGCCGTGGAAGCGAAGACGCCGCAGAAGAAGGGCGAGATCGTTACTACGGTGTTCACGGTCGATATCGATTGCGAAAGCTGTGCGGCCCGCATTATGAACAACGTGCCGGTAATCGGCAAGGGGATCAAGGATATTCAGGTCGATGTTCCCTCGAAAGAGGTGACCGTGACCTATGACAGTGCCAAGACCTCGCCCGAGGAGCTGATCAAAGGATTCGGAAAGATCCGGGTCAAGGCGGAAGAAAAACCTGTCAAATAGTTATATATGGGTTAGTTAATTTGGATGGAGAGCCGGGGTTCCGAAAGGAATCCCGGCTTTTTTCGATCGGCGAATGTCCCCTCAGGGAAGAGGTATCCGATCGGAGCAAAACGGACGGGATGCATCCGTAATAAAGGAAGAGCACGCGTCGTACCATTGGTATTTTAGAACTTTTCCACGATCTTTGCGGCGGCAATACTCCACAGTGTGTTGTGTATTGGAAAACATTCACTAACTTTGCGGTGCCGTCCCCGCGGATGGCGACATATTGTTTAGTGAAAGTGTTTCGCTAATCCTTATCAAGAAAATTTGGCGATTTTTAGGAAACAAGGATGGCAATACGAACACTCATCACCGTGTATAGCTATATCGGTTCTCGATATACTGGGGTATTGTTTATTTGTTTCCGGGCCACGCCGAATGCCTCTTGATGGATAAACGAACGACTCCACGCTTTTCTTTTTTGTAAATGGGTTGAATCGGCGCCTGTCAGCAAGAAATTCGATTGTATGATAGAAGATCGCTGGAAGTGTCAAAACTGCGGAAATTCCGTGCCGGACGGATTGACTGTATGTCCGAAATGCGGGCTGGTTAAAGGTGGATTCGACGAGTTGCCGAAACATACGGCAGACGGTTTGGAGATAGCTCGGGTCGAACAGAAAGTCAAAGTAGAAATTCCGTTTATTTTGTATCTGGGGACTGTCTGTTCTATTATTTTATTGGCCATTGTAGTTTATATTTATGTGGCAATAAAATTATGAAATCTTTTATCTATAGGTATATTTTATATTTAACCGTCGTTCCTTTCATCTCTTGTAATTCGGATTTGCGTATCGAAGGAACGTATGATTTTGCCGATTCAAATGATCCGATGAAAAGCATCATTATCTCCGAAGCGGATCAAACAGGATTTGTTTCCATCTATTACGTAATGGAATCTCCGTATTCATCAAATGCCGAGCAAATAATTTTCGCACAAGATAGAAGTAAACCTGACAGAACATCCGATGGCGGGTTATTGCTCGAAAGTGAATGGGGACAATTGATCTTTGAAAAACCTCAATCCTTCGTATTTGTTATTTCGTCCGGGACGGAAATAAATTTCGGAAATGCATTCAGCATAACCGCACTATATGGAGAGCAAGCGCCTCGAGTCCCGCAAAACGTTACGTTCCGGGGCGGATAAACTGGCTGGGACGATGATTTCCAACTTTAAGAATACGCTCGAATTGACTCAACGGCGCGAATTGGAAGAGCTGAAACGACGCGAATCGCAACCGATCGTTGTCGAACCTTACCTGTGTAAATTCGAACTCGATCGTTGGGATCAAGTTATATTCACTTTCAAAGCCGACCTCCGGAATGTGTCGCAAAGCACATTTATCGACGCTGAATTTTATGAAGAATATATCGCAGGAGAAGATTGGGTTGGGGAACCTTACATCCGCGACCGATTGGCTGCATGGGTTTCCTTTTACTTTAATAAAGAGTACGTTTTGAGAAGAGACGAGGGGATGTTTTCCAGATACGAATGTATGTTTCCTAATGTTTCTTTCGATAATCCGTGGAAACCGCAAGAAACGAAGTCCTTTGAGGTTGTCATGTCGATTTATGACGACGATGCCGTAACCAAAGGTTTTACTGCATTCGATGTCAAAAGTTGTATCCTTCATTTCAATTTGACGGTCGAAGACCCTGACGGGCGGAAAATTCCGATGAAAATGAAATTCGATCTGGCGGATGTTTGGAAGGATTTTATTGACAAGTAGTTATTGGTTGATGATATTTTATTGAAGAAATTGCTCGTGGATTTTCAGAATATTAACGAGGTATAAGGCCCGGTAAACTGGTAAAAAGAATATCAGTGAAGTATTTATTTTGCTTTGTGCTCGATACGACAGGGGATTAGTGCCGTTCGAGGTGGAAAAGTATATGACCAAATTAAATAGCGATTGACAATGAAAAAACTGTTTTTTGCCAGCCTGTGGGTTTTGGCTTGTTTGACCGCAGCCTGTTCCGATGAAAAAGACGAACCGAACGGCGAGTCCGGATCGGTCGTCGGAGAATGGGTGTTTCAGAAGAACGAGTATTATCGGAATGGAAAAATGATCGACAGTTTTACGGCTGTGGAGGACGAGGATAAGATGATCGCTGTATTTCGGGAAGACGGGACTTTTCGTTATTACGATTTCCCGCCCGAAGAGTATTATGACGGGACTTATTCTTATGATGAAGCGTCGGGAGTGTTGGTGACGGACGACGGGATCGAAAAACAGAGCTGCCGGGCCGAAATAACCGTTTCGGAGATGAAATGGATTTATGATGAAGGCAATGATGAGATGCTTGTCGAATATTATACGCGCAAGTAACGGTTTTTGTTGGTGCGCTTAAAAAAAGAGGCGTTGTTTATTGTTGTTCTCCGATGTAAAAAAGATGCGGGGACCGGATTTATCCGGTCCCCGCATCTTAACATGTCCCTTGCCGATACCAATCGATACGGTATTTTTGTTTTGCACTCGCTTTGCGGAGCCTGGGTAGATTTGTTTTGCGGGAAAGCTATTTCTCTTTCGGTTCGACAACCAGTTCTTTGGCCCGTCGGAGCGCCGCATTGATATTCGGGCAGATGTTTTCCTCGCCCAGCAGGGAGTAGAATCCCGCTTTGTGCAGGACTTCGTGTACTTTGGGATTGACGCCCGAAAGGATGATGCGGGTATTTTCCTGTTGCGATATGCGGCAGAGGTTCGTGAGGTTATGGATGCCCGTCGAGTCGATGAAGGGGACCTTTCGCATACGGATGATCCGCACCTGTGCGTGGTCGCCGAGCTGCACCATCTGTTCCTCGAATTTGTTGGCGATGCCGAAGAAGTAGGGACCGTCGATTTCATATACTTCGACGCCTCGGGGGATGATGAGGTGCTCTTCGTGCGACTCGAGGTCCGACTCCTTACCGGGGTCTATTTCGTTGCGGATGACCGAGATGTCGGTAGTTTCCATCACGCGCCGCATGAAGAGCAGGCAGGCGAGTACCAGTCCGACTTCGATGGCCACCGTCAGGTCGATGATGACCGTCAGCAGGAAGGTGACCAACAGCACCGCGACATCCGAGCGGGGATTCTTCATCAGAGCCCGGAACGTGCGCCATTCGCTCATGTTGTACGATACCACTACCAGCACGCCTGCCAGGCAGGCCATTGGGATATATTGCGCCAGCGGCATCAGGAACAGGAAGATCAGCAGCAGTACGACGGCATGGATGACGCCTGCGACCGGCGTGCGGCCGCCGTTGTTGATATTGGTCATCGTGCGGGCGATGGCTCCGGTGGCGGGAATGCCGCCGAACAGAGGCGTCACCACGTTGGCGATACCTTGGGCCACGAGTTCCTGGTTGGAGTTGTGCTTGTCCCCCGTCACGCCGTCGGCGACCGTTGCCGACAGCAGCGATTCGATGGCGCCCAGTACGGCGATGGTGATAGCTGCGGGCAGCAGTCCTTTCATCCCTTCCCATGAGAGGGCGGGGATGACCGCGTCGGGCAGTTGGGAGTTGATCGTGAATCGGTCGCCGATGGTTTCGACGGAGTCGATTCCGGCGTAGCGTTTCAGCAGATAGACGGCCAGCGTCATAACGACGATAGCGATCAGCGAACCGGGTATCTTTTTCGAGAAGCGGGGCGTGAGGGCGATGATGGCGACGCTGATAACGCCTACGGCCGTTGCCCAGAGGTCGATCGTCCCGAAATTCTGGAAGTAGACCATCCACTTCCCGGCGAAGTCGCCCGGCATTTCGGGGGTCGTGAGGCCGAACAGATCCTTGATCTGCGTGGTGAAGATCGTCACGGCGATACCGCTGGTGAAACCGACGACGATCGGGTAGGGAATGAATTTGATGATCGTCCCCAGGCGGAAGAGTCCCAGCAGGATCAGGAATACGCCCGCCATGATCGTGGCGACGGTCAGTCCCTCGATGCCGTACTGTTGGATGATGCCATAGACGATCACGATGAATGCACCTGTGGGGCCGCCGATCTGTACGCGACTGCCGCCGAGCGCCGATGTGAGGAAGCCGGCGATGATGGCCGTGATGATGCCTTTTTCCGGTGAAACGCCCGATGCGATGCCGAAGGCGATCGCCAGCGGCAGGGCCACGATGCCGACGATGATGCCGGCCATGAGGTCGGCGGTGAATTTCTCCCGGGAGTAGTGCTTCAGGGATGTGAGAAGTGCGGGTCTGAATTCGATCATCTCCGAATTTTTATTTTAAGGTTAATTTTAAGGTTGAAAAATGGTGGCGCAAAGGTAGTGAAAATGAGGGGAGGATAAAACAAACGGCTTCGTTTTTTATACCGCATGTATTCTGTTCATTGCGGAAATAAAAGACTATTATTCATATTTTCATTGTGTTACGTCTTTTTAGATTGGATTGGGAGCAGATCGATTCGTGTGTCTGCGCCGTATAAAAAGCCGGGGCGGACGATTTCCGTTTAAGAGTCTGTTTTGAATTTTATAAATGAGTTAGACATTGGCCGAGAGAAAATGTTTCGGCTTTTTTGAACCTCTTTTCTGCATCTTCTTTCAGCAGGTGCTGAAAATAGTTCGCTATTTACGCAACCTCCCCAAAAGAATCTACTCGAAAACAGCTTTCAAATAATCTCTACATAAAATTCGAGCAGGTTCTAAAAATTGAGATAGGGGAAAATGAGCACCTTTCGGCATGCAATACCGGAAGGTGTCATACGGATTTTGTACTTTTATCGAACGTTATTTTTTCAGTTTCGCCAACTGTTTTTTCAGGCTGAAACGGTCGAATTCGTCGATAAGGTTCGTCATCAGCTCTTTCACGCTCTCGATCTTTTCGGCTCGCCAGGCATTGACGCCGGCGAAAGCGTATCCTGCCGACAGGTTGCCTTTGAAGGCGTTGTAGAGGGCCATGATGATGCAGTAGGGGCTGTGGGTTACGTCGCAGGTCTTGATACAGTTGAACGGACAGCTTTTGGGCTGTTTCAACCCTTGTTTCACCCGTTCCAGGAAAGAGTTGTGGATGGCCCGCCCCGGCATACCCACCGGACTTTGGATGATCTCTATGTCCTGTTGAGAGGCTTCGATGTAACTCCGCTTGAACTCCGTCGAGGCGTCGCACTCCTCCGTGGTGACGAAGCGCGTGCCCATCTGGACACCGTCGGCGCCCAGCTCCATGATGCGATAAATGTCTTCGCCCGTGTAGATGCCGCCTGCTGCGATGACCGGGATGTGCGTGTCGTGCGCCGTGCCGAAACGACGGACTTCCGAAACGATTTCGGGCAGCAGCCGCTCCAGCGAGAAGTGTTCGTCGGTGATCTGTTCCGGCTTGTAGCCCAGGTGTCCGCCGGCCTTGGGTCCCTCGACCACGATCGCGTCGGGAACGTATTTGTAGTTGGCGAGCCATTTCTCGCAGATGAGCTTGGCGGCTCGGGCCGACGAAACGATCGGAGCCAACTTCGTCTTGCTGCCTTTGGTCAGGAACGACGGCAGGTTGAGGGGCATACCGGCCCCCGAGAAGATGATGTCGGCCTTCTCTGCGATGGCCGTTCTGACCATGTCTGCGAAGTTGGACATGGCCACCATGACATTGACGCCGATGATACCTTTGGTCTTTTCACGGGCTTTGCGCAGCTCTTCGCGCAGGCCCCAGATGCTTGCCGTATTGTAGTCTTTGGAGTGTTCCCGGTAGATGACGCCCAGTCCGGCCGAGGAGATCACTCCCACACCGCCTTGGTTGGCTACGGCCGATGCGAGTCCCGAGAGGGAGATGCCTACGCCCATACCGCCCTGAATGATGGGAAGACGGGCCAGCAGATCGCCGATTTTCAATGTTTTCATAGTTAAAGTTGCTTTGAATTTATATTTTTCCTTTCTCTCCGTACGTCGTGCCCGCCGATCGTGTCGTATCGTTTGTCGATTCGGCTTTTTCGTAAGTTTCTCCTTGAGCGGATGTTTCGATCGGTTTCAGGTTTTCCCGAAAGGCGGCTCTGTGCGGGGAGAGTGGAGCTTTTTGTAAGTTTTGGATCCCGGGTGCCCGTAAAAATATTGTATGTAGGGTCGGGACAGTTTGTATTTCTGTTATTGTTCCGCTGTCGGTGCGACGGTCAGTTCGAGCTCCTCGAGCCGTGCCACGGGTGCGATGTCCAGGGTTGCGATATTGCCGTTCATGTAGCGGTAGTATCCTGCCAGGGCGATCATCGCGGCGTTGTCGGTCGTGAACTTGAATTCGGGCAGGAAGGTGCGCCATCCCCGTTTCCTTCCCTCCTCCGTGATGCCGTTGCGGAGCCCTGAATTGGCCGATACGCCGCCTGCGATGGCGATGTCGCGGATCCCGTACTCCTTGGAGGCTTTTACGAGCTTGTCGAGCAGAATTTCCACGATGGTCGTCTGCAGCGAGGCGCAGAGGTCGGCTTTGTTTTTCTCGATGAAATTCGGATCTTCGGCCATTTCGTCCCGCAACGTATAGAGGAACGAGGTTTTGAGTCCCGAGAACGAGTAGTCGAAACCCTCGATGCGGGGTTTGGCGAAGCGGAACGCGTGCGGATCGCCCTCCTTGGCCAGTTTGTCGATCACCGGCCCGCCCGGATAGGGCAGCCCCATGACTTTGGCGCACTTGTCGAACGCTTCGCCCGCCGCGTCGTCGATCGTCGTGCCGACGATCTGCATGTCGAGCGGACCGTCCACTTTTACGATTTGGGTATGTCCTCCGCTGACCAGCAGGCAGAGGAACGGAAAGTCGGGGTGCGGAAGCTGTCGGTCGGGCAGGTCCAGAAAGTGGGAGAGGATGTGCCCCTGCAGATGATTGACCTCCACCAGCGGAATGTCGTGGGAGATCGAGAGTCCTTTGGCGAACGATACGCCCACCAGAAGCGATCCCAGCAGACCGGGGCCGCGCGTGAAAGCGATCGCGTCGATCTTGTCGATCGTCACGCCGGCCTCTTTCAGGGCCGTATCGACTACCGGGACGATATTTTGCTGGTGGGCCCGGGATGCTAGTTCCGGGATCACGCCGCCGTATTTCTGATGCACGGCCTGCGAAGCGATTACGTTCGACAGGAGTGTCCGGTCGCGGATGACTGCGGCCGAAGTGTCGTCGCAGGAGGATTCTATGCCTAAAATGGTGATGTCCATGTGGTTTTTGTGTGGCAAAAAAAACTTTACAAAGATAGTGAAAGCCGATAGAAAATGGGAACGAGTTCCCATTTTTTCGAGGCGCATCCTATCCAAGACTATGTCAAAGATACGAATAAGCCGAGCGCAAAAGCAAATTTATTGTGTTTTGCCGAGGCGGAGTATCTAAATGAAAACAAAGATACGGAATAAAATCCGAAATGATTCGCCGATGTCCGTATTTATTATCGGGCGGTGGCCGATGCCGGGTCTTTGTTCGGGTTTCGGAAAAGCGTCGGAACATGATTGGCAGCAGGTTTGCGGTTCCGTGTCGTATCGGACGCGGATTTTTGCCGGTTGTGGCGGCAAGTTCTTCGAACGGTGACTTTTAACGATAAATATCCGGTCTGCCGGATGTTAAATCCCGAAATTTGCTTAAATTTGCAATTTATTAAAAACGGTTTTGTCGGATAATGCGCAGGATAGTGAACATACTGGCCAAGATGGTGTCGGCGATCGTGCTGGCGCTGATCTTTCTGCCTCTGTTGGTCGCCCTGTTGTTCGAGATTCCTGCCGCTCAGAATTTCGTCGCTCGGGAGGCGACGGAAATAATCTCCCGCAAGCTCGGTACCCGCATCAGTATTGACCGGGTGGATATCGGCTTGTTTTACCGCGTTTCGCTCGACGGATTCTATGTCGAGGATTTCCAACGGGATACGTTGCTTTATGCCGGCCGTCTGGATGCCCGGATCAAGAGCCTCGGCCTGTTCGGGGGAGGGCTCGTTTTCAGCCGGGCCGAATTGTCGGACGCCCGTTTTTGCCTGCGCGAAACTCCCGACGGGGAGATGAACATCAAGCAGGTGGTCGATAAACTCTCCAAAAAGGACAAGGCCCGGGCGGAGGGAAAATTCAGGCTGGAGATCGAGCGCCTGGAAACGGAGGGGCTGGATTTCTGCATGGAACGGCTGGAGCACCGCAATCCGTCGTACGGAGTGGATTTCGCCGATATGCACCTGATCGACATTCGGGCCGAACTGAAGAATTTCACCATTGACGGTCCGGTGATCCATACCGACATCGGGCGTTTGGCGATGCGCGAGCGCAGCGGATTTGTAGTCGAAGACCTGGCGGGCTGTCTTTGTATCGCCAACGGCTGTATCGATATCCGGGAGGGACACATCCGGACGGCGAAGTCGAATATCGAGTTGCCTTCGCTTTCGTTGATCGGATTGGATTGGGCTCTTTACAAGAATTTCGTCGAGGAGGTGGACGTTACGGCGCAGGTCGTCAATACGACGCTGTCGTCCGACGACATCGCCTATTTCTCGCCCAAAATGAAGGATTGGCACCTGACGCTGACCGACGTGAATGCTGATGTGAGCGGTCCTGTGGCCGATATGTCGGGATCGCTGCGCTCGGTCCGCACGGGAGCCGACACGAAGCTGTCGGTCGATTTCGCGGCGCAGGGACTGCCCGATGTCGGAAAGGGGCATTTTAAGGCCGACATTTCCGAGCTGACGACTTCGGCGGCGGATGTCGATCGGCTGGCGGCTGCCCTCACAGGCAAGAATTTGCCCGACGAGGTGCTGCGTATTGCAAAAAATGCGGGCAAAATCGGTCTTACCGGCAAATTCGACGGAACGCTCACGGCCTTTGCTGCGGATGCTGCGCTGGCGACCGAGATCGGCGGTGCGACCTGCCGGTTGCAGGTGAGCTCGCTGCGCGACGGCTGTCGCGGTGTGCTGGGCGACGTGAAAACGTCCAGTCTGCAACTGGGCGAGTTGCTGGAAAACGATCTGCTCGGTCCCCTCTCTCTGAATGTGCATGTAAACGGCGAACTCAGCTCGGAACACTCCGACGCCGAAGTGTCGGGCGAGATCCTGCGACTGGGGATCAACGGATACGATTACGATTCGCTCCGTATGAAGGGGCACCTGGTGAACCGGGAGTTCAACGGACTGATCGAAGCCCGGGACAGGAACCTGCGGTTCGATTTCAGAGGCCTGCTAGACCTGAACGACGAGCGGATGCCTCGCTATGATTTCGCGCTGGACCTTGAGGAGGCGAATCTGGCGGCTTTGGGGATCAATCGCCGCGATTCGGTGTCGGTGCTTGCCGCCCGGATCGCTGCGCGTGCCGTCGGCCGTACGCTCGACGACCTGAACGGAATAATCTTCGTCCGTGATGTATCCTATCGTTATAACGACCGCGAACTCGCGGCCGACAGCGTTGTGATCGTGGGGCGGAACAGCTTGTCGGACAAGTTTATTCGTCTGCGTTCCGATTTTGTCGATGCCGACTACGAGGGGAAGACCTCCTATAAAGAAGTATTCACCTATCTGCAACAGCGTTTCCGCGATTACGTTCCGATGCTCGACGGCGGTCCCGGCTGGCAGGCGCAGCATCCCGATACGGTAGAGTTGGCCGACGGATATTCCCAACTTACGGTCAATGTCCGGAAGATCAATCCGCTGGTCAATGCCGTCTCTTCCGGGCTGCAGATCGCGGATGGGTCGCGGTTGCAGCTGCGAATCAATCCGGCGAACGACAAACTTTCGTTCGAAGCGGCTTCGGATTATATCGAGCGGGGCCGAATGTTGGTGACGCGTCTGAATCTGGATGCTCATAACCGGGGCGACTCGCTCGTTTTCGCGGCTTCGACCGAGGATCTTTATCTGAATGGCTTCCATATGAGCCGTGTCGGAATGAGCGGCGGTGCCAAGGATAACAAGCTGGAACTAATCACCGATTTCGCGGATACCCTCGACGATGTTTCCGGTCGGATCGGATTCCGTTCGGAATTCGCTCACGGGCGCGGGCCGGCAGGTAAGGGAATCGATCTCCGGTTGACTCCTTCGTACATCAGCCGGGGAGAAAAGACGTGGAATATCTATACGGACGGTATCACGGCGGATACGTCGCGGATACGCATCGATCGTTTCCGAATGGTCAATGCCGGACAGCAACTGCTGCTCGACGGCGTCGCGTCGCGCCGTTTGCAGGATTCGGTGCAATTAACGCTGCATAATTTCGAGCTGGCGCCTTTCTCGCAATTCACCTCCTCGATGGGCTACCGTGTGGACGGTCGTACCAATGGCTCTGCGACGATGAAAGCGGTACTCGGGGCGGGTGAGGTGCAGGCCGATATCGTCGTGGACAGTATTTCGATCAACGATCTCGCCGTTCCGGCGATCTGGCTGCGCTCCCGGTGGGATTTCGTACAAAACCGTGCGGGTATTCTGGTGCAGCAGCGGGAAAATCTCGATACCCTCGTCCGGGGCTTTTACGCCCCTTCGCAAAAGCGTTATTATGCCCGGGCTACCCTCGATTCGGTAGAACTCTCGGCGCTCGATCCTTTGCTGAAGGGGGTGATCGAGAAGACGGGCGGCAATGCCGACGTCGATATCGCCCTGCGCGGCAGCGGCAAGGAGGCGACTCTTTCCGGACAGATCGCCGTGCGTGATTTCACCACGACGGTGGACTTCACGCAGGTGACTTATACGATGCCCCGGGCCGTGATCGAAGTTAGGAACAACCATTTGACCGCCGAAGGCGTGCCGCTGTACGATCCGGAGAAGAACGAGGGCCTTTTCTCGATCGACCTCAATCTGGAACATTTGTCCAATATCTCCTATTCGGTGAAAGTGCTGCCGAAAGAGTTGATGGTGCTCAATACCACTTCGAAGGATAACGACCTGTTCTACGGCCGGATTTTCGCTTCGGGTTCGGCGACGATCGCGGGCAGCAAGGGCGGTGTGAAAATGGACATCGTGGCTACCACCGAAGGCGATTCCGAATTTTATATGCCTCTGTCGGGACAGTCGAATGCGAAAACGGCCGATTTCGTTACGTTCGTCACCCCTGAACAGATCGATACGACCGACTATCTGGTGCGCAAGAAGCTGCTCTTCCAGCAGCAGGGGCGTAAAAAGGAAGCCGCAGGCAGCACGATGGATATTACGATGGCTCTCAATGTGCAGGACAATACCGCTTTCCAACTGGTGATCGACCCGACGGTCGGCAGTGCCCTGAAAGGTCGTGGCAACGGTATGCTCAACCTGCATATCAATCCGGGTAACGGTATCTTCAATATGTACGGCGACTATACGCTCATCGAAGGCAGTTTTCTTTTCTCATTGCAGAATATCATTTCTAAGAAATTCATCATCGAGAGCGGTTCGATGATTCAGTGGACGGGCGAGCCTGTCGATGCGCGGCTCGACATCAATGCCGTCTATAAGCTCAAAACGTCGTTGCAGCCTCTGTTGAACACTGTAACCGCCTCTTCGGACGACGACCAGAGCGGTTCCCGGATTTCGGACCGTTCGGTGCCGGTCGATTGTAAGATCCATATCGGCGGTCGTTTGAGCAACCCGCAGTTGGATTTCAGCGTGGTCGTGCCCGTTACAGATATAGAAACGCAGGCTGCGGTGGCCAGCGTGCTCAATACGCAGGAAGCCCAGGCGCAGCAGTTCATTTCGCTGGTCGCACTGGGTACTTTCAGCAATTCCGGCAGTGCCAATATCGGTGCTTCGTCCGGTGTGGCAACGGGTCTGGAGATGCTTACCAACCAGCTTACCAACTGGTTTTCGACAGATGATTACCGGATCATCCTGAACTACCGGGCAGGCTCCGAAATGACCGGTGACGAGGTGGATTTCGGCTTCTCCACCAATTTGATCAACAACCGTCTGCTGGTCGAGGTCGAAGGCAACTACATCATCGACAACAAACAGGCCGTAAGCAACAATGTTTCCAACTTCATGGGCGAAGCGCATGTGACGTGGCTGATCGACAAGTCGGGCAACCTGCGTCTGAAGGCGTTCACGCAGACCATCGATCGTTTCGACGAGAACCAGGGCCTGCAGGAAACCGGTATCGGGATCTCCTATAAGGAGGATTTCAATAATTTCAAGGATCTGAAACAGCGTATTCGGGACCGCTTCACCAACAAGAAACGTCAGAAAAAGCGTCAGGCCCGCCGCGAGGAGCAGGCCCGGCGTGCGGCGGAAGAGGCCCAACGGCAGGAATTGCTTCTGCCGGAAGATCCGCCGGAGCCTGAATACGACTTGGAGCGGGATTGATACGGAAAAAGTAAAACTCGAATAAAATAAATTTAATTCACTCAAAAAGATTATGATTAGTTTGTTGCAGACCGTAGATGCGGTCGTTGTCGCGGAGCAGACCCGCATGGGACTTTGGCAGTTGTTTATGAGCGGCGGATGGCTGATGTGGATTTTGTTGATTCTGGGAGGACTCACGATCTTTATCTTCGTGGAGCGCTTCATGGCGATCCGTAAGGCGTCGGAGTTCGATATGAATTTCATGAACCGCATCCGTGATTATATTTTGGACGGCAAGGTCGCTGCTGCGGTCGATCTTTGCCGCAAGACCAATACGCCGATCGCCCGTATGATCGAAAAGGGTATCGGCCGGATCGGTCGTCCGATGAGCGACGTGCAGTCGGCCATCGAGAACGTGGCGAACCTCGAAGTGTCGAAGCTCGAAACCAACCTGCCGATCCTGGCGACCATCGCCGGCGGCGCCCCGATGATCGGTTTTCTCGGTACGGTGGTCGGCATGGTGCAGACTTTTATGGATATGGCCGCTGCGGGCGGTACGGTCGATATGTCGCTCCTTTCGAGTGGTATGTACGTGGCGATGATCACAACGGTCGGCGGTCTGCTGGTCGGTATTCCGGCTTACTTCGGTTATAACTACCTGGTGGCTCGCATCGAGAAGCTCGTTTTCCGGATGGAGGCCAACTCGATCGCCTTTATGGATATTCTGAATCAACCCGTTCAAAAGTAATCTGTTATGGCAATCAAACGCGGATCCAAGGTCGATAAGTCGTTTTCGTCGGCTTCGATGACCGACCTGATCTTCCTGTTGCTGCTGTTCATGCTGATCGCTACGACGCTCATCAACCCCAATGCCATCAAGCTGATTCTGCCGAAAAGTTCGAATCAGTTGAAGGACAAGGCAATGACGACGATTTCGATCCAGGATACGGGACATGGATACAGGTATTATGTCGAGACGGAAAACGTCGGCTCGCGCGAGGGTGTGGAGAAAGCCCTCAAGTCCCGGCTGGCGGGACAGGAGAACCCTACCGTTTCGCTGCATTGCGACAAGTCGGTGGCTTTCGACGAAGTGGTGGCCATGATGCGCATGGCCAAGGCCAACAATTTTACGCTCATCGCGGCTACCTCGCCCGAATAGAGTGAAACCCGGGGAATGCCGCCCTGCGGTGTTTTCCTTGTGAGAATTGACCGATGTATTATTACGATCCGAATAACGATAAATCGAATGCACGCCGTTGGGCGGGGCTCGCAGTTTTGCTTTATGCGCTGTCGATCGCGGCGGCTTTCCTGTTCGTGTCGTTCGATATGGGGCGGGACGAGCTGCTTCCCGGCGAAGGGTTGCTGATCGATTTCGGGACGACCGAAACCGGTCTGGGCGACCGGGACCTGTCGGCTACCGATGTGCAGGCACCGCCGCAGCAGGCGGCGGCCGAAGCGTCGCGGCAGCAGGTCGAGTACGTGACCAGCGAGCGGGAGGAGATCGCCGTGCAGACACCGCAGCCGGAGAAGAAACCCCGCGAGCGGGAGACTCCGGGACAAACTCCGCAGCGCAGCGACGCGCAGCAGCCTGCCGAACAACCCCGCACGGTAAACCGTCGGGCGCTCTTCCCGGGCCGCACGGTGGGGAGCACTTCCACGTCGGAGGGGCCTGCTGCGGGCGAGGGTAACGCCGGGGACCTTTCGGGGGCGCCGGAAGGCAGTCACGACGGCACGGGCCAGAGCGATTCGGGCATTGCCTACGACCTTTCGGGGCGCTCGGTGGTGGGAAAACTGCCCAAGCCTTCCTATCCGGGCAATGAGTCCGGCAAGGTCGTCGTCGATGTGACTGTCGATGCTTCCGGTCGGGTGACATACGCCTCCTATCGGGCGCAGGGATCGACGACCAACAGCAAGCGGCTGGTCGATGCGGCGGTCGAAGCGGCCCGCAAAGCTCGGTTTTCATCCAGCGAGAGTTTGATGCAGACCGGAACGATTACCTATGTCTTTACGTTGGAATAGATTGGAATGCGCTGCCAATCCGGTTTGCCGTGCGACGTTGCACCGCATCGACTGAAGGCGCGATAACAGCAGCGGACGATGGCTGCGAAAACGACACGAATGATACGTACGATATTATTGATTGCGGCTTCGTGCCTTGCATGGCTCGGGGCCGGCGCCCAGCAATACGAGGGAGCGCACCTGAAATTCGAGAGTTCGTTCCATAATTTCGGGAGCGTACCCCGTTGGGGCGGCGATCTGGTTTGGGAGTTCGAATATACGAACGACGGCTCTGCTCCGTTAGTAATAGTAAGGGCGCAGACTACCTGCTCGTGCCTGAAGGTGAGCCACTCCAAGCGCCCTCTCGCACCGGGCGAAACTGCTGTGATCCGTGTGGTCTATGAACCGCATAAGAACGAACCGGGCACTTTCAGCAAGGTGATCCAGATCTATTCCAATTCGGTTTCGGGGCGGGAGCTGATTACCGTTTGCGGGAACTCTCTGGATACCGAATGATCCGGTGCCGGAAAGGGGTACGTCCCGGAAGCGATCGATAGAAGGGGCGCTTTGATAGGGGCGGTTTCGAGAAGATGTCAAAATGGGATCGGATGTTCGCGTGAACACCGTAAAATAGTTCGACGTATGCCGTTTTGATGATAACCGCCCGGTTTGTAATTCCGATTGCGTCGAACCTGTATTGCTTATGGAACTGTTATTTACGAACTGTACGATTCTGCCCATGACGGCAGAGAAGGAGCCCCGGACTTTCACGGGGGCGGTCGGCGTGGCGGATCGCCGTCTGGCGCTGGTCAGCGACGATCCCCGGCGGATCGAAGCGTTCCGGCGGGAGCATCCCGGGGTGCGGGAGATCGACGGCACGGGCAAGGTGCTCATGCCGGGACTGATCAATACCCACTGCCACGTGGCGATGACCCTCCAGCGGGGCTATGCCGACGACATCGCCCTGATGAAGTGGCTGCACGAATATATCTGGCCTTTCGAGGCACAGCAAACCCCGGACGAAATCGTACTGGGAGCCGAAATGGGTATTGTCGAAATGTTGCTGGGCGGCGTCACGACGTTCGTCGATATGTACTGGCACGAAAACCGTATCGCCGAGGCCGTGCGGCGGCTCGGCATCCGGGCCATGCTCGGAGCGAGCTACTTGGATACGAGTTGGGAGGCTTTTGCCGACGATGTGGAGCGGATGATCGCCACCACGGGCGACTGCGACCGCATCCGGTTGGCCGTGGCGCCCCATTCGCCCTATACCTGTTCGCCGGAGTCGTTGCAGCGGGGCAAGGAGCTGGCACGCCGCCACGGACTCTGGTTCATGACCCATATTTCCGAAACCGAAGACGAGGTGCGTATCGTGCGGGAGCGTTACGGTACTACTTCTGTCCGGCATCTCGATACCCTCGGTATTCTCGACGACCGGACGATCGGTGCGCATTGCGTTCACGTCGATGACGGGGATATCCGCATCCTGCGGGAGCGCGGAGTGGCCGTGTCGCACAACCCCCAGAGCAACATGAAAATTTCGAGCGGTATCGCCCCGATCGCCCGGATGCATAGCGAAGGGGTGCTTTGCACGATTGGCACGGACGGTACCTGTTCGAACAACGACCTGGATATGTGGGACGAGATGCGTACCGCATCGTTCTTGCAGAAAGTAGCGACGATGGATCCCTGCGTGCTGCCTGCCTATGAAATTCTGAAAATGGCGACCGTCAATGCGGCCCGTGCGATCGGTCATGCCGGCGAGTTGGGCGTTATTAAGGAGGGTGCGCTGGCGGATTTCATTCTGATCGATGCGGTGAAGCCGCACCTTATGCCGGTATATAATATGGTGGCGAACCTGATCTACTGCGGCAAGGCTGCCGACGTGGATACCGTCGTGGTGAACGGCGAGATCGTCGTCGAGGGCCGCCGGATCGAGGGCGTCGATCTGTCGAACCTTTGCTTCCAGGTGCAGCATACGGCCGAGGACATTGCCCGCCGTACGGCCGCAGCGAAAAAGTAGGCTTTCAAGGTTGCCCGCAACTGAATGAAAGGGCTGTTCGATAACTTCCCGAAATTGAAAATCACCCCTGCCGGAGTTTATTCCGACGGGGGTGAAAACGTTAAAATAGGACTTGTCAGACAATCCCTCTGTTTCCCGGTATTTCGTCCGTTTATTCGAGCAGCAGCTCTTCCAGGTCGGGAATTGCGGGGAGGATGTAATCGGCTCCGGCCGCTTCCAGTTCCGCCCGGTCGCCGTAGCCGTAGAGAACTCCGGCGGAGTCGATGCCGATGGTTTTTGCACCGAGAATGTCGTATTTGCGGTCGCCGATCATTAAGGCGGTTCCGCGATCGGTGATGTTGCTCCCGGCCAGCACGTGAGCGATCACATCGGCCTTCGTCGGCAGCGAGCCGTCCAGTCCTGTGCCGCCGACGAAGGAGAAATAACGGGCGATGCCGAAGTGGTCGAGGATCCGCTCGGCGAATACCCGGGGCTTCGACGTGGCCACGCAGAGCGTATATCCGTTGCTTGCGAGCGTGTCGAGCAGCTCGTCCATCCCGTCGTAGAGCCGGTTTTCGAAGATGCCTTTTTCGGTGAAATACTCCCGTGATACGGCTACGGCTTCGCTGGTCTGGCGGTCGTCGAAGCCGTAAAATGTCCGGAAGGACTCCGCGAACGGCGGTCCGATGAAGGGGCAGAGCTCGCGCAGGTCGCTCACTTCGATACCGAAATGCCGCAGGGCGTGTTGCACCGAACGGGTGATGCCCTCCATCGGGTCTGTGAGCGTGCCATCGAGGTCGAACAGGAGATGTCTGTATTTTTTCGTCATTGTATTGAATTTGTTGTCCGAAATCCCGCTCGGCAGCGGTGTATTGTCTGTCTTTTTGCGATTTTTTCTGTTTTCCGGGCATTATCCGGTATTTTTGGCCCCGTGCACGGCGCAGGGAGTGTGTCCGGATCACTCTTCGCGGAGGAAAACCGTCGCCGTGCGCGAAGTGTTGTAGATGCGGATGCGGGGCAGTTCATCCCCCTGCACGGGGTAGGAGAAATGCTGCCCCCGCATGTCGGTCCGCTCCGTGCCGCCGAAACGGCGCTCGTCGGTCGAGAGGATCGGGCGGTAACGGCCCGGAACCCGCACCCGTACCTCGTAATTGGGTATCGAGGCTGACGGATGCCAGTTGAATACGAACAGCAGGTCGCCGTGCGAAAAGGCCATCGTCTGATTCTGGGTGTCCATCTGTAAATTGTAAGGGTAGCCGTCGCGGAGTATGCCGTATTTTTTCACTAGGGCGATCATCGCCCGGTCGAACTCCCCGAGCTGGGCATAGCGCAGCAGCCCGTTGTCCGCGAGCGACCATTGTCGCCGGGCGTAGGCATAGCTCCAGCCGTTGCCCTCGCGCGGAAAGTCGATCCATTCGGGATGTCCGAATTCATTGCCCATGAAGTTGAGGTAGGCATCCCCGCCTACCGAGATCGTGACGAGCCGGATCATCTTGTGCAGGGCCATTCCCCGGTCGATGACCGGACTTTGCGAGGCGCGGTCCATGTGTTCGTACATCTCCTTTCCCATCAGCCGGAACGCGAGGGTCTGGTCGCCCACTAACGCCTGGTCGTGCGATTCGGCGTAAGCGACCGTCTTGATGCCCGGCAGACGGTCGGTCAGGACGTGCCAAATGGCGTGTATGTCCCACTGTTCGTCGGGTATCTCCTTGAGTTGTCGGATCCAGAAATCCGGAATGGCCATGCCCAGGCGGTAGTCGAAACCGACGCCTCCGTCTGCGGTCGGAACCGCGATGCCCGGCATGCCGCTCACCTCCTCGGCGATCGTAACGGATTGGGGACGGAAATCGTGTACCAGCGTATTGGCCAACGTAAGGTAGGTGAGAGCGGCTTCGTCCACCTCCTCATCGAAATATTGCTCCCTCCGGACGAAGTCGGTGTGCCCGTGATGGCGGTAGAGCATCGAGGTCACTCCGTCGAACCGATAGCCGTCGAAGTGAAATTCGTCGAGCCAGTATTTGACGTTCGAGAGCAGGAAGTGCTGCACCTGTTCCTTGCCGTAATCGAAAGTTTTGGAGTCCCAGTAGGGCTGTTCGCCCGCCGTACCCGGTAGGGAGTAGAGATGATCCGTACCGTCGAGCTCGTTGATCCCCTCGTTGAGATTCTTCACGTAGTGGGCGTGCACCAGATCCATCACCACCGCAAGTCCCAGTTCGTGAGCCGTGCGCACGAGTGTCTTGAGCGCTTCGGGCGTGCCGAAGCGTGAGGAAGGGGCGAAGAAGTTCGACACGTGGTAGCCGAATGACCCGTAATAGGGATGTTCGGCGATGCCCATCAACTGTACCGTATCGTAACCCTCCTCCCGGATCCGGGGAAGAATCTTTTCGGTGAATTCCGCATAGCTGCCCACGCCTTCGCGTTCCTGAGCCATACCTACGTGGGCTTCGTAGATGAATAATTCCTCGCTGCGGGCCGCAATGGGCCGGTCACCCTGCCAGTCGAACGGGGACGGATTCCAGAACTGGGCGGTGAAATCCTTGGTTTTCTCGTCCTGTACCACGCGGGTCGCATAGGCGGGGATGCGGTCGTGCCAGCCGTTGTCGCCGTGTACGTGGATTTTGTAGAGCGAGCCGTGCGTGAGCCGTTCGGCATACATCGCATCGGGCAGGAAAATACTCCACACCCCTTCCGGGTTTCTGTCGAGCCGCAGCGAAGTGCGCTGCCAACCGTTGAAGTCGCCCAGCAGATAAACGTCCTGCGCCCCGGGAAGCCATTCGCGGAACCACCAGCCTTCGAGCGCCTCGTCCCGCTGCCATCCGAAATAGCGATAGCCGTTGGCGTAATCGACGATCGATCCGGCCGATTTTTCTATTTCCCGAAGTGCCCGCAGGTATCTCTCGTGCCGGGCGGTCAGCTCTTTCTCGACCGGAAGCAGCCAGCCGTCCCGCTCGATCATCGGGAGCTTTTTCGTCGGATTTCCCATAAACTGGTTCATTATTATAACAAAAATACGAAAAATAATTCTATCTTTGTCCGCGAAACAAAAAACAGAAAAAATTCTAATTCAATCGCGTATGTTTAAAAATCAACCCAAAGGATTGATCCCGGCAGCATTGAGCAACATGGGCGAGCGTTTCGGATATTATATCATGAACGCGGTGCTTGTGCTGTTTCTATGTTCCAAATTCGGCCTGTCTGAAGAGACCAGTGCTTTAGTCTATTCTTTCTTCTACGCCGGTATCTATGTGCTTAGCCTCGTAGGCGGTATCATTGCCGACAGAACGCAGAACTACAAAGGAACCATCATTTCCGGTCTTATTGTCATGACTATCGGTTATGTCGTATTGGCATTCCCCATTTTCGCGACTCCTGAGAATCAGACATGGCTTCTTACGCTTACTTGCGGTGCGCTGTTCCTCATCGCATTCGGCAACGGCCTTTTCAAGGGCAACCTTCAGGCCATTGTCGGACAGTTGTACGACAATCCTCGCTATGCTTCGCAGCGTGATGCCGGTTTCCAGATTTTCTATGTCTTTATCAATCTTGGTGGCGTTGTGGCTCCCTTCGTAGCTCCTTTGCTCCGCAGCTGGTGGCTCAGTGAGAACGGCTTGATGTATAATGCCGAGCTTCCGGCTCTTTGCCACGGATTTTTGGCGGGTGCGGAAGTAAACCTAACCAAGCTTTACGAACTCATTGCGGAGGTGGGTGGTTCGGTGGTTGCAGGTGATGCCGGCTCCGTATCGGCATTCTGTGCGAACTATCTTAATGTCTTCAACACCGGCATCCACTATTCGTTTATCGCCTCCGTTGCTGCAATGCTTATTTCCCTCTCGATATTCCTTTTCACCAAAAGGCAGCTTCCTTCTCCCGCAAAGAAAGCAAAAGAGGAAACCGTTACATATTCTGCAGAGGAAAAAGCTGCAATGGCTACGGAAATCAAGCAGCGTATGGCAGCCCTCTTCGCTGTGCTCGGCATTGCTATCTTCTTTTGGTTCTCATTCCACCAGAACGGAACTTCACTCTCGCTCTTTGCCCGCGACTTTGTAAATACCGACTCCGTACAGCCGGAAATATGGCAGGCTCTCAACCCGTTCTATGTCATCATCCTCACTCCTGTCGTGATGTGGGTATTTGCCGCTCTTGCACGCCGTGGAAAAGCGATTTCCACACCTCGCAAGATCGCTATCGGTATGGGTTTGGCCGGATTGGCATTCCTTTTCATGACCGTATTCTCGATCATCAACGGTTATCCTTCGGCCGAGGTGTTCAAGGATCTCCCGGCTGCCGAGGCGGCCGCTCTCAAGACAGGACCGTGGGTGCTCTTCGTACTCTACTTCTTCCTGACTGTGGCAGAGTTGTTCATTTCTCCTCTCGGTCTGTCGTTCGTTTCTAAAGTTGCTCCCAAGCATCTCCAGGGCCTTTGCCAGGGGCTGTGGCTCGGTGCAACGGCCGTAGGCAATCTGTTGCTCTGGATCGGTCCGCTCATCTACAATGCTTATCCTATTTGGGTGGCTTGGACTGTGTTCTTCTCGGTTTGCATCATCTCGATGGGCGTTATGTTCGGCATGGTGAAATGGCTCGAGCGGGTTACCGAATAAGACCTGTATTTCGATTGATACGGCGGCGCTTCCGAAAAGGGGGCGCCGCTTTCATTGGCTGCCGGGAAGTACCGTATTTTTGTGATTATATACTTCGATGTCCCTTTGGGGTGTGTCGTAGCCCAAGTTTCCTCCGAGCGAATGGATTTAGGGCGACAAGTATTACAACACGGTCACGGGTCGTGAATAAACGACCGTCGAATAAGGTATATTGGCGGTATATGACTGCCGATGTTTTACGGCGAGGCGTGTCCGTTTCCGGCGGGATCGAAGCGGTGCTCTTCTTTTGCATCTGAGCCCGTGCCGGCCGCAGAATTTACCGTCGGGGTGTATGGAGCGTAGGCTTTTGTCCGGGGGCCGGGCGCTTTCCGGATTGTGGATTCGTTACCCCGGCACATAGGAATTGCGACCTTGTCCGGGGCTTTTTACTTCTGGCGACCGTAAGAGATAACCGGCCGGCGGCTTCTTGACGGGTGTTCGGGCATTCGGGGCGTGCGGCGCAGGATCCGGCTCATGGGGTGGTTTATTCGGCGATGAACTTTATCCGGGGCTGGCTCTTCGATGCCGGCTATCGTTGAAGAAGATCGGACGGTATCCCTGACGGGTGCTTCCGGATTATGGGTTCGACGCTCGGAGAGCGGAGAGCAGGCTTTTGTCCTAAAAGGAAATAGGACCGTATCCTTGAGCCGTCCATTGTAAATGAATCGGAGCGGCAAATTGATTTGCGACTTCGGTACGCTTGTTCAATGTTGCGAACGATGCCTTACGGACACTCTTCCTGAAGTCCGGTTATTTCCCGTAAACCGTTGTCTTCCCCCCCCCTTGTCCGGGATTTTCTAATGGACTCCTGCCATTGTTGCGGGGCCATGCCTTTTTCTTTGGCGAAGGCGCGGTAGAAAGTCGCCGTGCTCCCGAATCCGGATAACAGGGCCACTTCTTCGATTTTATGGCCGGCCTCCTCGTCTTCGAGCAGCGGCAAGGCGGCATATTGAATGCGGCAGTGGTTGATGTAGTCGCGGAACGACAAGCCCAATTCCTTGTTGAGCAGCAGGGAGAGTTGCGTGCGGTTAGTGCCGCATTCGCAGGCCAAGTCGATGATCGTAAGTCCGGGGTTGAGGTATAGTTTGCGCTGTACGATGGCTTCCTGCAACTGTTCCCGCAGCGATGCGGCGCGTCCTTTTCCTTCGGCGAGGTTTATTTCCGGATTTTCTTCGATGGGTTCTCCTTCCGGGAGCGGTTGCCAATAATCCCGGATAATGTCCGGGATGCGGTATTGCAGGATGCAGCCGTAGAGGATACCCCAGACGGTAAGTGTCAGGATATAGATGAGAATGGTGAACCAGATATTGCTGAAAAATAGAATGATGATGATGTATGAAAGCAGGTAGAAGGCCAGCAGTGCCGACATCCACCGCAGCCATTGCAGGTGGATGCGCTCCGTGAACGAGTAGGCCTGGGCGATCTCCCGGGAGTAACGGATGGAGTAGAGGACGATGCGAGTCAGGGCGAAGAGGCAGTAACCGACGGTGTATAGGGTGTAGAGCAGAAGTACCGTCGGCAGGAAGGACGGCAGGTCCTTTAGCAACTCCGGTAGGGAAGCATATACCGTGCGGGGTTCGAAAGCCGTTCCGAGCCAGTAGGCGCCGCCGAGCAGAACGAAGGGGCTCAGCAGTTTGAGACTGTATCGTGCCGTGATGCGCCCGGGCATCACCAGTTCGAAAAAGAAGAGCGACAGCAGAGCCAGGGTAAACAGGTCCGGAAAGGTGAAGCCCGGGCCGAGAATTTCGTAGTTGTAGGCGGCATCGTGGCTCAGGAAAAACTCTTTGAGTTCGATCAATGCCATCCATATCAGGCAGATTGTGAAGAGATAATGGGGCCGGGATTTGCTCTGTCGGGCATAAATCGCCATATGGAAGGCGCCCATAGCGAAAAATGACAGGGAAGCTCCGTTAAGGAAATATGTGAGGTTTTCCAACATTCTGAATACTAAGATAGTAAAAATAAGTACTAAAAATGTCTTTTTGCGCTATTATTTCGGCTTTCGCCGGGAAATCGCCCCGTGCGACTCTTCCGTCCTGCATTTTTTCGATGGATGGAGGTCGGTGAAATTTATGGACGGTAGAGTCGGGTGGGATATACGGGGCTTGAAATTCCTTGTTTTTCGGGGTAAAAAATCCGGGTGTCCGGGAATGGTTTTTCCGGTTTGACCCGAATCTGAAAAATAATTATACAAAATTATCCGGATTGAAGGATGTTTCGTTCTCAAATTATACAAATCGAATCGCAAAACGTACATCGGATTTTCTGGACGCCTCCGAGCGGAATGTGATGAATGTCGTATGTGCGCCGGGAACGGCGGCGATCGTTAGCAGTTGCCGGCCCGCCTTCTGTTTGCGGTGGAGGAAACTGTTTCGCAGGGCGTGTTCCGGTTGTCTTGCGGTAGCGTTTTCGGGAGGGGCGAGAGGGCGGCCGGTTCCGGGAGATTATCGGATCTGTAGGAGGAGAGGTATAGGATTGTGGCGGTATGGTTTTAGAATTTTTCCGACAGATACCGAATTGTTCGGGTGTGCACCGCCGGAGTTCCCCGGGGTATCGTGGATCGTTTTCGCCGCCCGTTTCGAATGATACCGACAGTCGCTCCAGCCTATCCGAGCGTACGGTAAAACGCGTTGCTTCCCGTTATCTGGAGCGTGCGAGAAAAAGCGGCGATTTCTCTTTTCTGCGGTGTTTTTTTTGTATTTTTGTTCCCGTCGCCGGGAAAAACAGAAACTCCGACGTTTTTTGCGATGGGTATGAAACTTACGATTCTTGGCTCGGGAACTTCTCAGGGAGTGCCGGTGATCGGCTGCCGGTGTGCCGTCTGCACCTCGAAAGATCCCCGCGATAACCGTCTGCGGACTTCGGCCATGCTCGAGTGGGACGACATACGGCTGGTGATCGACGCTGGGCCCGATTTCCGTTACCAGATGCTCCGGACCGGGGTCCGGCATATCGACGCGATTCTGCTGACGCACGAACACAAAGACCATATCGGAGGATTGGACGACGTGCGGGCCTTCAATTTCGTCGATTATCCCACGATCCATCGGATCGACGTATTCGGAACACGGCAGACGCTCAAATGCGTCCGCAAGGACTTCGACTATGCCTTCAGTGTGGACAAGTATCGGGGGGTGCCCGAAATCGAGCTGTGCGAAATAGATCCTGCCGTTCCCTTTTGCGTTAAGGACAAGGAGGTGATTCCCGTGTCGGGACACCATTCGCCCCGATTCGAGGTGACAGGGTTCCGGTTCGGCGAACTGGCCTACCTTACGGATTTCAAGACCATCGCCCCGGCCGAAGAGCGGAAGCTGTACGGTGTCGAAGTGCTGGTGGTCAATGCGCTCCGGCCCCAGCCCCATGATTCGCATTTTTCACTGGACGAAGCATTGGCGCTGATCCGCCGTGTGGCGCCCCGCCGGGCGTATCTGACGCATATGTCGCATGAAATGGGTCTTTACGCCGAGCGTTCCGCGTTGTTGCCCGAAGGGGTATATTTGGCTTACGACGGATTGGAAATAAATGTAAACGATTGATAGGATGAAAGGTTTGAAAGGAAAGACCGTCGTGGTCACCGGAGCTTCGTCGGGGATCGGCGAGGCATTGGCCCGCGAATGTGCGGTGCAGGGTGCCAACGTGGTGCTCGGCGCCCGGAGCCTGCAAAAATTGCAGCTCATCGTCGGAGATATCCGATCCAAAGGCGGCGAAGCGACCTACTGCGCGGTGGATGTGACCAAGCCGGAGGAGTGCCGCAATCTGATCGACACGGCCGTCGGGGAGTACGGCGGGGTGGATGTGCTCATCTGCAATGCGGGCCTTTCGATGCGGGCGCTGTTCGATGACGTGGATCTGGAGGTGCTGCACCGTCTGATGGACGTTAATTTCTGGGGCACGGTCTATTGTACCAAATACGCGTTACCGTACTTGCAGGCTTCGCACGGGTCGCTGGTCGGCATCTCGTCGGTGGCCGGTTTGCACGGCCTGCCGGGGCGTACGGGCTATTCGGCTTCGAAATATGCGATGACGGGATTTCTGGAAACCGTGCGGATCGAAAACCTGAAGAAGGGGTTGCACGTGATGGTCGCCTGCCCGGGGTTCACGGCTTCGAATGTCCGCTTTTCGGCGCTCACGGCCGACGGTTCGAGCCAGGGCGAGACACCGCGCGACGAGGCGAAGATGATGACGCCCGAACAGGTCGCCCGTATCGTTATTCGGGGAATCGAAAAGCGCAAACGCCTTTGCCTGATGGAGGCTGAGGGGCGTGCCACACACTTTATCAAGAAATTCGCCCCCGGCTTCCTCGACCGTATGTTCTATATGGTTATGGTCCGGGAACCGGATTCGCCGCTGAAATGACGGAGCAAAATGAAAAAAACAGAATTGCAGAAATAACAACCCTTGTACTGACCGGGTTGCTACTGCTCGACATAATCGTATTTTTTGTTGGTATGATATGCGATGGGGCAGGCGGAAACGGGCTGGTTTACGTGGTGTATTGCGGGATTGTTTCTTTGGTTTTACTGGGGTTATATCTTTTATGTTGCGCTGGGTTTTATTTCTTGTGGAAGGTGTCTTTCTGCAATAATCGCATCATACGCGTTTGTTCCTGTATTTTTGCGGCGTTGGCGGTCGGACTGTTGTCGCTTTTGTGAGGTGCACCGGATAGCGAAACATTAAATACGACAAAGGGGATGCTCGAAAAAGCATCCCCTTTGTCGTATTGTAAACTCCTCCTACTTGAAGAAAATCGACGAAATCTCCTTGTAGTTGTGTACGCGCTCGATGACGTTGGCGAAGATGTCCGCTACGGTCATCACCTTGAATTTGCTCAGGTCCTTTTCCGGGTTGAGCGGTATGGTGTCCGTGACGATCACCTCCTGCAAGGCACTGGCATTGATTTTTTCGTAAGCCTGCCCCGAAAGGATCGGGTGGGTGATGGCTGCCCGGACGCTCTTGGCACCTTTTTCCATTAGCATATCGGCTGCCATGCAGATCGTGCCGGCCGTATCGATCATATCGTCCACGATGATTACGTTGCGACCCTTCACGTCGCCGATGGCCGTCATTTTACCCACGACATTGGCTTTCGCACGCTCCTTGTGCGAGATGATGATCGGGGCGCTCAGGTGCTTGGCATAGGTGTTGGCCCGTTTGGCGCCGCCCATGTCGGGTGCCGCGATCGAGAGGTCCTCGATGTTCAGGCTTTTGATGTACGGTACGAAGATGCCGCTGGCATAGAGTGCATCCACCGGTACGTCGAAGAAGCCCTGGATCTGGTCCGCATGCAGGTCCATGGTCATAATGCGGTCCACGCCTGCCGCGACGAGCATGTTGGCTACCAGTTTCGCGCCGATCGGTACGCGGGGACGGTCTTTGCGGTCCTGACGCGCCCAGCCGAAGTAGGGCATCACGGCGATCACCTTGTAGGCCGATGCGCGGCGTGCGGCATCGATCATCATAAGGAGTTCCATCAGGTTGTCCAGCGGCGGGAAGGTCGATTGGATGATGAACACGGTGCAGCCGCGGATCGACTCGTTGAAGCAGGGCTGGAACTCTCCGTCGCTGAACTGTTGCACCTCCGAGTTTCCGAGCGTGGTGCCGTAGCTTGCGACGATTTTCTCCGCGAGGTACCGCGAGCCCCTGCCTGCGAAGAATTTGATTTTGTGGATAGCCATAGTATGTGATTGTGTTTTTGAATGGTGCAAAGATAGGATGTAAAGACCGAATTATCGGGTATTTCTAAAATCTTTTTTTAACATTCTGTTAAACATTTGCCGATGAAGTCCAGGATCTCTTCGCGGCCCGTCCGTTTTTCGCTCGAGGAGCGGAACATCGGAGGCAACCCCTCCCACTGTTCACCGAGCACTTGTTTGTAGCGTTCGACGCTGCGTGCGAGCTGTGCGGCCGACAGTTTGTCGGTTTTGGTAAAGACGATGCCGAAAGGGATGCCCTCCCGGCCGAGCATTTCGATAAAGCGCAGGTCGATCTTCTGGGGCTCCAGTCGGGAATCGACCAGCACGAACAGGAAGTGCATCCGTTCGCATCGGAGTACGTAGTCGGTGATGATTTTGGCGAACTCGTCGCGTTGGGTTTTCGATGTGCGGGCGTAACCGTAACCGGGCAGATCGACCAGATACCAACTGTCGTTGATGCGGAAATGGTTGATAAGCCGCGTCTTGCCCGGGGTGCCGGAAACTTTGGCCAGGCCGCTGCGACCTGTGAGCATATTGACCAGCGACGACTTGCCGACGTTGCTGCGGCCGATGAAGGCGAACTCCGGGAGCGAGTCTTTCGGCAGTTGCGAAAGACGCTCGGAGCTGCATACGAATTGTGCCTTGTTGATCTGCATGACAAGCGGTAGCAAAAGAGGTACGGCGAGGGTGTTCCCGGGTTCGATCCGATCGTTTCGCAGGCGGCGGCAGCAATCGTCTGTCCGGCCAATTTATCTTTCTGCAAAAATAGTGGAAGGCGAACGGTAAGCCAAATCTGTCTGAACTTGTCCGGGCCACGCATCCGATTTTTTGCAAAGATAGGAAAAGTTGAGAGAAAACGGGAACTTGTTCCCGGTTTTCCGAGGTGCCTCCTATCCAAGGCTATGTCAAAGATAGTAAAAGACAAGGACAGAACCAAATTTGTTCAAGTCCCTTTTGCGCCTCCTTGCAGGGCATTATACGTAAGCGTAGCTGCCCTCCCCCTCCGAGCGTCGTTTGAGCTATGCCGAACCGTATCCTATTTTTCCAGAAAAGTGAAGTGCGGACGGTAAACCAAACGTCGTTGCCGAAGCCGACTTTTTCTTGAGAGCAGAGTTCACAGATATCTTCTGTTTCGTCCTTTTGACCGTCGGTTGTCCGAGGCTGTTCGGATCATATTCTCGTTTTGTAAAAAGATACAAAAAAAGGTGTTCGTGGTTTTCGGTCGATGTTTGTACGATCGAAAATGCGGGCATTCCGCTCTTTTGCCAAAAGGCACCCGGAAAAAGAGGTTCGAAACTCCTGCCGGGACGTGTCTTGTGAAAATTAATTCGTACCTTTATGGCTGTTTTAGAATTTTGAGTGTTATGAAGAAAGAGTGGAACGACGTGCGTGAATTTCACGAAAAGTTCGGTCATCCGTGTCCGGATGCACCCCGTATGCTGGATAAAAAACGCTCGCTCAGCCGGGCGAAATGGATGAACGAGGAGGTTGCTGAATTTCTGGTCGCCGAGGATATCTACGAGCAGGCCGACGCGATGATCGACCTGATGTACTTCGCGCTGGGTACGATGGTCGAGATGGGACTCGAGCCGGACGAACTGTTCGAAATCGTTCAGCAGGCTAACATGGCCAAGTTGTGGCCCGACGGCAAGCCGCACTACAATCCCAAGGACGGCAAGGTCATCAAGCCCGATACGTGGGAGGACCCTGCACCGAAAATCCGGGCCTGCATCGATGCCGTGATCGCCCGTAAGGGGAAATAACCTCCGTTTCGTATCGTGTAAATATACCCTTTCGTGCCGGTAATTCGGTGCGAAAGGGTAATTTTGTTTGTCGAAGGGGTGTTTTTCCAAAAAATAATCGTAACTTCATTCATCGAAAATTAACTTTTTGTTGTCATGAAAAGACTTTTTGGAATATTGCTATGGGCGTTGTTTTGTCTGTTCGGCACACAACTGTCATTCGGACAGAACAACCGCGAGCAGGTGCTCGCATTGCAGCGGCAGGCTATTGAATTGATGGATAACGGTGATCCCGATCAGGGTATCGTGTTGCTCCGGCAGGCACTGACACTCGATCCGGACTATTGGCCTTTGACGTACGAGATGGCTTACGCCTATATGGTCAAACGGGATTATCAGAAAGCGATCAAACTCGCCAAAACACTTTATAAGTACGAGGATTGCAACGATCTGGTTTATCAGTTGGTCGGAAATTGCTACGATTATCTGAAGAATCCGAAAAAAGCCTTGAAAGTTTATGCGCAGGGGCTCAAACGCTTTCCCGATTCGGGCGCTCTTTATCTGGAGCAGGGGGTCGTTTCGGGAATGCAGGGGCATTACGACGAAGCGGTCGCTTCTTTCGAAAAAGGCATCAGCGTAGCTCCGATGTTCCCGTCGAACTATTACCGGGCGGCCCAGTTTTATGCTTATTCCACCAGCAAGGTCTGGAGCCAGATTTATGGCGAGATAATGATGAACCTGCTACCCAGCGGCGACCGGAATAAGGAGATGAGCGAGCTTTTGTTCCGTAACTATAAAACTGGCATCGTTTTTTCCACCGATTCCGTGTCGGTCGATTTTTACGAGAACCGTCCGATCGCCATAACGATCGATATGCTTCTGGCCGGGGATGTGCGGGAGCCTTACGGTGCCGTGTACGAGGCGGCGATGCAGGCTGCGGCCGGGGGCGAACGGTCCGTCGATCTGGAATCCCTGAACCGGATCCGGAGCCGGTGGATCGACGAAGGCCTGAAGAAGTTGGACGAAGGGGCGAATACGGTGCTGAAGTATGACAATCAAATCGTCGTTCCTTTTTTGGAATATCTGCGTTCGGTGCGGGATGCCGGTCATCTGGAAGCCTACAACTATTGGGTGCTCCGGGAAGGGAATAAGACTGCATTCGGCTTGTGGGTCAACGACAACCGGCAGAAATTCAATGATTTTATGAAGTGGTTCGAACACAACAGGTTGAAAATCGCGGATGCCCCGATTCCGATATCGTACTTATAATAAATAGGGGCTGCGGTAATCGATATACCAATATATGGGGATTCGGCGGTGTGTCCGAATTTGCATATCTTTGCAGAAGATAGGATGCGCCTCGGAAAACAGGGAACAAGTTCCCGTTTTCTCTCGGCTTTCACTATCTTTGTAACATAATCCTTGCATTATGAAACAGACGGAACATTCTTTCGATAATACGGAGCGGGGGCGTCTCCTCTTTTCGCCGGGTATGAAGCTGGCCGACCTGGTCGAGTCCAACTACGAGTTGCTCGTGGTGCTTGCCCGCATGGGTATTCCCCTCGGCTTCGGCGAGTCGAGTGTCGGCGAAGTCTGTCGCCAACGCGGAATTTCGGCGGAGCTTTTTCTGATGATTTGCCGAATTTATTCGTCGGAGGTCCCGGTTCTGCCTTATGAGCAACTGACTTCGGACGATTTGGGCGGTGTCCTCGATTACCTGCATACTTCGCATCTGTATTATCTGGAGGTTACTCTTCCGCATCTGGATGCGAAGATGGCCGCGATGACAGCGACTTGCGACGGAGTACACAGTAAAATCTTGAGTACGTTTTTCGCCGATTACCGCCGGGAAGTGGATAATCATTTCGATTACGAGGAGCGAACCGTGTTTCCTTACGTGCAGGCTCTGCTCGAAAAACGTCGGGTGGACGGTTACAATATCCTCTGTTTCGAAGATAATCATAGCGATATCGACGGGAAGCTGTGCGATCTGAAGAATATCATTATCAAGTACCTTCCTGAAAATTGTTCCGCCAAGCTGCGCTACGAAGTGCTCTCCGATATTTTCCGCTTCGAGGAGGACCTCAGCCGACATACCGTCATCGAGAATCAGATCTTGATTCCGTTGGTCGAAAAATTGGAGAAAAATGGATAACGGTCGTATTTATAAAGTGTTGATTATCGAGCCTTCCGCAATCGTGGGGGCCGGTATTCGGACATTGTTGGACGGTTTTTCCGAATTCAGGGCCCTCGATGCCGAGACTACCGGCGACCCGGCGACCTGTTTCGAACGGGTGGCGACGACGGGACCCGACCTGGTGCTGATCAATCCCGCGCTGTTTCCCGTGATGCGCCGCACTCCGATACGAAACGCCTTTCCGATGTTGCAGAACGTTCCGATTATCGCTCTCTGTCACGGAGCTGTGGACGATGAGCTGCTGCACGAGTTCGACGGAGTAATCAATCTTTACGACTCACCGGGACGGGTGCATCACAAACTTCGGCAGGCTCTCGAGCAGACGCGTACGACGGCACAGCCTGAAGGCTATGAGCTTTCGGAGCGCGAGCGCGAGATCCTCGTTGCCGTCGCCCGGGGCCTGACTAACCGGGAGATCGCCGACCAGTATTTCATATCGATCCATACGGTTATTTCCCACCGCAAGAACATCACCCGCAAGACGGGCATCAAGACCATCGCCGGTCTCACGGTCTATGCTCTGCTGAATAATATGATTTCCGAAGCCGACCTGGGTAATTGATCTTTTGCCGATGGCACCAGGCGAGTTTTTCAATTTATTTCCTAGCTTTGTAGAAGGTAGAATGCACCTGGAAAACTGTGAGCAAGCTCCCGTTTTCTTTTCGGCTTTCGCTATCTTTGTTTAATCCGAATCGTAGCGCGTTTCCTGATGGGAAGTTTTGCGGTTGCCGATTATTTTATTTGTTTGTTATGCGGTATTTAACGGTGGATGGATACTTCGATGGAACGGGTATTCGGGATGCGGCTAATGGAGGTTACTTGGAGCACGATGAAGTCGGCATAAGTCCGGATCTTTCGAAACGGATCGATGTGTGGCTGGAGCAATATTGGAAGGAGTTCATAAAGGGATTCCCCGATCGGGATAAAGTGGTCGAACTGGACGAGGAAGGAATCCGTATTGCTCGTCGATTAAAAAAAGAATTTCCTGAAGATAAAATCGGATACTTCTCCGATGCCCGAATGGTTGCATTGTATGATGAGAAAGTACATGGAGGGTTTCGAAGTGGTAACGATTGTAGGTCGAAAGGTAAAAGCGAAGATGGATGATAATCTGTACGGAGTGAGGTGAACGAATCCGTATCGAAATAAAGAACTGCGAAAAAATTTGAAATTACGATTTTTGTATTTCAACCGGATTTGATTTTCTTTCGAAATGAAACGAAAAAGATTGATCTTGACAATTTTGTCATTGGTAGTTATCCTTTCTTTGAGCAGTTTGGTGTTGTGGCGTTATTTGAGTGGCAAGTATGTCGAGACGGCAGAAAGTATTAGGGATTACTTTATGTGGCCGACTTATCAACGACTGCCATTAGAGTATTATAATTCATTCGGGTATTATCCCCGTTCGATGGATGAAGCCGTCGATTTTTATCAGCAAACTTATTGGCCTAATATGGCGAAAAAAGATTTAAGAGCCCAGCAATTTCTGACGGATCCGTTTGCCAGGTACGGAGGTGAGTTTTTGTATATTCCTCTTTATGATTATTATAAAAAGGTTCCGGTATCCTTCATTTTTTTAAGTGCCGGTGTCGATGGCAAGATGGATAACGAAGTAACACCGAGCGATACCCTGTACCTGAATAACTGGTGGGTAAAACTCGACGTGTATAATTATGAAGAGGCAATTCTCTTGCAGGATTTTTGTGAGAGATGGGACGAAACATCGAACGTATTCGGTGAGGTTGAATCCCTTGATTATTATCCTCCTTATCCCGATATTCCTCGGTTCAGGATGACGGATTACCTGTGGGGAAAGAAAGATTGGATCGTGCAGTTGGGTCCGCTTACGGGGTTGTATTAGAACCGGCATTAAAATAGCACCGGCTTCCCTTTGGGAAGCCGGTGCTTTCGTATCGGTGGCGTACATTCCGGAATTTTCGGTCCGGGAATCCGTTTCCGTCAATATCCCAAGATGCGGAGCATCGAACGGTAGGACTGTTCTTTGGTGAACAGGCGGGTGTAGTATTCGTTGTCGTCCTTGTCCCGGTCGATGATGACGTGTTTCGGGACGGGAGTCGTGATGCGAACGGTCGCCGGGAATAGTTATATTATGATAACCGAATGAAAATCTGAAAGGAACGGAATCCGAGTTCTGCGGAAAGACAACCCCTGCAACCATATTGGTTGCAGGGGTTGTCTTATTTGAAGGAAATACTGGAGATATTATTCTAAAAGGCCCAATTGTATGATCCAATCTTTCTTTCCCCACAGATAGTTTCTCATGGTAAAATGTAATGCAAGTTCGGGATAAGGCGGGTTATATTTTAGGAGTGTTTCTATATCTTCTCCATATGCACGACACAGATCTTCCCATTTAATCCAATAGTCTTGCAGCAAAACAGCTTCTTCGTAATTATATACATCGAGTTTTGCCCACCAGTTATTCAGATACAGGGTATCGCTCGGTGTTATTTTGTTATCCATCTTGCCATCGACACCAGCACTCAATAGAATGAAGGATACAGGTTTCTTTGTTTCGTAATCATAAAGGGGGACGTATTGTATTTCACAACTATCTCTTGAAAACGGATCTTGCAATCTCTGTTGTGCTCTGATATGCTCTTTTGGCACATCCGGTCGAACCTCCCGATGATAGAAATCGAGGGCTTCGTCCATCGAGCGAGGAAAATAACCGAACGTTAGGTAAAATGAAAGAGGGAGCTGCTGCTGGTTTGGAATATCTTTATAATCAGTTCTCATACGTTCCGCTATTTTTTTATATTTAGACGAAAGATAACATCTCGTGGTCCCAAATCCCAGCAACAATAATATGGTTATTACTGAAAGCGTTATCAGAATAAATTTTTTCTTTTGTTTCATGGGTTTCTTCGGAAATGATGAATTTTTCGTATTCGGAGCATGTACTCGGAATCTTCTGTCCGAGAATCCGTTTCCGTCAATATCCCAGGATGCGGAGCATCGAGCGGTAGGACTGTTCTTTGGCGAACAGGCGGGTGTAGTATTCGTTGTCGTCCTTGTCCCGGTCGATGATGACGTGTTTGGGGGCCGGAATCAGACAGTGCTGGATGCCGCCGAAGCCGCCGATCGACTCCTGATAGGCTCCCGTATGGAAGAAGCCGATATATTGCGGATTCCCCGGTTCGAGCTTGGGCAGGAAGATCGCGTTGATGTGCGATTCCGAGTTGTAGAAATCTTCGCTGTCGCAGGTCAGGCCGCCCAGCAGCACACGCTGGTACTCCTTGTCCCAGTTGTTGATCGCCAGCATGATGTAGCGCTGGTTGATGCCCCACGTATCGGGCAAAGTCGTGATGAAGGAGCTGTCGATCATGTACCAGTTCTCGCGGTCGTTCTGCTGTTTCTGATTGACGATCGAGTAGAGGGTCGCGCCGCTTTCGCCGACGGTAAACGATCCGAATTCAGTGAATATGTGCGGTTCGTCGATTCCGTTGCGGGTACAGATGTTCTTGATCTGCGCGATGATCTCTTCGGTCAGGTACTCGTAGTCGTACGAGAAGTCGAGCGAGTTTTTGATCGGAAAGCCGCCTCCGATGTTGAGGCTGTCCAGATCGGGGCAAATGGCCTTCAATTCGCAGTAGATGTTCAGGCACTTCGACAGTTCGTTCCAGTAGTAGGCCGTGTCCTTGATACCGGTATTGATGAAGAAGTGCAGCATTTTGAGCTTGAACTTCTTGTTTTTCTGGATCTTGGTTTTGTAGAAGTTGATGATGTCGTTGTAGCGGATCCCCAAGCGCGAGGTGTAGAACTCGAATTTGGGCTCCTCCTCGCTGGCGATCCGGATACCGATTTTGCATTTTTTGGTAATGGCATCGTCGTAGAGGTCGATCTCCTCCTTGTTGTCGATCACGGGGATCGTGTTTTCGAATCCGTCGTTGATCAACTGGGCGATGTTTTCTACGTATTGCGGGCGTTTGAAGCCGTTGCAGATGATGTAGCGGTCTTTGTCGATCACGCCGCTGTCGTACAGGGCGTTGATGATGTGAATGTCGTAAGCGGATGAGGTTTCGAGGTGGATGTCGTTTTTCATCGCCTCTTCCAGCACGAACGAGAAGTGACTCGACTTGGTACAGTAGCAGTAGTTGTATGTCCCCTTGTAATCGACCTTCGCCATCGCTACGTTGAACATGCGCTTGGCCCGGTTGATCTGCTGGGAGATCTTCGGCAGGTAGGTTATCTTGAGCGGAGTGCCGTACTGCTTGATTAATTCCATCAGGGGAATGTCGTGGAAGTTCAATTCGTTGTCCTCGACGGTAAATTCATCCTGCGGGAAATCGAACGTCTGTTCGATCAGGTCGATGTACTTGTCTTTCATGGCCCGTTTGTGTTTTTTGCGATATAATCCGCGTGAGCTACATCGTAAATTTTGGGGCAAAGTAGCTCGTGCGGATTGTTTTTTATTTGGGGATGCAAAGTAGGTAATTATTTTCGAGATCGCCAATGGTTTATCCGTATATTTTGAAAAAACAGGTGAATTTTTTCGTTTTTGTCCGATGAAAATTGTATTTTTGGGTCGAATTTTAATCGGGACAGAACGGTGTTGACTGGAATCATAACGAATTACCTGACCCAGCACAGGAGGCTGGTCGTGCCGCAACTGGGAACTTTTATCGTGAAGGTTCCCGAAGGCGGTGTGGTCTTTTCGGAGTTGCTCAGGCGCGACGACGGCATCTTGCGCGGGTTGCTGGTGCAGCAGGGCGGAATGAACGACCTGGAGGCTGCCGGGGCGATCGACCGCTTCGTGTTCGAAGTGCGTCATGCCCTCGAACATGAGGGGGCCTATGCAATCGAGGGCTTCGGTCGCCTGACCCTTTCGCCGGGCGGTGCCATTGTCTTTCAGGCGGCTCCGGCCACGCCTGTAGCTGCGGGATCTGTTGCCGGGGAATCGGCTCCGGAGGAAGGAAATAAGATTTCCTCGGCCGCAGCTTCTCATCCCGCTTCCGTCGCTGCGTCTGCGGAGTCCGTTGCACCCCGTGTGCGATCCCGTTCCGAAGCGAAGGCTTCTCCTGTAATCGACGACGGTATTTCCGAACCTCGGATCTCCGTTTCTGCCAAGCGCAAACCCGCACCTTATGTAAAGGGATTGCAATACGGCAAACCGCTTAAAACCACCGAGGGATATACCTACGTGGGTTCCAAGCCCCGCCGGAGGATCGATAAATTTATGGTCATCGCCATCGTGGTCGCTGTGCTGGCCGTAGGCGTCATCGTTTACGGTTATCTGCGCCGGGCGAAGATCGAGCGTCTGGAGCGCGAATACCTCGAACAGCTCGCTCCGGCCGTGCCGGAGCCCGTGGCTGCCGGAACGGACGAGGGTGTGGAGGCCGTTTCGGATACGAATCAGGAATAGTTTGCCGGTATTGGCTGTAAAACCGGATTGATTGAGTAGGAATGACAGATCTGACATCCATAAAAAACCGTTTCGGGATCATCGGCAACTCCGAGGCGCTCAATCGTGCGCTGGAGGTTGCCCTGCGTGTGGCGCCGACCGATCTTTCGGTACTCGTTACGGGTGAAAGCGGCGTCGGCAAGGAGTTTTTCCCGCAGGTGATCCATGCCTATTCGGCACGTAAACACAATAAATATATCGCCGTGAACTGCGGCGCCATTCCCGAAGGAACGATCGATTCCGAATTGTTCGGACACGAGAAGGGGGCCTTCACCGGAGCAGTCGAAGCCCGCAAGGGTTATTTCGAGGAGGCGGACGGCGGGACGATCTTTCTGGACGAGGTGGCCGAGCTGCCTCATTCGACCCAGGTGCGGTTGTTGCGTGTGTTGCAGACCGGCGAGTTCATCCGCGTCGGTTCGGCCAAGGTGCAGAAGACCAACGTGCGCGTGGTAGCGGCGACGAATACGAATTTGCAGGAGGCGATCCAGGCGGGACGTTTCCGCGAGGATCTCTATTATCGGCTCAATACGGTGCCGATCCTGGTGCCTCCTCTGCGGGAACGGAAGGAGGATATTTTCCTGCTTTTCCGCAAGTTCGCGGCCGATGTCGCGGCCCAGTACCGTATGCCGGCCATTTCTCTGGACCCCGAGGCCCGGCAGATGCTGGAGAATTACTATTGGCGGGGCAATATCCGTCAGTTGAAAAATGTCGCCGAACAGATTTCGGCCATCGAGGAGGCGCGGCTCATTACGCCTGCCATCCTGACGAAGTACCTGCCCGCACAACCTCAAAGTGGAGCATTTACGTCGATGAGTACGGCCTTGCATAGCGGTCCGGACGACGGCGTGTCTTTCGAACGGGAGTTGCTTTACAAAGTGCTTTTCGACCTGCGGGCCGACGTCAATGACCTGAAGCGGATGCTTACCGAGCTGATGCAGCGTGCCGAGCGTCCTGCAGAGCCGACCAAAGACCTGGCGGGGTTGTTGCCGGCTTCCGCCCACAGCATCGCTTCTCCGGACTATGCGGAGAGCGAGGAGGTGGTCGATGAACAGCCTTCGCGGGAACTGACCAAAGCCGATGTGCTGCGGGAGCAGATCCTTCGGGCCCTGCGGCGCAACAACGGCCGCCGCCGGGAAGCCGCTGCCGAGCTGTTTATGTCGGAGAGAACTCTTTACCGTAAAATCAAGGAGCTCGGCATCGACGAGAACTCCTAAAAAATATCGTCTATAATCGAATGAAAGCTGTACTCAAATATGCGATCGTCGTCGCAGCGGGCCTCTTGCTGGCCGGTTGCGGGTACAAGGTGAACTATTCGTTGTCGGGCGCTTCGATTCCGCCCGATGCCAAGACCTTCAGTGTGGCCTATTTCCCGAACAACGCCCCGATGGTGGCTCCGATCCTGAGCTCGACGCTGACGGATGCCTTGCGGGACAAGTTTACGCGCCAGACGCGTTTGACGCAGGTGGACGAAGGCGGCGATTTCGCTTTCGAAGGCGAGATCACCGGTTATACTTCGACGACGGCTTCGGTTTCGGGTTCGTCCGAAACGGCCCTGTTGAACCGATTGACCATTACCGTCAATGTGCGTTTTACCAATGCTGTGGACGAGAGTATGTCGTGGAAGAAGCAGTTTTCCGCGTTCGAAGATTACGACTCGTCGAAGTTGCTGAACGAGATCGAGAGCGAGCTGATTCCCCAAATCGTCGATAAACTGGTGACGGACATCTTCCAGGCATCGGCGGCAAACTGGTAGCGGATGGCGGATTTCAAGGAATATACGATGTCCGGAGGCACGGTAGGCCCGGTCGATGAAGCGCAGCTCGATGCGCTCGTCGAGCGTTACGAGTGGTTTACTCCCGCCCGTATCCTGCGCGTGCTTCAAACCGGGCGTTCCGATCGTCGGGTGTCGATCGCGGCGGTGTCGCGTCTGTTGCCGCTCGGACGGTTCACGGTCGATCGGGAGGCGCTTTGTGCGCTTGCGCCTGCCGACCTGATCGACCGTTTCCTGAAGGAGGGGGGACATCGGATCGTGGCCGAGGAGGGCGAAGTCGTTGAAGAGGTCCGCACCGAGGCCGAATTGAGCGGTGACGACGACCTCGTTACGGAGGATCTGGCGGAAATCTACCTGGCCCAGGGGCTTTGCGACGAAGCAATCGCCATTTATCGCAAATTAAGTTTGTTAAATCCGGAAAAAAGTGTTTACTTTGCGTCGCTTATTGACAAAATCGCAAATAAATAATTAAAACGATAGGAACATGTTATACACTCTTTGTATCATTCTGATTCTGGTTGCAAGTATTCTCATCATTCTGGCTGTACTCGTTCAGAATCCCAAAAGCGGCATGGCTGCCAATTTCGGCGCTTCGAACCAGGTGATGGGCGTTCGCCAGACTTCGGATTTCCTGGAGAAATTTACGTGGACGATGGCCGTCGTGATCGTCGTGTTGAGTCTGTTGGCTACGCTGGCTATGGATCGCGGTCTGGTGGCTCGCAGCAACGTGGAACTCGAGAAAGATGCCAATGCGCTGATGGAGAAGATGATCGTCGAAGATCCCGCTCCTGCGGTTCCGCAGGCGGAACTTCCGGCTTCCGATCAGCAGCCTGCGCCGGCCGCTGCTCCTGCCGAATAAGGGGGCGATTTATTCCGATATAAAAGGCTGTGGATTTTTCCACGGCTTTTTTTATGCAGCTTCGAACGGTCTGGTTGGCCATAAGGTCAGAACTTCGGCCGGGCCGGTTTTTAGGCGGGAGGACAAGATTCGGATACGAAGGGCTGTTCGCACGGTCGAATTTTCGATAAGGTTTCGGTTCATAGTTTGGGCCGGGAGGCCGGGACAGGGACCCGTTTGCGATCTTGACCGATGGAATATTCGGTGACGACAGTTGTTGGAATATTCGAAGGTTCCCCGTGCAGTGCTCCGGTCCTTGGTCTAACGTTTTCGGGTATTGTAGGGCGTGCCGCTGCCGGGAAATTTTGTCGGCGGCGGCTCGCAGATTAGAGGGCGTCGTGGGTTTTATCGAAGGTTTTCCGGCCGGGTTTCCGGTTCTGTCTCTGCGTATCCGTTCGTCCGGATCATGTACAGGACGTGCCGTCGCAGAGGATGTCCCGTTGGTAGTGCGGGGTGGTCGAATTCCTGTAATCGTGTCATACCGAGCCGTTGCATGACCCGTTGTGAGCGCAGATTGCTCAAGGCGGTGAAAGAGATAATGGATTCCATTTTCGACAGGCTGGCGTAATGAAGACAGCTTCGGGCCGCTTCCGTGGCATACCCGTTGCCCCACATGTCGCTGCGCAGTCGCCAGCCGATTTCCACCCGGCCGTACAACGGTCCGTCGAACGTGACCCGGTGAAGTCCCGTATAACCCAGCAGCTCCCCGTCCGTGCGACGTTCGAGGGCGTAGAGTCCGAACCTTTCCGTTTCGAATTCCCGGCGGATGCGGTCGAAGAAAGCGGCGGATTCCGGGAGGGAGAGCGGAGCGGGAAAATACTCCATCACCCGGGAATCGGCGTTCATCCGGGCGAATGCGGGAAAATCTTCATCCTGCCAACAGCGCAGAATAAGACGGTCCGTCGGGGAGGGGAGCAGCATGGTATGGTGATGTGAAGAGTGTCTAACTACCCATCGTCGCGTGACGGTCTTTTTGCCGGTTGGCTCCGAAATGACGTTGTAATAGATTGGCCAGCTGATCGGGAGCGATGTCGCGGTGGATCGTCCCGCCGTGTGCGATCGAGATGCCGCCGGTTTCTTCGGAAACGACCAGAATGATCGCATCCGAAATTTCGCTCATGCCGATCGCGGCCCGGTGACGCGTACCGTAGGATTTGGGAACGTCGCTCTGCGTTACGGGGAGGATGCATTTGGCTGCGACGATGCGGTCGCCTTCGATGACGACGGCGCCGTCGTGCAGCGGTGCGTTCTTGAAGAAGATATTTTCGAGAAGCGGCGTCGAGATTTTGGCATCGATGGCGATACCGCCTTCGGTGATGAGCCGCAGGTCGCTCTGGCGGCCGATCACGATGAGCGCACCCGTTTTGTGGGCGGACATCTCCCGGCAGGCCTGGACGATCGGTGCGATGATCGTTACCGAGGTATTGTCGTTTCGGTTGAAGATGCGGGCGATGAAGTTGAACCGTTTCTGGCGCATGCCGATCATCTGCAAAAACCGCCTGATTTCAGGCTGGAAGACGATGATAAGGGCGATGACGCCGACGCTGACGAACTGCCCCAGGATGTTGGAGAGCAGCTCCATGTTGAGCGTGCGTACGACAACCCACATCAGGTAGATCATGATGATCCCGGAGATGATGTAGGGGGCGTTTGTTCCCCGGGTAGCGCGGTAGATCCAGAACATGATCGCCGCTACCAGGATGATATCTATGAAATCGATGAATGTGAACGGAACAAATCCCATGGTGTATTTCGTTAAGGCAATTATATCTTTCAATGTGTCGCTGTCCGACGGTCGCGGCATCGTATCCGAGAATCGTTCGTCCGCGATCCGTGTCCGCGTTTGTACTTCGCTCTATCTCTAAATCTTCTCCTCGACGGGAAAATGGGTCGCTGCGCCCAGGAGGGGTACTAAAAGCATATAATCACGTTTTTTAATTAAAAACAAAATTATAAAAAATCTCTGGAATAACCTCGAAAAACGGGAGAAATGACGCTAAACGACTTAATATCAGAGTTGTTACGGCGTCAAATGATGACAAGCCGAAAAATTGGAAAACGCAAAGAAAAGCGGATTTAAGAAGAATGGTTGCAAAGTCATTACCTCAAAATCGAGTAATTCTCCTAAAGTCTTTTGTATAAAGCACTAACAGAAGTTTTCCAGAATTACGGAAAAATTTTTTTCAAAGGGAGAAAAAACGGATTGACAAAGCCTATGAGGAAAAGGATGAGCGCTTACTGCGAACTTTGGACAAAGAAATGATGGCAGGAATCAACGAATATCCGTTGGAATATCGTCGTATGATCTATAAACGTATTGAGGCAGCGACCGGAGAAAGTGCCGAAAAGATCGAGAAGGCTTATTTCAAGAAGTTGGAAAAGATTCTCAAACGCGGGGTAATAAAGGATAGAGAAGAATATGAGTTGGTGCATAGTCGCATCGACGAATTGGTCCATAATACACCAGAAGACGACCCAGCCCGAAAAGACCTCCCGGAGTTGGAACGGATCTTTATGAATTATGCCATTGGAGAATAGCCAAATCGAATCGCCCGTAATGCTACGGGCGATTTTTTATATCGATATTTTTGTTTGTAATTTGTCTGATCCAAGAAATTCGTATTACGTTGAATAAGGAGGCTGTGCGTCCGACGGGTTTTATTTGGCTGATTGTCCTGTGGTTGTATGTGGTGGCTGACACAGCCGCAGCCGCAACCTTTGTTGCTGTCGCCCGGTTTTGGATAACCGGCTCTGTTTCCGGAGATATTCGGCGGCGTATTTGCCTTATTCGGTCCTATGGGAGTTTTGCATAGAATTTGTGGAATTTATAAAAATGTGTAACGATAATCGGATGATTATGAAAACAAAAAATGTATTGCTGGGTATGGCTGCGGTTTGCGGCTGCGCTTTTCAGGCGATCGCTTGTACCGGCATCGCGCTTACGGCTGCGGATGGCAGCTATGTACAATCCCGCACTATCGAATGGGCGCGTGGCGTCTTGCAGAGCGAGTATGTCGTCATCCCACGAGGTCAGCGTCTGCGATCTTTTACTCCTTCCGGAGCTGATGGCATGGTTTTCACATCCAAATACGGCGTGGTGGGATTGGCCGTCGTGCAGAAAGAGTTCATCGCCGAAGGAATCAACGAAGCGGGACTGTCGGCCGGACTTTTCTTCTTTCCGCAGTACGGAGGCTATGAACAGTACGATCCGGCGCAGAGCGACCGCACGCTGGCCGATCTGCAACTCGTGGCCTGGATACTGACGCAGTTCTCGACCATCGACCAGGTGAAAGCGGCCATCGCTTCGGTTCGGGTCGTCGGACTGGAGCCCTCGTCGGTCGTGCATTGGCGTATCGGAGAGCCTTCCGGACGGCAGGTGGTGCTGGAAATCGTCGGCGGGGTGCCGCATTTCTACGAGAACGAAGTCGGCGTACTCACCAATGCCCCCGGTTTCGAGTGGCAGCTCACCAATCTGAACAACTATGTGAACCTTTATCCCGGTGACGCTCCTGCCCGGCGGTTGAGCGGCATCACGCTGCGTCCTATCGGCGGCAATTCCGGATTTCTCGGTCTTCCGGGCGACGCCACGCCGCCGTCGCGCTTCGTGAGAGCGGCTTTTTATCGGGCGACGGCTCCGCAGCGTGCTACCGGATTCGAAACCGTGCAGCAATGTTTTCACCTGCTCAACAATTTCGATGTGCCCATCGGCATCGAGCATCCCGAAGGGGAGTGTCCGGACATCCCGAGCGCTACGCAGTGGACTTCGGCCATCGATCTGACCAATCGCCGGGTCTATTACAAAACGGCCTATAACAATACGATCCGCTGCATAGACCTTGCGCAGATCGACTTCGGTAAAAGCTCCTACCAGTCCCATCCGTTGGACCGGATCCAGGAACAGCCCGTGGAAATGGTCGTCCTTCCGGAGTAGGTTCGGTTACACTTCGAGCATCTCTTCGACGCTGTCTTCGTCGGTATCGCCCAGACTGAACTCCTTGTCGGCGAAGAGGTCGGCAAGGCCCGTGATTTGTTTGAGCCGCAGCAGTTCGTCGCGGTCCATACCGATATGACGCATGATCCACTGGTCGGACATGTTCGCCCGGGTCAGTTCGGCGACGATTTCGCTCATCAGTTCGACGTTGTGCGTGCCGCGTGCCCGGTTGTGGCGGATGGTCGAGGCCATGCGGTTCGAGAGATCCTTTTCGATCACGGCGACGGGGAGCAGGCCCCGTTCGCGTTCGTAGATCCGCTTCGAGGTTTTGAGGACCAGGTAGCGGTGATAGCCGTCCACGAGTTCGTAGCGGTCCCGCTCCGCATCGTAGTAGCAGACGCACGGCATCGTGTAGCCGTCTTCCCAGATCGACAGTTCGAGCAGCTTCATTTCGGGCGGCGCAACCACGTTGGGATTGTAGCTGTTCGCCACGACCTTCTCTACCGGCACGGCGCGGACGTTATAGACCGGGCTCCGGTAGGCGCTCTTCGTTTGAGATTCAGAGTAACGATTCATATTTTTCCATGATTTTCTTGCGGCGCTGCGTTTCGTTCTTGTTCGGCGCGAAGCCCATGTATTTGCAGGCGTGGTCGTTTTTCAAAATACAGATACAGATGCGCTTGAAGGTAGGCAGATGGCTGAATTCGGGCAGGCTTATGTCGTCGAGGTACTCCATACGTACCGGCCGCTTGTCCGTGCGATAGGCGCTGCGGTCGCCGACTTCGATCCGAATGCCGGCCTTTTGCAGCTTCGTGATGGTTTCGTCGGAGAGGCATCCGCCCTTGTCGCGCCAGAAGCGGATGCTTACGGAGAGTTTTTCCAGATAATTGCGTCGTATCGGTTCCGGAAGGGTCGAGAGCAGGAAATGCATGTAGCTCTCCCAGGTCATTCCTTGCGGCAAATGAACCGACTGCCAGCCTGCGGCGGTTGTCCGACCGTACAGCGCTGCGAAATTGGCTCCGTTTACCCGGCCCACCATACGGCCCCATGTGTTCGGATCGATGGCTTTGTAGAGATGCAGGCTTGCGATGGCCGGCGAGATGAAGGGACTGGCGACACGCTGGCTGTCCAGCGGTACGCCTGCGCGGTAAAACAGGTCGTACAGCCGGTTGTACGACCACCCGAACCGTCCGTTCGCCGTCCATACGTCGGTTGTCAGCCAGTCGTAAAGCGGATAGGCGTTGCAGATGCCGCTGCCGACCCATTGGCGGATCCATCGTTTGCCGGCGAACCGGTAGTGGTTGCGGTCGCTGTAAATCGTGCGCCAGCGGTTGAAGCTCTCCTGCGTGCGGATGCCGATCAGACAGCAGGTGCGCTTCGCACCGCTGCGTCTGTGGAGCCACTCGGCGAAACGGTTCTGAAACTCGTAGTCCCACATTTCGTCGGTGAAGAACGGAAAATCGTGCTGTGTCAGGCTTCCTTCCGGCATTTCCCGTACCCAAATGTCCCGCATGGAGCCGTCCCACGGCCGCCAGTATTGCTGGAACATCGAAGTACAGGTCTGTACTTTGAACGGGATGCAGACCCGATAGACGTCGAGAATATCGGCGTTCGCGGCCAGCGTCCGGTTCACGTAGTCGAGCGTATCGCGGTACTGGATTTCGTAATCCATATGGAACACTCCGATTCGGCGTTGCAATCCGTGTTGCCGGATGTAGTCGATGCAGAGGTTGAGCAGCACACCGCTGTCCTTGCCGCCGGAAAAGGAGACGTAGATATTGTCGAAAAGGTCGAAAACCGTTTTCAACCGTTGCTGTGTCCGCTCATAAACATTCATGGCTACCGGTTTTTGCTGTACTCCATCGTTACGTACTGCGTCCACTCTTTCATCGGGACGAACCCTTCGGAGCGGAATATCTCCGCATGGCGGATCAGCGTCATGGAGCGTATCGTATAGTCGCGGCGGTAATATTGGATTATTTCGCGTAAAAAGCGCGACAGCAAATGCGGATCGTCGCCCGAAACGTAGTAGTTGTTGATCTTGGCCACACCGCCGTCGGTGATCTCTACGGGTATGAACCCGAAAACGGTTTCGCCCTCCCAGGCCACGAACCAGGTATGCGAGCGCGAAGTCCAGAACGGGTAGTTGTTGTTCTGGCGCAGTACGCTGCGCCGCATGACCAACGGTGCGACGAGTGTGTAGAGGCGAGGCGAAGTTCCGTCCAGTTTTTCGATTGTCATATCCGAAAGGTTATAAAGTGACCGAATGTTATATATTTGGAACCGAATGTGTTAAAAATGCATTCCAGAGCCACAAATATAAAAAATAACGGTCGTTTTCTCAAATTTCCGGGTCTGTACGATAATCGATATTTTACTATTTTATTCCTGATTATATGTCCCGGTGCACCGATCGGCTCCGATCGGTATGCCTTGACTTTTCTCTTCGAATCCTTTTTCGAAGAGGAGGGGATGGGGCACGTTGAATAATGTGCAGGGTACCGGACTATCGCCGAAATAAGCAAGAAAACGATCGTGGTATATCTATTATGGCGGATTTTTTCTCCACCTAAGACTGTTTTGTATTTGGGAATATTAGCTTCGATTTATGAACCGTGCCGATCACTTCGGTTGATGCGATATTCGTTTGATGGGTGTGGATAATGGACTATTGTTCCGCAGACAGGAAGCGACTTGCCGAGCTCTGTAGTTCGTGACGGGATGATCCGCCGGTAGACTTTCGTAGGACAAGTTTTCGCCGCTTTCGTCACCGAAAAGAGGGTCTTTGTCCGTCTCTTCGAAGAGTCTTTTTCCTTTTTGTTGTAAACATAAAAGATTATTTAGACGAATCGATGTATTCCGCCCGTGATATATTTACAATGAGTCTGTTACTTGCGGACTTTGATCGTGCCGCTCTCCGTGTCGAAGGTGACGAACGAATTGCTGAACAGCCGCTCGATGTAGCCGCTGCACGCCATATCCGGGGTCGGGAGGTAGCGCAGCACGGGTGGGTCGATCAGGGCGATCGAGTCGCAGAGCGAAAGGGCGATGTCCAGTTCGTGTGTCGAGAAGAGGATGCACTTGCGGTGGTCGTGTGCCAGTTGTCGCAGCAGCGTGCAGAGTTCGTAACGGTTCGGCAGGTCGAGGAACGAGGTCGGCTCGTCGAGCAGGATGATCGGGGTGTCCTGGGCCAGGGCCCGGGCGATCATTACCCGCTGGCATTCGCCGTCGGACATGCGGTCCATCGTTTTTTCGGCGAAAGCTGCCATGCCGACCAGTTCCAGCGAGCGTTCCACGATGGCTTTGTCCTGTTCCTGTACGCGTCCGATCCAGTTGGTGTAGGGGGCTCGTCCGAGGGCTACGACATCTTCGCACCGCAGATTGGGAATGCGGACCCGTTCCGTGGTGACGAAACTGACGGTGGTGGCCAGTTGCTGGGGTAAGAGCGTTTCCAAAGAGTGTCCGTCGAGCCGGATTTCGCCCCCCAGCCGTTCGCCGAGGCCGGCGATAGCCCGCAGCAGGGTCGATTTTCCCGTACCGTTGCGGCCTACGAGGGCGACCAGTTCCCCGGCGGGAATCGTCGCCGAGGCGTGTTGCAGCAGAATGCGGTGGCCGTAACCGATAGTAAGGTCGTTCAGTCGAATCATACGATGCTTTTGTTTCGGATGACGACCCAGATGACGATGGGGATGCCCAATAGCGCCGTGATCGTGTTGATGGGGAAGGTGAGGAGTTTGGCCAGCACGTCGCAAAGGAGCATCACCACGATACCCGTAAGGATCGAGGCCGGGACCAGAATCCGGTGGTCGGCATCGGCGAAGAGGATGCGGGCGACGTGCGGGACGGCCAGGCCGATGAATCCGATCGGGCCGCAGAAGGCGGTGACCGTACCGGCCAGCAGGGTGGTGGAGAGGAAGATCAACTGCCGCGAACGGCGGATGTCGAGTCCCATCGTGCGGGCGTAGTTTTCGCCCAGTAGGAGCAGGTTCAGAGGTTTGATGACCGCGACGGCCAGCACGAGTCCGAGGACGACGGCCGGAAGCAGCAGCCCGAGCTGTCCGAGCGTAACGTCGCCGAGCGATCCCATCGTCCAGACGACGAAAGATTTGAGTGCGGCTTCGTTGCTCAGGTATTGCAGGATCTGTACGATGGCTCCGACACCCGACGAAAACATCATGCCCAGGATGAGAATGACCATGATGTCTTTGATTCGGCGGCTGACCGCAGCGATCAGCATCAGGATCAGCGCCGAGCCGATCCAGGCGGCGCCCGCAATGCCGAGGGTGGAAATTAGCGGGTGTCCCGTAAGGCCCAGAAGCGGAGCGCCCAGCAGGAAGATCGCTACGCCGAGGCTCGCGCCGGAGCTGATGCCCAGCACATATGGCCCTGCCAGCGGATTGCGGAAGAGGGTCTGCATTTGCAGACCGCTCACGGCGAGGGCGGCGCCGGCCAGCAGAGCGACTACGGCTTTCAGCAGGCGGATGTTCAGGATAATCTTCGTTGTGACGGGGTCGTTTCCGCTGCCCGTCAGTGCGGCGAGGACTTCGCGGATCGGGATGGGTACGGCTCCGACCGAGAGATCGACGACGAAAAGTACCGCCGCCAGAACTCCGAACAGGAGAAAGAGGATGCGCTGCCGTCGTTGCATCGGTTTAGTTCAGTTTTCGGTAATAGGTCGGTTCGGCATCCGTCAATTCCGGGTGGAAGATGCGGATCAGATCTTGCAGAATCAGGTCCGGGTGTATGACGCCCGATTCCCAGTAGTCGTTGCCGCCCGAGGGGTTGGTGCGCCGGTTGTTGTTATAGACCCTCCCTTCCCGCACGGGGCGCGTATCCATGAATTTGGGGACGATCTCCGCTAGTTCCTTGAGCGATGCGGCGGAGCCGACGTTGATCCAGCAGTCGGACATTTCGGCCAGCCGGTATGCCTCCTCCGTGTCGATGGGGCGCGACTGATTGCCCGTGTCCTGGGTATAGACGTATTGTCCTCCTGCGTCGGCGATCAGCCGGGCGACATAGCTCGAAGGCGGAGCCATCAGCCAGGAGTCGCCGTAGGGAGTGTTCAGCATGACGACGGGTTTTCGTTCGGCTTTCGCCGCGAGGGTTTTCAGGCTGTCGTAACGGAGGGGTATTTCGCGGAACACCTCTTCGCCCCGTTCGCGCATTCCGGCGATTTCCGCTACGGCCACGAGCCATTCGGCCTTGCCCAGCGGCGACTGTTCGAGGTACTCGCCCATATAGGCGTAGGGAATACCCAGTTCGCGGAGCTTGGGTTCCATGGCGCTGGCGCCGCTGACGCCGAACAGCAGCACGATGTCCGGGGAGAGCGAAAGCAGCCGCTCGTAGTTCATGTTGCCGTCGTAGCCCACGTCGCCGATCTGTTCCTTGTGCGAGGCGACGTAGGGGTTGCTGATGTAGTCGATGCCCGATACGCCGACTACCCGCTGCGGTTCGCCCAGGGCGTCGAGCATGGCGATGTAGGTCGAGGACATGCAGACGATGCGCCGGGCGTCGCCGTCGAGTACCTGTCCCGGAAAATCCGCCGGAGCCTGTTCGCCGTTGCGGGCGATGAAGAGCTGCGTTTCCTCGCCTTCGGCTCCCTGCCACGGGGCGTATGTCTTCAGTATCGTGCTTTTCATCCCTTCCGCTCCGAAAATTTCGAAGCCCGAGGAGTAGGCGGGGGCGTAGAGGCTGATGTCGAAATCCCCGAGCGAGGCGGCGGATCGGTGGTGACAGGCGGTTGCGGCCGCGAGGATCGCCGACAACAGGATATAAAGTAGTTTTTTCATTGTCAGAGTTTCGTTTTCAGCCCGGTCGGAGTTTCGAGGGGCGGTGCAAAGTTACTGTTTTTTATTCCGTTTTCCCCATTTAGGGCGGATGTCGAGGAAAATCTCGTAGTTCAGCCGGGGCATCGGGCGCGAAAGCACCGATTGATACTCTTCGTTGAAGAGGTTGTTGATGACTCCTTTAAGCGAGAGGTCGGCCCAGCGGAACGAGAAGGCTTTTTCGAGCGAAATGTCGCTCATGAAGTAAGGCTTCACACGTCCGATCTTGGTCTTCATATCGTTGTCCGAGGTGGTGAAACGCTCGCTGTAATAGCACCATTTGTAGGTGAACCGCCACGAACGGTAGGTCAGGTGCCCCGTTACCGAAGCCGAAAATTCGGGGATGTAAACGAGCTGTTTGCCGATCGCCTTGTCGTACCAGTCCACCGGGTCGCCGTGGTTGATCGAGGGGGTCCACGAGAAGTTGCCGTCGGCGCTCAACTGCCAGTCTTTGGCCAACTGTACGTCCAGCCCCGCTTTCACCTCCACGCCGTAGGCATGCACCTCCTTGACGTTTTTGGGCGTCCAGAATCCTTTGGCCGTAGGCAGCCAGACGATCCAGTTGTCGATGTAGGAGTCGAACCAAGTGGCTTCGCCCCGCAGGGTGTAAACTCCGTCGCGGCCCGTAGCGAACGACAGACCGGCGTCGTAGGTGAAGCCGTGCTCCTTTTTCAGGTCGGGGTTGCCGCCCGGCAGGAAGTAGAGGTCGTTCAGCGACGGGAAGCGGTAGTTGCGCGAAATGGAGGCCTTGGCGACGAGGTTGCCGCGTTTCGAGATCAGATAGTCGGTGAAGAAGGCCGGAATGATCGGTGTCCACTCCGAGCCGAACATCTCTTCGCGCAGGCCTATCGAAAGGCCCAGGCGCTCGGTGGGGCGGTAGCGGATCGACACGTATCCCGACAGTTCGATGCGTCCTTTGTCATAACCGACGGGCACTTTGGTTTTGTTGCCGTTGGGATCGGTCGGCTGCTGGTTATCCATCGGGATAATGTTTTTGTCGATGCTTCGTACCAGATGCTGGTGTGCCGAAACGGTTGCCGTGAAGAGCCACTTCTCCCCGAGGTAGTATTCTCCGTCCACCTGGCCGAAGAAGGTGTTGATCGTGCTGCGCGAGCGGATCATCTTCTCCATTTTTCCGTTGCCGAGTTCCCGTTCGTAGTCGTAGGCCATCCAGGTATGGATATAACCGGCTTTGACGCCCACTTTCCACTTTTTGCGCAGGTGATCCCACGAAAGGATGCTGCGCAGGGTTTGTTCGCGCTGTTGGTTCAGGTAGTCGTCGTTCTCCTTGTGATCGACCGACAGCATCGGAAGTCCCCGCTTCGAATTGACATACCAGGCCTGCAATCCGAAACGGTCGCCGTGTCCGGTATTGTAATAGACTTCCTGCAACGCGTGGAAATCGTGGTATGCACCGCTTTTGTTGCGTTCGATCGGGTAGTAGGAGCCGATGATGTTGTGGTCGTCGTCCAGGATAAGCACGTTTTTATCGTAGTTTCTGTACTTGAAGTCGTTTGGCGAGGAGGAATAGACGACGCGTGTCGAAGTTTGCCAGCGGTCGTTGCCGTAGGTGAGGCGCAAAAACTCGTCGAAAGTCGAAAACGAGCCGACACCCTGCGTGTATTGCAGGTTGAAACCGTCCGCATCGGCAGGGCGCGTGGAGAGCTTGACCGCCCCGCCCAGGCCGCCGCCCGCCTCATTGACCGAAGAGGTGCCGTGCAGCAGCGAGGCGTCGTCGATGAAGTAGGAGGGGATCATCGAGAAGTCCGTCATGCCCAGCATCGGGGAGTTGATTCGCATACCGTTCCACGTCACCTGCGTATGCGAGGGCGACGTACCGCGGAACGCCACGGTCGAAAGGGTGGCGCGGCCGTACTGTTTGACGAAAATCGACGTGTTGAAAGTCAGGATGTCCGCCATCGAGAGTGCGATGTTTTCATGCAATATCGTAGTGTCGAGCTGGGTTTTCTGGATGCCGATCTCCTTCATCGGCCGCCGTGCCGTGACATTGACTTCGCGGATGGGAACGGCATACGAAGGATTGCCGTTCCACCACTCGCTTTTTTTGATTTTCTCCTCCTGTGCAAGCCCGGTGAGCGTTGTGAGGCACAGTACGATTGTCAATAGGTGTTTCATCATTTGGATTCGGCTCCGGTTTCGCCGTCGAGCATTTGTTGATATGTAGGGTTATAGCTGCAGTCTGTCACGCTCCAGGTCTGTTCGGAGAGTCGGGGAAGGACCTGCGTGAAGGTCGAGAAATCCGTTACCGACGAGAGGTTGCCGATGCGGATCGCCCCGGCAGCGGTCAGGGCGGAGAAATCGAGCGTTGCGACCGACCTGTTTTTGTAGGCCGTGTGTCCGACGCTGATTTCTCCCGCGACGCTCTGCAGGGAGGGGAAGCGGAACGCGACGGCCCGGTCGGTCGATGTGTTCCAGGTGGATACCAGCATGCTGCCGTTTACCCGTTGCAGGCTCGGCAGGATGAATTCACCCGCGCAACCCGAAGGCATCGTGTAGAGGGCGTAGTCGTCTGCCGGATCATCCGAAACGGGCTCTCCGTTGCCGACGGTTTCCAGCAGCGGAAATTCGAGGACGGTGAACGACGAGGCACCTACGTAGAACGAGAGCTGCCGGCCGACGTTTTTCAGCCGGGGAAACGAAGCCGAATTCGCTTCGCCTGCCTTGCCGCAGTTGCGGCAGAGAAGCGTTCCCCGCACTTCGACGAGATTCGGCAGCGAGAGCGTGAACGGGGCTTGCGATCCGCAATTTTCGATCGTGAGGTCATCGCAGCTTTCCGTCGGCAAAGAGAGTTCGGAAACATGCGTGAATCCGGCGATCCGCAGGGTATCGAGGTTTTTGAACCCGGTGATTCCGAAAGGCATCGCTTCCGGTTGCGGCGTCAGCGACGAGGCGTCGATCCGCAGCGAGCCGCCGAAATCGCCGCCCCGGAGCTCCGTCAGTCGCGTCGCGGCGACCAGACGCAGGTCGAGCGTACTGTTCGGAGAAAAAGTGCATCCCGAGAGATCCAGTACGCCTTCGAGCGACGACAGGTCGTCGATCGACAGGTCGCCTGAAATGGCTTTGAGCGCCGGAAGGAATTCCCCGAAATCCTTGATCGCGGGGAGCGTTGCCAGGCTAACGTCGCCGTCGAAACGCTCCGCTTTCGGGAAGGATAATGTTTCGATGGCCGGACACCCCGTAATTTCGAGCGATCCGGCGTCGGTGAGTGCCGGCAGCAGGACCGATCGCAAAATAGGGCAGTCGGTGACGGTGATGTTCCCGGTGGTTTCGATCAGCGGAAATTCGAACGTATTGGCCAGAGCGAGATGTTCGTAGCGAAGCGCTCCGGCCTGGGTCAGAACACCGAACGTGGTGCCCAGTCCCGATAACCGGTCGAAGCGGGAGAGGGTAAGCGTCCCGTCGATGCGTTGCAGTTTCGGAAAATACATCTGTTCGCACGGGGCTTTGGCTTCGTCTGCGGTCGTTCCGATCAGCGTCATATTCCCGGCAACGGTGGTCAGCTCGTCGGCCGTCAGTTGGAGCAGGGCGTCCGACTGGAGGACGAAGTGCCCGGCGACGCTTTGCAGGGATTTGAAATCCGCCGTTTGCAGAGCCGTGCCGTAGACGCACAGGTCGCCTTTGATCTCTTTCAGGGCCGGGAGTGAAAGCTGCCTGAGCGTTTCGTTGGGATGGGCCGCGCTGCCGATCCGCAGCGATTCGCAGGCGGTCAGGTTTTCCAGTCCGGCCAATGTTTCACCCGTATAGGCGGCGGTGATCGTCAGGTCGCAGCGGACCGAAACGAGGTTTTTCAACCCGTCCAGATTCGTGACGGGGTTTTCTTCGTCCTCGCCTCCGATGGTGAGGTTGCCTTCGACGGTGTTGATTCCGCTCCGGGCGAAAGCGTCCACTTCGGCCTGCGTCCGAAGTGTCAGACTGCCATCGGTCGCAATGTCGGTGCGCTCTACCGTATAGAGGTAGGTGCGGTCGTTTTGATTGTCGTAGGAGCTGACCAGAAACTGCCACTCCTGGTCCCAGTCGGCGACAGTCGCCGGGTCGGGGTAGATCGAGGCGTGCTCGCATAATTCGTAGGATACCTGCGCGTCTTCCAACGATACGTTGTAGGGGATGCTTACCGTAATCCGGCCGTCGCGGATGACGGCCGGGTAGGTGTCGGCGCCGGTAGTCAGCGAAAACGATACTATGTAGTTGTCGCTGCCCCAGGGCAGTTCGGTCTTCTCTTCGCTGCATGCCGTGCACAGTAGTGCGAGGCAGCAGATTATACCTGTTATTTTCATATTCCCGCCTATTTGCCCTGGTTGATGTTTTCGTCCGTAAATCCGAATACCTCCGTGGAGTTCTCGCCCAGCCAGCCGGCTTTGGCATTGACGCCGGTCTGTACCCGGATGAAGTCGATGTATTTGAGGTTGGCGGGCTGTCCGTTCTTATCGACCGCGTTCGAGATTTTGAAATAGACCTTCATGGCGCCTGCTGCGGCATTGTCGTCCTCCGAAAGACGGTCGTTGCCGAAATTGTCGGCGTAGCCCCAGTCGTATTCGCCATTGACCCAGTAGGAGCCGTTGCCCGACTGGTCGTAGGTGCGGCTCTTCAGGCAGGGACCGTAAAGCGTATAGCTGTCCGTGCCGATCCACGCCGGGTAGTAGCTGGGCTGGTCGTGGTACTGTTTCAGGTAGTCGATCTTGCCCTTGACGCCCTGGTTGTCCTTCCATTGTACGTCGGCTCCCGAGTAGGTCGGCCGGTAATAGGTGACCGCGTAATCCTGAACGGTCTCCTCTTTGCCGTATTCCGATCCTTTGAGTTCATACCATTCGTCGTCGGGCAGGGTGTTGCCGTTGGTGTCCTGCATCACATAGACGATACCCGGTTCGGACGAACCCTTGAAGGCGTTGCCCGTGATCGAGAAGTTGTAGCCTCCCTTGTATCCGGACGAGGAGTTGTCGATGCTGTGGTCGAAGCCCACGACGATGTAGCCGCCCCAGCCGCCGAGCGATACCCAGGTATTTTTCTTCATCCGTTCTTCGGCGTAGGCGACTGCCGCTTCGGGACTGGTTTCCGTACCGGTGAATCCGCCCGAAACCAGTTCGTTGATGAACTGTCCCGGGGCCGGCGTATATTCGTACACCCGGTCCCACGTCGCGCTGCTGGCTCCCGAAGCCGGGCGGCGGTGCGACTCTTCTTCGCTGTGGCATTCGACGGTGAACTCCAGCGTAGCCCGGGTTTCATTGGTGCGCGTGATGCACTTCGAGAGGGTCATTTCGGGTTCGTCGGTGGTATCCGTTACGGTGAAAACGATCTTTTTGATTCCCGTTTCGGTCGGGGTATAGGTGTACGAAAGCTCGGTCCCGACCTCTTGTCCGTCGATCGTCCAACTGAACTTGGGGTTGGTGCCGTTCCAGATGAATGGCCGCAGAGTGATCGTGCGGTCGAGCGATACGGTGCGGGTCAGACCGTCGTATTTGCGTCCGATAGGTACCGCCGTAACCGATACCGCCAGTGCATCGACCACCTCCACCTCGATTGTCATTTCGTCCGAGCCGTCCTCGTTTTCCGTGCGCAGGGAGACTTCGTATGTTCCGGCGATCTCCTCGCAGAATTCATAGACGGCCTCATCGCCGACCGGTTCGGCTTCGGCGGCACCCGGACGGCGCAGCGTCCAGAGAAAAGTGCTGTTCTCGGCCGACTGTACGGTGGGCGCGAATTCGTATTTGCGTCCTTTCACGACCTCCAGCCCGTCGGTCTGCATGGGGAAAGAGATCAGGGGCGGCAGCAGCTCCTGTACCTCGACGAGAACCGTTTCGACGGTCGTGCCGTTCGGGGTGGTTACCTCCAGGTCGATGTAGTAGCCGTTGACGCCTTCCGAAATTTCATTGCCGGAATCGAACCGGTAGGTGAGCTGCGGTTCGGTCGAGATGATTTTGCCCGTTTCTTCCAGTTTCCATGAGTAAACGGCCCGATCGACGAACTGGTAGGAGGGCGTAATGGTGAACTCCCGGCCGACCTTGACGGGATAGACGGCCGGGTCGGTGTCGAACGTGATGATCGGCACCTGTTCGACATCGGTGGTGATGAGCTCGTCCTTGTTGCAGGCGACCGCCGTCAGAGCGAGCAATATGAAATAGATCCGTATTTTGTTCATGGATGATGATTCTTATTATATGATTAGCGCCAGCAGAAGGCGCCGGGGATGATCCCGACATAGAATTCGTCGAGCAGTTCGCCGTCGGGCGAATAGCGCAGTACGACACCGTTCTGCACGTAATCGATCGCGTCGGCGATATAGACTTCCGAATTGACAGGGTTGATCGTCAGTCCGTAGTAGAGCGTATTGTTGTAGGGAAGGAATGGTTTTACCGGAAACTTGTCGGCCGTTACCGGCAGGCGCCAGACCGCCTTGTTGATGAAGTAGAGCGTGTCGCGTGTGCCGTTGAGCTGCACTTCGGAGGGCCAGTCGCCGAATTTGAACTTGAACTGTTTCTCGATCTTGCGGGTTGCGGCGTCGATGCAGTAGAGCGATGGCGCCTCGTGTCCGTAGGGCGAACCTTCGTAGCCGCCGTCGGTCACCGTCCAGATCTTGTTGTACTTGTCCATGACCAGCGAGGTGGGCTGGATGCCCACGGTGATCTGGTCGCAGACCTTGTCGGTTTCGGTGTCGATCACCAGGATTCGGTTCTGGTACGACCAGCAGTTGGTGAAGACGTATTTGTCGTATTGCACCATCTGTTCAGTCGAACCGGTTTCGAAATCCATATCCGTTTCGACATAGCCGGTGATCTGGTAGGTCTTGGGATTGACGATGTAGATGCGCGGATCCCAGATTTGGGTGACGTAGGCTTTTTCGTCGCTCAGGAAATGGATGTAGCGGGGCGAAGTGAAGCCCGTGATGCGTCCCACCTCCTTGAAGGTGTTGATGTCGATCGCATAGATCACGCCCGAGTTGTTCACTACGATCCAACCGATACCGTTGCGGATGACCATCGACTGCGCGACGTCGCCCAGCTTGATGGCGTTGGCTCTGGCGAAAACTTCATTCTCGACATGTTTTTTCTCCGGATCGTAATAGGAGAGCGAGGCATTGCCGTACATGAAATTCCCTTCGTTGGTGATGAAGAGCCCCTTGCCGGTCACTTCGTCGCCCGAACCTATGTTGTCGATTTCGAAATCCTCTTTCTCTATCGGTCCGTAATCCATGCACGACACGGCCAGCGCCGCGCATGCACAGATTACGATTCCTCTTTTCAACCCATTGAACATAAGTCTATCTGTTTATCCATTCGTCCGAGAAACGGTAGGCGAAATCCACGCCTGCCGGACTCGCTTTCTTCTGGTAGAAGCTCGAAAACTCCAGGGCATCGCTCCGCGATACGTCATAGACATGGACGGCGCTCTGCGTATAGGTCGATTTGCCGACCCATAACTGTTCGGTCGTCGGGTGTACGCCCATGTAGCCGTAGATGATGTCGCCGCCCGAATGATCCGCATCGAGGTCTGCCGTGATGTAGTCCCAATTGACCTTGCCGGTTTCGTAGTTGTAACGCATCGCTTCATAGGCGCTGAAGTCCTGTTTGCCGATGAAATAGAGGTGCGGCTGCGTGAAGCTCGCACACATCTGCACTGTCGGCGAAGCCGTGCCCGTGCGCAGTTCGATCTGTTCGGGCAGGTTCGTTTCCGAAACGACCTCGCCGTTCGCGTCCAACGCTACGATCATAGCCGGTTTGGTGAAGCTCGCCGCACCGGTCATGCCCGAGTTTCCGGTAAATTCGCCCGTAAAGATAGCATAAATTTTCCCATCGTAACCCTTTGCGAGGTCTTTCACCTGGCGGTTTTCGTAGGTGACGGTTTTGATTACGGCATCCGTCGCGGGATCGAGGACGATCACCGAATTGCCGCGTCCGGCGAAGACCTTGCCGCGCGAGAAGATCATGCGGGCCTTGGTCGCCCCCGTTTTCGTGAAGACGCCGAATGTACCCGGGATGTCGCTCGTACGGATGATATTGGTCTGAAGGTCCACGATACGGATGCCCGAATGGGATTCGTTGTCGGCCGTGGAATATTGGATGTAGGCTTTTTCGGGACTTACGACCACGATGTGCTGCGGCCAGCAGAGGGTCGATTTTGAACTTTGGGTGGCACCCGTAGAGGTATCGATGTTTGCGTAGAACGGCATGTCGCGTGCCACGAGGCGTTTCATCGTGTGGGCATCGCAGACGACGAAGCGTCCGTCGCCGTTGAATGTAGTTCCCATGCTGCTTGTCTTGCCGTTTTGGGTAATGAAGTAGATCTTGCCGTTGGCCAGGTACATATCCTGAAGGACGTTGCCGATTTCGTTGTCGTTGATCTCCTCGTAAACCTTTTCATGATAGCGCATGTGTTGGTCGAAATAGACGATCGTGCCGTTCTCCGAGGTCATGTTGCCCTCTATGAGGACGAACGTGCCTTCGGGATGGGTGAAGTCGAGCACGTAGTACTCCTGCGAGAGGATCGGTTTGTCGTCGGACTGGATCGTTACGGTGTTTTCCAAATCCATTCCGTCGGTGTATTCCGCAGGAGGAGCGATCAGGAGCGAACGCCGTGCGATATCGAAATCGGCCGTCCAGCCTGCCGGTGCCGATGTCATTTCGACCGTGGGAATCCATCCTCCGGCCGTCAGTGCATACGCTTCCGAAGCGCCGTATTTCATACAAACGGGTTCGTCCGAATCCTCCAGCCCCTGAATTTCGAGGCTGCCTCCGTCGCGCTTGGTAATCTCGGTCGTCAGGCGGTAGATACGGCCCGCTTCGAAATTGCGTCCGGTTTTGGTCTCGGTATAGACGCTGCCGTCGGCGAAGGTGTAGGTTACGTGTATTTCCTCTGCGCTGCAATCCGCCGGATAGACGACCGCTGCGGCGAATACGCTCGCGGTGCTGCTCGTCGCGGGCAGTTCGACACCCTCCTTGCCGAACGAAAGCGTTACGGCGTTGTTCGCATCGGTCGCATCGCTGAATCCGGTGCCGTCGAAGGTGCGCGTACCGGTCAGTACGGTCGAGGCGTCGGTCGCTGCCAGCGTGACGGAAACGAGCTTCTCCTTCACGTCCTGCGACCAGGGGTTGAACCAGACGTAAGCGGTGGCGTGCGAGAGGGTGAATCGTCCTTCGGAGTCGGTCGTGGCATAGCCGAAATCGCCGTTCGGTCCGAGTTGCAGTTTGCCCGGCTCCGCCTGGCGTTGTTCGGTCGGAACGACGGCTTCGGCGTCGGTGCCGGTCATGTTGTAATAAATCCGGTAGGGTGCAGCCCCCGGGAGGTTCGTGAATCCGAAGTCGGCGACATTGCCGTCCGTTCCCGCTTCGGCGCTCTGTACGCCGCCTGCCCAGATTCGGTCGCCGGTGCTCCATTGAAATTGAATTTCGGTCCCGTCGCCAGGCACGAATTGAGTGCGGCTCGCGGTGCCGGAAATACCCGTGAGGGCTACCTCCCGTCCGGGTTGGGGACCGACTTCGGGAAGTTCCTCGATGTCCGAGGTGCAGGCCGCCAGGCCGAGTCCTGCGAGGATGTATAGTAATTTTTTCATGGCGATTCGATTAAATGCGGATGAAAATGCCTGCAATCCGGGGAGGATTGCCGACATTTTCACCGCGCGATCATTCTATTTTAGTGTTAGCCTTCCACATCGTATTTGAAGGCGAATCCATAAGTTGAGGAGGTCAATTTAACCCACGAAGAGTCGGCGTAGGCTCCCGTACCGCCGACCAGATCGGCCGATTTCGGAAGGTGGATGATCCGGTTCTCAGCAGGGACGTCTTTGCCTGCAACGGGACTCCAACCGCCGCCGAAGGGACCGGTACCGTAGTCGTCCTTCAGGGTCGGCGGGGTAGTTGCCCGACAGATGATGTCACCCAGCAAGGGGCAGCCTTTCGAGTAGCCGACGAAACAGTATGCTTCGAGTGTTTTCATATTCTTGCCTAACGAAATCTTAGCCAGTTTTGGACAATCTCCGAAGGCATTCTGCCCGAGTGTTTCCGTGGCATCCGGGAGGATGATCTCGGTCAGCTCTCCGCAATTTTGGAATGCGGAATTCTCGATCGTTTTTACACCCTGACCGAAGTTGATCGTTGTCAGCGAGCAGCCGTTGAATGCGCTTGCTCCGATCTTCGTGACGGAATTGGGCAGGGTTACGGAGGTCAGTTTGGTGTTCTGGAACATGTAGTTGCCGATTTCGGTCACACCCTCCTCGACAGTCACGCTGACGAGCGATGCGCAGGAGTCGAAAGCGTTCGATCCGTAGCTGATGTCTTTCAGTACCGTTACCGAAGTCATGCCCGTTTTTTGGAAGGCCGCCGAAGCGGTCGCCGTGACGTTCTGCGGGAATACGATGCCTGCGAGGTTCGCATTCGACTTGAACGAATTCGGGAAAGTTGTCGATTCATAGACGACTTCGGAGAAATCCACCGTGGCAGGGGCTGCGAGAGCCAGAACTGCATCGGCTACGGATTTCATTTGAGCGGTCGTCATCACCGTATTGTCACCGGCCGTCTTGACGTACAGCGTAGTGAAGGTTTGCGGAATTTCCGATTTCCAGGGATCTTCGCCGGAAGCGCGGTAGTAAAGGCCTTCGCTCAGGTAGTCGGGACCGAGCGCCTCCATCGTATAGCCGCTGGCGGCTGTGGTCCAGGAGGAGTAGGCTTCGACCGACGCAACGTGGAACGTTTTGGAGCCTTGGACCGAAGTACCCGCGCCGGAGAAACTGTCGGCCTGTACCGCAGGGGCCGTTGTCGGTTCCGCATAGACGTCTGCGAGCAGTGCGGCGTTTTCGAAGGCCTTGCTGCCGATCGAGGTCAGCGTGTTGCCCGAGATGGTCAATTTGGTCAGTTTCGACCAGTTCGCGAAAGAACCGGCGCCGATCGTGGCGATTGTTTTCGGGATGGTTAGGCTCTCGATCGCGTTGTTTGTTGCGAAAGCATTGTCGCTGATGGCGGTGAGGCCTGCACCGAATTGGAGCGTAGCGATATTGGGGTTGTTGCTGAAGGCTCCGTCACCCAGCGTGGTAACGTTGTCGGGCAGGGCGAGTGCCGTCAGGCCGCAGTCGGCGAAAGCACGATCGCCGAGGGTCGTCACACCGGTGCCCAATGTCAGGGTCGCCAGTTTGGAGCAGCCGTCGAAAGCGCTCGTACCGATCGTTTCGATCGACTTGGGGATGGTGACGGTCGTGATCGAAGTACAGCCTGCGAACATTTCGGCCGGGATGGTCGTTGCCGAACCGAGGGTAATGGCCGTGAGTTCGGTACAGTCGCGGAAGCTCTTTTCGCCGAGTGTCGTGGCAGAAATTTTTGCCGAGGTAAGACCGGTACCGGCGAATGCCTCGGTTCCGATGTTTTCGATCGCAGATAGGCTTGTTTCGACGAGTGCGCTACACCCTTTGAACGCTTTGTCGCCGACGGTTTTAACGCTCGACGGCAGGGTGAGGGATGCCAGCGCTGTACATCCTTCGAACGTGCTTTCGCCGATGATTTCGACACCGGTCGGAACGGTCGCCTTGGTCAGGGCCGTACAGCCTTTGAAGGCTCCGGCTGCGATCGAGGTCGTATTTTCGAAGAATTTGATCGTACCCAGTTTCGCATTGCCGGCCAGTGAGACGGGGAATTCCGTTGCTTCGAATTTCGCCATGCTCAAGTCGAGCGTCACGGGAGCGGACTGTGCCGAGATTTTGGTGACGAGGGTATTGAACTGGCTGGCGGTAAGGGCTGCATCGTCGCCTACGGTGCGTACATACAGTGCGGTGAACGTCGCAGGCAGGGTCGGAACCCAGTCGGCCTCGCGCGAAGCACGATAGTAGATGCCGTCCGTCAGTTGCTGGTCGTTGATGTCCTGCAGCGCATATCCTTGTGAGGTTACGTCCGTCCAGGCCGTTTCATAGGCATCGTAGGACGCTGCCGGAACATAGAGGATTTTCTTTCCCTCCACCTTGCTGCCGGCGCTGCCGAAGGCGGTGCTTCCCAGCGAGGGCGCATTCTTGGCCCGGCAGGTGATCGTTTGCAGATTGTTAGCCATGATGAACGTATTGCGTCCGATCGAGGTGACCTTCTCGCCCAAGTCGATCGAGGTGACGTTGGCGCAGTTCCAGAAGGCGTAGTTGGCGATCTCGGGGATGTCGATGACGATGCGGGTGAAGGCGCTGCAGCCGCCGAACGAGCGCTCGTCGAGCGATTTCAGCGTTTCGGGGAAGGTTACGTCCTGCAACTTGCCGCAGTTGTAGAAGGCGTCGTTGCCGACAGTCTCCAGCTTGGAGGGCATATTGATTGTCGTGAGGGCCGAACATGCGTTGCACAGGTTGGCCGGAATTGCAGTCAGTGCATCGGGAAACTGTATGCGTTCCAGTGATTTGCAGTTCTTGAATACGGATGATTCTATTGTAGTCACGCTTTCCGGGATCGTGATCTCTTCGAGTCCGGTCGCTTCGAATGCTTCGGCTCCGATGCTCTTCAGTGTCGAGGGCAGGGTTACATCGGTCAGAGCTGTGCAACTGTCGAATAAGAATCGTGGAATTGCTTCCACACCTTCGGGAATTACGACCGATGTCAGCAATTTGCAGCCGTAGAACGCATAGATGTCCAATGTGCGCACCGAGGAAGGAAGCTCGATGGATTCCAGTTTGGCACAGTTGCGGAAGCAGTTCTGCCCGATGGCAGTCAGGCCTTCCGGAAAGGTTATCCGCGTCAGGTTCTTACAGCCGTAGAAAGCCCCGGAATTGTAGGTGCTGGGAGTGAAAGTCTGGATATTACGGGGCAGTGCGATCTCCTGAAGATTGGTCTTGCGGGTGAAGTCCATCGGAAATTCGGTCGTGGCGAAGGTAGCTTCACCCAGGTCGATGACCGCACCGTTTGCGAGGTTGCCTGCAATCGAGGTGAGCTCTTCGGCCGAGAGGGTCGATTCGCCCAGGGTAACGACTTTCAGGTAGCCGATCGGCTCGGTCGGCAGCTCTTCCGCAACACCGGCTTCGGTCATGAAGAATGCGCCGGAGCTTTTGCAGTCGGACTTGGCGATCTGTGTCGAGAGGCGCAGCGTGTGGCCTGGGGTAAGCGTTTTGCCTGATTTGGTTTGCAGATAAACCGAACCGTCGGCGAATTTATAGACGATCGAAACCGTTGCCGTCGAAAGATCGGCGGGGTAGAGCACCATGGCGGCGAACACGTCGGTATCGTTGCTCTGCGAAGGCAGGGCGACACCCTCTTCGCCGAACGACAGGGTGACGGACGAAGAGCCTTTGCAGTCGCCCAGCTTTCCGTCGGCGAAAGCGGCTTCGCCGGCGATGGTCTGACCGCCCGATACGCTCAAGGTGATCGAGAGCAGGTTCGAGGTGACATCGCTCGAATAGGTGTCGAACCAGACGTAGGAGGTCGCATGCTCGAGCGTAAAGGTTCCGTTTTGCGCCGTTGCATAACCGAAGTCACCGTTTTGGCCCAGGTTCAACTCTCCGGCTGCCTGCTGTGTCTGCTCGGCCGGAATCAGGGCTGTTGCGGCTGCCGGGCCGGTCAGGTTGTAGAATACGTCGTACGTGTCGGCCGTTTCGAGGGATTCGAAAACGAATGTCGCCTGGCTGCCGCCTTCGGCGATGGCTTCGCTTCGGGTATTGCGTGCCCAGATGTAGTCGCCGGCGCTCCAGAGGAACGGAACGGCTCCGTCTTCGGCTCCGCCGAAACCGGTGCGGGTGCCCCGGCCGGAGAATCCGGTCAGTACGACCTGCGTATTTCCGTCAGGAGCAGGGGCGATAGGTTCTACGTCCGCATCTTTCGTGCATCCTGCGAATGCGAGCAGGAATGCGCACAATATGTATAAGTAGTTTTTCATCGGTAATCTCCTTTTTATCCGTTAGTTCCACTCTTCCCATTCGCTCGATCCGGCGCCTGCGCCGCCGAGGATTTCATCGGTGGCGAGTACCTGAACCTTGGCTATGACCGTTGCGGTAGCGCCTACGGCTACGACGGATACTTCACCCGAGGTTTCGGCATATACGTTCTCCTTGGCAGGGGCTGTGATGGTCAGCACATCGCCTTCGAGCCAGGCGCGCCAGCCGTCGGGTTTGGCGATGGCGAGGTTTTCAACGCCTTTTTGGGTAACGGCGAGGTTCTGCGAAGCGCCGAATTTCAGCGTCAGCGATGTGCGCTCGATGACGAAATTCACCTCCTTGGCTTTGGGCAGAACGATCTGATCGCCGTTGGTGAGCGTGAAGGTTACGTTTTCATCGTCCTGTACGACGCTTTTGAAGAAAGAGTCGCCGTCTTCTCCCTTATCGCCGTTCGCACCGTCCTTACCGACCGCTTTGATCGGCTGTCCGTCTTCGCCTTTGATGGTTTCGCCGTCGATCTCCCAATAGCCGTCCTTGTTGATGGTCGGGGTTTTACCGTTTTGGCCCGCAACCGGAATCTTGTTCTGGTTATCGTCGAGCAACCACTGGTCATCGCCGCCCAGCGTCCAGTAGTAGATGCCTTCGAATTGCGCGATGCCGATGGCCGGCGCCGCTGCGCCGTCTTTGCCGTTGTGCAACGTGATGGTCTTGCCGTCGTTGAAAGTGATCGTGCAGCTTCCGTCCGCCGCTTCGGTGTAGTTGGTGATGAATTTGTTTTCGTTCAGGGCGTCGATGATCGTCTTGAGCGAATTGACCTGTTCCTTCATCGAAGCGATCTCCTGTTTTAGGTTTTCGATCTCCTGGCGGATTTCGGTGTCGTCGTACTTGTCGTCCGAACAGCCCCAGGTCATTGCTGCGCAGCAGGCAGCGAGAACTAACAGCGTAAAGAATTTTTTCATAATTTAAGAATTTGATTTATTGGTTGAATTTTGTTTTCCATGTTCCGCAGAATAGGCAGGCTGTATCGGAACCCGTCGGTTCGGAGGAGGGGATTGTGCTGCGCCGAAACGACGAAGGCGTCCGCCGGAGGAAACGAATGTCCGTTCCGGAGAACGCCTGAAGCGCAGCCCGGCGAAGGCCGGGTAGAGTGAGCGCATGTCACGCCCGTTGAAATGTCAGCCGTAAAATAGCCGTAAGTCATCGATACTCCTGTCGTTTAGTCCTGTTCGGAACTTACACGCGAGGGTACAGAAGAAATACATGGAAAAATAGCGCGCCGAAGACTATCTTGCACGATTTCGACCCGAAACCCGCGGGTGTAAATCCTGATTGTCAAGGCAGGTCTTCTGACTCGTTTCCTCCGCAACGCCTTCCCAGCGATATAGCCAGTGGCAAAGAGTGCGCGAAGTTGCCCGGTCGGGGGCTGAAACTCACAGCAGCAGGTACTGTCGCCGATTTTCACGGCATTCCCTATTAATCGGCTTGGAAAAGTGATTCCAAGTCCGAACCTTGCGGGTGCAAAGGTATTGCTTTTCCGGGATTATTCGCAAACGAAATCGGAAATAAATTTCAATGAATTTTGTAATTCATTGAAAAACATGGTTTTGTTAAACGACTATTTGCGGAAGATGAAATAGACGGCCAGAATCAGGCAGACGAAACCCGCCAGGTGGTTCCACCGCAGGGTGTCCGATTTCATGAAGACGACGGCGAAGACCGTGAAGACCAGCAGGGAGATGACTTCTTGGATCACTTTGAGCTCCCAGATCGAGAAGGGGCCTCCCAGTTGGGAGCTGCCGATGCGGTTGGCCGGGACTTGGAAACAGTATTCGAACAGGGCGATCCCCCAGCTGAGCAGGATGATGGACAGCATCCCGAAGCGCTCTATTTTGGATTTGAAAGCGATATGCCCGTACCAAGCCAATGTCATAAAGGTATTGGAAAGGATCAGCAGGGCGATGGTGGCGAGGGCACGGCTCATAATAGCAGAGTATTGAGATCGGTTATCGAGGCGAAATCGTCGATGACGACATCGGCTTCCGTTTGGGTTGCGAGCGTATGACGGGGTAGAGTCGTTGCCAGGGCCACGATGCGGCCTGCTCCGGCCCGGCGGGCAGCAGTGATGCCGACCCGGGCATCCTCGAATACAAGGCATTCGGCCGAAGGCAGGTGCAGTCCTTCGGCTGCCAGCAGGTATATTTCCGGGTCGGGCTTGCAGCGGGTCACCCGGTCGCCGCTGACGATGCAGGAGAAGTAGTCGGTGATACCGCAGTTGCTGAGGACGAAATCGACGTTCTCGCGGCAGCCTGAAGAACCGACGGCGCAGCGGATTCCGCGACGGCGCAGCTCTTCGAGCAGTTCCACGAGCCCCCGTACGGGGCGGATTTCCGGAGCATAGACTTCGCGGTAGATGGCTTCTTTCTCCTCGCCGAGCGCTTTCATTCCCTTTTCGCGGATGATTTCTTCGGGCAGGATCAGGCGCATGATGTCGTCGTTACCCATGCCGAAAGCGGTCTGGAGCTTGTGCTGCCAATCTTCGACGCCGTAACGCTCGCAGAATATCTCGAATGCCTTGACGTGTGCCTGGGTATTGTTTACCAGTACGCCGTCCATATCGAACAGGACTCCCCGTATCATTTTGTTGTTTTTTGAGTCGCAAAAGTAATCATATTTCCGGGAGTTGCCGCCGAAACGACCGGGAAATTGCAGCGTAGCACTTCGAGGCGGGGCCGTAGTCTAAAATGGCGATTGTAGTTTTTTAGTACCCTTTCCGACGATCGCGGCATCGAACTCGAGGTCCGTTTATTGCGGCCTGTGGCCGCATCCGTAATTCCGATCCTCTCCTGAATCCCCTCTTCGGAGAGGATTTGGACGCTGCGTACCTGAAGAGGTACCTAATATATACTCACGCTTAAAATTTGAGGTTAAGACTGAAATTGACCGTGAAGGTCGGGATCGACAGTCCGGGGACGGCGCGGTGATGCGTCAGACGCCAGATGCAATCCACGCGCAGCAAACGGAAGATGTTTTCGATGCCGAAGCCGGTTTCGAGGTAAGGATGTTCGACCGATGACATTCCTACCGGAAAGAGCATAACAGCTTTCGTATTCGGAAGACTGCCGTCGTTGCGGGCCGAGAGAGTGCCGTAAACTCCTTTGAAAACAAAGACTTCGCGCCAGTTGAGTTTTTTGAGGAGCGGTACGCGGCCCAACAGGAACCCGTTGAAGTGGTGTTCGTAGAAGAACGAAATCCAGGCGTCCGACGAGAATTCGTAGAAATTCATGCACGAGAAGGCGTAGCGGTCGTAAAAATAGGTGCCGTTTCCTTCGTGCAGCTTCAGCAGCAGGTAGGGAACCTTGCCGAAGATCTTGCCGCCTTCGAGCATGAGTTGCGAGTAACCGATCGGAGGCAGATTGAGCCGGTATTGCATACGCCCTTCGAGCCGCAGGTAGTCGTAGCTGGCGGGTAAGACTCCTCTTTTTGCCCCCGTGAAGTCGAAGGAGAAAATCGGGTATTTCGAACCCATGTGTCGTACCTCGAACGGCATGCGGACGATCGTTTCGTCTTTGGACAGCCGCAGCCCGATCCGTATCGAAGCGTCGTTGATGCCATGCAGCGAACGCCCGTCCGGCAGGATCATCGGTACGTAGCGGTTCGAGGAGATGTGACGGCCCCGCAGCTCGAACGAACTGCTGATCCCGTGCAGCCACTCGTGTTCGTAGAGGGCGATCCCTTCCTCGATAGTCGAAAGCCGCGAGGTGCCGCCTCGGGAGAAGATCGAGCTTAGGATGTTGTTTTCCGAGAGGGCGCTGACACCCGAGCTGAGCTGTATCGCGTCGTTGCGGTAGGTGACCGTCAGTTTGCGCAGCAGTTGTCGGCGCAGCATCAACTCTACCTCCGCAGCTCCCTTGAAGTCCTCGTCGCGGGTGCCGTAGGCCAGGTAGGTCGAGAGCCGTACGCGGTGGCTGAACTCTTTGGTCGTGCGTGCGCCTATCTGGAAACGGGCGCCCTCCAGTCGGTTGAAGCTGATTACTTTGGAGTAGGGACCTATGCCGACGTATTTGGTGTTGTAGTAGCCTCCGATGATAGTATTGAGGACGGTGTATATGTTTTTATAGAGGGGGACCTGCTGGATCGAATCGACCATTTGATAGATGGCCTTTTCCTTTTGGGTGAGGGTGTAGGGACGCAGCGAGTCCCATTCGACCTGCTTGCCCGAAATGGCATCGTCCGAGAGGATCACGCTGGCCGACGTACCCAGAACCTGTTTGGGGATCGGCGTGTCGAACTTTACGTCGGAATAGGTTACCTCGTGGCTGCCCAGGAAAGCGATCATCTTCGAGGAGTCGGATTTGGTCAGCGTAAAATCGGCGGTCATCTTCTCCCGCTGCGGGAACCACAGCGAGTCGGCCGTCAATCGGTTGTCGGCTTCGATCGCCAGGTGGCGAATCCAGTTTACATTGACTCCTTTGGCCATTTTTACGCGGGCCGAACGCAGCGCATAGCTTGCCGAGTCGATATTGACCTCGCCGTCGAGTACCGGGGTGGCGACACTTTTGGGGTGAAACCGGATTTTGTAGGTCTTGCGCCCTTCCACGTTCGTACTGTCCACCAGAAAGTATTTGTAGAATGAGCGTCCCGAGTTGGAGAGGGGGCTGACGAACTTCACGCCGAACAGGTCGATGAAGTTTTCGTAAAGATTCACGTCGGCGTGCAGGTGTCCGGTGAATTGCGCCAGCACGCTGTTGTCTTCGATACCGGATATCTGGCTGGCGCGAATTACCTCGCGGGCGACGGACGGCGTGCGGCTGTGGTAGTAATCCGCCGCTGTTTCGGAGATCATCACGGGCAGGTAGGGCTGTCCCGTGACGGACGAGGTGTCTAGGTGCTCGAAGATGAAACCGAAATTCTGTTGGAGTTTTTTGCTCCGGAATTCCCGGATATTGGCCAGTCCGAGTTCCATTTTCGTATAGGTGCGGCAGATGTAGCGGTCGTACTCCTTGGAGTCGTTGTATTTTTTGTTGCGGATAATGCCTTCAAGGATCGGATGGGCCGGATTGTCCCCAGGGGTAATTACGACGCTTTCGATTTCCAGGTGCGAAGGAGTGAGCCGGAAGTCGATTTGGTTGTAGCCCCCGACGTGGACCGGACGTATCTGAGGTTCATAACTGACCATTTCCGCCCGGATGTAGCTCGACGTGTCGCGGCTTTCGAGCGAGTAGAACCCTTCGTCGTCGGTGGTGATGCCGGTGGTCGTACCCGGGAACAGGACGACGGCGTAGGGAATCGGCTCGCCCGTCTGTGCGTCCGTGACCGTACCGCGCACCCGGGTGTTCTGGGCGGCGCAGGGGGCGTACAGAAATAGTCCCGCAAGAGCGAGGAGTATGCCGCAGAGTCGTTTCATCGAAGCCTTTCCGGAATGTCGTTTCGGATTTTCCTAAAATATAAATATACCCAAAAATACAAAGATTTTACCGGACTGTCAAAAATTATTATTTTTGCCGATCCGGATGGAACTACTTTCTGCGGAATGAAACATGGGAACGTCAAAATAGAAAAGACCAATGCGGCCCGTCTGCTCGACCGAGCCAAAATCACCTACGAATTGATCCCGTATCGGGTGGATGAGGAGCATCTGGCCGCGACTCACGTGGCCGAACAGCTCGGCGAAGATGTTGCTGCGGTTTTCAAGACGCTCGTGCTTCGTGGTGACCGGACGGGCCATTTCGTCTGTGTCGTCCCTGGAGATCACGAGGTCGATCTGAAAGCTGCCGCCCGCATTTCGGGCAACAAGAAAGCCGATCTGATTCCCGTCCGGGAGTTGCTTCCGACGACCGGATACATCCGGGGCGGCTGTTCCCCGATCGGGATGAAAAAACCGTTCCCGACCTTTTTCCATATTTCCGTTTTGCAACACTCCGTCATTTATATCAGTGCGGGAGTTCGGGGATTGCAGATCCGGATCGCTCCGCAGGATCTGCTTCGCTTCGTCGGGGGCGAAACGGCCGAAATCAGCCGTCCGTCGTCTGTGGCGGCGGAATAAGATCCGTAATTCTTTTTTGCTATTCGATCCCTTTCTGCAGGTCGGCGGAATTGTCGTGTTGTCGAAGCGACCGCCGGACCGGTATTTCGGAAACGATTCGTTATTTCTCTTTGGGTGCCGGTCTGGTTTCGCCCTTGAGTGCCGGAAGGGAGATGCCGTACCGTACCGCCAGAATCCGAATGAGGATCACCGAGCAGGCGGCGATGAACTGCGTGGGGGCCGCCGGCAGGTCGAGATACATACAGAGATAGTAGATCAGTCCGCCGCAGATGCAGGCGATGGCGTAGATGTCTTTGCGGAAAATAAGGGGTACTTCGTTCAGCAGCACGTCGCGCAGCATACCGCCCGCCGCACCGGTCAGCGTACCCATGATGATACCCACCCACATCGGATAGCCGACGGCTATGCTTTTCTGAATGCCGACGACGGTGAAAAGTCCCAGTCCGACGGCATCGAAAATGAAGAAGGTGTTGTTGAGCCGGATCACGTATTTGCGCAGCCCGACTACGAACAGGAAGGCGAATCCCGATACGACCAGGTAGGAAACGTTCTGCATCCAGAAAGGGGGCAGGCCCAGTAGCAGGTCGCGCAGCGTACCGCCGCCGACGGCCGTGACGAATCCGACCACATAGGCTCCGAACCAGTCGAAATGTTTGGCCGAAGCGAGCCGGATGCCGCTGATGGCGAATGCGAAGGTACCGACATAGTCGAGAAGGGTGATGAAATTCATGATGTTTCGATTTTTCGGCCGCAAAGGTAGTAATTATCTCGCCGGATTATCGATAACGACGAAATAAATTCGATAGCTGCGACCGGGCTGCCGATTTCTGTTTTCTGTTACCGGCCGTATGATACGGGGCGGAGGCGTTTCCTGCGGGTCTTTGCGGAATTTTCCGGCAAGGAGTGTTCGGGTTCCGTTTTTTTTCGTACTTTTATGCGGCGTAAATTCGGCTCGGAACGGTGGTTTTACTTCTTCATTCCGGTTCATTGGTTTGCTTTTTCATGTTACTTAAATATTTCCCACTATGAAATTTTTTATCGATACAGCTAACCTGGCCCAGATCCGGGAAGCTAACGAAATGGGTGTGCTCGACGGGGTGACGACCAATCCTTCGCTGATGGCCAAGGAGAACATTCGCGGTGAGGAGGCCTGCCGTCGCCATTACCTCGAAATCTGCTCCATCGTCGATGGCGATGTGAGCGCCGAGGTGATCGCCACCGATTTCGAAGGTATGGTCCGCGAAGGGGAAGCGTTGGCGGCCTTGCACAAGAATATCGTGGTCAAACTCCCGTGTACGGCCGACGGTATTCGTGCCGTGAAGTATTTCGCAGGCAAGAATATCCGCACCAACTGCACGCTGGTCTTTTCCGTCGGTCAGGCTCTGCTGGCTGCCAAGGCCGGTGCGACGTATGTGTCGCCGTTCGTAGGTCGTCTGGACGATATTTGCGAGAATGGGGTGGCTCTCGTCGCCGAGATCGTGCGTATGTATCGTTACTACGGTTATGATACGCAGGTGCTGGCGGCATCGATTCGGCATACGCAGCACATCGTCCAGTGTGTCGAGGCGGGGGCCGACGTGGCGACCTGCCCGCTTGCGGCGATCAAGGGTTTGCTGAAACACCCGCTGACCGACATCGGTTTGGCGCAGTTCCTGGCAGATCACGCCAAGGTGAATTCGTAGGGAGGCGGCGTTTCCCGTAATGGAAAAGCGATGCCGATGATCGAAAAATCATCGGCATCGTCGTTTCGTATTCGGGCCGGAATCCGATCAGATTTCCAGCCCCATGATATAGTCGTTCATGTAGAATCCGCCTCCGATTTCGAAATCGCCTTCGCACAGTTTGCGCATACCCATCCGTTCGTAGAATTTTACGGCTTTGTTATGGCGATTTACGTGGAACTCCATCCGGCAGGGAGCCGGGTGGAGCTGTTTGATGTGTTCGATAGCCTTGCGGAAGAGGAAGCTCCCCGCGTGCACACCCTGGAATCGGGGCAGGATGTAGATTTTTTGCAGGATGTAGAGGTCCTCCGCTTCGGGTTGGACAGAGAGATAGCCGCAGGGAGTGCCGTCCTTGTAGGCGATGTAATATACGTGCCCTTCGGCCATCTGCCGCCGGAGGTTTTCGGGGAGTACATCCACTCCATCATGTAGTCCAACTGTTCGGGCGAAAGGATGGTTTTATAGGTGTCGGGAAATGCGACGCAGGCCATCTCGCGTATCAGTCCGCAATCTTCGACGGAGGCTTTTCTGGCAGTAAACATAAGGTGTTCGATTCGATTTCGCTCTTGCAAATATAGTGAAAGCCAGGAGAAACCGGGAACTTGTTCCCGGTTTTCTGAGGCGCATTCTATCTAGAATATGTTCAAAGATGGTGATTCTGGTAGTCGGAGAGTTCTGTTTTTGTCGCGATAATTTGTCGGGCTGTATGAGACGGATGCCTGGGCAATAACAAATTAGGCCAATATTGTAGCCACAAAATTTCTATAGTCCCTCCTCGACGGTTTTCCGTACAGGTTCCTGGTACTGTTTACCTTTTCCGAAACGGAAGTTGATTTTCAACATTACTCTGTTCCAGGCATTTTTTACATAAGAAGTCCCTTGTGTTCTGACGATACTGTTCTCGATGGAATGGTAATGGCTTTCCGGATTGGTGAGGAAATTGTCGCAGGAGAGTTGAAATGCCCAGTCTTTGTATTTATATCTCACACCTATCGCAGAGGATAATTCACTGTCGTATATCATCGGAATAGACAATCCTTTACAAGGTATCGCACCCTGATAATATGCGGAAAAGTTTTTGTAGTTGAAAGTCAGCTCATAGTACATCGGAGCCTGAAAATGAGTCACCCTCCCCAATACTTTCGAATCGACTTTTGTATAACTGAATCCTCCGCCTAATTTCAATGCCAGCAAGTCGTTTTTGAATGGGCTGAGTCTCAAATCATAATGTACGGAGTGCACATCTGCCCAGTTGTCATTAATCGGTGAGTATGCGATATACGGCTGTTCATACTGATAATAGTAGTCGATTGGATTCTTGTAATATAAGTAGCTGTATGAAACATTTATATTGAGCCATTTGTTATGATATACGACATTGAAAGTCGTCTGGTTCGCACGGCCGCCGACCAGCTCGGGATTCCCGTGTACGATAATATTTTGATTATAAAACGAAGTGGCTTCGCTGAGTTGTCCCAGTCCTGGCTGCATATTGGCTTGGACGAATCCGGCTTTCAGCATAAAAGAGGGTGAAATACGATAACCGATATCTACCCGAGGCGCAAAGACCCATTGCCAAATATCGTTGTCGTTTGTTTTTGTTCGTGTCCCTGTTACTCCCAAAGAAAAACGATAAGTAAACCGAGGCCCGATCTTTCCGGTGATCTCTCCGGCAAAATAATTTTTCAGAATGCTGTTAGTTTCCCGGGAATAGCCCGACGTGTTGTCTATTCGATATTTGCTAATATCATAGTAAAAATAATCTCCGAATGAAAGCGTCAGCTTGTCGAAAGTCTTGGTATAGAGAGCTTGGCCGTTCATCTGATAGCCGTCTCCGTCCATATTAAGAAAATCTTCAAATACAGGCGTATCGTCCGATAATGCGTATTGGTTCTTATAGGTATCGGAAACAGAATTTATGTAATCGCCTCGAAGTGTTATCATTAGTTCATGCCGGTTGCGGAATTGCCTCCAGAAGTACAGGTCGAGCGTCGGATTGAATGAGTGGGACTCGCTTTCCTTCACTCCGTAACGGTCCGAACCTATGCCATCCTGAATAAAGGCAAGCCGGGAATCGGTCTGTTGAGAATGCTTATCATAACTTGGGAAAAAGCGGGCTTGAAATACATATTTTCCGGGGAGTTGATTCGTGTATTTGAGACTAAATTGAGGACTTAAGAAGTTGTTTTCACTCTGCCGTTCTTCCTCCTGCCGGAAATCCACCCCGTCGAGCGTATATTCCATTTCATCCGAGGCATATTGATCATCCCATGATCCGTAGCCTATGTTTGCAGTAAATGCCAACTGATGCCGTCCCCGGTTGTATTGCAGGAAAAAACTATCGTTCAACCAGGGCGAAGTCAGATGTTGGTTCAGCTCCACACTTCCGTATATTCCGTCTTCCCGAATTTTCGTGATAATGTTGATGACTTTATTGCCGTTGCTGAGGCCGAATTTGATGGGCGGCAGATCGTAGTATTCGATCTTTCGGACATCTTCGGGCCGCAGAGTCGTCAATTCCTGTTCCGAAGAGGCGATACCGTTTACCAAGACCGTCACACTGCCATCGGACGCGGTGATTTGATTGGTCTGGCGGTTGATTCTGATCTGCGGAATCTTGTTGGTCAGATCGAGACTCGTGACCGCCGCCTTCCGGTCTTCATTGGTGATGGTATATACCGTCCGGTCGAAATAGCTGGCTGTGTTGTTGGCCGTGACGACCACCGCATCGATCTCTGCGACATCTTCGGACAGGACGTAATCCCGGACGACCTCCGTCATGCCTATCGAAGGTTTGCGAAGAAGCACCGTATCGTAAAGAGTCTTGTACCCGATTGTCCGAACCGATAGCAGGTAGCGGCCCGCACGGTGTTTTCCGAACCGGTAATTGCCGGCCATATCGGTTATCACGCCTTCCGTGTAGCGGGTCGTATCCGGCAGTTGCTGGAGAATGACCGGGGCGAAGGCGACCGGTTCGTTTTTCTCGGTGGTAATTTTACCTTTCAGGACGATTTGCGCCTGGAGCGGTGTCGCCAGGCTCGTTATGATGATCAGAAGAAGAACGGGGATAAGTCGGGGGTGTCTCATAGTTGCGGAGTTTGAAAAGAATATAAAATAGAGTAGTGAAGACGGGGCGGGAAGGGAGCGGATTATAGTTCGCAACCGGGGGAAGGCGTCAGTTGTTCCTTAATGGAGGGGGCATTGAAATTCACTCCGACAGTTACGAAATTCAATACCCCGTCGTAATACGGCTCTTCCAGGTTGTCCAGTCTGTAATATTCGATACGCTCGATGTTGTCTGCGGTCAGATTTGTCAAAATAGCTGCATATCCAGCCTCATCCGGAATAATACCGCTGAACATAAGACATACCGTGGCGCCGTTTTCATCGGTCAAATAACCATCTTCGTAGGTTATGCCCGGAATATGGCTGTAAAGATCCTCGATCGTCCGGGCATCGGGGGCAATCTGTTTGGGACGATACGTTTCCACGGGTCGGAAAGCTACGGTATCGGCAGAGCGCTCGACAGGAATGTAGTAATCGATGTTGCCTATTCTGCCGGGAACGTATTTGATCTCGATCTCCTTGCTTCTCGTTCGGATACCCGGACCCGATATTTTAAGCTGATAGGTCTGATCGGTTGCGACGTTTCCGAAATCATACCAACCGTTCATTGCCGTAATAGTCCCGTATTCGGGTTCTCCGGTCGCCGGATCGCATAACCATACCGATGCGAAAGGAACGGGGGTAGGTGTTTCCGATACATACACAAAACCTGTGATCTCCTGCTCTTGTCCTGCCGCAGAACTTATGAAGCCTGCCAAAGCGAAAAATAATAAAACGAATCTTTTCATAGCCGTTGAATGTTTCTTAATTAAAAATAAGCATTTTATCGGGAATCAGACAAATAATTTTCGGATAAAATAGTTGCGAAATCGAAGAATGGTAATTTTATTTGTGTGATATTGAACTTTTTCTATATCTTATTTGAATATATATTTACGATGGACGGAGTTGCGGAGCAATAAAAATATCGAGGTATGACGCGAAATTGCATTTTGACCGTTGTTTTGAACAAAATGCAGACTTTGTAAAAATGAATTAAAATCGGAGAAAGAAAAATGCCTGATTTTTTTCGGCTGCAGATTTCGATAGGATAGGGTAAAGACAAAGGCAGCCGATAATCGATCGATTATCGGCTATTTTTTTGTTATCCTGCTGGACCTAAAAGTGATCCAGTCGGAATCACTCAATGAGCCGTCGGAGTCTTCCTGAAAATGCCGCTTATATGATATTACAAGCTATATTTTCGGATCGTGGTTTATTTCAGTCTGTTTCAATTTGTAACTTATCTTGAGCGTACTTCATAACGTGGTTATGTAATTTTTCGTTTCTTGTGGTAGGATTTGATTCTATTATTTCCGGTTATAATCTTGAAATACATTACGGAATGTTTTGCCGCGATATTTTTAAACAATCTTGATATTGCTGCTTGGAATATAAACAGGATGGTTGTATAAAGTCCCAAGTGGATTTTTCAAGAAGGTTACCGATCGACTCGTTTTTATGGTTTGATATATTAATAAACATTATTGTTGCATAGTATGTGTCATAAGACAACTTCTAGCTATGAAAAGAGATAAATTGTCGAATTGTGTTTGCAATATTTATAATTATTATTAAATTTGATCAGGAATTGTTTGGTATTTACATCTTTATAATTTTTCAAACTTATAAGCAATACAGAATGGTCATATATCTTACTTAAAATTATCTTTCTAATATTTATTGCTTATGAAAAACATTAAACTTTTTGTAACATTCGTTGCTTCTTTATTTTTTCTTTTCTCTTGCGAGAAAGAAAAAGTTGAAACTTGTGGATTTGACACGATCAGACTCACAGAGTCTTTCTTGACAGAATATGCAAAGGGAGACGGAGTGGACAACTATATGATAGCTCTTGCAAGTGGTCCGACAGTCTTCGATCCAACAAATCAGCAATGGCATACTGAAAATGACGGATGGGTAATGCTTATTAGTCTGTTCGCAGAACCTGTTGCCAATCTTGGGGCGCCGGAAATTCCTGAAGGAAAATATACGCTTGGAAGTGCTCCGGGTGCGGGTGTTTGGAGTTCTGAAGAAGATGTCAATCAACTATACTATACCGGAAAAGACGGTGTTAGCACCTTGGTACCGGTAAGCGGAGAGCTTACTTTTGCCAAAACGGCAGATGGATACATAATGACTGGAAAGTTTTTGGCTGCTGACCAGAAAGAATATTGCGTAACCTATACCGGAACTCTTAAATTCCAGCCGCAAGGAGAAACTTCGGTTATTGATCAGCCTGTGAATACAAAATTCATAGGTGGACAGGCAATATATAAAGGTCCGGATCCATCCTTCGGCGATTTGGGCTGGGTACAACTTGAACTTTATGATGCAGAGCCGGATCCGGAGATGGGGACGATTTTGGGTAATTTCTTAAAAATCAAGATGTTTATTCCTATTCAGACAGAAAAATTCACGTCCATGCCATCTGGCACTTGGAAATTGAATGCTTCTGCTGATGAAAATACGGCAGAACCTGGATATGATAGCGGAGAAGACCTTCCTACCGGATCATACGTAGTCCAGACAAGTTCGGACGGTTCGACAATGAAACTCGGTATGTTGAACCAAGGGACAATAACAGTAACGGAAGACCAGCATGTTGTAATAGATGCTTACACAACCGAAGGAATTAGTGTAAAAGGAAACTTAAACAAACCTCTCGAAATACTGGATCTTGGAGGTGGGGAAGTCGATGATTCTCAATATTCTACTCTTACAACAGACAAAGTAATAGATCTTAGTGGCGCAGAAACAGCGTACTTTCTTGATTATGAAGATTATTATGAGAACGGCACGAAATGTAGTGCTTCAGATCTTGGATAGTCAGTCAATGACAGGTATGTTTCTTGATCTGGCATTGTCGAAAGCAGATAATAGATACGATCCCCTTCCCAACTGTACATGCACCCTCGATCCGGGAGATAACAGGGCGTTTACGTTTGCAGGAGGAAGTATTTGGCAGTCAAATGCCGTAGGAACCTGGGGATTCCTCAAGCTTCAAACCAATGGCGAGACTATAATGCCTGATTTCTCAGAAGCAGGAAATGCAGCCGGGGGATCGCTTACCATTACCAGAAACGGAGATGAATATACTATAACAGTAAATTTCATTGATGACGCAGAAACTCCGCATCGTATCACAGGAACTTGGACTGGCACTCTGACTCCTTATTCATACACGGCATCCGTAAGTGGTTTGTTAGAGCAATCGATGAAACCAGTTAAATAATCGGACAAGGGATGTTTTTTATAGTTAGAAAGATTATATAATATTTCTTATTGAGATAAATAAAAGAGTCTTTCAGGTAGGCGAATGAAAGGAGGGTAACTAATTTTTTAGTTACCCTCCTTGTTTTTACCTGTATTCTGTCTCTATCGTAATTGTGATACTTGTGTAGATAAAAAGATAGCTTCATTTTATAACGGCTATGGATTCCGATTACCAATATTCGACAAATGAGAGCGACTTATTTATAAATTCGTTACGGCTTTTATAGTAACGAATTGACAGCGATTCATTTTCACAGGGTGACTTTTTGAGGCCTTTTTCTGTCGCAGGTAGGTGGAAAACATCTTTAAACCACTGGTTTAAAGATGTTTGTCTTGGTTTGTCAGAGTTTTTCATTTCTCTGAAGTGATCTCGCTGGGATCCGTTTGTGAACTCGATGGAATCATCCTATGATCCGTCTGGGGCCTTCCTGAAAATGCCGCTTACATATTGCTATAAGCTATATTTTCGAGAGGTTGGCTTCTTTGATTCGGCTTCCACTTGTTGCTTGTTTCTAACGTAGGTCACAACGTGGTTACACAACTCTGTCGCTTCTTGTCATAGAACTTAATAGGGGTATTTCCTGTTATAATCTTGAAAAAGCGATCTAATTTTCTTGCATCAACAATTACCTTTCATTAATAGTAAATTTCCGATTTGGGGGCAGATTTTCCGGGTTGGGTAAATCCATCCGGCGAAAGAGGGGGTGGATCGGTAATTTTATATCAAATATCCGAAATAGGTGGCTCTGCTTATACGCATCATGCCATTGGTATATCGCTCTTTGGATTTTGCCGTGCATGGAGGTACTGCAATCAACCTTTTTCACAAGAATATGCCCCGGTATTCGGTTGATATCGATCTGCCCCTCCCATACAGAATAGGGAAGAAAGTCTGAGGGCAATAAACAGGCACTTTGAAGATCTGAAAGGGTACATTGAAAAATCCATACCCGGAATCAGGATTGTACCCAAATATAATGTCTGGAAATTACAATGTAAATTGGATGGGGCTACTGTAAAAATAGAAGTGAACGGACCAAGAGGGGCTTGATAGGAGAAACGGCCGACATGATGCTTTGTGATAAAGCGCAGAAGGAGTTCAATATGGCTTGTAAGGCCCGGACTGTTTCTTATTCCTTGCTATACGGAGGTAAGATGGCGGCTGCACTAAGCCGGCAGCATCCGAGAGATTTATTTGACTGCAAGTATATGGAAAAAAGTAACGACTCTGAAACAAAGCCGTTACTTTTTTGTCGAGATACGGACCCCGGGTGAGCGGAGCGCTCTTCTATTTCTTGTCCTTGTCTTTCTTTTCCAGGGCATAGAGACGATTCACCTCCTGAAGCACGGCGGGCGTGATGTCGAGCGTCGAATCGGCGTCGAGCAGGGCATTGGCATTGACGATGAGTTTGTAACGACCATCGGCATTAAGGTTCTCGATGGCGCGGTGCAGCAGGTCCTGAGCCCGGTTCGAGAAGACGAAATTCTCTTCGTCGAGCGCTTTGGCTTCCTTCTGTGCCGCAGCCTGGTACGAAGCTATGCGGCGCTCGATGTTCTCCTGTGTGGATTGCGCGTCGTTGGTGGTGATAAGCCCCTTTTGGTATTTCTCCTGGAGCTGGGCTACTTCGTACTGGAAGTTCTGCTCCTTCTGTGCCCAGCTCTTCTGTGCCTTTTCGGTCTTGTCTTTCAGGGCGATGCCTTCTGCATTGTAAAGATCGGACTGCGCGAGCACGGCTTCGACCTGCACGTATGCGATGTCACCGCCGCCTACTTCCCGTTGCTCGGTTGCTTCGGTAGCTGCCGTTTCGACGTTTTTGGTGCCGCAGGCGGTAAATCCTGCCAGGGCGATCAATGCCGCGAAGAAGAGTTTTTTCATGTGTTATCCGTTGTTTTGGTTAAAAATATCGCTTTGAAAGGCAAAGGTAGAAAAAAATCTTTACTTTTGTCAAGCCACATTCAAAATTAGAAACTCATGTACGAATATCTCTCCGGTACCATTTCCGAACTCGCTCCCACCCATGCCGTGTTGGATGTCGGCGGAGTGGGGTACTTTCTTCAGATATCGTTGCAGACATATTCCGAAATCGAGCACTCCGACCGAGTGAAACTGTTCGTTCATTACGTGGTTCGGGAAGACGCCCAGTTGCTTTACGGCTTCGCGTCGAAGGCCGAACGGGAACTGTTCCGCCACCTGATAAGTGTCTCCGGCGTAGGCGGCAATACCGCCCGGATGATTCTCTCGACCTATTCGCCGAGGGAGTTGCAGGGGATCATCGCTACCGAAAACGCCGTCCTTCTCAAAAATGTCAAGGGATTGGGGCTGAAAACGGCGCAGAAGATCATCGTCGAGTTGAGCGGCAAGATGGCCGGCCTGGGACTGACGGGGGATACTGTTACAGCCCCTGTCGCCGGCGGGGATTACGAGGAGGCGCTTGCGGCGCTGGTCATGCTCGGGTTCGGGAAAGCGGCGGCGGATAAAGTCGTAAAAATCGTTGCTCGGGAAAATCCCGGAGCTTCGGTGGAGGATCTGGTCCGTATGTCCCTTAAACGATTGTAGCATATAATCGTACATTTCTATTTCGCAGGTTACTCATATCTTTCGATGTATCTTTTTTTGACGGTTGCAGCATCGAATCCGAGGGTCGCTTATTCGCGGTATGTGTCCGCGTCTGTAACGCGGATCTTTCCCTAAATATCCTTCTCGAAAGGGGCGTGGGGCGCTACGTTCCCGATTAATTATTACGTTTTTGTAACGGCCTTCTTGTTTTTGTCGATTTAATATTTTTGAAACTTTTTTTTATATTTTTCTTAAAATATTTGGGGGGGGGGAAATTTTTTTATATTAGTTTTGCGCCGAAAAGAGTAAACGAACCCCCAAAATGTTTATCGTAAAAATGGAAGGATTTGCAGGCTTTGTCGGCCTTATGTTTGGTCTTGTTGTTTTATCGGTCATCATAACCCTGGTCGTATGTGCCGTTAAGAGGCATCGCAGGGAGTGGCTTCAGGACGGACAGCGTAGAGTCTGATTTTGTTTTGTAAAGTTATTGGAGCTGCCGGAGCGAAAGAATCGCTCCGGCAGTCGATTTTTTTGTTCGGTTCGTTTCCGGACGTTTCGGATGGTCCGAACGTTCGGAAGGTCGGACTCCATATCGTTTTGTCGTGACGCGGGCTTTCGTGTGCAGCTCCGGTTCTGTGTCGGGAGCGCAGGAAAACCGGCCGCCGGACCGTCGGGTTTCTTTGCCAGAGAGGGAAACGTTGTTTTTCGGGGGCGGCCTGACTGCGGCGTCTGCGTTGGCAGCATCCGGCCTCGCAGTCGCTGCAGCGGATTTGCAATCACGGTTCGCGGGGTGTGTGGGCGTGGTATCGCCGCCGTAAGCGATGCAGTGTATAGCCGAGCCGCGATACGTTCGGGGTGTAATCGTCGTTTTTTATCCCTGTACGAATACTAAAATCGTCCGGTCTGCCGTATTGTTAAGAAGAGCACCGGCGGGCGAGGCGGGCTTCGGTGTGTGGAGTTGCCGGGCCGGGGACGCGATGCGAATGATTCCGGGTTTCCGGACTTCGGGACTGTCCGGGCGATGTCGGTCGGGAAAACGAAGAATGAAGCCCGGTAAATTTTGCAAGTCCCGCAGGATTTGTTAAATTTGCGCGATTGTATGTCGAGAATCCATTTCCATATTTTGCTTGCTGCGCTGTTGGTTGTCACCGGCTGCGGCGAGGATGACAAGGTTCTTCCCGAACAGCAGCAGCAGTTCGAGAGTTTCCTTTCCGGCAGCCACCAGCCCCGTCTGGTGACCGAGCAGGAGGCTATGAGTTCGGATGAAGACCTCGATTTTTACTCCACGTTCGGGCGCTGGTCGTATCGATATATTTACCATTATTACGATTCGGAACGTCAGACGCGTCCTGAAGCGGAGATCGGCGATGAGGTGGATCTTGTTTTCTGGGTCTATCTGTTCGAGAATCGGGCAATCACTGCGAGTACGATGCCGATCTACACCAACGACAGAAAGTGGGCCGAAAAACTTCAGGAGCAGGGACTCGATACGAAATACTGGAGTTTCGAACCCCGTCCCGTCCGTGTCGGCGGCGGTTCTTTCGTCGAAGGGGTCGAATTGTCGCTGCCGGGCTGCCGCGAGAAAGATACGGTCGAAGTATATATGACATACAATATGGCTTACGGCGATGCGCTGATCAATTTCATTCCGGAGCAGAGTCCGATCGCCGTTTTTTATACGATTGATTCGGTTCGTAAATAAGAAAACAATGAATAGTATGGGACGTTGGTTGCCTGCGATACTCCTTTTCGGTCTGACGACGCTCTGCTCCTGCGCTGAGGAGCCTGACAATGCTTATCCGGGGAATACCCAGAACAAAGCTCTGAAAGCCTGGATGACGCAGAATCGTCCCGATCTGCTGGAGAATTACCAGGAGGAAGGGGAGTATTACGTGGATGTCATTTCGCTGGGCGATCTGGCGGACAGTGCGATTCTGGAGACGGAGAGCTGGGTGTGGTACGATATCACGGGGCGGGATTTGCAGGGGAATATCAGTGTGGCCCGGGATTCCGTTTATGCGCTTCAGCAGGGAACTTTTACTCCTTATACACATTACGTTCCTTACTATCAGTTCTACGGTGAGCTGGCGAGCGGGGCTTTCAAGGAGGGGACTTATCTGGCTATGCGGAACCCGTTGAAGCTGGGTGAAACGTATGCCGCGCAGAAGGGATTTCCCCGTGAGGTCGAATTGCGCGTGGGGGCCGAGGTCGTGCTGTATATGCCTGCGACGATCATATCCACCGAAGCCAATGGCGACGGAGGTTACGAGGGGCAGTATGCATTGAGTGCCAACCACCCGATGATCGCCCGGATCAAGCTGGTCGGAAGATCGAGTCAGCCGATTGAAACGGAGAGCGTCGCGGTCGATGATTTTGCGGCGGCGAACGGCGGACTGGACCCGACGGCTCCTCCGCAGGACGACGATTCCGAAACGGCTTCGGTCAAAGCCGGAGAGCCGGCCCCGTCGTATCGTTGGAAAATCGCCACGTCGGAGGCGCCTCAAATCTATGTGAACGAGAGTTTCAATCCTGCGGACGATGCGACCGGACTTTTCACCTATTCGAATGTTTATGTGGGATCGCAGCAGAAGGCGGACGAGATCGATCGTAAGATCAACAAGGCTTTGGTCGAGCGCTTCGGTACGGACGAACCGGGCGAACTGATCGATCCCGAGAAGAATGTCCGGGTCTGGTACATCGCCCGATTCCTGGACGGGTTCGTACAGAGTACCAATATCGACGAGGTGAAACGAATCGTTTACGGCGAGGTGGAATCCACCGGTACGTACATGAGCTACACTCCTTCGCTGAATAAGGACAAACAGATTCTGGCCTGGTATTACGCCTTGCCGCACTTCCGCTACGGAAGCTGGGGCGCTTTGCTGACCGTTTCGAGCAATGCGTACGGTGTGGTCGGCATTACCGGGACAACCCAGACCAGTTCTTCTACGAATTACGCCGCTACGTACGCTATGATGAATTATTACGGCATGATGAACAATTACTACGGTAATAATTACATGGGCAACTATTACGACGATTATTATGGCAGCTATATGAACGGTCTTTACGGCGGTTCGGTCTATAATCCTTACTACGTGGACAACTCCACATCGACCAGTACGACGATCACCGAGGTTTTGCCCTATACGCCGCTGTTGATCGAATTTTATATCGAGCCGGCTCAATAGTCCGTTGCCGGTTTTGTTTTCTGGCCGTCTGCAGGATTCCTGCGGGCGGCTTCGGTTTTTATTCTTTGGGCTGCGGGGCTTTTCATTCCCGACTCATTCCCGGCATTGGATTTGGAACATTTCGATTGTAAGACGGATTCTGTCGGTAAATTGGGTGTAATTGACGATTTTTTCAACTTTTTGTTCCGGAAAATTTTGAAATTATCGGAAAAGGATTTAATTTAGAGGAAAGAAAAAGAGGCCATCTCCGGTCTGCCGACAAATGGGTGCCGAACAGGGTCGGACTTTGTCGGAAGCGGAGAAGACGAAAAATAAATTCAACCTAAATAATTAGCAGTATGATTATCACATTTAATGAGTTGCGTCGTATCAAGGACAGACTGCCCAGCGGCAGCTCGCAACGGATTGCAGACGAATTGGGAATCTCGGTCGATTCGGTTCGTAATTATTTCGGCGGACGGCACCCCGAGGCGAAGGAAGGCGTAGGCATTCATATCGAACAAGGGCCCGACGGCGGCGTTGTGACGTTGGACGATACGACGATCCTGGATGCGGCGATGCGTATTCTGAATGAAAAATAGGATCGGAATCCCCGATTATGGTACCCCGGCTCCAGAGGCCGGGGTTTTCTGTTGCATTCCGTATCGTCGTGCGGATCGGGGGCAGGCAGGCTGCGAAATGACAGCGATGTCCGAAAGGGAGTTTCGGGCTGACATTGTGACAGTCGGAATGTCAGTCCTTCCGGCGGTTTGTCAGATTTTACGCTCCGGAAAAGCAGGATGGTGCGAAAAGAACATTTGGTACAACCTTTGTTCACTAAACGATCGTCCGCACGGCAGCGGCAGGGCTGTGGAGGCGGAGCTGAAAAAGAAATTATTAAACTATAAAGCAACGATATTATGGCAAAGATTATTGGTATTGATTTAGGTACGACGAACTCTTGCGTCGCAGTAATGGAGGGTAACGAACCTATCGTAATCCCCAATTCCGAAGGACACCGGACTACTCCTTCGATCGTCGCGTTCACCGACAACGGCGAGCGTAAGGTCGGCGATCCGGCCAAACGTCAGGCGATTACGAACCCCAAGCGTACGATCTTCTCGATCAAACGTTTTATGGGCGAAACTTACGATCAGGTGGCACAGGAGGTCGAGCGTGCGCCTTATAAGGTGGTTCGCGGCGATAACAATACGCCGCGTGTGGATATCGACGGCCGCCAGTATTCGCCGCAGGAGATTTCGGCGATCATTTTACAGAAAATGAAGAAGACGGCCGAGGATTACCTGGGGCAGGAGGTTTCGGAAGCGGTAATCACCGTTCCGGCCTATTTCTCCGATTCGCAGCGTCAGGCTACGAAGGAGGCCGGTGAGATCGCGGGCCTGAAGGTGCGGCGTATCATCAACGAGCCGACGGCCGCTGCGCTGGCTTACGGTCTGGATAAGAAAGGCAAGGATATGAAGGTCGCCGTCTTCGACTTGGGCGGCGGTACGTTCGATATTTCGATCCTGGAGCTGGGCGACGGCGTGTTCGAAGTGAAATCGACCAACGGCGATACGCACCTGGGCGGCGATGATTTCGACCATGTGCTGATCGATTATATGGCCGAGGCATTCAAAGCCGAACACAACGTGGATCTGCGCAAGGACCCGATGGCCATGCAGCGTCTGAAGGAAGCTGCCGAGAAGGCGAAGATCGAATTGTCGTCTTCGACTACGACAGAGATCAACCTTCCGTACATCATGCCGATCGACGGTATCCCGCAGCACCTGGTTATGACGCTTACGCGTGCCAAATTCGAGCAGTTGTGCGATCACCTGATCCACAAGACCATCGAGCCTTGCAAGGTAGCTCTGCGTGATGCCGGGCTCGATGCCAAGCAGATCGACGAGGTGATCCTCGTGGGCGGTTCGACCCGTATTCCCGCGATCCAGAAGGTCGTCGAGGATTTCTTCGGTAAGGTACCCGGCAAGGGGGTGAACCCCGACGAGGTCGTTGCCATCGGCGCTGCGATCCAGGGCGGTGTCCTGACCGGTGAGGTGAAGGACGTGCTGCTGCTGGATGTCACTCCGCTGTCGCTGGGTATCGAAACCCTGGGCGGTGTGATGACCAAGCTGATCGAGGCCAATACGACGATCCCGACCCGTAAGAGCGAGGTCTTCTCGACGGCGGCCGACAACCAGCCTTCGGTGGAGATCAACGTCTGCCAGGGCGAGCGTCCGCTGGCCCGCGACAACAAGTCGATCGGCCGCTTCCATCTGGACGGTATTCCGGCCGCTCCGCGCGGTGTGCCGCAGATCGAGGTGACCTTCGATATCGACGCCAACGGTATCCTGAACGTATCGGCTAAAGATAAGGGTACGGGTAAGGAGCAGAAGATCCGCATCGAGGCTTCGTCGGGTCTTACCGAGCAGGAGATCCAGCGTATGCGTGACGAAGCCAAAGCTAACGAGGCGAAGGACAAAGAGGAGAAGGAGCGTATCGACAAGATCAACGCCGCCGATTCGAACATCTTCGCTACCGAGAAACAGCTCAAAGAGTACGGCGACAAGTTGCCGGCCGACAAGAAGGCTGCCATCGAAACGGCATTGGGCAAGTTGAAGGAAGCGCATAAGAACGCTGACGTGGCCGCTATCGATACGGCTTTGGCCGAGCTCAATGCAGCATGGCAGGCTGCTTCGCAGGATATCTATGCCGCGCAACAGCAGCAGGGCGGTGCCCAGCAGGGTGCTCCCCATGCCGATGCAGGAGCCGGTACGAACGGTCAGCAGCAGGGTGGATCCAATCAGCCCGAAGATGTAGAGTTCGAAGAGGTTAAATAAAAAGTTGGAGGGAAGGTTCGGTTTGCGGACTTTCCGGTAGGAGAGCCAGGGTCGGCAGTATGTCGGCCCTGGCTTTTTTGTCTGTAGGGCGGATTGCGGGCTGCGGTTTCGGGGAACAGGCGCTTCGATACCGCTTTTCAGCGCCCTTGTTGCCGGTCGGTACGATCGGGCTTCCTCGGCTGTTTCCCGCGAGTCCGGTGTGTGGCTCTGTTATCGTGCAGCCGCCGTTCGGAAATGAAATCGCGCCGTCTCGATTTTCGATCCGAACGTTGAAATCGGATGGTTTCCAGCGTTTTTTTGTCTATTCCTTTTTTGTTTCCCGCAATTTTTTCTATTTTTGTGCGTTTATTGGGATTTCTGAAATCCCGTTTCGGGTAACGGAAAAGAAACAAACAAATTATAACAAACTAATTTATACCCAATGCAAAGTAAAGGCGTAATCAAGTTACTTGCAATCCTGCTGGCGATTGCTTGTATCTACCAGCTCTCCTTCTCACTGAAAGCGAGAAGCGTGGAGAAAAAGGCGGCCGAGTATGCCGCGAAAGTTTCGGAGTCGGATTCGCTCCGTCAGGCGGCGGAGATCTATTACCTGGACTCCGTGCAGAACAGGCCCGTTTATGATCTCGGATTCATTTCATTCACCTACAAGGAGGTCAAGGAGAAGGAGATCAACTTGGGTCTCGACCTGAAGGGCGGTATGAATGTCATGCTCGAGGTGCAGGTGGAGGACGTGCTGAAAGCCCTGGCAGGTGACAGCGCACACGATCCGATGTTCGAGGAGGCCATCGCCCGTGCCAACAAGGCGCTTAAAGAGGGTACCAACAACTACATCGGCGAGTTCGCCAAGGCTTATCGTGAGGTTTCCGGCGGTGCTCCGCTGGCTGCGCTTTTCGTAAGTCCGGATCGTAAGGATATCACGCCGAACAGCTCGGACAGCGAGGTCGAGAAGATCTTGCAGGAGGAAACCGACGCTGCGATCGACGCTTCGTTCAACATCCTGCGCAGTCGTATCGACCATTTCGGCGTTACGCAGCCCAACATCCAGCGCCTGCCCAATTCGCACCGTATTCTGGTCGAGCTGCCGGGCGTGAAGGAGCCGGAGCGCGTACGCAAGCTGTTGCAGGGTACCGCTTCGCTCGAGTTCTGGACGACTTATAATAACACCGAGTTGGTGCGTGCCCTGGAGCAGGCCGATCAGCTTTTGCGCGACGAATTGGCTGCCGGGGCGACCGATGCGGCCGTGGAGGAAACGCTTACTGAGGAGCAGCCGACTGCTGCCGGTACCGAAGATACGACCGAAAGCCTGATCGCAGAGGTGCAGAACAATGCTCCGGCTGCGGAGGAGGCTGCCTCGGCTTCGGGGGCATCCCGCTATACCCGCGAGGAAAATCCGCTCTTCTCGCTGCTCAATCCCTATGATGGCGGAGGCGCTGTCGTGGGTTCCGTAGCCGTTGCCGATACGGCGACCGTTGCCGGCTACCTGCGTATGGATGCCGTGCGCGAGTTGCTGCCTTCGGACGTTCGTTTCGAGTGGGGTATCAAGGGCGAACCGCAGAACAACGGGCGTTTCTCTCTTTATGCGCTCAAGGTCAGCACGCCCGACGGCAAGGCTCCGCTGGACGGCAGCGTGATCGTGGATGCGCGTGAAACCTATGCCGAGCGCGGTGCCGAAGCCAAGGTTTCGATGTCGATGAACTCGGAAGGTATTCAGGACTGGGCGCGTCTGACGGGCGACAATATCGGCCGCTGCATCGCCATCGTGCTCGACGGTTATGTCTATTCCGCTCCGGTCGTTCGCCAGAAGATCGAAGGCGGAAGTTCGGAAATCTCGGGTAACTTCACCATTCAGGAGGCGAAAGACCTCGCCAACGTGCTCAAGTCGGGTAAGGTGCCCGCTCCGGCACGTATTATTCAGGATACCGTCGTAGGTCCGTCGCTGGGGCAGGAGTCGATCAATGCGGGTATTCTTTCGTTTGTACTCGCGTTCGTGCTGGTGCTTCTCTATATGGGCCTCTACTATAAGACAGCCGGCTGGTTGTCCGATATCGCCTTGTTGTGCAACGTATTCCTGCTGCTCGGTGTTCTGGTTTCGTTCGGTGCCGTGCTGACGCTGCCCGGTATCGCGGGTATCGTGCTGACGATGGGTATGGCCGTGGATGCCAACGTGATTATTTACGAACGCATCAAGGAGGAGCTTCGCGGCGGTAAGGGTTTGAGCCTGGCTATCAAGGACGGTTTCTCGAAAGCATACTCCGCGATCATCGACGGTAACCTTACCACGATCATCACCGGTATCGTTCTGTTCATCTTCGGAAACGGTCCGGTGCAGGGTTTCGCCACTACGTTGATTATCGGTATTCTGACCTCGCTCTTCTGTTCGATCTTCATTACCCGCCTGCTGATCGAGGGCGTAGTCAATAAATGGGGAAAGATCTCCTTCTCGCGCAAGTGGTCGGAGAATCTTATGGGCAACGCTCATTTCGACTTCCTGGGCAAGAGTAAGATCTCTTACATCGTTATGATCGTCGTTTTGGCCGTTTCGTGCGTTTCGTTCGCGGTACGCGGTCTGAACATGGGTGCTGAGTTCACCGGCGGCCGTGCATACGTGATTCGTTTCGACCGCCCGGTACAGGCAGAGGAGGTACGTATGAAGTTGCAGGATGTCTTCTCCGGTTACGAGGATGCCGCTAATGTCAGCTTCGAGGTGAAGCAGTACGGCAATGAGAACCAGATGCGTATCGTGACGCAGTACAAGTACGACGACACTTCGGACGAGGCTACTTCGGAAGTGGATCGGATTCTGTACGACGCGCTGCACGGTCTGTACGGTTATCCCATCACCTTCGAGAATTTCCGCAATACGCAAAACGATATCAACGGTATTCTTACGGCAGACAAGATCGGTCCTTCGATCGCCAAGGATATGACTTGGGGCGCTATTTGGTCGGTGCTCTTCTCGCTGATCGCCATCGGCCTCTACATTTCGCTCCGCTTCAAGAAATGGCAGTATGCGACCGGCGCTACGACCGCGCTGGCATTCAATGCCCTGGTGGTGATCGGCGTCTTCTCGCTCTGCTACGGCTGGCTGCCCTTCAACCTGGAGGTGAACCAGGCCTTCATCGCGGCGATCCTGACGATCATCGGTTATACGATCAACGATACGGTGGTGGTTTTCGACCGTATCCGTGAATATCTGGTGCTCTATCCCAAGCGCGATCTGCGCGAGAACGTGAACAATGCGCTCAATGCGACCCTGTCGCGTACGATCAATACGTCGGGTACGACATTGGTTACTCTGCTCGCCATCCTCTTCTTCGGCGGCGAGACGATTCGCGGGTTTATCTTCGCATTGGCTTTGGGTGTGGTTGTCGGTACGCTTTCGACCCTGTTCGTGGCGACTCCGATCGCTTACGGTCTGATGAAGCGCGAGGGCCTCGGCAAGAAATAAAGGTCCGCTTTTTGAATAAAATAGGCTGCAACGTATTGTTGCGGCCTATTTTATTTTTAACTTTGCCTGACTTAAAAATTGTCTGTCATGGAGCGTTTCGGTTGGCTGCGTCGTTATGTATCTCCGGTCTTTCTGGCTTTGCTCGTCGCTTCGTTCATCCTGTGGTATATCGCCAAGTTGAACTATACTTATACGACCGAGCAGCCCTTCACCGTGAATGTGGACGGCGAGCGTTTCAAAGTTTCCTGTGTGGTGGAAGGAGTCGGTACCAACTTGTTCGGCTATCGAGTCTATATGAGTAAGCGGCTCCGGATTCCCCTGTCGGAGTTGAAATTCCGTTCCGTGAAGGCCGAAGACGGAGAGAAATTCCTGAAGATAGATTCTCTCTCTCTGCACAACGCCATTTCCGTCCGGTTGAGCGATATCAAGGTCATCTCCGTCGGATCGGTTCCCGAAATTCCGGATCCCCGTCAGCAAGAAAAATGATTAAGGTAGGTATAACAGGAGGTATCGGCAGCGGTAAATCGACCGTCTGCCGGCTTTTTGCCGCTTGCGGCGCCCCTGTCTATGATTCCGATACGCAGGCCAAACGCCTTATGGAGGAGGATGGGCCGTTACGGAGGCGGCTCGCCGCACGCTTCGGGGAGGAGATCTATGCGGGCGGACGTCTGAATCGCAAGTTGCTGGCCGGCCGTGTCTTTTCCGATCCTGCGGAGCTTTCGGCGCTCAACGCGCTGGTGCACCCCGCCGTGATGGAGGATTTCGAACGGTGGTGCGGGCGGCAGTCCGGCGCCGACTATGTGGTTTTGGAGAGCGCCATCCTTTTCGAGGCCGGATTGGAGGGGTATGTGGACCGTACGATCGCGGTCACGGCTCCTATCGACGTGCGTATTGCACGCACCTGCCTGCGTGACGGGGCTTCGGCCGAGGAGGTACGACGCCGTATCGCGGTCCAGCTCGACGAAGAGGAGTTGCGCCGGCGGGCCGACTATACCCTTGTCAATATAAATCTCGGGGAGCTCGAATACGAGGTTGCCCGCCTGGATAAATTGTTACGCGATGAAAACCGAAAACATTCTGCCTGATTTGACCACGCCGCGCGTTATGGCGATCGTCAATGTCACGCCCGACTCCTTTTTCGCCGGCAGCCGCACACCGGATGCCGAGGCTATCGAACGGCGTGTCCGCGAAGCGGCCGATGCCGGTTGCGATCTGTTCGACGTCGGAGGCTACTCCTCCCGGCCCGGAGCCGCCGAGGTGACGTCCGAGGAGGAGTGGCGTCGTGTGGAAGCGGGGGTGGCCGCCGTGCGGCGGATCGCTCCCACACTGCCCGTTTCGGTCGATACGTTCCGTGCCGAGGTAGCCCGGCGGGTGCTCGAAACATTCGGCCCGGTGATCGTCAATGACATCTCGGCCGGAGAGATGGATCCGGCCATCGTCGATGTGGTCGCCGAGTACGACGCTCCCTATATCGCTATGCACATGCGGGGTACTCCTGCGACGATGCAGGGGATGACCTCTTACCGCGATGTGGTGGAGGAGGTCGTTTCCTATTTCCGGCTCCGTGCCGAGCAGTTGCGTCGCTGCGGCGTGCGTCGGTTGATTCTCGATCCGGGCTTCGGGTTCGCCAAAACCCTCGAACAGAACTACGATCTGCTTCGGGGGCTGCACAACCTTTGCTCGCTGGGCTATCCCGTACTGGCCGGAGTGTCGCGCAAGTCCATGATCTATAAAGTGCTCGATACGACGCCCGACCGGGCGCTCGCCGGGACGATCGCTCTGGGCTGGGAGTGCCTGCGGCAGGGGGCTGCGATTCTGCGCGTGCACGACGTGCGGGAAGCGGTCGATACGGTACGTATTTTCAAAGCATTCCGCCCATGATAAAAGCTACGGATATCCATAAGAGTTACGGTGCGCTGGAGGTGCTCCGGGGAGTATCGCTCGAGGTGTCGCGCGGCGAGGTGGTTTCGATCGTCGGTGCCAGCGGCGCCGGCAAGACGACCTTGCTTCAGATACTGGGTACGCTTTCCAAAGCGGATCGCGGCAGCGTCGAGATCGACGGACAGGATGTTTCATCGCTCGGTGATCGGGCTTTGTCGCGGTTCCGTAACGAGAAGATCGGATTCGTTTTCCAGTTCCACCACCTGCTGCCCGAATTTACGGCTTTCGAGAATGTCTGTATCCCTGGCCTGATCGGACGGCGTCCGAAAGCCGAAGTGGAGCGGCGTGCCGGAGAGCTGCTGGCGCTCGTGGGGCTGACCCAACGCCGCGATCATAAGCCCGGCGAGCTGTCGGGCGGCGAGCAGCAGCGGGTCGCCATTGCCCGGGCGCTGGTGAATTCTCCCGCCGTGCTGTTGGCCGACGAACCTTCGGGCAACCTCGATACCCGCAACAAGGAGGAGGTGCACCGCCTGTTCTTCGATCTGCGTGAACGCTTGGGGCAGACGATCGTGCTGGTGACTCACGACGAGTCGCTGGCTCTCCGGGCCGACCGTCGGATCGTAATGAGCGACGGTCTGATCCTTCCTGAGTGACGGGAGTGACTGTTCTGAAATTAGTAGATCCCATTTACACGATTCTTATGGAGTTCGAACCGCTGCGCGAGTTGCTCGAAACCCTGTACGACCGCTACAACCGGACGGAGTTCATCGCTCCCGATCCGATCAGCGTGCCGCATCGTTTCGAGGGGCGTGAAGACCGTGAAATCGCGGGCTTTCTCTCGGCGACTATCGCCTGGGGCAACCGTCGTGCGATCGTCGGCAATGCCTGCCGGATGATGTCGTATATGGACAACGCCCCTGCGGATTTCGTGAAAAATGCTTCGGAGGAGGAGCTTCGCAAGCTGACAGTCTGCGTGCATCGGACCTTCAACGGCGAGGACCTGATCGCTTATGTACGGGCGCTGCGTTCGCTTTTCCGTCGTTACGGCAGTCTGGGCGAGTTCTTCGAGGGGCGTTATGCGGCCACGGGGTCGATCCCGTCCGTTCTCTCCGATTTTCGCCGCGAGTTTTTCGCCGAGCCGCACCCGATCCGTTCGGAGAAGCACCTTTCGTCGATCGACAAAGGCTCGGCTTGCAAGCGGCTGAATATGTTTCTGCGCTGGATGGTGCGCCGCGATGATCGGGGCGTGGATTTCGGGCTCTGGCGCTCGATCCCCATGTCGGCGCTCTATCTGCCGCTCGACCTTCATTCGGGCGACGTGGCACGGACTTTGGGATTGCTTGTCCGGCGGCAGAACGACTGGCGGGCCGTCGAGGAGGTTACCGCCGTGCTTCGCACGTTCGACCCGGAGGATCCCGTGCGTTATGATTTCGCGCTGTTCGGCGCCGGTATGGACGGTTTTCTAAAAGGATAGCCATGTTCCGGTTCAAACAGTTTGCCGTGCGGCAGGATCGCTGCCCGATGAAGGTCGGAACCGATGGGGTGCTGCTCGGTGCCTGGGCCGAAGTGCGTCCCGGGGACCGGCGGATGCTCGACGTAGGTACGGGTACGGGCCTGATCGCCCTGATGCTGGCCCAACGGAGTGCTGCTTGGATTACGGCGGTGGATATCGATGTGGAGTGTGCGACGCAGGCGGCTGAAAATTTTGCCGCGTCGCCCTGGGCGGACCGTTTGGATGCAGTGTCTGTCGCGGTGCAGCGATACGATCCGGTTGAAAAATTCGATCTGATTGTTTCGAATCCGCCTTATTACGTCGATTCGCTGCTTTCGCCCGATGAAGGGCGCAACACCGCCCGCCATGCGGCGGGACTGCCGTTCGGAGAGCTTGCGGCGGCTGTCGTCCGCCTGCTTTCGCCCGGCGGACGCTTTGCGTTGGTGTTGCCGCCCGTCGAGATGCAGCGATTCCGTTCGGCGGCTCTCGGGCGGCTCTATCCTGTTCGCTGGACGGAGGTTTGTTCCACGCCCCGGCGCGGGGTGCGGCGTATCCTTGCGGAGTTCTGCACGACGCCCGTACCGGCTCCGGAGCCTGCACGTCTGATTATCGAACTCGGCGGCCCGGACTCCTATACGGAGGATTACCGCCGTCTGACGGGGGATTTCTACCTTAAATTTTGATTATACGGGCAATTCGTATAAATTTGCATAAATTAAAATTTTCTGTGAATATGAAGAGATTGTTATGGATGCTTCCGCTGCTTTTCGCAGGGATGACGGCTGCGGCCCAGAATCAGGATATGGCCCGATTGGGAACCTATATGAGCAACGGCGAATTCGTGGTCGGCACGGCCGAAACCGTTCTTGCGGCCGATATTACGGTGCGTTGCGAGAAGATCGTCTGCGGTCCTTATGCCCGCTATGCCCAGAAGTTCCTCGGTCTGCGTGCGCCGCTTACCGATAAGACCGTCTATACGGTCGCCGATGCCGCCATTGCGTTGATGCCGGGCGAGCGATACGTGACCGCCGGGGAATTGCCCGCTTCGACCTGTCGGGTGGAGAGTTACGAGGCTCAGGGAGCCGATTTCGCCCGGTTGCAGACCGACCGCCTCGACATGACCGAAACCGATCTGCAAACCGCAGCCCGGAATGCCGCTGCCGCGATTTTTTCGTTGCGTAAACACCGTCTCGACCTGATTAGCGGCGAGGCTGGAGAGAATGTCTTCGGCGCGGGACTTCCTGTGGCGTTGGAGCGTCTCGACCGGCTGGAGCAGGAGTATCTGGAACTTTTCCTCGGCCGGCGTGTGGTGACGACCGAAACCCGCCGTTTCCGCGTGACGCCCGCCGAGGGCAAATTGCAGCAGATCGTCTGCCGTTTCAGCCCCGATGCGGGGTTGTTGCCGGCCAACGACCTGACGGGAGATATCGTGCTGTTGCAGTACGAGCCGCAGGGTATGGCTGTCGATGAAGCCGGCGTGCGTCCCACTTCCTCTACGATTCCGTACCGTATTGCCGCTCTCACGCGCTGTTCGCTCATCGCTGCCGGGCAGGAGCAGGCCGCGCAGGTGCTGCCCGTTTTCCAGTTCGGCCGTACGATCGCCCTTCAAGTTCCCAGAAACCGCTAAACTATGGACTATACGTCGCGGATGGCTGCCCTGCTGGGGCGTTTTCGCCGGGAGCGGAACGGCGTGGTGGCCGATACGATGCAGTATCGGGGGAAAGCGTATGGACTAAATTACGGTGTGAGCCTGCCGACGATCCGTGCTGTCGCGCGAGCCGAGCGCCCCGATTCCGACTTTGCCCGTTTCCTCTACCGGCAGGATGTGCGGGAGCTGAAATTGGCCACTTTCTGGATCGCCGATCCCGTGCAGGTGACTTCCGTCGAATTTTCCGACTGGGGCGAAGGTATTGCCAATTCGGAGATGGCCGAAGAGTGCGCCTTCGCGCTGATGTCCCGGTCGCCGCGCGGCGACGAGTGGGGCAGAGCCTGGTGCGATACGGGGAACGAATTGCTCGGGTATGCCGGCTTGTTGGCTCTTTCCCGTATTCCGCATCCCGATTTCAGTTCCTTGGTCCCGGTGCTCCGGCGGCTGGTCGTGACGTATCCCGAATCGAATTTGGTCGCGCAGGGTGTCGTGGCGCTGCTGGCGGCGATCATGACGAATCCCGCCGTACAACGGCGGGACATCGAAATATTCCTCTCTTCGCTCGGGCCGGGAAAAACGGCCCGTTACATCGAGGAGGAGATGACCTGGCGGCTGGAGTACTAATTCAGGCAGACGTGTTCGACTGTTTCGACCTGTTCCTGGAGCGCCAGCAATTCCTTATAGGTCAGCGGGCCTTCGCAGCGTCGGATCTCATCCCCTTTGCGGAAGTAGATCAGCGTCGGCGTCGTGCGGATCATATAACGGTAGAGCAGGTAGGCATTCTCGTCCGCGTCGGTGTTGATCCGGTAGATGTCCACGCGTCCGGCCATGCGGCGTTCGAATTGGTCGAGCACAGGCTCCATGGCTTCGCACGGAACGCATTGACTGGTGAAAAAATAGATCATCGTGATCGCGTTGCGACCTATTATCTTATCGAAATCTTTCATATTTAAGCGGTGTTTTTTGTTTTTGTCGATTTTTGAATCCTTTTCTGAATGACAGGTGCCGTATCTGTTTCTCGAAGAACTCTTCCTTTTTGAGGGAAGTACCAAAAATAGTGCCCCGATGAGTTATCATCGGGGCTTCTCGTGCAAGTTTTCAAAAGATACCGGGAATTCTGCCTATCCTTCTGCGAACAGGGCACGCGGCAGTTGGTCGATGCTGTTGATCGTGACGATTTCGATACCTTTGGGTTTTTTGATCGAACGGCCCAGGTAGCCCGACACGACGATCCGTCTGAACCCGAGCCGGGCAGCTTCGCTGATACGCTGTTCCGTACGGGGGGCGGGGCGCACTTCGCCCGACAAGCCGATTTCTCCCGCCAGGCAGATCCCTTCGCCGATCGGACGATCGTAGTAGGAGGAGATCACCGCTGCCGTGACCGCGAGGTCCAGTCCCGGATCGGCGACCTTGAATCCGCCGGCGAAGTTGAGGAATACGTCCTTCGAGAACATCTTCATTCCCACGCGTTTTTCGAGCACGGCGAGCAGCATGTTCATACGTTTGTTGTCGTAACCGGTCGCCGTGCGCTGCGGAGTGCCGTAAGCCGCGTTGCTTACCAGTGCCTGCACTTCGATCAGGTAGGGGCGGATGCCGTCCACCGAAGCTCCTACGGCGATGCCGCTGAGCGGGGTTTCGTAGTGCGAAAGCAGGATTTCCGACGGATTGTCCACCTCGCGCAACCCTGCGTCGAGCATCTCGAAAACGCCGATTTCGAACGTAGCTCCGAAACGGTTCTTGATTCCTCGCAGAATACGGTATATCAGGTTGTTGTCCCCTTCGAACTGAAGTACGACATCGACGATGTGCTCCAGGATTTTCGGGCCGGCGATCGTGCCGTCCTTGGTGATGTGACCGATGATGAAGATCGATGTTCCGGTCGCTTTGGCGTATTTGAGCAGCGATGCCGCACATTCGCGGATCTGCGAAACGCTCCCGGCCGACGATTCGATGATGTCGGTATAGATGGTTTGGATAGAGTCTATGACCACCAGGTCGGGCCGTTGCTCTTCGATCTGGGCCAGAATATTTTCCAACAGGGTTTCGGCATAGATCAGACACCCTTCGTTGCCGATGCCCAGACGCAGGGCCCGCATCTTGATCTGCTCGGCCGACTCTTCGCCCGAAACATAGAGGGTTTTCAGGCCGTTGTCCGCCAGGGCGATTTGCAGGCTGAGGGTCGATTTGCCGATACCCGGCTCGCCGCCGAGCAGCACGAGGGAGCCGGGCACGAGCCCTCCGCCCAACACGCGGTTCACCTCCCGGTTTCCCAGGTCGATGCGGCGGTGTTCGCTTTCGTGGATGTCGGCGATTCGCTGCGGACGGGCTTTGGGCAGGTTGGCGACAGTCGCAGGTCCGCCGCCGCTTTCACGGGCGATCACCTCTTCGGTGAATGTGTTCCATTCCCCGCAGGAGGGGCAGCGTCCCAACCATTTGGGGGCTTCGAAGCCGCAGTTGCGGCAGAAGAATGCTTTCTTGACCTTTGCCATGTCGTATCGTTTTTCCGGGGAGTGCCGATGCTGCCGCGACGGGCATCCGCATTCCTTGTTATAATCCCATTTCCTCGTCGATCAGAATCACGGTAATCCGCTTGCGGGGAAAGCAGCGCTCCATCCGCAGATGCGTGTTGCAGATGCGCCCTTCCGAGTCGCAGTCGGCGCAAACGCCCGTCACTGCACAAGGGGTTTTCTGTCCCAGCCGGGCGACGTTCCGGGGTGCCGCGATGTCGCGGATGCGTGCCTCGGCCGCAGCGCGTGTCGCCACGATCTTGTTGCGCCCTGCGACCAGCAGCACCTTGCGGGGGCCGAAGGCGATCGCCGCTACCCGGTTGCCGATCCCGTCGAGCCAATAGAGCGCTCCCTCTTCCGTGATGGCATTGATTCCCGAAATGTACAGATCGGCCAGCAAACCCTGTCGCCGGATCTCGATCCGCTCTTCGGGCGGTAAGGTGTAATCCACTCCGTCGAACAGGCGGTAACGCCCCTTCCGGCGAAGTTCATCGACGATGCCCGTCGCCTCCATCGTCATGGAGCCTCCGAAAGAGATCGTTTCCGGGGCGGCGGCCCGAATCTCCTCCCGCAGGATCTGCCGGGCCTCTTCGGTCGTTGCGGCGATCCGGACTTCGAATCCTCTGCGGAGGAGGTTCTTGCGGCACTGTTCGAATGTTTCGTTCATATCGTCAGTAGAAAATCGTAATCTTCGGTTTCGTTCTCTTCAGGGGCCTTTACAAGCCGAGGTCTTCGTCGATCAACACTACGGTAATCCGCTTGCGGGGAAAACAGCGTTCCATCCGCAGGTGCGTGTTGCAGATACGGTCTTCCGAGTAGCAGTCGGCGCAGACACCCGTTACGGCGCAGGGCGTGCGGAATCCCGGATGCCGGGCTATGTTCTGCGGGGCCGCGATGGTGCGGATCCGTTCTTCGGCCGCTTCGCGGGTCGGTGTAATCTTGTTGCGTCCCACGACCAGCAGTACTTTGCGCGGCCCGAAGGCGATCGGGGCGATGCGGTTGCCGATCATGTCGAGCCACAGCAGGGCACCGTCTTCCGTGACGGCGTTTATACCGGTAATGAAGAGATCGGCCAGCAAGCCCTGGCGCCGGATTTCCAGCTTCTGCGGCCGAGGCATCGCAGGGTCGAAACCGTCGAACAGGCGGTAGTGGCCGTCCCGATGCAGGTCATCGACGATACCCGTGGCTTTCATCGTCATCGAATCCCCGAAACAGATCGTTTCCGGGGCGGCGGCCCGAATTTCTTCCCACAGAATTTGCCGGGCCTCTTCGGTCGTTGCGGCGATCCGGGCTTCGAATCCGCGCCGGACGAGATTCCGGCGGCAGCGTTCCAATGTTTCGTTCATGGCGGCGTTATTTGATGAAGAATCGGTAAATGTCGTTTCCGTTGGCATAGACCAGCAGCGCCAGAATAATCATCAGGCCGACGTATTGGGCCACCTCGAGGAACTTTTCGCTCGGCTTGCGGCGCGTGATGATCTCCCACAGGGTGAACAGGGCGTGTCCGCCGTCCAGTCCCGGGATCGGGAGCAGGTTCATCACCGCGAGGATGATGGACAGGAAGGCGGTCTTGAGCCAGAAGTCATGCCAGTCCCAGCTACCGGGGAAGATGCTGCCGATAGCCACGAATCCGCCCAGTTCCTCGTACATTTTGGTTTTGGGCTGCACGATCAGCTTCAGTTGGTCCCAGTAGCTCGAAATCGTCTTTCCGGCCTTGTGGATGCCTGCCGGGATGGACTCCCAGAATGTGTAATATTGTGTTCGAAGCGAATAGGGATTCGTGACCGTCACGCCGATCCGTCCTTCGGCATCGACGGGCAGTGCGAGCGAATCGATGAGCGCACCGTCGCGGCGGACGGTCAGCAGAACCTTGTCGTTCTTGTGCTTTTGCAGGTAGTCGCGGTATCGGGGGTAGTCCGCATCGCGCAGATCGTCGATCGCTACCACTTCGTCGCCGGACTGGAGGCCCGCTTCGACTGCCGAGGTGTAGGATACGCTGTCCACGATGAAGGGGAGCCGCAGGGTGAAGAGGTCTTCGTAAGCCTTTTCCTGCCGCATACGGAGCAGGGATTCGAAGGGAATGTCGAGCGTTACCGGCTCTCCGCCCCGTTCGACTACCACGCGGCGGCCGCCGTCGGTAATCAGCAGGTCGTTTTGTACCCGCATGACGTTGTCGATCTCCTCGCCGTCGATCGACACGAAACGGTCGCCGTCCCGGAAGCCCATTTCGTGAGCCGTCGGGTTGAAATTATAGCCCCATTTCGCGTCCTGGTTCGAAAAGTAGGAGTCGCCCCAGGTGTAGCAAACGGCGCAGTAGATGACGATGGCCAGCAGGACGTTCATCATGACGCCGGCCACCATTACCAGGAGCCGCTGCCAGGCGGGTTTGGCCCGGAATTCGTCGGGTTTGACCGGCTGTTTCATCTGTTCCTTGTCCATCGATTCGTCGATCATGCCGGCGATCTTGACGTAGCCGCCCAGCGGCAGCCAGCCCAGACCGTACTCCGTGTCGCCCCGCTTGAACTTGAAGAGCGAAAACCACGGGTCGAAGAAGATGTAGAATTTTTCGACGCGGATCTTGAAAGCCCGGGCCATCAGGAAGTGCCCGAGTTCGTGAATGCCCACGAGGATCGTGAAGCAGAGAAAAAGTTGAGCGATTTTGATAAGAATATCCATTGCTTAAGCGTTCGTTTTTCAGTTTGTTTTCTATGTCAGGTACGGCGGTAACCCCGTTCTGTCTTTACCTGTCGAAAACATTTATTGTAAGAATGTTCTTTGCCGATAATCAGAGCCGCAGGTATTCGGCGGCCAGACACCGGGCTTCGGCGTTCGTTTCGCCCAGGTCCCCGAGGGACGGCACGGCTGCGAACGAGGATTTGCCCAGTGCGTATTCGATGCTGCGCACGATCTCCAGATAACCGCACCGGCGGGCGAGGAAGGCTGCCACGGCCACTTCGTTGGCGCCGTTCATCGTACAGCCGGCCGTGCCGCCGCGCCGCAGACAGTCGTAGGCGAGGTCGAGGGCCGGGTATTTGATCCGATCGACCTCGGCGAAGGTGAGGGTGGGGTGCTCTGCGAAGCTGAAAGGCGCCACCGGACGGTCGAGGCGCTGCGGAAAACTGAGCGCATAGGCGATCGGTGTCCGCATGTCGGGCGATCCCAGCTGGGCCTTGATCGCTCCGTCGCCGAATTCGACCATCGAATGAACGATCGACTGGGGGTGTATCAGCACCGATATCCGTTCGGCCGGTACGCCGAACAGCCAGTGCGCCTCGATCACCTCGAATCCTTTATTGACCAGCGTGGCGCTGTCGATCGTGATCTTGTCGCCCATCCGCCATTGGGGATGCTTCAGTGCCTGTTCCACCGTTACGTGAGCCAGCTCCTCGCGGCTGCGGTCGCGGAAAGCTCCGCCGCTGCAAGTGACGATCAGCCGTCGCACGGGCGACTTTTCTCCCGCCAGGCACTGGAAGATCGCCGAGTGTTCCGAGTCGATCGGGACGATCGGGGCTTTGTGCCGGGCCGCCAGCGGCATCACGTAACAGCCGCCCGCCACCAGCGTTTCTTTGTTGGCCAGCGCCACCTTTTTGCCCGCTTCGACCGCCGCTATCGTCGGCATTAGGCCGACGTAGCCCACCAGGGCGTTCACGACTACATCGACCTGCCCGCTCTGTACGACTTGCCGCAGGGCTTCCTCGCCGGCATATACCTTGATCGACGTGCCGTCGAGTGCCTGCCGCAGGGCGTCGTATTGCCGTTCGTCGGCGATCACCACGCTGTCGGCGTCGAACTCCACGGCCTGCCGGGCGAGCCGCTCCCAGTTGCGATGGGCCGTAAGGGTCGTGATCTCGAACAGTCCGGGATTTTCCCGAACGATGTCGAGGGTCTGTATTCCGATGGATCCGGTCGATCCGAGCAAGGCGATTCTTTGTTTCATAACGAAGGTCAGAAGACGATATAACTCTCCGGATCGACGGGCTTGCCGTTGCTCCAAAGTTCGAATTCGAAAATTTTGGCGTCGCCGCCGTCGGCCAGCACTTCCGTATTGGATCCGATGACACCGCCCCGTTTTATTCGCTGTCCTTTGGCTACTAACGATTTGGACAGGTTTTTATAAATCGATATCAGGTTGTTGGAGTGCTGTATTTCGATCAGGTAACCCGTTTCGGGGGTCCAGAGATTCATCACCACCACGCCGTCGTCCGCCGCGACGATCTGGGTGTCGGGCGATGCGGCGATGCGGATGCCGAAATTCTCGCGTTTGATGTCGAACCGCTCGATGACGATGCCTTCGATCGGGGCGACCATTTCGATGGGCTTGCGTGCGGCACCGCCGCCTGTGCTCTGCCCGAGGCTGTAAGGACCTTCTCCCTCCAGTTCGGCCCGCAGCAGCGAATCTTCGCGGCTGGGCACCACGAGTGTCTTGTTCGTGCGGATGCTGTCTTCCTTGCCTACGGTTCGCACCACCGGAGTCTTGCCCTCCATGATGAGGGCGATGTTGTTGTTATAGGTAATCATGTCGTTCATCATCCGCTCCATGGAATCCAGACGGATGACGCTTTGCATCAGATTTTCGCGCGAGCGGGCCGCTTCGACGCGGTAGCCGGGCAGGAGTTCCAGCACCGGCGTATAGGCCACGATCGACAGAATGAGGATGAAAAGCAGCAGCGCGAAAGCCAGAAACGCGGCGAGCAGACCTGCCGGGGAGATGTGGGTGTACCACTCCTCGACGTTGTCGGTCGCATTGAGCATGCTCAGGCGGCGTTTGCGGGAGAAGCGTTTCCACCACGAGGATATGGAATGAAATGCGTTCATGGTTCTGTTTTTGATCGTTGTTTGCGATTGGACCGAAATCCGCAGGGGTTTCTGCCGGTCGAAAAGCCGGGGCTGTCCGTTTCGTCTTTCCGGTCCGGCATATCGAACGGGGCCGATGGTATTCCTGCCTTTTCGCGCCGGAAAGTTGAATTGTACAAAGGTAACAATAAATCTTTGAATTTAATGCCGGTTTCCTTACCTTTGTACGTTTCTTTGAAACGAGTAAAAACTGAATATAGTATGATAAAACCGACATTATTGGTGTTGGCTGCCGGCATGGGATCCCGTTACGGATCGCTCAAGCAGATGGACGGGGTAGGTCCCGGCAACGAAGCCATCATCGACTATTCCGTATATGACGCCATTCGTGCTGGCTTCGGCAAGGTGGTATTCGTGATCCGCCACAGTTTTGCTTCCGACTTCCAGGAGGTTTTCACCGAAGAGCGTTTCGGTGGCAGGATCCGCGTGGAGTATGTCTATCAGGAGCTGGATTGTCTGCCCGAGGGGTTCACCGTACCCGAAGGGCGTGTGAAACCCTGGGGAACGAACCATGCGATTCTGGTGGCGAGGGATGCCGTTCACGAGCCTTTCGCCGTAATCAATGCCGATGATTTTTATGGAGCGGAAGCGTTCCGTACCATCGCCGAATACCTTCGCGGATTGAATGGAGCGTCGGGACGCTATTGCATGGTGGCGTACGAGTTGAGCCGGACGCTTTCCGAAAACGGGACGGTGTCGCGCGGCGTCTGTTCGGTAAACGCTGCCGGCGACCTTACGGGAATGGTCGAGCATACGCAGATCGAACGCACGGCGGCCGGGATCGTCGATCACGGTGCGAACGGGGATGAACCGTTGGCCGAAGATACGCCCGTGTCGATGAACCTTTTCGGCTTTACTCCCGATTACTTCGCCCACTCCGAGGCTTTTTTTCGGTCGTTTCTGCAGGAGAGTGCCGGGAATTTGAAAGCCGAGTGCTATATCCCGTCGATGGTCAATAAGTTGATCGCCGACGGCACGGCTTCCGTTCGGGTCCTCCGTTCTCCGGCGCAGTGGTTCGGCGTGACCTATAAGGAGGATAAACCGTTGCTGGTCGCCAATTTGAAGAAGATGATCCGGGCGGGGATTTATCCCGAATACTTGTGGCGATAGACAAATCGTCGTCGGTCCGGTAATGGAAAATCGCCGATCCAAACGGATCGGCGATTTTGATTGGTTTTCCTGCACTCGACGAAGTCGGTTTGCGAGTAGAAGGCTTTTACAAGTTTGGGTGTCGTCCCATGTCCTGATCGAAAGACCAGGCTATTCCGTTCGTCTTTCGCTTTCTATGCCCGATGCCCCTGAAAGGCCGCTCGTTGTTGTTACCAGCCACCTGTCAGCCTCTCTAAAACGAGGTTTAGGCTCTCGACCACCTGTCCGCCGGCTCCGATTCGGAGGTATTCGTGATTCCGGGACAGGTGAAATACCCGGGCTTAATCCAGGTAACCGGCTTCTACCAGTTGTTGGCGGATTTTCACCCAGTCGGCTACCGGACGGGCTACGCCGTCCATAAAGCGGATCGGACATCCCAGTGCACTGTCGTCGATATAAAGGTCGGCGTGGACTTTCGGCGACGAAGTCCAGGACTTCTGTCCGGGATTCTCATTGATGGCGTACAGCGGAATTTTCTGTTCCTTGAACCATTGGACGGCTTTTTCGAGTAGTTGTCCGCTGCGCATGGTGTACAGGATGAGTTTGCAGTCGTTCGCCACGAGCTCCTTGAGTACGGGAACCGCACCTGCGTCCATCCCCATATGCGGATAGGCGTGTGTCACGACGGTTCCGTCGAAATCGATCGCTATGATTGCTCCTTTAACGGCCATATCGGTTATTTCTTTTGAAATTTATTACGTGTCCATTCGCATAATTTGCCCCAGAAACCCTTCTTTGTCGTGGTTTCCTCTTCGTCGAGGCCGTACCCGTAACCATAGCCGTAGCCATAACCGTACCCGTGACGTTTTGTCGAGCTGGCTCCGTTGAGGATGATGGCCATGTTATGGAATTTCTTTTCGCGGTACAGCCGTTCGATATCCGGCAACTGACGACGGTCGAGCAGGCCTTCCCGTACTACGTAAATGCTGAGGTCTGCCAGGCGGTCGGTGATGATGGCGTCCGCTACGGCCATCGCCGGGGTGCTGTCGATAATTATGTAGTCGTAGTGGAGTTTCAGTTCCGCGATCAACTCTTCCATCCGCTGGCTCAACAGCATTTCGCTCGGGTTGGGCGGCTGGATGCCGGCGTAGATGATGTCGAGTTTTTCCGACAGTTTGGATTTGCGGATGATTGCCTGAAGCTCCGTGCTTCCGGACAGGTAGCTCGAAACCCCGTTGGTATCTCCGCCGTGCCCCATCTGTTTGGAGAAGGTGCGGCGCCGCAGGTCCAGATCCATGATGACGACCTTCTTGCCCGTCGTGGCGAACGTCATGGCCAGGTTGGTCGAAACGAACGTCTTTCCGGCGTGGGGATTCGACGAGGTGACCATAATGACTTTTATCTCGCCCTTGCCCAGGTTCATGAAGTTCATGTTCGAGCGGATCATGCGGAAAGCTTCCGACACCGGATCGCGGCCGTTTTCGCGTACGACGAAGCTGCCCTGTTGCTTTTCTCCCGAATATTGCGGAATATCCCCCAGGAACGGAGCCGAAAGGTTGTCCTCGATGTCCTTCCTCCCCCGGATCGTGGTGTCGAGTATCTGGATCAGGTAGATGATCAGGAAGGGGATGCCCAGTCCGAACAGGAAGGCGATTCCCGCAATCAGCACGGTATTGGGCGACACGGGGCGCGGGGAACCGTATGCACTGTCGATCGTGCGCGAGTTGCTTTCCGTGATGACCATGGTGATGGCGTTCTCCTCGCGTTTGTTGAGCAGGTAGAGGTAAAGTTCCTCCTTGATTTTCTGCTGACGGACGATGTCCAGAATCTGTTTTTCCTGCGTCGGTACCGAGGATATTCGTTGATTGGTCAGCGCCTCTTCCTTTCGTAAAGCGGCCAGTTGGATCTGCAACGTGGAGATATAGGAATCGAGCGTCGCGATGATCGACCGGCGTGTGGAAGCCAGTCCGTTGCCGAGATTCTGAATGATCGGGTTGTTCTCCGAACTCTCGGAGTTGAGCTTCATATAGCGTTGCAACTCGGTATTGTAGCCCTCTATCTGGGAGTTGATCGCGGGGCTGTTGATCGAGAGCGTTCCGGGAATCAGTTCATTGGTTTTGGTCGGGTCCAGCAGGTATTCTTTGAGGAATTCCGTCATTCGGATCTGGTTTTCCAGCGAGAGGCCGTCGGTTTTATATTGGGCGCTTTCGGTAATCGTCTGCTCGGCTTCCGATACGATATCGTATATTTTGTTGTCTTTTTTGAATTTTTCGATGTTGCGGTCCACTTCGCTCAGTTCTTCGGAGATGATCTCCAACCGATTGTCGATGAATTGTCCCGTGCTTTCTGCGATCCCCCGTTTGTCGTCGATCGCATCTTTTTCGTAAACCGCGATCAGCGTATTGATGACATCTTCCGCTTTTTTGGGAACGGAACTTTTCATAGAAATGGTGATGATCGAGGCCTGTTTGTTGGCTACGAAACTTTTGACTTCATGCTGGTAGAACTGCGTTACTACGCCCAAGTTGCCTTTGGTGACCCGGATCGGAGCCTTTTCGTAGTAATCGGGGGACATATAGAGAGTCGGCCGGATAATCATTTGGCCGACAGGCGTGGAGATCGTATCGCCGAATACGGCCGAAATTTCCTGCTTGAATTTCTGTTTGTCGGGACCGAATATTTCGAAGTAGTTGAGTTTTACGATGCTGTCGGGGCGCAGCGAAACTTCGAACCGGAATCCCTGCCGGTCGTTATCGTTGATGAACTCCACTGCGATCGGACTTTGCCCGTAGAGATCCTGGGGACGTAATCCGTCCTTCGTTTCGTATTGAACGGTCAAACCCAGCTGTTTGACCACTTCCGTCATCAGGCGGCGCGATTGGAGAATATAAATTTCGTTGTCCACATTGCGGCGCTGTGACAGGCCCGCCAGGTCGCTCAGGGTCGCCAGGTCGGTATCCCCTCCCTTGCGGCTGTCTTTCACGAGGATGTTGGCCGTGCGGCTGTATATTTTCGGGGTGCGTAAAATGTAGATGTAACCGCATCCGACGCAAACGAATACCGAGATGACGAACCAGTACCAGTTGGCGATTACCGTCTGGATCAGATCGTGCACCGAGAAAGTAATGTGTTCCTCCTGCTTTGTATCGCTGTTCGCGGAGTTCGGGTTGATATTGTTAGGTGTCATGCCTTGTTGTGAAAATTAACGGGTGAGTGTGACGATCAGAGTCGCTACGGACACGGCGGTACTGATCAGCGAGATATAGAAACTGCGGTTCTGGCTGATTTCGCCGGCCTGGGCCCGGTACTTGTTCGGCTTCACGTAAATTACGTCGTTCTGCTGGAGATAGAAATAGGGCGAATCGTAAATGTCCTGCGAAGTCAGATCGAGAGATGCCGTGGTGCGGACGCCGTTTTCCTCCCGGATTACCTTGACGTCGGAGCGCACGCCGTAGATGGTCAGATCACCTGCCAGCGACAGGGCGTCCAACAGGGAGATGCGGTCGTTGGTGATGTCGTACTGTCCGGGACGGGCGACCTCTCCGATGACCGAGATTTTCATGTCGGCGAACTGTATATTGACCGTCGGGTCGCTGATGTATCCGCCTTCCCGGATTTTGTCCGCGATTTCCTGGGCCAGTTCACTACGGGTCTTGCCCTTGCATTGAATGGGGCCGATGATCGGCATATCGAGGTCGCCGTTTTCATCGACGGTCCTGATCTGTAACGACGCACTGTTCGACGAATAGGTCGAAAGAGGGGTTCCGGTCAGGGAGTTGAGAGAGGTCGATGTATTGAACGGCGCAGCCAGTTCCGGGTCCCGGCTGTTGACCACGACGGTCAGACGGTCCAGCGGCTTGATGCGTATTTGATAATCCTGGGCGATTTTGACCTGCTCGTCGGCTTGAGTGTCTTGCAGGTAGATCACGCGCTTCTGGGAGGCGCATGACGCAAGAACGACGACCCCGAGCAGGAGGGCGAAGGCCTTTATTCGTTTCATTTCGAAATAGTTTTGTAGTACACGTGTAATTTTGGTATGCAAAGGTAGAAAAAATATATGAATGGGAAGGTTTTTGTTTGCTATATTTGCGATTACTGTATTTTATAACGCTAAAAGAGACGATTGATTATATGATGAATGCTGTGTGGAGCCGGAATGCCGTGTTGTACGAGATGAATCTGCGGCAGGCGACGCCCGAAGGAACGCTTGCCGCCGCTGCGGAGCGGCTCGGTTTTTTGCGGGATTTGGGCATCGATGCCGTTTGGCTGATGCCTCATTATCCCATCGGGGAGGTCGGTCGCAAGGGATCGCTGGGCTCCTATTATTCGATTCGGGATTACCGGGCCGTCGATCCCGAACTGGGGACGCTGGCCGATTTCGACGCTTTTGTTCGGAGGGCTCACGCCCTGGGAATGAAGGTCTTGATCGATTGGGTGGCCAACCATACTTCGCGCGATGCCCGCTGGCTCGCGGAATGTCCGGCCGACTGGTACGAGCGGGACGCTTCGGGCCGGCCCGTCGTTCCTAACGGGTGGGATGACACGGCCAAGCTTGATTACACCAATCGGGCCGTCTGGCAGGGACAGATCGACGCCATGCGTTTTTGGCTTGCGGAACACGGGGTGGACGGTTTTCGCTGCGATATGGCGATGCTGGTTCCCATCGAATTTTGGCAGGAGGCGGCACGGCGGTTGCGGGCGGTGAAACCCGACCTGTTCCTGCTGGCCGAAGCCGAGGAAGATTACCTGTTCGACCGGGCTTTCGACGCGTCGTATGCCTGGCGGCTTTATCACCTGATGAACGACGTGGCGCAGCAGAAGTGCCGGGTCGATCGTATTCGGGAGTATCTTTATGCCGATCGGAAGCACGTCCCGGCTTGGGCTTTGCGGCTGATGTTCACTTCGAATCACGACGAGAACTCCTGGAGCGGTAGCGAATTCGTCCGCCTGGGGCCTGCCGTGCGGGTCATGACGGCCCTGACGTTTCTGCTGCCGCAGTCGCTGCCGTTGGTTTACACGGGGCAGGAGTTCGGTTACGACCACTCTTTCGCCTTTTTCGACCGGGACCCGCTGCCTGCTTGCGAGCCGAACGAAACGACGGAGTTCTACCGGCGGCTGATCGCTTTGCGGCACGATGCTCCGGCTCTCGCTTCCGGGGAGCGGGGCGGCTCCTTCGTCGAAATCCGCAACAATGCCGAGGATTGCCTGCTGACTTTCGTGAGGGAAACTCCGGAAAATCGGGTAGTCGCCCTGTTGAACGTGTCGCCTTATGAAGTCCATGCCGATTTCGATACGGGAATCTACGCCGGAGGCTATGCGGACGCCCTGACGGGCGAACGCGTACAGCTCTGCTCGCATGTCGATGAGCGGATGCCGGGCTGGAGCTTCCGGATTTTGACACGGCCGATGTAGATAGGCCGGATTTTTTCGTACATTTGCCGGCGACGGGGAGGCCGTTTTGCGAAGCGGCAACGGCTTCCCGGTTTCGGAAATGCGCATATAATATAAGTTGCATTAGGTAGGTTTAGTAGGACGATGAAAAAAATAATTCTGACGATATTTTGCTTCGGAATGCTGTTCCCGCTTCTGGGTTCGGCTGCCCGGCCGTACGGTGTGGAGGAGATTCCCAACGTGCAGGTCGGCAACCGTTATCGGTTCACGTCGAATCCCGACGGGGTTCTTTCCCCTTCGGCAGTCGCCGAGATAGACTCGCTTTGCTATTCGCTCAGGCATCGGGCGCTGGCCCAGGTCGCCGTGGTCGCTGTGGAGGATATTCGCGGAGATGATCTTTTCTCCTTCGCCCATACGCTTTTTTCCCAATGGGGTGTCGGCCGCGCCGATTCGGACAACGGACTGGGCATTCTCTTGGTCGTCGATCGCCGGGAAGTGCGGTTCGTGACCGGACCGGGACTGGAAGGCGTCTTGCCCGATGCACTTTGCAAGCGGATCCAGATGCGTTACATGCTGCCGTATTTCCGGGAGGGAGATTACAGCGCCGGTATGGTGGCGGGGTTGCGTGCCGTGGCATCGGTGCTCGAGGGCAGCGAGCTCGATTCGGGCGGCAACGACGATTTCCGGGCTGCGGACGATTTGCCGGTGTGGGCGGTTTTCCTGATCGTCTTTCTGGTCGTCCTCGTGCCGCTGGGCATCATGCTGGTCGGATTCTACCATTCCAGGCGTTGTCCCCGGTGTCGTGCTTTCGCATTGGTGTTGCAATCGCGGAATCTCGTCGGGCAGACGGACCATTACAACCTGTTCGAAGACACTTACCGTTGCGGCAAATGCGGTTTCGTCGTGAAGCGGCAGTCCCGAAGTGCACGCAGCGATAACAACAACCATCGCGGGGGCGGGGGTATGTGGATCGGAGGTTTCGGCGGCGGACACGGTTCGGGCGGCGGCTTCGGTGGAGGTTTCGGCGGCGGCAGCTTCGGTGGCGGCGGTGCCGGTTCCCGTTGGTAAATTTGGAAATTCACTAAAAAACGATAGAAAAAATGAAAAAAGTTATCTGGATCGTAGTGGTCGTACTTGTGGTGCTGTTCATCAGCGGCTCCTGTTCGGCCTATAACAGAATGGTCACGGCCGAAGAGACCGTCAATACGACTTGGGCCGATGTCGAGGCGCAGTACCAGCGTCGTTCCGACCTGATTCCCAATCTGGTCAATACCGTCAAGGGCTATGCTGCGCACGAGCAGTCCACTTTTACCGAGGTGGTCGAGGCCCGTGCCCAGGCCATGTCGTTCAAACTGGATGCAGCGGACCTGACGCCCGAGAAGCTGGCCGAGTTCCAGCAGGCGCAGCAGAAGGTGGGATCGGCTCTGGGGCGCCTGATCGCCGTTGCGGAGCAATATCCCGACCTGAAGGCCAACCAGAATTTCCTGGAGCTGCAAGCCCAACTGGAAGGAACGGAAAACCGGATCGCCGTGGCCCGCACACGCTTCAACGATGCGACCCGGCAGTATAACGTGACGATCCGCCGCTTCCCTGCCAACCTGATCGCCGGCATGTTCGGCTTCGATCAGAAAGCCTATTTTGCGGCCGAGGAAGGTGCGCAGACCGTACCGGAGGTGAAGTTTTGAGATTCCGGCCTGTGAACGGCGGTGCGGCGATCCTGAAAGGTCGCCGCACCGCGTTATGTGTCGAGGTCGTAAATGGGATTTCGCCGGTCCTCCGAAGGCTTCGGCCGTGGTGCGAACCCTTTTTTGCCGCAAGGAGGTATTGATAAAAATTTCGGGGATCGCGGTTAAAATACCCGATAAATTTTTGTACTTTTGTTCCTTGAATTATCATGGATAATTGTGACCATACCTTATGTTAAGCGTTTTATTCTACCTTTTCCTGTTCGTTATCTGCACTTTTTTTCTGGTATTGTCCGCCGTGGCGTTGCTTTTGACGTGGCCTTTCGACAAATCCCGGAGGATCGTGCACGAACTGTCCCGGATACTGGTCCGTATTTTCTATGCAGTTCCGCCTCTGTGGAAGTTCCGGGTTACCGGCAGGGAGTATATCGACCGTCGCAAACCGTACGTTATCGTGGTCAATCACCAGGCCGGCCTGGATATTCCGACCCTCTATTTCGTACCGCTCAACTTCCGGTGGGTTTCCAAGCGGGAAGTTTTCAAGGTGCCGTTTTTCGGCCAGTTCCTTTTGCTGCACGGGGATATCTGCATCAACCGGGGACATGCTACGGCCGCGATGGAGAAGGTGATCCGCGACGGAAAGCTGTGGCTTTCGCGCGGGGCTTCGGTGGCGATCTTTCCGGAGGGCACGCGTTCGCACGACGGCGAAATCTATCGTTTCAAGGCGGGGGCTTTCACGCTGGCGCGCGAGGCGGGCGTCGAAATTCTGCCTGTGGTGCTCGACGGTACGACCACGATGATCGGCCGCAACGGGATGTTCAACTGGCGCAATAAATTGACGGTAAGTATTCTGCCGCCGGTGAGCGCCGAACGGGTCGCCGCTGCCGATCCGAAGGAGCTGATGGAGCAGGTGCGGGCTTCGATGTGCGTAAGGCTCGCCGAAATCAGGAAACAGAAATAAACGATTATGTTCGATAAAAAGATAGATAACACCAGCAACAGCTATGGCGACGATGCCATTGTGACCCTCTCGCCGAGGGAGCATATCCGGTTGCGGCCGGGTATGTATATCGGCAAGCTGGGCGACGGCTCGCAGGCCGACGACGGCATTTACGTCCTGATCAAGGAGGTGGTGGACAACTCTGTCGATGAGTTCATCATGGGCGCCGGCAAGCAGATCGACGTGACGGTCGAGGACGACATCGTGACTGTCCGCGACTACGGGCGCGGCATTCCGCTCAAGTCCCTCGCTGCGGCCGTCAGCGAGATGAATACCGGCGGCAAGTACGGCGGTTCGGCCTTCAAGAAGACCGTCGGACTGAACGGAGTCGGCGTCAAGGCCGTCAATATGCTTTCGAGCGAATTTACCGCCCGTTCGGTGCGCGACGGCGAGGCCCGCACGGTGACTTTCGCGCAGGGGCTCGAACAGAGCGACCGCTGGGAGAGCGGCGTGCAGGAGAAAAACGGTACGTTTATCAGTTTCCGTGTGGACCGGGAGGTGTTCGGTGACTATTCCTACAATCTGGAGTATGTCGAGCAGATGATTCGCAACTATACTTACCTCAATCTGGGGCTGACCTTCCGTTTCAACGGCCAGAGCTATGTTTCGAAGAACGGCTTGCTGGACCTCCTGGGCGAGAACATGACCGAAGAGCCGCTCTATGCGCCGATCCACCTTTCGGGCGAGGATATCGAAGTGGCCATCGCACACGGTACGGGCTACGGCGAGAGTTACTATTCGTTCGTCAATGGACAATACACCTCGCAGGGCGGTACGCATCAGGCGGCTTTCCGTGAAGCGATCGCCAAGACCATCAAGGAGTTTTATCACAAGGATTACGATCCTTCGGACATCCGCACGTCGATCATCGCCGCCATTTCGGTCCGTGTGACCGATCCGGTGTTCGAGTCGCAGACCAAGATCAAACTGGGCTCGAAGGAGATCGAACCGGGGGTTCCGCTGCGCAACTTCATCGTCGATTTTCTGGCCAAGCACTTGGACGACTACCTGCACAAGCACTCCGAGACGGCGCAGATTCTGCAAAAGAAGATCGTCGAGAACGAGAAGGAGCGCAAGGCGATCTCCGGTATTCAGAAGAAAGCCCGCGAAACGGCCAAGAAGGTGTCGCTCAACAACAAGAAGCTGCGCGACTGCAAGATACATCTGACGGACAAGAACGAGCTGGCCGAGGAGTCGATGATCTTCATCACGGAGGGTAATTCGGCATCCGGTTCGATCACCAAGAGCCGCGACGTGCGTACGCAGGCGGTTTTTTCGCTGCGGGGCAAGCCGCTCAACTGCTTCGGCCTCACGAAGAAGGTCGTATATGAGAACGAGGAGTTCAACCTGTTGCAGGCGGCGCTCAACATCGAGGAGGATATGGACAACCTGCGGTACAACAAGGTCGTGATCGCCACCGATGCCGATGTCGATGGCATGCACATCCGTCTGTTGCTGATGACCTTCTTCCTGCAATTCTTTCCTGACGTGATCCGCGGCGGACACCTGTACGTGTTGCAGACACCGTTGTTCCGGGTGCGTAACAAGAAGGAGACGCATTACTGTTACAGCGAGGAGGAGAAAAACCGGGCGGTTGCACGATGCGGCGCCAACGCCGAAATCACCCGTTTCAAAGGTCTGGGTGAGATTTCTCCCGACGAGTTCCGGGGATTCATCGGCCAGGATATCCGCTTGGACAAGGTGCGGCTTACGAAGGACGACCCGATCCACGATATGCTGGAGTTCTACATGGGTAAGAACACCTATGAGCGGCAGGGCTTCATTATCGGTAACCTGCGTATCGAGGAGGATATCGTGGAGAGCGACCTGGCGATCGGGTAACCGCCGTTTCTTGTCGGCCGGTGCGGTTTTCTTGTGCGGTGCCGGTGCGAAACCGAAAACAGAACATAGACTATGAGCGAACAAAGAGAAGATATGACGGAACGGGACGATCTGCCCGGCGAGGTTCTTGCGGCGGCGGATGACGCTGCACGGAGTGTCGGGGCCGAAGAGTCCGCCGCTCCGACGGGCAAATACGGCAAGTTGCTCTCCGAGGAGGGCGGCGTGCGCAAGCTGACGGGTATGTACCGCAACTGGTTCCTCGATTACGCTTCGTATGTCATCCTGGAGCGAGCCGTTCCGCACGTGCAGGACGGACTCAAGCCGGTGCAGCGGCGTATTCTGCACGCCATGAAAGCCGTCGATGACGGTCGTTACAACAAGGTGGCCAATATCGTGGGCCAGACCATGCAGTATCACCCGCACGGCGACGCTTCGATCAAGGATGCGCTGGTGCAGTTGGGACAGAAGGACCTGCTGATCGACTGTCAGGGCAACTGGGGCAACATCCTCACGGGCGACGAAGCAGCTGCGGGCCGTTACATCGAAGCCCGCCTGTCGAAATTCGCCCTCGACGTGGTTTTCAACAAGAAGACGACCGAGTGGATGCGCTCCTACGACGGCCGTAACGAGGAGCCGGTGACGCTTCCCGTGAAATTCCCGCTGCTGCTGGCGCAGGGTGCCGACGGTATCGCGGTCGGTCTGGCGTCGAAGATTCTGCCGCACAACTTCATCGAGCTGATCAATGCGGCGATCGCGCATTTGCAGGGGAGGGATTTCGTGCTGTACCCCGATTTCCCGACGGCCGGCATGATCGACGTGAGCCGTTACAACGACGGACTGCGGGGCGGTACGGTCAAGGTGCGTGCCCGCATTTCGAAGATCGACAAGCGGACGCTGGCCATCACCGAGATTCCCTACACCACGACCACCGAGTCTATCAAGGATTCGATCGTCAAGGCCAACGAGAAGGGAAAGATCAAGATCCGCAAGGTGGACGACAATACGGCCGAGAAGGTCGAAATCATCGTGCAGGTCGCGCCCGACGAGTCGTCGGACAAGACCATCGACGCGCTCTACGCTTTTACGGACTGCGAAGTGTCGATCGCCCCGAATGCCTGCGTGATCTGCGATGACAAACCCCATTTCCTGGGGGTGAGCGAGATCCTGCGCCGTTCGGCGGAGCATACCCGCGAGCTGCTGAAAATGGAGCTTGAAATCCGCCTGAACGAACTCAACGAAGCATGGCATGCGGCTTCTCTGGAGCGGATTTTCATCGTTAATAAATTGTATCAGCTCATCGAGGGCTGCAAAACCCGCGAGGAGGCTTACGCAGCCGTCGGCAAGGGGCTGGAACCGTTTACCAAGGTGCTGCGCCGTGCGGTCACGACCGAGGACATCCAGCGTCTGACGGAGCTGAAGTTCATCCGTATTTCGCGTTACGACAGCGACAAGGCCGACAACGAGATCCGGCAGATCGAGGAGGATATCGCCCAGACGCAGCACCATCTGGCGCATCTGACCGACTATACGATTGCTTATTACGAACGTATCCGCGACAAATACGGCAAGGGCCGCGAGCGGCGTACCGAGTTGCGCGAGTTCGACTCGATCGAAGCGACGAAGGTCGCTGTCACCAATGCCAAACTGTACGTCGATCGTGTGGAGGGCTTCTTCGGAATCGGCAAGTCGATGAAGGATTCCGAGTTCGTGTGCGACTGTTCGGACATCGACGACGTGATCGTGTTCACCAAAGACGGCCGCTATGTGATTACGAAGGTGAGCGACAAAGCCTTTTTCGACAAGAATATCTATTATATCGGGGTGTTCAAGCGCAACGACGAGCGGACGATCTATAACGTCCTCTACCGCGACGGCAAGAACGGCCCGATCCTGATGAAGCGCTGCGCCATCAAGGGTATCACGCGCGACAAGGAGTACAACATCACCAAAGGCGATCCGAAGAGTGAAATCCTCTATATGTCTGTCAATCCGAACGGTGAGGCCGAAGTGTTGAAGATTTACTTCAAGCCGCGTCCGCGTTTGAAGAAGGTGATCGTCGATCTCGATTTCTCGACCGTGGCGATCAAGGGGCGGCAGAGCCAGGGCAACCTTTTCTCGCGTTACGGCATCCATAAGATCGTCCTCAAGGAGCGGGGTACTTCGACCCTCGGAGGACAGCAGATCTGGTACGACGAAGACGTGCACCGGCTCAATACGGACGGCCGGGGCGTATTGCTCGGCGAGTTCCAGGGGGATGACAAACTCATTGTCCGCACGGCCAAGAACGTCTATTACACGACGAATTTCGACATTACGCAGCACTTTCCCGACGATACGGTTCACGTGTCGAAATATTCGCCCGACACGGTCTATGCGGTGGCCTATTTCGACCGCTCGCAGAATTACTACTATCTGAAGCGCTTTACGGCCGAGCAGGGTGAAAAGATGCAGTCGTTCCTGGACGAAGATGCCGATCTGGTGGCCGTGACGTCCTGCCCGGGGGCTGTGCTGGTGCTGACCTTCCAGGGGGCACAGGCTTCGCGTCCGGCGGAGGAGATCGACGTGGACGGTTTCGTCGGCGTGAAGAGCCACCGGGCCAAGGGCAAGCGCCTTACGACCTACGACGTGGCGACGCTCGCTTTCGTGGAGCCGGAGCGACCCGAGCGGCCGGAGCCTTCCGGGGAGGATGCTCCGAATGGTTCGGAGGGGGATTTCGACCTGCCCGAAACGATGACCGTCGAGGGTACGGACGCCGAGTTCGAAATCGAACGTCCGAAAGGCGACACGGAGGAGGTGATCGTCGATACCGAGCAGTTGAATTTATTTTAGGAGTTAGGATATGATCGTTTTTCTGGTCGGATACATGGGGTGCGGAAAAACCACCATCGGCCGTCGGCTCGCCCGGCGGTTGGGTTACGACTTCGCCGATACCGACGACCGGATCGAGAAACAGGAGGGTGCCGACGTGTGCGACATCTTCCATTATGCCGGTGAGGAGTATTTCCGCAAGGCGGAGCGCGGGATGCTCGAACAGCTGATCGCTTCGGGCGACGACCTGGTGGTTTCCACGGGCGGCGGGCTTCCCGTCTGGGCGGACAACATGGTCCGTATGAACGGAGCCGGTCTGACGGTCTATATCCGCCGTTCGGCAGAGCAGATCGCAGCGCGTTTGAGTCCTCACGGACGTTGGAAGCGCCCCAAGTTGAGGGGACTCGACGACCGGGAGCTGGTCGAATTCATGTCGCGCAACATGGCCGAGCGGGAGCCGTTTTACGGCCAGGCTGCGCTGACGATCGACGGCGGCGCGATGAGCGACGACGAAATCCTCGAATTTATCACTGAAAAACTGAAGGAACGAAATGGATAACCGGCCTGTCGGCGTATATGATTCGGGGTTGGGCGGCCTGACGGTCTGGCGCGAAATCCGCCGCCAGTTGCCGGAGGAGTCGCTCGTCTATCTGGGCGACGGTAAGAATTGTCCCTATGGTGCGCGTCCGGCCGATGAGATCTGCCGTCTGGCGGACGAGGCGGTCGGACGGCTGGTCGGTGCCGGTTGCAAAATGGTCGTCGTCGCCTGCAATACGGCTACGGCTGCGGCCATCGATTTTCTGCGCCGCAAATACCGGCAGATGCCTATCGTGGGGATGGAACCCGCCGTGAAGCCCGCCTGCCTGAATACCCGCAGCGGGGTGGTAGGTGTGCTGGCTACGGCCCGGAGTCTGGACGGCGATCTGTTCCGCCGCACGGCGGCCCGTTACGGGGAGAATATCCGGGTGCTGACCGCCGTAGGCGAAGGGTTCGTCGAACTGGTCGAGGAAGACCGCGAACAGTCGCCCGAAGCCGTTGAGACTGTGCGCCGCGTGCTGGAGCCGATGATCCGCGAGGGTGCCGACCAGATCGTGCTGGGTTGTACGCACTATCCGTTCCTGCTCCCGGTTTTCCGGCAGGTGATCGGTGAACGCGGGGTTGCCGTGGTCGATCCTTCGCCTGCCGTAGGACGCAGGGTGGGGCAGTTGCTCGACCAGTATGACCTGCGGGCCGAAAAAGGCGCCACCGCGAATTACGGATTTCTTACCTTTGCGGATGAAGCGTACCGGTCGCGGCTGGAATGCAAGGCTTTCGGTTAGCGGCTCCGCACCGGCTGCGGTCCGAAAACGGAATCGGGGGGGGGCGGCCCTTTCGAAACCGATCCTGCATTTGAACTTTCCGAAAAAAATCCCTACCTTCGCTCGATAAATATACGATATGGCTACCAAGAAAAACAGTTCGGCAAAAAGCCCGCAGGCTACCTCCCGTTCCAACCGTGACAGCATGCGTTGGATACTGGGCTTGCTGCTGCTTTTCGCGGGGCTTTTCCTGACGGCTTCGGTGCTGTTTTACTATTTCGACTGGCGGGCCGACATGAGCCTTGTGTCCGGTGTCGAACAGGAGGATCCCCGCCTGGCAGACCTGTCGGATGCGATCGAGAATCCCTGCGGTTACGCCGGGGCTTGGTTGGCCGAGCGTCTGGTGGGGCGTTCGTTCGGCCTGTTCGGTATCATTTTGCCCCTGATCGTCACGATGGTCGGAGTGCGGATCATCCGCCAGCGTCCGCTGCTTTTCAACCATTCGGTGCTCGGAGCTTTGTTGATTCTGATTCTGGGTTCCCTTACGTTGGGCTTCGCCTTCGGCGAGAAGTGGGCCGTTTTCGGCAGCGGGTGGGGCGGTGCCTTCGGGGTCGAGGTCGCCCGGAGGCTGACGAGCGTGATCGGCGTGCTGGGAAATATCATCCTGTTGCTGGGCGCCTGGATTCTGACGGGCGTGTTCATCAACCGCAACTTCATCAATACGGTCAATACGGCAGGCAATGCAATGGTGGACAAGGGCGGCAAGATCGTCGATCTGGTCAAACAGTCGGTCGTGAATGTCGCCGACCATCGTTCGAAATCCGGGGAGGAGAAGACCGATCCCGAGCCTGAACCCGATTCTAAACCCGAATCCGAACGGCCCCAGCCCGAACCCGTGCCTGCTCCCGTCGATGCGTCGGCCCGCACTTCCGCTGCGGATGGAGCGGCCGAGGTGACGATTCAGCGGCCTGCGCCGGTTGCGGCTCCCGTTCCCGATGAGCCGGACGAGAGTCCCTTCCTCGAAATTCCCCTTACGGAAGAGGTTCCTGCAACGGTTGCCGAGCCGGCTCCGTCCCGTTCTGCCGGACCCCGTATCGTGGGGGGCGACGATGTATTTACCGAGGTCGATCTTTCGGGAGGCGAAGCCGACGCTGCCTTTACCGCACCCCGGGAACCCGAGCAACCGCAGTATGCGTCGGAGCCCGCGCCGGTCGTGGACGGAATTACGGAATATACGCTTACGGCGGAGCCGGAAATTCCGGCCGAAGGCGTCGTGGTGACCGTTGAAGCACGCGAGGCCAAGGTCGTGGACGAGAAAAGCATCGAGAGCAGTCTCTACGACCCGTTGAAGGATCTGAACAACTACCAGCGTCCGCCCGTGACGCTGCTCGAGGATTATACGTCCGATTCGCAGGTGAGCGACGAGGAGATTTACGAGAACAAGTCCAAGATCGAACAGACGCTCAAGGATTTCGGGATTCCGATCCAGCGGATCAAAGCTACGGTGGGACCTACGGTGACGCTCTATGAGATCGTGCAGGCCCAGGGCGTCAAGATCTCCAAGATACAGGGATTGGAGAACGATATCGCCCAGAGCCTCAAGGCGCTCGGTATCCGCATCATCGCTCCGATTCCGGGCAAGGGTACCATCGGTATTGAGGTGCCGAACCGCGACAAGCAGGTCGTGTCGATGTATTCGGCCGTGCGTTCGCTGCGGTTCCAGGAGTCGAAGGCCGAACTTCCGGTGGTGATCGGTCGCACGATCCAGAACGAGAACTATGTCTTCGACCTGGCGAAGATGCCTCACCTGCTCGTGGCCGGTGCTACGGGGCAGGGTAAGTCGGTCGGTTTGAATGCCATCATCACCTCGCTGCTTTACAAGAAACACCCCTCGCAGCTCAAGTTCGTGATGATCGATCCCAAGATGGTCGAGTTCTCGCTCTATTCCAAGATCGAGAAGCACTTCCTGGCCAAGATGGAGTCCGAGGACGAAGCGATCGTCACCGACCCCCGCAAGGCGGTCTATACGCTCAACTCCCTCTGTACGGAGATGGACAACCGGCTGGAACTTTGCAAGATGGCGGGAGCCCGCAACATCGCCGAATACAACGATAAATTCACGGCGCGGCGGCTCAATCCCGAAAAGGGACACCGCTACCTGCCCTATATCGTAGTTGTGGTCGATGAGTTCGCCGACCTGATTATGACGGCCCGCGAGGTCGAAGGTCCCGTGATGCGTCTGGCGCAGAAAGCCCGTGCCATCGGTATTCACCTGATTATCGCCACGCAGCGCCCCGACGTGAAGGTCATCACGGGCGGTATCAAGGCCAATTTCCCGGCCCGTATCGCCTTCCGCGTGATGCAGATGATCGACTCGCGCACGATCATCGATCAGCCGGGCGCCAACCAGCTTATCGGCCGGGGCGACATGCTCTTCTCGAAGGACGGGGAGCTGATCCGTATCCAGTGTGCGCTGGTCGAAACCCGCGAAGTGGAGCGGATCGTGGATTTCATCGGCCGCCAACAGGGATATTCCGAAGCCTACCGGCTGCCCGATTACGTGCCGGAATCGAGTGGCGGAGAATCCTCGTCGCTGGGCAGCGAGAGCGGGGCTCCGGTGCGCTACGACACGCTGTTCGCCGACATTGCCCGTGCAGCCGTGTCGCAGGGACAGATTTCGACCTCTTCGATTCAGCGCAATTACGAGGTGGGCTTCAACCGTGCCGGTCGGATCATGATGCAGCTCGAGCGGGCCGGCATCGTCGGCCGTCAGGAGGGAGCCAAGCCGCGCGATATTCTCTTCCACGACCTGCCTTCGCTGGAGGCCCGCCTGCAGGAGTTGGGAGTATTTTGATGCGATGATCGCTCCGGACGAGGCTTGAATGTGTTTGGGTATTATGAAATAGGGATTGCCGTTGTCTTGTCGTACGAAAGCGGGGTGCGGAACACTCTTCGGATTGGTAATTCGGAATAAAAACGAGGGAGAAAACGATGAATTGGATCGTATTGTTTATCGCGGGAGTTTTCGAGGTGGCCATGACTTTCTGTTTAGGGAAGACCAAGGGGGCCCAGGGTACGGAGCTTTATCTTTGGATCGGAGGGTTCGTCCTGGCGACAGTGTTGAGTATGGGTTTGCTGGCCAAAGCCGTGCAGACGCTCCCGATCGGTACCGCGTACGCTATTTGGACCGGCGTGGGAGCTCTCGGTACGGTGTTGCTGGGGATTTTCGTCTTCGGCGAATCGGCGGGTTTCGCCCGGATTTTTTTTATCGTTACCTTGTTCGGTTCTATCGTCGGACTAAAATTGGTTTCGCATTGAATATATTGAATAAGGATGGTCGAAACATTCGTGATGTCGATTGTCGTTTTTCGGATTTTTGAATTCGACCGTTGTCGGAGCGGTTTCGGAGTACATTTGCAGATTCGGCCGATGTATTCGGGCGAAAATCGACGGAATGACGACGGTTCGGTCTATCGGAGTATAATCGGAAAAAATATCTTATGAAACGATCTGTTTTGTTGTTGGCGGCACTGTTTGCCGTGTTCTCTGTCCAGGCCGATAACCGGCCGCAGGCCGTGTTGAAGCAACTGACCGCTGCGCTCGGAGCGCTGGAGGGGTACAGCGTAGTCTTCGAGGTGCATACCGACGGGGATGTCGTGCCGGGCTATTATGAGGTGAGCGGCGACAACTACTATATGCATGTCAATGGGCAGGAGGTTTACGGCGATGCGGAGTTCCGTTACGAAATCGACCCCGATCGTAAAGAGGTGGTTATCGACCGTGTGGATCTCACGTCCCATAATCTGCTCAATAATCCCACCCGGGCGTTCGATTTCATCGACGGCGAATATGCCGCCTCGCTTTTGAGCGAGAAGGGAAGCACGGCCGTAATCCGGCTTACTCCGCTGCGTATCCAGTCGGCCGTCGGGCAGATCGACGTCGAAGTGGACACGGCCCGTTCGCTGCCGACGGCAGTGATCTACGAAATCGACGGCGACCGGGTTCGGATCGACATCCGTTCCGTCACCGTTCACGAGGCGTCGCCCCGCACTTTCGATGCGGAGAATTACGCCGGGTACGAGTGGATCGATTTCCGGTAGTGTATTTTTCCCGATCGTGCTGGCGGTCGTAAATAGGGCGTGATGTATAAAATTTGTCCGAACGGCTTTGAAATTCCCCGACACTTTGCCGGGGGATTTTTTTGATGTTGTCAAAACGGCTGAAAAGGGCTGAAAATGGTGTGTGCGGTGAAAAAACTTGCGGAAACGGGTGATTTTATTGGGTCCAAAGTTGCTTATTCGACGAATAAATGCTATTTTTGTGTGTTTATAGAATGTATTTTCGGATGTTTTCGATAAGCGGGAACCGACGAATAGACTCGTCGGACCGAGCGAAGAGAACAAAGAACGTAAGTCCGCTGTTTTCGATCGGGCGAAGAAGTAGTCCGAATGTAGAAAATAAGGGGTAAAGTTCGATGTTTTCGACCGGCGAAGGGCGGCGCGGGATGCGTTCGGGCCATGCCGGGCAGAGAAAACGAAGAGAGAAACTCAAAGAATAACATGCTGACAGAAGAAGAAAAGAATGCCGGATTGGAGGGAAAAATCATTCCCATCAATATCGAAGAGCAGATGAAGTCCGCTTACATCGACTATTCGATGTCCGTTATCGTATCGCGTGCGCTGCCGGACGTGCGGGACGGTTTGAAGCCCGTACACCGTCGTATTCTTTACGATATGAGTGCGGAACTGAACCTCTACTCCGACAAACCCACGCGTAAATCCGCCCGTATCGTCGGCGACGTGCTGGGTAAGTTCCACCCGCACGGCGACAGTTCGGTCTATGAAGCGATGGTGCGTATGGCCCAGGATTGGTCGATGCGCTACCCGCTGGTGGACGGTCAGGGTAACTTCGGTTCGATGGACGGCGATTCGCCTGCGGCGATGCGTTATACCGAGGCCCGCATGCAGAAGATCACCGATGAGGTGATGGCCGATATCGACAAGGATACGATCGATTGGACGCTCAACTTCGACGATACGATCCCCGAACCTACGGTGCTTCCGACGAAGATCCCCTTGTTGCTGGTGAACGGCGCGAGCGGTATCGCCGTCGGTATGGCGACCAATATGGCGCCGCACAATCTGGGCGAGGTGATCGATGCCTGCTGTGCTTTCGTGGACAATCCGGAGATAGCATGTGAGGAACTGCTCAAGTACGTCAAGGGCCCCGATTTCCCGACCGGAGGAATTATTTACGGCTACGAAGGGGTTCGGGAAGCGTTGCTGACAGGCCGGGGCCGTGTGGTCATGCGTGCCCGCACGGAGATCGAGCATACGGCCAGCGGCCGCGAGTGCATCGTCATCACCGAAATTCCCTATATGGTCAACAAGGCGGAGATGATCAAGAAGATCGCCGACCTTATCAACGAAAAGAAGATCGAGGGCATTTCCTATATCAACGACGAGTCCGACCGGAACGGCATGCGTATCATCGTCATCCTGAAACACGATGCCGTGGCGAGCGTGGTGCTCAATACGCTGTATAAGAATACGCCGCTGCAAACCTCGTTCGCGGTGAACAACATCGCGCTGGTGAACGGTCGTCCGATGATGCTCAATCTGCTGGATCTGGTGCAGCATTTCGTCGAGCACCGCCACGACGTGATCGTGCGGCGCACGCGCTTCGATTTGGCCAAGGCCGAGAAGAGGCTGCATATCGTGTTGGGTCTGCTCATCGCGCAGGACAACATCGACGAGATCATCCACATCATCCGGGCAGCCAAGAACCCCGACTTGGCCAAGCAGGCCATGATGGAGCGCTTCAGCTTGAGCGACGCACAGGCTTCGGCCATTATCGAGATGCGTCTACGCGCTCTGACGGGACTCGAACACGACAAGCTGGTTGCCGAGCGCAACGAGCTGGAGGCGCAGATCGCTTATTTCAACGATGTGCTGGGCAGCCGCGAATTGCAGATGAAGATCGTTAAGGACGAATTGTTGGAGGTGAAGGCCAAATACGGCGACGAACGGCGCTCGGAGATCGTTTACGCTTCCGAAGAGTTCAACCCGGAGGATTTCTACGCCGACGACGAGATGGTCATCACCATTTCGCACCTGGGCTATATCAAACGTACGCCGCTGGCCGAATACCGTACCCAGAACCGGGGCGGCGTCGGCGCCAAGGGCAGCGCGACGCGCGACGAGGATTTCATCGAGCATATCTATATGGCCACGATGCACAATACGATGCTCTTCTTCACGGAGAAAGGCCGTTGCTATTGGCTCAAGGTTTACGAGATTCCCGAAGGGACGCGCTCCTCGAAAGGACGGGCGATTCAGAACGTCATCCAGATCGAGCCGGACGACAAGGTGCGTGCCTATATCAACGTGAAGCGTCTGGACGATGCGGAATACGTGAACAACAACTATATCATCATGTGTACCAAGGACGGCACGATCAAGAAGACCAAACTGGAAGCGTACTCGCGTCCCCGTCAGAACGGCGTCAATGCCATCGTGATCCGCGAGGGCGACCAGTTGATCGAGGCCAAACTCACCAGCGGCAGCGCCGAGGTAATGATCGCGGCCCGGGAAGGCAAGGCGATCCGCTTCAACGAGAACACGGTGCGTCCGATCGGACGTGTCGGGGCCGGTGTGCGCGGTATTTCGCTCGACGAAGGCGACGAGGTGGTCGGCATGATCTGCATCGAACCCAATAGCTCGCAGGACGTGCTGGTACTCAGCGAGAACGGTTACGGCAAGCGTACCGATCTGGACGAATACCGCATTACCAACCGCGGCGGCAAGGGTGTGAAGACGATCAACATTACGGAAAAAACCGGCAAGCTGATTTCGATCCAGGCTGTGACCGACGAGAACGACCTGATGATTATTAACCGTTCGGGGCTGACGATCCGTACGGCGGTAGATCAGATCCGTGTGGCGGGACGTGCTACGCAGGGCGTGCGTATCATCAACCTGCGTGAGGGAGATGCCATCGCTTCGGTAATTGCCGTTCCCGCCAACGAAGAGGAGGAGCCGGCGGTCCTCGATGGGGCGGGCGCTCCGGAATCCGAGTCCGAAGAGAACGTTAGTAAAGAACAATAGAAGATAATACCTATAAATTAAAAACCCCGTTCATTATGAAAAAACTTATTTTGGCCCTGGCCGCCGTTGCCTTGTTGGGAACTGCTGCCCAGGCACAGAAAATCAACAAGGAGGCCTTGTTGCAGAAGATCGAAAAGAACGAAACGGCGAGTGCCGATGCGAAGAAGGGAGCGAAAGCCGCTACCTGGCTCAATTTGGGTAAGAGCTATGTCGAGGCCATACTCGCTCCTACCAAAGACCTCTATGTCGGAGAACTCGGCCTGCAGCTGGATATGACATTCGGCAGCCCGAAGTCGATCGACGAAGTGACGATCAACGGGATGTCGGTGGCCGCACAGAATTACGATTATTTGACCGTTTATGTTTCCAATGGACAGGTCATCGGCTGGAAGGAGATAGAACCTGTAAAGGAAGGTGCTATCGATAAGGCGATCGCTGCTTTGAACAAGGCTTACGAACTCGATTCCAAGCAGGGTCCGAAAGTCAAGGAGCAGCTTATGGCGATCAGCAACTACTGTTCGCAATTGGGCGATGCTTGCAATAATATCGGTGAATACAAACTCGGTTCGGAGGCTTTCGAAACCGCTTTCCGCGCGGAGATGAGTCCGGCTTGCGGTACTCCCGACGCTTCGCGCCTTTACTATGCGGGCTATCTGGCCGCTGCTGCCGGCGAGAAGGACGCTGCTGAATATGCTCGCGGCGTGGAATTGTTGAATAAGGCGCTTGAAATGGGATATACGGATGACAACGGTATGATCTATTACTACCTGTTCCATAATTATTATGGCCAGCGTGAGGCGGACCGTGCCAATGTCCTGAAAGCCAAAGACGCCCTGATGACCGGTATTACTAAATTCCCGAAGAATCAGGATATTCTCAAGAGTTTGATTATGTTGTATTCGATGGAAGAGGGATTGGGCGATTCGTCGGAACTGGTTACGATGCTCGACGATGCGATTGCCGGTGATCCCCAGAACATCGAACTGTGGTTCAGCCGTGCCCAGATCTTCGTTTCGTTGGAGGATTACGATGAGGCGATTGCCTCCCTGGAGAAGGCGATCGAACTGAATCCTCAGTCTTATGAAGCGCAGTTCTTTACGGGTTACTACATCATTATGAAGGCCGATGCACTGAATCAGGAGGCCAATGAGAAAGAATATACCAATGCGGGCGAGTATGAAGCCGACCAGAAGGAGATTCTTTCGATCTATTCGCAGGCTGTTCCCTATCTGGAAGTTGCCCATGAGATTATGCCGCAAAATCCCGATCCCGTACAGCTGCTCAAGACTCTTTGCTATCGTCTGCGCGACGAACCCGGCATGATGGAGAAATACGAGAAATACAACGAGCTTTACAAACAGATGTAATTCGAACGTTGGTTTCCAAATAAAGCCCGGAGCAAGACGCTCCGGGCTTTTTGTTTTTCAACCGATCACTTTGTTTACAGACACGTTTGTTCCCTGTACCGAAATGGCGGCAGCGGTGCGAAGAGGAAAGTTCCGTATAATCTTTTCGTTACTGTTGAAAAATTTATTGCAGTACGGTGTATGCAGTAGTTGAAGAGGAAGGGATCTGCCGGACGAAGAACCCCGGTTATTTGGATCGGCGGAGAGGAAGGGCCGTCCTTTGCAGGGCGAAGATACGTCGGGAAATTTATGCCGCAGCTTTTCGATAGATGAGCCGCAGGCGCCGGGTCATCAGGAGTTGCAGCGTGCCGCGCAGGAACATATAGAGCGTGAAGGCCAGCCAAAGGGCGTTGTTTCCGATGACGGGATAGAGCGAGTAGAAGATACCGAAATAGGCGACGGTCGAGAGCAGCATCGAATTGCGCATCACTTTGGTTTCGGTCGCACCCACCATGATACCGTCCATGATGAAGGGCATGGCGCTGGCCAGCGGGATGAGGATGATCCAGACGATGTAATTACCCGCCGTCGAAACGACCTGTGCTGCGTCCGGAGTTCCGGCCTTGATGAAAATGCCTAACAGGTCGCGCCACCAGATGAGGTATATGCCGACGAACAGCACCGAGATCAGTGTGCCCCAGCCCAGACAACGTCCCAGGCAGCGACGCAGCGATTGTTCGTCCCGGGCTCCGATGAAGCGTCCCGTGAGGGCTTCGGCGGCATAGGCGAAGCCGTCGTTCATGTAGGAGAAAAGGGTGAATATCTGGAGCAGAAGCGTATTGACCGTCAGCAGGATCGGGTCCTCCATACGGGCCGATGCCGCCGTGAAGAAGGTATATACGGCTACGATACAGAGCGTACGGACGATGATGTCGCGGTTGATGAGGAAAAATTTCCGCACCGGTTCCCAGTCCACCACTTCACGCCACGTAAACCGTGTGAGAATTTTGCGGTATCGCAGGATAAGCAGCAGGACCGCCAGCAGGACCCCCGTATTTTGGGCCACGACCGAGCCATAGGCGATGCCCGTGATGCCCATGCCGTGTCCGAATACGAGCCACAGGCTCGTGGAAACGTGTACGATATTCACCGTGACGGCGATACACATCGGGATCACGGCATTCTGCATGCCTGTGTACCAGCCGTTGAATCCGAAGAGCATGATACCGGCGGGTACCGCCCAGATGCGGGCGTAGAAATAGTCGTGTACGATTTCGTTGCCGTTCATGGCCCATAGTGCCAGTCGCCCCAGAGGGTTTTGGAAGCAAATAACCAGCAGGCCGAGGATCGCTGCGACCAGGATGCCCCGGACGAGCATGTTGGTGCATTCGTGGAAATTTCCTGCACCGAAAGCCTGCGCCGTGAGTCCGCTGGTACCCATGCGCACGAAGCTGCAGTTCCAGTAGATGAAGTTGAAGATGGATACGCCGATGGCGAGTGCCCCGATCGTCGCTGCGGAGTTGTCCAGGTGTCCTGCGACGGCGGAACTCACGATACCCATAAGGGGGACCGTGATGTTGGAGATGATGTTCGGAACGGCTAATCGGAGGATTTCTCGGTTCATGTCCTGGGTTTTGATGCGCAAATATACGGCTTTTACGGGTAAGGGGAAATATTTTGGCACGGTATTTCGATCGGATTTCCGCAGGGATAATCCTCTTTTTCCGGAAAATAGCGGCTGTCGGTGCCGTTATCCCGAAAATTCGATTACCTTTGCTGCCTGCACCGGTATTTTCGGCCGGTGCGGAATGCCGGGGTTTTCCCTGTTATGCAGGGGAAATCGAGTGAAATTGCCGATTTGGGACCTGGCGTCGTAAAACGCCGTAGCGTGAGTTTTGCGGGTTCCATCGACGATTGCGATTTCCGGGAATACGACTTATTAAATTCGCAAAACTCACAGAATCGATTATGAAAGATTTCAAAAACGACTCGGATACGACGTTGGCCCGCTTCGGGCGCGATAAGCGGGCGCGTATTTCCTCTGCGGAGCGTATCGAGCGTCGCCCGCGTTTGCAGCGTGATGCCGCCGATTCGGAGCACTCTTCGGACAGCCGTCCGCGCGCATCTTACAACCCTAATTTTACGAGCGACAACCGTCCCGTGCGGGAAGACCGTGCGCACCGTGACGATTCCCGTCGTTTCGGGAACCGGTCGTTCGGTTCGGACGACCGACGTAGGAACGATGCTGCAGATCGGGAGTTCAAGCCTCGTTTTTCGGAGCGGAAAGACGGGTACGCTTCCCGCCCGTACGAGGATAACAAACCGGGCGGTTTCAAGAAGTTCGGCAAACCTTACGGTGAGCAGAAGGAGGGGCGCGACCGGTCATTCGGCGATCGGAAATCCGGCGGTTATAGCCGTTCGGACAAACCTTACGGCGAATGTCGGTACGACGACCGCAAACAGGACGGTTACAAGACATTCGATAAGCCTTACGGTGAACGCCGTTCCGACGATCGGAAATCCGGTGGGTTCCGGGGCGGCGACCGCTCGTTCGGCCGCCGGGACGATAAGTTCCGAAGTTATCCCAGATACAATCCCAACAAACCAACGGGCGAGATACGCCTGAACCGTTTCATCGCCCAGTCGGGGATCTGTTCGCGCCGCGAAGCGGACGATTTCATCCAGGCGGGGCTGGTGACCGTCAATGGGGTGGTCGTGACGACGCTGGGAACGAAAGTCCAGCCTACGGACGAGGTGAAATTCAACGACAGCCGTGTCGAGGGCGAGAAGAAGGTCTATCTGGTGCTCAACAAGCCCAAGGGTTACGTGACTTCGCTCGACGATCCCCACGCCGACAAGACGGTCATGGAGCTGGTGAAGGACGCCTGTACGGAGCGTATCTATCCTGTGGGACGCCTCGATAAGAATAGTGTCGGGCTGTTGCTTTTCACCAACGACGGCGATCTGACCCGCCAACTCACGCACCCTTCGTTCCAGAAGAAGAAGATTTACCAGGTGTCGTTGGACAAGCCCCTCACCAAAGCGGATATGGAGCAGATCGCTCAAGGCATTACGCTGGAGGACGGCGAGATCTATGCCGATGAGATCGCCTATGTCAAGGAGGACAAGACGGAGGTGGGGATCGAGATCCATTCGGGCCGCAACCGCATCGTGCGCCGTATTTTCGAGCATCTGGGTTATGCGGTCAAGAAACTTGACCGTGTTTACTACGCCGGGCTTTCGAAGAAAAATCTCAAGCGGGGACAGTGGCGCTTCCTGACCCGCGAGGAGGTGCAGCGCCTCAAGTCGGGGCAGTATGAATAGGAGTGATGCCCAAGCGATGTATAAAGAAAGCCGAAATCCAAAGATTTCGGCTTTCTTGTCTGATGTTTCATCGAGGATTTCCGTTCTGATCCGTCGGATCAGTGGGTCGCCCGGTACCAGGCGGTCTGTCCCCATTCCGGGGCGAATCGTTCGCACGGGGCGCTGGTCGTTACGCCGGAATATTTTCCGTTTTCGATCGTATGCATCCCGTTCGGAGCGTCGCCCAATCCATATACCGAGTAGAACGAAGGCGTATGCAGCCGGCTTTCCGTCGGGAAGGTCTTTCCCATTTGCGCCCTGAAGTTATCGAGCAGCGGATCCTTTTCGTCGCAGATCGCCTCGATGTATCCCTGCAAGTCGTAGAATACATGCTCGTCGAGCCCTTCGTAGGTTTGCAGCGATGCCCGGTCGTACGTTTGCCCCGGATACTTCGTTTCGATCTCCTTGACGATAGCCGCCAGCGGCTCCAGTTCGCCGGTGACCGTCAGGGCGATGCAGCCCGATTTCGTGGTCGCGCGGTTCATGTAGTAGTCATGGTATTCGCTGCAGACTCCCGGCAGGTCGTAACTTGTGCCTGCATCGGCGAGCAGGTGCGGCAGAATATCGGTGTAGTTGAAACCGGCGGCCATCACTTCACACGGTGAAGCGATGATGCGATCGGCACAACCGCGAAGATCGTACAATGCCTCGATCGAAGACATGAAGCAGGCGTCGAAGAGAAGGTAGTCGAAATGCAGCCCCGTGTTGTCGAAGGCCGCTGCCAGTTGCGGAATTTCAGCCCGCTTGCCGGAATCGCCCATCCAGCGGGTCGGCAGGGCATCCGGCATCGGGCTCCAGAAATCCTGGAATGCGGAGAACCGGATGGCATTGACCGACGTACCGTCCGGGACCCAACCCAGCCCGTGTCCGCCGAGGATCAGACCGTATCGACGTGCCGGAGCCTGTTCGGCCATGTAGGAGATAACTTCGGTGATCGTACCTCCGTCCATCGAGTTGAAGTCGGCGTCCGCCCAGCGGCGCAGGGTATCGACCTTGCAGTGTTCGTACGAAAACTGTGCTCCGGGTACGTAATCGTCGTTGCGGGGCGTATAATAGAGTTCCAATACCATCGAAAGGCCTCTTTGGGGCTGGATGAAAACCAGTACGCGACTGTTGTGGAGTATGTTCCGGTCGATGGCGTTCATCGCGTCATCGACGTTTTTCCTGAAGTAAGACCCCAGGTTGGTTCCCGTCAGATAGAACATAATGGTCTGGTCCGCCGTTTCGGGGACCGGCGGGCGGGGAGTGACCCCTTCGTCCTTGGTGCATCCCGTGAAGAGGGTCGCCGCGAGTGCAAGGACAAGCACTATATGATGTAATTTTTTCATTTGAATCTCGTTCGGGGTGTTTCGTGCCCGTTTTGTGAAGGTTAGAAATACTCCCCCCCCCGCGTAGAGAGGAGGGTGCCTTTGCAGGATGATTCGGAGAAAAGAGTTGTTTTCATCTTATACTTTTATAATAAATTAGGCCGTTGAATTATGCCGGGGCTTCAAGAGCGGTTTTCGTTATTTGTATTCTCTCGGACGCAGGTTGTTGAATTGCCAGGTTCGGGGCCGTTTGAATACGTAGTCGTCGGGTTTGTTCCGGTAGATGCGGCTGTAATCGAAGTAATATCCCTTGATCCGCCCCTCTTCGGTCCGTACCGGCTCGAGCAGGGGGACGTATTCCACCGAGCGGCTGACGACGCGTGCTTTGCCGTAGTGACGGTCGTGTGCGGCCAGCAGATCGAGAGCATGTCCGAACATCAGGATATGCCAGGCGCTCCCTTCCTTGAGGCCGTTGCCGGAATCCTCGATCGTCGCCAGGATGGAGTTCATCCGGTTGTAGTTGATCTGTTCGTTCTTCGAGTCGCCGAGCGCTCCGTAAGCGAATGCCAGCAGGTTCAGCAGTTTGGGGCTGAACGGATCCTGCACCAAGGCATCGTTCACCGCTGCGATCAGTTTCTCGAGGCTTTCGTGCGTCGGATTCTCGAAATCGACCGTTTGGGCGATCAGTATGGCTTTGTCCATGTCCGAATTGGCATTCAAAGGCTTGTAGGCGTCCTGATAGGCATATCCGTAGTAGAGGTAGTGGTAGTCCTCCTCGGTCATCGAGTCGTCGCCCGACTGATACCGCAGCATCAGGTTCGGGTAGTAGTAGGGGGATTCGGAATCCAGCGTCTGCCGGATAATATCCTCTTCGACAGGTATTTTGGCCGTTGCCATCAGAGGCAGAAACAGCAGCAGGACAAGCAATTTTCTCATAGCCTTTTGTGTGCGGCGGTTCAGTGTGCGAATACGGTGCGGAACCCGTTTCGTGCCGCATTGTTATATAAACGTGCGATCAATTCAAATCGTATTTGGCGATCAGTTCTTTGAAGCGGGCTTCGAGCTGCGGGGTTCCGGGAACGAGGGGCAGCCGCAGCGTGTTGCCGATGAGTCCCAGTACCGACATGGCGCATTTCACGCCCGTCGGGTTGCCTTCGGCGAAGAGGGCGGTCACGGCCTCCTCCAGACATTCGTAAGCCTTGTGTGCTCCTTCGAAGTCGCCCTTCTTTGCCAGGTCGATGCAAGTCATCATCTTGCGCGGGAAGGCATTGACCGCTACCGAGATCACGCCGTCGGCGCCCCGGCTCATCAGGTCGAGCGTCAGGGCGTCATCTCCCGAGAGCACCAGAAAATCCCTGCTCCGCCAGTCGAGTATCTCCTGAATCTGGTCGATCTTGCCCGAAGCCTCCTTGATGCCGATGACATTCGGGAAGTCGCCCGCAATGCGGATCGTGGTCGCTGCGGTCATATTGACCCCCGTACGGCCGGGAACGTTGTAGAGAATGATCGGCAGGGGCGAATGTTCCGATACGGTTTTGAAGTGCTGGTACAACCCCTCCTGCGACGGTTTGTTGTAGTAGGGTGTGACGCTCAGGATCGCATCCGCCCCCCGCAGGTCGAATTCGCGCAACTGGTCGAGCACTTCCGAGGTCGAGTTGCCGCCTACGCCGATCACCAGCGGCACGCGCCCTGCGATGTGGTTTTTGATGAACATGGCGACCACGGCCCGTTCGTGCAGGTAGAGGGTCGGGGTTTCTGCCGTCGTGCCGAGTGCGACGATGAAATCCACACCGCCGTCGATGATGTAGTCGATCGTGCGGGCCAAAGCCGGATAATCCACCCGTCCGTCGGGTGTGAAAGGGGTGGGGATGGCTGCGCCGGCGCCGCTGAGTTTGTGTCGTGTCATATCGTTGATAATGTTATATTTGATAATTATATCCTTGAACGCTTCCGAGGCTTCGTCCTGTTTTTCGAATCCGTTCGCGGCCGTTCGTGGCCGCTGTCTGCGTATTTGCATCCCGTTTCCTTTGAATTTCCTTTTCGGAAGGAGTCGGAAACTGCCCGGCCGGAGCCTGGCGAGCGTAGGAGCGAGAAAGGAGTTCGTTCGTATTATTCTGATTTTTTACATCATTATTTTCGGTGTCAGGGCATGCGCCCGAAATAATATTGTGCGTTTTCTCGGCCCGGGGAGTGCCGTTTCCCGCCTAAAACAGCGACCCCTGTTCCGTGTTGCCGCCGTCGGTTTTGTCGGTCGTTTCCTGAGCCGACGGGGGTGCCGCAGACGTGTTCCCGTCCGAAGCGTTCTCTGTCACGGGCAGCGTTCCGCCGGAAGCGATCATCGCCAGCAGTTCCTCTTCGGAGATGAGACGTACGCCCAGTTTGGTCGCCTTTTGGAGTTTCGCCGGTCCGATCTTTTCTCCTGCGACCAAAAAATCGACGTTGGCCGATACCGCCGCGAGGTTTTTACCGCCGTGCGCTTCGATCAGTTCCTTCAGTTCGTCGCGGCTGTGACCGGAGAATCTGCCCGTGATGACGAAATTTTTGCCCGCCAGACTTTCCGATTCGAGGGCTTTGTGCGCGGCTTCGGTTTGCAGCCCCGCTTTGCGCAGCCGCTCGATGATCCGCAGGTTCTCCGCGTCGGCGAAGTAGTCGATGATGGCATCGGCGATCTTGCCGCCCACCTCGTCGGCTTCGATCAACTCTTCGCGCGTGGCGTGCATCACGGCATCCAACGTGCGGAAGTGTGCCGCCAGGTATTTGGCCGTGGTTTCCCCGACGAATCGGATGCCCAGGGCGAACAATACCCGCTGAAAAGGAACCTCGACCGAGCCCCGGATGCTCCGGATGATGTTCTCGGCTGATTTTTCGCCCAGCCGGGGCAGACAGGCGAGCTGTTCGGCCCGCAGGTCGTACAGGTCGGCGATGTCGTGCAGCAGTCCGTTTTCGAAGAGCAGTTCGACGGTCTCTTCGCCCAATCCCTCGATGTCCATCGCCTTGCGGCGGATAAAGTGGATGATGCGGCCCAGTATCTGAGGCCGGCAGTGGCTCTGATTGGGACAGTAGTGCTTGCTTTCGCCCTCGTATTTCACCAGCGGAGTGCCGCATTCCGGACAGCGGGTGATGTACTGGAAGGGACGGCTGTCCGCCGGACGGGCCGCAAGATCGACGCCCGTGATCTTGGGGATGATCTCGCCGCCTTTTTCGACATATACCATATCGCCTACGCGAATGTCCAGCAGGGCGATCTGTTCGGCGTTGTGCAGCGTGGCCCGCTTGACGGTCGTTCCGGCCAACTGCACCGGATCGAGGTTGGCGACGGGGGTGATGGCTCCGGTGCGTCCCACTTGGAAATCGACGCTTTCGAGCCGCGTGAGCGCTTGTTCGGCCTTGAACTTGAAAGCCACGGCCCATCGGGGCGCCTTGGCCGTGAAGCCCAGCTCGCGCCGCAGGGTGTAACTATTGACCTTGATGACCACGCCGTCCGTAGCGAACGGCAGTTTCCTGCGCTCTTCGTCCCAGAAGGCGATGTAGTCGTCGATCTCCGCCTGGCTGCGGCAGATCCGCATCTTGTCCGATACGTTGAATCCCCATTCGCTGGCTTTCCGCATACACTCCCAATGGGTCGTGCAGGGCAGGTCGTCGCCAGCCAGTTGGTAGAGCGTGCAGTCCAGCCCCCGCTGGGCGACTACGGCCGAGGATTGCTGCTTGAGCGTGCCCGCTGCGGCATTGCGCGGATTGGCCAGCAGCGGTTCGCCGTTCTCCTCGCGTTCGCGGTTGAGGCGGTCGAACGAGGCATAGGGCATCAGCACTTCGCCCCGTATTTCGAAGAAATCGGGGTAGTCGCCCCCTTGCAGGTGCAGCGGAATGGTGCGAATCGTGCGGATATTGGCCGTTACGTCATCGCCCCGTGTGCCGTCGCCCCGCGTCACGGCACGGAGCAAAGCTCCGTGTTCGTAGGTGAGCGAGATGGCCGTGCCGTCGAATTTGAGCTCGCAGACGAACTCCGTCTGTCCGAGCTCTTTCTCGATGCGTCCGATGAATTCGTGCAGCTCGTCGAGCGAATAGGTATTGCCCAGCGAAAGCATCGGAAAGCGATGTTCGACGCTTTGGAATTCGGTTGTGAGATCGCTGCCGACGCGGGCCGTCGGGGAGTTCGGGTCGGCGTATTCCGGATGTGCCGCCTCCAGCTCCTGCAGTTCGCGCATCAGGACGTCGAATTCCCGATCGGATATTTCCGGACTGTTTTCGACGTAGTATTTATGGTTGTGGTAGTCGAGTGTGCGACGTAATTCTTCTATTTTTTCGCGTATCATACCTTTGTTATTCCGTACGTAAAAGTACATAATTTGTGCGGAAAGACCGCAAAAAATAAAAAAAATGCAAAAAAAAATTCGACCTTGATTCCGATCGCCAAATTTTGTTTATACTTGCACAAAATTTTCAGACGTTTCCGGTTCGCGGAGACGGCGACGCCCTTTTTCGGGCTTCGCCGGACGCAGGAAAACGACGGATGAAACTCCACACGATCGACCGGCGACGGCAGGTACGGAATCCTGCCGGGCTTGGATATGACAAAGAAAATTCCGCATTTTCGACAAGTGGGAACGGAGCGGAGGAACCCGCTCTGCCGAACGAAACGACTATTGAAAACGAACATCGAAATATGGCAAACTCTACAACACCGAAAAAACGCCTTGTCGCCAGCTTCCGTAATCTGCCTTCGGAACTTCAGGAGGCAATAAAGCAAAAATATCCCCTCGGATTCTCCGAGGCGATGATGCGCATCGACAAACCTAACGGAGAGTTTTTTTACGCTGTGCCTTTCGAAACGGACGAGATCAATTATCTGGTGAAGATTGACGTGAAGATCGACGACCGTGCGGACGATGACGAAGATAAGGACTATTACGACGACGATATCAAAGGCGCCGACGATTTGCAGGACGACGACAATTCGGGCGACGACGAGGACCGGGACGACATGTAGTTTTCGGAACGGAAATTGTTTTCCCATTCATCAATAATATTATTATCGGGGATATTCGGACATTTTTCGAAAGGTGGGGCGGACCGAATTTATTCGAGGTCCGGTGTGTTCGGAGCCTGGATGACATTCGGTTCTGACGAGCGCGGTTCCACCCTGGCGGGTGCGAAAGACGGCGGAAAGGTCGATCTTTCCGCTCCTCCGGCCGAGCCGAATGTTTCCGGACGACCCGATATGGAAAACGATCGCTGAAAATGAATCCTTTCATCCGAAAAATAGGTTTTGGAGTTCTGCTTGCGACTCTCTTCCTGCCGCTGCACTCCTGCGGGCTGGGAGAGGATTCGCGCGATGAAGATAACCGGTACGTTTATCTTCGGTTTGCGGATCCGGCCTTCGAAGCATACTGTTTGGAGCATTGGGATCTGAACGGCGACGGTCGTATTTCCCGTTATGAGGCCCAGCGGGTCTGGGATATGGACTGTTCGTCGCTCGGGGTCAAGACGCTGGCGGGGATTGAGGAATTCACGGCTCTGCGCAAGCTCGATTGCAGTGGCAACGAGATCGTCGCGCTCGACGTGCGCAAATGTATTTTCATGGAGCAGCTGAATTGCAGCGGAAATGCGCTTATCAGTCTTGACATCAAAGGATTGCGCTTTCTAAACCGGCTCGATTGCAGCAATAACGACCTGACTTATATCAATTTGGCTACCAATGCGGCTTTGGAGAATCTCTGGTGTGGCGGCAACCGCTTCGCATCGCTCGACATCAGCCATTGTGCTACGGACATGATCCGTGTCGATACGGTCCCTAACGAGAGCCTTTCGGTGCTCTACAAACGGGCGGGACAGCGTATCCTGAACCTGAACGTGGACGGCGGTACGAAAGTGGAGGATTTGTAGCTCGGAATATTCTGACGGTTAAACCATAAGCAAGTGTCTTCGAAGGGGACACTTGTTTTTTGTGTCGGAATTTTGAGATTTCGACAGCCCCGAAGGGGTTTTTAACGAAAAATTAGTACCTTTGAAGGCAAAATCGTTTTTTTGCGATTAAATTTTTCAAAAAGATCATGAATAAAGTTGACGTCATACTCGGCCTGCAGTGGGGCGATGAGGGCAAAGGCAAGGTTGTCGATGTGCTGACTCCCCGTTATCAGGCGGTTGCGCGTTTTCAAGGCGGTCCCAATGCGGGCCATACGCTGGAATTCAACGGCGAAAAGTACGTCCTGCGCTCGATTCCTTCGGGCATATTTCAGGGCGGTAAAACCAACATCATCGGCAACGGGGTGGTCCTCGACCCGATTCTTTTCCGCGAGGAGGCTACGGCGCTGGCCAAGAGCGGCCACGACCTGAAGGGGCGTTTGCAAATTTCCAAGAAGGCCCACCTGATCCTGCCGACTCACCGGATGCTCGACGCCGCGCAGGAGGCGGCCAAAGGCAGCGCCCGTATCGGTACGACCGGCAAGGGGATCGGCCCGACCTATACGGACAAGGTAAGCCGTACGGGTATGCGTGTCGGCGACGTGCTGGGTCCTGAATTCCGGGCCGTTTACGACCGGGTGAAAGCCCGTCACGAGGCGACGCTCCGCAGTCTGGGATATGTTTACGATATCGCGGAACTCGAGCGCCAGTGGTTCGATGCGGTCGAGTATCTCAAGGAGTTCCGGTTGATCGACAGTGAATACGAAATCAACCGGCTGCTCGCCGAAGGGCAGCCCGTCCTGGCCGAAGGGGCCCAGGGTACGCTGCTGGACATCGATTTCGGCTCCTATCCTTTCGTCACCTCCTCCAATACGGTTTGTGCCGGTGCCTGCACGGGTCTCGGCATCGCTCCTTCGCGTATCGGCGAGGTGTTCGGTATCTTCAAGGCTTATTGTACCCGCGTGGGGGCTGGGCCGTTCCCGACCGAGCTGTTCGATGAAACGGGCGCCCGTCTGCGGGATCTGGGCCATGAATACGGAGCCGTTACGGGGCGCGAACGCCGCTGCGGTTGGCTGGATATGGTGGCGCTCAAGTACGCCATTATGATCGACGGGGTGACGCAGTTGATTATGATGAAGAGCGACGTGATGAACGATTTCGACACGATCCGTGTGGCTACGGCCTACGAGATCGGCGGTGAGCGTACGGACCGTTTCCCTTATGCAGTAGATGCTCCGATCGTGCCTGTTTATAAAGAGTTCAAGGGGTGGAAATGCGATCTTCGCAAATTCCGCCGCTACGAGGATTTCCCGGCCGAATTCAAGGCTTATGTGGAGTTCATCGAGTGGGAAACGGGCGTGCCCGTGCGGATTATTTCGGTAGGCCCCGACCGCGATGAAACGATCGTGCGGTAAATACAGATACGAGTAAAATTTATTCATTTAAAATAGTACAAATGAAAAAACAGTTGAAAATTGTTGTCCTGGCAAAGCAGGTTCCCGATACCCGCAACGTGGGTAAGGATGCCATGACCCCCGAAGGGACGGTCAACCGCGCTGCGCTGCCTGCAATCTTCAATCCCGAAGATTTGAATGCACTCGAGGCTGCCCTGTTTCTCAAGGACGAAACGGAAGGCAGTACGGTACATATCCTGACCATGGGTCCTCCGCGTGCCGCCGACATCATCCGCGACGCCATTTTCCGGGGGGCCGACGGAGGTTATCTGCTGACCGACCGTAAATTCGCCGGCTCGGATACGCTGGCTACTTCATACGCTCTTTCGTGTGCGCTGCGCAAGATTCAGCCCGACGTGATCGTCGCAGGCCGCCAGGCCATCGACGGCGATACGGCCCAGGTAGGTCCGCAGGTGGCCGAAAAGCTCGGTTTGCCGCAGGTGACCTATGCCGAGGAGATTCTCGAGATCAAAGATAAGTCGCTGGTCATCAAACGTCGCCTGGAGCACGGAACCGAAGTGGTCGAATGTCCGATTCCCGCCGTGGTGACCGTAAATGCTTCGGCTGCCGAGTGCCGCCCGAAGAACGCCCGCCGCGTGATGAAGTTCAAGAATGCCATGACGGCCTCCGAGATCGCTGCGGAACCGACGTCGGAAGCTGCCAAGATGGCCGCGTCGAAGCCCTACCTGCAGATTTTCGAGTGGAGTGCCGCCGATGTCGATCCGGACGATAACCAGTTGGGCCTGACCGGTTCCCCGACGAAGGTGAAGAAGATCGAGAATGTGGTGTTCCAGGCCAAGGAAGCCAAGAAACTGACTGCCGACGACAAGCAGATCGAGGAATTGATGGTTGAACTTATCGCGAGCCACACGCTCGGTTAATCAGGGAGGAAACGAGATATGAATAATGTATTTGTATATATAGAACTCGAAAACGGGGTACCTGCGGACGTGAGTCTGGAGTTGCTGACCAAAGGCCGTGAGCTGGCCACGACGCTCGGCGTGAAGCTCGAAGCCGTCGTACTGGGTCATAATCTGGGCGACATCGCTCAGGAGTTGGCCAAATACGGCGCCGATACCGTGTGGACGGCCGACGACAAGGAGTTCGCTCCGTTCCGCACGTTGCCCCATACGGCTGTGATGTGCGGTCTGATCGAGCAGGAGAAGCCCCAGATCGCCCTTTTCGGTGCGACTTCCATCGGCCGCGATTTCGCTCCGCGCGTATCGTCGGCGCTGTTCAGTGGTCTGACGGCCGACTGTACGCAACTGGTGATCGGCGACCATAAGGACGCGAAAACCGGTACGGAGTATGAGAATCTGTTGTACCAGATTCGCCCGGCCTTCGGCGGCAACATCATTGCGACGATCGTGAACCCCGACCACCGTCCCCAGATGGCGACCGTCCGCGAGGGCGTGATGCGCAAGGAGTACGCAGCCAAACCGGGTGCCGGCGAGGTGAAGCCGATCGACTGGAAGAAGTTCCTGAAAGAGAGCGACCTGGTGGTCAAGATCCTCGACCGCCAGATCGAAGAACGCAAGATCAATATCAAAGGCGCGAGCGTGGTGGTTGCCGGCGGTTACGGCGTAGGCTCGAAGGAGAATTTCAAGCTGATTTACGAACTGGCTGAGGTGCTGGGCGGCGAAGTCGGCGCGAGCCGTGCTGCGGTGGACGCAGGTTTCACGGAGCATGCCCGCCAGATCGGTCAGACGGGCGTTACGATCCGTCCCAAACTCTACATCGCGTGCGGTATTTCGGGCCAGATCCAGCATACGGCCGGTATGGACCAGTCGTCGATGATCATCTCGATCAACACCGATCCCGATGCGCCGATCAACAAGATCGCCGACTTTGCGATCACGGGCGACCTGAACGAGGTGATCCCGAAAATGATTAAGTATTACAAACAAAACTCGAAGTAATGGCTAATTTCTTTTTAGATAATAAGGATTTGCAGTTCCACCTTCAGCATCCGCTGATGCGCAAGATCGTGGCGCTGAAAGAGCGTAACTATACGCTGAAAGACCACCACGAGCTTGCTCCGCAGAATTTTGAGGACGCGATGGACAACTACCGCCGCGTGCTGGAGATCGCCGGCGAAGTGTGCGGCGAGGTGATCGCCCCCAATGCCGAGGGCGTCGATCACGAAGGTCCCAGAGTCGAGAACGACCATGTCGTTTACGCCGAGGGTACGGCCCGCAACATCGACGCCATTACCAAGGCCGGCTTGAGCGGCATGACCCTGCCTTACGAGTACGACGGCCTGAATTTCCCGCTGGTCTGCTTCGTCGTCGCCAACGAAATGGTGGCACGCGGCGATGCCGGTTTCGAGAATATCTGGGGTTTGCAGGACTGTGCCGAAACGCTCAATGAATTCGCTTCGGAAGAGCTTAAGCGGATGTTCCTGCCCCGTGTTTCTGCGGGCGAGACCTGCGCGATGGACCTTACCGAGCCGGATGCAGGTTCGGACTTGGGTGCCGTGATGCTCAAGGCCACTTACGACGAGAAGAGCGGCCGTTGGCTGCTGAACGGCGTGAAGCGCTTCATCACCAACGGCGACGGTCATATTTCGCTGGTGCTGGCCCGCACCGAAGAGGGAACTTCGGACGCACGCGGTCTTTCGATGCTCGTGCACGACAAGCGTGACGGCGGCGTCAAGGTGCGCCGTATCGAGAACAAACTCGGTATCAAGGGTTCGCCCACCTGCGAGCTGGTCTTCACCAACGCTCCGGCCCGTCTGGTCGGCGACCGTAAGATGGGTCTGATCAAATACGTGATGTCGCTCATGAACGCTGCCCGTCTGGGTATCGGCGCACAGTCGGTAGGCCTTTGCGAGGCCGCTTACCGCGAGGCGCTCAAGTATGCGCAGGAGCGTGCCCAGTTCGGCAAGCCGATCATTCAGTTCGCCGCCGTTGCGGAGATGCTCTCCAATATGAAGGCAAAGTTGCAGGGGGCCCGTGCGCTGCTCTATGAAACGACCCGTTTCGTCGAGATTTACAAGCAGTACGGCCACATCGCGCAGGAGCGTTCGCTCGAACCGGAGGAGCGCCAGGAGATGAAGTTCTACAATCGTCTGGCCGACGGTTTCACGCCGCTGGTAAAGCTCTTCGCTTCGGAGTATGCCAACCAGCTCGCTTACGATGCGGTACAGATTCACGGCGGTTCGGGCTTCATGAAGGACTATCCCTGCGAACGCCTCTACCGTGATGCCCGTATCATGAATATCTACGAGGGTACTTCGCAGTTGCAGGTCGTTGCGGCGATCAATGCCGTGACCAAAGGTACGTTCCTGGAGCAGATCAAGACCTACGAGGCTGCGGACTATGCCCCCGAAATGTGCGCCGTGAAGAGCAAACTGACCGACTTGCGCGTGAGGTTCGAGGAGATGGTCGCCCGTGTCGAAACTCTCGAGAAGGAGCGCAGCGGTTACAAGGATTTCCATGCCCGCCGTCTGGTGGAAACTGCCGGTCATATCATCATTACTTACCTGTTGGCTCGTCAGGCCGGAGAATCGGCCGAATACATCGATTCCGCGCGGATCTATTGTAAACTGGCAGAAAGCAAAGTCGCCGAAGCCTACAATTACCTGATGCATTCGGATGTCGAGGATGTCGATCTGTTCAAAAAGGTCGGACAGGAGGAGACGATCGGTTAATTGCCGTCGGATGTTTTGAAAGGGAAGCGGTGCGTTGTACCGGCGAAACTTTCGAATTCGATATATGTTGAGAAGGGAAGCGAACGACCGCTTCCCTTCTCATTGATTTTGGCGGGAATTTTGTACCGTGACGAAAGGGCGGGTTATTTATTAAAAATTATTTTTGTATTATCCTATAATCCTGACAGTGACAGTTATGTTGAAAAAAGTGCTTCTGATGGCGGCCGTTGTGTTGCTCGGCCTGCCCGGTCTGGCTCATGCCCAGTTGGGGCGCGGTGAAATTTCGGTGGGGTACGGAGTCGCTCCCGTGACCGACTGGATCGACGCTTACAGCGATAAGTTGCTCGACGTGCTCGATATGAAGGATGCGTCGATGGACAGCTGGGGCGGTGTGTCGGTCAATTACACCTTCCGTATCGTCGGCGGGTTGGGTGTGGGCGCTACTTTCGTCTATTCGGGTAACAATCAGCGGTTGGCCGGTAAGAAAATCTCGACCGACTATTATTCGATCATGCCGCACCTGAAGATGCGCTGGCTCAACCTGCGCATCCTGTCGCTCTATTCCCGCATCGGTGTGGGCCTGACTTTCACCGAATCTTCGGGCGAGGGGCAGAGCGAATCGGCCCGGCAGTGGGCTTTTCAGGTTTCACCGATCGGTGTCGAAATCGGGGGCAAGGTCGCGGCCTATGCCGAAGCGGGGATCGGTACGATGGGATCGCTTGTTGCCGGTCTTCGCTTCCGCTTTTAACGGATCGGTCCAGTGTAGGGGACATCGCCACGGACCGGCTGTCCGGTCGGTTCGAGAAGGAGAGGTGCTGTGTCGCTTTCGCAAGGATTTTGCGCCTGGCATGCGATGCCGGCGATTTGCCTGCGAAAGAGCGATCGTATTCGAACGAGAGGGAGAGGAAGATGTGGCTGACGTTTCGATTTGCCAGAATCTTCGGAAAGAACGAAAAAAACAGGATCTCGAAATTGCATTGCTTCGAGGTCCTGTTTTTTCAGTGCCGATCGCGGGGGCGATTGGCTGTTCTTTAAGCCGCATTCCCGGCCGCTTCGTATTCGGCCTTGATTTCAAGGTAAAAATTCGCGAAGACAGTTTGGTAATAGGGGACTATCCACAGCATAGCGATACCGAGCGTGAGCAGGCTGAGAAGCGACCAGCCGATCATGCCGAGCTGCATGAGAAATAATCGCATCTTGTGTCCGCGCATCATTGCCATACTGCGTTCGATCGCCTCGTCGCAGCCGATTTCCGGATTGTCGGATACGATGTACAGCGCCATTGCATACGACAGTCCCTTGATGATGCCGGGGACGATGAGCAGCAACGTCCAAAGGAACGTGTAGATTCCAGATAACAGGCCCGTTCCGATGGCTTTCCAGTAATAGGTATTGTTGAATGCGCAGAACAGTCCTTCGATGGTCAGGGGGCGCTTGTCGCGGGCGAATGCGAGGAATGTTCGCAGAAGCCCGAAGTTGATGGGCAGATAGACGAAGATCAGGAGCAGGACCGCAAGACCTGCAATGGCTCCTCCTCTGTTGAGGATGCCGTAAGGGACATAGAGTACGCAAGATACGACGTAGAGCAGGATCGCCGATCCCCAGTTCCCCTTCATTGCTGCGAGGGACGATTGTCTGATTTGGGAATTTGTTTGCATAGTGGAGGTTTTTATGGTTTCTTTTGCAAAAGTACAAAATCCCCCCCCCGTGCAAGTTTTCGGGCAGAAATGTTACTTCGGAATGAAAAAAAGCGTTTTTTCGGCAGCGTACCCTTGCTGTTATTCGCGCCCGTGTAGTCGGGTGATGACGATCGCTTTTGGCCTGTCAGCGGTCTATCCCGTCGCGGGAAAGGACGCCCTGCGTGTAGTAATGTTTGATTTCCCGCATTTCGGTCACCAGGTCGGCCGCGTCGATAAGTTCCTGCGGGGCATAACGTCCCGTGACGACGACTTCTACCGCCGGATGGCGGCGGTTCAGGGCATCCAGTACGGCGTCGATCGTCAGCAGTCCGAAATGCAGGGCGATGGTCAGTTCGTCGAGGATGACTACGTCGTATTCGCCGCTCTCCAGCAGGGCGGCGCAGCGGGTCAGACCGTCGCGTGCCATCCGGATATCGATCGCTTCGGGATCCTTGCCGATAAAACATCCCCGACCCAACTGTTCGATCTTCACTTGGTCGAAGAGTTGCCCGATTTTCGTTTCGTTGTATCGCATCGACTTGACGAACTGTCCGATGTAAACGCTTTTGCCGGCGCACAAAGCTCGCACGGCCAGTCCGAACGCGGCCGTCGTCTTGCCTTTGCCGTTTCCGGTATAGACGTGAATATATCCTTTCGTTGAGTCCATGCGGCAAAGATAGTGCAGGTTTGTGGCAGAGCCAAATAAATTTGGGCGGAACCGAGGGCGACCGCTGTCCGGAAAGACGATATAAATCCGAATCGAAGCGGGGTATATTTGCTCTCATGAGCAAGGCCGGTTGCGAGGTGACAGCCGGTTGTGGAAATTCTTTCCAGCGGATTTTTTGCAAAGGCGGAAAAGGTCGGAGCAAATTCGTGCCGGAAAAAATTTGAAAATAGAATCCCTTTCGTTTTTTCGGGAATACGTCGTTTCAGAGGTTGATCCGGTTGGCTTGCGTGAAGATGGCATCGAGCAGCCGGAATAACTCCGCTTCCAGCTCTTCGCCTCCCGGATCGCCGCAGAGTGTGAAGATTTTTCCCGGAGGAGCCCCGTAGCATATCGTGCCGGCCGCACCGCAGGTTTCGGACCCGCAGATGATGACTGCATCGATCGCATCCTCGTGACGCATCAAGGCGTTGTAAAGAGCCAGCAACTGCCGGGGTGCGGTTATTTTCGGGACGGGGAGCAACGCTCCGCAGGTTCCGATTTCTTCGATCGAATGAATGAGTTCCAGGTCGTAACGTCCGGCAATCAGCTCGGCTGTATCGGCCGGTATTCCATAGAGTATGATATTCATCGTTATCGGTTAAAAAAAAGTGCGGCGACATCCTAATCTCTTGAATGTTATGGCAGTAACAATGGTTATCGCCGCACTTTCGTTTGTCGTTCATTACTGGAAATACCGCTGTGGCAGACGAGGAAATCTCTTGTACCGGAACGGTACAACGATCCCTGTGTCGGGACGGTTTTCCTAAAATTTATCAAGCGAAACACAACCGAAATCAAACGCCTAACCCACGAGCGCCTTTGACATCGAATCGATCTGGCAGGTCTTCTGACTCACTCCTGTTCCGAAGCCTTCCCGGTCCGTGCGGACCAGTGGCAGAGATGTTCGAAACGTCGCGGAGCTTCACAGCAGCGGGACTGTCCGGGATTCACACCCGATTCCCTTTTCATTCCTCTCCTTGCATAAGGAGCCGGAAACCAAATCTGCCGCAAATATAACGGTATTTTTCAGGAAACAAAAACTCTTTCCGGGAATTTTTCTTTTCGCCGGTTGTTTCCGATTTGGCGGGAATACACTACTTTTGTGCCGTCATGAAAACAAAACAGGAACTCACCGACATTCTCGATTTCGTTGCGGAATACGCTTCCTATCTGTTAGGATCGGGAGTGCACACTTCGCGTGTGATCCGCAACGCACAGCGCATCGGAACCTCGCAGGGAGTGGATATTCAGTTGTCGAGTTTTCAGAAAAGCATAATCATCACCGTACACGACGAACGGAGCGGCGAAGTCGTTACCCGTGTGGTAAAGATCCCTGCGCTGCCGATCAGCTTCGAACGGAATTCGGATCTGAGCGCTTTGAGTTGGGATGCCGTCGATGAACACCTGTCGCTGACCGACCTGCGCGACCGTTACGGAGAGTTGATCGCCAAGCCGCGTATGGACCCGATTTTCGTCCTGCTGACGGTCGGCCTGGCGAATGCCTCCTTTTGTCGTCTGTTCGGCGGGGACTGGACGGCCGTGGGCATCGTCTTCACCTCGACGCTCGTCGGTTTTTCCGCTCGGCAGCGGATGCAGGCGCATGCCGTGAATCACTTCCTGGTTTTTATCCTTTCCGCCTTTCTGGCTTCGCTCTGCGCCTCGTCGGCATTGGGCTTCGACTGTACGGCCGAGGTGGCGATAGCCACCAGCCCGCTCTTTCTTGTTCCGGGCGTTCCGCTCATCAACGGGGTGATCGACATCGTCGAAGGGCATATCCTGATCGGTTGCAGCCGTCTGATCAACGCCCTGCTGCTGATCGTCTGCATTGCCGTAGGTCTTTCGGCGACGTTGATGATCGTTAAAAACAGTTTGCTATGATTGCAGTGGATATTCTGTTCGACGGGGTGTTCGCGGCCGTGGCCGCTATCGGATTCGGGGCGATTTCCGATCCTCCGGTGCGGGCATTTCCCTACATCGCCCTGCTGGCGGCCGTCGGACACGCCTTGCGTTTCTGCCTGATGAGTTATGCGGGGATCGACATCGCTACGGCTTCGCTCTGTGCTGCCGTCGTCATCGGTTTCGGCAGCCTTTGGCTGGGACGGGGTATTCGTTGTCCGATGACCGTGCTTTACATTCCGGCCCTGCTGCCGATGGTCCCGGGTATCTATGCCTACAAGACGGTCTTTGCCCTCATCATGTTTCTGCAATCGCTCAACGATCCCGGGCAGGGCCTGGAATATATGCAGCAGTTTTTTCTGAATGCCACCGTGTCGTTCAGCGTGATTATCCTGTTGGCTGCGGGCGCCACGCTGCCGATATTCATCTTCAACCGCCGGGCTTTCTCGCTCACACGGCGCAGACGGAGCCGTGAATAAACTCTTTTCGTATGGATGTTTTCTGGAATACGATCGCCGCATACAACGCCGCCACGTGGCCCGTACAGCTCCTGCTGGTTGCGGTCGCTGCGGTGCTGACCCTTTTGCTTTATCTGCGTCCGACGCGTGCCGTGCGTGTGGCGATGAAGGTTTTTATGGCCGCATTGAATTTCTGGATCGCGGGTGTATATTATTTTATCTATTGCGCTCCGCGCGAACATTACGATATTCTGGCCCTGTTCTGGGCGGTCATGGGTTGTATCTGGATCTATGACCTGGCGGCCGGACACGATTCGCTCGGGCGCACGGGACGACACCCCCGGTTTGCTTTGGTGCTGTTCTGTATGCCGCTCGTTTATCCGCTCTTCTCGCTGGCCCTGGGGCGTACTTTTCCGATGATGACCTCGCCCGTGATGCCCTGCTCGGTCGCAGTCTTCACCGTCGCGTTGATGCTGGCTTTCTCCGAGCGGGCGAATATCGTGTTGGCGACCTTTCTCTGCCATTGGGCGCTGATCGGGTTTTCGAAGGTCTATTTTTTCGGGATTCCCGAGGATTTTCTGCTGGCGTGCAGCGTCGTACCCGCTCTCTTCCTCTTTTTCCGACGTTATATCCGGAATCGGGCCTGCGAATCCACCAAACCCTCCCCGCGTGTGCTGAATGCACTGCTTGCCGTCCTGTGTGCCGTCATCGGGGTTTTCTTTACTTTTACGTTTCTGCATCAATTCGATCTCTTTACCGAAATATGATCCCATACCGAGCCGAAGATTTCAGCGTGACGATTCCCGTCGCCGATTATATCGCCCGTTTCCGCGATGCCGAGCGTTTCGAGGGTTGCTGCCGCACCTGTCCGAACTATGGACGCAGTTGGGGATGTCCTCCCTTCGATTTCGATGTCGAGGAGTACCTGACCCGGTATTCCAGGGCATTGCTTATTGCGACGAAGATCGTTCCGGAACAGGGCGGTCTTCCCATTGCGGAGGCAAAGCGGTTGATCCACCCCGAACGGCAGCGGCTCGAGAGGCGTCTGCTCGAAATGGAGCGGCGGTATGGAGGACGTTCGTTCGCCTACGTCGGCAGTTGCCTCTATTGTCCCGATGGTACCTGTACACGTCCCGAAGGGAACCCGTGCCGCCATCCCGAATTGGTGCGTCCGTCGCTCGAAGCCTGCGGCTTCGACATAGGCCGCACGACTTCCGAGCTGTTCGGAATCGAACTCAAGTGGGGAGCCGACGGAAAAATGCCCGAGTACCTGACCCTCGTGTGCGGTTTTTTCCACGATGGGGACGGTGTCGTGTGGTAATCGCAAGATACGAAAAGGCTCGCTGTACAGCGAGCCTTTTTCATTCCGGAACGATCCTCCTATGCCTGTTCTGCCAGGATGCTTTTACGCGGATGGAAGATGTTGAGGTTGAGCCGTCCGACGATGTCGCTCAAGGCAGCCTGGGCCTTGACCGAGTTGCCGGCGTCATCCAGCGGGGGTGCGAAGGCCGCTACGCCCATCACGCCCGGAACGACGCCCATGATGCCGCCGCCCACGCCGGTCTTGGCCGGAAGGCCCGTGTTGAAGAGCCAGTCGCCCGTATGCTCGTAAAAACCGACGGTGGCCATCATCGAGGCGATGCGCGTACCCAGATCGGGCTTGAAGACCGTCTGTTTGGTTACGGGGTTCACGCCGTCGAATGCGATGGTCGCAGCCGCGACCGCCAGTTGGCGGGCCGTTACGCCGATCGAACACTGGCGGGTGTAGAGGTCGAGCGCCATATCGGGATCGTCGTAGATGCGCGAATAGTTTTTCAGCAGCCACGCGATCGACTTGTTGTTGAAGTTGGTCGCGGTTTCCGATTTGTAAAGTTCGTCGATGACCTCCACGCTCGAGCCGCAGAGTCCTTCGATGAATCCCTGGATCGCCTCCCATTTCGCGTCCGGCTTCCCGATGGGTTTTATCATCGAGCAGGCGGCGATCGCACCGGCGTTTACCAGCGGTGTCGAAGGGTGATCCTTTTCGAGCAGGATCGCCATGATCGAGTTGAAAGGCAGTCCCGTAGCGTCGGCACCGATCTTCGTCAGCACCTCTTCGGGGCTGTATTGGTTCATCGTTAGAATGGCCGTCGGCACTTTCGATACCGATTCGATGCCGAACTTGTATTCCGTGTCGCCTGCGGCGATAATCTCTCCGTCGGGCAGACAGACGGCGATGCCGAACAGGTCGGACGGTACGTTGGCCAGATAGGGTATATAGTCGGCGTTTTTACCTCCTGTGACCGCTTTGGTCTGTTCGAAGGCGTGCTGTACGGCGTCCCGAACGTCTTGTTTCGTGAGTTTTTGTCCCATGACGATTGCTTTTATTGTTTGTTTTCAGGAGCCGTATTACCCGTATTTTGCGGGTTGTTTTGCGGAATGTTCTGTGTTTCCGGGGCTGCTTTTACTTCCCAATGGAAGGGTGCGAATTCCGCAGCCGCCTGCGGGTCTTTCCACGAGGGCTTGCGCATGGCGTAGATGACGAACGGAGCGCCTACCACTACCACGCAGCCGATAATGAGTACGGAGAACCATACGGTGTTGCTGCCGACCGAGATCTGGCTGGGCGGAACGAAGCTGAGGATGAAGGCGAGCAGTGCGCCGCAGAAGCCGACCGTACCGATCGTCCACATCAGACCGTTACCCTTTTTGCCCAGGCGGAACGGACGCGCGGTGCCTTTCATCTTGTAGCGCAGCACGATCGCCGCCGAGAACATCAGCATGTACATGATCAGGTAGAGCAGTACGGTGAGCTGCGAGAGGATCTGGTAGAACGACTGTACCGAAGGCATTACGACGAACAGCAGCGCCAGCAGCGTTACCACGCCGCCCTGAATGAGCAGGATATTGCGCTGTACGCCGTTCTTGTTGCTCTTCTGAAAGAACGGAGGCAGGTAACCGGCTCTGCCCACGGCGAAAATACCTTTCGACGGACCCGATACCCAGGTCAGTACGCCTGCCAGTACGCCGAACATCAGGGCGACGGCGATAATCGGCGAAGCCCACGAGATGCGCAGATAATGGAAGTAGTTGTCGAAGCCGATCAACAGCGACTGGGTCAGGTTGATGTCTTTGGCCGGAATGATGAAGCCCAGCGAGAACGTGCCCAGCACGAAGATCAGCACGGTCACCAGCGAGCCGATGACGATGGCTTTCGGATAGTTGCGCGAAGGATTCTTCACGTCCATCACGTGAATACCCATCATCTCCATACCGGCATAGAAGAGGAAGATGCTGCTGGCCAATACCAGGTTGTCGAAATTCGTCAGGTCGGGGAAGAAGCCCTGCGACATATCCATGTAGTTATGGCCGCCGGTCGAAATGTAAATGATGCCCAGAAGAATGAGCAGACCTGCCGGTATGATCGTACCGATCATACCTCCCCATTTGCTGATTTTGCCGACCCAGTCCATGCCTTTCAGAGAAACGAGTGTTGCGACCCAGTAAATAGCCAATACGACTATTAGCGTGAAGACCTTGTTCGACGCAAGTGACATGTCGTACGTTTCGTTCATGCCGATAAAGGCGATCGATACGGCGCCGAAGGTCAGTACCGTCGGGTACCAGATCGTCGATTCGATCCACTGAAGCCAGATGGCGAGAAATCCCGTGCGTGCGCCGTACGCTTCGCCGACCCAGCGGAATACACCGCCCTGTTTGTCGGAGAACATGGCCGCCAGCTCCGCAGCCACCATGGCCGTCGGGATCAGGAAGACGACTGCGGCGAACAGGTAGTAGAATGCCGACGATAAGCCATAAACCGCTTCTGCGGGAAGACCTCGCAGACTTACTACGGCAGTGATGTTCATAATTGCAAGTGTCATCACACTCAATTTGAACCCTGTGCTGGTTGTAGCTTTTTTCACATCCATAATAATTGAATTTAAAAATTGTTTGAACTTTATTCTTCATTTTCCCGGTTCGGCAGCGTCCGGGAGAAATCCGGCGTTGCGCTTATACCTTGAAAATGTCGTTTTATCCGTCTGTTTGAAGCTCGTTTTTTCGTGACGATTTGTAAAATTGCAAGTACCGTGCAAATCGGTCGGATGTTTCCGATTTTTGTTGTGGACCGCCGTATCGCTTCGTGAAAAATGGTTATATTTGTGCTGTATGAAATGTTATCCCGGCAGGTCGAAGCGCGTGTTTGTTATCGGGCCTTTCCGTTTGCCGTCTATGATTAAGGTATTTCCCGATATAGCTTCATAGATTTGGCACTGTCTCGGGTTTCCGTATGATTGAAGTTGTGCGTTATGTTGCGATATTTTTTCTGTTTGCTGGCGCTTCCGGTGCTGTTGTCTTGTTCCGGCCGCAAATCCGCACCGGCGACGGCTCCGGAAAAGGTCCCGCCGCGTCTTTTCCGGGTTGTGGCTCCGCCCGGAGCGATGGACGACGCCCAGCGGTATGCCTATCTGCGCGAGCATTTTTGGGACGATCTGGATTTTGCGGATACTGTTTTTATCGTTTCGACCGACACGATACATATGTTGCGTGCGTTCGATACGTATATCCGGAATTTCGTTATGGAAAGCGACCCATCGCCTGTCGCGGAGCTGATGCGCAAGGCTTCCGGATCGAAAACCATGCTGGAGTATTTCGCTATGCTGGCCGAACGGGTGCTGCACGACCCCAACTCTCCGCTGCACAGCGACGAACTCTATATTCCCGTGTTGGAGGCACTCGTGGCGAGTCCATGGCTCGACGAGTGGGAGAAGATCGCTCCGGAGCACGACCTGCGTATGGCGCTGCAAAACAGGGTGGGGCTGCCTGCCAACGACTTCCGCTATACGCTCGCTTCGGGCCGTACGGGGACGCTTTACGGGATCCGGGCCGACTATACGCTCGTGTTTTTCAATAACCCCGACTGCGGCATGTGCGAACGGATCCGGGCGGAAATCGTCGCCTCTCCGTTGTTGTCGGAGATGATCCGTGCGGGACGGCTCGAGGTACTGGCGCTCTATCCCGACGAAGATCTCACGGCGTGGCGCGCTCATGCTCCGCAGGTACCGTCGTTGTGGATCAATGCCTACGACGCAGGAGCCCGAATCAGCAAAGAGGAGCTTTACGATCTGAAAGCCATTCCTTCGATGTATCTGCTGGACCGAGATAAGCGGGTGCTGGCTAAAGATGCCTTCGAGGTGGGGTATATCGAATGGCTGCTCGACCGGCAGCCGCAGTGATGGGCGTATAGGTTTGTTTTATCGCCCTATCAGTAAAAGTGATCGGATTTTTGCGGAACGTGACCCCGATAATTCCTATCTTTGCTTCGCAAACGAAATAACACACACAATCTAACAAAATAAAGAGAAGAATTATGGCTAAGAAATGGCGTTGTACCGTTTGTGGATATATCCACGAAGGTCCCGAGGCACCCGATCAGTGCCCGATGTGCAAAGTAGGCAAGGAGAAGTTCGTTGAGGTCGAGGAGAAGGCCGGTGGTTTGGATTTCGTGACGGAGCATAAGCTCGGCGACGGCAAAGGCGCCAGCCAGGAGTTATGGGAAGGTCTGAACAACCACTTCATGGGCGAATGTTCCGAGGTGGGACAATACCTGGCGATGGCTCGTCAGGCGGATCGTGAGGGCTACCCCGAAATCGCCGAGGCTTTCAAGCGCTATGCCTGGGAGGAGGCCGAGCACGCTTCGAAGTTTGCCGAACTGATCGGCGACATCGTTTGGGACACCAAGACCAACCTGTTCAAACGTATGAATGCCGAGTGCGGCGCCTGCGAGGACAAGATGCGTCTGGCGCGTCTGGCCAAGGAGCAGAACCTGGACGCCGTGCACGATACCGTACACGAGATGGCCAAGGACGAAGCTCGTCATGGATCTGGTTTCCAGGGTCTTTACAATCGCTATTTCAAGGCGTGATTTGGAGGTAGTATAAAAGGAGAAGGGGTCGCTCGATTCGAGCGACCCCTTCTCCTTCGGATTTTATTCTTGCGGTACTTTTTGTCAGAGTTTCCGCAGAAGACTTTCGAGAACGGAGCACAGGATGCTGTTCAACTTGTCGGTGATCCAGTTGTAACCCGAGCGTACGATCTGTGCCATTTCGGCGATGTTGTCGAGCTGGTCGCTGATGTATTGAACGGCAGGACGTACCGAAACCAGATAGACGATCAGGGCGATCAGGGCGAAAACACCGCCCAGAATCAACGTAGCCCAGATCATCGAGCCGGTCAGTTGTGCGAGCCAGATGACGAGGGCCCATAACAGCATCACCACGGCGATCAGGGCGGTGATTCCGAATACGACGATCGGAGTGATCAGATGCCTGCGGGGTTGGTTCTCGTTCATTGTCGTAGAAAGTTGGGCCGACCCGGGCGGACTATTCGTCGCACTCGCTGCACTTGCCGGTTACTTCCTGGTATTTGTTGCGTGCCTTGTCGATTCCTTTGTTGGCGAGATCGCGGAGCGATTCGCGGACTTCCTGACCCGTGCGGGGCGTTACCAAGGCAGTGATAGCGGCACCCAGTACCAGACCGCCGATGAATGTTGCGATACAAGTTGTATTTTTCATAATCGTGAAATTTTAGTTCATTCGAAAGAGTTGCAAATTTCGGACCGTTCTTGTGGGCTGTGAAGCGCTATTATTGGCCGTTAGGTTGGAAAATGGCGGCAGATTGGTTACTTTTGGGCGTGGAAGCAGAAAGAAATCGTTCCGTGGCCTTTACCGGCCATCAGGATTACGACGGCAGTGCCGACGGAATCCTGCGTGCTGCGGTGTATCGATTATGGTCGGAGGGCTTCCGCTTCTTCCTGAGCGGGATGGCCTGCGGTTTCGACTTAGCGGCCGCCGAAGCGGTCCTCGCTCTGCGCGGGGAGTGTGCGGGAATGGAGCTCGTCGCCGTCGTCCCGTTCGCCGGGCAGCCGGATAGTTTCTCCGACGCCGATAAGCGGCGTTATGCGGACGTCCTGGCAGCGGCCGATCGGACGGTGGTGCTGGCCGACAGTTACAGCCGGGGATGTTATTACCGGCGTAACGATTATCTGGTGGATCATGCCGTGCGCGTGGTCGCGTGGTACATTCGCAGAAACAGCGGCACGGGTTATACCGTGCGTCGGGCCCGGCATCAGGGGATCGAAGTCCTGAATCTCTACGAGGATAAGATGAACCCGACGCTTTTCTGAACGGATTCGCTTTCCAATGCTCCGAACGGGTTGTTCTCTCTATCCGGCGGTCGGGGACGATCCTTGGACCTGCCGAAATCGGGGAAAGGCCGCGACTTCGGAGCGATCTTGTTTCGGCGGTATTCGCCGGATCTGTGGGACGTGTGTACCGTGCCATCCTGTTTTGTATTGTCTTATCTTATCTTATCTTATCTTATCCCGTGCCGTCCTATCCCGTTTTGTCTTGTACTGTGCTCTCCCGTGCTTTGAGGCGGATAGTCGTTCGAAACTTTTGTTTTCCGAAGCGCCGGGATTCTCTTTCTTGGCTGCGTGAAAAATAATCCCTAACTTTACGCGTTTTATAATTCATCGCTGCGGCAGAGAGCCGCGCTTTTATTCGTCGTGGAAGAAAACAACATCAAAATACTCGGTGCGCGGGTGCATAACCTGCAAAACGTCGATCTGGAAATTCCTTGCGGGAAACTGGTCGTCATCACAGGACTTTCGGGTTCCGGCAAGTCGTCCCTGGCTTTCGATACGATCTATGCCGAAGGGCAGCGCCGCTATATGGAGACGCTTTCGACCTATGCCCGGCAGTTCGTCGGAACGATGGAACGGCCCGACGTCGATAAGATCACGGGCCTCAGCCCTGTGGTGGCCATCGAGCAGAAGACCACCAACAAGAATCCCCGTTCGACGGTCGGTACCGTAACCGAGATCAGCGATTTCCTGCGCCTGCTCTATGCGCGGGCTTCGCGGGCTTACTCTCCGGTCACGGGCGAGGAGATGGTCCACTATACGGACGAACAGATCGTCGAGCTGATTCTCAAAGAGTTCGACGGACGCAAGATCGCTGTGACGGCCCCGATCGTCAAGGGGCGCAAGGGTCACTACCGGGAGTTGTTCGAAAGCCTGATCAAGAAGGGTTATCTCTATGCCCGTATCGACGGCGAGATCCGGGAGTTCACCCCCGGTATGAAGCTCGACCGGTACAAGATCCATACGATCGACCTGGTGATCGACCGTATGGCCGTCGGGGATTCCCTGCGCGAGCGTCTGCTCACCTCGCTGTGCGAAGCGATGCGGCAGGGCAAAGGAACGATGGCCGTCTATGACTACGAAACGGGGAAGATGCGTTACTATTCGCGCCATCTGATGTGTCCTACGACGGGTGTGGCGTTCGAAGATCCGGCGCCGCACACTTTCTCCTTCAACTCTCCGAAGGGAGCCTGCCCTCATTGCAACGGTCTGGGGGAAGAGGCGGTCTTCGACCGGGAGAAGATTCTGCCCGATCCGGCGTTGTCCCTGCGTGATGGCGGCGTGGAGCCGCTCGGCAAGTATCGCAACAACATGCTTTTCGCCATTCTCGAAATGCTGGGGCGGCGTTACGATTTCACGCTCGACGATCCGGTGGGGACGATTTCCGAGGAGGGTATGAATGCCATTCTGTACGGGGATTCCGAGCCGCTGACGATCAATCTCGCCGAGTTCTGCTCGACGGGCGGCAACAACCTGGTCTCCTGGGAAGGCGTGGCCGAATACATCGGCCGCACCGAGGACGAGGACTCCGCCCGGAGCCGCAAGTGGCGCGAGCAGTTCCTGGTTTATAAGAAATGCAGCGTCTGCGGCGGTACGCGCTTGCGGGACGAGGCGCTTCATTTCCGCATCGGGGGGCTGAACATCGCCGAAGTGTCCGCGATGTCGATCGCCCGTTTTTCGGAGTGGATCGCCGACATCGAAAAATATTTCTCGCCCAAGGAGCGGAAGATCGCCCAGGAGATCGTCAAGGAGATCCGCGAGCGGCTCCGCTTCCTCGTCGAAGTCGGACTGGGCTATCTCTCCCTGGCCCGTTCCTCGCGTTCGCTGTCGGGCGGCGAGAGCCAGCGCATCCGCCTGGCGACCCAGATCGGCTCGAAGTTGGTGCACGTGCTTTATATTCTCGACGAGCCTTCCATCGGTCTGCACCAGCGCGACAACGAGCGGTTGATCCGCAGCCTCAAGGAGCTGCGCGATGCGGGCAATTCGGTCATCGTGGTCGAGCACGACGAGGATATGATGCGGGCGGCGGACTATATCGTCGATGTGGGACCGCTGGCCGGACGCAAGGGCGGCCGGATCGTCGCGGCCGGTTCGTTCGACGATATCCTGCATGCGAATTCCATTACGGCGGATTACCTCACCGGTCGTCGCCGGATCGAAATTCCCGAAAAACTGCGTCCCGGCAACGGCAAGAGTCTTATTATAAGAGGAGCACGGGGCAATAACCTGAAGAATGTCGATGTCGAGTTCCCGCTCGGCAAGCTGATCTGCGTGACGGGCGTCAGCGGTTCGGGCAAATCCACGCTGGTCAATGAAACCCTGCGTCCGATCCTGAGCAAACTGCTGTACCGCTCCTACGACCAGCCTCTCGATTACGATTCGGTGGAGGGTACGGAACACATCGACAAGCTCGTGGTGGTCGATCAGGCTCCTATCGGTCGCTCGCCGCGGAGCAATCCGGCGACCTATTCGAACGTCTTTTCCGACATCCGCAAGCTGTTCGAATCGACGCCCGACGCCCAGATCCGAGGGTTCAAGGCGGGGCGCTTCTCCTTCAACGTGAAGGGCGGCCGCTGCGAGGAGTGCCGGGGTGCCGGAGTGCAGACTATCGAGATGAATTTCCTGCCCGATGTCTATGTCACCTGCAAGGCCTGCGGAGGCCACCGTTATAATCGGGAGACGCTCGAAGTCAAATACAAAGGGAAGAACATCGACGACGTGCTGAACATGACGGTCAATATGGCGGTCGAGTTTTTTGCCAACATTCCCTCGATCCATCAGAAACTCAAGGCTATTCAGGACGTGGGACTGGGTTATCTGACGCTCGGCCAGCCCTGTACGACTCTGTCGGGCGGCGAGAGCCAGCGGATCAAACTTTCGAGCGAACTCTCCAAGCGCGATACGGGTCGCACGCTTTATATTTTGGACGAACCCACGACGGGACTCCATTTCGAGGATATCCGCCAGTTGCTCGACGTATTGGCCAAACTTGTCGATCGGGGCAATACGGTGATCGTCATCGAGCACAATCTCGACGTCATCAAGGTCGCCGACCATCTGATCGACATCGGACCCGAAGGGGGCGAGGAGGGCGGCCGGATCGTCGCTACCGGTACACCGGCCGAAGTGGCACGCTGTCCGGAGAGTTATACGGGCAGGTTTTTACAGAAATTGGGACTTTAGGCAAGGATTTTGCAATTTCATGATGCAAAACCTCTTTGCATTATGAAAAAGATTTTCGCATTGGCACTCGTTGCCGTTTTTTGCCTCGCAGGTTACGGGGTAAGCGCACAGACACAGAGTAAGAACCAGAAATTGAGTCCCAAGCAGGAGAAGCGGGAGGCGCGCGAGCAGCGGCGTGCGCAGCGTCAGGCTGAATACGAACGCTATATCGATTCTCTGGTTACATCGGGCAATTTTCAGTTCATACCCAACAGTATGCGTGTTATGCCGGCCGGATCGGAGCACCTGATTACCAATCCGAATTTCGGATTGCAGTATTGGGACGGAGAATTCGATATTTTCCTGCCTTACGTCAAGGGTGCGGTGATGCCGTATTATCTGACGGTACTCAACTACACGATTTCCAATCCCGAGGAGACCCTCAAGGAGCAGAGCCCCAACGGTTGGGAGGTCACTTTCGTCACTTCGCTCTTCTCTGCGACCAGGTATGTCTTTACGCTGGATATTTATGCCAAGACCGGCGGTGCGACGCTGACCATCACCAATTCCTGGAACATTACGGTGCAGTATTCGGGTACGATCACTTCGCTGTAACGGCGGTTTTCGGATGAGTTTTCCGAAATATTCGAAAGGAAGGCTGTGGATTTCGATCCACGGCCTTTTTCCGTTCGTCGAAGGTGTCTTTCTTTCGAAATAGGCGAAAAATAGTATCTTTGCAGAAGATCGGATACGCCTCGGAAAACTGTGAGCAAGCTCCCGTTTTCTTCTCGGCTTTCGCTATCTTTGACTTCGTCTTAGATACTCCGCCTCGGCAAAATGCAAATGGATTTGCTTTTGCGTTCGGCTTATTCGTATCTTTGTGAATCTTAACGCGTGCATGTTATGCAGGATATTATAAACGGACGCTGCGGCTGGTGCGGAACCGACGAGCTGTATGTGAAATACCACGACGAGGAGTGGGGCCGGTTGGTGACCGATGAGAGAAAACTTTTCGAGTTTCTCGTCCTGGAGAGTGCACAGGCCGGCTTGAGCTGGATCACGATCCTCCGAAAACGGGAGGGGTACCGCAAGGCCTTTTGCGATTTCGACCCCGAGCGGGTGGCTCGCATGACCGGAGAAGACGTGGAGCGGCTGATGCGGTTCGACGGTATCGTGAAAAACCGGCTGAAGATCGAAGCGACGATCACTAATGCAAGGCTGTTCCTGGCTGTCCGGGAGGAGTTCGGCAGTTTTTACGACTACACCCTGTCGTTCTTTCCCGACGGTAAGCCGATTACCAACTCTTTCCGGTCGTTGAGCGAAATTCCGGCTTCGTCGCCTCAGTCCGATGCCATGAGCCGGGATATGAAAAAGCGGGGATTCAAGTTTTTCGGAACCACGATTTGCTATGCCCACTTGCAGGCTGCGGGGTTTATTGACGATCATCTGGCCGATTGCATTTGCCGAAAAGGTAAATAACGGTATAATTTGAAAATGAACGACTTCTGTTCCGCCTTCCGTGTCGTGCGCTGGAAATTCCGGAACCGGGATATTTCGCAGAAGCTGCGAATCTGACGGAGCGAGCGGGAGAGAGGATATTAACTTATTGAATTTACGATGAAATACGCGATTATTTCGACTGAAAAAGGCGACATGAAGGCGGAGCTCTATGAGAAAGAAACGCCTGTCACGGTGGAGAATTTTGTGAATTTGGCCGGGAAGCGGTTTTATGACGGACTGACGTTCCATCGCGTCATTCCCGATTTCGTCATTCAGGGCGGCTGCCCTCGGGGTGACGGTACGGGTGGACCGGGATATACCATTCCCTGCGAAACATCCGCCGGACGACAATACCACGACCGGGGTGTGCTCTCTATGGCCCATCGGGGCAAGGATACGGGCGGCTCGCAGTTCTTTATCTGCATGAACCGTGAAAATACGCAGCATTTGGACGGCGTACATACCTGTTTCGGTCGTGTGATCGAAGGGGTGGATGTGATCGACGACATCCGTCCCGGCGATCTGATTCTCTCGATTCGGATCGTCGAGGAGTAGATTTGCGAACCGCCCCGAGGCTGTTTGTCCCGACCCGCTCTGTTCCGGCCGCTTCATTGCAAGAGCCTGCCGGAAAGTCGGTATTCGCATCAACGGACCGAATCCGGCGAAGATGTTGTGGGGTCGCACCGGAGGTTCAGAAGGTCGTAACGATAATCGCCGCAGCCCAACTTGGGCTGCGGCGATTATTTCGGATCGGTCGGAAGCAGAAACTCTGCCGCCGGCCGGTGCTTCGGTATCGGGGAATGACGCAGGTCGGGTGATTCGGCCCGCTTCCCGTAGAAATCATTTTCCCGACGACGGATTTGCAAAAGCAGCCCGGGAAAGCGTCCATGTCGGAAGCGGGGTAGTCGGGGGCTGCATCTATTCCCTGTAAATCAGGGCGACCGCCGCGACGGAAACGCCCTCTTCGCGCCCTTCGAAACCGAGCCGCTCAGTCGTGGTCGCTTTGACGGAAACCGCGTCGGTGTCGATTCCGATCGTGCGGGCGATCGTTTCGCGCATCCGGTCGATATGGGGGCGCAGTTTGGGCCGCTGCATCGAGATCGTGCAATCTACGTTGCCCACAGCGTAACCTTTCTCCCGGAGCAGTTCCACACAGCGTGCCAGCAGGAGCTTGGAGTCGGCTCCTTTGAATTCGTCCGAGGTGTCGGGAAAGTGCAGGCCGATGTCACCCAGGGCCGCAGCACCCAACAGGGCGTCGCTGATCGCGTGCAGTACCACATCCCCGTCCGAATGGGCGATGCAGCCTTTCGCATGCTCGATTTCTACCCCGCCGAGGATCAGGGGCAGCCCTTCGCCGAGGGCGTGTACGTCGTAGCCGTAGCCGATTCTGAATTTCATCATTCCCGAACTCATTTTGTGGTGGAACGTCCCGGATCGCACGAGGGCCTTCCTGTTCTATTCATCCGTACGTTCCGTATTGCATTAACGGAACGTGCGGATTTTTTTACAGACCGCCGAGTTGCCCGGATATGTTGCAAAAATAGTCATAAAACCGGATTTCTCCCAAGCCGAATGCAATTCGATCCGATATGGGGCCGCGTGCCGTTTCCGAAAGGGGTGACCCCGCTTGACGGTTCCGGATTGTTTTCGTACTTTTGCAGATGTCGCACAGCGGACCTGTGATGATATTTTCACCGTCTTATGAAGGATTTCGTCGCGATCGATTTTGAAACGGCCAACAGAGAACGCACCAGTATTTGCAGCGTGGGGCTGGTCCGGGTGGAGAACGGGGACATCAGGGAGAAGATCTATCGCCTGATCCGGCCTTATCCCGACTATTACAGCTCCTGGAATACCCGCATACACGGTCTGACGTATCGGGATACGGCGCACGCGGCTCCCTTTCCGGAGGTTTGGGCCGACATCTCTCCGGAGTTGGCGGGTTTGCCGTTGGTAGCCCATAACAGTCCTTTCGATGAAGGTTGTCTGAAAGCAGCCTTCCGGCAATACGGCATGGCTTATCCCGATTATCGTTTTTTCTGCACGTGCCGGGCGTCTCGTCGGGTTTTCGGCCGGGAATTACCGAATCATCAGCTTCAAACCGTCGCAGCCCGCTGCGGTTTCGATTTGCGGGATCACCATCATGCGCTGGCCGATGCCGAAGCCTGTGCCTGGATCGCCCGCCTGATTCTGTAAAAGGGAGAGAGGGTAGGGCATTCGCTCATATCGTCCTCGTTCGGCATGGGCGCCTGATTCTTTCGATCATTTTCTTCGGAAAAACCCTTCGAAAGCGGCTTCGGCTCGCTGTTTTTTCGTATATTTGACTTCATCCAATATACTCGCGCTCGGTCGAGTTAAAATAAATTTTGCTCGGCACTCGACTTATTCGTATATTTGCAAAAGGCGAATTTGCGTGCGGACAGGTTACATGCCGTAAAACGATGTTTTGTTGGCGGCCGGATGTCTTTTCGCCGGATATTCGAAGCTGCCGGTATCGGCTCGAACCCGAATCGCGTTCGTTCTCGACTTTTGCCGGCAGGAAGAACAAGACCGATATAAAACCTTATAAGAAATGTCAGAGATTACAAAATTAGAACCGAAGCTCGTCTGGGAGCTGTTCGATGCCATTACGCGGGTGCCGCGTCCCTCCAAGAAAGAGGAAAAGATCCGGGAGTTCCTCGTGGATTTCGCAAAAAAACACAACATCGACTATCAGACCGACCAAACGGGTAATGTCGTGATGCGCGTGCCCGGTACGAAAGGGTATGAGAACCGTCCCTGCGTCATTCTTCAGTCCCATATGGATATGGTGTGCGAGAAAAATTCGGACACGGCGTTCGACTTCGACAAGGATCCCATCCGCACGAAGATCGTCGATGGCTGGGTGAAGGCCGAAGGTACGACGCTCGGTGCCGACGACGGTATCGGTATGGCGGCAGCCCTTGCCGCGCTGCTCGATCCTGCATTGGAACACGGTCCTCTGGAGGCGCTGTTCACGGTGGACGAAGAAACCGGTCTTACCGGTGCTTTCGGATTGGGTAAAGGAATGCTTACGGGCCGTTACCTGGTGAACCTCGATTCCGAGGACGAAGGCGAAATTTTCATCGGCTGCGCCGGCGGCGTTGATACGCTGGCTATGTTCCGTTATAAGACGGAGGCCGCACCTGAAGGCCACGTCTTTTTCCGGGTTCGGGTATCCGACCTTTCGGGCGGACACTCCGGCGACGATATCGATAAGGGCCGTATGAATTCCAATAAACTGGTCGCACGGTTGTTGTGGAACGGCGCCCAGCGTTTCGGATTGCGCCTGAGCCGTTTCGACGGCGGCAACCTGCGCAATGCCATTCCGCGCGAGGCGTATGCGGTTTTCGCCGTGCCGAGCGGTTCGAAAGCCGGCTTCGAGGCTTTCTATAAGGAGTTTGCCGGGGAACTTGCAGCCGAAGCCAAGTTCCGGGAACCGAATTTCAAGATCGGAATCGAAGAGGTGCCGGCCGCATCGGTGATCGATGCGGCGACCCAGCGCAACCTGCTTTACGCGCTCGTAGGACTCCCCAACGGAGTGATCGAGATGTCGCTGGCCATGCCGGGACTTGTCGAGACATCGACCAACCTCGCTTCGGTGAAATTCGAAGGGGACGATCGGATCGTCGTGACCACTTCGCAGCGCTCCTCGGTGGAGAGTGCCAAGGTCTATGCGTCGCAGATGATCGAATCGGTGTTCGCTTTGGCGGGTGCCGAGGTGTCGCATTCGGAGGGGTATCCCGGCTGGGCGCCCAATCCCCAGTCCAAACTGTTGGAAATCACGGTTGCCAGCTATGAGAAACTTTTCGGTGTGAAGCCCAAGGTGCGTGCGATCCATGCCGGATTGGAGTGCGGCTTGTTCCTCGAGAAATATCCGCATCTGGAGATGGTTTCGTTCGGTCCGACGCTGCGCGGCGTCCATTCGCCCGATGAGCGGCTCGAAATCGCAACGGTTCCCAAGTTCTGGGATCTGTTGGCCGATATTCTGAAAAAAGTCGAGTAAGTTTCTGCGTGGAATATTGATTTCCGAATCATATCGTCTGGTCGATCAAGTCATTCATTATCAAATGAATGACTTGATTTTTTGATTATACGGATCGTAGGAAGATGGTTTACACGGGTAATTCTCGGGATGATATTCTCGATCTTTTTTATTGTCAAAGGCCGGATACTCTGTATTTTATGACAATGAAAACCGATTGTTCGACAGGTTTGTACGGGTATTTGTGCTGCGCCTGCCTTCCGGCGAGGTGCAACGAAGGCAGAAGCTCGGAGAACGGAGCCTTGCGGGATACGTAATTAAAATTGCTCGCCGCTATCGAACGGGATAGAATGGACCGGTTGCGAAAAAAAATTAGGAAAGATAATTTCGGGGGATCGGTATCCGAACCGATCCTTAATCACAAAATGAATCAATATCGGTATTATGTTAAATTATATGAGAATTTTATTGCATCGGCCAATATGTCGGTATTTACGCCGATGATTATATAATGATTTATAAAACAGGTATTATCCGTGATTTCTTTGTGTTTTGCCGGAGACAAATATGCTCGATGCAGGAAAGTTTTGTAATGTTGCAGACCGATCGATCTTTGATATGGATGTGGACAATTCGTGCGGATGTCGTTAATTTTAGTAAATTTGCAGGTAAATATATTTGTCTATGTTTCGAAAAATCGCCATATTTTCGCTGATAATACCGTGGTTGCTTTTCAGCGGCTGTGCGTCCCGACCCGCCGACGAGCGGCCGACGATCTTCGTATCGATTCTTCCTTTGCGCGGGATCGTTTCCGAAATCGTCGGCGATGACTTTCGGGTCGAAGTGCTCGTTCCGCCCGGTATGAACCCGGAAAGTTTCGAGCCGACACCCCGGCAGATGATCGATCTGAATCGTTCGCAGTTGATATTCAATATCGGTTGGATCGATTTCGAGCAGAATATGCTGTCCAAGATCGAGGACCGTCGAAAAGTAATCGACCTGCATCGTGGTATAGAGCCGATTGCGGGCAGTTGCTCCCATGCGGACGCGGAGAAAGAGCACCGACACGGCGTCGATCCCCACATTTGGACCTCTCCGCGCGAATTGCGCACTATGGCCGATAATGCTTATCGGGCGATTCACGAGTTGTATCCTGATTCTACCGTATATGCGGTTAATTATCAGTGTCTTGCCGATAAATTGCAGGCTCTCGATGATTCTGTTGCCGAACGGCTGAAGCAGAGCGGAGTACCCTATTTCATGATTTACCATCCGGCCCTGACCTACTATGCCCGTGCCTATGGAATCGAGCAGGTTGCCATCGAGCAGGATGGCAAGGAGCCTTCGGCCAAACGGCTGGCCCGGCTTATCGAGCAGGCTCGCCGGGACAGTATTCGTGTCGTATTCTACCAGAGCCAGTTCCCGGCTTCCACCGTCGAAGTGATCGCCGAAGATATCGGGGCGCAGAGCGTCCGGATCGATCCGCTGGCCGAAGATGTCGTCGGCAATATTTCCTATATTACGGATCTCATAACTGCCGAACGTCTATGAAAACTCCGCTCGTTTCGCTTCGCCGCGTCAGCGTGTCGTACGATGGTCACGACGCGCTCAAAGAGGTCGATTTGGATATTTATCCCGATGATTTTCTCGGTATCATAGGCCCTAACGGCGGAGGTAAAACTACGCTTGTCAAGGCCATCGTGGGAACGATCCCCTATCGCGGTACGATCTCCTATTCGCCGCAGTTGTTTCGGGGAAAGGAGCGGTTGATCGGCTATATGCCCCAGCAATCGATCTTCGACCGGAGTTTTCCGATTTCGGTGCTCGAAGTGGTGATGTCGGGGCTTCAGGGGCAAAGGGGTTTCCATGCCCGCTATGCGTCCGGGGATCGAGCGAAGGCACAGGAGCTGCTGCGGACGGCCGGTATCGACGGGATCGCCCGCAAACCTATCGGCGAGATTTCCGGCGGTCAGATGCAGCGGGCGTTATTGTGTCGGGCGGTGATTTCGGATCCTAAATTGTTGATTCTGGACGAGCCGGCCAATTTTGTGGACAATCGTTTCGAAAACGAGCTCTATCGGATGCTCGCCGAGCTGCACGGACGAATGGCGATCGTAATGATTTCGCACGATCTGGGGACGATTACGAGTGTCGTGCGGAATATCGTTTGTGTGAATCGTTATGTTCACCGGCACGATTCGAACATCATTACCGAGGAGCAGCTTCGTAATTACGACTGCCCTATTCAGCTTATTTCCCACGGCAAGGTGCCGCATACGGTGCTTGCATTGCACCCGCACGACTGTTGTCCACATACCCGTACGGAGGAATAGCCCGGCTTTTCCGGTATCTATCTTCACCGATGAAGATTACGACCGGGCCAAAGCCATGTACGACGAACGCATGGCCAACTACGGAAGCGGTGAAAAGTAACTCCCGGATTCTCTGAACGAATAGAGCCGCAATAGCTATTGCGGCTCTATTCGCTTCCTCCCCTCTCGCTGTCCGGCAGACAGAGTACCTCGTTCCGGAAAAAGTGTTGCGCCGGATCAACAAAATGTATTCCGGCATATATGCGTCCGTTGGCTTGCCGCCATTGTTTGTTGTCGTACCTGTTGCCTGCACATTGGGCGGCGATGCCGGCCGCAGGATCCCGATCGTTTGTGGACATAAAAAATACTTACGGAGTTGCCCCCGTAAGTATTCGAGTATGATTCGGGATAATTCTCTATTTGTTGATCTCGCTCAACTTTTCGAACAATTTGCCGAACGAAGCCTCGATTTCGCGGCGCAGCGCTGCAAAGTGCTTGCGCACCAGCGAAGGATTATGTGCATCGGCCGGATTGTTGGCCTTGACGAAAAGCGCGTTGCGAAGAGCCACACCCTCCTGCATCACTTCGAAAATCTCTTTCTCTTTGGTCGGCTGGAAGCAGATCGCCATGTCGCAGTCGAACACGAGTTCCTCCAGACGGTAGTCGATCTCTTTTTTCAGCATTCTTAAATTTGCCATATCTCTATTCGGTTTTAATATAATTATTCCTGTAAAAAATCATACACGGATCCACGTACCTCTCCCCGACTTGTCGGAAGCGTTCGCCGCACTCTGTCCGATGCAAAAATTAAAAGAGTGCGAGCAGTCGCCAACCCTGTGATTTTTGTTTCCCTTTGCCGGACAGATCCGCACCCGAATACCTCCTATTCGTTTTTCAGTCGTCGGCTGTCCAAATCAATCCGAGCCGGCTTACCTGCCGCAAAGAAGAACTGCATCCTATCCTCTGCAAAGATAGTGAAAGCCGAGAAGAAAACGGGAGCTCGTTCACAGTTTTCCGAGGCATATCCTATCTTCTTGCAAAGATAAAAAAATCTTCCGGAAATCGAGTGCAGTCAGATCACAAAATTCAATTACATCCGCTCCGGTACGTCGATTCCGAGCAGCGCCATGGCCAGACGGATCGTGCGGGCCACCTGTTCGGCCAGGCGCAGCCGCATGTCGCGGGTCGTCGTACACTCCTCTTTGAGGATCGAATGGTCGTGGTAGTAGCCGTTGAACGATTTGGCCAGTTCGTAGGCGTAAGCGCCGACGATCGACGGAGCGAAATTCGCGGCGGCGGCCTGTACGGTCGCCGGATATTCGGTCAGCGCCTTGATCAGTTCGATCTCTTCGGGCAGGAGCGCCGCAGCTTCGTCCTGGGTGCGGAAATCGATCCCTGCCTCCTCTGCTTTGCGCAGGATCGAGCGGATGCGTGCATGCGTGTACTGGATGAAAGGACCTGTATTGCCGTTGAAGTCGATCGATTCGCGGGGGTCGAACAGCATCGTCTTCTTGGGATCGACCTTCAGGATGAAATACTTGAGGGCTCCTAACCCGACCATCGATGCGATGGCGTCGGCTTCCTGCGCGGTGCAGCCGTCCAGTTTGCCCAATTCGTCCGACATCTCGCGGGCGGTCGATACCATGTCGGCGATCAGATCGTCTGCATCGACGACCGTTCCCTCGCGGGATTTCATCTTGCCTTCGGGCAGCTCGACCATGCCGTAGGAAAGGTGGTAGATGTGGTCGCTCCATTCGTCGTATCCCAACTTCTTGAGGATCAGCTTGAGCACCTGGAAATGGTAGTTCTGTTCGTTGCCCACTACGTAGATCATTTCGTCCAGCCGGTTCTCCTCGAACCGGCGGAACGCCGTGCCGAGATCCTGCGTCATATAGACCGATGTGCCGTCGCCGCGCAGCAATAACTTCTGGTCGAGTCCGTCGGCCGTGAGGTCGATCCAGACAGAACCGTCCTCCTTGCGGAAGAAGATACCCCGGGCGAGTCCCTCTTCCACCAGGCTCTTGCCCAGCAGGTAGGTTTGCGATTCGTAATAGACCTTGTCGAAATCGACGCCCAATGCCTTGTACGTCACGTCGAAGCCTTCATAGACCCACCCGTTCATGGTTTCCCACAGCGAATATATTTCCGGATCTTTGGCCTCCCAGCGGCGCAGCCACTCCTGCGCCTGTCGCATGATCGGAGCGTTTTTCTTGGCCTCCTCCTCGCTTTGCCCGGCGGCGACGAGCTCCTTGATCTGGGCTTTGTAGTGCTTGTCGAATTCGACGTAATATTTACCGACCAGGTGGTCGCCTTTCATCCCCGACGAGGCGGGCGTTTCGCCGCCGCCGTAGAGTTTCCAGGCCAGCATCGACTTGCAGATGTGAATACCGCGGTCGTTCACGAGGTTTACCTTGATGACCTTGTTGCCGTTGGCTTTCAGGATCTGCGCGACGGAGTATCCCAGCAGGTTGTTGCGGATGTGTCCCAGGTGAAGGGGCTTGTTGGTGTTGGGCGAGGAGTATTCGATCATTACGGTACGGCCCGTCGGTGCGGCCTGCCCGAAGGTGTCGTTTGCCGCGACCTCCCGGAAGCGTGCGGCCCAGAATGCACTGTCGAGCGAGAGATTCAGGAATCCCTTGATTACGTTGAACGCCTTGATTTCCGGCGTATTGGCCACCAGGTATTCGCCGATCTCCGTCGCCGTGGCTTCGGGCGACTTGCGGCTGGCTTTGAGCAGGGGGAACACCACGAGCGTATAGTCGCCCTCGAACTCTTTGCGGGTTTTCTGAATCTGCAACGGAGCTCCGGCATTCCCGTAGAGGGTGCTTACCGCCGCTGCGACTTTATCCGTAAGAAACTGTTCAATATTCATCGTATGTCGAATTTGGGTGCGAATTTACGCTTTTTATCCGAATAATCCGCGTCGTCGCCTCTCAATAATGCGTCGGATAGCGAATTGCATCCGTCGATTTTCGGAAAATTGCAAACTATTGTTATATTTGCAAACCGTATAGGCTGTCCCCGCAGCGTCCGAATGGTTCGGCGTTGTTGCGTCGTGCGATTCCCTGTCCGAAAACAATCCGGGCCGGATTCGTCCGCCGGGGTCGAAGGCCGGAGCCATCCGGCCCGGCTTTCGGTATGGACCGCCTTTCGTTTTTTTATTTTTTCATAGCATGGAAATATTCATAATCCTCCTGCTGATCCTGCTCAACGGTCTGTTCGCCATGTCGGAGATCGCCCTGATCTCGGCTCGCAAATCGAACCTCACGGCGCAGGCCAAGCAGGGCAACAAACGGGCTCGCCAGGCCCTCAAGCTGGCGGAAGATCCCAACAAATTTCTTTCGACCGTCCAGATCGGTATTACTCTGATCGGTATTTTGACCGGTATTTATTCGGGGGCGGCCATCGCCGACGACCTGCGGGAAGTCTTCGTCCGCTGGGGAGTTCCCTATGCGGCTCCCGTAGCGCAGACGCTCATCGTGATCGTGGTGACCTATCTGACTATCGTGTTCGGAGAGTTGATTCCCAAGCGTATCGGTATGACGGCCGCCGAGCCGGTCGCCAAACTCGTGGCCGGCCCTATGAAGGTGCTGTCGGTCGTCGCCTCCCCTTTCGTATGGCTCCTTTCGAAGAGCATCGAGGGCATTTCCCATCTGTTCGGGCTGCGCGATACCGACAGTCCCGTAACGGAGGCCGAGATCAAGTCGATCGTGCAGGAAGGCGCCGAGGACGGAGCTGTGCAGGCTGTCGAGCAGAAGATCGTCGGCCGTGTCTTCTCGTTGGGTGACCGCAGCGTGGAGTCGATCATGACCCACCGCAGCGACATCGCATGGCTCGATGTGAATATGTCTGTGGATGAGATCCGCGACCTCGTTCGTCGGGAGCCTCACGGACGCTATCCCGTCGGTGAAGGATCGCTCGACCGGCTGGTCGGCGTCGTCTATCTGAAGGATCTTTTCTCGCATATCGGGGACCCTGGATTCTCGCTGCAGCAGATTCTCTCTCCTGTCAAGCTGTTCCACGAGGGAGCGGAGGTGTATATGGCGCTGGAACAGTTGCGGACCGAGCAACTGGGTTATGGCATCGTTTGCGACGAGTTCGGCGTCACGCAGGGTATCGTGACTCTGAAAGATATTTTCGAAGCCCTTGTGGGCGAGCTGCTCGAAGATCGTGAAGAGCCGGATATCGTCGTGCGCGAGGACGGCAGCGTGCTGGTGGACGGACAGTGTTCGTTTTACGATTTTCTGGCCCATTTCGGATTGGAGGATGTCTATTCTTCGGCCGAATACAATACGATCAGCGGTTTGATTCTGGATGAGTTGGAACATATTCCGCACAGCGGGGAATACCTTCAATGGGAGTGTTTCCGGCTCGAAGTCGTGGATATGGACGGAGCACGTATAGACAAGGTACTGGCGACGATGATCGACACGTCCGATAATAAAACTAAATAAGGTCTTTCCGTGCGGAGTTTGTTTTTGATGCCATGAAGATTGCCGACATAGAATTGGGTGACCGCCCGCTGTTCCTGGCTCCGATGGAGGATGTGACCGATCCTTCGTTCCGCTATATGTGCAAGCGGTTCGGTGCCGACGTGGTATATACCGAGTTTATCTCTTCGGACGGGTTGATCCGCGATGCGGGCAAGTCGCTTGCCAAATTGCGCATCGCCGAATCCGAACGGCCCGTGGGTATCCAGCTTTACGGTCATCTGGTGGAACCGATGGTCGAGGCGGCTCGGATCGCCGAGGCGGCCGATCCCGATATCATCGATATCAACTTCGGTTGTCCGGTGAAGAAGATCGCCGGTCGGGGCGCCGGATCGGGTATGATGCGCGATGTCCCCCTGATGGTCGAGATGACCCGCCGCATCGTCGAAGCCGTGAAGAAACCCGTGACGGTCAAAACCCGTCTGGGATGGGATGAAGAGTCGAAGAACATCGAAGAGATCGCTCTGCGCCTGCAGGACGTGGGTATCGCCGCACTGACGATCCACGGCCGCACGCGGGCCCAAATGTATCGCGGCGAAGCGGACTGGACGCTCATCGGCAAGGTGAAGAACAATCCGGCGATCCGGATTCCGATCATCGGTAACGGAGATATCGACTCCGGTCCTAAAGCCCGCGAAATGTTCGACCGCTACGGAGTGGACGGGGTGATGATCGGGCGGGCGACCTACGGGCGGCCCTGGATCTTCCGCGAAGTGAAACACTTTCTTGAAACCGGCGAGGTGATGCCGCAGCCGTCGGTGGCGGAGCGGGTCGAAATCGCCAAAGAACATCTGGCCAAATCCCTGGAGATCAAAGGTGGCCGGGTTGGAATCCTGGAGATGCGCCGCCACCTGTCGAACTATTTCAAGGGACTTCCCAATTTCAAGGAAACCCGCCTGAAGCTGGTGACTCTGTTCGATCCGAACGAACTGTATGCCACGCTCGATTCGATCGCCGATCGTTGGGGCGATTTCGACGTGAGCGGGGTCATCCCTGCTCCGCTTTCGCATGATGTGTAGCTTTGTTCTGCACGAGAATCGCTTGCCTGTCGATTCCTAAGCGTATATTTTCAACAAGGGCGACCAAATCTTTCTGCCCGCCCGAAAAGTCCCGGCAGCGTACCGGTGCCGAATTTCGTGGAGCCGGAAAATTGTCGCTTCGTGCGTAAGGATCTCCTTTTATTCGTTATTCGATTCCCCGTCATTTGTTTATTCGATAACTCTGTAAAAACGAAGCGCCGCGAGAGAAGTCGCGGCACTTTTTATTATCAACGTCCGGGGTTATTTCAGGCTGCGTTGGATATAGTCGGTGTAATCCTTGACTACGGGCGTGTAATCTTCCTCTTCGAACAGCGGGGAGGAGATCAGGAAGTCGGCCGTTGAGCGGTTTACAGCCGTGGGTACGTTGTAAAGCGTTGCCAGGCGCAACAGCGCTTTCACATCCACGTCGTGCGGTTGCGCCGACATGGGGTCCCAGAAGAAAATCAGGGCACTGATCCGTTCGTCCGCGATCAGGGCGCCCAGTTGCTGGTCGCCGCCCAGAGGACCCGATTTCAGCCGCGTGATGTCGAGTGCCGGTTGCTCGTAGTGGTGGGATGCCGAGTGATTGAGCAGGGTTTCTTCGACGATCTTGCCTGTCGTACCCGTACAGACGATCCGGTGTTTGCTCAATTTTTCACAGTTCCAGTCCACCCATTCCGCCAGGTCGTGTTTCATGTTGTCGTGCGCGACGAGCGCCATCATTTTCTGTCTGTTCATTTCTTTCATCCGTTTTTTTGAAAGCCGCGTTTCGGCTTTCGGTTGTTTTATACTCGATTTACGGCCCCAAGATGCGAATAAGCCGAGTACAAAAGCAAATTTATTTGCATTTTGCCGAGGCGAAGTATTTAAGACGAAGTCAAAGATACGAAAAGGAGGGAGCAATCGTGCGGGTTTGTACGCAAGAATTGCCGAACCGCTTCCTATTTTCTGCAAAGATAATATGCAGCGGCATCTTCCGACCACTCCCGGCGCAGGTTTCATCGAATTGTAATGTCGGGAAAGTTCGGTATTCCGCCCGGAAACCGTTACCCGTTGTTGCTTGCCTTGAGCCCTCGGATCACCGCCGAAGTGAATCCGGCGTGTTCCATTTCGTTCAGCCCTTTGATCGTGATTCCTCCGGCTGTGGTTACCCTATCCACCTCCTGTTCGGGGTGCGAGCCGTTGGATTCGAGCAAGGCGATCGCCCCGCGCAGGGTTTGCAGAACGCCTTCTTGAGCCTTTTGCGGGTAAAGGCCCAGCTCTACCCCGCCCTCCATCGCTGCCCGGATATAACGGAAGGCGAAGGCGATACCGCAGGAGCAGAGCGTCGTGGCCGGACCGAGTAGCCGCTCTTCCACCAATTCCGCTTTGCCCAATGCACCGAAAATATTCAAAACCAGTCTGTTCTGATCTTCGGTCGCATTCAGCCCCGTGATGAACGTCATGCTTTGCTTTACTTCGATGGCCGTATTGGGAATTGCGCAATAAAGGGCTCTGTCTTTTCCGGCCCATGTTTGCAGCTGTTCCAGGGAAATGCCCGCCGCTACCGAAATGACGATCTGTCTATCGGGCCGCTTCCCTGTCAGATGCTCTTTTATCAGTGCCTCCACCATCCAGGGTTTCACGGCGATTACCACGATGTCGGCCGTAGCCAGAGAGCTGTAGTCGCCCGTAACGGCCTGCAATTCCGGATTGAACCCCTGTATTTCGGCGGTTTTGCTCGCGCGGCGGTTGATGACCGTAATGTCCTGTGGTCGGAACAGGTCGCAGGTGGATAGTCCGCGAGCGATTGCTCCGCCCATATTGCCTCCTCCGACAATCGATATTTTCATGGGTCGCATGGTTTTTTATTTATAAAAATGCTCCGTCCGTCAGGTGCGGAATCGGAGCTGTATTGTCTATTCGGGCAAAGGTTTGGCAGCGGTGCATACCTGTCGAAAGGGAGCACCGGCGAATCTTTATGCTTCCTGCTCTGCGGGCAGTTTGAATTCGGTGAACCCGGCACCCACGAGGGTATTGAACCAGGAGAAAACCTTCTTCATGTCCGATACGTGGACCCGGTCGCGGTCGTATTCGGGCAATACTTCTGCGAAATATGCTTTGAGTTTTTCCGGAGCCTCCTTGTGGCTGATGGCTGGCTGTCCCTGCGTATGTTCGTAAATTTTGGTGAAAACCTCTGCGAGCGGGATGTCCTCGCCCTCGGTGAAGATGGATATTTCGGTCAGTGCGCTCACTTTGGAGTTGCTTGCGGCATTCATGCGTTTGCCGTCCGACAACGACTCGACGATGACGCCGCGCGACGATTGTGCGACGTATTTGTACAAACCGGGTTGGCCGGAAATGGCCAGAATCTCTTTCAATTCCATAATTTTTTCTGTTCGATAATATGTTTGAGTTTGGTTCTTCACTGTCCGTGCGGGCCGTGCGGGGTGAATCCGCTCCGGCTCGTACCGTTCGAAAATGCGGTTTCAGATGGCATATACGCTGTATTGCTGGGCTTCGGTTACGGAAGAAAGGCCGTTCTCGTTGGTCACGACGATCAGCCAATATACCGTACTGCCGGCTTTCTGTGCAGGAATGATTGCTTCGTAAAAGACCGTGTCGGAAGTCGCCTTGAAATAGTAGGCATTGGTCGATTTCTGCTCCGTGTGCTCTACTCCGTTCTTATCGGTCCATTTGACGTCGTATTTCACCTGAGCGTAGAATGCACCGTACTGGTTCGATATATTGGCCTGCACATAAACTTTCTGAACCGAAGATACCCGGCCTCCGTCTTCGATGGTGGCTCCTTCGTCCGTGATGACCGGGAACGTCGTTTGTTCGGGTCCTACTTCTTTCAGTTCGCACGAAGGAATCGCGCAGGCGATGAAAATCAGAAATAAAAACCACTTTTTCATAATGGATGCGGATTGGCTGTGTGTGGTTACTCTTTGGTCAGGTGAACGTCCATCTGCGGGAACGGGAAGTTGATTCCCTTTTCAGGTAATGTTTTGTAATACAGCTCGTTCATTGCGAAGAAAACGTCCCAGTAATCTTCGTTTTTCGTCCAGGCCCGAACGGTCAGATTGACCGAATTATCGGCCAGGGCAGCGATATATACCGCAGGCGCCGGATCCTGAAGCACCCGTGCGTCTTTGGACAGCAGTTCCAGGATAGCCTCCCGTGCCGTTGCGAAATCGTCGCCGTAAGAGATGCCGATCACCCACTCCACGCGACGTGTTTCGGAGGTGGAATAGTTGTTGATGATCGCGGTAGCGATCGAGCTGTTCGGGATATAGATGGTCTGCTTGTCGGCTGTGGTGATCTTGGTCGAGAAGAGCATGATCTCCTGCACGGTACCCGACTGTCCCTGGGCCGAGATGTAATCGCCTATGCGGTAGGGCTTGAGCAGCAGGATCATCACGCCACCGGCGAAATTCTGCAATGTGCCGCTCAGGGCCATACCGATAGCCAGACCGGCCGAAGCGAGCAGCGCGACGATCGAAGTGGTGTTGATACCCATGACTTGAATGATCAGGAGAATCAGCACGATGTAGGAGATGGTCTTGATCAGGTTGCGCAGGAAGATTTGCAGCGAACGATCCACCTTGCGCTTTTCGAAAGCCGTCGAAAGCAGTTTTATGAGGCGGCCGATAAGCCAACGCCCCGCCATGTATATCGCCAGGGCGAGGACGATTTTCAGGCCGACCCAGATACTTTCCGAAACCAGATTCGTCAGGACTTTTTCCAAATCCATATTAGCGATTTTTTCGACCGTTTCCGCGAATTTGGCTTTTTGTATGCTGTCCGGAACGATGAGTTTTTCGGTTTGCTGTGCTGTGATGAAAAGAAATCCCATGAAAGAATTAAATTTGATAGGTTGAGTTGCAAATTTAATCAAAAAAACCGGAAATAATAGTAACTTTGCTCTATAATGTGTTTAACGGATTTTGCTATGGAAAGTAAGATAGAGATAATCCAAATCAATATTTCGGGCGAAGACAAGCCCGGCATGACCTCTTCGCTGACCGATATTCTGGCCCGGTACGACGCGTTCATCCTCGATATCGGCCAGGCGAATATCCACCAGTCGCTGACTTTGGGCATCCTGTTCATGACCACCTCCGACAAATCGGGCGCCATCCTCAAGGAGTTGCTTTTCAAGGCCTCGGAACTGGGCGTGATGATCCGCTTCACCCCCATCACCGAGGAACATTACCAGGCCTGGGTCGGTCGTCAGGGCAAGAACCGCTATATTATCACTCTTTTGGGACGTCAGGTTACGGCGCGCCATATCGCAGGGGTCACCAAAGCGGTCGCCGAACAGGGACTCAACATCGACGCGATCAAGCGACTTACGGGCCGTATGCCGCTCGAGGAGGAGAACCGTGCCACCCGCGCCTGCATCGAGCTTTCGGTGCGCGGTACGCTCGGCGATAAGGCCGTATTGCAGAAACGCTTCATGGAGCTGTCCAACGAGGGGGTCGATATTTCGTTCCAGAAGGACGACATCTTCCGCCGCAGCCGACGCCTGATCTGTTTCGATATGGATTCCACGCTGATCGAAACCGAGGTGATCGACGAGTTGGCCGACCGTGCCGGCGTGGGTCCCGAAGTGCGGGCCGTTACCGAGAGCGCCATGCGGGGCGAGATCGACTTTACCGAGAGTTTCACGCGCCGCATCGCCCTGCTTCGGGGACTCGACGTTTCGGTGATGGAGGAGATCGCCCGCAACCTGCCGATCACCGAGGGGTTGGAGCGCCTGATGACCATTCTCAAGCGTGTGGGATACAAGACGGCCATTCTGTCCGGAGGTTTCACTTATTTCGGCAACTACCTGAAACAGAAATACGGCTTCGATTACGTTTATGCCAATGAGCTGGAGGTCGAGGAGGGCCGTTTGACGGGCCGTCACGTCGGCGAGATCGTGGACGGCCGCCGCAAGGCCGAGCTGCTGCGTCTGCTGTGTCAGGTTGAAAATATCAACATCGCTCAGTCGATCGCCGTCGGCGACGGAGCCAATGACCTTCCGATGCTCGACCTGGCCGGGTTGGGCATCGCGTTCCACGCCAAGCCCAAGGTGAAAGCTACGGCCAGCCAGTCGATATCGACGATCGGTCTGGACGGCGTACTCTATTTCCTCGGTCTGAAAGATTCCTGGATCGAATAAACCGCGATGCTGCGCCTTTCCCTTCTTCTCTTCGCCCTGCTCGCCGCCGGATGTTACGACGATGCCGGGGTTCCGGCTCCGAAGAACGATCCGCTTCCGGAGGCGAACCTCTCCCTGCCGGACCTCTCCGCGCGGTGCGGGGATACGCCCGTGCGTATCGTCCAGGACATCGTAGTCGCGGGGCGGGTCACTACGTCCGACGAAGCGGGGAACTTCTTCCGCTCGGTCGTGTTGCAGGAAGACGGAACGGGCGTGGAGCTGATGGCCGGCCTGGACGACCTGTTTCGGGTCTATCCTCCGGGATGCCGCATCGCGGTGCGTCTTCAGGGGCTAGCTATGTGCCGTCGCTTCGGAGTGGTGCAGATCGGTACGATGCCTGCGGCGGGAGATTATGCCGTGGAAGCCATCGGTGTCCGTGCCCTGCTCGACCGGTACGTCGCTTGCGAAACCGTCGATGTTCTCCGTCCCGTTCCCCGGATCGTCGCTTTCGACGAACTTGCGCCCGACATGTGCGGCTGCCTGGTGCAGATCGAGGATCTGACGCCGCTTCCGTCGGAAGAGGATCCGACGGATTGGAAATGGGAAGGTTATCGGCTGTTCGAGGACCGGGCCGGAAACAGGATCGCCACCTATACGAGCACCTATGCCCGGTATGCGGCTTCGGAAATTCCGAAGGGGCCGGTTACGCTGGTCGGCGTTTTGCAGTACGGCAATGCCGGGTCGATCGGAAAATCCTATATGATTAAAATGCGCGATGAGAACGATTGTTTTCGGTAGCCTGCTGCTCTTCGTGCTGCAAGCCTGCGGCAATGCTTCGTCGCCGGAGTACGAATCCGGGGACGGGACTGCGCGGCATGTTTCTATTGCGTATCTGAAATCGCTGTGCCGGGGCGTTTTGCATCCCGTTACCGAGGATCTGTGGATCGAAGGCTGTGTCGTGGGCAACGATCTGTACGGCGAATTTCCCGATGCGCTCGTCGTGGAGGACGAAAGCGGCGGAATCGAAGTATTGATCGACGCGAAGCGTCTCTATCGGACTTTCGACTCTGGAAGTACGGTGCGCGTTTATTGCAATGGGCTGGCGCTGGGTGATTACGGGGGCAAGGTACAGTTGGGGCTTCCGCCCACCGCAGAATATATTCTGGACCGTATTTCGGCAGAGTCGCTCGGACGTCATGTTCGCCGCATCGGGGACGGGTCGGTCGATTTCGTGCCTCGGGAACTCTCCTTCGGGGAGGTGGCTGCAAGCCGTATCGCCACTTACGTACGATTCCGCAGGGTCCGGTTCGCGCACGAAGAGGTCGGTCTGCCCTTCTGCCTGCGGGATTCGGAAACCGGCCGATTGCTGGCTACCGACCGCCATTTGGTCGATGAGCGGAACGATACGCTGATCGTCCGATTCGCAGCTTCCTGCACGTATGCCGAGGAGCCGGCCCCGGCTGGAATGGGAACGGTCAGCGGTGTGCTCGACTATTTCAACGGCAATTATATGTTGCGAATTACCAATCGTCTGATGGAATTCCCTTGATTTCCGCGTTTCGATGCGAGGGTTTGCGACGCACCCGATAGAGTTTATGCCTAAATTGTTGCTCATACTCCGTTTTTATCGCTCGGCGATGCTGTTTTTCTGCGGGGCCGTGAGCGTGGCGTTGGCCTGGCTCGTGACCGGATACGGTCCGTCGGTCGTGCCGTTGTGCCTTGCGGGGAAAATGGTCATCTATCCGGTCTATCTGTATGTTTGGATCATACCGCGTTATAACGATGAGTTCGACTATTACCGCAATCTGGGGGTTCGACGACGTATGCTGTTGGGTGCGAGTTGCGGCATAGACTTGCTGGCGTGTTATATGCTGCTGATATTCGTATCCCTTGTACTGTATGAACCCCTCTGAAAAACATATTCTTGAAATAGATTCGGTCGAGTTGTCGTTCGGTGATCGGGTGATTCTTTCGAGTGTATATCTTGCCGTCGAAACCGGCGGAGCAACGGCATTGCTGGGACGCAATGGCAGTGGAAAAAGCTGCCTGATGAAGATACTCTGCGGAGCGTTGCGCCCCGGATTCCGATCGATGCGCATCGACGGCAAATGGTACGATCGTTTCGGAAGCAGCCAGGTGCGTTATCTTCCGCAGCAGGGGTTTACCCCCGGGTGGCTGACTGTGGAGGCGGTTTTGCGGGACTTCGGTCTGGAGTGGGATGACCTGACGGTCTGGTTTCCGATATTCGGGAAGTTGCGGAAGGCGAAAATCCGAACCCTTTCCGGCGGGGAGCGGCGTATTTTGGAGTGTTTCGTTATTCTGCGCAGCCGGAGCCTTTTCGCAGTGCTCGACGAACCTTTTTCACAAGTCGCGCCATTGCATGTTGTAACTTTGAAAGCTTTGATTCGGGCGGAAAAACGAAATAAAGGCATCCTGCTTACCGATCACATGTATCGCCATGTAACCGACGTGGCGGACCGGCTCTATGTGTTGGCAAACGGACAGACCTATCTGACACAGGATGCCGAAGACCTTGTGCGTTACGGTTATTTGAACCATTTGTAGTATTGACAGGAAGGTTTTCTGCCGCCGGAGTTTTCGATAAACCGGCCTTGTTTCCGGTTTTCAACTGCATTTTGAAGGGATTCTGCTTCGGACGTGTCCAAATAAATTTGGCACTCCTCCCGGCTTGCACTATCTTTGCAGCGGTAAATTCCGGTTCGGAAAAGGTCGTGTCGCGTATCGCCGCTGCCGGCCGAAAATTTCCGCACCTTAAATAACAAGACTTATGGCAGGATCGAACTTTGTAGATTACGTGAAAATATTCGCCCGTTCCGGACATGGCGGCAGCGGGTCGGCGCATTTCCGTCGCGAGAAATTCGTCGAATTCGGCGGACCGGACGGCGGCGACGGCGGTCGCGGAGGACATATCATCCTGCGCGGCGACAGCCAGTATTGGACGCTGATCCACCTTAAGTACCAGCGTCACCAGTTCGCGGAGGACGGCGAAGGCGGTTCCGGAGCCCGCTCCTCGGGTAAGAACGGTAAGGACATCGTCATTCCCGTACCGTTGGGAACGGTCGCCAGACGGGTGCTTGAGGACGGTACGACGGAATATGCCGGAGAGGTGACCGCCGACGGCGAAGAGCTCGTCCTGCTCAAGGGCGGCCGGGGCGGACTGGGAAACTGGCATTTCAAGACCTCGACCAACCAGGCTCCGCGTTACGCGCAGCCTGGCGAGGATCGTCAGGAGGGAACTTTCATTCTCGAACTGAAGGTGTTGGCTGACGTGGGATTGGTGGGGTTCCCGAACGCGGGCAAAAGCACGCTCCTTTCGGTCGTTTCCGCTGCAAAGCCCAAGATCGCCAACTATGCCTTCACGACGCTCGAACCCAACCTGGGTATCGTCGAGTGCCGCGATCACCATTCGTTCGTCATGGCCGATATACCGGGCATCATCGAAGGAGCTCACGAAGGCAAGGGATTGGGAACCCGTTTCCTGCGCCATATCGAACGCAATTCGGTGCTCCTCTTTATGATTCCTGCCGACAGCGACGACATCCGCAAGGATTACGCGGTCCTGTTGGGCGAATTGACCCAGTATAATCCGGAATTGCTCGACAAGGAGCGCCTGCTGGCCATCACCAAATGCGATATGCTCGACGAGGACCTGATCGAAGAGATGAAAAGCCATCTGCCCGAGGGGGTTCCTTCGGTCTTCATTTCCTCGATATCGGGTATGAACATTCCCCGGCTCAAGGATATGCTCTGGGAGGCGTTGCAAAAATAAGATAAAGTATAAAAGCCCGCTTGGGGGACATATAATTATACAAAAGCCTCGTATTCCGAAAAGAATACGAGGCTTTGTCTTTCGGTCCGAAACGACGGGGACCAGAGTGTCGGAAGCGCGGCTATCGCCGGATTTTCCGACTGTATCGTTTGCGGGGTCGGCTTTACAGGGCCAGCGGTTCGTATTTCAGTCCCCAGGCATCCGCTACTTGTTTGTAAACGACCTTTCCTTCGACGACGTTCAATCCTAACTCCAGTTCGTGATTCTCCTTGCAGGCGCGACGCCAACCCTTGTCCGCCAGTTGGATGGCGTACGGCAGCGTTGCGTTCGTAAGTCCGAGCGTCGAGGTGTAGGGCACCGCACCGGGGATGTTGGCGACACAGTAGTGCAGAATGCCATCGACGAAGTAGGTCGGCTCCTCATGGGTCGTCGGCCGCGAGGTTTCGAAGCAGCCGCCCTGATCGATGGCCACATCGACCAGAACCGATCCAGGCTCCATATCCTTAAGCATGTCGCGCGTCACGAGTTTCGGGGCTTTCGCACCGGGAATCAGCACCGAGCCGATCACCAGGTCGGCGGTCTTGAGCTCTTCGCGGATGTTGTATTCCGACGACATAAGCGTTTTTACGTTTTGGGGCATCACGTCCGTCAGGTAGGCCAGACGCTTGAGGGAGATGTCGCAGATCGTCACGTCGGCACCCAGGCCGGCCGCCATACGTGCCGCCGCCGTGCCTACGACACCGGCTCCGATCACGAATACCTTGGCGGGCTTCACGCCCGGCATGCCGCCCAGCAGCTTCCCTTTTCCGCCGTGCGGTTTTTCGAGGAAGTAACAACCCTCCTGCGTCGCCATACGCCCTGCGACTTCCGACATGGGAATCAGCAGAGGCAGCGAACGGTCGGATGCTTCGACGGTTTCGTAAGCGCAGCAGATCGCACCACTTTCGACCATTGCCCGGGTCAGCGGTTCGCTGCTGGCGAAGTGAAAATAGGTGAATACCAGTTGTCCTTGGCGGATGAGTTTGTATTCAGGCTCTATCGGCTCCTTGACCTTGATGATCATTTCGGCTTTGGCATAGACCTCTTCGATGGTAGGCAGCAGTTCGGCGCCTGCGGCGACGTAGTCTTTGTCCGGGAATCCGCTGTTTGCACCGGCAGTCGCCTGCACATACACTTTATGCCCACGTTTGGTAAGCTCTTTGGCTCCGGACGGGGTGAGCGAAACCCGGTTTTCGTTGTTTTTAATCTCTTTTGGAATACCGATAATCATAAGTCGAGTCGTTTTTAAATTTTTCGGACTCAATTTATGGAAAATCCGTTGAATTGCCAAATTATTTCCGAAAAAATCGAACCGATATTAAAATTTGTAAGATATGGAGGCGTAAAAGGTCCGGGGATACGCATACAGATAACGGGTGTCCAGCGGTCGGTAAACATACGTGTCTGCGGTCCGGATGCGGCGTACACGGGGAGATTCGTAGCCGCTGAAGAGTTGGTCTCTGTCGTTGAGAAGGTTGCGCACCGAGAGCATCAGAGTCAGACGCGAGGCGTTGAAATAAAACGATTTGAAAAGCGTGACATTCAACGTAAACGCATCCCCGAGCCGTTCCTGGCGGGTAAACAGTTCGAAGGCTTCCGGCGATTCGGCCAGTTGCCGGGCGATGCGCGACGTGCGTCGTACCAGCGACGGTTCGACGAACCGATTCCCGGTCCATGCGGCCTCCGCCTGTACGCCCCAGCCTTTCGGACCGTAATAGTTGAGTCCCGCGAAACCCGTCAGTTGGGGCGTGTTGCCGACCGAGCAGTCGCCCATGTAGCTCGTGGCGTTGCGGTCCAACACCTCGTTGTTCGCGTCGGCATAGACCGTGACGACGGGATTGTCCGCATAGCGGTAACGTCCGGCGCTGGCTGCCAGCGTGAGGTTCCAGCGGTATGCCAGCCGGATCAGGGCGGTCGCTTCCGCGCCGTAACGGAGCGTTCCGATGCCGGCGGCCGCCATGTCGCTGTATGTTGCGTAGAAATCGTCGTAGTAGTGCCGTACCTGCATGCCGTCCGCAGTGCGGACGACGAAGAGCGTAGCCCGAAAGCGCACGTTGCGCCCGGACCAGGTGTAGTTCAGTTCGGCCCCGTACCGTTTCTCCTCGGTGGGATCCTCTACCGGTCGGTTGTTGTATTCGAGGTTCAGGAAAAGGTCGTCTCCGTCGGGTGTCCGTGATGAGGCGTAAACCGTCATTTCCAGATGATGCCGTACCGAGAAGGAGTAGCCTGCCGAGGCGCGGAACAGGTAGGGCGCGAAATGCAGCGCCCGCGATTTTCCGAAGGATTTATTGCCGGCGAAAAGCTCTTTTTCGTAGTGTCCCCGGCGGAATACGGAGGCGGCTCCGACCTCGGCTGCGATAAAAGCCCGCAGGCGGTCGGCACGGTATTCGAGTGAACCTCCGGCGCCGATTTCATTGCGCCGCAAGTCGTAGTCGTAGCCGAAGCGATCGCCTTCGCGGATGATCCGATCGGGATGACGCAGATCGTTCTGGAGTTTGTTGCCATAGACGCCGTCGTCGATCAGGTAATAGTCGCGATCGACGAAATAACTGCGCCCCATCAAATCCCTCATCTGTTTGTAGAATCGGGAGTCCGTCCGGGCCGCCCGGATGCCGTAGCGTACCGTCAGTCGTTCGCTGATTCGGGTGATGCCCTCCGCGAGGAGCTGCATATTGGCGATGCGCTCCACACGGTCCTCCATGAGATAGGTCGCGCTGCCGTCCTTGCTGTTTCTGTTTTGCCGGTAAAATTCGTCCCAGTCGATTTGGGTGTAGCGGACATCGTTCGCCCGCCAGATATTTTCCATTTCGAGCCGGGTTACGGGGTCCGTCTGGTAGCCGGGCATCCAGCGGTAGTAGTCCGGCATCGGGCTCGGAGCGTCGTACCATGCCAGCGAACTGTAACGCCTGATGCCCGTTTCCGCCGTGAAGGTCGCTGCGAGCGAAGTCGCATCCGTCAGGCGGATCCGGTATGCGGCTGCGGCCAGAGGAACCGCTTCGCGTCGGATGCGCCCGCTGCGCACTTTTCCGTCCTGATAGCCCCACGAAGGGTTGTAGAGGGGATTTCCCGTCAGGTCGAAGGCTTCCCGGGTCGATGAGGTGCGCAGGCTTCGCATCGAAACCGGTACGACGGTCAGCAACGAGAAGAGATGCCTGTCTCCGAATCTTTTGGATAGAAGTATCGCTGCATTCAGCGAATTGCTGAATACGCCGTCGGCATAAAGGTCCCGTCCCGTGCGGCCCTGTACGGTCGCCGCAAGGTCCCAGTTCCGGCCGAGGTTTTCGGCGATGGTCAGGCGGAGCCCCATCAGGTAGTTGCGGCCGGAGAATTGGAGTGCCGCATTGCGCTCCGGGAGCAGTGGCTCTTCGGAGGTTCGGTATTCGGCGTCCAGAGTCGTCGGTAAATGCCATCCGTTCATCGGCTCTCCGTACTTTTGGGGATACAAGGCATTCATCGACGGAATGTAGCGCGACGGCAGCCGGATGCCGTTCAGCGACATCCGGTCGGGCCGGTACGGTTCTCCGCGGCGGTTGTAGGCCACGAATGAGAATTTGAAGTCCGTGGCGTCCCGGAACAGGTCGCCCGTACTTTGGATCGCTCGGTAGAAGAGCGACGAATCGGTGTCGATCATCGGGCTGTAAGGCTCTTCGTAACCGTTCTGAAAGGGATAATACTCTTCGTCCCGCAGATTGTCTTCCGGGGTTTGGGCCCGGAGCGGGAAACAACCGATCAGGCCGATGACAACGAAGAGTAAATATCTCATTTGGGTCATGGTATGATACAAATATACCCAAATAATAAAAAAATCGGACGCTTGGGTCCGATTTATCTTCAATTCCGTCCGAGATATGGCTCCCGTTTTGATTCCGATCACCTCTGTATCCCTGGCAGAACAGCGGATTCCGGCGAGCGCCCCTGCGATATGGCACGCCGCGACCTGACGTTCCATAAAGAGGATGATACGAAGGCTCTACCTTCATTTCGCATCATAGCGATCGAGCGAAGGCCGCTTTATCCGGGGTGATTATACATTCGGAGTGCATCGCTGCATTCCCGGCAAGACGTTTCTGTATTTTGGTTTATGCTTAATTCTGCAGACTTCATTCCATGGGGTGCAATGCAGCAGAAATGCCGTCGTAGGCCCTGGAGCGGCCTGAAACGGAGTTTGATAAAAGAGCGCCGACTTGTTGGAAAATAACGACGCCGTCTTTCAATGATTGCGCAGATGGGATCCTCCTTCTTGGCCGTTCGCTTGAAACGAAATATGGAAATTTTTTCGAAGTCCGCTTTTGGACCGATTTATATAATAGACTGCCGGGTTACGGCTTATGTAGTGTCAGGGCCTCAAATGAGCGATCGGCATAGACCAGAATAACGCGCACGACGGGATTCCGGTCATTGCCGGCGAGGGTTTGAAGAACCGTATCGGTTTGCTTCGACAGCTCGTTGTCGTTCTCGGCCGTTTGTGTCGATGGAGCGACCGAACCGGCGGTGTTCGATCTCTGTTCCAGTTCCGTCCCGAACAGTCCGGTGTCAGTCCGACCATTTCCAGCGTCTGTTCCGTTCGTTGAAGAGGAACTTTTCGGATTGCCGGTTCGATACATCTGTTCGGAGTCGAGCAGCAACCAGTCCGGATTGACGCGCGGAAACCTCCGGAGAATCTTCTGCAGCAAATCGAATCCCGGTTTGTTCCGTCCGGCGAGAATGTGGGAGATTCCCGAAGGCTGGATTCCGAGGATCTCGGCCATCCGGCTGGAGGTTAAACCTTCGCTTTTCATCAATTGTTGCAATTTCTCCTTCATTTCCGGTATTTTTTACAAAAATAAATATTTTTCTTTTGTAAAACAACTATTTTGTACGATTGTAAAATGTTAATTGTTGTCGATAATGTTTACAAATGTAATTATTCGAATATGGTTAAATATCTTCGAATCTTGTGTGTGAATTATTTGTATATATAATTTTATGTAATTTATTGATTATAAGTATATAATGCTTTTATATTTTTATGAAATTCGATGTGGACTGCAAAACGGCTCTAAATACGGTTGGATTCTTCTTGTTTTTATTTAGTTAGTTGTCATAAATATATGGTTTATAGTATATTTATATTGATAATTCAATATTTTGATTCTAATAATGCAGGGGATTTTTGACTGTTGCGAGGGTTTGCTTAGTATTTTACATTTGTTGAATATCAACAGCATGTTTACAGAGTGTGTATTTACAAATGGATAAAATTAGGCAAGTTTAAGAAGAAAGATGTGATTACATTTGTAACATACTACCCTATTTTGCTGGATTTTGCAATAATTTCGGGATATTGAAATTCGCTCTCCGTCGTTTTTTTAACATTATTTTCCTTTTGATTATATTATGTTAAAAAATAAGGCCGGATAGTGTAATCAATACACTACCCGGCTGGTAATTAATGGTTTGTATGTTCTGCCGTATGTCCTATTCCCGAATCATTCTGGCTGTTTCTTCGAACTCTTCCGGAGTGAATTTGGGCTTGACTTTGCGGAAATCAACGTCGTATTCGTTTTCCATCGGGATCAGGTGAATGTGCGCATGGGGAACTTCGAGGCCGAAAACCACTACTGCCACTCTTTTGCAAGCGATTTTCGCCTGGATTTTTTTCGCCACCCTTTTGGCGAAGACGATCATCCCTTGCAGGGTTTCGTCGTCCAGGTCGAAAATATAATCGATCTCTTTCTTGGGGACGACCAGCGTATGACCTTTCTCGAGGGGATTGATGTCGAGGAATGCCAGAAAATTTTCATCCTCCGCCACCTTGTAGCTCGGGATTTCGCCGTTGATGATGCGAGTGAATATGGATGCCATATGAAAATATGTTTATTGATTGCGTCGTTGCTTGTTGTGGCTTATCGCCTCTTTGAGGTCCCGTAATAAGCGAAGGGAGTTTTAATTTAATTCGGAGAGAAGAATCCTTCTCATCCTTCTATTTTGCATCGTGTCGGCTTCCGAAAAATACGGGAATCGATGCCGATGAGCGTATGTGCCTGTCTTTGGCTACTCCTCCTTGAATTTTGGAGCCATTATCTCCGAATAAAGGACCGCTTTTCGCACGTCGAATTCTTCGGCGATACCGGGGCTATGAGGTTGCTGTTCGGCGTCCGCTCGGGATATGCCGATCTGGTTGCGTAACGGAGATTCCGCTTTTTCAGTTTTTGGGGACTTGCCGGCCGTTTTTCGGAATCCGGACACCGGGGCGGATGTGTCCGCCTCCGCCTGACGGACGGGCTGTGCCGCCGATGCGGAGCGCAACTCTTTTCTTTGCATCTCCTTGAACTTCTTGACCAGCGGGACGATCGTGACTATGACGATCAACAGTGCGCTCCACAGTATTTGGATGATATCTTTGTCCATAGTGCCGATGGTTTAATCCTGATTACGTTTTACGGTGTCTATGCCCTTTATCTTGCGGATTTTGTCCATGATTGCATGCAGGCCCTCCGCATCCTTGACATAAAGGCTGATCGTGCCCTCGAAAATGTTGTCGTGCGTCTGGATATTGATCTGCCGGATATTGATGCTGAAGTCCTCGCTGACCGTTTTTGCCAGGTCGAGCAGTATGCCGGTGCGGTCGATGCCGCGCAGTTCGATGGTCGATAGGTACGACATGGCCTTGTGTTGCGACCATTTGATTTCGTCCTTGAGGATATTGCGTCCGAATTGAGCGGCCAGCCGGTCGAGCTCCTTGCAGTTGGATTTATGCACGATGATACGGTGCGACGCAGGGTCTTTATACCCTACCACGCTGTCTCCCGGAATCGGTTTGCAACATTCGGCCATGACGAATTGCGGTTCGCCTGCCGTTGCCGATTCTTCGGCTTTCGCGCTGTTCGGTTCCGGATTTTCGGCATCGTCGCCCTCCTCGTCCTCCTTTTTGTTGATAAAAAGCGTCCAGAACTTGAGTATCTTGCTGGTGGCATTGACTTTCAGGACCTTGTCCAAGTCTTTTAGATCGACGATCCCCGCCCCGATTTTGCTGTAAAGCTCCTCTTTGTTGTTGGATTCGTAAATCGGGACGATTTTGCGCAGCACACGACCGCTGAGCGGGGTATTGAGTTGCTGCATTCGCTCCTCGAGCATCTTCATGCCCCGTTCGATGTTGTTTTGCCGCTCGCGTTTGAGAAAACTCTTGATCGCCTGCTTAGCTTTGGTCGTGGTGACGATGTCGAGCCATTCGGCTTTGGGGCGTGCGTTGTCGGCGGTGATGATTTCGATCTGGTCGCCGCTGTTGATCTGTGTGGTGATCGGCTCGATCTTGTGGTTGATCTTGGCGCCGATGGCACTGTTTCCGATCTTCGAGTGTATGTCGTACGCGAAGTCCAGTGCGGTGGCTCCGTACGGCATTTTCCGAGCCTCTCCTTTGGGTGTAAATACCGCTATTTCAGATGTGTATAGCGATAATTTGAAGTTATCCAGGAAGTCAACGGCGTTTTCCGTCGGACCATTCAGTGCATCGCGTATCTTTTTGAGCCAGCGGTCGAGTTCGTCCTCGTTGTTCGACAGCGAGGCGTTTTTGTATTTCCAATGAGCGGCGAATCCCCTTTCGGCGATCTCCTCCATGCGTTGCGTGCGGATCTGCACCTCTACCCATACTCCGTCGGGACCCATAACAGTCGAGTGCAACGCTTCGTAGCCGTTGGCCTTGGGCATCGAAATCCAGTCGCGCAGGCGATCCGGTTTCGGCGTATAGATGTCGGTGATAGTCGAGAATATCTGCCAGCACTGTGTCTTTTCCGAGGGGAACGGCAGCGGCTGGAAGACGATCCGGATGGCGAACAGGTCGTAAACCTCCTCGAAGGGAATCTGTTTGCGCTGCATCTTGCTCCAGATCGAGTAAAGGCTTTTGACACGTCCCGAAATTTCGAAGTTGATATGGTCCCGCTTGAGCGCTTCGATGATCGGGGCGTTGAATTTGCTGATGAAGGCTTCGCGCTGTTCTTCGGTCGCTTTGAGTTTTTCCGACAGCTCGGCATATTGTACCGGGAAGCGATATTTCATGCAGAGGTCTTCGAGTTCGCTCTTAATAGTGTACAGGCCGAGCCGATACGCCAGCGGTGCGAACAGGTAAAGCGTTTCACCCGTGATTTTGATCTGCTTGTTGGTAGGCATCGACCCCAGCGTACGCATGTTGTGCAGGCGGTCGGCGATTTTGATCAGGATCACCCGCACGTCGTCCGAAAGCGTGAGCAGGACTTTGCGGAAATACTCCGCCTGCTCCGAAGTATCGGCATTGAATACGCCCGACATCTTCGTAAGCCCATCGACCATCTTGGCGATCTTGGGCCCGAAGATGCGCTCCATATCTTCGACCGTGTACTCCGTATCCTCCACAACGTCGTGCAGCAGGGCGGCGACGACCGATTTGACGCCGAGCCCGATCTCGTCCACGACGATCTTGGCTACGGCGATGGGATGCAGCAGGTACGGCTCGCCCGAGCGACGACGCACTCCGCCATGCGCCTCTTTCGCCAGGAAAAAAGCGCGTTTGATGAACTCCCAGTCTTCGTCGTTTTTACAGATTTTGGTGCACGACTGAAGCAGTTCCTCCCACTTCTCCTTGATTAATCGTTCGTCTTCCGGCGTAAAATCCATACCATCCAATGCTGTTTTAGGGTCCAACTACGAATTTCGACGGATTTCGTACCGACGATCTCGTTTTCTATCGTAAAATATCGTTTTTCGCTTCGTTTCCGGGGTGCCGTTTTATAACTGTCCCGGCTATACCGTGCGTCGCTGCCTGTATTTGTCCGAAGAGAGAAGACTCCGACCGGTCTTTTGGGCGTTTCCTGCCTTTGTTACAGGCCCCGGTCGGCTCTTCATTCGCTTTTTATGCTTTGCGGGCGGCAATCATCGCTTCGCGGACTTTGGCTTCGACTTCGTTGCGGAGCGCTTCATCGTTCTTGAGAAGCTCTTTCACGCTGTCGCGGCCCTGGCCGATTTTGCGGTCGCCGTAAGAGAACCACGAACCCGATTTCTTGATGATTCCGTAGTCCACACCCAGGTCGATGATTTCGCCGATCTTCGAGATGCCCTCGCCGAACATGATGTCGAATTCGGCCTTCTTGAACGGGGGCGCCACCTTGTTTTTGACCACTTTGACGCGGGTGCGGGTGCCGAGCTGTTCCTCGCCGTCCTTGATGACCGACACCCGGCGGATGTCGATGCGGACGCTGGCATAGAATTTCAGTGCATTACCGCCCGTCGTGGTTTCGGGGTTGCCGTACACTACGCCGATCTTGTCGCGCAACTGGTTGATGAAGATGCAGACCGTTTTGGTTTTGGAGATGCTCGAGGTGAGCTTGCGCAGTGCCTGCGACATCAGGCGGGCCTGCAATCCCATCTTGGCATCGCCCATCTCCCCTTCGATTTCCGCCTTGGGCGTCAGAGCCGCCACGGAGTCGATGACGATGATGTCGATGGCGCTCGAGCGGATCAGCGAGTCGGCGATTTCGAGCGCCTGTTCGCCGTTGTCCGGCTGCGAAATCAGCAGGTTATCGACATCCACGCCGAGTTGCTGGGCGTAGGAGCTGTCGAAAGCGTGTTCCGCGTCGATGAAAGCGGCGATACCGCCGGCCTTCTGGGCTTCGGCGATGGCGTGGATCGCCAGGGTCGTCTTGCCCGAGGATTCGGGACCGTAAATCTCGATGACGCGTCCTTTGGGGTAACCGCCTACGCCGAGCGCCATGTCCAGGGTGATCGAACCCGTGGGGATTACCTGTACGTCGGCGACCTCTGCGCTCGACATGCGCATGATCGAGCCTTTGCCGAAATCCTTCTCGATCTTCTCCATCACCGCGTTAAGTACCTTTAACTTGTCGGGATTTGCTTGTGTTTTCTCTGCCATATAGTCGAATTGTTTTTATTTTTTCGTATTTCGTATCCGGTGTCCGGTGCGTAAACCCGGGATTTTCCCGCCTGCCGAACTTTGCTGTTCTGTCGTCGCTGCCCGGCGACCGACGGATCTTCCGACACTGTTCCTGAAAGTCGGAATCGCCGTTTCGCTCCGGGTGTTTTACACAACGGGATTTATTTTTCAAAGTTACGAAATAAAATGCAATTATCGCCATTTCCGGCCGGATTTATGGCTGTTTGCGGATGTAATTCTGTGGGTGAAGGGGAAATTTGCGGCTGCGTGTCGGGGTGGGTCGTATTTTGGGGAAACAGGGTCGTTCGTTGCCGACGGCCTGAAGAATCCGGGATTTTCGGAGGCGGAGGATATGGTCGGCGAATCGACTGCCTCCGGTGTGGTTCAATGTCCGGGTGCAACCGGATTGGAGAAGTGTATGCGTGCCGGTGTCGGGGATGGTTTTGTCCGGAGTGACAACAAGCGGAAGGCGACGGAGTTTGCGGGCTTGTATGGCATCGGAAATATCGAGTCGTCGGTAAGTTTTTCGCAAATTTGTGATTCGGGAGGAGATGAAAAAAGTCCCGGCGGGTTATGCCAGGACCAGTTTTTCGAGCTCTTCCATCTGTCGCTGAAAAGCCTTGTCCGTTTCGATCTGGTTCGATACCGCCTTGCAGGAGTGCAACACCGTGGCGTGGTTGCGTCCTCCGATAGCCGAACCGATGGCGATCAGCGGGGATTTGGTGTGCTGCTTGGCCAGGTACATGGCGATCTGACGCGCCTGAGCCACTTCGCGGGTTCGTTCGGGCGAATTGAGGCGCTGGATGTCGATATGCAGGAAGTCGCAGACGACTTCGATGATGTGCTCGATTGTGATCTCTTTTTGGCATACCCGGACATAGACCTTCAGAATCTCCTTGACGAGCGACAGGGAAACTTTCTTGCCCATATAGACGGTATTGGCTACCAGGGCCGACAGAGCGCCCTCGATTTCCCGGACGTTGGCGGAGATATTGTCCGCCAGGTAGCGGACGATTTCGTCCGTAAGCTGGAGGCCGAGTTTCTGAGCCTTGATTCTGATGATCTTGACTTTGGTGTCGTAGTCGGGCGTGTTGAGCTGGGTCGAAAGTCCCCACTTGAAGCGGGTCAGCAGTCGCTGTTCGATGTCCTTCAGCTCCACGGGCGGTTTATCCGAGGTAAGGATCAACTGTTTGCCTGCCAGTTGCAAGTGGTTGAATATGTTGAAGAAGGCGTTCTGGGTGCCGGTTTTTCCCGTGAGCTCCTGGATGTCGTCGATAATCAATACGTCGATCATCTGGTAGAAATGGATGAAATCCGGAATTTCGCCGTTCTTGTAGGCGGTCTGGAATTGCGCCTGGAACTTGTTCATCGAGACGTAAAGCACCTGCAGTTCGGGGTGGCGCTGCCGCACTTCGTGGCCGATCGACTGCACGATGTGGGTCTTGCCCAGTCCGGAGTTACCGTATATATACAGCGGGTTGAAAGGCGTATGGCCCGGATCGACCGCGACGGCCATACCCGCCGAACGGGCCAGGCGGTTGCACTCCCCTTCGATGAAGGTTGCGAACGTGTAGTTCGGGTTGAGCTGCGGGTCGATGACGATCTTCTTGAGACCCGGAATGACGAACGGATTTTTTATATTTGCCGTGTTGGTCTGGGTGCTGAACTGCGAAATCGCCGTCGTATCGGCTTCTTTCGACACTGGCACGCTCTGTGCGTCGTTTTTGGGAACGGCGTAGTGCAGGCGGATCTCCTGTCCGTAGAGCTGGGAGATGATCGGCCGCAGGAACGGAATGTAGTGCTTCTCGATCTGATAGACGTAGCTCATGTTGGGCACGCACAGACGAAGCGTCTTGCCGTCGAATTCGAGCGGCACGATGGGTTTGAACCACTTCACGAACTCCTCTTCGGTCGTTCGGGACTTGATCTGGTCCAAACAAGTTTGCCATTTTTCGCAATATGTCTGTGCGGGAGCTAACATCGATGGAGGGTGTATCCGTTTTTTTTGGTAGCACAAAGTTGTAAATAAATTTGTGAAAATGGAGCGGCAAAATGCTTGCAAAAGTCGATACTTTTACTATAGAAAAAAGGATGTGGCAGGCTCCTCTTTTTTAACTTGCTGATAGTGAATATTGGAAATAAAATATGTATATTTGCGTATAAAATTTTTGGAGGATAACAGCTTTAAGCTATAAATAAAACCAATGTAGTTATGGAAAACGGATTAGAACAACAAGTGCTGGCGAAAGCCCAAAAATGGCTCGACGGCAATTATGATGCAGAGACTAAAAAACAGGTTAAATACCTGATGGATAATGATATGAAAGAACTTGTAGAGAGTTTTTACAAGGACCTCGAGTTCGGTACGGGCGGTCTTCGCGGGGTCATGGGAGTGGGCACCAATCGTATGAATATCTATACGGTAGGTGCTGCGACGCAGGGTCTTTCGAACTACCTGAAGCGCAATTTCGCGGGCGAGGAAATCCGGGTCGTCGTAGGGCACGACAGCCGCAACAATTCGCGGATGTTCGCCGAGCGTGTGGCCGACATCTTCGCCTCGAACGGATTCACCGTATTTCTGTTCGACGCGCTGCGTCCGACACCCGAGTTGAGCTTCGCGATCCGGGAGCTGAAATGTCAGTCGGGCGTGGTCGTCACGGCTTCGCACAACCCCAAAGAATACAACGGCTACAAAGCCTACTGGTCCGATGGATCGCAGGTTACGGCACCGCACGACAAGAACATCATCGACGAGGTGGAGAAAATCACCGAGGTCGATCAGGTGCTTACCGGCCGGAACCCGCAGAACATTCATGCTCTGGGCAAGGATTTCGACGAGTTATACCTTAATAAAATATACGAGTTGTCGCTTTCGTCCGAGAGCGTGAAACGTTTCCACGACATGAAGATCGTCTATTCGCCCATGCACGGTGCCGGCGTGCGGCTGGTTCCCGAGTCGCTCAAGCGCTTCGGCTTTACCAACGTGCAAATGGTTCCCGAGCAGGCGGTGATCGACGGTAATTTCCCGACGGTGGAATCTCCCAATCCGGAGGAGCGCAAGACGATGTCGATGGCTATCGACCTGGCGAAGAAGGTGAAGGCGGATCTGGTGTTGGCTACCGATCCCGATTCGGACCGTATCGGCGTGGCGCTGCCTGATGAAAACGGCGAATACGTGCTGTTGAACGGCAACCAGACATTGGTGCTGCTGATGACTTATCAACTGACCCGCTGGGCCGAGTTGGGCCGCCTGAACGGACACCAGTACGTGATCAAAACGATCGTTACGACCGAAATGGTGGATGCCGTAGCCGACTATTTCAAGGTGAAATGCTACGAGTGTCTCACCGGCTTCAAATACATCGCCAAGATCATTCGGGGGCACGAAGGTACCGATATGCAGTACATCGGCGGCGGCGAGGAGAGCTTCGGCTACCTGGCCGGGGACTACGTCCGCGACAAGGACGGCGTGTCGGCCTGCTCGCTGGCGGCCGAGGCCGCAGCCTGGGTGCGCGATACGATGGGTATCTCGCTGTACGAGTGGCTCAAGCAGCTTTATGTCAAGTACGGATTTTACCAGGAAGGCCTCGTTTCGGTAGTCCGTACCGGTAAGGAGGGTGCCGAATTGATCCAGCGGATGATGGTCGATTACCGTGCCAATCCTCCGAAAGAGATTCTCGGCTCGCTCGTGGTGAAGATCAACGATATTCAGACTTTGGAGTCGTTCGATGTCCGCACCGGAAAGAAGACGCATCTGGAGCAGGATAAGAGCAACGTACTTCAGTGGTATACCGAGGACGGCACCCGTGTCTGTGTCCGTCCGTCGGGTACGGAGCCCAAGATCAAGTTCTACTTCGGGGTGAAGGCTACCCTGCCGTCCGTCGCCGATTACGAAAAGGTACGGGCCGAACTGAACGACAAGATCGAACGGATCAAGAAGGAGCTGAAATTGGTGTAAAATATTCATATAATTTTATGGAATGCGGATATTTCCCGATTATAGGTTGGGGATTTTCACTCCGGAATCAAAAAAGAGAGCCTTAAAAAGGCTCTCTTTTCGTTAAATTCAATAATTGTAATTACCCTACTACTTTTCGGATGCGTTCCAGCCCTTCGGCGAGCGTCTTGCGGGGGCAGGCGATGTTGATGCGCAGGAACCCTTCTCCGGCGTACATTTCGCCTTCGTTGATCCATACGTGCCCCTCCTCCAGTAACTGCCGGGCTATTTCCGTCGTGGGGCGTTTCAACGTCCGACAATCCACCCACACCAGGTAGGTGGCCTCGAGCGGAGTGACCGGCAGAGCCGGCAGGTGCCGGGTGAAGAAGTCGCGCAGGTATTCGTAGTTCTCCCACAGGTATTTTTTCAGTTCGTCCAGCCATTCGCCGCCTTCGTTGTAAGCTGCGATCAGGGCTTCGACTGCAAAGGCATTCAGTGCGTGGAGTTCGTTATCGACGAGTTGCCGGTCGATTTTCCGGCGTATCTCGGGATCGGCGGCGATGATGTTGGCTGCTTGCAGACCGGCGATGTTGAAGGTCTTGCTCGGGGCGGTGCAGGTGACCGAATGCCGCAGAAACTCTTCGTTCAGCGAGGCGAACGGAATGTGGCGATGGCCGTCGAGCGTCAGGTCGCAGTGGATTTCGTCCGATATGACCGTTACCCCGTGCCGCAGGCAGATCTCCCCGAGGCGGGTAAGCTCTTCGGCGGTCCAGGCCCGGCCCGCCGGGTTGTGGGGATTGCACAGGAAGATCAGCTTGGCCTGCGGGTCCGCCGCCTTGCGTTCCAGATCTTCGAAGTCCATGCGGTAGGCGCCGCCTTCGTCGATGAGCGGATTGGCGAGCGGCTGACGGCCGGTACGCTCCAGCACGGCGAAGAAACAGTTGTAAACGGGCGTCTGAAGGATTACCTTGTCGCCCGGTTCGGTCAGGGCCTTCAGGATGACCGAAAGGGCGGGAATGACGCCCGTAGTCGGGAGGATCCACTCGTTTTCGATGCGGAATCCGTGCCGTTTGCCGAACCACCCTTTCACGGCTTCGAAATAGGCGTCGGGGACCTTCGTATAGCCGAAAACGCCGTGGCGGAGCCGTCGTTCCAGGGCGTCGAGTACGGGCGGGGCCGCGCGGAAATCCATGTCGGCTACCCACATAGGCAGCACCCGTTCGTCTGTGGCCAGATCCCATTTGACGGAGTTGGTACCCCGTCGCGGAATAATCTCATCGAAATCGTATTTCATAACTCTAAAGTATTTGATTACAGGTAACAGTTCCGTATTTTATCGCGGTATCGCCCCTTGTTCGGGGGATTACGGGCTTTTCGTATCCGATCCCGCTTTTATCGGGCGGTTTGCCGGAAGATGGTTTGTCGGAAGGGCCGTATTTTGTCGATAATGACTTCCGTCGTACATAACCTGCCGGAACGATTCGGGAACGTAATCGCCCGGAATACCTATCAGGCAATTATTATATTTTTCAATGTTCCAGCCATCGTCCGACGGTCGCTTATTCACAGCCTGTGTCCGCGTTTGTGATTCTCATCCTCTCCCGAACCCCCTTCTCGGATAAGTTATTATCCCCGCTTTTCGGGGTTTCGGTTCATAGCTTGGGATTGTTGCGGTGCCGCTCCTTGTCGCGGGCCGTTTTCTTGGCGAAGTTGGCTTCGAGGGCTTCGGTGAGGTTTACTCCCGTCTGGTTCGCCAGGCAGACCAATACCCACAGTACGTCGGCCATTTCGTCCGCCAGGTTCTCCTTTTCTCCCGCTTTGAAGGATTGGTCGCCGTATTTGCGGGCCATGACGCGGGCCAGCTCCCCCACCTCCTCGGTCAGGATGGCCATGTTGGTCAGTTCGCTGAAATAGCGGACGCCGTATTCGCGGATCCATGCGTCCACTCGTTTTTGCAATTCACTCAATTCCATATCGGTCGATTTTTCAAATTTCGTCGTTACAGAGCCGTTTTTTCCCGTTGTCTGTCGGCCGTTCGCTTGCTTGCCGGGTTTTCTTTCCTGCCCTTTCCAGCCCTGCCTTTATCGGCAGACGGCTGTCCTATTTTACCCGGATCAGATTCAATCCGTCCCGGATCGGGACGATCACGTTTTCCACCCGCTCGTCCTCCCGTATCATGCGGTTGAATTCCAGCAGCGCCTGCGTATGGCGGTCGTTGTGTGCTACCGGTTCCACGATCTTGCCCGACCAGAGGATGTTGTCTGCGATCAATATCGATCCGCTGTGCACCAACACTTTGCTTCCTCCGTCACCCATTAGCATCCGGTAGTAGTCTGGGTATTCGCGCTTGTCGCCGTCGATGAATACGAGGTCGAACGTATATCCGAGTGTCGGGACGATATCGAGTGCCGAACCGATATGCTGACGGATTTTTTGTCCGTGCGGGCTGCGGCGGAAAAACGAGGCGGCGAACTCCTCCAGCTCGTCGTCCACCTCCACCGTGTCGAGCACGCCATCCTCTTCCAGCCCGGCGGCCATGCAGAGGGCCGAATAACCCGTAAAGGTCCCTATTTCCAGGATGTTGCGGGGCCGTAACATCCGCACGAGCAGCTCCAGCAACTTACCCTGGATATGCCCCGAGAGCATGCGCGGCTGTACGACCTGCAGATGCGTCTGGCGGTCGAGTTCGTGCAGAAGTTCCTCTTCCGGCGACGAAAAATCGTGAATATATCGTTCGAGTGCGTCCATAATATATAATTGTGTGTCGGGTCGTTGAAAACCGTTATTTATAGATGAGCCGCGATGGTGAGGAGAAGACCGACGAAGCTACGGCGGTCAGGTCTTCGGCCGTGAGAGCCTGTATTTTGCGATAAACCTCCTCCATCGTATCGACCTCGCGGTGCGCCAGGAAACTCTTGCCCGCACCGAGCATGTAACCTTCGTTGCTCTCCATCGAGATCGCCAGCTGGGCGATGAACTGCTTCTTGGCCATCGAAAGCCGTCGGGCCGAGAGCGGCGTGGTTTGGAGCCGTCCCAGCTCTCCCTCGATCAGCTCGATGCAGTGATCCGTGTTGTCGTGGTCGCAACTGAAATAGATGGCCACGATGCCGCTGTCGCTGTAAGGCGTGTAAGAGGCTTCGATGTTGTACGAAAGCCCGTTTTTCTCCCGCACCAGCACGTTCAGCAGGGAGTTGGCCGAAGGGCCGCCGAGCAGATTGACGAGCAGCGCCAGCGGCAGCCGCTCCGCGTCGTTGATCCCCTGCGCCCGAGCACCGATGATGCAGTGCGTCTGGTGCGTATGTTTGGTAACGATTCGGGAGAACGGTTCGACGGCGGCGGGTTGCCGGCGCGAGAAATCCCGTGCGGAACTTTTGATGTCGTTCAGGTAGCGGGCGACGGTCGTTTCGACGCTCTTGGCCGAGAGGTTCCCGATCGACGAGAAAACCATCTGGTCGGTGGTGTGCGTGCGTGCGACGAACTCCCGGATCGACTCTCCGCTGAAGCGTGCCAGGCTCGATTTCCGGCCTAAAATATTGTGTCCCAGCTCCGACCCGGCGAAAAGCATCTCTTCGAACGTATCGTAGATCATGTCGGCCGGAGAGTCCTTGTAGGTATTGATTTCGTCGTAGATGATCTCCTTCTCTTTTTCCAGTTCCCGGTCGGGAAAAGTCGAATGGAAGGCGACGTCGGCGATCAGCTCCACAGCCTTCGAAAAGTCGCTTCGCAGGGTCGTGGCGTGGATCGTCGTATCCTCCTTGGTGGTGAAGGCGTTGAGTTCGCCGCCGAGGTTTTCGAGCCGGCAGTTCACCTGGTAAGCCTTGCGGTGCTCCGTGCCTTTGAACAGGGCGTGTTCGGTGAAATGGGCCAGTCCGAATTGATTCTTCAGCTCGTCGCGGCTTCCGGCGTTTACCAGCAGGGCGCAGTGCGTGACGTTGCCTTTGATCCGACGGTGAATGCCCCGGATGCCGTTGGGAAGCGTATAGGTAGTAAATTCCATCGTTGTCTTATTCGTTTTTCTCGCGGAGCGCCAGGTAGCGGCCCGTGTAACTCTCCTTGCATCCGGCCAGCCCGTCCGGAGTGCCTTCGAAGACGATGCTGCCGCCCCGGTCGCCCGCTTCGGGGCCGAGATCCACGACCCAGTCGGCGCACTTGATAACGTCCATGTTGTGTTCGACGATCACGATCGTATGACCCCGGGCGATCAGGGCGTTGAAGGCGTCGAGCAGCTTGTTGATGTCGTGGAAATGGAGACCCGTCGTAGGCTCGTCGAAGATGAACATCACGTTGCCTTCGGTGCTCTCCTTCGACAGGAACGAAGCGAGCTTTACGCGCTGGCTCTCGCCGCCCGAGAGCGTCGAGGAGGACTGTCCGAGTCTGATATACCCCAGCCCGACCTCCTGCAGGGGGCGGAGCCGTTCGATGATCCGTTTGCAGGTGGCGTTTTTCTTATCATCGCCGAAGAAGGCGATCGCGTCGTCCACCGTCATCTCCAGTATGTCGTAGATCGATTTCTCGCGGTAGCGGACTTCGAGAATTTCATCCTTGAAGCGCTTGCCGCCGCAGGCTTCGCACACCAGCTCCACGTCGGCCATGAATTGCATGCCGACCTTGATGAATCCCTCGCCCTGACACTCCTCGCAACGGCCGCCGGCGATGTTGAACGAGAAGTGCGAGGGGTTGAATCCCGACCGCTGGGCGTAGGGCTGGTCGGCGTAGAGTTTGCGGATCTCGTCGTAGGCCTTGATGTAGGTCACGGGGTTCGACCGCGAGGATTTGCCGATCGGGTTCTGATCGACCATTTCGACCGAACGAAGCGTCGAAAGGTCGCCTTCGATGGCGTCGAAATCGCCCGGTTTGAGCCCCGTATCGAACAGCAGGCGCCGCAATGCGGGATAGAGGATGCCTTTGGCCAGCGACGATTTGCCGCTGCCGCTCACGCCCGTGATGCAGGTCATCACCCCGAGCGGAATCCGCACGTCGATATTCTTCAGGTTGTTCTGCCGGGCACCTTTCACGGTGATCCACGCTGCCGGGCTTCGCCGCGAGGTGGGCACTGCGATTTTGCGGCGTCCCGTAAGGTAGTCGGCCGTCAGGCTTTTTTCCTCTTTCAATAAGGCTTTCAGCGGTCCGCTGAAGACGACCTCTCCGCCGTTGTAGCCCGCCTCCGGACCGATATCGACGATCCAGTCGGCGGCGCGGATCACCTCCTCTTCGTGCTCGACGACGATCACCGTGTTGCCGATGTCGCGCAATTGTTCGAGCACACCGACCAGACGGTTCGTGTCGCGCGGGTGCAGGCCGATCGACGGCTCGTCGAGAATGTAGAGCGAGCCCACGAGGTTGCTGCCCAGCGAGGTCGAAAGATTGATGCGCTGGCTCTCGCCGCCCGAAAGCGTCGAGGAGAGCCGGTCGAGGGTCAGGTAGCCCAGCCCCACGTCGGTGAGGTATTGCAGGCGGTTGCGTATCTCGGTGAGAATGCGTGCGGCGGTTTTAGTGTCGTGAGCATCCAGTTCGAGCGAGGCGAAGAAATCGGCGAGCGTCTCCACCGGCATCACGACCAGGTCGGCGATGGTTTTGCCGCCGATTCTGACGTAAAGGGCCTCTTTGCGCAGGCGCGAGCCGCCGCAGTCCGGACAGACGGTCTTGCCCGTGTAGCGGGCTTTCATCACCCGGAACTGGATCTTGCGCCGTTCGCTGTCGATGTAGGCGAAGAAATCGTTCAAGCCGTGAAAATACTCGTTGCCGCGCCACAGGAGCCGTTTCTGTTCGGCCGTAAGCTGGTAGAACGGCGTATGGATCGGAAAATCGAACTTGTAGGCATTGGCTACGAGCTGGTCTTTCCACGCCCGCATGGTCTCTCCGCGCCAGCAGGCCACGGCGTCCTCGTAGATGGTTTTGCGTTTGTCGGGGATCACCAGGTCCTCGTCGATGCCGATGATCTTGCCGTAACCTTCGCACGTCGGGCAGGCGCCCAGCGGGTTGTTGAAGCTGAACAGATGTTCGGTCGGAGGCTCGAATTCGATGCCGTCGGCCTCGAAACGGGCCGAGAACTCTTTGACGCCTTCGGGCGTGACGATTCGGCAAACCCCGTTTCCATAGGAGAAAGCACGGGCTACGGAATCCCGCAGGCGGGTCGGCAGGTCGCCGTCCTGCGAAACTTTGGCACGATCGACTACGATCGAGATATCTTCGGCACGGGTGTTTCCGTCCACGCGGGGCAGAAAATCCTCGATCGGCAGAGTCTCTCCCGCCGCATGTACGCGCAGGATGCCTTCGCCCAGCACCAGGGTCAGCTTTTCGATGACGCCCTGCCCTTCGCGCAGTTGCAGCGGCGCTGCGACGGCCACGCGGCTGCCTTCGGGCAGGGAGAGGATATATTGCGCCACGTCGTCCTCGGTGTAGCACTTGACCTCCTGTCCCGATACGGGCGAGAAGGTGTGTCCGATGCGGGCGTAGAGGAGTTTAAGGTAGTCGTACAGTTCGGTCGTGGTGCCGACCGTCGAACGCGGATTGCGGGTATTGACCTTCTGTTCGATGGCGATGGCCGGAGCGATACCCGTAATGACATCCACATCGGGCTTGTTGATCTTGCCCAGGAATTGTCGGGCATAGGCCGAGAGGCTCTCCACGTAGCGGCGCTGCCCTTCGGCGAAGATCGTGTCGAAAGCGAGGGTCGATTTGCCGGAACCCGAAAGTCCCGTAATGACGACCAGTCGGTTGTGCGGAATTTCGACCTCGATGTTTTTGAGGTTGTGCACCCGTGCACCTTTTATATAAATGGACTTTTGTTCTTTTGTCATGTTTTTTTACGTGGATCCGGTCCCTGCGCCGTGCGTGTTCCGGGCCGGACCGATATTATTTCATTTCGAGGGTCACGCCCCCGATCTTTTCCAGTTTGCCGATCATACCTCCTGCGAGACTTTGCCGGATAGCCAGCGTCATTCGGCAGAGGTTGTCGAACTGCTGTGTCAGCACCCGGGGCTGTTCTTCCTTGACCACGCGCATCACGTCGTTCATCGCCAGGTACGAAAACTCCACCTCCACGACGGTATCGACCGTCCGCTCCACGATTTCGGCCGCTCGGATCGCTTCGGCCGCCGACTCCTTGTAGGCACCGATCAGGCCCGATACTCCGAGTTTCGTACCGCCGAAATAACGCACCACGACGATCAGGCAGTTGACCAGTTCGTTGGACAGAAGCTGACCGAGGATCGGCTTGCCCGCCGTGCCCGAAGGCTCTCCGTCGTCGTTGGCGCGGAACGTTTCGCCGTGCGGACCCAGCCGCCACGCGTAACAGAGGTGCGTCGCGTCGTAATATTTCTTGCGCAGCGCATCGAGCAGCGTGCGAATCTCCTCCTCGCTTTCGACCGGATAGGCATAAGCGAGGAACTTGCTGCTTTTCTCTTTGTAGATGGCTTCCGCAGGCCCGGCAAGCGTATGATAACTGTCCGAGGTCACGACTACCCTTGTTTTATTTGACTTTGGTGAACATCCTGTTCCAGCGGATGTTCGCGGGGAAGCTCTTTTCGGGATCCAGCGACAGCCAGATGAAGGAGGCTTTGCCGACGATGTGGTCTTCGGGAACGAATCCCCAGAAGCGGGAGTCCGCCGAATTGTGGCGGTTGTCGCCCATCATCCAGTAATAGTTCATCCGGAAAGTATAGGTGTCGGTCTGTTCGCCGTTGATGAAGATCTTCCCTTCTTCGTCCACACGCAGGTCGTTGCCTTCGTACGTTTCGATAATCCGCCGGTACAGGGGCAGGTTGTCGGCCGTCAGCGCAACGGCCGTTCCCGCTTGGGGAATCCAGATCGGGCCATAGTTGTCCTGATTCCACGCATAGCGGCGATCCTGCGGAAAGACATCGAAATTGGGACTGCGGGCGATGTATTTCTGTACGGAAGCGACGTTGTCCAGCTTCTCCAGTTCTGCGGCGTTTTCGTCGGTGAGCGCCATGTAGTAGAGCGTGCCCTTGTTGCTCCATTCGGTGATACCCAGATTGTCGAGTGCGTATTGGGTGATCGGCGAGGTGGTTTCCACCAGATACATGAACTGTTTTCCGGCGACGGGCTCCTGCGGCTTTCCATTGACGTAAACCGCCGTTTCCTCGATTCGTATCGAATCCCCCGGGAGGCCGATGCAGCGTTTGATGTAGTTTTCACGCTTGTCCACCGGGCGCGTGATGACCGTGTATTCCTGCATCAGCCGTTCGCGGCCGGCCTGATGTCCGAAAGTTTGCTGATATTGCCGCAGCACGTCGTAGTACGAAACGTCCTGTCGTTCGAGCAGCACCGTATCGCCTGCCGGAAAGTTGAATACCACTACGTCGTTGCGCTCGATTCGGCCCAGTCCCTTGAGGCGGTGATAAGGCCATTTGACGCTTTCGGAGAACGATTTTTTGGTTTTCGAAAAAGGCATCGTATGGTGTACGAACGGAAATGCCACCGGGGTATTGGGCATCTGGGGACCGTAGGCTACCTTGCTGACGTAGAGATAGTCCCCGACCAGCAGCGATTTCTCCATCGACGACGAGGGAATCACGTACATCTGAAAGAAGAAGATGTGTACCAGCGACGCTACAACGGTGGCGAAAATGATCGCATTCACCCATTCGTAAACGGCTTTGTAACTTTTGCTTTTCTTGCACATCTCGGCGTTGTGCCGCCAGACGTACTTGTAGAAATAACGCGTGATATAAAGGTCGAAGATGACGATTTCGCCCAGCAGCAGCCACCAGTTGCCCGTCCAGAGGACGAACCAGAGGATGTATAAAATACTTGCCAGGGTGAATCCCACCCATTTGTTGCGGAAGAAAGCTTTGATTTTTCCCATGTTCTGTATCGTTTATTTCAGCAGGTCGTCCATCGTATAGACACCCTTTTTGCCGCAGAGGAACTCCGCAGCGACGACGGCGCCCAGAGCCAGTGTCCGGCGGTTTTTGATCGTATGTTTGAGTTCGATCCGGTCGTCGTCCGATTCGTAAGTTACCGTGTGTGTACCCGGAACCGCTCCTTCGCGCAGGGAGGTGACGACGATTTGCGAAAGATCGTCGCTGGGTTCATTCACCCAGCCCGTCTTCCGCCCGATTTCGCTGATGATCCCTTCTGCCAGCGTGATGGCCGTGCCGCTCGGAGCATCCTTTTTCTGTGTGTGGTGAATCTCTTCGATCCGTACGTCGTAGGCGTCGAAGCGCTCCATCATCCGGGCCAGCCTGCGGTTGAGGCGGAACATCAGGTTGACGCCCAGGCAGTAGTTCGAGGCGTAGAAGAGCGCACCGCCTTTTTCCCGGCAATAGCTGCGCAACTCCTCCAGACGATTTGTCCAGCCCGTCGTGCCGCTGACGACCGGAATCCCTGCGTCGATGCACGCCCGGATGTTGCCGTAGGCCGCGTCGGGGGTCGTGAACTCCAGTGCTACGTCGATGCCGGCCAGGTGTGCGGCATCCAGTTCCGATGCGTTCGCCTCGTCGATGACGGCGCCGATACGGTGTCCCCTTTCGAGGAGTATTTTTTCGATTTCACGGCCCATTTTGCCGTGTCCGATGATCGCTGCTTTCATTGGCTGAAGGGGATTTTACGGTATATTATCGCAAATATAGCTATTCGCCGCCGAAATAAAAAATAGTTTCAAGTTTATATGGTTTGTTGGCACGAATTGAAAATAAAGTGTTAATTTTGTCGAATTAAATTCGCGACGGATCGAAACTTAAACGTCAAAAACAATTATAAATTATAAGTATTATGGCAAATAATCAGAAAATGCGTACGGAGAGCGACCTGCTCGGCAGCGTAGAGTTGCCTGCCGACGTACTTTACGGTGTCCAGACCCTGCGGGGTATCGAGAACTTTCGAATCAGCAAATTCCATTTGAACGAGTATCCCCTCTTCATCAAGGGACTCGCCATTACCAAGCTGGGAGCTGCGGAAGCCAATCACAAGCTGGGGCTGCTCACCGACGAGAAGTTCAATGCGATCGCACAGGCCTGCCGCGAGATCATGGACGGCAAGCACCACGACGCATTCCCCGTGGATATGATCCAGGGCGGTGCCGGTACGACGACCAACATGAACGCCAACGAAGTGATCGCCAACCGCGCGTTGGAGATCATGGGCCATCAGTACGGCGAATACCAGTACTGCTCGCCCAACGACGACGTGAACTGTGCGCAATCGACCAACGACGCCTACCCGACGGCTATTCACCTGGGTATGTACGCTACGCATCTGAAGCTGGTCGAGCACCTGAAGCAACTGATCGAATCCTTCGAAAAGAAGGCTGCGGAGTTCGCCGATGTCCTCAAGATGGGCCGCACGCAGCTCGAAGACGCCGTGCCGATGACTTTGGGCCAGACTTTCCACGGTTTCGCCAGCATCCTGCGCGATGAGATCGTTCACCTGAACGAAGCTGCCGAGGATTTCCTGACGATCAATATGGGTGCTACGGCGATCGGTACGGGTATCTGCGCCGAGCCGGGCTATGCCGAGCTGTGCACCGAGAACATCGCTCGGATCACCGGCTGGAAGATCCGTTTGACGGGCGACTTGGTAGGCGCTACGTCCGATACTTCGTGCCTGGTCGGTTACGCTTCCGCCATGAAGCGTGTCGCCGTGAAGATGAACAAAATCTGCAACGACCTGCGCCTGCTGGCTTCGGGCCCCCGCTGCGGTCTGGCCGAGTTCAACCTGCCGGCCCGTCAGCCGGGATCGTCGATCATGCCGGGTAAGGTGAACCCCGTGATCCCCGAGGTAATGAACCAGATCGCCTACAAGGTGATCGGCAACGAGCTGTGCGTTACGATGAGCGGCGAGGCGGCCCAGATGGAGCTCAACGCCATGGAGCCGGTGATGGCCCAGTGCGATTTCGAGTCCGCCGAGTTGCTGATGAACGGCTTCGATACGCTCCGCACGCTCTGCGTGGACGGCATCACGGCCAACCGCGAGCGCTGTGCCGATTACGTGAAGAACAGTATCGGCGTGGTGACGGCTCTCAACCCGATCATCGGTTACAAGAATTCGACCAAGATCGCTAAGGAGGCTCTCGCTACGGGCCGCGGCGTCTATGATCTGGTGCTCGAGCACGGTATTCTCTCGAAGGAGGAGCTTGACACGATTCTCAAGCCCGAGAATATGATTCGTCCGGTGAAACTGAACATCAAGCCGCGCAAATAATCGCGGGATAGTATAGATGCGGGGTCGAAATCCTATCGGGTTTCGACCTCGTTTTTTATGGAGCGGAGTTGGCGTTCCGGATTTTATTATCTTTGACATAGTCTTAAATAGGTTGCGTCTCGGAAAACTGGGAACAAGTGCCCGTTTTCTGTCGGCTTTCACTATCTTTGCGGAAGATGGGAGGCGGTTCGGCAATCTTTGCGTGCAAGCCCGCACGATTGCTCTCACCTTTCACTATCTTTGCAGAGTATCATGGGTTCGGATTCTTTTTGCGAATGGAGATCCGATCAGCCGTGATTCTCGGCTCGGGATCGAAAGATTCGGGACGAGCCGGCTGGGATTCCTCCCGAAATGCGGGGACTGCCTGCAAGATGTGATAAATGGAAAAACGATGCGTTATTTTATCGAATTGAGATACAACGGCGGAGCCTATTGCGGTTGGCAGCGGCAGCCCGATATGCCGTCGGTACAGCAGACGATCGAAGGGGCAATCTCTACCCTGCTCCGTGAACCGATTCTGTTGACCGGTGCCGGACGCACCGATACGGGAGTGAATGCCTCCTATTACGTGGCGCATTTCGACACTTCCTCTCCCGTCGCCGATCCGGAACAGGTCGTTTTCAAGCTCAACCATATGCTTCCCGGCGATATCGCCGTAAGCCGTATCGTGCCGGTCGCGGCCGATGCCCACGCCCGTTTCAGTGCCCGGGAGCGGGAGTACCGCTATTATATCGAACCGCGCAAGAATCCCTTTACACGAGCCGCTTCCTGGCAATATTACGTCCCTCTGGACGTGGCGGCGATGAACCGTGCGGCCGACGTTCTGATGGAGTATGAGGACTTTACCTCCTTCGCCAAACTCAATTCCGACAACAAGACCAATATCTGCCATCTCAAACGGGCCGACTGGACGGTCGGCCGGGACGGTACGCTTTGCTTTACGATTCGTGCGGACCGCTTTCTGCGGAATATGGTGCGGGCTATCGTCGGCACGCTGGTCGATGTGGGCCGGGGACGTTATACCGTTGAACAGTTCCGCGACATCGTCGCCAGCCGCGATCTTTCGCGGTCGAGTGCCGGAGCACCCGCCCAGGGCCTTTTCCTGAGCGATGTGCTCTATCCGCCGGAAGTATTCGTGCGGGAAACCCGGCTGCCCGCTCTCCGCTATTTTTCATCGGTGGAAAAGTAGAGGCCGCCTTCGCTTCGATCCGGCAGCCTGTTTTCCCTTATGTTCGGGCGGTTTTCTCTTCGATTGTTTCGTTCGGCCGCTTTTCTTTTCATTCAATCGCCGATCGTCCCGGGGCCATGATTCCTTCGGTGTTATCGATTACTCCTTGACGGGCGTATGCAAATGAAACGGGGACGATCCTGTGCAGGCCGTCCCCGTTCGCATTGCGGTAATTTTCGATTTATACGTGGATCGCGGCACCCAGAGCTACCTCGGCCGCCTCCATAACTCCTTCGTTCATGGTCGGGTGTGCGTGGATTGTGTGTGCAATTTGCTGCGCCGTCGCTCCCAGCGATTTGGCAAGCGTCGGCTCGGCCAGCATTTCGGTTACGTTCGCTCCCACCAGATGTGCGCCCAGCAGCTTGTCGTTCTGGTCGAAGATCAGTTTTACGAAGCCGTCGCGGTCGCCTGCGGCGGTCGCTTTGCCCGAAGCGGTGAAGGGGAAGCGTCCCACTTTGTAGTCGATGCCCTTCTCCTTGACCTGCTGCTCGGTCATACCGACCGAAGCCACTTCTGGCGAGGTGAATACGCACGAGGGAATCGTCGTGTAATCCACCGGCTCGGAATGTACGCCGCAGATGGCATTCACGCAGCAGAGCGCCTCGGCCGACGCTACGTGCGCCAGGGCCGGGCCGGGTACGATGTCGCCGATGGCATAAACGCCCGGTACGTTGGTGCGGTACTGTTTATCGACGAGGACTTTGTCGCGCTCGGTCTTGATACCCAACTCTTCCAGGCCGATGCCTTCGATGTTGGATTTGATGCCGACGGCCGAGAGGACGATGTCGGCAACCAGCGTCTCTGCGCCCTTCTTGCCTTCGATCTCGACGTCGCACTTGCCTTCGGCGTTTACTTTCACCGATTTCACGGTGGTCGAGGTGAGGATCGTCGCTCTCAACTTGCGGAAAGCGCGTTCCATAGTCTTGGCGACCTCTTCGTCTTCGAGGGGCATGATCTGGGGCAGATATTCGACGATGGTGACCTTCACACCCAGTGCGGCATAAAAATAAGCGAACTCGCTGCCGATGGCACCCGATCCCACGACGATCATCGTTTCGGGCAGTTTGGGCAGTACGAGCGCCTGCTTCGAGGAGATCACGTGCTCTCCGTCGATGGGCATGAACGGCATTTCGCGGGGCCGTGCTCCGGTGGCGAGGATGATGTGGTCGGCTTCGTACTCCGTGCCGTCCACGTCGATCCGGCCGTTTCCTTTCAGTTTTGCGAAGCCGTTGATCAGCTCCACGTTGTTCTTTTTGAGCAGGAACAACACGCCTTTGTTCATCGTTTCGGCCACGCCGCGCGAGCGGGCTACGATCTTTTCGAGGTTGGGCCGCACTTCGCCTGCGAAGTTGAGTCCGTAATGTTCGGCCGACTTGCAATAGTTGTAAACCTGGGCGCTCTTGAGCAGCGCTTTGGTCGGGATGCAACCCCAGTTGAGGCATACGCCGCCGGCCTCGGCACGCTCTACGACAGCCACTTTCTTACCCAGTTGAGCAGCGCGGATGGCGGCTACGTAACCGCCCGGACCGCTGCCGATCACAATGATATCGTATTTCATATTTTTTGTATGTGTTTATTGAATTACTTTCAGCACTTCACCGTGGTCGGCTACTACGGCGCGTTTCCACTTTTCGTTATAGCCCGGGAACTGGATCTTGTCGGGAATGTCGCGCCCGTTGCCGTTGTCGAGGAATTTACCCGGTTCGGTTTCGCTCTTCAGGTTGCCGTCGATGTATTTGACGAGCAGGTACCGGTCGAGTTCCGTCCAGCGGTCGAAGAGTTGCCGGGCCATATCCACCGAATAACGGGTAAGCCGTTTCTGCCGTTTCTTGGGCGAGTCGCCCTCTGTGGCTGCGTCGATCTGTTTGACCTCCTCCAAACGGGTATTCTCCCACTCGTCAACCACCTTGCGGATGTCGGCCGCGATCAGATCGTAACGCAGATAGGCGAAGTTGGTTACGCGGTTGAAGAGCCAGAATGCCGACGTGGGCGAATATTTGAGCATCGTGCCGTTGCCCTCGCGGAAACATTCGGGAACCTCGGTTGCCGAGCAGTAGATCGGCGTCAGGCAGGATGTCGCTGCGTCGTCCACCCCGAACCAGAGGATGCCCATGTCGTCCGGCAGCCAGGGCCGGGCCTGTGCCACGAACCAGAATCCGGTCTGCTGGGTTGCTACCGCACGCTCGTTCAGGTAGGTTACGCCGTCCACTTCGAAATCCATCGGGCGCCAGCGGTACGGCAGGGCATGTCCGCCCGCACCGATGTCCTGGGTCATGTCCATCGGAGTTCCTTCGTAGTGGTCGCGCATGGCGTCGAAAACGGTCTTGGGATCGACTTTGGTGCGGGGTTTCACCCAGAGGGGCATCCGGTTGGACATGTTGTATCCCATTGCATAGTCCGTGTATTGATCCATGTCGTCCGCTACGGTGCGGAAGAACGCCCACACGCGGGCATCGCATCCGCGCACCGTGCCGAAATCGGCCGGAGCGTAGGCATCGCAGAAGCTGAACTCCTCGTCCGGGCCGTTGAAATAGCCCTTTTCACGGGCGAAGGAGATCACGTCGGGAGCGTAGAGGCAGTTCTCGGGATCGTCGAGCGGGAAAGTCGTGATGCGCGACTGGTTGGCGTGTGCCGAAACGTATCCGTCGGGAATGCGGCGAGCTACCCAGACGATGCCCTTGCGGGTGTTGTTACCCTCGGCATCGAGCTCGCAGCCCTTGCCGATCAGCTCCATGATCCAGGCTTCGTTCTGGTCGGCGATCGAGAAGGATTCGCCGCTCGAAGCGTAGCCGTAGGTGTTGGCCAGATCCACGATGATCCGGATCGCTTCGCGGGCAGTCTTGGCGCGTTGCAGGGTGATGTAGATGAGCGAGCCGTAATCGATGCGACCCGTCGAATCGGCCAGCTCCTCGCGTCCGCCGTAGGTCGATTCGGCGATGATGAGCGAATGTTCGTTCATGTTGCCGATCGTGGCGTATGTTTGTGCCGCTTGCGGAATTTCTCCCAGGTAGCGGCCCGAGTCCCAGTCATAGACCGGGAGCATCGTGCCGGGTTTGTAGCGCCCGGCGAAGGTTTTGTAGAGTGCGCCGTAGAGCTGGTGGGAGTCGGCGGCGTAGGAGACCATCACCGAGCCGTCCGAGGAGGCTCCCCGGGTGATGATGAAGTTGGTGCAGGCGTCTGTCGCCTTGAATGTCAGACAGCACAGGGCTGCGGCAAACAGGGTTCGGAATAGTTTTTTCATGCGAGAATTTTTTATTTTGAGTGAGAACGGCGCGTATTCCTTGAACGATGCGGTTCCGTGTTTCCGGAATACGGCCGGTCCGGGCAAAAGTTATTTTCGCAAAGATAGCATAAACCGGAAATAAAACAAAACCAGCCGCATCCCTTTTTCCGGAATTCAACCGGTATCGTAAAAACCGGGACGGGATGCGTCGGGAGCATTTATGCCGGATGTTGTCCGGCCGGTTCGTTCGTTTCGGATGCGACGGGATGTTTTTCGACGGGAGGCGGGAGCGGCTGTCCGCTGTGCTCCTGCCGGGGGGCGGATTCGGGCTCCCGGCTCGCCCTGAGGGGCCGAAAGGGACATTATTCTCCGAAAAATTTGAATTGACCGCAAGTTGAGGCACATAACTTGCCGTGTATTTCGAAAAATGCAGAAACTATGTGTTACAGATCGTCTTCAATTCCCTTTATCCTGCTCGCGCTCTCTTTGCTCGCGGTTTCCTGCGGTTCCCGTTCCGGACATACCGGGCAGATGCCGCCGATGGAGATCGAAATCGCTGTCGCCGAGTTCGATTTGCTCTATACGCGGCGGAGCTTCATTTCCCAGATCAACAGCGATAACGAAGTGGTGGTCGAACCCCGTGTGAGCGGGTTTCTCGTAGCCCGGCACTATAAAAAAGGTATGCCCGTGCGCAAGGGTCAGTTGATTTTCGAAATCGACGACAGTGAGTATTACACTGCCCTGCTTTCGGCTCAAGCGGCTCTGGAGTCGAGCCGTGCGCTGGCGCTCGAAGCCAAGAACAATTTCGACCGGGCGGTGCCGCTGGCCAAGATCAATGCCATCAGCGGTACGCAACTCGACCAATATACGGCGCAGTACGCCGCTTCGGAGGCCGACGTGAAGTCGGCCCGGCAGGCTCTGCGGAATGCCCAGCTCAATCTGGGCTACACGAAGATCTATGCACAGATAGACGGCATTATCGAATCTTCGAACGGCTCCGTCGGTGATTATGTCGGTCCGGGTACGCAAATTCCGACCCTCACCACGATTATGAATATTGATACGGTCCAGGTCCCCATTGCGATTCCGATGACGCAATTCCTTCGGTTGGACAGCAATCGGACGAATATCTACGACAACGCCGAACTGCTTTCGGAGATCGTGCTTTACGAGGCGGACGGTACCCGCTATCCGCTTTTCGGCAAGTACGATTACACCCGGACGGCCGTATCTTCGGCTACGGGGACGATCGTGCTGATCGTCCGCTTCCCGAATCCTTCCTACCGGCTCAAGACCGGACAGTTCGCGCGTGTCGAAGCCAATATCGGGGCGAAGCTGCCCCGTGTACTGGTGCCGCAGCAGAGTGTCGTGCAGACTCTCGACGTATCGTCGGTCTGGGTAATCCGGCCGGACAGCACGGCCGAATACCGCAAGGTTACGCCGGGCGAGACGTTCGGCGGAATGTGGGCCATCGAGTCGGGCCTGGAACCGGGAGAAACGGTCGCTGTGACCGGTTTGCAGAAACTTCGTCAGGGAATGCGGGTCGTTCCCGTTAAAAAATAGGCAGGTATGGGAAAATTTTTCATCGCGCGGCCCATTTTCGCCATTGCGCTGGCGGCAGCTATCGTGCTGCTGGGTATCATTTCTATATTCGACCTGCCGATCGAGCAGTATCCCGACATTACGCCTCCTGTCGTCGAAGTTTCGACGACCTATCCCGGTGCCGATGCCGAAACCGTGAACAATGCGGTCGCCACGCCCGTTTCGCAGAGCATCATGGGTGTCAGCGATATGCTCTATATGCAGGCTACGAGCGCCAACGACGGGTCGATGAATCTGCAGGTGACCTTCGATATCGGATCCGATCCGAACATGGACGCTATTTTTACGCAGAACAATGTTTCGACGGCCCTTTCGCAACTTCCCGCGTCGGTGACCCAGCAGGGCGTCACCACGCGCAAGACCATGACCGGCTTTCTGATCGTCTATTCGCTCACCAGCGACGGACGCTACACCGGCGATTTTCTCTCCAACTACGCCTATATCAACATCCAGAACGAACTGTTGAAGATCGACGGCGTAGGTAAGGTGGACATTATGGGCGCCGGTGAATACGCCATGCGTATCTGGCTGAAGCCCGACCTGTTGGATTACTACAAGATCTCGCTCGACGAGGTTTTTGCGGCTGTCGAAGCGCAGGGCGGCATCTTTCCGGCGGGCAAGTTCGGCGGGGAACCCGCTGCGGGCGACGTGACTTATACCTATACGGTGACCATGCCGCCCCAGATCTACGATGCGGAGCAGTTCGGCGACATCATTATCTCCACCACTCCCGAAGGCGAGCAGGTTCGGTTGAGCGATATTGCTGACGTGGCTCTCGGCAGCCGCCAGTACGGTGTCGAATCGCTCTTCAATAGCGACCCGACCGCCCTGCTTGTCATTTATCAGCAACCGGGCAGCAATGCCGTCGATGTGGGCAATTCGGTCAAGGCCGAAATGGAGCGCCTTTCCAAGCGCTTCCCCGATGGCATTACCTATACTTCGATGGTCGATGCCACGACCAGTATCGAAGCCGGCGTGAAGGATATTTTCGTCACGCTCATTATCGCTCTGATTCTGGTGATCGCCATCATCTTCCTCTTCCTGCAGGACTGGCGTGCGACGCTCATCCCGCTGCTGGCGATTCCGGTGTCGATCATCGGCGCTTTCGCGCTCTTCCCGCTACTCGGGTTCTCGATCAATATCATCTCGCTGTTGGGTATGGTGCTGGCCATCGGCCTGGTGGTCGATGACGCGATCGTGGTGGTCGAGGCCGTGCAGGTCAATATCGAGAAGGGGCTGAGTGCGAAGCAGGCGACCGTCGAAGCGATGCACAGCGTCTCGTCGCCGATCGTCGCTACGACCGTCGTACTGCTGGCCGTGTTTATTCCCGTATCGTTCATGGGGAGTATCACGGGTCTGCTGTTCCAGCAGTTCTCGATCTCGATCGCCGTATCGGTCTGCATCTCTTCGTTCAATGCCCTCACCCTTTCGCCTGCGCTGTGCGCGTTGCTGCTCAAGCCGCGCCCGAAGGTGCAGAAGGGATTCTTCGCCGCTTTCAACCGCTGGTTCGGCAAACGTACCGAAGAATACACATCGGCTACCACCCGTTTTATCGGTCACCTGAAGCGTACCGGAGGAATCGTCGCCGTAACCCTTGCCGCTATCGCCGTGATCTGGCACTTCCTGCCTTCGGGCTTCCTGCCCGACGAGGATCAGGGGTATGTCATGGTCTTCGTGCAGACGCCCGAGGCTTCATCCCTGCAAACCACCGTCAAGGCGATGCAGCGGGTCGATGAACTCGTCCGGCAGCGTCCGGATGTCGAGGCGACCTCCTTTGCCGCCGGTTTCAATATGCTGGCGGGTATCGCTTCGAGCAACAGCGGTATTATCTTCGTGAAGCTGGTCGATTACAGCCAGCGCAGCAAGACCTCTTCTCAGATCGCTTCCGCCTTGACGGAGGAGTTGTACGTGGCAGTTCCCGAGGCCGTCAGCTACGCCTTTATCTCGCCATCGATCCCCGGTTTGGGCGTAACGTCCGGCATTACGTTGCAGGTACAGGATCTTGAAGGCCGGGGTACGGAGTTCCTGGCGGACGAAACCATGCGCTTCATGGATTCGCTGCGCAAGCAGCCGCAGATCGGCTCCGTGACCACCCAGTTCAACGCCGGCATCCCCCAGCGGCGAATCGAAGTCGATAAGGAGAAAGCGCTGGCACAGGGCGTGCCGCTCCGGAGTTTCTACAAGACGATGAGCACTCTGCTCGGCGGTTCCTATATCAACAATTTCAACCGGTTCGGAAAACTTTACCAGACTTATATCCAGGCTGCGCCCGAGTACCGTCGTGACAAGTATTCGCTCGAAAGCTATTTCGTGGACGACGGTCAGGGCAACTCGATTCCCGTTTCGTCGTTCACGACCGTACGGGATACTACGGGTGTCGAATTCGTCTCGCAGTTCAACCTCTACCGGTCGATCGAGCTGACGGTCAATCCCGCCGCGAAAGTTTCGACCGGTCAGGCGATGGACGCCATCGAAGCGGTGGCCGCCGACGTGCTACCCGAGGCGGTCGGAACCACCTGGAGCGGCTTATCCTATCAGGAAAAGACGGCTTCGGGTAGCAGCGGCGCCGTTTACCTGCTGGCTATTGTCTTCGTGTTCCTGACTCTTTCGGCCCTCTACAACAGCTGGGGGCTGCCGCTGGCGATCCTGTTGAGTGTCCCGCTCGCGGTGCTCGGCGCACTGTTATTTGTCGGTGCGGCGTACCTGGTCAGCCCTGAGTTTATCAATAATATCTACATGCAGATCTCGTTGGTCATGCTGATCGGTCTTTCGGCCAAGAATGCCATTTTGGTCGTGGAATATGCCGATCAGCTCTTCTTCGAGAAGAACATGGACCTGAAGGCCGCGACGATCGAGGCGGCGAGGCTGCGTATGCGGCCGATCATGATGACCGCCTTCTCGTTCATCCTGGGCGTCATGCCGCTGATCTTCGCCAGCGGAGTCTATGCTACGGCCCGCAATATTATGGGTATGGCTCTGGTGGGCGGTATGTTGCTCGCCACGATGCTGGGCATTTTCATTTACCCTGCTCTGTATTATCTGGTTGCCCGTGTCGGCAAGTTCGAACACAAGCGGGAGTTAAAACAAAAAGAGTCATGAAACGATACTTTGCAATCATTCTGTTCGCTGCCGCACTGGCATCGTGCACTCCGAAACTCTACGACGCGCAGGTCGAAGTGCCTGAGAATTATCGCTTCGCGGGCGATTTCCCGCAGGATTCGGTGTCGCTGCCTTTCGCCTGGTGGGAGATTTTCGGGGATTCGACGCTCAATCGCCTGGTGGAGCACGCGCTCGAGAACAACCGCAATCTGGCGCAGGCGGCTTCGCGCATCTTCGAAGCTCGCGCCAATATCGCCGTGGCCCGTGCGCCTTTCCTGCCGTCGGTCGGATTGAATCTTTCGGCACAGGGAAACTATACCGAGCCGACCGGTACGACCCAACAATATACGATCGAACCGTCGATTTCCTGGGAAGTACCCCTTTTCGGAACACTCCGCAGCGCTAACCGGGCGGCTAAGGCAGCTCTCTACTCTTCGGAGTGGGGCTATCGGGGCGTGATGCTGTCGCTGACGGCGGAAGTCGCCACCTCCTATTTTACCGTGCTTCAATACACCCGCGACCTGCGGATCGCCCGGCAGAGCTATGTGCTGCGCCGGGAGTCGGCGGCGCTCGTGGATTCGCTCGCCCGTTACGGCATGTCCAACGGCGTGGCCCTTCAGCAAGCCATGAGCCTCGTCTATCAGGCCGAGGCCGATATTCCGCAGTATCAGCGTGCCGTCGAGCAGTCGCGTCTGGCCCTTTGTGTCCTGCTCGGCGAGAATCCCTCCTATTTCGGGGACGAAACTTTCGACGATGCCTTGCTGGACAATTATCAGGTAATGGATATTCCCGTCGGACTTCCTTCGGAATTGCTCGAGCGGCGTCCCGACATCATGGAGGCTTCGTTCAACATGGATGAGGCGGCCGCGAACGTGGGGCTTGCCCGTAGCAAGCGTTTTCCGTCGATTACGCTGACCGGAGCCGGGGGTATCGTTTCCAGTTCGATCGAAGGTATTTCCGACGGTCATTCGTGGGCGTGGTCGGCCGTCGGGTCGCTTGTGCAGCCGATCTTTAATTTCGGCAAGCTCAAGCGGCAGGAGCAGGTTGCCAGGGAGCGATATTATCAGAGTGTGTTCGCCTATGAGGAGACCGTGCTCGAAGCGTTGGGCGATGTGGAAAAGAGTCTGCTCGACATCGCTACCTACCGCAGCCAGGCCGAGAATTACGCCCGGTTGCTCCGGGCCAATATCGAGATCGCCACGATGACCAATTCGCTCTACCGCAATGGTATGTCGGCCTATCTGGACGTGATCGACGCCGAACGAAACATGTACCAGTCGCAGATGGAGTATGTGAACCTCGTAGCTCAACAGTATATCAATTATGTGAATCTGTTCAAGGCGTTGGGCGGCGGTTGGTAGCCGTCGCCGGCTTACCGGCCGGAAGAGCGGTTGTCCCGCTCCGTGCTGTAGGTCTGCCTGTAAAAGAAAGAAGAATCAAAACAAATTTTTACTTCTTCTTTCTTTTTTAATATCGCAAATTTCACTATCTTTGTTAGCGTATGTACTAATAAAAATCTTTTTTTAATTCTATTAATTAGTAAAAAATTATATTATGGAACTGCCTTTTGCTGAATCATGGAAAATTAAAATGGTTGAACCTATCCGTAAAAGTACGCGACAAGAACGTGAAAAATGGATCAAAGAAGCTCACTACAATTTATTTCAATTAAAAGCGGATCAAGTTTATATCGATTGCCTTACCGATTCGGGTACGGGTGCGATGAGCGACCGCCAATGGGCGGCGATGATGATGGGAGATGAGAGTTATGCCGGCTCTTCATCTTTCTTTCTGTTGAAAGATACCATTACCCGGCTGACCGGATTTGAATATGTAATTCCGACCCATCAGGGACGAGCCGCAGAGAATGTTCTTTTCAGTCATCTGGTGCATAACGGAGATATTGTCCCGGGCAACTCGCATTTTGATACGACAAAGGGGCATATAGAGAGCCGTAAAGCCGTAGCGCTCGATTGTACTGTAGATGAGGCGAAAGACACCCAATTGGAAGTGCCGTTCAAAGGCAATGTCGATCCTGCAAAACTGGAAACAGCCCTGAAGCAATATAAGGACAAAATTCCTTTCATCATCGTGACAGTCACCAATAATACCGCCGGTGGCCAGCCTGTTTCCATGCAAAACCTGCGGGAGGTGCGCGCCCTTGCGGACAAATACGGCAAACGTGTTATTTTCGATTCGGCACGCTTCGTGGAGAATGCCTATTTCATCAAGACCCGGGAGGACGGGTATGCGGACAAGACCATCAAGGAGATCGTAAAGGAGATGTTTTCTTTGGCTGATGGCATGACTATGTCCTCCAAGAAAGACGGCCTCGTAAATATGGGCGGTTTTATTGCTACCAGGCATGAAGACTGGTATGAAGGTGCAAAAAAATTCTGTATTCCTTTTGAAGGTTATCTTACCTACGGAGGTATGAACGGCCGGGATATGGCGGCTTTGGCCGTTGGTCTTGAGGAAAATACCGAGTTTGATAATATCGAAACACGTATCAAACAGGTTCAATATCTTGCGGCGCGTTTGGATGAATACGGTATTCCCTATCAAAGACCTGTCGGAGGTCATGCGCTGTTTGTCGATGCCGACAAGGTGCTCTCGAGTGTTCCGAAAGAAGAGTTCCCTGCGCAAACTCTCGCTATCGAGTTGTATTTGGAGGCCGGTATCCGTGGTTGTGAAATCGGTTATATCCTCGCAGACCGTGACCCTGTAACTCGTGAAAATCGCTTTGGAGGCCTTGATCTGCTCCGCTTGTGTATCGCTCGGCGTGTTTATACCAACAATCATATGGATGTAATCGCAGCGGCTCTAAAAAATGTTTACGATCGTCGTGACGAAATAAAACGAGGCGTTAAAATCGTCTGGGAGACGGAATTGATGCGTCACTTCACTGTAAAATTGGAGAGATTGTAGGATGTCGATAGCAGATCGGATATTGCGGGTCAAAAGCTCCTTGCCCGGGCAGGTGGAGCTGGTGGCCGTTTCAAAAACCTACCCTGCCCAGCGGATCATGGAGGCTTACGAAGCCGGCCAGCGGATTTTCGGAGAGAACCGGCCTCAGGAGATGGCTCAGAAGTACGAGGAGCTTCCCAAGGACATCGAATGGCACCTGATCGGCCATTTGCAGACCAATAAAGTGAAGATGGTCGTGCCTTTCGTGGCGATGATCCATTCGCTCGACAGCGTTCGGCTGGCCGAGGCGATCCAGAAAGCCGCTGCCGCTGCGGGCCGTACGATCGACGTACTGCTGGAGATCCACGTGGCTGACGAGGAGTCCAAATCGGGCTGGGAGTGGGCGGAATTGCAGGAATACGTTCGCAGCGGCGCCTTTGCACGGCTGCCCAACCTGCGGGTGCGGGGTGTCATGGGCGTGGCGACCAACACCGGCGACGAGCAGGTCATCCGGCGGGATTTCGCCGCTTTGCAACGGTATAAGAGCGAGTTGTCGCCCTATTTCGGGCCGGAGTTCGATACCCTTTCGATCGGAATGTCCCACGACTACCGGATCGCTCTCGAATACGGAGCGACGCTGGTGCGTATCGGTTCGCTGATTTTCGGCGCCCGCGATTATTCCAAATGATCCGAGAGCCATATCGAAACGGCCGTGCCGCCGGGAAGAATCGGCAGTAAAAAAGCGGGCCGCAGTAGCGATACTGCGGCCCGCTTATGTGGAAATAAGTCGGGAAAAGCCTTGTTTCGCAAAGGCTTTTGCCCTATTGTTTTTCCTCGTCCCGGTCTGCCCAGCGTTCGAGCGTCTGACGCACGGCCTCCTTATAGTCCTTGTCGGTAATCTGGTAGGTCCAACGGACGGCGTTCGGGCGGTCGGGGAACTCTTCGAGCACCCACGCCGACTGGTCGCGCGGCGTGCCGCTCATTCGGAATCATAGGTTCAAAGAAAAAGTAATGAGCGGATGTGCCTAATTTTTATTAGCTATTTGATAATTTGTTTCCGGAGTCGCATCATCCGGTACGGAGCCAGTTTCATACCAGACCCCGCCCTGTTCCGGCTCGTCCGCTTGTTTAGCGGACCCGGAGCTTGCGTCCGAGCCGCAGGATCGTGGTCGATTTGATACCGTTGAGCGAACAGAGCTTCGATACCGTCGTGCCGTATCGTCGTGCGAGGGCGCCGAGCGTATCGCCCGACTTGATCGTGTGGTAAGTTACGGCGGCTCTTTCCGCAGCCTCCTTTTTGTCGGCCTTTTCCACTTCCGCTTCGTCGTCGAAATCCTGTCCGGCGTTGGACCGGATGTCGAAGAACGATTTCTTGAGCAGGAATGTCTGACGTCGCAGAATGCCCGATTCGAAGTCGATCAGCCGCTCCGGGTCGAAAGCCTGTCCGTAATAACGGGTTTCGAAATGCAGGTGCGGGCCGGTGCTGCGGCCCGTCGAACCGCCCAGGCCGATGATCTGTCCTGCCTCGACCCATTCGCCGCTCTGCACGAGCCGTTCGGAGAGGTGTCCGTAGTAGGTTTCCAGACCATTGTCGTGACGCACGATGATCAGGTTGCCGTAGCCGCCCCGGTTGTACTCCGAGATGCGGACCCGGCCGTCGAAAGTCGCATAAACGGGATCGCCCGTTTTAATCGGAATATCGACTCCCTGATGTCGCCGGCGATGGCGGATGCCGTATTTGGAGCGGATGCTGCCCTTGTGGGGATAATGATAGCACTTGAGCGAATCCACCAGATCGATCGCAAGCGATGCAGGCATCTCCGACAGCGGATATTCCTTGTACGGGAACAGCGTGCCCGTGTCCCAGTATTTGGTGTAGATCGAACTGTCCTTGACAAACTCTCTGTCGCGGACGTATTTCCACGAATTGTCGTTGTAAATGACGATTTTCACCGCTTCGTTGATCGTTTGCAGCGTGTCCAGGGGGATGATTCCGTTCATGTTGGCGATGGGTTCCACGGGATCGGAAAGCAGTGCGGGTTTCTTTGCGGCCAGGGTGTCCCGCCCCTTTTCGAGCAGGTCGAGCTGCCGTTGCAGCGTTTCGATCTGTTGGCGGAGCTGTTCGGCATTCGGTGTCGTTTGCAGGTTTTCACCGGTGTCCGGGGTCGTCTCCGTATGGCGGTCCTGTGCCGCTGCCGTCGTGGTGAGCAGCAGCAAGGCGGCAGCGATGATATGTCGGTTTTTCATTTCGTGTCGTTGTTTCTCTATTGATTCTTGAGCAGTTGTTCCGCAGTTTCGAGCGCTTTGTAGAACTCTTCGCCGAAGCGACGGATGATCGGCTCCCGAAGCGCCTTGTACACCGGGATCCCGAGCCGTTTTCCGCATTGGCGTGCCGGTTCGCAGATCGACCAGCGGTGGTAGTTGAGTCCGACCGTGCCGTTCGAGAAGTTCATCAGGCGGATCGGATAGAGATGGCAGGAGATGGGTTTGCGAAAAGTCGTTTTTCCCTCCCGGAACGCCTTTTCTATAGCGCAGAAGGTGATCCCCTCTTCCGTGCAGGCATAGGCGCATTCGGCGTCGTCCACCAGCGGCGTGGTGTAGTCCCCGTCTTCGTCCACGACCATAAATCCCTGCGCTTCGACGGCCCGGATGCCTTCGGGCGTCATGTAGGGCTTATAGTTGGGATATTCCTCTTCGAGCGTATCGACTTCGTCCATTTCGAGCGGTGCGCCCGCGTTGCCTTCCACGCAGCAGATACCCTTGCAGGCCGCCAGGTCGCAGGCGAAATATTCGCGCAGCAGGTCGGCGCTGACGATCTTATCGTCTATCTCGATCATAAGTGTCTTCGATAATCAGGTCGTACAGTTCCCCGAGCGTCATGCCGGCTTCGCGTACCTGTTTGGGGACGATGCTGCCGCCGCTCATGCCGGGAATCGAATTGATTTCGATCAGGTAAGGCTTGCCCTCGGGCGTGACGATGAAATCCACGCGCACCACGCCCCGGCAGCGGCAGGCTTTGTAGGCCAGCGCCGTCAGGCGGTTGAGTTCGGCCTTGATTTCGGGCGCGATGTCCGCCGGGGTGATCTCGTCCGAGCAGCCGGCGGTGTATTTGGCTTCGTAATCGAAGAACTCTTTCTTGGAAACGATCTCCGTGATCGGGAAGATGTACTCCCTGCCTTTGGCGATCAGCATGCCGCATCCCATCTCCCGACCCCGGATGCACTCCTCGATCAGGATTTCGTCGCTCTCGGTGAAAGCTTCGGCGACGGCGGGCAAGATATCCGCCTCGCTCTTTACTTTAGTTACGCCGAACGAACTGCCGCTGGCATTGGGTTTTACGAATACGGGAAGGCCGAGCGTGCGGACGATCTCCTTCGGATCGATCCGACTGTCGCGGCTGAAGAAAAAGCCCCGGGCCAGCGGAATCCCGAATTCGGCTACGGTACGTTTGGTCGTGATTTTGTCGAAGGTGACCACCGACGAGGTCATCGAACAGGAGGAGTACGGAATCTCCATCATGTCGAGGTAACCTTGCAGACGGCCGTTCTCGCCCGGTGTGCCGTGAATCAGGATCAGGGCGTAGTCGAAAGTTTTGCGGTCGCCGTCGATGGTGATCGAGAAGTCGTTTTTATCGACCTGCCATTGCCGTCCGTCGGGCGACGTGTAGTGCCAGTCGCGGCCGTGCAGGTCGATGAGGGTTATGTCGTATTTCGCAGGATCGAGCGCCGATGCGATCTGTGCGGCGCTCTGGAGCGCGATCTCCCGTTCCGAGGAGTCGCCGCCCGCCATCAGGGCGATGTTGAGTCGTTTCATATCAGGGGTTGTAAATGTCCGTATGCCGGAACGAAAGAATTTCATAAGTCATCTCCACGAATTGTCGGGCCTCCCGGTGGTCGGGATCGATTTGCAACGCCCGGTTGAAGTCGTTGAGGGCTTCGCCCCATTCGTTGCGACGGTAGTGCCACTGACCGCGTTCGACGTAGAGGGAGGCGTCGTCGGGAGTAGCTTCGAGGCGTGTGGTCAGCGATGCGATGTAGCTGGCCGGACTCCACAGGTCTTTTTCCCGGATGTATTGCATCACCCCTTCGGGGAGCATGTTGCCGACATCTTCGCCGCGACCGAGCCGCTCGCGGATCTCGCTCGACGAGTACGGATACAGCGGTGCGCCTTCGAGGAGGGTGATTCGTCCTCCGAGGTCGGGCAGCGGCTGTCCGGTACGGGGATAGACGAAGATCGGATAGTTGTCGATGATTTCGCGGTACTGTTTCCATTCGGGCAGTTGCGGCACAAGGTCGTCGCCCATCAGGATCGAGAATCGCATCTGCGTACCGTAGTTCTCCGTCAGGTGACGCAGGGTGTGGATCGTGTACGACGGTTTGTCGAGCATGAATTCGATGACCGACGGTTTGATCTTGTCGGGATATTTCGATGCGGCGCATGCGGTTTCCGCCATCGAGAAGCGATCCAGCTCCGGAGCCTGCTGTCCGGCGGGCTTGAGCGGGTTTTGCGGAGAAACCACCAGTACGACTTCGTCGCAGAGTCCTTTTTCGATCGCATATTCGGCCAGCGCGATGTGGCCCTTGTGGATCGGATTGAAGGACCCGAAGTAGAGCATTACGTGTTTCACGGTATTGTTTGTTTTGTCGTTTATTTTTTTCGTTCGGTTCCGGCCGGGCCGGGAATGATCCGCGAAGAGCACCGGAACAGGTTCGGAGTCATATCCGTCGGATTTTGAGCGCGTTTTACCTGCAGGTATCCTATCGGGCGAGAAAATCCGAGAGGATGCGGGTCGCCTCCTCGATGGCCTGGGCAAGGTCGTCGTTGATGACCACATGGTCGAATTCGGGAGCTTTGGTGAGTTCGAACTCCGCCTTGGCTACTCTGCATTCGATGGTTTCGGGAGAATCGGTGCCCCGCTTGACGAGCCGCTCGCGCAGAGTTTCGATGGAGGGAGGCATGATGAAGATCGCGCAGGCCCGATCGCTGAAGATACGTTTGAGGTTGAGTCCTCCGATCACGTCCACGTCGAAAACGATTACGTTGCCTTTTTGCCAGATCCGCTCCATCTCGCTGCGCAGGGTCCCGTAGCAGGTCCCGCTGTAAACTTCCTCCCATTCGACGAATTTATCTTCCTGCACGGCCTGGCGGAACTCCTCGGGGGAGAGGAAGAAATAGTCCACGCCGTTCCGTTCCTTTCCGCGCGGTGCCCGGCTGGTGGCTGAAACGGAAAATTCCAACCGGGGGAATCGCTGGAGCAGCTCCCGTACGATCGTGGTCTTGCCCGAACCGCTCGGAGCGGAGAATATCACTAACTTGCCCATCGTCTGCCGTCGGTTATAGGATGTTGAGAACCTGCTCCTTGATCTTCTCCAGTTCGTCCTTCATCTTGACCACGAGGATCTGTATCTCGGAGTTGTTGGCTTTGGAACCCATCGTGTTGATCTCGCGGCCCATCTCCTGAGCGATGAAGCCCAGCTTGCGGCCCGCGCACTCCTCGGAGGCCGCAACCTCCCGGAAATAGTTGCAGTGATTGGTGAGCCGGACCTTCTCTTCGGTGATGTCGAGTTTCTCGATGTAGAAGATCATCTCCTGTTCCAGGCGGTTGTTATCTACCTCGGTCTGCAACTGCGCCAAACTCTCCCGGATGCGGGCGCGGATGGCTTCCGTGCGGGCTTTTTCGAAAGGAATGACCTCCTGTTTGTACGCTTCGATCCGGTCGATGCGCTTCAAAAGATCGGCGATCAGAATTGCTCCCTCCTGCGTGCGGAACTCGTCCAGATGGGCGAGCGCCTGCTCTACCGCTTCCATTACGGCTTCATGTTCCCGGTCGCCGACAGTTTCCTCCTGCGAGCATACCACGTCCGGCAGGCGCAGGATCGACTGGATGAGAGCATTGTTCTCCGCGCTGCCCGGAGTGCCGATTTCCGGTTGTTCCCGGCAGATTTTCAGCAGTTGGTTATAATATAAGTGGAACAGCTCTTCGTCGATGCAGGCACGCGTCTGCCGGGCGGTCGATTCTACGGATATGTAAAGATCGGCTTTACCGCGCTGGAGAGCTTTCGCCGCCAGAGCCCGGATTTCGTATTCCAGGGGCCGGTAGGCCGAAGGCAGTTTGACGGCGAGGTCCAACTGCTTGGAGTTCAGCGTGCGTATCTCGACCGTTATTTTTTTATCGGGGATTGCGACTTCGGCTTTGCCGAAGCCCGTCATGGATTTTATCATGTCGGTTTCGTCGAAGGTTAAATTCGTGCAAATTTAGTAAAAACAATTTAATTCCGGCCTTGTTGCGCTCCCTTTTCCGGTGCAGGGAAAATTTATCGGGTTTCCTTGGCGGATTGGTGAAATAATTCCTATATTTGTGTGCAATTTTGAAGAATACCTGAAATAATAGCTATAATTTAATCACTGTTAAAGTTTTATGAAAAAGCACAATTTCAACGCAGGACCCTGCGTATTGCCCAGAGAGGCGGTAGAATCTGCCATTGAGGCTATCCGTGATTTCGACAACACAGGCATCGGCCTGCTGGAGATTTCTCACCGTACTCCGGGTTGGGAGCGTATCATGGCCGAAACCGAGCAGTTGTGGCGCGACCTGCTGAACATTCCCGACGACTATGCCGTAATGTTCCTGGGCGGCGGTGCTTCGACTCAGTTCTTCGAGGTTCCGGCGAACCTGCTGAAAAAGAAAGCTGCCTACCTCCAGACCGGTGTTTGGGCGAAGAAGGCTGCTAAGGAGGCTAAGTTCTACGGCGAAGTGGAGATCGTCGCTTCTTCCGAGGATAAGAACTATACCTATATTCCGAAAGGTTACAAAATCCCGACCGATGCGGATTATTTCCACATTACGACCAACAACACCATCTACGGTACGGAGATCCACGAGGATATCGATTCTCCTATCACGCTCGTTGCCGATATGTCGTCGGATATCATGAGCCGTCCGGTCGATGTGAAGAAGTACGGTATGATCTACGGCGGTGCGCAGAAGAACGTAGGTCCTGCCGGCGTGACGTTCGTCATCATCCGCAAGGATCTGATCGGCAGCTCGGAGCGTCCGTTGCAGACGATGGTCAATTACGCTACGCACTATCCCGAAGAGGCTCGCAACCACTCGATGTTCAACACGCCTCCCGTACTCCCGATTTTCGTAATGCACGAAACCCTGAAGTGGGTGAAGGCACAGGGCGGTGTCGAGGCCATGTATAAGATCAACAAGAAGAAGGCCGAGACGCTGTACAACGAGATCGACCGCAACTCGATGTTCGTCGGTACGGCCGTGAAGGAAGACCGTTCCATGATGAACGTCTGCTTCGTGATGGCTCCGGGCCACGAGGATCTGGAGGCTGAATTCATGGCTTTCGCCAAGGAGAAGGGCATGGTCGGCATCAAGGGTCACCGTTCGGTGGGCGGTTTCCGCGCTTCGATCTACAACGCATGTCCGCAGGAGAGCGTGGATGCGCTGGTTGCCTGCATGCAGGAGTTCGAGAAGAACCACAAGAAATAATTAACCGGATTTGATCTATGGCGCAGTTCTTTACTTTTACGCCGAAACGTAAGGAGGACGGCGCCATAGATTTTTATACATTAATGGACGTTTTCGATGAACGGAAAGAGGATGGGACTACCTCCCCTGCCGGGCATGGGGAGCGAAAAATAAAATTCAACGATATGAAAGTTTTAATTGCAACCGAGAAGCCTTTCGCAAAGAAGGCTGTTGATGGAATTAAGAAGATCATTACGGATGCCGGTTACGAAGTAGCCCTTCTGGAGAAATATACGGACAAGGCCCAGCTGCTCGCAGCCGTTGCCGATGCCAACGCCCTGATTATCCGCAGCGATAAAGTGACTGCCGAGGTGATCGAAGCTGCCAAGAATCTCAAGATCGTCGTTCGTGCGGGTGCCGGTTACGACAATGTGGACTTGGCTGCCGCAACGGCTAAAGGTATCGTGGTGATGAATACTCCGGGTCAGAATTCGAACGCCGTGGCTGAACTGGCGCTCGGTATGATGGTCTTCATGGCCCGCAACCAGTTCACACCGGGTACCGGCAGCGAGCTGAAAGGCAAGACGCTGGCGATCCATGCTTACGGCAACGTCGGCAAGCTCGTCGGTCGTAAGGGCAAGGCGCTGGGTATGAATGTGATCGCTTTCGATCCTTTCATCACCGATGCAAAGGTATTCGAGGCTGACGGCGTGAAGAAGGTGGACAGCATCGAGGAGCTTTATGCACAGGCCGACTACCTGTCGCTGCATATTCCCGCTACCGAGCAAACCAAGAAATCAATCGGCCACAAGCTGATGACTTCGATGCCCAAAGGCGCTACCTTGGTGAATACCGCCCGCAAGGAGGTGATCGACGAGGCAGGGGTGATCCAGGCGATGACCGAGCGCGAAGATCTGAAATATATCACCGACATCGCTCCCGAGGCTGCCGCCGAGATGAGTGAGAAATTCGGTAAGCGCTTCTTCGCTACTCCCAAGAAGATGGGTGCTGAAACTGCGGAGGCGAACATCAACGCAGGTTTGGCCGCTGCAAACCAGATCGTCGATTTCTTCAAGACCGGCAATACCCGCTTCCAGGTGAACAAATAATAAAAATATCCCCTTATTTTCAAACGATAAAGAGAGAATATTATGGTAAAAATCAAACCGTTCGCAGGTATCCGTCCTCCGAAGGAGCTGGCTGCCGAGGTTTCGTCGCGTCCTTACGACGTGCTGAACTCGCAGGAGGCCAAGGCTGAGGCTACCGAGCGCTCGCTGCTCCACATCATCAAGCCGGAAATCGACTTCGATCCGATTGCCGACGAGCATGACGAAAAGGTGTATAAGAAAGCGGTCGAGAACTTCAAGAAGTGGCGCGACAACAAGTGGCTGGTGCAGGATGGCGAAGAGCACTATTATATTTATGCCCAGACGATGAATGGCCGTACCCAGTACGGTCTGGCCATGTGCTGCTACTATGAGGACTACTGGTCGGGCAAGATCAAGAAACACGAGCTGACCCGCATCGAGAAAGAGGAGGACCGCATGAAGCACGTCGAGCTTCAGCAGGCCAACCTCGAGCCGGTATTCTTCGCGTATCCCGACAACGACGAGATCAACAAGATCGTTGCCGACTACGTGAAGAACAACAAGGCCGATTACGATTTCACGGCCGCTCCCGAAGGCTTCGGCCACCATTTCTGGGTGATCCGCGACAAGAAGATCAACGACCGTATCACCGAGATTTTCGCAGGTATTCCCGCTCTGTACGTGGCTGACGGACACCATCGTACCGCTGCCGCTGCCCGTGTGGGCAAGAAGCGTCAGGAGAGCAACCCCAACCATACCGGCAACGAGGAATACTGCTATTTCCTGGCCGTTACGTTCCCTGCGAGCCAGCTTCGCATCATCGACTACAACCGCGTGGTGAAAGACCTGAACGGGATGACTACCGAGCAGTTCCTCAAGGCGCTGGAGAAGAATTTCACCGTGGAACCCAAGGGCAAGGAGATCTACCACCCTTCGAAGTTGCACAACTTTTCGCTCTACCTCGACGGTCAGTGGTATAGCCTCACGGCGAAGCCGGGTACGTACGATGACAACGATCCGATCGGAGTGCTGGACGTAACCGTGCTGTCGAACCTGGTACTCGACCAGTTGCTCGACATCAAGGATCTGCGGACGTCGAAACGGATCGATTTCGTCGGCGGTATTCGCGGCCTGGAAGAGTTGAAGAAGCGTGTCGATAGCGGCGAGATGAAGGCGGCTTTCGCACTCTACCCTGTTTCCATGCAGCAGCTCATCGACATTGCCGATACGGGCAACATCATGCCTCCGAAGACCACCTGGTTCGAGCCGAAACTCCGTTCGGGTGTGGTGATCCATACTTTCGAGGAGAAATAGTGTCCCGTAAGGGATTCAAAAGAGAAAGGAGAATCTTGAACAGATTCTCCTTTCTCTTTTGTAATTATATGCTTTCCTGTATTTCACCGGGAGCGTCGCGTCCCTAGTTCTTTAGGGTCAGTTCGGAATTGCAGATGCAACTGCGAGCTACGAATATGCGACCGTCGGATTTGGTGTTGCGACCGTCGAAAATGGTGCGGGCGGTGGAAAGTACCGCCCTCGCAGCAGAGCGCGATCAGCTTTTTTTGTGTTGTTGGCGATAGCTGCCAATGCACGGAACGTTTCGGCTGCTGCGCGAGTCACCACGACGATTATGAAGCCGTAGATCGGATTGAGGACGATGTAAATGAGCGAACCGCTGCCGAAGAATGCTCCCGTACCCATCATGCGAAGCATGGAGGCGTCGCCGTTCAGGAATATTGCGGCGATCAGGGTGAGCAGTGCTCCGCCGATACCGACGAACATACCCGCCCATTCCCCGAAAGTCTGGATGAAGTGCGAGAATACGGGAATGGCGACGAAATCGTCATGCGCTGTCGCAGCTGCATATACTTTTTCGCGGCGGTTCCACCAGATCTGGAAGCCGAGCCAGGAAACGAAGGCGATCACGAGCCAGACCAGAATAAACGCGGCGATCATCCGGCCTCCGCCGTACCGAAACAGGTCGTTGTTAATGGCCATTACCAGCAGTATGATGGGTGTCAGCAGGTTGAGGATCGCCAGGATCGCATACAGCCAGCGGAAGGGTTCGCGGAAAAACTTACCGGTGTCGATATACTTGAGTACCGGGTCGAAAAACGAGGAAAATTAGTTGTCTTTCATACGCATTGAGGATTTTAAGGTTAATACTTCACAATAAATTTAGGTATAAATTCCTTGAAAAAGAAATTTTCCGCCCGGTTTGTTTGCTGCGTGGCGGTGTGTTATCTGTCCGAAACAGAATGTTTTTGAATATATTTTAAGCGTTAGGTGAAATTTTATTACGAAATGTTATCTCAAACCGTAAAAAATGCTTACATTTGTAAGCAACTTATAATAAATGGATGTCTTATGGCAAAAATTAAAGGAACAATCCTCGTCGATAAGGAGCGCTGCAAGGGTTGCGGAGTCTGCGTGGCTTCGTGTCCCTGCGATGTGCTGCATTTATCGGCCGAGGTAAACAGCAAAGGTTACCCCGTGGCTCAGATGGCTAATCCGGATGCCTGCACAGGATGTGCGTCCTGCGCGATTATCTGTCCGGACAGTTGCATCACGGTTTATCGTCAAAAATTTGAATAAACTATGGCAGAGAAAGAAGTAAAATTGATGAAAGGCAACGAAGTGATCGCTCATGCAGCGATTCGCTACGGTTGCGACGGCTACTTCGGCTACCCTATCACGCCGCAGTCGGAGGTAATGGAGACGTTGATGGAGGAGAAACCCTGGGAGACGACCGGTATGGTCGTACTGCAGGCCGAGTCGGAGGTTTCGTCCATAAACATGGTTTACGGCGGTGCATCGACCGGTAAGCGGGTGATGACTTCGTCTTCAAGCCCCGGTGTCAGTCTAATGAGCGAGGGTCTGAGCTATCTGGCAGGTGCCGAACTGCCTTGCGTGGTTGTGAACTGTCAGCGCGGCGGCCCGGGTCTGGGTACGATCCAGCCTTCGCAGGGCGACTATTTCCAGGCTTGCAAGGGCGGTGCGCACGGTGACTTCCACTTGATCGTACTTGCTCCGAACTCGGTTCAGGAAATGCACGATTTCGTGGGTCTGGCTTTCGACCTGGCATTCAAATACCGCAACCCGGCGATGATCCTCGCCGACGGTGCGATCGGTCAGATGATGGAGAAAGTCGTGCTGGCTCCGCAGCGTCCCCGCAAAACCGACGCAGAGATCGCCGAAGAGTGCAAGGATTGGGCTACTTGCGGCAAAGGTGCCCGCAAGGATCGCAACATCATCACTTCGCTGGAGTTGAAGTCGGAGGTGATGGAGAAGATCAACCAGCGCTTGCAGGCCAAATACAAGGCGATGGAGGAGAATGAGGTGCGTTACGAGGCTATCGACTGCGACGATGCGGATTACGTGATCGTAGCGTTCGGTTCGTCGGCGCGTATCTGCTCGGCGACGGTGGAGATGGCGCGTGCCGAAGGTATCAAAGTCGGCTTGCTGCGTCCCATCACGCTCTATCCTTTCCCGACCAAAGCGATCGCCGACCTGGCTAAGCGCGGTGTGAAGGGCTTCTTGAGCGCTGAACTCAATGCCGGTCAGATGGTGCAGGACGTGAAACTTGCTGTAAACGGTGCAGCTCCCGTAGAGCACTACGGTCGTCAGGGCGGTATGATGTTCTCACCGGACGAGGTGCTGGTTGCACTCAAAGAAAAACTGATTAATAAAAAGTAAGAATATGGCAGAAGTAGTAGAAATCAAACAGGAGAACCTGGTGTATGCCAAGCCTAAGTTGATCACGGAGAACGTGATGCACTACTGCCCGGGTTGCAGTCACGGTACGATTCATAAATTGGTTGCCGAGGTGATCGATGAGATGGGCATGGAAGGAAAAACGATTGCTGTTTCGCCTGTCGGTTGTTCGGTTTTCGCGTATAATTATATCGATGTGGATTGGATTCAGGCGGCTCACGGCCGTGCTTGTGCCGTAGCTACTGCGGCAAAGCGCCTGCATCCGGACAGTTTGGTCTTCACCTATCAGGGTGACGGCGATATGTCGGCTATCGGTACGGGTGAGACGATTCATGCGGCTGCTCGAGGCGAGAACATCGTAGCGATTTATATTAACAATGCGATTTACGGTATGACCGGCGGTCAGATGGCTCCGACTACCCTGCTGGGTATGAAGACCGCGACGACTCCTTACGGCCGTGATCCCCGGTTGAACGGTTATCCTTATAAGATCGCCGAGATGATGGCTCATCTGGACGGTGTGACCTATATTACGCGTCAGAGCGTATATAATCCGGCTCATGTCCGCCAGACCAAGAAAGCGATTCGCAAGGCATTCGAGAATGCAATGGCCGGTAACGGCTTCTCGCTCGTGGAGGTCGTTTCGACCTGCAACAGCGGTTGGAAGATGTCGCCGGTAGCTGCTAACAAGTGGCTCGAAGAGAACATGCTGCCCTTCTATCAGTTGGGTGATATCAAGGACTTAACCAAGAAGTAAGAGGACAAGAATATGAAAGAGACTTTAATTATTGCAGGCTTCGGTGGACAGGGTGTCCTCTCGATGGGTAAGATTCTGGCTTACTCGGGCGTTATGCAGGATTACGAGGTTACCTGGATGCCCTCTTACGGCCCTGAGATGCGTGGCGGTACGGCTAACGTTACGGTGATTCTTTCGGACAAACGTATCTCGTCGCCGATCGCTCACGAATTCGATACGGCTATCGTACTGAACCAACAGTCGATGGATAAGTTTGAGTCGATGGTTCGTCCGGGCGGTACGCTGATCTACGATACCAACGGTATCACGCGTCACCCGAGCCGCACGGATATCAACATCTATACGATCGACGCTACGGCGGAGTCGGCCCGTTTGGGTCAGGCTAAGCTGTTCAATACGATGATTTTGGGCGGTTATCTGAAAGTTTGCCCCGTTGTCAAACTGGAGAACGTGATGATCGGACTGAAGAAGTCCCTTCCGGAGCGTGCCTGGAAGATGCTGCCTGAGAATGAGAAGGCTATCAATCACGGTGCGGAGATTATTCGCAAGGTGCGTTAATCGTCCGATGATTTTTTCTGAGTGTCCGGCTTGCGAAGGCCGGACACTTTTTTTATCGCTTGCGGCACTATGTTTGCGCTGGGTTATAAAACATTAAACAAGCAATACTATGGAAACTGTAAAACAACTGAATAAACAGGAGTTCACGACCAAGGTCGCCGATATCGAAAAATCGAAGGGCGAATGGAAATTCCTGGGTGAGCGTCCCGCCGTGATCGATTTTTTCGCGACCTGGTGCGGTCCTTGCAAGGCATTGGCCCCTGTGCTCGACGAGCTGGCGGCCGATTACCAATATAAGGACCGGATCGATTTTTATAAGGTCGATATCGACCGGGAACAGGAACTCGCTGCGGTGTTCGGCGTACGGTCGGTGCCTACCCTGCTGTTCATCCCGCTGAGCGGGATGCCGCAGATGATGACCGGCGGTCGCCCGAAGAGCGACCTGAAGCGAATTATCGACGAGGTTCTGATGGGTAAGTAGTGATAAATCGGGTGATCGCATCTTCGGGGTTTCGACATCCGGATTTTTCGGGTTCGACGACCGATGTACGGCTTGATTTCCTATGCGGACGTGCCCCGTGTAATCATAGGCTGCAAACGGTACGACCGTCGGATTCGAAAATCCGAAAAGAAACTTCGAGAGATATGATTGCCATAAATTAAACAAGCGATGAAAGAGTTCATAAAACACAATCCGGCTACGCTCGATAATGTAGAAACGATGGCCAATGCGATGATCGAATCGATGCGTTTCGTCGATAATACGTTGGATTATCCCGAAGCGGAGAAGGCTCGGCCGAACGACGGCGTGGAACCCGAGTGGTTCTATGACGCCTACTACGGCGCCATTCCCACCTCGGAACTGACGGCTATCATTCAATACACCCAACAGCGGATGCTCTTCGAAAACATTGGCGAAACATTCCTGGGGATCGCTTTCGTCGAAATGAAGCATTTCGACCGTTTGGGCGATTTTATCGGACAACTGGGTGGGCGCGTGAATACTCCGAAGTATTCGAGTTCGGCGGTTACGGTCGAATATGAATCGGCTGCCGAGGCTGTTCGGGTCAATATCCAGGCCGAAAAAGATACGATTGCCGCCTATCAGCAGTTGATCGAGCGTATCCGAAAAAACAATCCCGAAAAGCTGACACAGTCGGCCACAGTAGCTATCCAGCTTCTCAATAAGATTGTTTCCGACGAGCGGGTGCATGTCCGTATTCTTTCGGAGCTGGCGCAATCGGTCGCGGCGGAAGAGGGAAAAGAGGCATAATCCGCTTCCCGATCGAGCCGGTGTTTTTGGAGTGTTTTGTATCGCTCGAAATCCGGCCCGGAGGGAGCCTGTCCTCGAACAGTCGGAAAAAGAGATCGAATCCCCTTGCTGTGAATCGTTCAAAATTTAACCCTTCGAAAACACAAAAAACAAACATTGGGAACGGAACATTGCGATATTTCTCTCTTTCGAGATAGAAATCATCTTGAAATTGTACGTATTTTACAAATTCTTCTTTATGTAATATTCTGCGAAGGAGACTACAAAACAAAATAGTAGAGCCGTGTAAATGCTACCCGACCTTCACTGATTTTAACACCGTGTTATTCAATAAAAAAACATTCTTCCTGTCGAAGCCCCACTCATAAATGTATTCGATACCTTCAATTAGGATAACGAATACGACACGCTCTCCCTTAGTCCATGCTATATGAACAAATCCGGATATGGATTCTCCGGGATATATCGTGGTTTTCTTCAAATAATCCTGCTCTATGACCTGTCTTGACTCCTGCAAAGCCTGACAGAAATCGGCGAACCGCTGTTGAGAAGCCAAGCGGGCTAAATAGGCATCGGCGGCATTATAAGTTGTGGTCGTAGCCGTATAAGAGAAATGGCCGCCGTAATTGTTGTAACCACCGTAGCTGCCGTAACCGGTCGTTGTGGAGGTCGAATAGCCTGCACCGGCAGAAGCCAATCCCTCGCTGACACCTTTCAAAACAACAGACCAAGTCTGCGAACGATTCACTTTCTTCAGATAGCTGTTGTAAGACCATACTTGCAAATCGGTGGCGACATCGTGTTTGTCTACGGAATAGGCTATTATATCGGTCTCCGGATTGAACTCGATCGGTGTCAGTGAATTATTGGAGATAACCACATTGACCCGGTGCCACTTACCGTAATCCCGGACAATGGCATCCGTCAGCGCGATTGTCAATCCGTTTTTGAAATAGACTTCCCAGGGCACACCGTCCCGGTAATCGACCAATCGTTCCGTTATGTCCGGTGATTCCCATATCGTCATATCGTCCGCAATACGGACCTTGAATGAGTGCCCTTCGCCGTCCGCCAGCAAATAATAATCGTGAATCGGCTTTCCTGCCTGATATTCCATCTTTAGGTAAGAGCCGTCTTCGCCGTATGTTTCGTATGTTCCGGACAACTCGCCTCTGGCATATGATGCACGCGTTTTTAACATTCCATTCTCGTCGTACTGCAGATATTCCCCCTCCAATAGTCCGCCCGAATAATATGATTTTTCCGATATGCGACCATTCTTGAAGTAGGAAACGATCTTTCCGTCAAACACTGTCCGGCGGTCATCGAGCGTATCGATTGTCTGAAAATGCCCTTCTGTCCGTAATTCTCCCGAAATATAAAAATCCCTGAACATTTTGGATCCCGCCGAATCCGCAGGATAAAGCGCTATCCGATAATATTCGGCAAAAGCCGGACTCGGCACGACTGATCCTGAACGGTTGTAGTAGAGTGTATCTATTCGCTCCTGCGCTAAGACATCATTGCTTGCCGTAAGCAATATCAGTAATAAAATTTGTTTCATAGGAAATTTTCTTTTGAGTTGAATAATGAATGGTGTTGTTTGACAGGTATATAAAAAACGCAGGCTAAACTTTTTATTTGCTTTCTGAGGTCTTCGCAATACCTTGTCTGACAAATAAGAGTAAAGCCCACGTTGGACGTGAGCGTTTACACTTTACTCTTGTCAGACTTTTTGAAAGTTGCGAAGTTTCAGAAAGCAAGAAATAAAGCTAACGCTTTTTATATGTATCGTCATACCTGTATTCTATCGGACGGCATGACGTATTGTACTGAAGAATAGAAGTGCTGTTATTTTCTCATAGGCAAAATGGTTTTATGTTCCGATTACAAATATAGTAAACCGATTGAGCATTATGCGATTTTTACGGCTTATTTTTATTTATCGTTTCGGTTTATTCATTGCTTTGTTGCCGGGCGTTCGACCGGGCTTCGATGCTTCCTGTCTAAAAAATCCTCTTCGGATTTCCTCGTTATTCCGATTGCAGATGGCGTTTTATCGACAGACGTAGGAGTTTGCATCGCGGAATCCGAGCAGCAGCTCTTGCGCTGCCATGCGTTTCTTGCCGGATAATTGCAGCGAGAGGACGTCGATCCAACCGTCCGCACATCGGATCCGCAGGTATTTGCGGTTGTCGGTATCGATCGTGCCGCATGGAGCTTCCGGACCACCGGTTTCGAAGTGCGCTTCGAAAATCTTGGCCGAATTCGCCTCCTGTTCCTCTCGCAGCAGCCGGGTCCAGGCTGCCGGATAGGGCGACAGCCCGCGAATGAAGTCGATGATGCGTTTTCCGGATTGAGTCCAGTCGATCAGACAGTCGTTTTTGAAGATTTTGGGTGCCGGCCGCAGCGATGTGTCCTCGTCGGACTGTACGACGGGGGTGATCTCTCCGGCAGCGATCCGTTCAACGGTCTGCACGACCAGATCGGCTCCGACGGTCATTAGCCTATCATAAAGAGTTCCTACGTTATCTTCCGGCTGAATCGGCATTTCCACTTGGCCTAAAATAGCTCCCTTGTCGATTTCGTGGTTCAATAGGAAAGTGGTGACGCCCGTTTTGGATTCTCCGTTGATGATCGCCCAGTTGATCGGTGCCGCACCCCTGTATTGCGGTAGCAGCGACGCATGCAGGTTGAAGGTGCCGAGTCGGGGCATCGCCCAGACGACCTCCGGCAGCATCCGGAAGGCAATTACGATTCCCAGGTCAGGCCGCAACTCCTCCATCGCACTGACGAAGGCCGGATCGCGCAGTTTTTCGGGTTGCAGGATCGGAAGTCCGAGTTCCCGGGCCGCGATTTTCACGTCGCTTTCGTGCAGCTTCTGTCCGCGTCCCGCCGGTTTGTCGGGGGTTGTGACGACCCCGACGACGTTGTAGCCGCTGCGCACCAGTGCACGCAGCGACGGCACGGCGAATTCGGGCGTACCCATGAAGACGATTCGCAAATCCTTGGCGTTCATTTTCGTTGAAATATTGCTGTCCGGAAATTCGCTTCCGCTGTCCGGCGGTTCCATTCGCGGTTCTGCCATCCGTTCCGTTCATGCCTTGCGGACAAGAATTTCGGGCGCGGCAAAACCGAGAAAATCCCTTCGGACGATTCCCCGGTAATGTCTGTGTATTTTAATGCTTGCAGAGGTTGAGTTTGTGGTGCATGCGCTCCTGTTTGGTTTCGAGGTAGCGTTCGTTGTACTTGTTGGGGGCGATGACGATCGGTACGATCTCGTCGATCTTCAGGCCGTAACCCTCCAACCCTACTCTTTTGAGCGGATTGTTGGTCATCAGACGCATGTGTTTGATCCCCATTTCGCGGATGATGCTGGCGCCCACGCCGTAGTCGCGCTCATCGACGCCGAAGCCCAGGCGCACGTTGGCATCCACCGTGTCCAGTCCTTCGTCCTGGAGTTTGTAGGCTGCGATCTTGTTGAAGAGTCCGATGCCGCGTCCTTCCTGGCTGAGATAAACGACGGCGCCTTTGCCCTCCTTCTCGATCATGCGCATCGCTTCGTGGAGCTGTGCGCCGCAGTCGCAGCGGCACGATCCCAGAATGTCGCCCGTGGCGCACGAGGAGTGCACGCGGAGCAGTACCGGCTCGTCTTCGGTCCATTCGCCCTTGGTCAGTACCATGTGTTCCAGCCCGTTGCTCTTCTGACGGAACACGGTGATTTTGAACATGCCGTATTCGGTCGGCATTTCGGCCGTTTCACCCCGCTCGACGATCGACTCGTTGCGCAGGCGGTAGGCGATCAGGTCGGCGATCGAAATGATCTTCAGGCCGTATTTCTCCGCCACTTCGAGCAGTTGCGGCAGGCGGGCCATCGAACCGTCTTCGTTCATGATCTCTATCAGTGCTCCGGCGGGTTGCAGCCCGGCCAGTCGAGCCAGGTCCACGGCGGCTTCGGTATGTCCCGGACGGCGCAGAACGCCTTTCTGACGGGCTCGGAGCGGGTTGATGTGCCCCGGACGCCCCAGGTCGGAGGGTTTGGTCTTCGGGTCGGCCAGTGCCCGCAGGGTCGCCGCGCGGTCGTGGATCGAAACGCCCGTGGTGCAGCCTTCGCCCAGCAGATCGACCGTCACGGTGAATGGCGTGCCGAGCAGCGAGGTGTTGTTCGGCTCCATCATGTTGAGTTCGAGCTGTGCGCAGCGCTCTTCGGAAAGCGGGGCACACAACACACCGCGACCGTTCTTGAGCATGAAATTGACGATTTCGGGCGTCACCTTCTCGGCTGCTATGATGAAGTCGCCTTCGTTTTCCCGGTCTTCGTCATCGACGACGATGACGATTTTTCCCTGACGGAAATCCTCGATGGCTTCTTCTATTGTATTCAGTACTTTTTCGTTTTTCATGGTCTGTTTTATTTTTTGTTTTTATGTGCGAAACGTGCGAATATCCCGGAGATCTTCTCCTTGATTTTCTTGAATTTTACGACGTACCAATCCACGTCGAGCAGCCCCGAGTCGTTCGTGGCCTTGTATGTGAGGTAGATGGCGACGGGCGCCAGTACGAAGGCCGAGAGCCACGTGCCGTAGAATGCCTCCCACGTGCCCTCTTTGGCCATCTTTTCGCCCGAACTGCTGATAATGTAGTAGATGACGAAGAAGATGACCGAGATTACGATCGGCATACCCAGACCGCCTCTGCGGACGATAGCGCCCAGCGGTGCTCCGATCAGGAAGAAGATGATGATCGTCACCGGAAGCGCCAATTTCTTGTGCCATTCGACCTTGCTGCGGTAGAGCTGGTTGAGCGCATTTTTGGCCTGCGATTCGTCGAACGAGAACATAGACCGGGAGTTGCGTGCGGCTGAAACGGCCTGGCTCCAGATTCGGTCCTTGGAGCGCAGGTCGAGAGTCGCCAGGGAGTCGAGGGCATCCATCGGCCTGAAATCCCGTTTTTCTACGACCACCGAATCGTTTCGGTCGGTTATGACGGTCGTATCCCGCACGAAGATACGCTCCTTGAGCAACGGGTCATAGGATCGGGTCGTCGCCGAATTGACCTGCTGTGTCAGCGTGTCGATTTCGTATTGCAGCTCGGAGATGTTTTTGGTCTGGGCGTTGTTGAACAGATCGGCATCCGTGCGCTGCATTTCGAATCCCGAAATGGAAATATTGGCTTTCTGAAGCTCGAATTTATTGCGTTGCAGGGAACTTTTGTTGTACCACTGACTCGAATTTCGGGTCTGTTCGTAGCGTTCGCCGTTGAAGAGCGTGATCTCCAGAAAGCGCTTGTCGTCCGAGAGCCGGATATAGCCCGAATCGGCGACGGTCGTGGTCATATTGCCCGATGCGTTGCGGTTGTCGTAAATCAACACGTCGGTCAGCAGCCCTGTTTCCTGATTCTGGTGTCCGACGCGGATGCTCATGCCGTCGATGCCGTTGAAGAAGAGCCCGTCCTGAAACTCGAGGGTCTGGTTCATCTGGCGAATGTCGTATATCGTACGGAAAAATTTTTTGTTGGCGTATGGCACTAAGTTGTTGGCGATGAAGAAACTGCCGACAGCCAATATACTTACGACCACGAGCAGCGGCCTCATGATCTTAGGCAGCGACATCCCCGCCGACTTCATAGCGAGCAGCTCGTAGTTTTCGCCCAGATTACCCATGGTCATAATGGCCGCCAGCAGCGTGGCGAGCGGCAGAGCCATCGGGATCATGTTGATCGTGGCGTAGCAGAGCAGTTCGATGATCGTACCGGGATCGAGTCCTTTGCCGACCAGCTCGTCGATGTAGCGCCACAGTACATTCATCATCAGCACGAACATGATGATGAAGAACGTCAGCACCATGGGTCCCAGATAGGACTTGAGAACGAGTTTATAGATGGTTTTCATCGGCGCGGCGGCGTTTTTTGACGAGCAAAGTTAGCAGTTTTACTAAAATAAGCGTAACGGTCAGGGTAAATATTATGGCCGCACCGGGCGAAACTTCGAAATTGTAGCTCAGGGCGAGTCCCGCGAGGTTCCCCGCGACGGCGACGGCTGCGGCGGCCGGTGCGAGCGTGCGGAAGGATTTGGTGAACGTATTGACGATCGTTACGGGAATAGTCAGCAGCGAGATCAGCAGCACGATGCCCATGATGCGGATCGAGAGTACGATCGTGACGGCGATGAGTGCCGACATGGTATAGGAGATTAGCCGGGTCGGGATTCCCTGGCTGCGGGCGAAGTCGCGGTCGAAGGCGACGTACATGACCGGACGCAGCCAAAGGAGCGTGCCGACAATTACCACGAGCGTCAGAACGGCGAGCGCCTGGACATCGGTGCGGGTGACCGTTACGATGCTGCCGAACAGGAAATTCGAGAGGTCGCCCGATGTGTAGCCCGGGCGCAGGCTCATGAACAGTACGCCGATGGCCATACCTACCGACCAGATGATGCCGATGGCCGAATCCTCCCGGATACGGCCCCGGTCGTTGGCCCATTCGATCCCCAGTGCCGAGAGGACGGCGAAGACCATCGCACCCAGAATCGGATTGATTCCGAGGTAGAAAGCGATGCCCAGTCCGCCGAACGAGGAGTGCGTGATGCCGCCGCTGAGGAAGACCAGCCGCCGGCAGACGACGTAAGTGCCGATGATTCCGCACGTAATGCCCGACAGGATGCACGCCCAAAAAGCGTGATTGAGGTAGCTGTATCGGACAAGGTCGTTGAAAAACTCCATGGTGCGGTAATCATTAGTTTGCAAATTTACGGATTTTTTACAAAAAATAGAACCGGGAGCCGTTTTATATCGCAGCAACCGTATTTTGTTCCGTCCGATTTGCGGGGCCCGTGCCTTGGTTGCCGCAGAGAGCGGTATCGGTCGGAAGACAGGCTGTGCATACACCGGAATTCGTATGCTTTTTGGTGAAAGACATTAAAAAATCGAATATTCGGTGCGTCATATCATTTTTTTTCGTATATTTGAATACGAATGCTTGTTCATAGGTTCTTCGGCATTCGCAAAACCAATCTTTAATCTCTTAAATTTTTACATTTATGCGTACATCTTTATTTCTCGGTTTGACCGGATTGGCATTGCTGGCAGCGTGCGGACTGTCGGGGTGCAGTGATGACGGTGTCGAAAACAAAGACCCACAACTCCCCCCCCCACAGTTGATGTCAGCGTAGATGAAGTAAATCGTACAACGGCTTCATTTACAATCAATACGAACAATGCCTCCGACTATGTCTATGCCGTATTGCCGGCCACAGAAACGATCGCCGATGCGGAGGCGCTCTTCGAAAGAGGACCTGTCCGTTATTTCGAAGGAGAGAAAACAGTAAAGGTCGATCTGAACGATCTTGCCGGCGACACGGAATACAATCTTTATGTTGCGGTACGCAACATCAATCCTTTAGTTTACAGCGATCTCGCTTCCGAGGTGATCGACACGCATGTTCCCTATACCGAGATGATTACGCTCGAAAGTGTCGGACTTACCTCTTTCTCCTACCATATCATGAAGCCCGAAGGGGTGACCAAGTACAAGCACGTCTGTCTTTCGAAGTCCGACTACGATTACATCGTAAGTTTAATCGGAGGAAGCCTGCATTCGTATGTAAGTGCTTTCGGTGCGGAAGCGACCGAGGATCAAACCTATAATTTCGATACCACTTTCTTCGATATCGTCGATTTTCGTCAGGATATCTATTCCGACATGGAGTTTATCATCATTGCCGGTGAAGTGGACGAGAATGGCCAGGTCGCAGAGTCGGCTGTGAAGTCGCTCCTCTTCAAAACCAAGAAGGCCGGTGTCGCGCCTTACGACTTCGAGGTTTCCGTGGGTAACATCGGTTCGATGACGGCCGATATTGCCATCGAGCCGGAGGAGGGAATCGAGCGTTTCCGCTATTTGGTTGCTTCTCGGGCAGATTTCGATTATACCGCTTTCGAGGGAGAGGCTTCCGTGCGTCGCATGATCATCGGCCACTGGGACGATCTTACGAACGAGAGTACGAAGGCTATCACCGTCAATGCGACGGGACTCAAACCCAATACCGAATATCAGGTGGGTATCGTGGGCTTCGACAAGGAGTTGCGCGAAAAGGTTCTGCTTTACGACTTCACGACGGGAGAGCCTACAGGCCCCAAACCGACTTTGGCCGTCGAAACACAGACTGTCGAAACTCCGTGGAACAAGGCCGCTTTCAAGGTCAATGCGACTTATGCGGTAGCGATGACGGCCGGTGTTTTCCCGAAGGGCTCCATCGACGAAGTGCTCGGCCGCCCCGGTAATGAGAATCTTACGGCCGGCGATGTCATTTACAACAACGGTACGCAGCTTACCGAACAGGAGGTGGCTGCGGCTATGAGCGAAGAGGGACTTGTCATCGAGAGTGGAGAGCTGCTGCCCAATACCGAGTACGAGTTCGGCGTTTATGCGGCCAACGCAGAAGGTGTGGGCGTTTCCGAAATAGTGGAGTTCACCACCCTTTTACCGCCGCAGCAAGGCGGGGAGCTGCGTGCGAAGCTGCCCGGCAAATACACTGCGACGACCAAAGACAGCAACGGTGATCCGGTCACTTTCTCCGTTACCATCGCTACGGGTGTGAACGAAGCTACCGAGAAAGCCTATTCCGATCTGAACCGTCTGGTCGTTCTGGGCTTCGCGCCGTGCGGAGTGGATTATGCCAGCCCCGAAGAGCTGCTCGCCAACGGCTGGGCAGCGACCGAAGAGGAGGCCAATGCGAATTACGGGCCGAAGTGGTTCATCGAGTTCACCAGCGACGAAACGATTTCGACGAGTCTGCCTGTGAACAACGAACTGGATTACACGATGTTGAATTTCGATGGTAAGCAATACTATTTCCACGCTTTCGCCAAACGTCCGACTAGCGACCGCTATACGGATGCGGTACGCAGCTTCCCTGTCGAGGTGTCGGATGATCTGACAGTGACGATCAAGAAGTTGGTCGAAGAAACCGATTACGGTACCTTTACCTACTATCCCGGTGTGTTGTCGGGTACGAGTCAGTGGTGGGGCGACATGGTGTTCGCAGCGTCGGAAGAGATCGTGCTGAAGCGCGATGCCGATCAGGGGCCCGAGCCTGCTGCCGTGAAGAGCGTGCGACATCTCTCCATGCCCGAGCGCGTGACCGTAAACCTCGGAGCGTCACCTGCAGTGGACAACCGTCGAGCTGTGGCTGAACGATTGATGCGTTAATCCTAAAAAACTTGTGTTATGAAGAATTTATTCGGATGGATGCTGGTCGTACTGCTGGTGCTGACGGCCGGCGTGTCGTGCAGCGACGATGAAGAGCTTCTTGCGGGCAATGGAATCGCCGATGCAGCCTGGAGTGCCGAAAACCAGGTCGAGATCGAAGGCGGGGTGCTTAATTACACGTTTGCCGCCGCAAGCGATTGGACTGCCCGGAGTTCGGCTGACTGGTGCGAAGTGCAAACCGGTTCGGGTATGGCGGGCGAATCGTTGCTGCGTCTGAAAGTTGCCAAAAATACCCGGGCCGAAGCTCGTTCCGCGACGATTACCGTCAGTGTGTGGGGATATGCTTCGCCGGTTTCGTTCGTGGTGAAGCAGGGCAAAGGATTAATTGAGCAGGGGGACGGAAAATACCGCAGCGTGAACGAATGGGTTGCCGAGTACATGAAGAGCCGTTATCTCTGGAATCGTGCCATCGAGAATGTTTCGCTCGATTACAGTCTTTGTTATGACTTCTTTTTCTTCTCGATTCTCGACGGTGTAGCCGCTCAGGACGAGGTGAACCGCGAAGACGGTCATTGGCAGGGGCAGAAACGTATGTATTACTATTCGCGTTTGGAAAGCGATGCGCCTCTGTCGCGTACTCCCGGCGAGGCGTATGTCGGTTCGGGTATCTATCTGTTGGATGCGACCCGACTCGGGGACGATTATATCGGAATTGTGGTCATGGTCGTCATCCCCGGAACGCCGGCTGCGGAAGCCGGTCTCGTGCGCGGCGACTTCATCACGGCGGTCAATGGCGAGGAGGTGACCGAAAGCAACTATCAGAGTTTGGGCCGGGCCGTGTACGACGGTGCGGTCGATGTTACGGTGAACAGTGTCACGTGGACCGACAACGGGACTACTCCTGTGCTTACCCCGAAAGGGAATGTGCAACTCGGAAGTGCGACCTTCACCAGTCCGGCTATCTATATGGATAAAGTGGTCGAAATCGAAGAGTCGGACAAGAAGGCCGGTTATCTGCTCTATATGGGCTTCGATGTCGATTACGATGAGGAGTTGATAGCCGCTTTCGACCGTTTCCGTGCACAGAATGTCACCGACCTGATCCTCGATCTGCGTTACAACAACGGTGGCGATGTGCTTTCGAGTACTGTGCTCGGTACGCTTATCGCAGGTGAGGCGTACAAGGGACAGCTCTATGCTCATATGACGTTCAACGAGGACCGCACGGAGGCCGGAGAGAGTGGCGACTACAAGATCGGCGTCAAGGAGACGTTCGAAAGCGTGTACGAACCGATCGAAAGAGCCTTGCAACATGCTTTGGGCTTGAAGAAAATCTATGTCCTTGTGAGCGAAACGACTGCTTCGGCGAGCGAAATGGTCATCAACGGTCTGCGCGGCCTTGATATTGAGGTCAATCTTATCGGGATGCCCACTAACGGTAAGAACGTAGGTATGGAAGGTGTGGTCCGCTCGTTTCACAATTACGATTTCCTGCTTTTCCCCGTTTCGTTCTATATTGAAAATGCCAAGGGCTTCCGGGATTACTCGGATGGCTTCACACCCGATGTCCAAATCGATGATTCGGCGATTTATCCGGGTGAATTCGGTACGATGATGGATCAGCTCGGATACCTTGCCCTGCAGTGGATCAAGACCGATAACAAACCGCAGTTGCCGTCCGCCATGCACACGCGCGGCAGTTGCCGGTCGATGAGATCTTTCGGCGATCTGTGGGAAAACCGGCCCGTACAGCCTGTGGGCGGAGCCGTGATGCAACCCGTGAGAGAGGAGTAGATCGCCCTGTTTTGATGTATGTCGCAGGGGTGCCCGTTGCAGGGCGCCCCTGCTCTTTTATCCGGACGTGTGTGTGATTTTTGCCGATAAAATGGTCGGATTCGCATAGTTTTTCGTACTTTCGCTCAAATTTACAGCAGAAATATGCAGCGACGCAGAGTCAATTTTCACACCTTGGGCTGCAAGCTCAATTTTTCGGAGAGCTCTACCCTCGCCCGTGAATTCGAAGCGGGCGGCTTCATCCGGGTCGGGGTTTCGGAAGCGGCGGATATTTCGGTCATCAACAGTTGCTCGGTGACCGAACATGCCGACAAGAAATGCCGCAACCTGATCCGTAAAATCCATCGGCGCAACCCGGCGGCGATTATTGTCGTCACCGGTTGCTATGCCCAGCTCAAACCGCAGGAGATCGCCTCGATCGAAGGGGTCGATCTGGTGTTGAGCAATAACGACAAGGGCGAACTTTTCAGGCGTGTAGCGGCTCTTGCTGGCAAGGGACCCGCACAGTTCACCAGTTGCGATGTGGAGGAACTGACCAATTTCTTCGCCGCCTTTTCGAGCGGCGACCGTACCCGCGCGTTCCTGAAAGTGCAGGACGGCTGCGACTATAAGTGCGCCTACTGTACGATCCACTATGCGCGGGGCGCCAGCCGCAATATACCGATCGCCGATCTGGTGAAGGAAGCCGAGCAAATCGCCGCTGCGGGACAGCGGGAGATCGTCATCACGGGGATCAATACGGGCGATTTCGGACGCACGACGGGTGAGCGGTTCATCGATCTGCTGCGGGCCCTGAACGAGGTCGAAGGCATCGAACGCTACCGTATATCTTCGATAGAGCCGAATCTTTTAACGGATGAGATAATAGCGTTTTGCGCTTCGTCACCTAAATTCCAGCATCATTTTCATATCCCGCTTCAGAGCGGCTCGGACAGTGTGCTTGCACGGATGCGCCGTCGCTATACGACCGCAAAATTCGCCGAGCGGATCGAGGCTGTGCGGCGCCTGATGCCGGACGCCTTTATCGGGATCGACGTGATCGTCGGTTTTCCCGGTGAAACGGAGGCCGATTTCCGTACGACCTACGAGTTCCTGGAGCGCCTCGCACCGGCCTATCTGCATATTTTCCCCTTCTCGGAGCGTCCCGGCACGCCGGCCGTCGATTTTCCGGACAAGGTACAGCCTTCTGTGGCTACGCGGCGTGTGGAGGAGCTGGAAAAGCTCTGCCGCCGGCTGCACGGCGAGTTCTGCGCCCGGGCCGAAGGTACGACGGACGAGGTGTTGTTCGAGAGCACGATGCGGGGCGGGATGATGTTCGGCTATACGGGCAACTACCGTCGGGTCAAAGTCCCCTACGATCGGAGCCGGATCAACACGATTTGCCGGGTACGGCTGGGGCGTATGGACGATGCGAACGATCTCGAAGGCGAAATCGTGGATAATTAGCGATTTCTTCGTATATTTGTATCAGGCGAAGGTTCGGGTGAATTTCGTTTCGGCATTCCGGCCGGATGCGGCCTTGCCTCCGGGCCGCATTGTATTTTGCGAAAATGGCCTGTATTTCGGGCGGGAGGCGGCGGCTGGGCTTGCCGTACCGTCCGGTCGTTTTTGTAAGAACGAGTTGCGGTGTAGTCTGCCGGATTCGGTATTGGTTACGCCTTGAACTGTTTTTCGGAATACGGCTTGTAGCTCGGTAAGATTCAAACAAGTTTGCTTTTGCCCTTGCCTTACATTATATTTGTTGCATCGCTCCGGATATGTTCGGGTGGAGGGGCTGCCCTGCCGATACGGGCGGTTTGGGACGATTTTAACAGTTAAATGCGTATGACGGGAATTCGAAGAAGAATGTCCATTGCTTTCCTGAGTATCGTCGGGTTGTTGTTCGCCTCGGGGATGATCTCTTTTTTGGAGCTGAGTCATCTGAGTTATGATACCGAGGAGATTTTGAAAGCCAACCAGCGGAATATGGAACTCGCCAAGGAGATGCTCGGTGCCGTGCATGACCAAAACGTGGCGATCGTCCATCTGGCGATCCTGCAGGATGCGAGTTACGACAGCCTGTGCCGTATGGGAATGCAGCGGTTGGAGCACGCAGTGGCTACGGCCCAGAAGGGGGCGTTGGACCGCTCGGCGCTCGACTCCCTGACGGGAGCTACTACCGAGCTGCTGGTGCTGACCAAGATGTTTCTCGCGACCGAAACCCCGAAGGCCGGTGACGAGGCGGGAGAGGTGTGGTACAACGAATATTATGAAAAACAGTACGAAAAGGTCGTCACGGCGGTTCGGGATTATATGACTTCGACGCAGAGTTCGCTGGCTCCGCGGGCCGAGCAGCTCAAGAAAAACGCTTACCGGGCCGTTACTCCCGTGCTGATATCGCTGGTGGTGATGATCGCTACAGTGTTGATGCTCTTTTACTTTACGATGCTCTACTGTGTCAATCCGATCGTGGCGATGAACAAGGGGCTCGGACAGTATCTGACCTTCAGGATACCCTTTGCCGTGAAAGCCGAGTGTAAGGACGAAATCCTGGAACTCAAGGAGAAAATCGAGGCACTCGTCGCCATGCTGAAACAAAATAAAGCGTAGAGAGTCATGCGGGTCAATGTGATATTGCGATACGTGGGGATGATCATGCTGCTGTTGGCGTTCTTTATGTTCGTTTCGGCGGGGATCTCCTATATCAACCACATGGATTCCGCATTTTACCCGTTGCTGCTCTCGGCTCTGCTGACGGCGCTGTTGGGAGGCTTTCCGCTCGTTTTCGTGGAAAAGCAGGACCGGATCACCAACAAGGAGGGGTTTTGCATCGTGGTCGGTTCGTGGTTGCTCGCTTGCGTCGTCGGTATGTTCCCCTACCTGATCTGGGGCGGTGAGTTCAGCGTAATAAATGCTTGGTTCGAAACAGTTTCTGGCTTTACGACCACAGGATCTTCGATTTTGCAAAATGTCGAGGCGCTGCCCCGGGGATTGCAGTTCTGGCGGATGTCCTCGACTTGGGTCGGAGGTATGGGCGTGGTGATGTTCGCGCTGGTGATCCTGCCTGCACTGGGTACCAGCAAAATGATGCTTTCGAGTGTCGAGATGTCCACCCTGGCCCGGGACAATTATCGTTACAGGGCTCAGATGGTGGTTCAGATCTTGTTGTTCGTCTATGTCGGACTTACGATATTTTTCACTTTCATGCTGAAATTCGCCGGAATGAACTGGTTCGATGCCGTATGTCATTCGATGTCGGCCTGTGCGACCAGCGGGTTCGGAACCAAAAATACCAGTGTCGCCTTTTACGACAGTGCGATGATCGACATGGTACTCATCTTCGCGATGGGTATTTCAGGCATCCATTTCGGTTTGATCTATGCGACCGTTACCGGTAAGCGCAACAATATTTTCCGTAGCGAAGTCACTTTGTTTTATCTCGGAATGTTGATTCTGGGAAGCCTGCTGATCGCCCTGAGTTTATATATCGCCGATATTTATCCTACGTTCAGGTCATCGCTGCGTTTCGCGTCGTTCCAGTTTGTTTCCGTGACATCGACTTCCGGCTTCGCTACGGCCGATTCCAGCCTGTGGACTCCGTTCGCAATTATTTTGCTGATACTGGGCTCGTTGATCTGCGCTTGTGCGGGTTCCACCTCGGGTGGTATGAAGGCCAATCGAGCATTGATGGCTCTGAAGATGCTTTACATCCGGGTGAAGCAGCAGCAGCATCCGAATGCCGTCATCCGGCTCAAGATGGACGGTGTGATTCAGGAAGCGGGCGTGCTGCATACGGTGTCGCTTTTCATCGTGGCCTACCTGCTTCTCATTCTCATCGGAACGATTCTCTGTACGCTTTTCGGCGTAGATCTGATGACCAGTTTTTCGGGGTGCGTGGCTTCTATCGGCAATGTAGGTCCGGGATTTGGAGGGGTTAATTCGATGGCCAACTACGGTGATTTGCCGGCGATCGTGAAATTTATCTTCACGGCGCTTATGTTGTTGGGACGTCTGGAGATATTCGGATTGTTGCAATTCTTGTTAATCAGATGGTGGAAATGATGTGGCATAAGTTATTGATCGGTTTATTTTTGACCTTCTCGGTCGTTATCGTGCGAGGAGCTTCCGACCCGGCGGGGCCCGGTATTCCTGCCCTGCAGTCGAATTCGGAATACGTTGCGCTTCGGGATCAGGACAGTCGGTTGCAGGTCCGGATCGACGAGATGCAGACCCGGATTGCAGGACTGCGTGCGATGCTGCGGGAAAATCCGGCCGCACAGGAGACTTACGGCGCTCAGATTCTCTCGCTCGAAAGCGAAATGCTCTCTGCCCAGGGACTCCGTACGCAGGTCGCGGCCCGGATCAACGCCATCGAGCAGGCTTGGCTGACCGAACATCCCGATTATGTTCCGGCGGCCGAAACGGAAAAATCTCTTATCACGCAGACTCCCGAATCGCAGCAGAGTCGGAATCTCGTGTTCAACGGTTATTTCCGTGAGAATCTTCCGGCACGTGATTACGAGGCTCTGCTCCGGGCGCAGCGCATGGAGGCGGAGGTGGCCGGATGTGCCGGGCGCCTGCTGGAGAACTACCGGCAGCAGACTCTTTTGAAGCAGCAGTACGATACCGTTCGTACGGAGCAGGCGGCTGTCGATCTTTTCGGTCGTTACCGCACGGTAGCCAACCTGGGCCGGGTTTTGCGGGATTCGCTGACGGCCGTATGGGGATATGTGTATGATAACAAGAGCTATGCTTACGATTATATCCTGGATAAGTTGAATTGCAGAGAACAGCAGGCACGCCAGCAGAAGGCGTTGGACGATGTGCGGCGGCAGATGTCTGCGGCCCAGGCCGAAGGGCTTGTCGATGCGCTCCCCGATTATTATATCCGGAAACGCTATTTGACGGATTATGAGCGGGAAATCGCCCGGCTGCTGGGGTTGGGACTTGCATCCGATTCCTTGAAGCGGGTGGCTTTACAGCTTCAGACGATAGATTTTCGTCTTCCGAAGCCGGAGATTACGGAACGCTATTTCCTCGATTACGAGCCGGTCGAATTTGTTGCGGGGCGCTATACGTATAAAAAGCCGATTCCGGACTGTCCTGTCTATGAGCATGGAGTGATCTACCGAATCTTGCTCGGGGAGTATAAGTACAAACAGAATATCTCCATTTTCCGTAACGCTTCTCCGCTCTATGTATTGAAGACCGACGTAGGGCGTTACCGCTATTTCGCGGGAGGTTTCGCGACCAAGGCCGAAGCCGTCGATGCACAGGAGTTGCTGCGGACGAAAGGATTCCGCCGTCCGGAACTGGCCGTGTGGTACGACGGGGAATATACCAATCTGACACGGACCCCTGAGGCTGAAATGGCCGTTTTCCGGGTGGAGATCTCCAGTGAGCAGAATCTGTCGGATGCCGTGAAGCAGGCGATCGCGCAGGCCGCTCCCGGCTGCGACCTGTCCCGCGTGGGGGCGGATCTTTTCGTCGTCGGACAGTTCGACAACAAGGCTGTCGCGGATCAGGCGGTTGCCGCGATTCGCGCCGCCGATCCTCAATTATCGGTAAAAGTGACGGAAATTGCTGAATAATCGAATTTTTTGCGTATCTTCACCCAAAAGAATGTAGGTCCGTATTCGGACGTATATCGGTGCATCGGGTGGAAATTCGGCCTGCGAACCGGTTACTCCGATCTTTTTCGGTAATTTTTAATGCTGTGAATATGTTTTTTATCGTTCTGCTGGTCTTTTTCGGGTTACTGTTTTTGGTGGCGGAGCTCGTCCTGCTGCCGGGCGTATCGATCGGGGCGATTCTCGCGTTGGTCAGCTACGGCGGTGCCATTTATATCGCTTTCCGGGATTATGGTCCTTTGGCGGGCGGAATCGTCGTCGCCGTGGTTCTCGTCCTTTCGTTCGTGGCGACTGTCGTTTCGCTGCGATCCAAAACCTGGCGCCGTTTCTCTTTGAAACAGAAGGTCGATTCCTCTGTGATGCCCGAACCGGTGCAGCAGAGTGTCCGTGTCGGAGATACGGGAATGACCGTTTCGCGCCTGGCCCCGATGGGCAAAGTGGAGATCGGCGGTAAGATTTACGAAGCCAAGTCCATGGACAGTTACATAGATCCCCGCCGGGAGGTAGAAGTCGTCGGCTTCGAAAATTTCAATATAATCGTACGCAAACACATTAAATAGATAAAAGATGGAAATCGGTATCATTGCATTAATCGTCTTCGTTTCGCTTTTTGCGATTTGGCTTATTTTTTACTTCATTCCCGTAGGCTTGTGGTTTTCGGCACTGGTGTCGGGCGTGCGGATCAGTTTGTTGCAGTTGATCTTGATGCGCTGGCGCAAGGTGCCGCCCTCGACGATCGTATCGTCGATGATCGAGAGTACGAAGGCCGGTCTGGAACTCAATCCCAACGAGCTCGAAGCCCACTATCTGGCCGGAGGTAACGTGACCAATGTGGTGCATGCGCTGGTGTCGGCCCAGAAAGCCAATATTATGCTCGATTTCAAGATGGCTACGGCGATCGATCTGGCGGGCCGCGATGTATTCGAAGCGGTACAGATGTCGGTCAATCCCAAAGTCATCAATACTCCGCCGGTAGCTGCAGTGGCCAAGGACGGTATTCAGCTGATCGCCAAGGCGCGCGTTACGGTGCGGGCCAATATCAAGCAGTTGGTCGGCGGTGCCGGTGAGGAAACGGTTCTGGCACGTGTCGGCGAAGGTATCGTTTCGTCGATCGGCTCGGCACAGTCGCACAAGATCGTGCTGGAGAATCCCGATTCGATCTCCCGCGTGGTGCTGGAGAAGGGATTGGATGCGGGAACGGCGTTCGAAATTCTTTCGATCGACATCGCCGATATAGACGTAGGTAAGAATATCGGCGCACAGTTGCAGATGGACCAGGCCGAAGCGGACAAGAACATCGCCCAGGCCAAGGCCGAGGAGCGTCGTGCTATGGCCGTAGCTCTCGAACAGGAGAACAAGGCCAAGGCGCAGGATGCCCGCGCCAAGGTGATTCTGGCCGAAGCCGAAGTGCCGCTGGCTATGGCCGAAGCGTTCCGCAGCGGAAATCTGGGCGTGATGGATTACTATAAGATGAAGAACATCATGGCGGATACTACGATGCGCGAAACGATCGCCAAACCCGATAAGAAATAGGACGACGAATCGTTGTTCGCATGAAAAACCCCGTTGAAATCTCAACGGGGTTTCTTTTATCGATATGGGCGGGAATCTATCGGAGCGTATTGTAGAATGGAGCGTCCCGTTTCGGGGCCGAAGTATGACGGGCCAAGCCATACAGCGTGCCGGTGGACTCTATTTTATTCGAATGGAACGGCAGGCCGGTCAGTGGGTTTCGATTTTCGCACTGGCAACGCTTCGGGGGAGCGTTTCTCCATTGGGGGTTCCCTCCAGCCCGTCTTTCCATTTGACGGCGGCATGCGCACCGTCGCAATAGGGCTTGTTGCGGGAGTGTCCGCAGCGGCAGAGCACTACCCTGTTCCGAACTTCGAAGGTTCGGCCGTCTTCGCGTTGGATGCGGATCCCGCCGCGTACCCAGAGTCCTCCGCTGGCGCCGATCGCCGGGTCTTCGATCAATCCCAGGCTGGGTTCGAAGATGAATTCGTAGGGTTTTCCCGTGCGGTTGTCCCAGGCGGTCAGGCGGGCGCTCGGACACATCGAAGCTTCGCGGACGGCCAGCTTGCGGGACTGCGAATCGCCGGATGCGGCCGTCAGGTCCCAGACACCCCCGTAAGGATGGCAGAAACGGGCGAAAACACAGTATTTTTCGTTGTCGTTCAATGTCACCCGTTGTCCCTCGGTGATCTCTACTTCGTCCATAATCCGGTCCTCTCCGGAGGTGATCGCCGAATCCCATTCCTCCTTGAGGTGCGAGCCGTCGCAATAGGGTTTGCTGCGGGATAAACCGCAACGGCACAATGCCGTCGGTTCTTTTTCCGTCGAAAAATGCCGCCCTTCCTGAAAATACCAACTCTCGCCCTCGGAGTCGGGCATGATGAATTGCATGGCCAGCGGCGGGTTTCCGGTGACGAGGTACGGACCCTTTTCGGTGACGGTAATGGCTATTTGGTTCCCTTTGGAAGATGATTCGTGGGGCGATGCTGTCTTTTTTGCCATATCGGATGCGTATTTTTAAGTCGATTTGTTACGTTACCTTTGCAAGAATTGTTCCTAACGGAATTTCTGTTGTCGGAAGAATCGGAAATTAGCTGTTTTAGTAAAAATGTCGAGGTTAATTTTGCGAAAATAAGGCCATGTTCCGACAGGACCTGTTTGTTCTGTATGTGGTTTGTACTATCTTTGCCGAAGATGGGGTGCGGTTCGGCGATTTTTGCGTACAAGTCTGCACGATTACTCTCGCCTTTCCGTATCTTTGACATCATGGTCTTTAGATAGGATGCGCTTCGGAAAACCGGGACAGGTTCCCGTTTTCTCTCGGCTTTCCCTGTCTTTGGCTTCGTTTTGGATGCTTTGGCTTCGGTCAAACGCAAATAAAATTGCTTTTGCATTAGGCTTATTCGTATCTTTGACTTCGTCTTAGATACTTCGCCTCGGCAAAACGCGAATAAAATTTGCTTTTGCGCTCGGCTTATTCGTATCTTTGTAACGTTTAGCAAAATTGGATTTTGAACATGAAAAAACTTGTGTGCCGCTTTTTATGCCTGGGAATCGTCCTGGCCGTTTCGATGAATCTCGTCGGTTGCAGCGACGACGACGGACCGGTGGGAACCCTCTATTTCCCTCGTGATGTTTGTATGGTCGATAAGCCTGGGGGAACGGCTTCGGTAGAATTTACGGCTGTGAATATCGTGAAGCTGAACATTACCGATACGCCTGAAGGCTGGACGGTGACCGCCGATTTGCAAACGAGCCGGATGACCGTGACGGCCCCCGCAAGTGATGACTCCGATGCCGAAACGGGAGGAGTCCTGACGTTGGTCGGTTACGATACCGACGGAAAGACCGTTTCCGCCGATTTGAGGGTCGGAATCGGGCGGACCGTCGATCTGACGGGGCGGACGGCTAACTGTTATATCGCCAACTATGCCAATGCCTACTATACTTTCGACGGTACCGTAAAGGGAAACGGCGAAAAGATTCCTACGGCTCGGGTAGAACTTATGTGGGGAAGCACGTCGCATATGATCGAGAACCTGACACTCGACGACGGTCGGGTTTCGTTCTTCGTCGCGGCGGATAAGAAAGGTGAGTTTATCGAAGGAAACGCATTGATCGCAGCTTTCGATGCCCAGGATAAGGTGGTTTGGAGTTGGCATGTGTGGGTTACGCAGTACGATCCTTCGGCGGAGTCGGTTACTTCGGCTGCCGGAGATGTTTTCATGACCCGTAATCTGGGAGCCGGAGCCGGCGGCAATGCCACGGAGGACGACATATATCTCTCCTACGGACTCTATTACCAGTGGGGACGTCCGACCCCGATGATCGGGCCGGCGTATTATAACTGTGCATTTGCGGAGGATCATAAGATGTATAATATCAACGGGCGTCTTACTTATCTTGACTATGTGGAATCCACCCCCGAAACGGGCACGATGGAGTATGCCATAGCCTATCCGATGAGTTTTATTCTGGGAGTCGAGGAGTCCGGTTACGATTGGCTCTATTCCGACCATGACAACGAGTTGTGGGGGGCGGTCAAGACCGTTTACGATCCCTGTCCTAAGGGATGGAAGGTTCCGGACAAGGATGTTTATGCCGATTTTATGATCGGCGACGATCATGACCAGGAGCAAACGGAGGCGTTGCGCGAGGCTTACGGCTGGAACCTGACCGACGGAACGATGACTTCATTTTTTCTCGGAGGCGGGCGTCGCCCTTATCTGACGGGGCTTATCCAGAATGTAAACAGCAATGCGGACGCGCAACCGTGGATCGGATGCTATTGGACCAGCGGTTTGGGAACCGACGAATTGAGCGCTTCGGGCCTCTATTTTTCGCTCGATACGGACGATGCTGCTTCGAGTGAATTTGTTCCGGCACGGAACTATCAACGAGCCAATGGTTTGCAGGTTCGTTGCGTAAGGGAATAATATCTTTTTTCCGAATCAATATACCTTATTTTCGCCGGAGTTTTCGCTCCGGCGATTTTTTGGTATAACAGTTGTTCCTCTTTTCGGAAGAATTTTTATTTGTCTGCAAACATGAGAGTACAAACCGGTAAAGGGACCATTCCATGGATGACCGTGTTGGCGATTTGGTCGGTATCAGCGGTCGTTTCGCTGCCGGGACTTGCCATCTCCCCCATCCTCGGCGACCTGAACAAGGTCTTTCCGCGCGCGACCGATCTGGAGATACAGATGCTCACTTCGTTGCCTTCGGTGCTGATTATTCCTTTTATGTTATTGGCAGGCCGTTTGTCTGTGACCGGGAATAAGTTCAAGCTGCTTGTGGTCGGACTTGCGGTTTTTTTCTTGAGCGGCTTCGCCTGTCTTTTCATTAACCAAATGTGGCTTCTGATTTTGGTCAGTTGTCTTACGGGTATCGGTGCCGGTATCATCATTCCTTTATCGACGGGATATATCGTGGATTACTTTACGGGAGACTACCGCATACGGCAGTTGGGTTACAGTTCGTCGATCAATAATCTCACGCTGGTGTTGGCTACTATGCTGGCAAGTTATTTGGCTAATGTCGATTGGCATCTGCCCTTCCTGGTATATACGTTGCCGGCGATTCCGTTGATTCTTTCGGTTTTCATTCGCAGGACTCCCGCTGCTCCGGAACCTGTCGGGAGCGATGAGCTGAAACACAAGAAGGTCGATTGGCCGAAGCTGGCCGCTGTCATGGGATTTTATTTCCTGGCGACCTTCCTGTCGTTGGTTATCGCCTTCTACATTTCATTCCTGGTGGATCCGCACGGCAACCGGAATTCTTTTTCGGGTTTTCTGATATCTCTCTTTTTTCTGGCTATCATGCTGCCCGGCTTTTTCCTCTCTCCGATCATCCGGCGGCTGCGCAGCAACGTCAATCTGATTTCGTTGGTTATGATCTGTGCGGGATTGCTCTTTATCGGACTCTTCAAGGCGCATTTCTGGCTGATTGCGGGATGCACTCTCGTAGGACTGGGATACGGCATTATTCAGCCGATCGTTTACGACAAAGCGGCTGCGGCGGCCCCACCGCAATTGGCGACATTGGCCCTTTCGGTCGTGATGTCGGTAAATTATCTGGCGATCGTTCTTTGTCCGTTCATTATCGACCTGTTGCGAAACATTCTGCACATGCAGGGAGAACGCTTCCCTTTCATCTTGAGTGCTGGTCTGGCTTTCGTTGCGGTCTTGCTGACCTGGCGGTACAGAAATAGCTATGCGTTCGGGTTGGATAAGTCTTATTACCGGCAATGAATAAAGAGGAGAGCCGCTTAAAAAGTGGCTCTCCTTCCTGTTGCCGACGTTTTTTCCTGGATCGTTGTTGCCGGGCGTTGCCGCTTTGCCGGAAACGTCCGGTCGTATTGTGCGCTGCGTCGGTCCGCGATCCTTCTTCGTGCCGGCTATTTCCCGGATGCGGGATTCTTTACGCAACGTACCGGCATGCCTGAGCGACAGTCTATGTCGATTATGTTTACCTGGTTGCTTTTCGAGAAGAGCAGGTATTGGTAGTTCAGATCCTCCGGAGTATAGACCGAACTTTCGGTACTCGTACAGAGCAGGTAACCTTTGGAGAAATCCCCGGACATCAACGATCCGATGTATTTCCCGCTCGGGTCGCGTGTCCCGGCATAGGTGAAGAAGGAGCTGCCGAGCTCACTGTTCATGGCGATAAGCGACTCCAGATCCGCCCGGGTCGGAAGGTGCCATCCTTCCGGACAAATGCCTTGCACGCCCTCGATATTGCGGAAGTTGTCCGCAGTAACAGGTTCCCCTACGGCCGTAGCCAGATCGTAGAGCAAACCTTGCCGTTGGATGTATTCCGTGTCGCTGGATGCGGTAAAGGAGGTCGTACACGGATACCAAATGCCGTTTTCTTCGGACGGGGATGAGGAAACGCGCTTGTCCTCGGGAATGTAGCGCAGGTTTTCCGCCATCCAGGTCGTACCGTTGCTGAGTTGCCGGATGCGATACTTGACGCCTGCGTACTCCAGCAGGTCGGAATCTTCCGGCAGGTCGTCTTCGACCGGAGCGATCGCTCCTCCGTCCTCCCAGCCTTTGACGGCGCCGCTGATGGAGGCGTGGATCTTATTCGTGTTGCTGATTACCGCCTCGATCGCATATTCCGCACCGGATTGCAGGTCGGTCGCCTGGAATGTTTTGGTGTGCCGGTTGCCGTCGGAAGTTTGGATTTCGAGTTCGAGTGCCGCCCGCTGCGGTACGAGAATGGCTTCATATCGTCCTGCGGTCACCGTTGGAAAGGGATAGATATCCGTTTCCGCCGAAGAAGCATCGACCTGAACGCTTTTCGCCGAAAGATCGACGGTCGCCGTGCAGCGGCTGCCCTTCAGGGTGACTTCCTCGATCGTATTGGCGGAGTTGTTCGTAATATCGATCACGATTTTGGTGAGCAGGTGGGTGAATACCATATTCACGGCCGTTTGGCTCGGTACGACGTCCGTCGCTGTCGCTGCCAGCAGGTCCGAGGCTTCGTGATCGGCGGCGAGCTTCTGGTCGGCACGAACGGTGAAGCTCGCCGGAGCTCCTTCCGCTAGGTAGGGATAGTAAGCCGTAAGATTTGATTTTTCACTCGGATCGTCGTACCAGAACAGGTCGTCCGAAACGAAGACCGTACCGTCGAAACGCAGAGGCGTATTTTCACAGTAGTTAGCACCGGATTTGACGATCGTGAGCCCGATGCGGTCCCCGGTGTCGAAATTGAGCCCCGTAACACGGGAGATGCTCGGAGCGATTCGGATGCGGGATTGTACGGGGCCTTCGACAGAGTCGTTCTTGCTGCTGCATCCTGTCAGCAATGCGAGGCCGGATAGGATCAGGAAGAATTGTTTCATAGCGTTTTCGGGTTAATTGTTTTTTGTAAGAAGTATATACAAAAGTATAAAAAATAATATATTTCGTTCAATTTATGGAACGATAAAGTCTGTTTTTGCGGTGAATTGGGTGCTTGTGATGCAATAAGCTCGTTTTTTTGCCGGTCTTGTCCGTAAAGGGAACGTCCGGAGGTGTAATTGTACGAAACAGAGAAGCCCTTCCGTCATCGACGGAAGGGCTTCTCTGTTGTTTTTTGCGGTTACATCCGCAGCGAAATGCCTCCTACGCAGTTCATGTCCTCTTTGAGCGGACACCAGGAGAGATGGGTGAAGAGTCCGATTCGGAAGGAACCCATGCTTTTGACCGCCCACAGTTTTCCGGCGTTTATGAAGACGTTTTTCACGGCAAAACCTTTGGCTCCGCCCTCTCCTGCCGTTTTCCAGGGCGCGGCTCCTACGCCCGTTTTCAGGTCGATGGTTTTGACCGTAAAGGGATAGGCTACTTCGACGTATGAGGAGTAGCACCGCCGCCCCCGGGTATCGACATCTCGCGCTCCGAAAAGGATCGTGTACCAGGAGAGCGTGATGGGGACTTTGCGCGATACCTGCCATTCGATGCCGGCTTCGATGCGGTGCGGGGAGTCGGCGCCGAAATGGAAGTAGTTGCGGCTGATCTGCGGATTCCGGTCCGAGGCCGAACCTTCGTCGTAAAGGTCTTTGAGGTGGAAGGTGATGTTTTTGAGCCGGTAGCTGAGCATCAGGTCCGCCTCTTTGTATGAACTCGACGTGAAATCAACCGATCCCCAGGCCGCTATCGTAAAGTTTCCTATGCCGAGCGTCAGTCCCGGTTGCAGACTGGGGCCCGCTTCGTAAACACCGCGCCAGATATAACTGCTGACCAGATCCATTTCGACCTGAAGCGTTAGCCCGGTCTTTTTCCCTCGGGAAGTGCGGTTTCTTCCGCCTTTGCCCGAAGTGCGGACAACAGAAGACAGGGGATAAGGAGTAGGAACATCATGCGGTTGGGTCCCGCGTGGCGTGAGAGGTTTCTCATATCGGAAATAGGGTTAATCGGCTGCAAATGTAGCCTTTTTCGATGGACTGTGCAACTGTTTCGTCGGGCGTGTAACGGATTTGAAACGGTTGTTTGACGCTTTTGTAACGAGGGTGTAGCCCGGGTGAAACAGCGGCCCGGTACTTTTGCCGCTGTAAAATAATAAGTGGATGAATAGATTTTTATTGATTGGGTTATTGATGCTGAAGGGGATCTGCACGACGGTTGCAGCGCCCCTTCTGTCTGTTGTGACCGGTACGGTGCAGGACGCATCGACCGGCGAGGCGGTCATCGGCGCCGCCGTGATTTTGCAGAATACGACGTATGGGGCCGTCGCCGATGCCGACGGCCGCTTCGTTATTAATAATGTAAAGCCGGGCACTTATACGATCGAAGTGCAGATGCTCTCCTACCAGCGCGTAGTGATCGAGGGGTGTCAGATCAAGCCGGGAGAGAATACCCTGCCGCTGATTTCGCTGCAACCCTCGGCCGAAGAGATCGACGAGGTGGTCGTGACTACCGTGCGGCGGCTTTCGAGCGAGGCGGCCGTGATGCAGGCCGTCCGCAACTCCAAGATGGTCGTGAGCGGTGTGTCGAAGCAGATGATCGCCCGCACGCAGGACCGCGATGCGGGTGAAGTCGTGCGACGCATACCCGGTATCTCGATCATCGACGACAAATTCATCGTGGCGAGAGGTCTCTCGCAGCGTTATAATAATGTGTGGGTCAATGATGCGGCCATTCCGAGCTCGGAAGCCGATTCGCGGGCCTTCTCCTTCGATCTGATCCCTGCGGGGCAGATCGAGAACATCATGATCCTGAAGTCCCCCGTTCCGGAAATCCCTGCGGATTTCACGGGCGGGTTCGTCAAGATCAACACCAAAGATACGCCGGGTGAACTACCCTTCGCCCTCTCCTACTCGATCGGGTTCAACACGGCGACCTTCGGCCACGACTTTCTCTACAATCCGGGAAGCGGCAGCGACTGGTTCGGCTGCGACAACGGCAAGCGCGGCGTGCGGGGTGGTATTACGGGTGCTTTTGATAACGACGATCCGGATTTCGTTACCGACATGACCCGTCACGGCTTCAACAACGACTGGTCGATCAAGACCCGCAAGCCGATTCCCGACCAGCGGTTCTCATTCTCCTACGGCCACAGCTTCCGCCTGGGCAACGGCGCCGATCTGGCGCTGAACGGAGCGCTCAATTACAGCTATGCCACCCGGACCTTCTCGAATATGGAAAACTCCCGTTACGGGGTTTACAACAAGGTGGAGGACAAACCCGAATACTACTACAAATATACCGACGACCAGTACCAGACCAACGTCAAAGTGGGCGCCTTGCTGAATCTGGCTTACCTGAACGGAAAGAATCGCTACTATTTCCGTAACATTTTCAACCAGATCGGACAGGACAAGCTCACGCTGCGCGAAGGCTGGCAGAATATGTCGTCGCTCTATATCCAGGAGAAAACGGAGTATTGCTACACCTCTCGCAGCACGTACAGCGGGCAGATAGCGGGTGTACATACTCTCGAACTGGGAACTCTGGACTGGGATGCCGGATATTCCTACGCCGACAAGAACCAGCCCGACCGCCGCATCGTCAACCGGCAGGAGAACGACATGGTGGGCGATGCGCACTACGGTCAAATGCAGATCGATCAGAACGAGATCCGGCGTGACTTTATGAAATTGCGCGAACACATCGCTTCGGCGGGCATCAACTACTCCTGCACCTTGCGCGAAGGTTCGTCGTTCGCCCCCGAACTGAAGGTCGGACTCTACGGCGAATACCGTACGCGGGATTATCGCACCCGGGCCTATTTCTATCGCTTCGACACGGACAACCTGCCTGCGGACTTCGCTTACGGCGATGTGATCGACGATATTTTGCAAGACGGTAATTATGGCGCCGACAAGCTCTATATCTACGACGACAGCGACAACCGCAACAGCTACAAGGGCGACAACATCCTGACGGCGGCTTATGCCGGCATCGACCTGCCCTTCGGCCGCTGGAACGTTTATGCCGGCGTCCGGTTCGAATACAGCCGTATGGCGCTCACCTCGTACACCAAGATCAAGGACTGGGACAGCGAAACACGAAACTATACCCATGCCGATCCCTTCCCTTCGGTCAATGTGACATACCGCATCAACGACAAGCACCTGCTGCGTGCCGCTTACGGTATGTCCACCAACCGTCCTGAATTCCGCGAAGTTTCCCCTTCGGTCTATTACGATTTCGACCTGTTCAGCGACGTGAAGGGTAATGCCGATTTGAAAGCGGCCTATATCCAGAACGCCGATCTGCGCTGGGAGTGGTATCCGGCTGCGGGCGAAGGTATCTCGGTGGCCGTGTTCTACAAGCATTTCCGCAATCCGATCGAAACGGCTATTCTCGATGCGGGCAGCGGCAGTTATACTTACACGTTCGAGAATGCCGACCGGGCCAATCTGTACGGTGTGGAGCTGGACGTGAAGAAAAACCTCGATTTTATGGGGATGCGCAATTTCTCGGTGGTTCTGAACGGTTCGCTCATGAAGAGCCGTGTGGATTTCGACGACGAGAGCCTCGAGCACGACCGTCCGTTGCAGGGCCAGTCGCCCTATCTGGTCAATGCCGGACTCTTCTACCAGTCGCCCAAACTGGGCCTTACGGTCGGTGTCCTGTATAATCGCATCGGCAAGCGCATCGTGGGCATTGGCCGCAGCGATATGAGCGTGGGCGGCAGCATCGACAACGATATTCCGGATATGTACGAGATGCCGCGCAACGCGCTCGACGTGGTGGTCAGCAAATCTTTCGGCAAGCATTGGGAGCTGAAGTTCAACGCCAAGGACCTGCTCAACGAGAAGGTGCAGTTCGCCCAATTCCCGAAATTCGAGAACGGAGGCGATGTGGTGTCCCGCAAGCAAATCACCAAACAGTTCACGGCGGGACGGATGTTCTCGCTGAGCGTGACGGCCAAATTTTAAGTGAATCGCAGAAATTCGTTCGGGTTCTACCGAGTGAGAAAATAGTCGAAGTAAAATCAACCTTTTTTAATCAAATAAATTATGAAGAAAATTTTATGGGCAGCATGTTTGATGGCTGCGTTGAGTCTCGCAGGATGCAGCGACGACGAGAACGGTAACGGTGGCAATGGAGGCAACGGCGGTAGCGGCGAGGGCGGAAATCCGTCCGGTGGCGATCTGACGGAGATACTCTTCGAGGACGGGACCCAGATCGGCGACGGACGTCAGGAGTTCGAGATCAAGGGCGACTACACGCTTCCCAAAGGTACCTACCTGTTGAAAGGCTGGTGCTATATCGCCGACGGTGCGAGCCTGACGCTGGCTCCGGGTACGATTATCAAGGGCGACAAGGAGACCAAGGCAGCGCTCATCGTAGAGCCGGGCGGCCAGTTGTGGGCCAAAGGCACGCAGAGCGAGCCGATCGTCTTCACCTCCGAGATGCCTGCCGGCAACCGTCGGCCGGGCGATTGGGGCGGTATCATTCTCTGCGGTCGCGGTGTGAACAACAAGGGGACGATGCAGATCGAGGGCGGTCCCCGCACTACGCACGGAGGCAGCGACAATGCCGACTGTTCGGGTGCTTTGAGTTACGTGCGCTGCGAGTTCGCCGGCTATCCCTTCAAGGAGGACCAGGAGATCAATGCCATCACGTTCGGTTCGGTGGGATCGGCTACGCAGATCGACCATGTGCAGGTGTCCTACTCCAACGACGACTCCTACGAGTGGTTCGGCGGTGCGGTAAATGCCAAATACCTGATTTCCTATCACACCTGGGACGACGATTTCGATACCGACAATGGATTCTGCGGCAAGGTGCAGTTCTGCCTGGGTGTGCGCCATCCCCGCATTGCCGACACCTCGGCGTCGAACGGCTTCGAGAGCGACAACAACGGCGAAGGTTCTGCCACTTCTCCTTTCACCTCCTGCGTCTTTTCGAACGTGACCTTCGTCGGTCCGGTCGGTCAGGATGCAGCATTCTCCAACACTTCCGATTATATCACCGCAGGCGATATGAATCCCAAGAACGGTTCCAAGCTGGGCCAGTTCCAGTCTGCTATGCAAGTGCGCCGCAATTCGCATCTGAACTGTTTCAATTCGGTGGCGATGGGTTTCCCCGTCGGTCTGATCGTGGAGAACGACAAAGGTTCGCAGACGCAGACTGCGGCGTCCGAGGGTACGTTGAAGATTCAGAACGTCTATATGGCCGGTATGACCGTCCTGGGCAGCGACGTGAACAAATCGTTCGAGGATGGTTTCTGCGACAACGGCGACAAGAACAGCATCGACAAGTCGAAGGAGTCCTTCTCTTCGACCTATTTCAAGTCGATAGCTTCGAACAAGTATTTCGATGCGATCGCCGATCTGAAACTCTCCCAGCCCAACAGTCTGCAAGCCAATCCGAACTACGGTCCGCTCTCCGATAGCCCGCTGCGCGGGGCCGCTTCTTTTACCGATCCGCTGGTTGCCAACGGTTTCGATGAGGTGACCTATATCGGAGCCTTCGCCGACGAGAACGACGGATGGATGTCGGGTTGGACGGAGTTCGATCCCCAGAACAAAGCCTATTAAACCGGGCTTTCGATCAAGCGTTAATAAAAAGTAAAAAGGGAAAGGCAGCGTTTGAAACGCTGCCTTTCTTCTTTTTGTTTTCGGTAAATCCGATTGTCGGATCTTCGACGTGAAAATGTCAGGAGTTCGGCTTTTTTCCGTCGAGCCATTCGATGCCCCGGTGAGTGGCGATTCCGCGCAGGAGAGCCCACCCGAAAGCATCCATTTCCCGACGGGTTCCTCCTTCGAGGTAGAGGCCGAGCAGTACGTTCATCAACCGTTTGGCGAACAGCTGGCAGTCCACATCGGGCAATACGCTGCCGTCGGCGACGCAATGTTCCAGTACTTCGGTAAACGAGTCCAGCCAGAAACGACGGTTTTTTTCGTAGGAATCGGCATAGGAAACCTTCTGTTGCAACTCCTGAAGCGAAATGCAACTGATCATACATACAGCGGCAATGTATTCTTGAATCAGATTCCGGGCCTGTTCGAGGGCCGAACCAGGTTGATAAAAGAGGTAGCCTGCGATCTTTTTCTCCTGTTCTTCCCGGATTTTGTCCCAGCACTGTTCGACCAGGGTGTCCTTATCGCTGAACAGTTCGTAGAGTGTCCGCTTGGAGATCTCCAGCTTTTGTGCGATCTCATCCACCCGGACGGCACGGATGCCGTTCCGGATGATGAGGTCCCGTGTCGTGCGGATGATTTCTTCGCGTGTTACCCTGCGTTTCATTGTTATTTATCGGTTTCGGATTCGATTTCACGGCCGCCGCCCAGGGCATGGTAGAGATCGACGATAGCCTGAATCTCCGAGAAGCGGTCGTTGATTTGCGACAGTTGTGCCGACAGCAGGGTTTGCTGTGCAGTCAGCACTTCGAGGTACGTCGTGCTGCCGTGGCGCATCAGAAGCTGGGTGCTCTCGACGGCAGTTTCCAGCGAAGCGACCTGTTTCTGGCGCAGATCGACTTTGGAGCGTGCCGACTGGCATTTGGCGAGGGCGTTGTTCACTTCGGCTCCCGCGTTGAGCAGGGTCTGCTGGAACGACAGCAGGGCCTCCTGCTGTTGCGCTTTGGCGATTCGAAGCTGTGCCTGGTTTCTGCCCGCGTTGAAGATGGGCTGTACGAGCGATGCCGCAGCATTGAAAATCCATTTGGCGGGGTCGAGCGTCGTAACACCTCCGTCGTTGGTCCAACCCAGCGTACCGCTCAGACTGAGGGCCGGATAGAACGCCGACCGGGCTCCGGCCGTGTTGTAAAAGGCCTGTGCCAGCGAGTATTCGGCATTTTTCACGTCGGGACGGTTGGAGAGCATCTGCGCGGGAATGCCGACCACCAGATTCTCCGGAAGAATTTGCTCGTCGAGCGTGCCGCGTTCGAAGCTGCGGGGAGCTTCCCCCAGCAACGACGAGAGGCTGTTTTCCATTTCGCGGATCTGGTACTCCAGGTCGAACAGCGAGGATTCGATCGAATAGTAGCTTGCTTCGGCTTGAGAAACCGCCGCTTCGTTGGTCATACCCGCCTCTTTCATGGCCCGCATCGTATTGACGGTTTCGAGCCATTTTTCAGCGGTTTCCGAAGAGATCTCGTACTGAGCGTCGAGCATCAGCAGCGTGTAGTAGAGATTGGCGACGGAGGCGATGACCTGCGTGCGGACAGCCTGTTGGTACTCCTGGCTTTGTGCGAGAAGAGCTTTCGCCCGGCGCTTGCTGTTGGTGAGTTTGCCGAAAATATCGACCTCCCAGCTGGCCGTTACGGGAACGGTGTAGGTCCACGTGGCGTTCCAAGGGTTGGTCAGGCTGCTCACGCCTCCGTTCGGAGCGAAGTTGAACGAGGGCAGGTATGCCAGGCGTGCCGACTTCAGCGTCGCTTCCGCCTCTTTTACGCGCCAGTAAGCCGACTGGAGGTCGGTGTTGTTGTCCAGTCCCTGCTGAATGAGCTGTTGCAGGTAGGGATCGGTGAACATCTCCTGCCAGGAAATGTTACCCAGGGTCATCGTATCGACCGTTTCGACTCCCTGGCCGTAAAGCCCGTCGGTTTTGATCTCTTCCGGGCGCGTGTAGGGCTTGTAAATGCCGCAGCCAGCCATGGCGGCTGCGGCAAGTATGATGATTAGCTTTTTCATGGTTTACTTCTTCTCTTCGTTTTCTTTTTTGCTGTCTTCGATCTCGGCTTCGATCATCCAATCGGGAGTGTTCGTGAATTGGATCGGTTTGACCTTCTCCTGCAGGTGCTGGAAGACGATGAACAGGGACGGCACAAGGAACAACAGAGCCAACGTACCGACGATCATACCGCCGACGACGCCCGAACCGAGGGTCGAGTTACCGTTGGCGCCTACACCCGTTGCGATTACCAGCGGGATCATACCGAATACGCAGGTCAGCACGGTCATCAGAATAGGACGCAGACGGGCTTTGGCGGCCGAGAAGGCGGCTTGCGAGAGACTCATGCCCGACTTGCGGCGGTCGGCCGCATACTCCGTAATCAGAATCGCGGTTTTCGACAACAGGCCGATAATCATGATAAGACCCGTCTGGAGGTAAATGTTGTTCTCCTGTCCGATGAGCTTGACGAGAATGAACGAACCCAACAGACCGCACGGTACGGCCAGAATGACGGCGAAAGGAATCAGGAAGCTCTCGTAAAGGGCACTCAGAATCAGGTAGATCAGAATGATACAAATACCGAAGATGATCGCCGTGTTGCTACCTGTCTGACTCTCCTCGCGCGTAAGACCGCCGAAATCGTAGCCATACCCCTTGGGCAGTACTTGTTCCGCAACTTCCTCGATGGCCTTGATCGCATCACCGGTCGAGTATCCGTCGGCGACAGTTCCGCTGACAGCGATACTGTTGTACATGTTGAATCGGCTCAATACCTCCGATCCATATACTTTGGTGAGTTTGACGAACTGGCTGATCGGGGCCATTTCACCGTTCTGCATCCGTACATAGACGTTGTTGAGCGATTCGGGGTCGAGTCGGTATTTCGGATCGGCCTGGATCATTACGCGGTAAACTTTCGAGAAGCGGTTGATGTTCGAAACGTACTGTCCGCCGTAATAGCCCGAAAGAGTCGAAAGGATGTCCGTCGGCGAGATGCCCGCACGTTTGGCCTTCGCTGCATCGATGTCCACCATATACTGTGGGAAATTGATGTTGAAGGTCGAATAGGCCATCTGGATTTCCGGCCGTTGGTTGAGCGCGTAGATGTATTGCAGGTAGATGTTGTAGAAGTCCGTGATGTCACCGCCTGCACGGTCTTGCAGGTACATTTCGAAACCGGCCGAAGTACCGTAGCCGGTGATCATCGGGGGGGCTACTGCGAAGATCTGCGCATCCTTGATGTCGGCGGTCCGGGCATAGATCTGGCCGATCACGGCATTCACGGCATCGGCTTTGTCGGGACGCTCCGACCAGTCTTTCAGTTTGACGATACACATACCGTAGGAGTTACCCTGCCCGGCGATCATACCGTAACCGGCTACCTGCTGGAAGTCGCGGATCTGGGGAATCCCCTTCAATCGCTCGCCTATCTCTCCCATGATTTTGTTGGTTTCGGCGAGCGAGCTGCCCGGAGCCGTCGTTACGTTGATCATGATCGTACCCTGGTCCTCGTCGGGCACCAGACCGGTTTTTGTGCTGTTCATCAGCAGAACCAGGCCGACCATTGCCAGACCCAGCGTTGCCCAAGTGAGCCATTTATGTTTGATGAAAAGCATGACGCCGCGCTGATATTTCTTGAGCACAGCGCTGAAGGCCGTATTGTAAGCCTTGCGGAACCGGGCTGCGAAGTTGTTCTTCACGTTGCCGTCTTCATCTACATAGGGTTTGAGCAACAGGGCGCAGAGTGCCGGAGAAAGAGTCAGTGCGTTGAGTGCGGAGATACCGACGGCAACGGCCATCGTGATACCGAACTGCGTGTAGAACGTACCCGAAGTACCGCCCATCATCGACACGGGAATGAACACGGCCATGAAGACCAGCGTCGAAGTAATGATAGCCGAGGTGATGCCGCCCATGGCATCGACCGTAGCCAGGTATGACGACTTGTAGCCGCTGTCGAAGCGTGCTTGGACGGCTTCGACGACGATGATCGCGTCGTCCACCACCGTACCGATGGCGAGCACCAGTGCGAAGAGGGTCAGCAGGTTGATCGAGAAGCCCGCGAACGAAAGGAAGGCGAACGTACCGACCAGCGATACGAGGATCGAGATGGTCGGAATCAGCGTCGAGCGTATATCCTGCAGGAAGACATAAACCACCAGTACGACGAGGATGATGGCCTCGATCAGGGTCTTGATTACTTCGTGGATCGAAGCGTACAGGTAGTCGTTGACGCTCATCAGCGGACGGATTTCGATGCCTTTGGGCAGATCCTTGCTGACCTCGGCGAGCAATGCGTCGATCTCCTCTACGGTCTGCGTGGCGTTCGTACCTGCGGTCTGGAAGACGAGCGCCGAAACGCCGGGATAGCCGTTGACAAGGCCGTGATAAGCGTAGGACTCCTGTCCCAGTTCGATGTCGGCCACGTCTTTCAGACGCAATACCTGACCGTCGGAAGTGGCTCGAATCACGATCTCTCCGAACTCTTCGGGAGTCATTTTACGGCCACGATACTTCATGGTATATTGGAACGTATTGTCGGAGTTCTCGCCGAACGTACCGGCTGCCGATTCGATGTTTTGTTCCGCCAGGACGGCCGTAACATCCGAAGGGATCAGTTTATACTGGGCCATTACGTCCGGTTTCATCCAGATACGCATCGAATAGTCCGATCCCAGGACGACGAACTCACCCACGCCCTGAATACGGAGTATCTGGGGCTTGATATTGATGTTCATATAGTTGGAGAGGAACGACTCGTCGTAGGAACTGTCGGGGCTGCAAAGGGTGAAGACTTCCAACATCGAAGACTGGCGCTTCATGGTCGTCACACCGATTTTGGTAACCTCGGCCGGGAGCGATCCGGTTGCCGTCGCTACTTTGTTCTGCACATTGACGGCGGCCATGTCCGCATCGGTGCCCTGTTTGAAATAGACCGTGATCGATCCGCTACCGGCGTTCGATGCTTCGGATTTGATGTACATCATGTTCTCCACGCCGTTGATAGCCTCCTCGAGCGGAATGATGACGCTCTTCTGGATGGTTTCGGCGCTGGCGCCCGGATAGCTGGCACGCACCATCACCGTCGGGGGCGCGATGTCGGGGTATTGCTCGACAGGTAGCGTCGCAACACCGATAATACCGCCCAGGACGATTACGATGGAAATGACCGCCGCCAATACCGGGCGGTCTATGAAATGTTTTAGTGTCATATTTTACTGCTCTTTTGTAGGTTGTTCTGCAGGAGCGGTCGCGGTCGTTGCGGCTCCTTTGGGTTTGATCGGGGTTCCTTCGCGCATCAGACCGACGCCTTCGGTCACGATGACTTCGCCCGGGGTGAGTCCGGCGGTGACGATGAAATTCTTGCCGTCGCTCTGGGGCGATACGGTGATATTCTGCGAGGTGGCTACGCCGTTCTCGACCTTATAAACGAATTTCTTGTCCTGCAATTCGAAGGTAGCGACTTGCGGAACGGTGACTACGTTTTTGTAGATGTGCGGCAACAGGACATTACCCGAGCTACCGCTGTGAAGCAAGCGTCCGGGATTGGGGAATACGGCGCGAAGCTGTACGCTGCCCGTCGAAGTGTCGATCACGCCGCTGATCGATTCGATGCGTCCCTCCTGGGAGTAAAGCGATCCGTCGTTGAGCACAAGCTGCACGTTCGGCAACGCCGCCAGCGCTTTGTCCATCGAGCCGTATTCACGGGTCAGGTCGAGCAGTTGATTCTCCGTCAGGGAGAAATAAACGTACATATCGGAGTTGTCCGATACGGTGGTCAGCGGTTGGGGAATCGATGCGCTCACCAGGGCACCCACACGATACGGCAGGACACCGACTACGCCGTTGGACGGACTTTTCACTTCGGTATAGGAGAGGTTGTTGGCCGCATTGACGAGCTGTGCCTCGGCCTGTGCCAACTGGGATTTTGCCGTCAGCAGGTTGTTCTGGGAAGTTTGCAGGTCGAACTGCGAAACGACGTTCTTGGCGAACAGCTCTTTTTTGCTGTCGTAGGTCAATTGAGCGGTGGCTACGCTGGCCTCGGCAGCTGCGACGTTGGCTTTTGCGGTTTGCAGGGCTGCCTTGTAGGGCACCTGGTCGATAATGAACAACAACTGTCCCTGGCGAACTACTTCACCCTCTTTAACGCACACTTTGGAAATGGTACCCGATACCTGCGGGTAAATGGCGATGTCCTGGCGCCCACGGATGGTTGCCGAGTGGGTGCTCGGAATCGTTACGTCCGATGTCGAAATTGTCATGACGGAATATTCCGCCTCGCCTCTTGCCGTCGGAGCCTGGCCGCACGATACGGCGAAAGCCATGCAGCTTCCGAACAAGACTGCCTGAATTAACTTCTGCTTCATAGTTTTTTGGTTGATTATTATTACTTTGAAAAAATATTTTCCCGTTAAAAAACTTTTTGTCATGCAAAAGTACCGTAAAATTTAATGTGTAACTTTCTTTCTTGCGAATAATATTGTCACTTTTCGGTATATTTATGCCATATTTGTACGATAATAATATCAGGGGCTTTTCGTTTGTCCAAAAAAGAAGAAATCATTATGTCCGCAGCAAACCCCATAGCTGTTTCCGAAGAGGAACCTTTTGTTATCGGAAAATCCGATCTCGCTTATTTCTTCAATAATCCCTGCCGTTGCGATTGCGCACTGGTTCTGCTTTGTACGAGCGGTCATGCCCAGGTGACCGTCGATCTTCGCCGGGGACCTTTGCAGCTCAATACGATCGTACTCTTACTGCCCGGCAGCGTATTGATGTTCGACGATGCGTCGGCCGACTTTTCGGTGAGGTTCGGCGCCTTCTCTCCCGACCTGTTCGGGGAGGCCGGATTTCGGCTGGGGCTCTCGTTTTTCAGCTTTTTGAAGGAAAATCCCATTTCTCAAGTAAACGAAAGGATGGCTGCCGGATTGTCTACCTGGTTCGAAATAATGGATTACACCTATCAGGATCGGGGTAATATGTTCCGAAAGACGATCGTGAGAAATCGGTTGCAGAATATTATGCTGGAGCTTTACGATAAGATCCAGCGTAAGGTCAGCAGCCAGTGTCCCACGACTTCCAACCGGCAGATGGAGCTGTTTCATCGCTTTGTTTCCCTAGTTCATGACTGTTGTATCGAAGAGCGTGAGGTTTCTTTCTATGCGGACAAGCTCTGTATCTCGACCCGTTATCTTTCCGCCATCGTGCGCCGGACGACGCATCAATCGGCCAAGGAGTTGATCGATAAGATCGTAATAATGGAAATAAAAGTATTGCTTCAGAACACTACCCTGCCCATTCAGGAGATCGCTTATAAAATGCATTTCCCGGATCAGTCTTATTTGGGGCGTTATTTCAAGAAACATACTGGGATCTCTCCATCGGCTTTCCGGCAGGAGAGCCGATAGTTTGCCGACAAGTTGCCCGGAACGATTTTACGGGCGGTCGCCTCGCTTCACCCGTGCTGATTTTTCAGTGCGGGTGAAGCGTTTTTATGGACTTCCACTACGGAGCTCGATGTAGTTCTGTGGCTGGGTTACGAGTATTCCGGAAGACCGGGTTCGGGTCATTTTGAAATGTGGGCATCACCCCTCCCCTCGATCGTGTACAGGCTATCGTACGCTTCACGGCATGCAACGGCAGGTATTGCCTCTGCTTTTTGCGAATGTATTTTCTTTTCTTCGGAAGACGAAAGGCGGAACCTGTCCGTACGGCTGTCCGTTCCCCCATTTTCGGATAATGTTTTGTCTGTTAGCAAGTTGCATAACTATAAACATAGCAAATAAGTTATGGAGTTTTATAGATCAGTATATGCAGACGCCTAATGAAAAACTTCCCGTAATATAATTTATTATATTCGAGTTCATTTCAATTTCTTTACAAAATCGGTATTTTTGTTTGTGGTATTAAAATGACTTGTCGTTATGAAATTATTGATCGTGGAGGACGAATCCTCATTGCGTGAGTTGCTGGCACGTGCACTTCGCAAAGAGCAATATGTCGTGGAAACGGCCAGTACATACGCCGAGGCTTCGGACAAATTGGCAGCCTATTCGTATGATTGTATCTTATTGGACATTATGCTGCCGGACGGCAACGGGTTGCAACTTCTCGAGCGTCTTCGAAGAGCGGATAAACGCGAAAACGTAATCATTATCTCGGCTCGGGATTCTTTGGAAGACAAGGTCCTCGGGCTGAAAGAAGGTGCGGACGACTACCTGCCTAAACCGTTCCATTTGGCGGAACTCTCGGCGCGTATCCAGAGTGTCATTCGCCGTAGTCGCGGTGGCGGGAAAGGCGGCATTGCGCTGGGTAATGTAACGCTCGACCCGGAAAGTTGCCGAGTGGAAATAGACGGCAAGGAGGTCGCTTTATTGAAAAAGGAGTTCGATATTCTTTCGTATTTCATGCAGCGTCCGCGTCATGTGGTCGATAAGGCAGTTTTGGCCGAAGCCGTATGGGGGGATCATGTCGATCAATCCGATAATTTCCATTTCGTTTATTCGCAGGTCAAAAATCTGCGCCGCAAACTCGAAGAGGCCGGAGCCTCGATCGAAATCAAAGCTGTGTACGGTTTCGGTTACAAACTGATTGATTAAGCAATGCATTTATGAAATTGATCTATAACATATCGCTTCGTTTGTCGCTGGTCTTGTTCCCGCTGATCGCTTTATGGGCGGTCGTGTTTTATTTTACCATGATGGACGAGATAAACGATGAAGCGGACGATGCTCTCGAGGATTATTCGGAATTGATCGTAATGAGGGTGCTTGCCGGGGAGCCTTTGCCCCGTTCGAACGAAGGTTCCAATAACAGTTACACGATCATCCCCGTTGAATCCGGATACGTCGCCACCCGTCCTTCGATCGACTACTACGATACCGAGGTGTATATTCCGGAAAAGGATGAAACCGAGCCGGCCCGGGTGTTGGCGACTATTTTTCAGGATAAGGACGGTAATTTTTATGAACTGAAGGTGGCTATGCCTACTTTCGAAAAAGACGATCTGCTGGAAACAGTCATGTGGTGGGTCGTGTGGCTCTATCTTTTCCTTTTGGTGACAGTTTCCGGAACGACCTTGTGGGTGTTCCATAAAAGCATGCTGCCGCTTTATGAGTTGTTGCATTGGTTGGATAGCTATGCTCCCGGGCGCGAAGTCGCGCCTGTGCCGAACGATACCTCTATTACCGAATTCCGTCGATTGAATGTTGCGGCACAGCAGGCCGTGGATCGCTCCGAGGAGTTGTTCGAGCGTCAAAAACAGTTTATAGGCAATGCCTCGCACGAGTTGCAAACTCCGTTGGCTGTACTTGGCGGACGTATGGAGTATCTGCTCGATTGTGCGGACCTGGACGAGGAAACGACGGGCGAAATTATTCAGATGCGGCGTACGCTCGACCATATCGTCCGGCTGAATAAAACGCTGTTGCTGCTTACCAAGATAGATAACGGTCAGTTTCCGGAGAGCACCGACATCGATCTCGTTCCCCTGGTCGAGGAGCGGAAGGCGCTTTATGACGATATATACGGAGAGCATAAAATCCGTTGTCGTCTGCATTTGCCCGGTACCTTCTCGGTCCGGATGGATGAATCGCTTTGTTCGATATTGGTTTCCAACCTGATCAAGAACGCCTACCTTCACAGTGCCGACGGAGCCGCCGTAGATATTCGTATCGAGGGAAATGTATTGACGGTTATTAACGACGGAGTATCGCCGCTTGATGAGAAACATATTTTCGAACGCTTTTATCAGGGGTCGCAAAAAGAAGGCTCGACAGGGCTCGGTTTGGCACTGGTCAAAGCCATAACGGATTATTATCGCCTCGGACTAATTTATTACTTCGAAAATGGCCGCCACCATTTTGGCGTAAGCTGGCGATAATTGGGACGAGGATCAGCTGCATTCGAATATGACGACTGTTTTTTGCTGATTTCGGCGATAATCCTCTGTTACCGGTTCTGACTCTGTCCGAAATCCCTTTCTCGGAGGAACGTCGAAGCATATCGGCCGGTTTCGGATCGGGGTATCGAAATATATAATCGGGTTTGGAAAAAATATTTTGTCAAAATATCGAAATTCCAAATTCGCTCCAAAATCGGTTCTCAATTTTGTACCATACAAACCGATCGGGTGATCTCCCGATAAAAAATATTGAGAAAATGAAGAACACGAGAAAAATGATGGCGTTTTTGATCGGCATCACGCTGCTGACAATCTCGCCGGCTTATGCCGATCACGACCGTGCGGTCACAACCGAACAGATGCCGCGACAGGTGCAAGAGTTCATTGCCCGGTATTTTCCCGGTGAAAAAATCGCCTACGCAAAAAAAGAGAGCGATTTTTTCGAAGTCATTTACGAAGTGATGTTTACGAACGGCAGCAAGGTCGAGTTCCGTCGAAACGGAGCGTGGAAAGAGGTGGATTGCCGTTATTCGTCGTTACCCGCAGGAATCGTTTCGATGCCGATCGAAACCAAAGTACAGGAGCTGTATCCGGGTGCTGCGGTCATCAAAATCGAACGCGACAAGCAGGAGGTCGAGGTCAAGTTGAATAACGGAATGGAGCTGACTTTTGATCGAAGTCATAATTTGATAGGTATCGACGATTGATACCCCGTCCGTTTCCGATAAAGATTTTTCAGGCTGTGATTTCGCAGTACAAATTATTGATAAACATTTAAGTAAACGAAACAATGAATACGAAGAAAAAAACATTATCTGTTTTAACAATGGCTGCGACGGCTCTCCTGTTCGCTGCGTGCGACAAGGATGAAGTCGGAGGACCGGGCGACTCACATATTTCGCAGGAGGTATTGGCGGCTTTTAACGCTCGTTATCCGGGTGCCCAAGATGTACGATGGTCCCTTCGAGGCGACTATGCTGTGGCGAACTTTTTCTTCGAGGCTACCCGGACGGAATCCAGGGCCAACAATGCGGCATGGTTCGAAAATGCAAACGGACAATGGGCCATGACCGAAACGAATATCGACTTCGCGGCACTTCCGCAGGCTGTCCGGGAAGGTTTCGATGCCAGCAAATATACCGAAGTCGAAGGATGGACCCGTACTGGTAAGGTGGATAAGCTCGAGCGCAAGGAGGTCGTCGGGGCCGGTGACAGCGAGGGTGTGACCGTTGTCTATGTTATCGGCGTCACCCGCACGGCAGACGGCATAACGACCGGGATGGACCTGTATTTTTCGACCGAAGGCGTATTGGTGAACGAAGTAACCAATGCTGCGGATGATGGTTATGAAGACTATATTCCAGAGAAACCTGCGGCGGGTATCGAACAGCAGATTCAAGGTTACCTCGATGATAACGGCGGAGGCTCGGTGATAGACGTGGACCGGGAATACGGAGGTACGGAAGTCGAGCTTGTTTGCGGCGGTTACAAGCATGAACTCTATTTCGATGCGCAGGGGAACCGCATCTATGCAAAGATCGAATACGGACGTCGGGATATTGGTTCGGCCGTGCCGGAAGCGATTTACAATGCGGTAGCGGCCGACCAGCAGCTGTCGAGCCCCAACGATATCGACGACATCGAAAAATGGTCACTCGATAAGGCTACGGCAGACGGAATCAGCGTTTTCTGGTGTGTCGAAGTGGAGACACGGCATAAAGAGGTCGATATTTACGTAAACGACTCCCCTGTTCGGATCATTTCCCGTCCTGTAATAGATATGGGAAACACGGGAGGTAATGGACTGCCGGTAGAGGATGAGATCGAGCGCTTCCTGAACGATCGTTATCCGGGAGCTAAGGTCGTGGAACGCGAATATGATGACGGATGTCTTGAACTGACGATTCTTCACGAAAATCTCAGGAAAGAGGTGCTTTTCGACGGTCGCAACAACTGGCTCCGCACCGAGTGGGAGCTCCACCGGTTGCCGCAAAATATTTTGGATGCGGTGCAGCAGGCTGGCTATACCCTCGACGACGACGAATTTGAATGCATCGAAACTTCCAGCGGTATGTGGTATGAGTTCGAAGCACGAAAAGACCGTCGAGAGTATGATTTGCGTGTGGATACGAACGGAAATATCGAGGCCTACGAAGATTGATGGATCGGCTAGACAACTTTTGAATTTTTCTAAACCTAATATTCACTTAATTAAAATCAATGTATTATGAAAAAGATGATTTTAGCAGTGGCATTGTTGCTTACAGGCATCGTGTCGGCCTAGGCCGACGGACGCGAGAAACCGATTACGATCGACAACCTTCCTAAAGCCGCGCAGGAATTTCTCGCTACGTATTTCAAGGATCTGACCGTAGCTTATGCGGTTGAGGAGAGCAAATACTTCGGTTCGGAATATGAGGTGACTTATACCGACCGCACGGAAGTGGAATTCCGTGCCGACGGTCGGCGGTCGATCGTAAATATTCGGCCGTTCCTGCGGCGATCGTTCCCCAGCAGATCGCGGATTTCGTAGCGAAGATGAACTACCCCGGTCAGTTTATCCGCAAGATCGACCGTGATGCCTATTCGTGGGAAATCGAACTGTCGAACGGATTGGAAGTCGAATTCGATTTGAATTTCAACGTCATAGACTATGATGACTAAAATTCCCGAAGTTTTGAAATCCGGCTCGGGAAAAAGGTGGGTATGGATCACGGGTGTCGTTGCTATATTCGCTCTACTCTTTGCAATCGCATGGAATATAGAGTGTGAAAGAGCCGTAGCGCCACAGGAACTGCCCGGTGAGGCCCGCTCTTTTATCGCACAGCATTATCCGGAAGAGAATCCCGTTTTGGTAATCAAGACGCTCGACGAACTTGCAGTTACGTATAAAGTCGTTTTCGCCGACGGTACCCAAGTGAAATTTCGCCGAAATGGAATGTGGCGAGAAATTAAAAGCCGTTCGCGGGCGGTTCCATCGGCTGTTGTTCCGGCGCAGATTGCGGATTACGTCGCTCGGAACTTTCCGGGAACCTTCCTCGTCGGAATCGAGCATACTTGCCGGGAATGGGAAGTGAAGTTGAACAATACGATCGAATTGACCTTCGATGACAAGCGTTTCGCGTTGAAAGAGTACGACGATTGATCGATATATTGTTCCGCTTTCCCGGAAATGGGGAGTATATTATTGGGAGGTAAAAACCAGCTTCCGGATCGGAGGCTGGTTTTGCTTTGTGGATGTTATTTCCGATTGCTGAAAAGTGTCGGGTATTTCGCTTTTCGAAAAGCGGTTGCGGAATGTGTATCGTTTACTATTGCGGTTGCGAGTTGTTACGCAGTGTGGTTCAGACGGATTTTTGTTTCCCGTTCCGAAGAATCCAAGGGGGCGACGGTTTATCGCTGCAAATGGTCGTGAAATCGGGTTGCAGCCATCGATGTATCGGAGGTGTTCGTCGAATAATTTTTAAGCTCAATATAGAAATCGGTTCTTGCGGGATGGAGGATGCTTGCGGAAAGGTTAAAACCAAGCCGCCCGGGAAGGCGGCTTGAGAAAAATGGAGAGTTAATTTAGTTGGAATTGGTCGTTTATCGTAAACTTCCGGAAATAAAATTAAGAAAAATTTTTCGAAAAATAAAATTGTTGCGAGAAAAAAATATCGATACACTCCCCGAAAAGAGGAGTGTATCGGCTTTAGGACGTATTCTGGTGTTTCAGAGTGTATGCAAGGAAGGAATCAACCTCCGATCTCGCTCAATTCCAGCCATCGCATGCTTTTGGTGTCGATCTGGTCCATGAGTGCCGTGATCCGCTCCGAAAGCGCCGTAAGCTCTTCGAACGGCAGGTCGCCGGACGAGAGTTTTTCTTCGATCGCGGCTTTCTCCTGTTCTAATTCCGGTATTTCGGCTTCGAGATGCTCCATCTCCCGTTTTTCCTGGAAGGTGAGCTTGCGTGCCGCTCCTGTTTTTGCCGGGGCCGTCCCGGACTTCCGGATCTCCCCGCCCCTGCTTCCGGATGCCGTGCTCTTGGCTTTTTCCTGGGCGACGGCAGCCTGTTTCGCCGCTTCGTAGTCGCGTTTCCAAGCGGTGTAGTCGGAGTAGGTGCCGGCGAATTCGCGGATCTCCCCGCCTCCGCAGAAGACGAGCAGATGGTCGGCGACCTTATCGACGAAGTAGCGGTCGTGCGAAACCACGATCACGCACCCCTTGAATGCTTGCAGGTACTCTTCCAGTACGCCGAGCGTCACGATGTCCAGGTCGTTCGTAGGCTCGTCGAGGATCAGGAAATTGGGACTCTGTATCAGGATCGTGCAGAGGTATAACCGCTTGCGCTCGCCGCCGCTGAGCCTTGCGACATAACTGTACTGCACCTCGGGCGGGAAGAGGAAATATTGCAGGAATTGCGATGCGCTCATCCGGCGTCCGTCGCCCAGGTGGATTTCGTGGGCGATGTCGGTTACGATGTCGATCACCCTCTTTCCCTCGTCGAAGTCCAGCCCTTGTTGGCTGTAATAGCCGAAGCGGACGCTTTCGCCCACTTCGATCGTGCCGCTGTCGGGCTGTATGATGCCGGTGAGCAGCTTCAGGAAGGTCGATTTGCCGCAGCCGTTGTCCCCGACGATACCCAGTTTGTCATACCGGGCGAAGTTGTAGTTGAAACGGTCGAGGATCACCAGATCCCCGAAACGCTTGCAGAGCTCTTTGGCTTCGAATATCTTGGTACCGATGCGCGTAGCCTGAACGTCGAGCTTCAGCGACGCCTGCGTGCGGGTGCTTTTCAGCCTGGCGTCCAGTTCGTGAAAGGAGTCGATGCGGGCTCGGGCTTTGGTCGCCCGCGCCTGGGGCTGGCGGCGCATCCACTCCAGCTCGCGGCGGTAGAGATTCAGGTCGCTCTCGCGCCGGGCTTCGGCGGCCTCGGCCCGCTCCTGCTTCTTCTCGACGTAGTAAGCGTAATTTCCTTTGTATAAGCAGACCGACCGTTGGTCCACCTCCAGGATGTCGCTGCACACCCGGTCGAGGAAATAGCGGTCGTGGGTGACCATCAGCAAGGCTGCCTTGTTTCGCGTGAGGTACTCTTCGAGCCATTCGGTCATGTCGGTATCCAGGTGGTTGGTCGGCTCGTCGAGGATCAGCAGGTCGGCTTCGCTGATTAGCACCGCTGCCAATGCCACACGTTTGAGCTGTCCGCCGGAAAGCTGGCCTATCTTTTTGTCGAAATCGTTGATCTTTAGTCGGGACAGAATCTCCTTGGCCCGCTGTTCGTAGTCCCAGGCAGCGAGGGCGTCCATACGGCTCATGGCCTCCTGCAACCCGTCCTGCGCAGGATCGGCGACGGCTTGTTCGTAGGCTGCGATGGCTCGCAAGGCCGGATTGTCGGAACGGAAACAGGCTTCCAGTACGGTTAGATCCGCAGCATATTCCGGGTTTTGTTCCAGATAAGCGATACGCAGGTCACGGCGGGGCGTGATCGTTCCGCTGTCGGCCGTATCTTTGCCTGCGAGAATATTCAGCAGGGTCGTTTTACCGGAACCGTTGCGCCCGATCAAAGCGATGCGCTGCCCCTCGCCGATCGTGAAAGAGATATTGTCGAAAAGCACCAGATCGCCGTACGACTTGGTCAGATTTTCGACTTGGAGGTAGTTGATCATTCTTTGTGCGTCGGTTTAGATGGACAGTTTCTCTTTGCTTTCATTCAGTAGGTTGCGGTATTCTGTCACGATGTCGTGCACGATTTCTGCCGCAGTTTGCTGCTCGCGGAAAAGCGAGGCCACCTGCCCTATTTCAAGCTCTCCGTTATCGAGGTCGCCTTCGAACATACCTTTTTTGGCGCGTCCTTTTCCGAGAAGCGTTTTCAGCTCTTCGGCCGTAGCTCCTCGGTTCTCGGCCTCTTCGACCTCGCGGAAGAAACCGCCCTTGACCAAGCGCGTGGGAGAAACTTTTTTGAGCATCAGCATCGTATCGCCCTCTTCCAGACTCAGGCAGCGGTTTTTGAAGTTTTCGTGTGCCGAGCTTTCTGCGGCGAATGCGAAGCGGGTTCCGATCTGCGCGCCTTCGGCCCCGAGGGTCATGGCTGCCAGCATCCCGGCGCCCGTAGCGATGCCTCCCGCAGCGATCAGCGGCAGCGAGGTGACACGTCGTACGGCCGGAATCAGGCATAAGGTGGTGGTCTCTTCGCGTCCGTTATGACCGCCGGCTTCGAAACCTTCGGCTACGATGGCATCGACTCCCGCCTCTTCGCATTTGCGGGCGAATTTCGAGGAGGAAACCACATGGACGACCGTGATGCCGTGCGATTTGAGAAAGCCTGTCCAGAGCTTCGGATTTCCGGCCGAAGTAAAGACGATCTTGACCCCTTCGTCCACTATCAGTTGCATGACTTCATCGAGTTGGGGGTACATCAGCGGTACGTTGATGCCGAACGGTTTGTCGGTCGCCTGCCGGCATTTGCGGATATGTTCCCGCAGTGTTTCGGGATGCATGGAGCCTGCTCCCAGCAGGCCCAGTCCGCCGGCGTTGCTTACGGCCGAGGCCAGCCGCCAGCCGCTGCACCACACCATGCCGCCCTGAACGATCGGGTATTCGATTCCGAAGAGAGTGTTGATTCGGTTCATAGTCGTCGTTTTATTAGATGTGACCAAAGATACGCAGATTTCGGCGTTTCTGCAACCCTGCTCCCGGTTCCAAAAAAGCGGACAGCCCGAAAGAGCCGTCCGCCGGATAATATGCTGCGGATGCGTCGCTTACATGCCGAAGGCGAACGCTCCGATCGAATCGTACACTACACTGGCGATACCCAACAACAGCACACCGGCAGTACAGAGCGCCAGGCTCAAACGGGTTCCCCGATCGCTGCGGAAGGTCGGGATGGGGTGTTCGCCGGGGGTGATGAACATGGCTTTGACCACCAGCAGGTAGTAGTAGAGCGAGATCACTGTGTTGAGCAGGGCGATGAAAACCAGCAGATGAAATCCCTCCTTGAAAGCGGCCGCGAAGATGAAGAACTTCGAGAAAAAGCCTGCGAAGGGCGGGATGCCGGCCAGCGAGAAGAGCGAGAGGGTCATCAGCACGGCCAGTTTGGGGTTGGTGCGGTAGAAACCGTTGTAGTCCTCGATGCAAACTTTCCCGTCCGTATGTTGTTCGACGGCCGAAACGATGCCGAAAATCGACAGGTTGGCTGCCATATAGACCAGGATGTAGTAAACCAGCGAGGTCATGCCCAGGGCCGAGCCGCCGATCACGCCCAGCATGATGTAGCCCGCCTGCGAGATGGATGAGAAAGCCAGGAAGCGTTTGAGGTTCTGCTGGCGGATGGCGAAGAGGTTTGCCACCGTGATACTCAGGATGATGACTACGAACAAAATCGTTCGCCACTCCTGCACCATCGGTGCGAAAACCTTGATTAGAATGGTCATCAGCACGAAAGCGGCCGAGCCTTTCGATATGACCGAAAGATAGGAAGTGACGGTCGTGGGCGCTCCCTGGTAAGCGTCGGCCGTCCAGAGGTGGAACGGTACGAGCGAGAGCTTGAAGCCTAAACCGGAGAAGAAGAACACCAGCGCCATAATTTGAAGCGGTGAGCCGTCCAGACGAATGTCGTCGAAATAGAGCGTACCGGCCGTGCCGTAGATGAACGAGATGCCGTAGAGCATCAGACCGCTCGAAAACAGGGCGCAGAGGATGTATTTGGCGCCCGCTTCGGCCGAGTTGTGGCGGTATTTGTCGAAAGCGATCAGACAGGCCATCGGGATCGATGCCAGCTCCATTCCGAGGAAGAACATCAGGAAGTTGCCCGCACTGATCATGAAGTACATGCCCAGCAGCGTGGAGAGGGTCAGCAGATAGAATTCTCCCCGTTTATGGGCGGTGTCCTCGCGCCGTAGCCATTCGTTCGATTGCAGGAAGACGACAAACGTGCCGATAGCCAGCATGCTTTTGACGATGCTCTGCATCGGTTCGTACTGGTACATACCGCCGAACAGCTGCCCTGAGTCCGGTGTCGGAACGATATTGACGAGGATCTGTACCGTCAGGAGGACGCAGGCCAGAGGGTGGAAATATCTGCGGAGCCGCTCCGGGGCGAACAGGTCGAACAGGAAAAGCAATGCGATCGTGACGATGAGCGTCAATTCGGGTCGCATGAAGTGGAATATTTCGCTGTAATTCATAGTCGGATTAGTTCATTAGCTGTGAGATGATCGTGGAAACGCTGCCGCTTACCATATCGCTGATCCAGAGTGGCATCGTACCCATACCGGCGATGGCGGCGATCAGGCAGATGACCGTGAGCCGTTCGTCCCACGTGGCGTCGGTGAGTTTCAGATGCGCCTCGTTGCGGCAGGTGCCGTAGAGGATGCGGCCGATGACGCGCAGGATATAGACCGCCGTAATCACGATCGATGTGCAGGCGATGATCGTCACGACGCGGTGGAACGTGTCGTTATTCATGAAAGCGCCGTTGAAGATTGTCATTTCGGCGACGAAACCGCTCAGACCCGGCAGTCCGAGGTTCGCCAGACCTGCGATTACGTACCCTACCGCCAGGAAGGGCATCACCTTCATCAGGCCGCTCAACTCGCGGATGTCGCGCGTGTGCGTGCGGCCGTAGATCATACCGATCAGGGCGAAGAAGAGGGCCGTCATCAGGCCGTGACTCAGCATCTGCAGAATGGCACCCGTGCCGGCCGTGGTATTCATCATCAGGATAGCGAACAGGACCAGTCCGCAGTGCGATACCGAGGAGTAGGCGTTGATATATTTGAGATCGGTCTGCACGCAGGCTGAGAAAGCGCCGTACACGACCGAAATCGTCGTGAGGATGATGAAAATCCAGCTTAATTCGTGCGCCGCTTCGGGCATCAGGTACATCGCCACGCGGAAACAGCCGTAGCCGCCCAGCTTCATCAGCACGCCGGCGTGGAGCATCGACACGGCGGTCGGTGCCGATGCGTGACCGTCGGGGCTCCAGGTGTGGAACGGGAAGAGGGCGCCCAGCACGCCGAAGCCGACGAAGACCATCGGGAACCAGATGTACTGTTGCGAGAGGGGAATGTTGTGCAGCGCGGCGATCTCGTGCAGGTTCATCGTCTGCGCCCCGGCGCCGAAGTAGATGCCCAGGATGCCGCAGAGCAGCAGGGCCGACCCGCCCATGAGCATCAGCGTCAGCTTCATGGCCGAATACTCCTTGCGGCCGCTGCCCCAGACGCCGATGAGCAGGTACATCGGGATCAGTGCCACTTCGTAGAACATGAACATCGAGAAGAGATCGACGGTGATGAAGAATCCGAAGACACCGACCGAGAGCAGGCAGAACCAGAGGAAGTAGGCTTTGACGTCGCTCTTCATCTGCCACGAGGCGAACGTGCCCGTGAAGACGATGATGGCCGACAGTAGCAGCATGGCTACCGAGATACCGTCCACGCCCACTGCGTAATGGATGTTGAGTGGAGCGTACCAGACGACGCTGTCCGTAAGGAGCATCGCGTCCGTAGCGCCTGCTTCCCGCAGGCCGAGGTAATGGAACACAAGATAAATCGCCAGCGCGAGCAGTGCCGAGGAGCCGGCGACCATGACGGCATGGATCTGCCGCGTATTTTTCGAAATCCACAGCCCCAGCATCATCACCAGGGGGATCAGCGGAAACAGAGAAAGTATATTCATAGCGTTCGGATTATCGGAGGATGAGTAACAAAAGGGTCAGGCCGAGCGTCCCGGCAAAGAACCAGATGCAGTAGCGCTGTACGCTGCCGCTCTGCATGAAGCGGATCCCCAGTGCGGCGCTCTGGGTTGTCCGGGCCAGTAGGTTCATGAAGCCGTCCACCACGTGACGGTCGAACCAGGCGATCGGACGCGAAATGCAGCCGAAGATGATTCGGTGCGTGACGAACTGATACGCCTCGTCGATGTAGAAGCGGTGGTAGGCCGCCTTGTGCAGGCCGCTGAAGGTCGTGGCGAGCCGGTCGGCGACGGGCTGTTTGGCCCGCAGGTACATCCAGGTCGCCAGGGCGATCGCAGCGATGGCGACGGTGAGGCTGATGGCCACTACCCCGCCGTCGAGGTGGATCGTATAGGCTTCTCCGTCGCTCGATATGAAATCGCCGAAGGGAATGAATCCCGCGACGCAGGTGATCACGGCCAGGACGACGAGAGGAACGGTCATCGTGGCCGGAGCTTCGTGCGGCGTGTGATGTGCATGCAGTTCCTTGTTCTCCTTGCCCCAGAAGATACCGTAGTAGAGCCGGAACATATAGAAGGCCGTCAGTCCTGCGATACCCGTCATCACCCAGCCCATCAGAGGACTGAATGCGAAGCAGGCGGTCAGGATTTCGTCTTTGGAGAAGAAACCGCTCAACGGCCAGATACCGGCGATGGCCAGACAGGCGACGAGGAAGGTGATGTGCGTGACGGGCATGTATTTGCGCATGCCGCCCATCGCCGACATCTCGTTGGAGTGTACCGCGTGGATGATGCAACCGGCGCAGAGGAACAGCAGCGCCTTGAACATGGCGTGGGTGAAGAGGTGGAACATCGAAGCCATGTAACCCAGTCCGCCCGTGTGGGGATCGGATGAGGTGCAGACACCCAGCGCCACGAGCATAAAACCGATCTGCGAGATCGTACTGAACGCGAGCACGCGCTTGATGTCGCTCTGCACGCAGGCGACGACCGCCGCATAGAGCGCGGTGAAAGCGCCGATGTAGGCAACCCAGTGAAGCACGTCCGGAGCATAGCCGATGTAGAGCGGGAACATGCGGGCGACCAGATAGACGCCCGCGACGACCATCGTCGCCGCATGAATCAGGGCCGATACGGGGGTCGGACCCTCCATGGCGTCCGGCAACCAGATATGGAGCGGGAACATGGCGCTCTTGCCCGCTCCGCCGATGAACATAAGTCCGAGGGCCAGCGGGATCATTGTCCCGGCGGCGGCCAGCAGTTGTGCGTCGGGCGTGAAGGAGAATGTCCCGGCATAATAGCCGTAGAAGAGGATGCCGATGAGGAAGCCCAGATCGGCGAAGCGGGTGACGATGAAGGCTTTCTTCGATGCCGCGATCGCTTCGGGCTTGGTGTAGTAGAAGCCGATCAGCAGGTAGGAGCTCACGCCCACCAGCTCCCAAAACAGATACATCTGGAAGATGTTGGTGGCGACCACCAGTCCCAGCATACTCATCGTGAAGAGCGACAGGAAGGCGTAATAACGCTGGAAGCCCCGCTCCCCTTTCATGTAGCCGAACGAATAGATATGGACCATGAGCGACACGGTCGAGATGACGACGAGCATCATCACCGAGATCGGATCGAGCAGGATGCCCATATCGATATGCAGCGTCTGGCTGATCGGGAGCCAAACGGCGTTGTAGGGCATCAGCGTCGGGAAAATGCCCTCCGCGTTACGCCCGGCGCCGAAATAGAGAATGGCCGTGAGGTAGCTCAACACGGTGACCGCACCCAGCACGACCGTACCGATGGCGCCCGCCGCTCCCGGTTTGAGTTTGGTGCCGGCCAGTCCGAGTACCAGGAAACTCAACAGCGGCAATACGAGAATTAGAATGGTAAAATCCATAGTCGATGCGTTTTAATCCGTTACCATTTGAGTTTCTTCAAATCTTTGACCTGGATGTGGCGCAGGTTGCGGTAGATGTTGATGATGATGGCGATAGCCACGGCCGTTTCCGCAGCGCTGATGCCGATGGCGAACAGGGCGAAGAAGAAGCCCTCCAACTGACCCGGAAACAGGAAACGGTTGAATACCACGAAATTGATATCTACCGAATTGAGGATCAGTTCCACCGAGATCAGCATCGCCAGCAGGTTGCGGCGCGTGACGAACCCGTAGATTCCCACGAACATCATGATCGTCGAAACGATCAGGTAATACTCCATGTGTATCATAGCAGTAATTTGTTTTGTACACTTTCCATCGACCGCATCGCTTTGCCGCAGCCTTCATGCACGACGTTTCGCTGTTTCCTCGCCCCCTGCCCGGCTCCTCCGCCGGAGGAGCCGTTATACGGTAAAATGGACGAATGCGGCCGGTCTCTCTTTTTTACTCTTTCTGGTACCTTTTTATTATCGTTTGCGGGCGATCAGGATACCGCCGACGATGCAGGCCAGCAGCAATAAACTGATGACTTCGAACGGCAGCAGGTAGCCCTGTTTTTCGGGACTCATCAACGCGAATCCGATCTCCCGGACGGCCAGTTCACCGTGCTCGAAGTGTTCCGGCAGGAACTGGTGGCGCAGGGTGACGAACAGGCAGATCGCCAGTCCTGCGAGGGTTGCCAGGATGCCCACGACGAATTTGTAGCCGCGCAGTTTTTCGGCCTTGTCTCCCTCGGAAGAGGTCAGCAGGATCGAAAAGACGTATAGAACCGTGATACCGCCCGCATAGATAAGCAGCTGGACGGCACCCAGGAACGAATAGTTGAGCTGGAAATAGATGCCTGCCGTGCCGAAGAGGACGAACAGCAGGAACGTCGCCGCACGCAGGATGCGTTTGGTGGTTACGGCCAGTACGGCGCTCGCCAGCGTGAAGACGGCCAGCACGGTAAAGACGATCAGGTCGAGTGTTATCTCCATGACATTATTTGTTCAGGGTTTTTACTAATTTGTCGCGGGTATAGACCGCGTGTTCGAAAGCCGTGTCGAAACGGATCGCGTCGTGCGGACAGGCGTTCACGCACAGGTGGCAGAACATACAGGCTCCCAGGTCGTATTCGTATTTGACCAGACGACGCCGGGGCTTGCCCGTCTCTTCGTCCGTGACGGTTTCGGTGGTGATCTTTATCGTACCGTTCGGACAGGCTGCCTGGCAGAGTCCGCAGGCGACGCACTTGTTTTTGCCCTCGGCGTCGTGGGGCATCGTGAGCGTTCCGCAGAAGCGTTCGTTCATTTTGAGCGTCGCCCGGTTTTCGGGATACTGCTCCGTGATTTTCGGGGTGACGAACTCTTTGCCCGTTACCTTGAGCCCCGTGAGCAGGGTACGGATGCCGTGAAAGAGTCCTTGGATATAATTTGCCATACTTAGAAATGCAGTTTGAATACGACGATAACGACCATCAGCAGCAGATTGACCAGTCCGATCGGTACCAGGTATTTCCACTCCAGCGTCAGGATCTGATCCACGCGCAGGCGCGGGAAGGTCCATTTGATCCACATCAGCAGCCAGATGACGAAGAGCGTCTTGCCGAAGAACCAGACGAAGCCCGGAATGTAGTCCATGACGGTATTGAAACCTTCCCAGCCGGAGATGTGCAACGGCATCCAGCCGCCGAGGAAGATCGTGGAGGCTACACCCGCGATGATGAACAGATTGACGAATTCGGCCACGTAGAACAGACCGAAATGCATACCCGAATACTCGGTATGGTAACCGGCCGTCAGCTCCGATTCGGCTTCGGGAAGGTCGAACGGACCCCGGTTCACCTCGGCGTTGCCGGCGATCAGATAGATCACGAAAGCGATCATGGCCGGGATGTGCCCCTTGAAGATGAACCAGCCGTCGGCCTGTCGGGCGACGATCTCGGAGAACTGCATCGTATCGGTCAGTACGATGATCGTGAGGATCGAGAGTCCGATCGAAAGCTCGTATGAAATCATCTGCGCACCGCTTCGCATGGCGCCGATGAGCGAGTACTTGTTGTTGCTGCTCCACCCTGCCAGCAGAATGCCCACGATACCGATCGACGAGGCGGCCATCATGAAGAAGACGCCCACGTTGAAGTCCAAAATCTCCATACCCTTATTGAAAGGCAGGCAGGAGAACGCCAGTACCGAGGCGAGGATGACGATGTACGGTGCGAGGTTGTAGAGGAACTTGTCCGAGCGCCGGATCGTGATGATCTCCTTGGTGAGCATCTTGAATACATCGGCGAAGACCTGGAGAGTACCCCAGGGCCCGACGCGCATGGGACCCAGACGGCATTGGAACGCAGCGCAGACCTTGCGTTCCATGAAGATCATCAGGATCGCCACCACTACGTACATCAACAGGATGCAGAGCCCGACGATCACGCATTCGATGAAAATCGCCAGTCCGAGCGGCATGAAAGAAGTGAGCAGTTCATGTACCCAACTTGTTACTATGCTGAAATCAAACATATTGATCTGTTTTATCTGATCTGTTAATTTAACGGTCTATATCCGGAACCACGTAGTCGAGCGTACCTCCGATGGCAATCAGGTCGGCGATCTTTGCACCCCGCGTAATAGTGTCCATACACGAAACGAGCGGCAGGCCCGTCGAACGGAATTTCAGGCGGTACGGCGATTTGTCGCCCCGGCTTTCGAGATAGACGCCGAATTCTCCGCGGCTGCCTTCTACGGCTGCATAGTAACTTCCTTCGGGAACACGTATTACGGGTTTCATCTTAAGTTGATATTCACCCTCGGGGATATTGTCGATAAGCTGCTCGATGATGCGCAGGCTTTCCAGAATCTCCTCCATGCGGACCATATAGCGGGCGAAGCAGTCGCCCTCGGTGAAGAGTACCTCACGGAAATCCACTTTGCCGTACATGGCATAGGGATGCCGCTTGCGTACGTCGCAGGCCCAGCCCGATGCACGGCCCGTGCCGCCCGTCGCACCGAACGAAATGGCGTCTTCGCGCGTCAACACGCCCGTGCCTTTCAGTCGCTGTTGTGCGATGACGTTGCCGGTGAAGACTTCGTGATACTCTTTCAGGACGGGACGCAGGTATTTGATTAGCTCTTTGACCTTTTTTACGAACTCCGGATGGATGTCCGCCTGTACGCCGCCGATGGTGTTGTAGGTCTGGATCAGGCGTCCGCCGGTGGTTTGTTCGAGGATGTCGAGTACCTTCTCGCGGTCGCGGAAACCGTAGAAGAAGGCCGTCAGCGCACCCATATCCATACAGAGGCAGGAGAAGAAGAGCAGGTGCGAATCGATACGCTGCAATTCGTCCATGATGGTGCGGATGTACTGCACGCGTTCTGACACCTCCACGCCGAGTCCCTTCTCTATGCACATGCAGAGCGCATGGCGGTTCTGCGAAGCGCCGAGGTAATCCAGACGGTCGGTAAGAGCGAGCGTCTGGGGATAAGTCAAGCTTTCGCACAGCTTTTCGATACCCCGGTGGATGTAGCCGCAGTGTACGTCGAGCTTTTTGATGATTTCGCCTTCGAGCGATACGCGGAAGCGGAGCACGCCGTGCGTGGCCGGGTGCTGAGGACCGATGTTGATGACGTACTCGTCCTCCTCGAAGAGCACGTTGCGGCGGCGGATGATGCTGCCGTCGGGCTGGAGCTCGTAGCTCGGCGAACTGTCGTGCGCCACCTCGTTGGTCATACGAAGCGGATTGGTTTCCCCGCTCTGGTCGTAGTCCTTGCGGAGCGGATACCCCACCCAGTCGTCGCGCAGGTAGAGGCGCCGCATGTCGGGATGGTTGATGAAGCCGATACCGAAGAAGTCGAATACTTCGCGCTCGTTCAACTCGGCCCCCTTCCAGATGTCGCTGACCGTCGGCAGACCGCATTGCTCGCGGCTCGGGGTGAGGACTTTCAGTACGATGTTTTCTCCCGTCGCGGTCGATTCGAGGTGATAGACGGCACCCAGTCCCTCTTCGCCCCAGTCCATACCCGTCAGGCTGCGCAGGAAATCGAAGCGCAGCGCCGGATCGTCGTGCAGGTACCGGGCCAGGTCGTGGAATTGTTCGACCGGGATGGTGAACATCCCGTCGCCGGCCTCCGTATAGACGGCCCCGGGTACTTTTGCCGTAATTATCTCTTGCAGGTTCATACGTTTTTCTTCTCTTCGGGTTCCACATTCAGTTCGGGACGCTCCGCTGTGAGGTCCTCGTGGAGTCGTTTTTCGTACTCTTTCTTGTCGATCTGCCGATTGACGTCGCCGAAGAATTTTTGTAGCTTGACTTTACGCTGCAGCTGCATCATACCGTAAAGCATCGCTTCGGGACGGGGCGGACAGCCGGGGATATAGACATCGACGGGCAGGATCTTGTCCACGCCGTTCACTACGTGATAGGATTTCTTGAACGGGCCGCCGCTTACGGCGCAGCTTCCCGTAGCGATCACGTACTTGGGGTCGGCCATCTGGTCGTACAGACGGCGCAGCACCGGCGCCATCTTGTGCGTGATCGTGCCGGCGACCATGATGAAATCGGCCTGGCGCGGGCTGGCGCGGGCTACTTCAAACCCGAAGCGGGCAAAATCGTAGCGTGCGGCACCGACCGCCATAAATTCGATACCGCAACAGCTCGTGGCGAACGTAAGCGGCCAGAGGCTGTTGCTGCGGCCCCAGTTGATAACTTCGTCCAGGCAGCCCATGACGACGTTCGTGCCGTTGGCACGCAACTCCTCGATCATCTTCTCGAGGTATTCGTTGTCGGTGAAATCTTCGTATTTCATCGACTTGATTTTCGGTTTTCTTACTTCCATTCCAAGGCTCCTTTCCGCCAGGCGTAGGCCAGGCCAAACGTAAGTATCAACAGGAAGAACAGGGCGCTGACGAGGCCGAAGACGCCGATCTCCTGCACCACGACGGCCCACGCGAAGAGGAATACCGTTTCGACGTCGAACATCAGGAACAGGATCGCAAAGAGGTAGTACCCTACTTTGAACTGCATCCACGACTTGCCGCGCGTGGGAATGCCGCACTCGTACGCCTCGCCTTTCTGCGGGTTGTACGAACGGGGCGAGATCGCGCGGGCCACTCCCAGAGCGATCGCCACCAGTCCGATGGCGGTCAGGATTACGACCATTAGTAGTACGAAATACATATACTGTAAAGAGTTGTTTTTTCGGACAAATTCGGTTAAACAAGAGTGGTGCGCCTCTTCGGTCGGAAGATGCGCATGGGGGCAATCGAAGCGGTCAAATCCGGATTTTGCCCAGCGAAAAGACGTAGTAATCCACCGCGTCGGGATGGGGATTCGCCGGACGATTGCTGCAAGGGAGCGGACTTTTTTCCGAAGGCCGGAGAGAAGGAGTCGCTGATGCGAGTTGTCTGCAGTTTATATGCAGCATCGGTGCGATGACCTCGCTTACGGTTTCGGACGCGATGAACGAATGGTGGAAATAGTGCAGGCCGCTCTTTTCCTGAGGCGGAACGTGCTGCGTCAGGCTGCCGACGGAATCGCCGCCGGAGGCGTATTGCACCGGAAGTTGCTGGCGGCAGAGTGTTCCTGTCGTCAGTACCAGCAAGGCGAATAAAAAGTATCCTATTTTTCCGGCCATTCTGATTCTTTTTTCCGGCCACAAAGATAACCTTTTTCCTGTTAGATGTTCTCTTTTGTCCGGCGGAAAAGTCTTGGATTGGATAATTTTGATCTCGAATTGACGAATTTCACGTTCCTGTAACGCGTTACGGTGAACGGTCGAAAACGGGTGATATTCGGAAAAGCGGTTTCCTGAAGCTGCGGCTATGCTGCTTGGTCACTTTTCGAGGTTTTGTACGATGATGTACGGATATCGGATGCAAAGCCTGTTTCTGAAATTTCGGGATTACGGATAAAAATAGCGCTGCAAAGTCGGGTTGCAGCGCTATTTTTCGATTGAATGCAGGCGGCTACGACGCCGGATGTTCCGCCGACCTCATATTTTAAGCACAATCTCTTCAACAGGATCTTCTGGGTTATTCCAAATGCCGTAGCTCTCACGAAACAATGCCGGAATATCAATCGTATCGTTACGCATAAATCGCTCCCGGGACAAAATTCGCAAACTGGAAAGCCGGTCGAGTCCGAACGCTTTGAGTTTATCATCGGTATCATATCCGATCAGATACCAGCGTTGTTGGGATTCTTTCAGAAAATAGGGATGCAAACATTTGCGAACCACCTTACCTCCATGGCGGACTAATATATAATCGAATTCTACCGGATGCCGGTTTCTGATGGCATCGAGTAATTCAGCGATATTCGGCAGAATAATCGCCCGATGATGTTCCGGGAGTAGATATTTTTGAATAGTGCTGTCTGAATCGATTGCATGGAGCAGTTCAAAATTCAGCAGCAATGCTTCGTAATCTTCTGCGCTTCCATACCTCTCGTCAATATAGTATCCACAGAGCTTGTCATGACGGATAGTAACCCCGAATAACTCTTCAATCGTTCTGAAATCACATTGTAAGGTCCGCAGTGTACAGCTAGCCGTATCCGAATAACGCACCCTGATTGTATAGGAGACATAATCAACCAACTCTTCAGCCGGAACGTAATGTTTGCTGTTAAGTTTTGAAACGATGATTGCCAAACGACGTATTTGATTGATCTTTGCCATACGTATTGGTCTTTTTGGCAAAGATATATGAGCTACACGACAAAATGTGTCGTGATGAAATATTTACAGAAAAAATCACTACATTCGTGACACGAGTTCTTTTTCAAAGTGAGATACCGTGCAATACGGCGCAAAAGATCAGTTAGCAACTCGTTAACCGCTATAAACAAAAAATCCTTACAACTCGCTGATTAGCTTGCTGTAAGGATTTAGTCGTCCGTTTTCGGAGCGGAAAACGAGACTCGAACTCGCGACCCCAACCTTGGCAAGGTTGTGCTCTACCAACTGAGCTATTTCCGCAAATGCGGGAGCAAAGGTAACGAAAAAATTCGATAAACCAAATTTCTGCCTCTCTTTGTCAAGGCTGCAGTATGATTCAGGCAAACTTGTTTTTGCTCGCGACTTATACTATCTTTGTATCGATGAAAACTCCCGTAGATATATGGGTGGAATTGGATGCACGCCTCTCTTCGTTCGGACAGGATGCTGCGAGCCGCGAGGTGATCGTCCGGGCCTGCCAGAAGAACGATTGGTTCGAGCCGGAAGAGATTGTCGATGCCGTGCGGTCGATCCGCGAGGAGTTCCTATCGCGCGATAAGATCGAGCATTGGCTGGCGTGCTACGAGCGCCCCGCTACCCTGCCGTCCCGCACCGTTCTGGTCGTCATGGCCGGCAATATTCCGCTGGTCGGCTTTTTCGATTTGTTGTGTGTCGTTACGGCCGGACATCGCTGCCTGGTGAAAATGTCGAGCAAAGATGCGGTGTTGATGAGTTTCGTCATCGACCAACTGAAAAAGATTGAGCCGGGTGTCCCAGTCGCAGTTTATGACGGGGCTACACCTTTCGATGCCGTGATCGCCACCGGCAGCGATAATGCCAACCGGTATTTTCGCAGCCTGTATGCCGGGGTCAGAACTCTTTTGCGCGGTAATCGCCATTCGGTCGCGGTCTTGAACGGGCGGGAAACGTCCGGGCAACTGGAGGCTCTGTCCGACGATATCTTCTCCTATTCGGGCCTGGGGTGTCGGAACGTTTCTCTGATTTTCGTACCCCGAGGTATTTCCCTTTGTTTCGCTTCTCGACGGATGAATCCCAAATACCTGAACAATTACCGTCAGCGCAAGGCCCTGCGTGAAATGTGCGGCGATCCGTTTTCCGATTCGGGATTCGCGCTGTTGATCCGCCAGCCGGAATTTCCGCAGGCTTTGAGCGAGGTTTCCTTGGTCGAATACGACGATCCATCCCAGGTCGCAGCTTGGCTTCGGGAACACGATGCGGAGTTGCAGTGCGTGGTTTCCGACTGTATTGACCACAGCCGTCGGGTTCCTTTCGGCCGATCGCAGCGGCCTGCACTTTCGGACTATCCGGATGCGGTCGATGTGATGGAGTTTTTGTACGACCTGTGACCTGCCGTGACGGGGATCGTTTTCCTTTTTTTTAGAAAGTGCGGTTTCTGCGGAGCCCGATTAAAAGATAAAAACATCTTGCGTACCGAGTTGCCGCAGGTACGGTTTTTTCGTATCATTGAACTGACGAAGTAGTTGTCTGTATTTTTAAGACACAAATAATCTGTAAATTTGTCTGCGGCAACAATCCCTAAATTCAGGCGGTGAACACTTCTTTTTCAGGAAAAATCGGTATCTTTGTCCCGTCCGTTTCGGCGGACAGACATATATTTGCTTGAACATGAGAAGTGTTTGAGTTTGTTCTCGTTGATGAATCTGGTAAATTTTTCGAGCAGAGAACAAGCCGAAGCCCTTGCTCTGTGCATTCGTGTACAGTGTGGGATTGTTGCTTGTTTTTATGCTCACGGTTTACCAGAACCTATCAACTAAAAACAAAGTCACGATACCCACACTTCTTTAGTGTTTGTCTTCTTCGGGGTATCGGGAAGAATCAATATTGTATTATGAGAAAGTTTTTGTTTTTCGTCATGGCTGCGGTGTTGTTCTGCGGTTGTGACAAGGAAGAGGGCGGTGATAATCTCCCGTGCCCCGTAACTGAAGTGAGCGTACCCGCATCGAGCGAGGAAAATCCTGTATCACCCGGCTCGTCTGTAACGATTCAGGGACAGGGATTTACCGCAAACAGTGAAATCTGGCTACGGGCCATAACCCGTGCCGCCGATGTACAGGCGGAAGTAACCGACGTAACGGCTACGACCGTGACCTTCACGGCCCCTGATGTGTCGGGCGAGCATAACATCTTGTTGAAACAAGACGGGGGCGAATGGATACTGGGTGTTCTTCACTTTCCCGAAGTGCCGAATACTCCCGGCGGGGACGAAGAGGAACCGGCGATTCTGCCGACCCGAATTTCGCATGTTCGCGTTACGTGGGAGGAGGATATGACCTTTGTATTACGCTATACTTACGATGCCGAAGGACGTATCGTAACCATTACGGAAACGGACCAGCAATATAATTTCGAAGGAGCTCCTGACGAATCTTTCGAGGATGAAGTAACGACCATAGAATATGCGCCGGATCGGATCGTCGTAACAGAACCGGAAGGAGCGCAGTCAATATATGCATTAGCAGACGGGCGAACTACCGCCATTACCAGCATACCCGGTGGAGGCGTCTATCTTTCCGACTACACATTCTCTTACGATGAAAATGGATATATCGCTGAAAGTACATGGGTTGAAAATCCCGGTGGCGAATATAGTGCCGAGTCGGTCTATACCGTTATCGACGGCAGTCTTGTTCGAGTGCAAGAAAAAGAAAGCTCTCAAGAGTGGTATGGTGGGAATGCCATCTACGAAAATGACCCGGTACAGCTCAACAATCTGAATATAGACCTGTTCGGTATGAGCGATTTCATAGACGAGACTGATCTCGATCGGATTTATCTGTTCGGCGCAGGTGGAAACCGATTCAAAACCCTGCCGGTCAAGATAGACTATGGAGAAGACGGGGTTACGACTTACCGTTACGAAATGGATGGCGAGTATATTTCCCGGATCGATAAATTTCAAGAAAATGAATTAACAAGTATATTGGAAATTTTTTATGAAGAGTAAATTTCGCTCAACCAAAAAGCCGTCGCTCGAATAGCGACGGCTTTTTTGCGATTTCCTTTTACGGAAGAGAGCGCTATCCGTATATCTCGTTCAGCAGACCTGCCAGGCGGTGTCCTCCACGCAGCAATTGCCGCTCGATTACCGGGGCATACTTAGCGATGTAGTCGTAGGAAAGATCGCTGCCTTCGGGTGTTGCAACGTATATCTCCCGACAGATCGCATTGCTCTCCTCGAACCAGTCGAGCGGTGTGCCGGATTGGATTCGGGCCACCTCCTCTTCTGTGAGGCGGTCGAGTTGGTTCTGCCACTCCGTATAGCTCCACTTGTGGGCCGCTTCGGGCAGGGAGCTGTCCCAAACTGCATGGAGATTGCTCTCCCGGCCGAAGAACCGTACGGGAACGGAGTTGCCGCCCCGATCGCTCAAATGTCCCGTGTGCATCGGCTGGTGCAGGTCGCCGACCAGATGTACCAGCATTTTCAGGTAGAGTTGCTCCTGGGCCGGGTCGAGCTGACCGCCCTTGAGTTCCGCCACGATCCGGTCGATGGCCTCGACGATGTCCCCGTCCGGATTCTTCGTCATGGTCTCGTAAGTGAAACCTTCATCGACATTGGCATAATGCCAGGTCGCGGTGTAGGCATACTCCGGCGTGTGGCTTGCCGAGTCGAGCCAATTGGCCCAATATACCATCGAGGCTCCGCCGAGGATCTTGTCGATTTTCTCTGCGGCCTCGGGCGTGAGGTTGCATTCGGCGATGTAGGCGACCACGTCGTGCCCTTTTGGTCCCCAAGCCTGTGCCCTGGTCGTTCCCAGCAGGCATAAGAGCGAGATGAATAGCGTCCGAAGCATAGTTTTATAGGATTTAATGGTTCATCGTGGCGAGAAACTCCTCGTTGTTGTCCGTGAGGTTCATCTGTTTTTGCAGGAACTCCATCGCTTCCACCGGGGTCATGTCCGAGAGATACTTGCGCAGAATCCACGTGCGGTTCATCACTTCGCGCGACAGCAGCAGGTCTTCGCGGCGGGTACCCGACGCGATTACATCGACGGCCGGATATATGCGCTTGTTGGCCAGCTTGCGGTCGAGCTGAAGCTCCATGTTACCCGTGCCTTTGAACTCTTCGAAGATCACCTCGTCCATCTTCGAACCGGTGTCGATCAGGGCTGTGGCGATGATTGTCAGCGAGCCTTTCTCTTCCGTGTTGCGGGCCGCGCCGAAGAAACGCTTCGGTTTGTGCAGCGCGTTGGCATCCACACCGCCCGAGAGCACCTTGCCCGAAGCGGGCTGCACCGAGTTGTAGGCGCGTGCCAGGCGAGTGATCGAATCGAGGAATATCACCACGTCGTGTCCGCATTCGACCATGCGCTTGGCTTTTTCGAGCACCATTTCGGCTACCTTGACGTGACGCGAAGCCTGTTCGTCGAAGGTCGAAGCCACGACTTCGGCCTTTACGTTGCGTGCCATTTCGGTTACCTCCTCCGGACGCTCGTCGATCAGCAGTACGATCATATAGACTTCCGGATGATTGTCGGCGATGGCGTTGGCGATCGACTGCATGAGCACCGTTTTACCGGTCTTGGGCTGGGCGACGATCAGCGCACGCTGCCCCTTGCCGATCGGCGAGAAGAGATCCACGATGCGGCACGAGAGGTTGTTGTGGCCGTTGCCCGTGAGACAGAATTTTTCGCTCGGGAAAAGCGGGGTCATGAATTCGAACTGTACGCGGTCGCGGATGTACTCCGGTTCCAGTCCGTTGATGTCCGTCACGCGCACCAGCGGGAAATACTTCTCGCCCTCTTTGGGCGGGCGGATCGTGCCGGTCACCGTGTCGCCCGCCTTCAGTCCGAAGAGCTTGATCTGTGAAGGAGAAACGTAGATGTCGTCCGGGGAGTTCAAGTAGTTGTAGTCTGCCGAGCGCAGGAACCCGTAGCCGTCCGGCATTACCTCCAGAACACCTTCACCGGCGATTTCTCCCGCAAAATCGTCTTTGGTAATGACCTCCTCTGCCGGACGTGTTGCGGGAAGCGGCGGTTGTTCTTCGTGTATTTCCCGGACGGGTTCTTCTTCCCGGGGGATTTTTATTAGCTCTGTTTGGGGTATATCGGTGGCTGCCACCGAAAGGGCGGCCTGCACCTTACGGGGGGGCCTGCCGCGTCGTTTACCGCTCTCTTTTGTCGCTGCGGGAGTCGGTGTCGTCGTGGTCTGTGCGGCGGGTTGCTCCCGTATTTCGACGGAGGCCTGAGCGGATTCCGTCTTGGCAATACGCGGCCGACGGGTTTTCTTGGGAGCTTCGGCGGGGCTTTGTTGCGTTTCGGTATCCGCAACGCCTCCGTCCTGCGTGAAATTCAGAATTTTTTCGATAAGGTCCTTTTTTTTCATCATAAGGTGAGGGATTCCCAGTGCCTTACCTATTTCACGCAATTCAGCCAGACTCTTGCCTTCAAGTGCTTTAAGGTCTTGCATATTTGTCCGAATAAAATGTTGGATATATTAAGTGGGTGATGAAACCGATCGGATGATCGGTTGTCGGATTGTGTGGCAAAGATAGCTAAATATTTTTAATTGCAAATTTCTTGCTTCTAAATAAATATGGCAAGGGCTAAAATCTATTTCCCGGTAGATATAGGTTGGTAGTATATCGCTTTTCCTTATTAAAAGTTAAAACAAGGTTGTTGTTGTCCGAAAATTTATCGTACGGTCGGCAATCGTTTGAAAGTTGAAACCCGGTCGAAAACGTATCGCTCTCTGTATGACGTCAGATTGTGGTCTGTGAAAATAAAACCGACCGCTAATCTTGCGATTAGCGGTCGGTCCGTACTCGGAGCGGGAATCGAACCCGCACGGCCATTGCTGGCCACAGGATTTTAAGTCCGGCGTGTCTACCTATTCCACCATCCGAGCAGCCGTCTTCGGAAAAAGACGGGACAAAAGTAACAAAAATTTACTGATTTACAACGTCCCGTCGATATATGCTATGATTTTATCAGTGTCGCCGGGTGGGGTCCAGAAGATTTCCGGGTCGCGGCGGAACCAGGTGAGCTGCCGTTTGGCGTAGCGGCGCGTGTTTCGTTTGATAAGCTCCACTGCCTCGTCGCGGCTGCATCGTCCGTCGAAGTAGGCGAACAACTCCTTATACCCTACCGTTTGCAGGGCGTTCAGGTGTTTGTAGGGATAGAGCCGACGGGCTTCGACCTCCAGTCCTTCTGCCAGCATTTCGTCCACGCGGCGATCGATTCGCCCGTAGAGTTCGGCACGGGGAACGTCGGTTCCGATTTTAAGGATTCGGAAGTTCCGTTCGCGTCGGGGCTTTGTCCGCTGTTCCGAATAGGGACGTCCGGTTTGCAGACATACCTCCAATGCCCGCACGACACGTGCAGGATTGCTCCGATCGACCTGCGCATAATAAACCGGATCGAGCCGCTTCAACTCTTCGCCCAGCGATTCGAGGCCTTCATTCGCAAGTCGCTGTCGGAGTGTTCTCCGCAATTCCGGGTCGGCTTCCGGCAGGTCGTCCATCCCCTCGCAAAGAGCCTTCACATACAATCCCGATCCTCCGACCGCGATTACCGTATCGTGCCGTACGAACAGTTGCCGAAGCAGTTCGAGCGCCTGCACTTCGTATTGCCCACAGTTGAAGTCCTGCTGTATGTCGAGTGTGGCAATAAAATGGTGTTCAATGGCTTTTAATTGTTCATTCGTGGGCTGTGCTGTACCGATCGGCATTCCCCTATACACTTGCCGGGAATCGGTCGAAAGGATCGGCGCCCGGTAATGCTTTGCCAGGCGAATGCTCAGATCCGTTTTACCCGACCCCGTTGCGCCGACCAAAACGACGAGCCGCTTGTCAGTCATCGTCGCTGTAATTGTCGTCGCCTTCGAACGAACTGAAGTCGCCCATCATCTCCTCGAAAATAGAGCCTTCCGACTCATTGGCGTCGGGATCGAACTGATCGGGAGCCGGGGCGTGCTCGAAAGCTACGCGCGGATATTCCATCCCTTGCTCCGGCTTTTTGGCTTCGGTCAGTTCGAGGTAGTACGCCCGGTCGCCCATGAGGTCGAACTGGTAGATCAGCCGGTCGCGATTGTTGTGAATCAACTGACCGAGCGTTATGTCCGCCATCGGCAGAGGAGCGTCCTCTGAATTATCTCCCATGTCCATCAGCGTGAATTCGCGCAACCGGTTCCACTGCTTGTCGGCCGTGAAGAACGAAGACATCCCCTCTTCATAGCCAAGCGAACGCGTGATGAACTCATGAAACCCGAGCAGCGTCATATCGTACGGCACCTCGTAGTCGCGGACGAAATGGTCGTTTTCATCGCTCAACATTCGGAATTTGAAAACCATTGACATATCTCTTCGTGTTTTGTACATTGTTTGAATAAGCAAAAATAGGGATATTTTCATAAAATATCCCCACTTCGCACAATATTTCCGCCGTTTCGGTGTACTGCCCCGCTCTTATTCCCAGAAGTTGAAGAAATGGTGCACAGGGCCGTGACCCTTGCCGATTTCGTATTCGGCTCCGGCGATGATTGCGGCATTGATGTACTCCTTGGCGCAGACGACCGCTTCGTCCAGAGGCAATCCATGGGCGAGAAAAGCTGCTACGGCCGAGGAGAGCGTGCAGCCCGTACCGTGCGTGTTAGGCGTGTCGAGCCGCATGGAGCGCAGAGGGGTCGCTTTGTCGGTTTCGGCGTTGTAGAATACGTCGATAAGCTCGGTATCGTGCAGGTGTCCGGCTTTGAGCAACACGGAAACTTTGCGTCCGAAGGAGAGTTCGCGTGCTACCTGCGGCAGCTCCTCCTGTCCGGCGATCTTGCGTCCGAGCAGAATCTCCGCTTCGGGGATATTCGGAGTGATGACCCGCACAAACGGTACCAGCTCTTCTTGGAGCGTGGCGATCGCTTCTTCCTGCAGGAGCCGATCGCCGGAGGTGGCGACCATCACCGGATCGAGGACGATGTTGCGGATGTCGTAAGCGGCCAAAGTTTCCCGCACGGCCCGGATAAGTTCCGATGAGTGCAGCATACCGATCTTAACGGCGTCGGCGCCGATGTCATCCAGCACCGACCGGATTTGGCCGGTGACGAAATCCACAGGCACCGGGTGTACGCCCGTGACGCCTACCGTATTTTCATCCACGACGGCTACGATGGCCGACATCCCGTAACAACCGCAGGCCGAGAAGGTTTTCAGGTCGGCCTGAATGCCTGCTCCGCCGCTCGGATCGCTTCCGGCGATCGTCAGGACCCGCTTATAGTGTTTTTTCATAATTGATTTTGTTAATCAGATTATTGGCACATTTACTTGAATGAACGCTTTTTATATTTTCCAACTTTCCAGATACCAGGCGCTGTCCCAGAACAGCCACTCCATCTTGGTACAGCGCAGGAAGATGTCGGTCATCCGGCGCCGGGTTTCCGGCCCGGTTTTTTCGGCCAGTGCGTCGCAGATTCCGATAGCCTGCGAAGTCGCTTCGGTGAAGGAGGGATCGGCGTAGGTCTCGATCCACTGTGCATAGGGATTCCCACTTCCCTGCTGCCGGGCGATGATCTGCCGCCCGACCTGCTGATAGACCCAGAAGCAGGGAAGCACGGCAGCGGCTTCCACTTCGACCGGGGCTGTGGCCTGGGCTTGCAGTACCGAGGTGTAGAGCAGGCATGTCGGGCTGATCTCTTCGGGAGCCGGTACGTCGCCTTTCAGAAAGGAGCCGTGCAGCGCCTCCTCGACCTCTATGCCGTCCGAAGCGAAGCGGATGAAAGCCGCGATGTGCTCCTTCTCGGTAAGACGGGAAGCGATGTGGGTCAATACCCTGGAGTAATGCGCCAGATACAGCGAATCCTGCCGCAGGTAGAACAGGAACTTGTCGGCGGCCAACGTACCCCGGGCAAGCTCTTCGACGAACGGATGTTCGATGATTTTCAGGTAGGTAGGCCGAGCAACATCCCAGGCCTCTTCGCTCCATTTTTTCATAATGTCGGTTTATTTGCAGGCGGTAACGGCTACGTAATCTCCCTTTTCGTACCCTTCCGACGGCTGCTCTTCCTGCCGGTTCGAGTAGAGCGGGTGCGTGGTGAGGGTCTGGGCGAAGCGGAGATCCCGGAATCCGGCTTTTTCGAGCAGCTCGATCTTCTCGGCCGTCGTGCGCCAGTTGGCGACCCGGACGAATTCGATCGGATAGGGATTCTCGGGATAGGTCCCTGCGAGCAGCGGATGATCCCACGTGCCGAGGGCTTTGGCCAGGTTGTACAGCACACCGTAGGTGCTCTCTTTCGGAACGTCGATCAGGATGATCCGGCCGCCTTCGGGCAGGGCGTCGTAGGCTTTGCGGACGACGCTTTCCAGATCGGTGATGTAGCTGGGGGTACCGTTGAAGAGAATCGTATCGTAGTCGCCGCAGCCGAAATCGGCTTCTTCGGCGGTCGAGATCGTCACCTTCATCCCCCGCTTGCGGGCGATTTCGGCCATTCCTTCCGACGGTTCGATGCCGTCGGTGATCGTGATACCGTACTCTTTGGCCAGAATCGTTTCGAAGAGTCCGCTGCCGCAACCGACCGAGAGCGTCCGCCCCGGATTTTTCAGCACGTGGGCCACCAGATTGATTTCCGAGTAGAGTACGTTGCGGTTTTCGAGGAACCAGGCGTCGTAAGCCGGAGCATATTCGTCAAATCCTTTTCCCATAGGTTCTTTTTGTGTTTTTTGCAGGTTAATAATCTATGATTTGGGTTTGCAGGGTACGCAGGTCGATTGTGAACAGTCGCCCGTCGAGCGGCTCGCCGAAGCCGCAGAGGTATTTGATCGCCTCGGAAGCTTGCAGCGTTCCGATGACGCCCGGCACTGTGCCGAGTACGCCCTGCGTGATCCGGGGACGGGCGCAAAGTGCCTTCCGGTCGGGATAGAGATCGCGGTAACGACGGCCTTTCCGGCCGTTGAAAACGGTCACCTGACCGTAAAACTCCCCGATCGAGCCGTGCACCCAGGGTTTTCGGCAGGCGGCACATAGGTCGTCGAGCAGGTAACGGGTCGGAAAGTTGTCGCAGCAGTCGAGTATCAGGTCGTAACCGTCCAGAATAGGCCGTGCGTTTTCCGGGGTAATTCCTTCCGGCCGGCATTCGAACGCGGTGTGGGACGAGAGCGCCGCGAGCCGCTCCCGGGCCGCAGCGCTCTTGGGCATTCCGATCTGTCGTTCGGTGTAGAGTACCTGCCGTTGGAGGTTGCTCTTGCTCACCGTATCCGCATCGGCCAGTCCGATGCGTCCCACGCCAGCTCCCGTCAGGTAGAGGGCTGCGGCCGAGCCGAGCCCGCCGATGCCGACGATCAGCACCGAAGCCTCTGACAACCTGCGCTGCCCCTGCTCCCCTATTTCCGGCAGCATCGTCTGCCGTGCGTAACGTTCCTCCATCGTCAGTCGAAGATTTTGTCCCAGTCTTTCCAGACGACTTCGTACCCTTCGCGGCGGATGTCGGCTTCGACCTGGGCCGGTGTGCGTTCGTCGCTGACGGAGAACTGTTCGAGGGACTGGGGATAGGTATGGTAGCCGCCCGGATCGGTTTTCGATCCGGCGCTCATCGATGTCGCTCCGAGCGTGGCGATGTGGTTGCGGAACGAGGGTTTTTCACGGGTCGAGAAGGAGATGTCCACGTCGTGATCGAAGATGCGGAAGGCGAAAGTGAGTTGGGCCAGCTCCCGGTCGGTCATCACCACATTCGGCTGAAAATGCCCTTCCGACGGACACATGCGCGGGAAATTGACGCTGTAGCGCGTTTTCCAGTAGTGCTTGCGCAGGTATTGCAGATGCAGGGCCATCATCGTCACGTCTGTGCGCCACTCTTCGAGGCCGATCAGTACGCCCATGCCGATCTTGTGCACCCCGGCCTGCCCCATGCGGTCGAAGCCGTTCACGCGCCATTCGAATTTGGATTTCATCCCCGCCGGGTGGTAGATGTTGTAGTTGGCGCGGTTGTAGGTCTCCTGAAAGCAGACCACCCCGTTGAGTCCGGATTGGGTCAGGCGGTAGTAATCCTCGCTCGCCAACGGCATTACCTCGATGGTGAGGTTGTTGAAATAGGGACGGCAGACCTTGAGCGCCTGTTCGATGTAATCCACGCCCGCTGCCCGGGGATTTTCTCCCGTTACGAGCAGCAGGTTTTCGAACGGTCCGAGTGCCCGGATCGCCTTGCACTCGTCTTCGATCTGTTCCATCGTGAGGATCACGCGGTCGAATTTGTTATGATGGTTGAATCCGCAGTAGATGCAGGAGTTCGTGCACGAGTTGGTGATATACATCGGAATATACATCGAAATAGTCTTGCCGAACCGCTCCTGTGTGTATCGGCGGCTCAGCCGGGCCATCGGTTCCAGGTAGGCGGCCGCTGCAGGTGAGATGAGCGCCATGAAGTCGTCGAGGGTCAGGTGTTCCTTGCCGAGCGCCGTCTCTACGTCTGCCGGTCGTTTGTGCTGAATTTGCCGGGTCGTCTCCTCCCAGTCGTATTTGGCTAATTCTTCTGAAAACATAGCGCGGCGGAATTAGTCGAGAAATGCGGTGAGAGGGCTCGACGCTTCGGCGCACTGTGCCTGTGCTCCGAGTCCGGCTTCGTAGGCTTCGCGCCCGGCAACGACGGCCTGGGCGAAGGCGCGGGCCATGCGCACGGGATCGCCTGCGACGGCGATGGCCGTATTCACGAGTACGGCGTCGGCACCCATCTCCATCGCCGCCGCCGCATGGGACGGGGCGCCTAATCCTGCGTCCACGATGACCGGGACGTTGCTCTGTTCGATGATGATGGCCAGCAGGTCGCGCGTAACCAGTCCCTTGTTGGTGCCGATCGGTGCCGCCAGCGGCATTACGGTCGCGGCGCCCGCCTCTTCGAGTCGCTTGCAAAGCACCGGATCGGCCTGAATGTACGGCAGTACCACGAAGCCCATTTTAGCCAACTGTTCGGTTGCCTTGAGCGTTTCGACCGGATCGGGCAGCAGGTATTTGGGATCGGGATGGATCTCCAGCTTGATGAAGTTCGTGCCGAAGGCTTCGCGGGCGAGCTGTGCCGCGAGCACGGCTTCCTCAGCGTCGCGTACACCCGACGTATTGGGCAGCAGTTGAATCTCCGGACGGCGTACATGCACGAGCATGTCGTCCTGCGGGTTATTCATGTCGATGCGCTTCATTGCTACGGTGACCATCTCCGATTCCGAAGCGGCGATTGCGCGGGCCATCAGTTCGTTGGAGCTGAATTTTCCCGTTCCTACGAACAGGCGCGAACGGAACGTCCGTCCGCCGATAACTAATTCACTCATTGTTTAGTTCGGTTTATTATATTAATTATTCGTTGAGTTTCTTCGAGGGTGTTTTCCGCTTGCAGCAGTGCGCCCGAGAGCGCTATTCCGGTCACTCCCGTTGCGAGAATATTTTCCACGTCGGCTGCCGTGATGCCCCCGATAGCGACGACGGGCAGCGCGATGCCGGCATTGCGGCAGCACTCCATAATCGTGCGGTAGCCTTCGAGTCCGAGTACGGGACTCAGGTTGCGTTTGGTCTGCGTGAAACGGAACGGTCCGAGGCCGATGTAGTCGGCGCCCTGCCCTGCCCCCCGTTCGATGTCTTCGAAGGTGTTGGCCGTCGCTCCGATCAGGTATTCCGGCCCCAGCAGGCGGCGGGCTTCCGCTACGGGCATGTCGAGCTTGCCCAGATGCACGCCGTCGGCATTCAGTTCGCGGACGAGTTCCACGTGATCGTCGAGGATGAATTTCGCACCGTACTCCCGGCACAGCTTTTCGATTTCACGTCCGATGCGCAGCACCTCTTCCGCCGGAGTGTCTTTCATGCGGAGCTGCACCCAGCGGCAGCCTCCTTCGAGTACGGCCCGGGTGCCGGCGATCTCGTCGTAACGGTCGGTATGGTGGGTAATGAACTGTAACATATTTTTAGTAGTTGTATATTTATTTAATGTACCGTTGTCTGACGTTTGTCGCGTCGAACCGGCGATCGATTATCGCGGCTCTTGGCCGAGCCTGTAATTCCGACCTTCCCCTGCTCCTTCTCGGAGGGGATTTGGTGCGCTGTGCTTTCCAAGAGGTACATTAAAGTATTGTTATTTATCAGACCGATTTCCGGATGGTTTTCCGCCGGTTTATCGGTTGAATTTTCGTATTTCCCGCATGCGCCGCACCAGTTCTTCGGGTGTAGCGCCCTGCCAGATGTACCCGAGAAAGGCCGCTCCCCCGAATCCATACTCCTGTAACGCGGGCAGGTGTTCCGGCCGGATGCCGCCGAGCGCTGCGACGCGCGGATTGATGATGCCCTGCGCGAATGCCTTTCGGAGTTCGTCCGGTGCATACCCTGCTCGGTAGCCGGTTTTGGAGATGCTGTCGAAAATCGGGCTGAGAAAAAGGTAGTCTTCCGTCGGGTGCGATGCGATCTCGCCGAACGAGTGGCACGAGCGGCTTATCAGTCCCCCGAATCCGGCGGGGATCTCCGGGTTGCGGGCGTTCAGGTGTACTCCTCCGATGCCGTACTCTCCGGCCAGATGCAAATGATCCTGCAAAGTCAGACGAGGATATAGTTCCGGCGGCAGCGCTTCGATCAGGCGGCGCATGTCTGCTTCGGCCGATTGCGGTTTACGCAGATGCACCCGATCGACTCCTTCCGAGAGCAGAATCCGAATCGACTCCGCTTCCGATGCGGCGAACGACGTGTCGGTGATGACGATGATACGCATCATCCTCCGCACACGGCGCGTATGACAGTGATTTTCGTTCCGGCCTGCAAGCGGGTCGTCGGCCACTCGCTGCGGGGCACGACCTTGTTGGCGATCGCAACTGCGATTCCGTCGGCAGCGATACCCTCCTGCATCAGCAGTTCGGCAAGCGTCGTTGCTGCGTCGGTTTCGACGGGTGAGTGATTGATGAATACTTCCATGATTTACCGTAATTGCGGAGATGCTTCGACGAGAAAATTACGGTCTATGAACAAGTTCCTCCGGCGGTACTGACCGCATCAGGTTCATAGGGTATGATCTCAGCCTTTCCGGTCTTTCCCGACGAAGGCACCCCTCTTGTGTCTTATGTATGATGCAAATATAGGAAAAATTTCGGAAGGATGTTCGTTTTTTTAATTCATCCTTCCGGCTATGCGTTCGGATTTGGAGGTAAGTTTCCGTCGGCGGGGCGTTTATAGAAAATTAGAGGAAACGGGAAAATCTCCCGTTTCCTCTTTGTATTTCTACTTATTCCGCCTCTCCCGATTGCTCCCCGTTTTTTGTCGGTGAGCGTTATTCGCGCAAAGCATTGTGCGGAAGCACGATGTGGTGGAAGACTTCGTTGCGGTTTGTAATACGACCTCTTTTTTCCGGCTGTTTTCGTTCGCACGAGAGGTTGGGGCGTCAATAATTGATCCAGCGGATTTTTCGGTTCTCCTTGCCGCCCAATTCCATAGCCCGACGGCGGATCCTGTCCGGTTGTGCACCCGTGGTCGGGTTGCTCAAGTTGAGCGCATTATACACGGTATCTACCGTGCACCCCATTTCCATAGCGATCTGTCGTTTCAGATCGGGTGCGATTTCGATTACCTTTTTATATACTTGTCGTCGCATTATCGAAAGAATGATATTATATTTGTTATAATTTTTTTCGTTCGGTTTTTCGAACACTATTCGTTCGATCTGTTTGATACTATAAGTATAGATAATATTCGAAGAATTAAATCTGTATGTCGAGGAATTTTCTATAATTTATTTTTATAAATACGGTTTTTATTATAAACTACTTTTGGTATGACGGTCAAGGACAGAATAATGGAATTTTGTAGGATGAGCGGCATCAAGCCGGGGCGCTTCGAACGCGAGTGCGGACTATCGAATGCCTATCTGTCGAAACTGAAACATGAACCGAGCCGTGATAAACTCGGTAAAATTTTCGCCCGCTATCCCGAATTGAATAAAGATTGGCTGTTGAACGGTGAAGGACCGATGCTGAATGTCGTTCACTATCCGGCAATGGAAGGCGGGAATGAGCTTTTGGTAAACGACCAGGAGTATTATGTCGGGCGACCGGCAGGCTCCGATGAAGTGTTGATTCCCAGGGATGCTTGGGAGGTAATAAAAAAGCAGGCCGACAGTTTCAAGGAGCGGGACGAGCAGATGAACCGGGTAATTTCTTTGCTGGAGAAGCAGATGGATAAAGGAAAATAAGGCTGACTGTTTTTGGAACTTTCAGGGGGCGATCCTGATAATCGTACTTTCGCTGCTGTTCGCTCTTTGTTCCGGTATTAAAACGAAACGATTCTGCATATCATTGATGTCCAGAATCGTTTACTTCTATATTATGTAATCTTGCCTAACAAAAAAGGTCCTTCGAAAAGGACCTCGTGAGCGGGAAACGGGGCTCGAACCCGCGACCCTCAGCTTGGGAAGCTGATGCTCTACCACTGAGCTACTCCCGCATTCGGAGAACAAAGTTACTCCGATTTTTTTATTTATCAACTCTTCGGGCGGTAAAATTTCAGGTTATTCTACCATTTTCCGCAGTGACGCAAGGTTTTTATCGTTTCGCAACTCCCTTCCCTCCGGAGTATAGAGGTAGTCGATCCGGTCGCGGAAATACTCTTCCACCTTGTTGCGGACGATTTTCATCGTACTGTTGATCAGTCCGTTTTGCTCGGTGAATGGCTCGTCCACGATAGCCAGTCCCGCCGGAAGCCACCGCTCGGGAAATTCTCCGGCATAGGGGCCGCCGGCCCGGTAACGGTCGATCTCCGCACCGAGGATGTCGGCGGCCGCAGCCGCTCTACCCTCCCGGATATCGCGGGCGTCGAGCTCGCGGCGCAGGGCGTCGCGATTGGGTACGACGATCGCCCCGGTGAAGGGACTTTGGTTGTTATAGATAATGATCTGGTCGATGAAGGGCGACTTATCGACGATCGCCTCCTCCATTCCTTCGGGGCTGTACTTCTCTCCGTCGCTGGCGATCAGCAGGCTCTTGAAGCGCCCCAATACGTAGAGGAAATCATCCTCCGACACATAGCCCATATCGCCCGTGTGGAGCCAGCCGTTGCGGACGGTCGCCGCCGTCGCATCGGGATTTTTCCAGTAGCCGGCCATGACGTTCTCGCCCCGGATGACGATTTCACCCTTTTGGCCGCGCGGCAGCTCTCGCCCCTCTTCGTCAAGGATTTTCAGGTCGAGCGGTTCGAGAATCTTGCCCGACGATCCGAACTTGTGCCAGTGGTACTTGGGCGAATTGGTCGAAATGACGGGTGTAGCTTCCGAAAGTCCGTATCCCTGGAACATCGGGATCCCGATGGCATAGAAAAAGCGTTGCAGCTCCGAATCGAGCAGTGCGCCGCCCCCGACGAAAAACTCCAGGCTGCCGCCGAATGCCTCCCGCACCTTGCGGAACAGCACGAGGTCGAAAAGTCCCACGACGGGTGCCAGCAGGATCCGCCAGCCCTTGCCCTTGTGGTAGCCGTCCTGATTGTAGATATAGGCCGTGCGGAGCGCGAAGTCGAACAACCGTTCAGTGAAAGGTCCTTTGGCCCGAATCGAAGTTTCGATGTTTTTGCGGAAATTTTTGGCCAGTGCCGGCACCGACAGCAGGAAGTTGGGTTTCACTTCGCGGATATTCTGCGGAATATTCTTGAGTGTCTCCATCGGGGTCGCCCCTATTTGTACGGTCGCCACGCTGGCGCCGCAGGCGATCATGATGTAGAATCCCACCACGTGCGCGAAACAGTGGTCCAGCGGCAGGATGATGAGCGTGCGGTAGCTGGACGGGATGTCGATGCGCGAGAGCGACTGTTCGACGTTGGCCGTGTAGTTGCGGTGGGTCAGGACGACGCCTTTCGGATCGGCCGTCGTGCCCGACGTGTAGGTGATCGTGGCGTAGTCGTCGTTCCGGATTGCCTGCCCTATTTTGAGAAATTCCTCCTTATGCCCGGCCAAATAGTCGCGGCCCAGACGTTTGAGCATGCCGTAGGCCGTTTCGCCGCTTTCGAGCGGAATGTGTCCCAGGACGATGATCTGTTCGAGTTCCGGCAGTTCCGCCCGGATGCGGCGGATCTTCGGAAGCTGTTGTTTCGAAACGAACAGCGCCTTGACCTCGGCGTGGCGGAGCCGGAACAACAGATCGTTCGACTCTTCGAGTTTGACCGACAGCGGAACGCTGATCGCTCCGGCATAGAAGATACCCAGCTCGGAGATGATCCAGCCGTTGCTTCCTTCGGCCAGGATAGCGACCTTGTCTTTGGGGCGGATGCCCAGCGAAGCTAATCCGGCCCCCACTTCCAGGGCCTGTTCCCTGGTTTCCGCGTAAGTCGTGGGCTGAAAGGCGTGATGACGCTTCTCGAGCAGGAAGGTTTTCTTTCCGTATTTTTCAACGGAGGATTCGAACAGGTCGATGATCGTCTTTTTCATAGCTAATCCATTTTTAATACGGCGAGAAAGGCCGACTGGGGTACTTCGACATTGCCGATCTGACGCATGCGTTTCTTGCCCTTTTTCTGCTTTTCCAGCAGCTTGCGCTTTCGGGAGATGTCGCCGCCGTAGCATTTGGCCGTCACGTCCTTGCGCACGGCCTTGACCGTTTCGCGGGCGATGATCTTGGCGCCGATGGCTGCTTGGATGGCGATGTCGAACTGTTGGCGCGGGATCAGCTCCTTGAGCTTCTCGCACATTCTGCGTCCGAAATCGTAGGCGTGGTCGGCATAGATCAGCGACGAAAGGGCATCGACCGGTTCGCCGTTGAGCAGGATGTCCAGTTTGGCCAGCTTGCTCGGACGGAACCCGATGCGGTGATAGTCGAACGAGGCGTAGCCCTTGGAAATGCTCTTGAGCTTGTCGTAGAAGTCGAACACGATCTCTGACAGGGGCATCTCGAAATTGACCTCCACGCGATCCTGCGTGATGAAGGTCTGGTTTTTCATGATACCCCGCTTGTCGATGCAGAGCTTGAGCACGTTGCCCAGGAAATCCGACTTGGTGATGATTTGAGCCAGGATATAAGGCTCCTCGATCGAGGCGATTTTGGTTATTTCGGGCAGGCCCGAGGGGTTGTGCACCTCGAGCACGTCGCCCTGCGTCGTGGTGATTTTATAGGATACGTTCGGGACGGTCGTGATGACGTCCATGTCGAATTCGCGGTAGAGGCGTTCCTGGATGATCTCCATGTGCAGCAGTCCGAGAAATCCGCAGCGGAAGCCGAAGCCCAGCGCCAGCGAACTTTCGGGCTCGAACGTGAGCGAGGCATCGTTGAGCTGCAATTTTTCGAGCGAAGCCCGCAGGTCTTCGTACTGGTCGGCTTCGACGGGATAAACGCCCGCGAAGACCATCGGTTTCACATCCTCGAAACCGGCGATGGCCTCCGTCGAAGGGTTTTCGACCGATGTGATCGTATCACCCACCTTGACGTCCGACGAAGTTTTGATGCCGGAGCAGATATAGCCCACGTCCCCGGCACGGATTTCGTCGCGGGACTGCATCTTGAGCTTCAGCACGCCCACTTCGTCGGCGTCGTATTCGCTGCCCGTGTTGAAGAATTTGACATGCTCGCCCTTGCGGATCGTACCGTTGAAGACGCGGAAATAGGCGATGATGCCTCGGAAGGGGTTGAACACCGAGTCGAAGATCAATGCCTGCAACGGAGCGTTCGCATCGCCCTGAGGCTCCGGAATCCGCTCGACGATGGCTTCGAGCACCTCTTCCACGCCCAGTCCCGTTTTGCCGGAGGCGCAGAGGATCTCGTCCGGGTCGCAACCCAGCAGATCGACTACCTGATCCTTCACTTCGTCGATCATCGCCGAATCCATGTCGATCTTGTTCAGTACGGGAATGATCTTCAGGTCGTGCTCGACGGCCAGGTAGAGGTTCGATATGGTCTGCGCCTGAATACCCTGCGTGGCATCGACTACGAGCAGAGCCCCTTCGCACGAGGCGATGGCACGCGATACCTCATAGGAAAAGTCCACGTGGCCCGGAGTGTCGATCAGGTTGAGCACGTATTTTTCGCCGTTGCGGGCCAGGTATTCCATCTGGATCGCATGGCTCTTGATGGTGATGCCCTTTTCGCGCTCCAAGTCCATGTTGTCCAGGACCTGGGCCTGCATTTCCCGCTGGTTGAGCGTATTGGTCTTTTCCAGCAGGCGGTCGGCCAGTGTCGATTTTCCGTGGTCGATATGGGCTATGATGCAAAAATTGCGTATGTTTTTCATCGTCGAGTGAAATCCTTATATAATAATGTGCAAAGATAATATCTTTCCGGAGAAAAACAATGGATTTCAGGAGCTGTCGGGGGCCGATTTCTTGCCCTGGCCGTATTCTGCTGCCGAAAAAAATGATTATTTTTGCGGCCATAAAATCGAATTTACAATGATACGTCAATATGCCGGACTGGTCAAGTTCGCCCACACGATTTTCGCCATGCCTTTTGCCCTCATCGGCTTCGTCTATGCCCTGCGTACCGAGGGGATTCCTTCGGATTGTGCGGGCAGATACGGCTGGGTGGTGCTGCTCTTGCAGGTGTTGCTCTGCATGGTCTTCGCCCGCAACGCCGCGATGGGCTTCAACCGCTGGGCCGACCGCCGCATCGATCGGGCCAATCCCCGCACGGCCGACCGAGAAATTCCGGCCGGAAAGATCAGTGCCCGGGCGGCGCTCCGTTTCGTGATCGTCAATGCGCTGCTGTTCATCGTCACGGCCTCTACCATCAATTTACTTGCCGGTATTCTATCTCCTGTAGCTCTGTTCGTTATATTGATGTATAGTTATTGCAAGCGGTTCACCGCGCTGGCGCATCTGGTGCTCGGACTGGGGCTGGGTATTGCTCCGGTGGGGGCGTACATCGCTGTCACGGGGCATTTCGCATGGCCGCCCTGTATCCTGGCGTTGCTGGTGATGACCTGGTGCGGCGGCTTCGACATCATCTATGCGTTGCAGGACGCCGATTTCGACCGCAAGAACGGCCTTTACTCCATCCCGGCCCGTTTTTCGGCACGGATGTCGCTCCTGTTCAGTATTTTGTTGCACGCCGTGAGCGTCGCAGCGCTTTTCTGGTTTGGCTCGTACTGTCCCCAGAACGGTTGGCTGTGGCTCGGCGAAGGGCTTTTCACGCTGATTCTCGTCGCCGAACACCTGTTGGTGACCCCGACCCGGCAGCGGAATATCGGCATCGCTTTCGGCACGCTCAACGGCATTGCGAGCACGGTGCTGGCCGTCTTCGTAATTACCGCTCTTTTGCGGGGATAAAATCGGGATATTTTTATACCTTTGCTTACTCTTTGTCAGTAATAAAATATTACACATACTATGAATATCTCCTATAACTGGCTGAAACGCTACCTTAAAACCGATCTGTCGGCCGAAGAAATGGCGACGATCCTCACCGATATCGGCCTGGAGGTCGAGAGCTTCGAAAAGATCGAATCGATCCGCGGCGGACTTGCCGGCGTCGTGGTCGGCGAGGTGCTGACCTGCACGGATCATCCCGATTCGGACCATCTGCATCTGACGACGGTGGATGTAGGTGGCGAGGCTCCGTTGCAGATCGTCTGCGGTGCACCCAACTGTCGGCAGGGTCTCAAGGTCCTTTGCGCTACGGTGGGTGCGGTGCTCTACCCCAACGGCGGCGAGGAGGAGTTCAAGATCAAGCGGAGCAAAATCCGGGGCGTGGAGTCGCTCGGGATGCTCTGCGCCGAGGACGAACTGGGTATCGGAGCTTCGCATGCGGGCATCATGGAGCTGCCGGCCGACGCGAAAGTCGGCCAGCCGGCCCGGGAGTACCTGAAGCTGGAAGACGACTATGTCATCGGCATCGGATTGACTCCCAACCGCATCGACGCGGCGTCGCATATCGGCGTGGCACGTGATCTGGCGGCCTATCTTAAAAGCCAGGGCAAGCCCGTCGAGCTGCAATGGCCCGACGTGAGCGCTTTCGCCGTCGATAACCGCGATCTGAAGATCGATGTGCAAGTGGAAAACAGCGAAGCCGCACCGCGCTATGCGGGTGTTACGGTCAAGAATTGTAAGATAGGCCCTTCGCCCGAATGGATGCAGAATTGCCTGCGGACAGCGGGCATTACCTCCAAAAACAACCTGGTGGACATCACCAATTTCGTGCTTTTCGAGCTGGGACAGCCCCTGCACGCTTTCGATGCAGCGAAGATCGACGGCGGCCGGATCGTGGTCAGAACCTGCGAGGAAGGTACTCCGTTCGTGACGCTCGACGGCGTAGAGCGCAAGCTCACAGCCAACGACCTGATGATCTGCTCGGCTGCGAAACCCATGTGTATTGCGGGCGTTTACGGCGGATTGGATTCGGGCGTGAGCGATACGACGACCGATGTATTCATCGAGAGCGCCTATTTCAACCCGGTCTGGGTGCGCAAGACGGCCAAGCGCTTCGGCCTGAACACCGATTCTTCGTTCCGCTTCGAGCGCGGCGTGGATCCCGACATACAGGTCTATGCCCTCAAGCGGGCCGCCCTGCTGATGAAGGAGCTGGCCGGAGGAGAGATCGCCTCCGAAATTACGGATATCTGTTCCGCTCCTATCGAAAATTTCAAAGTAGAACTCGATATAAAGCGTGTCAATCGTCTGATCGGCAAAGAGATTCTTGCCGATACGATCCGCACGATTCTCGGTGCGCTCGACATTAAAATCGAGGCCGAGGAGGGTGACCTATGGCGTGTGGCCGTGCCGCCCTATCGGGTCGATGTGACGCGCGAGGCCGATTTGGTCGAGGAGATTCTCCGCATCTACGGCTACAATAACATCCCTGTTCCCTCGCACGTCAATTCGGCGCTCTCCTACGCGCCGAAACCCGACCGGAACAAGCTGATGAACCTCGCCGCCGATTTCCTGACGGCTAACGGCTTTACGGAGATCATGTCCAATTCACTGTCGAAAGCGGCTTATTACGAAGGACTTACATCATACAAGCCGGAGCATTGCGTGAAGATACTCAATCCGCTCAGCAACGACCTGAACGTCATGCGACAAACGCTGCTGTTCAATATGCTCGAAGCCGTGCAACTGAACGCCAATCACCGCAACGGCGACCTGAAGCTGTACGAGTTCGGCAACTGCTACTTTTACGATGCGACGGCCGCTACACCGGAAGAGCCGCTGAAGGCTTATTCCGAGCAGTTCCGCCTGGCGATCGCCGTAACCGGCATCGCCGCACCCCTTTCGTGGAACCGGAAACCGGAGCAGGCATCGTTCTTTACGCTGCGAGCGATTGCCGAGAAGCTGTTGCGTCGTTTCGGGCTCGACCTTTATACGCTCAAGTCCGAATCGCTCCGCAGCGATCTTTACGGGGATGCACTCTCCTTCTCGCTCAACGACAAGGCCAGGGAGTTGGTGCAGATGGGTGTCGTTTCGTCGAAGCTGCGCAAGGCTTTCGATCTGAAACAGGACGTTTATTATCTGGAGATGGATTTCGGGGCCCTGATCAAGGCTACGCGCAAGAATAAGGTCACGGCCAAAGAGCTTTCCAAGTTCCCGGAGGTAAAACGCGATTTGGCGCTGTTGATCGACAAGGAGGTGACTTTCTCCGCACTCCGTGATATTGCTTTCGCGGCCGAACGCAAGTTGCTCAAACGGGTTTCGCTTTTCGATGTCTATGAGGGCGATAAGCTGCCCGAAGGTAAAAAATCGTATGCCCTGAGTTTCGTACTGGAGGACAAGACCCAGACGCTGACCGACAAGATGATCGAGCAGGCGATGGCCAACCTGACAGCTCAGTTCGAACGCAAGGCGGGTGCGCAGGTGCGGGCTTGATTTTTGAAACGCCTGTCTGCGGGAGGCAAGTCTGTCCGCCCGCAGAACGGGTTCCGAGCGAAAGACAAGATTATGAAGCGCTGTAAAATTACGATCCTGCAACGGACACTGAACGAGGAATTGGCACGGGAGTATGCCGCTCCCGGCTTTACGAAGTGTCCTATGATGCGTGAAGGTCAGGTTTTTTATGCCGACTATGCCAAGCCCGAAGGTTTTTGCGACGAAGCGTGGAAGGCGGTTTATCAGTATGTGTTCGCCTTGTCGCACGGCGCCGGAAAGTTCTATTTCGGCGATTGGATCACGAAGGAAGGCGTGGCGATCTGTTCCTGCAACGACGGACTCCGCCCGGTAATCATGAAGATCGAACGTACGGACCAGGACTCCTCGATCGATTACGAACCGGTGGAGTAATTTCCGAAGTTCGGGCGGAACGGGGACGAATATTTCAAAACGGCGCTGCGGATTGAATACCCGCAGCGCCGTTTCGCATCCTGTGTCCGGCTCTGCCTACTCTTCTTCGGTCTTCTCTTCGATTAGGCGCAGTGCTGCCTCCAACATTTCGTCCCGTCCATCCCGGATACCTTCGAGGGTCGGCCGTATTTCGTGGTCGATCTTCACGCCCTGCCGATTCACCACCCATCCGTCGGGATAATACCACCCTAACCCGGAAAATGCGCCGAGTACTCCCCGAGGCAACGTAAATTTGCTGATATTGCCATCGGCTCCGGCGCTTTGAGAACCGATCGTTATAGTATATGGATTATTTTGGATTTTTTGTACGGATGTTTCCCCGTAACTTTGCGTCCCTTCATTAACCATTATAATGATAGGGGCGTTGTATTTTTCCGTTTTATATGTCGGATAAGAATAGTCTCTCGCGTAAAATACGCCCGGCAATGCAAGATCGGGGTAAGTAAATCGGACCGTATATTTAACACTGTCCGGAACAATGTACTGGCTTACAAATTCATTAAAATCTTGTGAAGGATAATAGCGTAAATCGATAATCAATCCTCTGTTTTTTTCAGGCCGTTTGAGATCTCCGGTATCTCCTCCTCTTTCGAGAGTTTGTTCGGACAGATATACCCGATCGAATCTTCGAGCATCGAGAATGTCTTGTGGTATTTCCAAAGGTAATTCCAACCGAAATGTCCTGGCATCTTTGTTACGTCGGCCAACGTGTCCCTCGTCACTCCGTCACGGCGGTAGCGGATCGATAGCGGCCGATTCTCTTTAGTGCGCAGAATTTGATCGGCCGTAGCTGCCAGCACGTCGTTCTCGTTGGAGCAGGAAATGAATTCCCTGGTTTGTGCCATGTAATATTCGACCGGTTTATCTTCGACAGCGACGATTTCGTCCCCCACCTGAAAGGGAGCTTTCCGCTCGCTCTTCACCGGGACGGTATCGGGCGTTACGACGATGAGCCGCCCTTCGACGAAGCCTGTGTTGAGAGGGACTCGATAACGGCCGAACAATTCGAAGATTCCTCCGCCGTATTGTGCGTGGTTGTCGTCGAGTTCCGCGATCATCCGTCGCGTTTCCCGCAGGTAACTGCCCGTCGGGTGTGCCATACGCCGGATATATTCGGGAAGAACATCGTTCCAGTCCTTGTCGGTCAAGTATTTACTTGGAAAGAAATATTCGACCATGTTCCAGAAACGGAATACCGTGAGCAGACGATAACCGTAGTCGGGATTCGACAAGTCGTAATAGGGTTTTTCTCCGTCGAAACAGGGATTGGGAGACCATTGGTCATAGGTTTCGTAATACGTTTGCGACACGTAACGGTTCCCTGCGGTTCGGTCGGCAGAACGCAGCCGGACCAGACGCTCCGAAAGCTCGCGGCCGAGCGTTGCCGTATCCCGAATCCATCCGATGTCGGTGCGGTGTTCGAAAACCGAATCCGACGCCAGTATCTTCTCGTATTTCTCGGGCGTTGTTTTGTACCGGCCGAAGCCGTCGATCCACTGGGCCAATATCTCGTTGCGAGCGGCAGGAGCGGTATCGGCTATCAGAGGCAGCAACTCGAAAAGTTCGAAATCCAAGTCGTACCGGTCGTCCGAAAATGCCGGATGGTGATATTTCACGAATCCCCACACACGGCCCAATACTTCGAGGTTTCGCAGCGTAGCGCTGTCGATCTCCGTACGGTCGAAACCCGAGTGCCGCGAATAGTCGGCGTACTGTTTCGGCCGGGTGCAGCCCGAAGGGAAAAAATTTGAAACAAGCAGCAGGAATACGACGATTTTTTTCATAACATAAATCTTTTGGCTCCATTCGTAGCAACCGAAAAATTATCGAAAACGATCTCTTGCCGTTCGGCAGCCTATGAGCTGCCAAGCGAATAAAAGTGTCGTTTCGCCGGTGCGAGGTACTTTAACAAAGTTAAGGTTTTTTCCGAAAGGCGCGATCTTTTTTAAGAATTTCGCAATCAAAAAACAATGATTCGGCACGAGTCCGCACGATTGCTCTCATCTTTCACTATCTTTGACATAGTCTTAGATAGGCTGCGTCTCGGAAAAATGGGAACAAGCTCCCATTTTCTCTCGGCTTTCACTATCTTTGCACAAAATCGGCTGTGGCTCGGATCGCCTCGGGCGAATTCGGACTGTTATCCGATCATAAAGAATATGGAAAAAAGGTGTTCGCTTGGATTGCGAATATTCGCTTCGTTATCGGTCAAAATACAGAAACAATACGATGAAACAAGACAAACTGAAGGCGACGGCCCGCCTGTTGGAAATTATGGATACGCTGCGCGAACAGTGTCCCTGGGATCGCAAACAGACCTTCGAAACACTCCGAAACAACACGATCGAGGAGACGTACGAATTGGCCGACGCCATCCTGAACAAGGATCTCGACGGTATCAAGGAAGAGGCCGGCGACTTGCTGTTGCACGTGGTTTTCTATGCCAAGCTGGGCGAGGAGGCCGGGGCGTTCGATTATGCCGATGTGGTGAACGCTTTGTGCGACAAGCTGGTCTATCGCCATCCTCACATTTACGGGGAGGTGCATGCCGATACTCCGGAAGAGGTCAAAGCCAACTGGGAGGCATTGAAACTGCGTAAGAAAAACCGTCGGAGCGGTACGTTGGGAGGTGTTCCCGTGAGCCTGCCTGCATTGGTGAAGGCCTACCGCATCGGTGAGAAAGCGGCGGCGACGGGGTTCGACTGGGAGAAAAAAGAGGATGTTTGGGCCAAGGTGAAGGAGGAAACCGCCGAGGTCGAAGCCGAAATGACATCCGGCGACCGTACGGCGATGGAGGAGGAGTTCGGCGACCTGCTGTTCGCCCTGGTGAATGCTTGCCGCCTGTACGGGATCGACCCCGAATCTGCACTTGAGCGAAGCAATAAAAAGTTCATGAATCGGTTTAATTATATGGAAGAGTGTGCTTCGTCCGAGGGGCATACCCTGCACGAGCTGTCGCTCGACCGGATGGAAGAGTTGTGGCAGCAAGCCAAGCATGCGGCGGCTGAAAAAGAGTAAGAACCAACTAATACATATCGAATTATGGCATATATCAGAGAGATACGGGGACATACCCCGCAGGTGGGTGAAAATACGTTTTTGGCGGAAACCGCCGTGCTTGTCGGCGACGTGACGGTGGGCCGCGACTGTTCGATCTGGTACAACGCCGTGTTACGCGGCGATGTGAACACGATCACCATCGGCGATCGGACGAACATCCAGGACGGCGTGGTGATCCACACCCTGTTCGACGGCTCGAAGCACCCGTCGCAGACCCATATCGGCAACGACGTGTCGGTGGGACATAACGCCGTAATTCACGGCGCGATCATCGAAGACAACTGCCTGATCGGTATGGGCGCCACGGTGTTGGACAATGCCGTAGTAGCGTCCGGGTGCATCGTAGCGGCCAACGCACTGGTGCTTTCAGGCAGCAAGCTCGAACCCAATTCGGTCTATGCGGGTATTCCGGCCAAAAAAGTCAAGGAGATAACCCCGGAACAACGGGACGAGATCGTACTGCGTACAGCCCGTGATTACCAACTGTATGCTTCGTGGTTTAAGGAGGAATAAGTCGTTTTTTCCATTTGTCGGAAGAGATTGGCGCTTGGTTTGCAAGAGTACATTCGGTTATAAAGACCGGTAACAATTAAAATGGTAGTTGATATGAAAGCGAAATTCTTGATCGTCGTACTGGCAGCGCTGGTGCTGGCAACGGGTACGGTATGGGCCCAGAAGGGACACCATAATCGTCGTGCCGAACACAAAGAACTTACTACGGAGCAGGTTGCGAAAAAGATGACCGACCGGATGAAAGAAAACCTGTCGCTCTCTGACGAACAGGTAAAACAGGTTTACCCTATTTGCCTGGAACAGGCTCAAGCCATGAGGGAGCACCGGGCCGAACGCCGGGAGATGGCTGAAAAATCGCGTGAAGCGATGGCACAGCAGCGTGAACAGATGGCCGGCCGGATGAAGGCGGTTCTGACGCCCGAACAGTATGCCCAATGGATCGAATGCCGAGAGTGTCCCGCCCGAAAGGTCGATTGCGCCGGACCGGCATGTCGAAAAGGCGATGCGAATCCCGGACATCACCGCAGACCCTGTAACGGTGCTCCGTGTGTGGATAAAAAGTAGGCGGAAAGTCGAAATAATTCGCCGATATTTCCGTTTATAGGGATGAAACAGGCCGACCTGTTTCATCCTTTTTTCATGTTCTGGACAGTGAAAAAAGTCGATTTTTATCGTATATTTGCCGTGTGACGACAATGATGGGAGATGATTAGAGCAATTTGTTTACTTGTATTTTTGTGTACGATAGGTTTGGCTCGGGCGCAGGCCCAGAGCGGTGTGATTACGCTCACCGTGGTAGATGCCGAAACGGGAGAAGAGGTACCGGGTGCCGTGATAGAAATCGTACCCAAAGCCCACCCCGATCAGAAGAAATATTATACATCGGGTTACAAAGGCGCATTGCAAGTGCGCGGCCTCGCTTATGGTTCATATACCCTGGCCGTGACTTTCATGGGATATGAAAAGGCCGAAAAGGAGTTTCGGGTGACGCAGCCGTCCGAAAACCTGGGAAAGATCGCACTGCGGGAGGCGGCCATCGCCATCGAGACCGTAGTGAAGGAGGTGCAGGCACTCCGCACTTCTCAAAAGGGCGATACGGTAAGCTATAATGCCAATGCGTTCAAGGTGACTGCCGATGCCGACGTCGAGGGGCTGTTGAAGAAGATGCCCGGCATTACGGTCAATAACGGCGCTGTCGAGGCGCAGGGCGAAACGATCCAGAAAGTATTCGTCGATGGCAAGGAGTTTTTCGGCGAGGACGTGACATCGGCGATCAAGTCGCTGCCGGCCGAAGCGGTCGAACGGATCGAGGTTTACAACAAGCTGAGCGACCAGGCCGAGTTTTCGGGTATGGACGACGGCGAAAGCTATAAGGCGATCAACATCGTCACACGCGAAAATATGCGTCAGGGCATATTCGGTAAGGCATATGCCGGTTACGGTTACGACGCCGACACGGAAACCGAAGCCAAAAACAAGTATATGGTCGGCGGCAACGTCAATTTTTTCAGCGGCTCCAGCCGTCTGTCGCTGATCGGTCTTTTTAACAACGTCAATCAGCAGAACTTTTCGTTCGAGGATATTCTGGGTGTTACGGGCAATTCCGGCGGAGGACATGGCGGCGGTCGCTTCGGCCGTGGCGTGGGACAATATATGGTTCGTCACCAGGACGGCGTGGCTTCGGTAAATGCAGTGGGTGTCAATTATTCGGATACCTGGGGCAGTCGGGATCAGGTGACTTTCCAGGGCAGCTACTTCTTCAACGGAACCCGTACGGTCAATCGGGCGCGTACCGAGCGTTGGTACGAGGAGCCGGCACCGATCGATACGCTTTTCACCGACGGTTATTCCCGGATACAGAATTTCAACAACCGCCTGAATGCCCGCATCGAATGGAAAATCGCGGACAACCAGTCGCTGATGATCCGCCCGGGCTTGAGTTTCCAGTCGAACGATCCGTTCAGTACGACTTACGGGCGACAGTTCGGCGAAAGCGGTTACAGCATCATCGACAATTTCGAGGATGCCTTCCGAAACGGTTACAGCGTCAATACTTCGGCCATTTACCGCGTGCGGTTGGGTAAGCCGGGACGTACGCTTACGGTGGACGGCTTTTTCAACTATTTCGACTCCCAGAATAAGCAAAACTCCCATACCAACGATTTCGGTATTTACGAGGATTACCCCGACCTCGATCCCGATCCGGACGAGAACGATCTGAAAAAGCTGATTTACCAGCGCATGATGAATCCTTCGTACCGTTATCGGCTGAACGGCCGCCTGACCTATACGGAGCCCGTATCCAAATATTCGCAGGTGAGCCTCGGGTATCGGACGTCGTACAATTACCAGCAGAGCGACAAGAAAACCTACCGGACCGGCGAGGATTACGATATTACGGGATTGCTTCCCGATCCCTTGCTGTCGAACGCTTACAAGAGCAGCTATACGGTGCACTCTCTCGGCCCCGGCTTCAACTACTCCAAGGACCGCAATACTTTCGCTGCGAACGTCTATTATCAGCGTTCGAGCCTTTCGGGTGAGGTGATCCGTACCGGCTCCGAAGAGATCAAGCACGCCTACAACAATGTGACCTATTTTATGGTGGGACAGTTCAACCTGAACCGGGAGAATACGCTGCGAATGTTCCTGCGCTCCTATACGGACAACCCGGAGGTTACCCAGTTGCAAAATGTCTATGACGTATCGGATGCGCAATACATCACGCGGGGTAATCCCGACTTACGGCCTTCGTACAGCCATAATTTGAGTATGCACTACGTCAATTCCAATGCGGAGAAGGGTCGTACTTTTATGCTGATGTTCCGGGCCGAAACGACCCAGGACTATATTACGACCAGCACCCGCTACCGTCCTACTTTGGAGATCGACAATACGGTTTACCGTCCGTTGCAGTTCACCGAATGGACGAATATGGACGGCTACTGGGATGTGCGGGCGCGGGCAAGTTACGGGTTTCCGGTGAATTTCATCAAGAGTAACCTGAATCTGCGGGGCGGCGTAAGCTATTCGCGTATTCCGAGCCTTGTGGACGGCGAGCGGAACAATACGGGCAACCTCGGTTACGAAGCGGGCGTAGTGTTGGGCAGCAACATCTCCGAGAATGTGGACTTCACCCTTTCGTGGGACGGCACGTACAACGAAGCCGTCAATTCCCTCGCCGCTACCGGAGGAAAGAACCGTTATTTCAACCATCAGGCTGCGGCGTCGTTCAAGTTCATCTTCGGCCGGGGATTCTCCCTCTCGGGCAGCGCTTCTTATATCCAGTATCTGGGTTTCACGAACGATTACGACGACAGCTATCTGCTCTGCAACCTGTTCGTGGGCAAGAAGGTCTTTCGCAACCAGCTGGGGGAAATCAACATCGGCGTAAACGACATTTTCAATCAGAATAAAGCGTTCGTGCGCACGACCGGTTCGGGTTGGACACAAAATTCTTGGAACAGCGTAGTGGGACGTTATTACTGTGTGCAGTTCGTCTATAACCTGCGGTTCTTCGGCAAGAAGGGTTCGAAGAACATCAAGGATTATCAAGGCGTTTCGGACCGCCCGTCGGGAGCCGTCGGTATGGGACGCAGCACCGCTCCCGGAGGCGGGTTCCGTCCGCCGCACCGGTAAAGCGATATGAGTCCCGGTTGCACGATATGATTAAAAAGAGGGGTATTGCCCCCTCTTTTTGTTTCAGCACCTTTGCGATCAGGCCCATAACGTTGCGGAATATGCCTGCCCGAGTCGCTACAACCTTTCGGGATGGAAATGGCACTCCCGGATCCAATTACTTCCGGTCATTCGATTCAGGACTTGCCGTATGATGACTTTTCCGCTGTCTGCTTGCCGGTTCCCATTTTGTTTCTGTACCTGCCGACGAGCCGTTTGAATTGTAATAATATTTGCGTTCCTTTGTTTCGCGTGTCGTGCCTGTGATCCTTCCCTTCGAATCCTTGATTATTTCCCGATTCCCTGTTTTGTGGACGGTGTACTTCACGCGTCCGGCAGCGTCTTTGACAACGCGCGTTTCATTCGGATTTTGAGCGCTGCAAAGCGCTGTTGCCGCAAATACGGTAAAAAGAGTAAAAACAAGCCGTTTCATAGCCTGATTCGATGTTTGGAAAGAAAATCATATTTTAATCGGGCTATTTACCTGCGGCCTGCTTGAGGCGGAGGTGTATGCCGACAGCGGCGAATCCGCCGTAAACTATCGTGAGAATCCACAGGATACGTACCTCGTGCAGCACGTCGCTGAACGAAGCCCCCATACTTTGGATTCGGATGAATCCTTCTACCCCGCTGCTGCTCGGCAGAATCTGGCCGAACAGGTAGAGCCATTCAGGCATCGCTTCGCGGGGTACGGAAGCTCCGCTGAGCATCAGAGCCGGGATCGAACACCAGAGCAACAGCATGATCGACTGTTCGCGCCGCTGGAACAGCGTCGAGACGGCGATGCCCAGGAAAATACAGGACAGCAGATACGGGATGAGAAAGGCGATGATGTCCGCCGTGTGACCGTTGGTCGGGAAATGAAACAATTTGTAGTGCAGTCCCAGAATATAAAACAGGGTGACGGCGTAGATCGACGCATAAACGAACGCTTTGCCTGCCACGACGGGCAGCGTGGACATTCTCCGGCGTCCCGGAGGAATGAGTTTCTTGTAAAGTCCGAATTCGCTCCAGGTGCCTCCGATCATACCGATACCGATCAGCATCGTCTGCTGAATGATGACCATGATGATAGCCGGCATCACGAACGATCCGTATCCCAGATAGGGATTGAACAAGTTGTGGCTTTGGTAAATCACGGGTTGCGTCGTGGCCGTAGCCTGCGGGATGTTGGCTCCTTTTGCGATCAACCGCTGGAATTCCACCATAGCTCCTGTGGTGCCGATGCCCGACACGAGCTCCTGGAACGCCTGGCGGTACATCAGAAAATAGCTGGCATCGACATAGAGCGAAACGACCGCCTGCTGTCCGCCGAGCAGTTTTTCCTCGTAATCGGAGGGGATGTAAACCACGCCGTATATCTCCCGGTCGTAGAAAAGGTGTTTGGCCTCGTCCATGTCGCCGGGTTCGTAGGCCACATAGACGTTCGGTCCGGCATTGAAGGTATTGATCAACTGACGGCTGGTCGAAGTGTTGCTCATGTCGATTACTCCGATCGGCACGTTACGAAGTACCTGCGTCCCGTAAGCCAGCGAATAGAGCGTGGAATAGATCAGCAGGGCGAGCACCAGCACGAGAATCACGCCGGCATCCGTGAAGATCGAGCCGTATTCGTTGCGGACGACGGTGCGGAACTGCTGCCAGTAAGAGGTTATCTGTTTGGTAAATCGACTCATCGCTATAATCTCCCCCAGTATTTTTTATTCGTGCAGATGGTGCGCAGGCGCGGCAGACACAGCAGCGGAAGAATGATGAACAGGGCGATGATGCCCATGTCGGGCAACGAGTATATCGCCGGAGCACCGCGCAGGGCCTGATCGACCATGATGTCGGTGTAGAATGTGAACGGAAAGATGCAGCAGAACCATTGCATGGGTTTGCTCATAGCCATAATCGGGAACGTAAGGCCCGAAAACGTGAAGGCCAGTACCGAGTAACCGCCGCCGATCGAAAGCGACAGGCGCAAATTGCTCAACACGGTGACGATCATCGCACCGAGGGACTGGTAACTCAGGATGAAGAGCAGATTGCTGATGGTGATGACCGTCAGGCTGCCGTTCAGCGGTACGCCGACCACCTTGAAGATGACCAGGAGCATCAATTCCGACATCAGGAACATAATGACCGTAATCGGCAGGATTTTGCCCGCGTAGGCCGCGAAGACCGAGCCTCCGGCCGTGTCGTACCACTCCCTGGCCGTGCCGTTCTTGAGTTCGGTTCCGATGACGAAAATCGTCGCCATGATCGTGAAGATCAGAAGCATCATCGGCATAAAACTCGGCGAAAGGTAATAGCCGTAGTTGATATGCGGGTTGAATAGCACATGTTTGTCGAACCGTACGGGCATCAGTTGCGCCATAGCCTGTTTTTCGGTCAGCCCTTGTTTCATCAGCAGTTGCAGCTGGATACCGGCGGTAAAAGTGGTGACAGTCGTTTGCAAATCCTTCGCCAGCAGACCGTTTACCGTAATGTTCGTGCCGGTCAGGTAGCTTTCCAGATGGGTCTGGCTGTTGTTGAGAATGTTCTTTTCGAAGAAATCGGGAATCAGAACGATTCCCATGACCTTGCCCTGAAGCATCAGTCGTTCGGCCTCTTCCATTCCCTGTACGCCGTAAGCGACCCAAGCCGTAGGCGTCGCGTCGATCATCTGCGTCACTTTGCGGGAGAGGGTGCTGTTGTCCTGGTCCACGACGGCGATCGGAATGTCGCGTGCCACTCCCTTGTATAACAACACCGCGAAGAATGCGAACGCGACGATCGGCAGAATCACCGTCAGCAGCCAATACATCGGCTGACGTGCGACCCGGTAGATCTCTCGCCGCAGGACGGCGAGCGTATTGCTGAAAAAGCCCGGCATACGCTACCCTTTCTGAATTATTTGGCGATGTCTTTCCAGTTCACCAGTACGCTCATACCCGGCCGGATGTATTCCACGTCTTGCGTGGGTTTGGCTTTGACGGCAAAGGTGCGGATGTCGAAGCCGCCCTGCGTGCGTGTTGCGGACCAGGTGGCGAAATCGGCCTGCACAGCGATATAGGTCACCTCGAACTCCACGCTGCGGTCCAAGGCCGGGATATAGCCTGTCATACGGGTTCCGATATGGATGTCGGGCATCAGATCCTCCTTGATGTTGAAGGTCACCCATACGTCGCTCATATCGAGAATCGCCACTACGGGATAACCCGTTCCGACCAGTTCGCCGGCTTCGGCGATGATCGTCGAAACCTCGCCCGTTACAGGGGCGTAAACCAAGGCATCCGAAAGATAGGACTCCACTTCCGAAACGGCGCCTTCGGCCTGCCGTACCTGGGCGGCTGCCGCCTCTTTCTCCTCCTTGCTGGCTCCGTCGAATACCAGTTCGCATTGCGCTTTGGCCGCACGCTCGGTCGCCTGCATCGCCTGCAGGTTGGCGCGGGCTTCATCCAGCTTCTGGGCCGGAACGACGCCTTGTTCATAGAGGTTGTTCACGCGGTCGAAGGTTTTCTGGGCCAACAACAGTCCTGCCTGGGCTTTTTCCCAGAGATTCAGTGCGGCTTCCTTCTGTTGGATACGGGCACCGGTGAGGGCTTTCTGGTCCATGGCCGATGCGGCGCTCTTCACGGCTTCGGCCTGTTGCAACTTGGCATTCAGTTCGGGGGTCGAGAGCGTGTAGAGCAGTTCGCCCTTGGTGACGTGCTGTCCCTCCTCTACTTTCATCTCCTCGATACGGCCGGGAACTTTCGACGAAGCTTTGTATGTAGTACATTCCACCGTTCCCTGGATGTACAGGGGCGTGGCCTTGCGTAAATACCAACTGATGAAGATGACGCCCAGCACGACAGCGGCGGCAATCAGAATGATCGTGACAATGGTACTTTTTTTCATGAGATTATCTATATTTACTCTTTGTCGAAATGAATGGGACGGGCGTCGGTACGGTGCAGGTAGCTGATGAACTCATCGCTGATGCCGGCGGCTTCGAGCAACTTGGCCAGTGCGACATCGTAATTGTAGGCGGTCTGCATACGCTCGGTGCGCACCTTGGCGAGATTCAGTTCGGCATCCACCAGGTCGGAGGAGGAACTCATACCTTCCAGGAATGCCGCATTCTTGGCTTTGAGATACTCCTCCGCAAATGCGAGCGAAGCGTCGATCGACTTCATCTGGTTGGCATAGTTGTTCATTTGGTTGTAGAGTTTTTCGATCAGTACTGCAATGTCCTTGCCGGCTTTCATTTCCAGCACTTCCACTTGCTTGACCGTCTGTTTTGCCGCCGAATATTTGTATTCGCGGTTCAGGCCGTCGAAAATCTTGAGATTAACGCCGACACCTACTGCCCAGCGGGGCATTATTTTAGTTACCTGGTAGTTGTAGAACGAGGCTCCGCCCATCGCCGCGACCTGCGGCAGGAAATTGGCCCGTTGCAACCGAACTCCTTCCTTGGCCAACTGGCGCTTGAGGGCTACCTGGCTGAGCAGCGGATTGAACTTGGCCGCCAGGTCTTTGTAATAGGCTACGTCTTCCAGGTTGCCGAGTACGAACATCGTCGTTACGGGCAGAACCTCTGCCTGCTGTCCGAGCGTATTATTCAGTGCACTGGCGATGGTTTCGACCTGCAACCGGGCGTTTTGAAGCTCCCGCTCCGCCTCGGCCATCTTGAATTCGACGTAAAGACGTTCGCTGTGGGGGATCATACCGTTCTGTTCGAGGGCGATCGCATCCTTCAGATGTTGGCCTACTCCATCCACTACCTGCTGGCGTACTTCGACGACCTGTCGGGCCAGCGCCAGACCGTAGTATCGCTCCACGAGCTCCGAAACCAGCGCGTTGCGGTTTTGGTTTCCCTGCTCGACTGCAGTCTTTTCGTTGATTTTCGCGGCACGGTTGGCCGTGTTGATCTTGCCGCCCATATAGATCGGCAGGGTTACCTGCCCTCCGACGAATCCGAGACTGCGGTCCTGCAATGTCAGGAACCAATCCGCTCCCATGACCGGGGTGAGAAGTTGCTGAATCTGGGGGATCAATTCGGTCGGGATCAGCCCGCTGCCGAGAATGTCGTGGGTGATGTTTCCGACAGGCCCTTTCAAATCGTTGAAGTCGAATCCGATGTCCTTGCCCAAATAGGTGTAGGTTCCGCCTACGCTGATTTGCGGCATACGCAAGCCGATCGCTGCCCGCCGTTCCTGCTGGGCGGCTTTTTCTTCGTAACGCGAGGCTTCGATGACCGGACTTCCGGAGAGGGTGATCTCCAGGGCTTCATCCAGGGAAAGTACCCGGGGTGTTTGCTCCTGAGCCGCCAGAGGTGCGGCAGCTAACAGAGCGAAAAATGAAACGATTATACGGTTCATAAAATGGTCTTCTAAATTTTTATGCGAAGATAGTGCGAATATTCGTACGTATAATTTGTTGTGGCTATTTAGGCCAATATTCGGCGTAAAACAGAACAAAAAATAGCCAAGCCTATCGATGGCCGATATGTGCGTTTATCGTTCGGACCTGATCGGACAGCGTGTCATCGACGCTGACTTCGATCCTGTGGCGACGGAGGTTCAGGGCGCCCTGGCAACAAACGAAACAGTCCGGCTCATATAGAGCAAAAACTACCCGGCGAAATTCGTGCCGAATTATCAATTCCGAACAACTTTCCGGTTCACTTTTTCGTTCGGAGCACGGTTCCATCGAAGAATAGATGGTCGCACCCCGCAGTTCGACACCCGCTGCAAGCGCTTTCAGAATCGCTTCCTGTTCGGCATGGTGGGTCGGGGAGGTTTCGTGAGTATAACCCGTAAATATCTTTCGGTCAGTCGTTAAAATCACTGCACCTACACAATAGGAAGAGGTCGATGGGGTGCATTTGCGGCTTTCGTCGATCGCCATTTGCAGGTAGCGGCGGTCTTCGGCGGTCCGGTCGGGTTTGATCGCATAGGTCGTGACCCGCATTCCTCCCAACGATTCGGTCGAATGCGACGTTTGCAGATAATTGGAACCGATCTCCAAACGGGGTGCCCGGGGATCCCCCACTTTTACGGCCGGATTGACAGCCAGCCGGAAGGTATCGACCAGATTTTCGGCGAAGAACATCCGGAGCGTCGCAGCTCCTCCTTCGACCAGCAGGGAGCGAAGTCCCCGTTTTTCAAGTTCGGTAACGATCAGAGCAGCCGTGATCTCTGCGGCGGGTATCACCGTCGCCACCTGCCGCAGGGGACCGGGGTCGGAGCAGGAGGTGAAGACGATCTTTTCCTGATCTCCCCGGGTGAAGAAATTGGCCTCCGGCGAGAGCCGGCACGAAGCGGTCAGCGTTACCTTGACCGGATCGGGTGAAAGCCCCCGGTCGATTCGTTCCCGACGAAGAACTTCGTCGCCTACCAACAGCGAGGGATTGTCCCGCCGGATGGTTTCGGCCCCGACCAGAATAGCGTCGCAAGCAGCCCGGAGGCGATGCACTTCGGCCCAGTCTTCGGGCGTGGAGAGGATCAGGCGGTCGGGCGAACGGTCGTCCAGATATCCGTCCGCAGAAACGGCGGTGGAAACGGTCACTTTCATTTTTTCAGCGTAAAAAGGGTGATTTCAGGATCGGCGCCGAGCCGCATCGGAAAACCGACGTATCCGATTCCGTCGTTGATGTAGAGCGTATTGCCGGCCGCATCGTCGTAGCGCCCGCTCCAACGGTCGTACATCAGTTGTGCCGGAGAGAACGCCCGTCCGAAGAGATGTCCCTTGATCTGCATACTGTGCACGTGCCCTGCCAGCGTGAGGTTTCCGCGACCGAGGGCGGTGATATTGGGCCACAGTTGCGGCAGATGCGAAACCGTCAGGTTGAACATACCCTCCGGCATGCCTTCGTAAGCGGTTGCGAGGGATATTTCGGGAAGATCGAACGAATGTCGGAATTTTTGCAGCGTGGGATCGAACGAGATGCCCGTCACCGAAATCGAATCGCTGCCCCGGCGCAGGTAGAGGGTCGAATCCAGCAGCATCCGCCACCCGATCTTCCGCTGCCGGTCGATTACCTGCCGGTTGTTTTCAGCACGCGGCAGGGCGACGGTATCTTTGATATAAAGTCCCACGTCGTGATTGCCCAGGGTCGAGATGACACCGTACGGGGCGCGAAGCCTTCCCAGAATAGCCAATACGTCCGATGTGAGTTCCGTGGAGCGGACATTGACCAAATCGCCGCTGAAGACGACGAGGTCGGGTCGCAGCGCATTGATCGTATCCACGAGCCGGTTCATCTCCCGTTCCGGCCGCACGAGCGTGCCGATGTGCAGATCCGAGAATTGCACGATCCGGAATCCGTCGAATGCGGCGGGCAGTGCTGCGGTCCGGATTTCGACTTCGTTCACCCGCAGGGCTTGTCTGCCCCAAGCCGCTCCCCATACGAGCCATACGGCACATCCGACAGCGAAGAGCGCCCCTACCCGACTGAAACTCCGATGCCGATCGAACAACAAACCGAAATAATAGCCGTAACGACAGCCGATCAGCAACAGGAAGACGAAGGTAAACCATTGGGCTGCCTGCATCCAGCCCGTCGTATTGTCCGGTACGGCCTTGAGCAGCAGCACCACGACGATCGGAAGCGCATCCGAAAACACCGCGAACCAGACGAAGGCGCGGCGAAGGCGCTCGGAATGCCGACGCATCCGCACCCGGTAGAAGAGAAAGTCCACCCCGGCAAAAAGCAGGGAGAGGAGAAGCAGAAACCAGATCATATAGCTCGATTTTTTCGTTATCGCGTTCAGTCGCTCTCTGGCATTTTATCGACAGATCGACCGGACGGAATCGTTTTTGCAAAGATAATAAGATGATGGCAATCGCACGAATTGGCACGTACAGATTGCCGAACCGCCTCCTATCTTCTGCAAAGATACGATTAAGCCGAGGGCAAAAACAAATTTATTTGTGCTTTGCCGAGGCGGAGTATCTAAGACGAAGTCAAAGATTGGGATTAAGCCGAGCGCAAAAGCAAATTTATTTGCATTTTGCCGAGGCGGAGTATCTAAGACGAAGTCAAAGATTGGGATTAAGCCGAGGGCAAAAACAAATTTATTTGTACTTTGCCGAGGCGAAGTATCTAAGACGAAGTCAAAGATTGCGATTAGGCCGAGGGCAAAAGCAAATTTTATTTGCGTCTTGCCGCAGCGGAGTACTTCAAAGATAGTGAAAGCCGGGTCCGTTTGCACCCGTCGTTCTGCCCTGCGCCGAAGATCGGGCGAACATTGTGTTGCAGTTGTTCGATGCGCTCGTCGAATATCGACACCGTTCGCGCCGCATCGGTGCGGCACGAACGGTAAGGTATGGCCTGCGGCCGAATCGTATTATTTCGTTTTGATTTTGAAAAACAGGGCGTAAAGTATCGGCAGAAACAACAACGTGGCGATGGTCGAAAAGAACAGTCCGCCCATGATCGTCGCAGCCATTGAACCGAACATCGCATCGCCGAGCAGCGGAATCATACCGAGAATGGTGGTAAGCGAAGCCATCATCACAGGCCGCAGACGACTTTGGGCGCTGACGACCAGTCCGGCTATGAGGTCGGTATCGCCGCTGCACCGCTGGCCGATTTCGTCCAACAATACGATGCAATTTTTAATCAGCATGCCCATCAATCCCAACGCACCCACAATGGCGCAGAAGTCGAACGTCTTTCCGGTCAGCAACATTGCTCCGACGATGCCGACGGCCAATAAAGGAATGCAGCACAACACGATCGTCGGCTTGCGATAGTCGCCGAACAAGAGAATCAGAACAGCGATGATGAGTACTACGGCCAGCGGGACCTGTTTGAAAAGCCAGTACATCGTCTGGTCACGGGCCCCTTTTTCACCATCCCAGCGTATCGAATAGCCGGTCGGCAACGGAATGTCTTCGATCTGTTCGGCAATAGTTTGTCGTGCCGCCTCGGTTTCAACACCCGGTGCGGGGGAACACATCACGCTCTGCATGCGCTGACCGTTATAGCGCGGAATGACCGGATCTTCCCAGCGAATGCCGACACCCCGTCCGACTTGCCCGAGGGGGATGGTCTGCGCCAGCCTTCGGATGATATCGCCTTTGTCGAGCGTGCCGGTCTGAAGGCTTCCCACCAGCTCGTCGTCAAGCAGCGCATTTACATTCGGGAGCATCGGGAAAACGGGTACGTTCTCCGAATTGTCGATGCGCGAGCCGTCGGCCGCCGTACATTTGAGATAGATCGTATTGCGATGTACTCCTTCGTAGAACGTCCCGACGGGAATACCGCCTTCGGCCGTCAGCAACGAGGTGGCGATATCCTGGCGGCTCAGGTTGGCGCGACGGGCGGCCGCCTGGTGGTAATCCACCGCCAAAACGGGAACCGCAGGTTCCCAACCGGTAGTGATCTGCGCAACCTGGGGCGTGCGCGCCATAATCATTCGTGCGGAATCCGCCAACCGGTGCAGTACCGCCGGATCGGGTCCGGAAAATTGCACTTCGATCGGGTATTTTTTGAACATGATATTATAACGCTTCACCTTGACGTACGCGTCGGGGTAACGGGCCGAAAGATCCTCCTGAATGACATCCATGTTTTCCACCAGCGATTCGGGCGATTCGAAATCGACGATCAATTCTCCGTAAGAGAGCGACGGCGTGGCGATACTGCGCACCAGATTATACCGTGCCGGCGTCCCGCCCACGGACGCAACAACGTTCCGGATTTCGGGACGAGTCTTAAGGTACGCTTCGATTTCCCGCAGGTCGGCGGCAACCCGTGTGGAGTTCGTACCTTCGGGCAATTTGTATTCGATATAGAGTTGGTCGTAAACCATATCGGGAAAGAATCCCTGCCGCACGTACCGGAATCCCCAGACGCTCAATCCGAGCAGAACGAGAATGACCGACAGGGCCGCGATACGGTGCCGCAAACCGAAGCGAAGCAGATCGCCGAAACGACGATACAACGTGCTGTCATACAGTTTACCGCTTCCCTCGGTCCTCGACGGTTGCTTCAAAAGCCGATTCGCCATCAGCGGCACGTGCACCAGAGCCAGGACCCAACTCAACAGCAGACTCGCCGCCAGCACGATAAACAGATCGCGCACATAGACGCCTGCCGTATCGGGCGAAAGGAAAACGGGCAGAAATGCGAGGATGGCAATGACCGTAGCTCCGAGCAACGGCATGGCGGTTTTACGACCGATGGCGCACATCGCTTCGCGGCGCGGCTTGCCCAGCTTCAGATCGACCAGAATACCATCTACTATGACGATCGCATTGTCCACCAGCATCCCCATTGCGAGAATGAACGCCGCCAGTGAAACCCGCTGCATCGTGCCGCCGGTCATACCCAGCAGCAGAAACGTGCCGATGACGATCGTAAGCAGACTGAATCCGATGATTACGCCGCTGCGGAACCCCATCGTAATCATCAGAATCGCGATGACGATCAATACCGATTCGACCAGATTGATGAAGAAAGTGGAGAGGGCCCCTGTTACCCGTTCGGGTTGATAGAAGACCTTGTGGCAAGCGACGCCTGCAGGAAAACGTTCCTCCTGTAATTCGGCGAGCCGCCGTTCGACCGCATTGCCGACCTTTACGATGTCGGTTCCCGAGGCGGCGGCTACGGCGATACCGACGGCATGTTCACCGTTATAGGTCATCGAATTGCGTACGGGTTCCGTATAGCCGCTCTCTACGGTCGCAATATCCCCCAGACGCAACTGGTCATCTTCATGGCCCTGAATGACCATGTTGCGGATCTGTTCGACCGTACGCGACTTATCGGTGACCGTTACGCGCACGCGTTGATCCCCGTTGTCGTAGTAACCGGCATAGAAAGTGCCGTTTTGTCCGTTCAGGGTGGCGAGTACTTCTGTTGGCGAAATGCCGAGTGTCGCCATTCGGTCCGCACGCAGCGAAATATCGATACTCTCCTCGCGCTTTCCGTAAAGCTCCACCCGGGCCACGCCGTCGAGATCGGTCAATTCGCGCTGGATCAGTCCGGCATAGTCGGCGAGCTGTCTTTCGCTGAAGCCTTCGGCGGTCAGGGCGTAAAACATACCGTAAACCAGACTGAAATCGTCCTGAACCGTCACGGATGTACCGCCGGGCAACGACGCTTCCGCATCGGAAACCTTGTGCCGCAGCATATCCCAACACTGTTCGAGCCGGTCATCGGGCGTCGTACTTTTGAGTTCTACCTGTATGATGCAGAGGTCGTTGTACGACCAACTCTGCGTATTGTCCACCTCTCCGACGGTACGGATCGCCTTTTCCAGCGGGTCGGTCACTTCCAGTTCCATTTCGTGCGCCGACGCTCCCGGACGAACCCCGACCACCATGGCGATTTTTACCTTGACTTCGGGATCTTCGAGTTTTCCCATGTCGTAGGCCGATTTCAGACCGCCTACCAACAGTACCGCCAACAGAAAATAGACGAGCTTGCTGTGTCCGAAAGCCCATTTGCCCAAGTCGATCATAGCAGCCCTCCTTCATTGGTTTTCGACGGAGCAGGAAGCGGTGCGACCCGCTGGCCTTCCGTCAATTTATGAACTCCGGCCACGACGATCCGTTCGCCTTCGTTCAGACCATCCGCTATCGTCGCCGTTCCGTCCGTATGCAGACGGACTACTTCGACCCGTCGGCGTGCGATCGTCCCGTCCTGTCGGTAAATCCACACGTAACTCGTCTTGTCGCCGTTGCTGAACAGAGCTGATGCAGGAATCTCTACCGATGCCTCCGTTTCCTGCCGCATGGCGACTTCGACCGTTGCGTTCATGCCGGGTGTCGCCGCGATCTCCGTATTCACGGGCAGTGCCAACCGCACGGCGTAAAGCTGATTGGCATTGGCGCTCGGATCGACATGGAGCAGACGCAGCGGAATTTTTTGCCCTTGCAGAAAATCGAACACCGCCGCAAACGAAGCGATCTCCCGACGGCGAATGTAAGTCGATGCCGGAATGAAAAGTTCGACCTCGGGATTCTTGCCCGACAGGAACGTGATGACCGGCATTCCGGCCGCTACGACCGTCGGAGGGTCGAAGCGCCGACGCTTCACGTAGCCGTCGAAAGGAGCATACAGTTTCGTATCGGCCAATTGGTTGCGGGCGTTCTCGTATTTCGCCGTAATCTGTTGCAGCCCGTATCGCGCTTTGTCGTAAGCATCGGCGGTAGCGACGTTTTGGTCGTAAAGCGCCATTACACGTTCGGCTTCGGCCTTGATACTCAAATATTCGGCTTCGACCGCCTGTAACTGAAGTTCGTAATCGCGCGGATCCATTTCGGCAACAAGTTCACCCTGACGGACAAAAGCTCCGTCATCGACATAAATACGTTGCAAGGTTCCGGGTATCTTGAATGCGAGGTGAACTTCTCCGGCAGCCTGTACTCGGGCGGGAAATTCGAGAATATCACAGGTATTCGCTGTTTTTACGGTATCGATGCGCACGAGCGTTACCTGTTCCGTATGTTGCCGCTGCCCGCACCCGACCAGAAACAGCGTTGCCGCAGTCATTGCTATCACTAACTTATGTTTCATATGAAAAATATGTTTTTACAAAAATACAAAAATATCGGATAGCGACCGTTTCGGAAATAACTATTTCGCCGTTAGTTTATCCGATTTGCAGGATTTGCCAACGCCTTCTGTTCATTTTTTACACTTTTTGAGGGAATTTTATTTAGGGAAAGGAGACCGACATCCGTCCGAAGACTTCGGGAATAGGTTCGAACGTCTGGCAGATGCCGTGACCGGTCCGGCTCGCAGGCTGGAGGATCCCGCTTTCCGACCTGCTGCACCTGTTCTTGCCGGGTATTTTGGCATATAACTTGCCACGTTTCGGGCAAATACCAATTGTCTGACTTCCAAAATCGTAATATACATATATAGATGGCATCCGCCATTATCGGAATAATTTAATTTTATTGCTTATGAAAATTTTTCGACTTTTAATCGCAATGTTGCTGGCGGTTTCTGCGGCCTCGGTTTCGGCCCAGACCTACCAGATCCGTAAGGACAGCGTAAAGACCGGCGAATACTCTCCGACGGTTTATTTGGTTTCCGTCAATGCACCTCAACCGCCTGCAGACGAAGAGGCCTTGCTCGAAGCGGCCGTATTGAACCAACTGGCAATCGACAATGCCATTCGGGATTATATCGAAACCCATCATCCCGGTTTCCAGCAGGATGAACTGCCTCACTTCATCTTCGCCACCAAGCAGAACAAATTCTCCTTCTCGCTCGGCGGCCAGGTGACTCTGCGTGCGTCGTATGACTTCGACGGAATCTCCGGAGCACAGGATTTCATTCCGGCCACGATCGCCGTTCCCGGCACCTATGCCACCCGTCAGAAATTCGGCCTGGACGGAACTACCTCCCGCATATTTCTGAAGGCCATCGCCAATTCGAAAAAACTGGGCCGTGTCACCCTCTATTTCAGTACGGACTTCCGCGGCGGAGGAACCAACAGTTATACGCCCCGTATCCGGTCGGCTTACGTATCGTTCAAAGGGTTCACGTTCGGACGCGACGTAACGACGTTCTGCGACCTGAACGCCGCTCCCAATACGATCGACTTCCAGGGTCCCAATGCCTATAACTACTTTTTCTCGACGATGATCCGTTACGAGCATTCGATCTACCGCGATATTCTGAAATTCGGCGTTGCCGCCGAGCTACCGAACGTAAGCGGCACCTACGGCGATTCGTTCGCTTCGATTCCGCAGCGCGTACCTGATTTCCCGGTTTATATGCAGGTGAATTGGGGCCGGAACAAGGAGAGCCATTTCCGGGCATCGGCCGTTTTCCGCGATATGTATCTGCACAACGAATCGACGGGTAACAATACTTCGCTCTTCGGCTGGGGCGTCCAGGCCAGCGGAAATATCAAAGTAGCGGGTCCCCTGCAACTCTTCTTCAACGGTGTGTACGGCGAGGGCATCACTCCCTACATCCAAGATTTATCGGGCATCGGACTGGATTTTACACCCAATCCTCACAATCCGAGGAGTATTCAGACTATGCCGATGTACGGTTGGCAGGCGGCTGCGCAAATCGACCTCGTTCCGAACAAACTCGCCATTTCGGGCGGTTATTCCATGGCGGAGGTTTGCCGCAGGAACGGGGCCTATGCCGATGACGAATACCGTCGCGGTCAGTATGTCTTCGGCAATATTTTCTGGGATTTGGCCCCCTGCTGTCAGCTTGCGGCCGAATACCTGTACGGCACCCGCGAAAATATGGACGGAATGAAGGGCCATGCCAATCGGGTCAATCTGATGGTGCGCTACAACTTCTGATTTCGGAGGGCGGAATTTTTTACGGGCGGCTGCCGGATGCAGCCGTCCGTAATTTTTTTGGTTTTTGCGGCAGATGTGAAAGCGCCGAAATGCTTCGGATTGCCGGGGAGAAAAGCGATGCCAATTCCACTATTCATATATCGAGCGGAAAAGTTTCACAAAATACGGTTCTCGGAAAGCACGTCTTGCGCACTGGATTCGAATACGGGTCTTGAGCGGCCTATTTCAGAATTTCTTCCGGATCTCGTAACGTTTGCACGGTCGATACGCTCTTTTTGGCATTTCGGTTGAACCGGTAGCCGATCGAAAAGACCAGCCGCAGACTTCTGTGTCCCCGAGGTTGCCGCAGGACGGAATAGTAGGAGTTGTCCCAGCGTACCGTTTCCTTTTTCAGTTTGGTCGAAAGGATATTGTTCACGTCGAGGGATATATACAGTTTGTCTTTACAGAATGATTTGGTTATTCCGGCAGCTAAAGCCCAATAGGAATTTTGCCAGGTTTCCAATCTTTTTTGGGGCAGCTCGACGCCTCCGTCCAGATAGATAATCATCGAGGGATGCGGCTGGAACATAAGGGAAAGGCTGAACATCCCACCTCCGGCACTGTACGAAGCCTGCCAGTCGCCATCCACCTCTCTCCGATACCAATATCCGTGAATGAAAGATTTCACTCGGAACCATTTGGTTACCAATGTCGTATAATCGATCCAGATATTATGCGCCGAGCCGTGTTCCCCGTTCACCTTCGTCGTATAGACGATGTTCGGATCGTCGGGGTCATAGAAAGTCATCGTTTCACTGCCGCGCGACCACGTACCTCCGTAAGAGATCGTCAGTTTGTTGCGCAGCGTATAGCTCAGGTCGATGTCGTACCCCCAGCCGGGTTCGAGATTTTCGTTGCCTACGGTATAACTGTATTGCGACTGCCAGACCCGGCGGGGACTCAGGGCGTTGTTGTCGGGCAGCCGGCCGCTGGACCGATAGAGGTCGAGATTGATATTGGTGCCCTTTTCCGGGTTGAACGTGTAGGCCAGGCTGAGTTCCGGGAACAGTCGCCAGTAGTCACGATGTTCGTAGCCCGTATTTTCGGCATTCCGGTAAGCGATGCGGTCCCATTGCAGTCGCAGGCCCGCCTGATAGGAGAACTTGCCGTAGGCGTCGGCCCATTGGGTGTAGGCACCCGTGCTTTGAGTGCGGTCGATAAACCAGGTACTCATCTTCGGGTCCGGGATCCACTCTTCCTCCTCGAAGCGATGCACGGGAGCGTTGTTGTCCGCATACCGCAAATCATAGCTCAACCCCGCGCTGAAGCTGCGCTCTTCCGAAAAATTCTTGTTCAGGTCGAGCCGGGACGCGAACAGATGTCCCAGCAGCTTGTAGCGCTCGCGCCGCAACTCCGTGGAGAAGGGTTCCGCATCCTCCGGCCGGGAAAAATCGCGCGTGTCGTAGTCGTAATTCCGATCGACGTTCTGGTGCAGGTAGTCGGCCTTGAAAGAGAGCCGGGAACCCAACGTGTCGAAACGGAAGATATAATTCAGCGACCCCTGATACTGCCGGTTGTAGAGCGTGCCCCCGTAGCGGTAGAGCGTATATCCGGCTTCGGGCATCTGCGGCGGCACATCGCCCCAGGCCAATCCCGCAGAGGTCGTGTGCACCGTATTGGACGGGTCGCTCGCTCCCATGAAAATCTGTCCCCCGAGACCGATCGAATGGCGGTCGTTTATCTTGTAAACCAGGCTCAGAAGTTCGCGGATATTCCGGGAGGTGATCCGCCCCCGGTCCTCCGAATCGAGCGAGTATCCCGAATTGCGAAATTCGGAATAGGTGCGGTCGAGCGTTTCGTTCTCCCCATAGGAACCCGACACATATATATATTCCCAATCGTCCGCACTGGGCCGAGAACGGCAGGGCGAGTCCCGTAGAATATCCGTCGCGGGAAACGGACGCGGAGGAAGATACGTTGCCGTAAAAACTGCCTGCGGCGAGTTTCTTGAGCCGGATACGGACGATACCGCCAGAAGTCGTGGCGGAATAGGCCGCTCCCGTCTTGTTCTGGACCTCCACGCTTTTCACGTCTTCGGCACGAAGGGCGGAAAGCTCCCCGAGATCCGTCACCAACCGGTCGTCGATATAGACGACCGACACCGGAGTCCCTTTGATGAACAAGGTGTTTCCGGAGACTCGGAGGCCCGGCAGCAGATCCAGCACCTGCATCACGGACCGGTTGCGGACGATCGGATTACCCAACATATTGACTTCGTAGCGGCCTGCCCTGTATTCGGTATTTCGGGCCACCACGACCACCTCGTCGATATGTCGGCTGGCCGGACGTAGAATCACATCGGGCAGGGTTTGCGCCTCCGGAACCTCTACCGTTCGGTAGCAGGATTCGTAGGCCAGATGGTCGTAGCAGAGCAGATAGCGGCCCGCCTGCTCGAAATGCAGGCTGTAACGGCCTTCCGTGTCGGAAACGGCGCCTCCGAGGACCGTGGAGTCGCGCGATTCGAGAATGCTGACCGAACAATAAGGAACCGGAGCGGATTCCGCATCGAGAATACGGCCCCGGACAACGAAGCGTTCCTGGGAAAAACAGGGAACATACAAACAGGTCAGGAGTAAGCTGAAGGTAAGGCGTTTTATCATAGAAAGCGTTATAGTATCAAATAAAGGCGTCATACATAGTATAAAACCATCTTTTTATGACTAAATTAAATAAAAATTGACAGTTATGCAAGCCTGTCAAATGTTATTTATTTTTTGATTGTATATTTCGATTCACCGAATATCGACCTACTCTACCGTAACCTGCCGATATGCCTCGGCTTTTCCTCAATCTTTGACTTCGTCTTAGATACTTCGCCTCGGCAAAATGCAAATAAATTTGCTTTTGCACTCGGCTTAATCGTATCTTTGTCATCGACAAATTCTTTCCGTTGCCGATGAAACTCTTCATTAAGAACATGGTTTGTCCCCGCTGTATTCTGGTCGTGCGCGATATTTTGCGGCAGGCGGGGATCGAGGCCTCGTCGGTCGTTCTCGGCGAAGCCGTGCTGCCCGCAGAACTGACTGCCGAGCGAAGAAAGGAGTTGGACGAAGCGCTCCGCGCCGTCGGGTTCGAGTTGATCGACGACCGCCGCAAGCAGACCGTCGAGCGGGTGAAGAATACGGTCATCGAGCTGGTGCGGGAGAAGGACGCCGCTTTGCGGACCAACCTCTCGGATTATATCGCGGACCGGTTGCATCAGGATTACGGGGCAGTGAGTTCGTTGTTTTCGGAGATCGAAAACACGACGATCGAACAATACTTCATCGCACAGAAAATCGAACGGGTGAAGGAGTTGCTGGCTTACGGCGAGCTGTCGCTCGGCGAGATTGCCGACAAGCTGAACTATTCGAGTACGGCCCACTTGAGCGCCCAGTTCAAGAAGGTGACGGGACTTACGCCCAGCCATTTCCGGAAGATCGGCGAGAACCGTCGCAAACCGCTGGACAAGGTGTAATCCGCCGGTCGTTCCGAAATCTTGTAAATAGTATCCGGAATTATATAACGCCTTCCGCCCTTTTTGTCCCGATCTTTGTATCGAAAGGACACGAAGGGCGTGCGGATATTCCGTGCTCGTCCCTGTCTGTAAAAAATCAAAAAGTATGTCGAAAGGTAAATATGTAAAACGGACTTTTCCCCTTGCGGGGCTGCACTGCGCCGGATGTGCTGCACGTGTGGAAAAAATTCTCAATGCCCAGACGGGCGTCGTCGCGGCTTCCGTCAATCTGGCGGCTTCGACCGCAGCGGTCGAATACGACACGATGCAGACCTCGCCGGAAAGACTCCGGCAAGCCGTGCAGGAGGGCGGTTACGACATGCTCGCCGATTCGGATGATGACACGCCCGACGAGTTGGAGCGGATGAACCGGGAGCGGTACCGGGACCTGAAACGGCGGGCTTTCTGGGCTGTCGTGCTGGCGATTCCGGTGGTCGTGATCGGTATGTTCTTTATGGATATGCCCTACGGCGGTGCGATTATGGCGCTGTTGTCCGCTCCGGTCGTCTTCTGGCTGGGACGCGGATTTTTCGTGAATGCCTGGCAGCAGTTGCGCCACCGTTCGGCCACGATGGATACGCTGGTCGCATTGAGTACGGGCATCGCCTACCTGTTCAGTCTGTTCAACCTCGTTTTTCCGGAGTTCTGGCTCTCGCGGGGAGTGGAACCTCACGTCTATTTCGAAGCTGCGGCGGTGATCATCGCCTTCATCCTGCTGGGGCGCACGCTCGAAGAGAAGGCTAAAGGCGATACCACCGCTTCGCTGAAAAAGCTGATCGGTCTGCAACCAAAAAATGCGATCGTCGTCGCTGCGGACGGTACGCAGACGGAGATTCCGATCAGCCGCATCCGGGTCGGCGATCTCCTGGCCGTTCGACCCGGGGAGAAGATCGCCGTGGACGGTGCGGTTTGCGAAGGCGACTCCTATGTCGATGAAAGCATGTTGAGCGGCGAACCGCTTCCCGTGCATAAGGAGCCCGGAACGAAAGTTTTCGCCGGAACGATCAACCAGAAGGGCAGCTTCCACTTTCGGGCGGAGAAGGTCGGAGCCGCGACGATGCTGGCTCAGATTATCCGCATGGTCCAGGAGGCGCAGGGCAGCAAGGCTCCCGTGCAAAAGCTGGCGGACAAAATCGCCGGCATATTCGTCCCCGCGATCATCGGCATCGCCCTGCTCTCTTTCGTCCTGTGGTTGGTTTTCGATCCGTCGGGAGGCCTGACGCACGGAATCCTGGCAGCTGTGACCGTACTGGTTATCGCCTGTCCGTGTGCATTGGGACTGGCTACTCCGACGGCCGTCATGGTCGGCATCGGCAAAGGGGCCGAGAAAGGAATTCTGATCAGGGACGCCGTAAGTCTGGAGACGGCCGGAAAAATCGACACGGTAGTAATGGACAAAACGGGTACACTGACCGAAGGGAAACCCGTCGTTACCGACATTGTCTGGGCGAACGGGGACGACCGGGCGAAAGCCGTCTTTTTCAGCCTGGAAAAACTCTCGGAACATCCGCTTGCCGATGCCGTCGTGCACTATTTTGCAGGTGTGCCGACGCTGAACGTCGAACGATTCGGAAGCCTTACCGGAAAAGGCATAGAAGGTACGGTCGATGGCGTGCGTTACTTCGCCGGCAGCCGCCGGCTGCTCGACGAGCAGGGAATCGTCGTCGGCAAAGAGTTGAATATCGAAGCGCAGCGGTTGTCGGCAGAAGCCAAGAGCATCGTCTGGTTCGCCGATTCGGAGCAAGCCCTGGCTGTCGCGGCGATCGCCGACCGCATCAAGGATAGCTCCGTAGAGGCCGTGCGCGAACTGCAAGCCGCCGGGATCGACGTTTATATGCTGACGGGCGACAGCCGAGCTGTGGCCGGTCATATCGCGGAAAAGGCAGGTATCCGGCATTTCGAGGCCGAAATACTTCCGCAGGACAAGGCCGCGTTCGTCAAGCGTCTGCAAACCCTCGGTCATAAGGTGGCGATGGCGGGCGATGGTATCAACGACAGTGCAGCGCTGGCTCAGGCCGACTTGAGTATCGCTATGGGCGGGGGCAGCGACATTGCGATGGACGTGGCGCAGATGACCATCATCTCGTCCGACCTCCGGAAGATTCCGGAGGCGATTCAGCTTTCCAAGCAGACGGTTCGAACGATCCGCCAGAACCTCTTCTGGGCCTTTATCTACAACCTCGTAGGCATACCGGTCGCTGCCGGGGCGCTCTACCCTGTCAGCGGCTTTTTGCTGAACCCGATGATCGCCGGGGCAGCCATGGCGTTGAGTAGCGTCAGCGTGGTAGCCAACAGCCTGCGGCTCAAATACCGGCGTTAGGCAGCGCATCTCGATATAACACCCCGGTCGAACAAACCAATTTTGTTTTGCCGGGGATTATATTTTGAGGGCGACGGATAGGATTTTGGCCCGGAAATCTTTACGTGCAATCCCGCATCTATCTTTGTAGAAGATAGGATGCGCCCCGGAAAACTGTGAACAAATTCCCGTTTTCTCTCGGCTTTCCGTATCTTTGACTCCGTCCCGCTTCGGCAAAATGCAAATAAAATTTGCTTTTGCCGAAGCTTAATCCCAATCTTTGACTTCGTCTTAGATACTCCGCCTCGGCAAAGTACAAATAAATTTGTTTTTGCCCTCGGCTTAATCGTATCTTTGCAGCGAACGAACTGCTCATCGACGGGACATTTCCTGCAGCGTGTTCCGTGTCTGTCTTTCCGACGGGGCACGTATTTTGTTCGGAAAAACAAAGAAGAGTTGAACTATGGAATTTTTGATGGAATATCATCTGGCCGGCATCATGATCGGTGTCGCCACGTTTCTCATCATCGGTATTTTTCATCCGCTGGTGACTAAAGGCGAATACTATTTCGGAGTGCGGATCTGGTGGATTTTCCTCCTGATGGGAATCGCGGCGGTCATCGGTTCCGTACTGGTCGAAAACATCGTCTGGTCCACCTTGTTGGCAGTCTGGGGCGCCTCTTCGTTCTGGAGTATCGGCGAATTGTTCGAACAGCGCAAGCGGGTCGAAAAAGGGTGGTTTCCCAAGCGGCCTGAAAAAAAGGAGCGGTAGTCCGTCGCTCCTTGTCGGAAGGTTTCCTCCGCAGCCGTTACTGCCGAAGCTAATGGATGCTTTCGTGCGGGAGGGTTTGCGGATGTTCTTTTTTCTTGGCCTGAAGAATGACGATGATGACCGCCGTGATAATCAGTATCAGGCCCGAGGCACTGTCGAGGCCGAACTTCTCCCCGAAATGCAGCACCCCGACGAGTACTGCCGTCAGCGGCTCCATCGAACCGAGGATCGATGTCATCGTAGAACCGATCTCCTTGATTGCCAGAACGAGCGTCAGGTTGGATACAACGGTCGGCACCAGGGCCAGCAACAGGAGGTTTTGCCAGAGATGCCACTTGCCGGGCAGCGGAGCACCGGTCGTGGACAGAGCGTACACGAGGAAGAAGCAGGCGCTGAAAAGCAGGACATAAAAAGCCTGGATCATCGGATCGAGCCGGGAAATACGGCTTTTTTTCACACCGACGATATAGATCGTGTAGGTCAGCACGGTCGCTCCCGCGAACCCGACGCCGACGATGGCACGGTCGCTCTGCGGACCGCCGATATCGCCCCACGAAAGCAGCGCCACACCCACCAGTGAGATGAGGATCGCAACCAGCAGCCAGACGGAATTTTTTTCGCGGAAAAACAGCGTCATCACGATCGCCACGCCCAGCGGGTATAGAAAGTTGATCGTCGTGGCCACACTGCTGGGAATGTAGGTGTAAGAACGCAACAGCCCGAGGGCCGTCACGGAATACATCGCACCCAGAAGCAACAGCGTGCCGGTTTGCGGCCACGTAATACGAAGCGGCCGCCGGGTCGCAAGGGCGATCAGCCCCATCATCGCGGCGGCCAGTCCGAAGCGGTAGAACAGGATCGCCGGGGAGGACATACCTCCTTGCAGCAGCGGAATCGAAAACAGCGGGATCAACCCGAACGTAGCCGACGAAACGACGGCATACAGCACACCTCGCAAATTATTCATAACAATCTATTTTCGGAATGCGCCCATCAACGCCGACGCAAATCTACGGAGTTTTTTGGATAATTCTGCCCCGTATCGTATTTTTGACGGGAAATGGAGAAATTTTCGAAAATCATCGTTCTGACAATCATCGGATTGTCTGCAGCCGGCGCCCTTTACGTCTGTTGCTCCCACACGCTGTCGCATCGGAGCCGGACAGCCGAAATCGACATACCTTCCAAGCCATCCCTCCCGGAGGTACGGCGTGCCCGGCTGGTCTTCGCCGGGGACCTGATGCAGCATACGCCCCAGCTCACCGCAGCGCGTACGCCGGAAGGCGATTTCGATTTCAATGCCTCTTTCGACTGGGTGCGGGAGCGCTTCCGTGCGGCCGATGCAGCGATCGTCAATCTCGAAACCACCCTTTCCGAATCCGGACCCTATACGGGTTACCCCTGCTTCCGCTCCCCTGCGGCTTTGGCCGAGGCACTCGACTCCCTGGGCGTGGACATTACCGTACTGGCCAACAACCACTGCTGCGACGGCGGATCGAAAGGCATCCGTACGACGATCCGGGAACTCGACCGGCACGGCATCGAACATACGGGCGTTTTTCTGGACAGCTCGGATTTCCGGGCGAGGCATCCGCTCCGTTTCGAAGCGGGCGGCATACGTTTCGCCCTGCTGAACTACACCTACGGTACGAACGGTCTTCCGGTCCCTTCCGGATTGTCGGTCAATCCCATCGACACGGTGCGGATCGCCGCGGACCTGGCGGCGGTCGAGCACGACGGCGTGGATTGCGTGATCGCCTGCATGCACTGGGGCAACGAATACGAACGTCGACCGAACAAGGTGCAGCGGCAGTTGGCCGGGTTTCTGCGAAGACACGGGGTCGATCTGATTGTCGGCAGCCACCCGCATGTCGTACAGCCTTACGAACAGGACAGTAACGGGATCGTACTCTATTCGCTCGGTAATTTCGTGTCCAACCAGCGGAAGCGTTATTGCGACGGCGGAATCGTGGCGACCGTCGAGGTAACCCGTTCTCCCGACGGTTCGCTGCGCTACTCGCTCGAACTGACGCCGGTGTGGGTCCTGACACCCGGCTACCGGATCACCCCTTCGGAGGTCGGCGACACCCTCTCCATGCCGGCCGATTCACGGCTGCGGTACGAGCGATTCATGACGGATACCCGCCTCCTGTTGGGGTTGTAACCGTTTCCATTTTGGATTTTCCGTTCCCGTTTCGGTGGATAATGCCTTATTATCGCTTTTCATCCGCATATCTCCGGTACGACCTGTCCAACCGAAAAAAGCCCTGGATTGTATAAAAAGCCCGGATCCGCTGAACGGATCCGGGCTCGTTCGATAAAAGAACTCCGTTAATAGTTGTCTTTCTTGGGTTCGAAGTATGCCTGCGGGTGCTGGCATGCCGGGCAGATTTTCGGCGCTTCCTCCGCTTCGCAGATAAATCCGCAATTGCGGCACTGCCACCAGATCTTGCCGTCGCGCTTGAAGAAGTTGCCGTCCGTAATGCGGCTCAACAGCTTCAGATAACGGCGCTCATGCTCCGCCTCGACTTTGGAAATCTGCTTGAATGCATTGGCGATTTCGGGGAAGCCCTCCTCTTCGGCTACTTTGGCGAAGTCGGGATAGAGCACGTCCCACTCCTCGTTCTCCCCTTTGGCTGCCGCCAGCAGGTTTTCAGCCGTGGTGCCGATCCGGCCGGCCGGATAACTGGCCGTAATCTCCAGATCCCCGCCTTCGAGGAATTTGAAGAAACGCTTCGCATGCTCTTTTTCCTGATCCGCAGTTTCCGCAAAAACACCTGCGATCTGCTCGTAACCCTCTTTCTTGGCTACGCTTGCGAAAAACGTATAACGAGTCCGTGCCTGGCTCTCGCCGGCAAATGCTTTGAGCAGGTTCTGCTCCGTCCTGGTACCTTTAACACTTTTGCTCATACTGAAAATAATTTATTTGTTTGTGTGGTTGATTTCTCTCTACAAATATACGATAAACGAACGGGAAAAGCCATCGATAACCGTTATTTATTTCTTATGTTCGCATTGGAATTTTTTATATCCGTTGCATTTTGCCGCAGGAATATTTGGACCGCGACGAATTATGTCGTATTTTTAATCAAATATTATACCCAATTCCCATGAAAAAGATCCTGCTCTTGTTTTTATCCTGTTTTTCGTGCACGATTGCGGAGGCCCAAACCACTCCTCCCCTATTTCAAGGTTCGGACGATGTTCAGCTGTTCCGGCAAGCGCTTATGGAACGTGTGACTGAGGTTTACTATAGCGACGGCTATACTCCTGATGACCTTATTCACTACTTCTGGATGAATTTTACCATCGATACGCTGGGACGCTGCATCGATCTGGAAATTCCCGACACCTGTCGCCGCCAAACGATTATCGTGAAAGAACGGACATTGGAGTTGCTTCGCACGGCGTTGGCCGGAATCGATTCTTTTCAGCCCGCGACGGAAAGGGGCGAAAAAGTTCCTTACCGACAGACGATGGAATACAATTTTGCCTATATCCCTGAAGTAACTACCCCGGCTTGTTTTAAAAAGAGCGAGCCGAATGATTTGACTGTGTTTGAAAAATATATTGCAAAAAGAGTTGAATATCCCGAAGAGCTTCGGCCATGGGGTGTTTCCGGCCGGGTAATCATCGTCTTTATTGTCAATACGGACGGTTCCGTCGAAATCGATAAAGTATTGGAATCGCCGCATCCGAAAATGAGTTATCGTGTTAAGAAAATTATTTTATCGACTTCCGGCAAATGGATACCCGCGCTCTATTTTGGCGCTCCCGTCCGACAGAAGTTTGTGCTTCCGGTCGATTTCAGGTTAAGATAAAACATTTACATTATGAGAAAAATAATTTCTCTCATTCTTTGCCTGATAAGTTTGCCGGCAGCAGCGCAGATTATTCCGCCGCGATATGCAGGGTCGGACGACCCGGATGTTTTTCGCAAACAATTCGAGAAGAAGGTGACGAAAGTCATGAAGCGGGACGGCTACCGAATCGAAGAACTCTCGCATGAATTGCTTATGAAGTTTACGATAGACACGCTGGGACGCTGCGTCGATGTACAATATCCCGATTCGCTGGGCGGAGTGCGATTCAATCCGACCCAGCGCAGCCGGGAGCTGTTGAATACGGCATTATCGGAATTGAACCCTTTCACCCCGGCATACAAGGACGGCCGAAAAATCCCGTATGTGCGAAAAATGCTGATCAATATGAATTTCCTGCCGGGAGCTTTCGTCAAGCCGACATTCCGGGGTAAAAAGGACGGATTGATGGCTTTCCGCGAATATTTGAACCGAAATCTCGTATATGATACGAAGTTGTACGAAGCGGGTGTGTACGGCACCGTACGTGTCGAGTTCTATATAGAGCCTGACGGCACAATCACTTTGGTCGGCGCATCGGAATCACCTCATCCTGCACTGACGGAACACGTGCAGAAACTGATTCTCGACACATCGGGACAATGGACGCCGCTTCTCGAAATGGGGCATCCCTGCCGGTATCTGATCTCTTTTCCCGTAAACTTCGATCCGGGCGAAAGCACCAGTTATGCCACAGGCATTCCGTTGTAGTTTTTCAACAAGAGGGCAACGGTCGCACTGCGATTTGTTCGCGTGCCTTTGCGGAAAAGCCGTATTTCTGCGGAGAACAAATAAATTTGGCGCTCCGCCCGGTTTGCGTTATCTTTGTTCCCAAATAGATTCGGACCCGGACAGATCGCGTTTCGGACAAGTCGAAACAGGTTGGCTTGTAGCGCGACCTGCGTTATTCCGGTGTAACTCCGCAAATAATTCAAAAAGAAAAATATGGCAGACGAAAAAATCATCTTTTCGATGGTCGGCGTAAGCAAGACCTTCACCAACCAGAAAAAAGTTCTCAACAACATCTACCTCTCGTTCTTCTACGGCGCCAAGATCGGTATCATCGGTCTGAACGGCTCGGGTAAATCGACTCTGATGAAGATCATCGCGGGTATCGACAAGAATTTCCAGGGTGAAGTGGTCTTCTCGCCCGGTTATACGGTCGGTTACCTGGAACAGGAACCCAAACTCGACGATGCCAAGACCGTGCGCGAAGTGGTCGAAGAGGGCTGCGCCTCGACCGTAGCCCTGCTGAAGGAGTACGAGGAGATCAACCAGAAACTCTGCGAGCCGATGGACGACGAAGAGATGGCCCGACTTATCGAGCGTCAGGGCGAACTGTACGAACAGATCGACCACGTGAACGGCTGGGAGCTGGACAGCGTACTGGAGCGTGCGATGGATGCCCTGCGCTGTCCCGACCCGGATCAGAGCGTCAAGGTACTCTCGGGCGGCGAACGCCGCCGCGTGGCCTTGTGCCGCCTGCTTTTGCAGCAGCCGGACGTCTTGCTGCTGGACGAGCCGACCAACCACCTCGACGCCGAGTCGATCGACTGGCTGGAGCAACACCTGCAACAATATAAGGGCACGGTGATCGCCGTGACGCACGACCGCTATTTCCTGGATAACGTGGCCGGCTGGATTCTGGAACTCGACCGCGGCGAAGGTATTCCCTGGAAAGGTAACTATTCGGGCTGGCTGGAGCAGAAGACGACCCGTATGGCTATGGAGGAGAAGCAGGAATCGAAGCGTCGCAAGACCCTCGAACGCGAGTTGGAGTGGGTGCGTATGTCCCCCTCCGGACGTCACGCCAAGTCGAAAGCCCGTCTGTCGGCCTATGACAAGCTGATGAACGAAGATACCAAACAGAAGGAGGAAAAGCTCGAAATATTCATCCCGAACGGCCCGCGTCTGGGCGATGTGGTGATCGAGGCGCACGACGTATCGAAAGCCTTCGGCGACCGGGTGCTGTACGAGGGACTGAACTTCTCGCTGCCGCCTGCCGGTATCGTCGGTGTGATCGGCCCCAACGGTACGGGCAAGACTACCCTCTTCCGGATGATCATGGGACTCGAACAGCCTACTTCGGGAACTTTCACTGTCGGTCAGACGGTCAAACTGGCCTACGTGGATCAGCAGCACAAGTCCATCGACCCGGAAAAAACCGTTTACGAGGTGATTTCGCAGGGTACCGACCTGATTATGCTGGGCAACCGCCAGGTCAATGCCCGCGCTTACGTGGCCCGGTTCAATTTCACGGGCGCCGATCAGGAGAAGAAGTGCGGCATGCTGTCGGGCGGCGAGCGCAACCGCCTGCACCTGGCCCTCGCACTCAAGGAGGAAGGTAATGTGCTGCTTCTGGACGAGCCGACCAACGACATCGACGTCAATACGTTGCGTGCGCTGGAGGAGGGTCTGGAGAATTTCGCCGGCTGCGCCGTCGTGATCTCCCACGACCGCTGGTTCCTCGATCGTATCGCCACGCACATCCTCTCCTTCGAAGGCGATTCGAAAGTGGTCTTCTACGAAGGTTCGTACAGCGAATACGAGGAGTGGAAGAAAGCGCAGGGCGGCGATACGCAGCCCCATCGTGTAAAATACAGAAAACTGGTGGAATAAAATGGCACAAAAACCCTCCATACCCAAGGGCACACGCGACTTCTCCCCGCTGGAGATGATGCGCCGCCAATATATTTTCGACAAAATCCGGGACGTTTTCCGCACCTTCGGCTTCGGCCCGCTCGAAACGCCTGCGATGGAGAACCTCTCCACCCTGCTGGGCAAATACGGCGACGAAGGCGACAAACTGCTTTTCAAAATCCTCAATTCGGGGGATTACGCCGCCGGACTGAATGACGAAGAGTTGCGCACGGCCTCCCGAATTTGCGAAAAGGGATTGCGTTACGACCTGACGGTGCCTTTTGCCCGTTATGTGGTGCAGCACCAGAGCGAAATCGCCTTCCCGTTCAAACGCTACCAGATACAACCGGTCTGGCGGGCCGACCGTCCGCAGAAAGGCCGCTACCGGGAGTTTTACCAGTGCGACGTGGATGTCATCGGCACCCGATCGCTGCTGTGCGAAGTGGAACTCATACAGATCGTGGAACGGGTTTTCCGGACGCTCGGAATTAACGTATCGCTGAAGGTAAACAACCGCAAGATTCTGTACGGCATTGCTGAAACCATCGGACATGCGGACAAGATGATCGACATTACGGTCGCCATCGACAAGCTGGAAAAGATCGGATTGGAGGCTGTCAAGGCTGAATTGACGGAACGCGGCATCGGCTCCGATGCGATCGAAAAGCTGCAACCGATACTCGAATTGACAGGCGATAATGAACGGAAACTGGCTGTGTTGCGAGATGTCATTGGCGCCTCGGCTGTCGGACTGGAAGGCATTTCCGAGATGGAAACGATCTTCGGGTACGTGAACCGGCTGGGGGTGGAGCTGCCGATCGAGCTCGACTTCTCGCTGGCCCGGGGGCTCAATTATTATACGGGAGCGATTTTCGAAGTCAAGGCGCTCGATTTCGCCATCGGGTCGATCTGCGGCGGCGGACGCTACGACGACCTGACGGGCATCTTCGGAATGCCGAACATGTCGGGTGTCGGCATTTCGTTCGGTGCGGACCGCATCTACGACGTGATGACCGGCCTCGGACTCTTCCCGGCCGATCTGGGCTGTGCGGCCCGGGTGATGTTCGCCAATCTGGGCGAAGCGGAAGAGCATGCCTCGCTGAAACTGTTGCAGGAGGTGCGTGCCGCAGGTATTCCGGCGGAGATATATCCCGAAAACGGAAAGATGAAAAAACAGATGGAGTATGCCAATCGCCGGGGAATCCCCTGCGTGGTAATCGTCGGCAGCCGGGAACTGGAAGAACGGGTGGCGACGATCAAGGATATGACCTCCGGCGAACAGACCCAGGTGCCGTTCACCCGACTGGCCGAAGCACTCCGTTAGATAATTAGTTATAGATAATCCGAAGCGCCTGTCCGAGCGGACGCGGAATAGCCGCCCCGGCGGTAGTTGAGAGAGCAGAGTTATCGGCGGATACGCCCCGTTCCGAATGTGGGTGCATCCGAGGCGGTATCTATGGCTCTACCGAATCGCCGGAAAGAAGACGGGGTTCACGCCTTTCCTCCCTGCTCGCAGTCGGAAATCATTTCCCGGTGTTTCGCGGTACCTGCTTGGGAGGACGCCGGACGGAAAAATATGCAATCATGTAATTCGATATGAAGCGGAGCATGTGGTTTTTCGGGCTGTTGCTGGCCGTGGCGGGATTATCATCGTTCCGGACGGCCGATATCGCCGTTTCCCGGCCCGACCGGGCACAGCGACGGTCGCTCGCCAAGCTGGAGCGGTCTTACGAATATATCCGCAAGATGTATGTCGATTCGGTCGATATGGCGCCGCTGGTCGAGGAGGCGATCCGCAGCATGGTACAGCAACTCGATCCCCATACCGAATATGCCTCGGCTGCGGAGATGGCTGAATTCTGGAGCCTCTATCGGGGTAAGTTCGGAGGAATAGGCATTCAGACCCAATGGATCCGTGATTCGCTGGTCGTAACCTCCCTCCTGTCGGGAGGGGCCGCCGAAGAAGCAGGCATCCGTCCCGACGACCGGATCGTCCGGGTGGACGGACGCACCGTGAAGGAGATCCCGGCCTCCGAGCTCATCTCCGTCATGCGGGGAGATGCCGGATCGAAAGTAAAAATCCTAGTGATTCGACGAGGAGTCTGCCAACCGATTCTGTACGAAATCGTCCGACGGGAAATACCTCTCCCCTCCGTCGAGCTGGCCTACCGCGTCGATTCTGCGGTGGGATACATCAAACTGATCCGTTTCGGTCAGACCACCATGCGGGAGGTGCAGCGGGCTTACGAAGAGCTGGACCGTCCGAAGGAGTTGATTCTCGATCTTCGGGGCAATGGCGGAGGACTGTTGGATCAGGCGATCGCTTTGTCCGGCTTTTTCCTGCCCAAAGGCTCGCGGATCGTTTCGACCGAAGGCCGCAGCGTACCGTCCGTAGTCCATTCCGCCCGCCGGAATCCGGTATTTCCGGCCGAAGGGCGGCTCATCGTCCTGATCGACGAACGGTCGGCGTCGGCCAGTGAAATCGTGAGCGGAGCGCTGCAGGACTGGGACCGCGCGGTAATCGTCGGGCGCCGCAGCTTCGGAAAAGGGTTGGTGCAGCGCCAATATCTGCTTCCGGACGGGTCGGCCCTGCGTCTGGTCGTCGCCCGCTATCATACGCCTTCGGGCCGGGAAATTCAACGTCCTTACGTCAAAGGCGGGGATCGCACGGCTTACCGAACTCATCCGCTGCCCGACACGATTCCGTCGCCGGCCTACCGGACACTCCGCACGGGCCGGACAGTTTACGGCGGCGGAGGCATAGCGCCCGACGTGTGCGTAATACAGGATACGGTGCAGGCATCTTATCTGAACGCCCTGCTGCGGAAAAATATCTTTCCTGAATTTATGCAGCGCTACCTGGACCGCAACCGGACAGCCCTGGAACGGGATTATCCGGAGTTCGCATCGTTCGAGGAGCGGTTCGAAGTTCCCGATGAAATGTATGAGGAGTTGATCGGACTGGGACTGGAACAGGGCGTAACACCTCCGGCGGAAGATTCCGATGTCGAAGCGGGGACCAGGCGCCTGCTCAAAGCATTGCTGGCAGAGCGGCTTTTCGACCGGGAAGCTCTGCTGCGGATATTGCACGCAAGGGATGATGCCGACTTCATCCGGGCGCTCAATTTGCTGAAAAACTGGGAGGCAGAGGGGCTGCCGCTCCTGGAAGCGCAGCATGAGCGGCAATAAGCGGTTGCATCACGTTATTTCCGAGAGTCGCGTATTCACGACTCGTAATTGAGTTTATAATTCGGCCTGCCCCGAAATTCCCTTCCCGGAAGGGGTTTGAATCGCTGCACGCCCAAAGAGTATATAATCACGGACAAGAATTTGCAGGAAAACGAAATTTGTTTTATATTTACGTATGGAACAAACGAATAACCCTCAAAATATTACCTTGTATGGCTGCTCTGAATACCTTCCGCACGGACGGAGAAGATTTCGGCGAACAGATCCTGTCGAAAGTCGTAAAAGCCGGCCGGCGGACCTATTTTCTGGACGTGCGCGCTACGCGTGCGAACGATTATTTTCTTACCATTACGGAGAGCCGGAAGAAAACGGCGCCGGATGGAACGGTCAGTTACGACCGGCATAAAATATTCCTTTACAAAGAGGATTTTTCCAAATTCCTCGAAGGCTTGGAAGAGGTGATCGGGTTCATTAAACGGGAAAAACCGGAATTCTTCGAAGAAGAACACCCGAAGCCGGAAGAATATGCTTGACAGAACCGGCTGCCGAAATTTCGGCAGCCGGTTCTCATGAAGACAGGAGTTTATGAAGGATAATCGGGTATTGTTGGGTTTCAGCGGCGGAATAGACAGCTTCGCCGCCGTCGGATTGTTGCAGGCGGCCGGATATCATGTAACGGCTCTGACGCTCGACATGAGAGGCGATTCCGCATTGTTGGAAAAGGCGCGTCTGCGTGCCGGAGCACTCGGTATTCCTTGGCGAATGCGGTCGGTGCGGGAGCGGTTCGAACGGGAGGTGGTGGACTATTTTACCGACAGTTACTTCCGGGGGTGTACCCCGGCTCCGTGCACGCGCTGCAACAGTCGGATCAAATGGCCCTGCCTTGCGGCAGAGGCCGACGCACTGGGGATTCGCCACATCGCTACGGGACACTATTTCCGCATTACCTCCGCAGGCGGCAAACGATACGTCACCCGTGCGGCCGACAACCGCAAGGACCAGTCCTACTACCTGTGGGACTTGCCGCAGGAGATCCTCGATCGGGTGCTGACTCCGATGGGAACGGTCATCAAACGAAATATCGTCGAAGAACTCGCCGACCGTCGGGAGAGTATGGGCGTCTGTTTTCTCGAGGGACGCCCGTGCCGCGACTTCCTGCGAAGCCGGGATAAAACGGAAGCGCTCCGGCCCGGCCCCATCATCGACTCTGCCGGACATCGGCTCGGCACGCACGACGGGGCGGCCCTCTACACCATCGGCCAGAAAAAGGGCCTCGACCTGCCGCCGGGCTGGGCGGTGGTCGCTATCGACACGGCGGCAAACCGGATCGTAGCCGGAGAAGAGAAGCTGTTGTTGCATCGTACGCTGGAAGTCGGGGAATGTCGCCTGATAGAGAGCGACGAGGTATTCGGTGCCCGCGATATCCGTGCGGTGATCCGGGGCATCGGCCGCAACCCCGAGGGATACGCAGCGGTCTTCCCTGCCGCTTCGGGGATTCGGATCGAACTGGAGGATCCCGCGTGGGCCCCGGCCGCCGGGCAGCCCGTCGTTTTGTACCGAGGGGAACGGGTCGTCGGAGGCGGAATCCTCGAACGGTATTATTAACGAATTATTAAATCTTCGTTCGGGATGGATTTTTTCAGGGTTTTATCCCGAAAAAATCTTGCGATGTTTCCCGCATATACTATCTTTGCACAAGCAAAACATCGCCGGAAACGGCAATACCTATGCGATGTTATTATAATGCCGTTTTTGCGAAACGTCGTGTTTTCGACGAACGAGATAACTTTTCGTGATTATATACTTTAGTGTACCTCTTTGGGAGTAAAGCGCCTTAAGTCCTTTCCGGGAAGGGATCTGTGGGCAGGAGCATTACCGATACAACCGGGAACAGCGAATAGACACCTCTCGGAATTGTCAAAAGGTACATTGAAAGATGAATTGCCTAACTTTTTATTAGAGCGGATTATGTTCAGATACGTGCTGTTGGCGCTGAAAGGCTGCGCAATGGGAATGGCGGATGTTGTCCCGGGAGTATCGGGCGGGACGATCGCCTTTATTTCGGGAATTTACAGCGAACTGATCGAGTCGATCAAAAGTTTTAATCCGACTGCGTTGAAATTGCTCGGCCGGTTCGAATTCAGGAAATTCTGGCGCCACATCAACGGCAGTTTCCTCTTCTCCGTACTGCAGGGTATCGGTATCGCCATCTTTTCGCTGGCACGGTTGATGACTTACCTGCTGGCGCATCACCCGATCGAAATCTGGTCCTTCTTTTTCGGACTGATCGTCGCTTCGGCGGCTTTCGTCGCCCGGGATATTCGGAAGTGGAACCTCACTTCGCTACTGGGACTGCTTGTCGGCACCGCGCTGGCATTCTGGATCACGATCGCCTCCCCGACGCAAACGCCCAACGACTGGTGGTTTATCATGCTTTCGGGAGCTGTTGCCATCTGCGCGATGATTCTTCCGGGAATTTCAGGCGCCTTCATCCTGCTGCTGCTGGGAAAATACCAATACATTTTACAGGCTGTCAGCGAATTCCGGCTGGGTGTCCTGCTGCTTTTCGCAGTCGGAGCCGTCGCCGGTATCATCAGTTTTTCGCACCTGCTTTCGTGGCTGCTGCGCAAGCATCACGACCTGACGATCTCCCTGCTCATGGGTTTCATGGTCGGATCGCTCAATAAAGTCTGGCCCTGGAAAGAGGTCGTGGAAACTTATACGGATGCCCAGGGTGCCGTTCACCCGTTGGTGGAACAAAACATTACACCGGGACATTTCGAGGCGATCGGTCAGACCGATGCCCACTTGTGGCAGGCCGTAGCACTGGCGCTGGCAGGATTTCTTCTGATCTATGTCATCGAATTCATCGGCAAGCGGGTCGCTCAAAAAATCTCCGCTCCCCAAAACTAAAACCTTATGAAACGCTACGGTCTGATAGGCTACCCGCTGGGACACTCGTTTTCAGCCCGGTATTTCGCCGATAAATTCGCACGCGAAGGCATTGCGGATTGCCGGTACGACCTTTACGAATTGAAAACGATCGAGGAGTTGCCCGCTTTGCTGGAAGCGCAGCCCGAACTGCGGGGATTCAATGTCACGATTCCCTATAAACAACAGATCATACCCTATCTGGACGATCTTTCGCCGGAAACCCGGATGATCGGGGCCGTCAATTGCGTGCGCTGTGAAGGCAGACGTCTGACGGGTTATAATACGGATGTGACGGGACTTCGCGTCTCCCTCGAAACATTTCTCGGCGGGGAGCGTCCCGAACGGGCATTGGTACTGGGCACGGGCGGGGCGTCGCAAGCCGTGCAATATGTATTGGCACAGATGGAAATTCCGTTCGATCTAGTATCGCGGAATCCGGCAACGGGAAATTATACGTACGACGAAGTATCGGATGAAGTAATCGGTTCGCATCGGCTCATTATCAATGCCTCCCCAGTCGGGATGCATCCGAATGTCGAAGAGGCGCCCCGCATTCCGTACGCTTTCGTCACGCCCTCCCACTATCTTTTCGACCTGATCTACAACCCGGCCGAAACGCTGTTTCTGCAATACGGAGCGCAACGGGGAGCACACACGTGCAACGGACTCGACATGCTCGTAGGGCAGGCGGAAGCTGCCTGGGCCATATGGAACCGATAAGGGATCCTCCGACACGGCTCGACCGATCTTATCGAAGCCGGTTTCATTTCCGACGACTTCGTTCTCCGGACCTGAAGCTATGAATCGACGTTTTCGGTACGCAGTTTCGCCCCTTCTCCGAACCGTTCGAAAGTCGCAAGCAACAGAGGTTGTTCCGAGCCGTTCATAAGGAATTCGGGGGCTTCTTTAAGAGCTTCCCGAACTCCTTGAATAGCTGCAAAATAATAAATTACGGCATTTTGTCGAGCAATTCGGCAGCCCGCTTCGCATCTTCCTCCTTGACCACGAGCTGTGCCGGCATCGTGCCGATGGGATAGATCGCCGACATATATTCGTTGCGGATCGTCGAAAAAATTCCGGCTCCGTCCAGAATCGATTTGGCCATTTCGGCTTCGGTGACAGAGTTCCACTCTCTCAACACGACTAATTTTTCATCTTTCATAATCATCGCTGTTTAGGTGATATATTTATTCGGCCATTATATCTTTCGATGTAACAGTTTGACAATCGCAGCATCGAATCCGAAGGACATTTATTCGCATCCTCTGGCCGCATTAAAATTCAGACCTTTCCTAAAATGCGGGTACTCGGAGTACCGTATTTCCAACGAGGTCCACATTTTTTATTAAATCTTTGCATCCCGTCGTTTTTCGGTTCTTCGAACTTCCGTGCTCCCGGTTCCGAACTCCGTTCGTACCCGGCGAAAACGGGCGATGCAGGACCGGATAAATCCGGCTATCAACAAGATACGTTTTTTTTCGGAATGCTGCAAGATTTTTGCCACATATTTCCTATCCCGTCATTTTCAACAACGTAGAATCGTTCGGGCAATTTTTACTTGGAAATACGGAAATTCTTTCATATTTTTTCATTACCTTTGACTTCGCCTTAAGCATCGGCAAGACGCAGATAAATTTGCTTCTGCCCGCGACTTTTCCGTACCTTCGCAAAGGACGGCCCAAAACCATAAATTTTCGAATTATGCCGGATTTCGTCCATTTACACGTACATACGCAATATTCCATCTTGGACGGCGCAGCGGCCATATCGCCGCTCATCAAACGAGCCAAAGCCCTCGGTATGAAGGCTCTGGCCATTACCGACCACGGCAATATGTACGGCGTCAAGAACTTCCACGACGTCGCCACCGATGCGGGCATCAAGCCTATTTTGGGGTGCGAAACCTACGTCGTGCGCAACCGCTTCGAAAAGGACAAGGACGAGAAGGCGGGCGATCACCTGATTCTGCTGGCCAAGAACCTCACGGGTTACCACAATCTCTGCAAGATCGTATCCTACTCCTTTACCGAAGGATTCTATTACAAGCCCCGTATCGACAAGAAACTGCTGGAACAATACCACGAGGGATTGATCTGCTGCTCGGCATGTCTGGGCGGCGAAGTTCCCCAGGCCATCATGCGCAACGACATGGAGGAGGCTGAACAGGTCGTGCGCTGGTTCAAAAGCATCTTCGGGGACGACTATTACCTGGAGTTGCAGCTCCATCCGTCGGGCGATCCGCGCAAGGACGCCGACGTGTACGAGAATCAGTTGCTGGTCAATAAGGCCCTGCTGGAGCTGTCGGCCAAATGCGGAGTCAAATACATCTGCTCGAACGACGTGCATTTCATTCTGGCCGAAGACGCCGTGGCGCACGATCATCTGATCTGCCTCAATACCGGCCGCGACCTGGACGATCCCAATCGGATGCGCTATACGTTCCAGGAGTATCTGAAATCGCCCGAAGAGATGGCGCAGCTCTTCCCCGACCATCCCGAAGCACTCGCCACCACGCTCGAGATCGCCGACAAGGTCGAGGAGTACAAACTCACCCATGCGCCTCTGATGCCCAACTTCCCTCCGCCGCCGGAGTTCCACATGCCTTTCGAGGAGTTGCGCGAATCGCTCGTCAAGAAGATCGAAGATCAGGAAGAGCTGGCGCGAATCGATGCCTGCCACAGCGTCGAAGAACTCGATGCCTGGGCGGAGGAGAGCAAGGAGCGCAGCGAAAAGTTGATGACGGCCAAACAGTTCTGCTACCTGAAAGACCTGACCTACAAAGGAGCCCACCTGCGCTATGGCGCCGAATTGAGCGAAGAGGTCGAGAAACGCATCCGGTACGAATTGAGTACGATCGAATGGATGGGATTCCCGGGTTACTTCCTCATCGTATGGGACTATATCCGCGCGGCTCGCGAAATGGGCGTGTCGGTCGGACCGGGCCGTGGTTCGGCAGCCGGATCGGTTGTGGCCTACTGTCTGAAAATTACCAACATAGATCCGCTGAAATACGACCTGCTGTTCGAGCGCTTCCTGAATCCCGAGCGTATCTCCCTGCCGGATGTCGATGTCGATTTCGACGAGGACGGCCGCGACGACGTGCTGCATTACTGCGTGCACAAGTACGGGCAGAAACGCGTGGCCCAGATCGTGACGTTCGGTACGATGGCGCCCAAGCTGGCGATCCGCGACGTGGCCCGCGTGCAGAAGCTGGCCCTCTCGGAGAGCGACCGGCTGGCTAAACTGGTACCCGACAAGGTTACGCCCGACAAGAAGGCCGGAGAAACGCCTTTCGACTTCTGCTACAAGGAGTCGCCGGAACTGGCCGCCGAACGGGAATCCCCGAACCAGTTGATCCGCAATACGCTCAAATACGCCGAAAAGCTCGAAGGCTCGATTCGGCAGACCGGTGTGCATGCCTGCGGTGTAATCATCGGGCAGGACGACCTGGAGAATTTCGCTCCGATGGCTATCGCCAAGGACGCCGATCTGAACGTCGTGGAGTTCGAGGGCAAAGAGGTCGAGAGCGTCGGCCTGATCAAAATGGACTTCCTGGGACTGCGCACCCTCTCGATCATCAAGGATGCCGTAACCAACGTCAAAAACGTGCACGGCATCGACGTAGATATCGACAACATTCCGCTGGACGACGCCCCGACCTACGAGGTTTTCAGCCGCGGCGATACGACCGGCCTGTTCCAGTTCGAGTCCCCCGGTATGAAAAAACATCTGCGCAACCTGAAACCCAACCGTTTCGAGGACCTGATCGCCATGAACGCCCTCTACCGCCCGGGACCGATGGAGTATATTCCCAACTTCATCGCCCGCAAGCACGGACTGGAGCCGGTGACGTACGACATCGCCGATATGGAGGAGTACCTGAGCGACACCTACGGCATCACGGTTTATCAGGAGCAGGTCATGCTGCTCTCGCAGAAGCTTGCCGGGTTTACCGGCGGCGAAGCCGATACGCTCCGCAAAGCGATGGGTAAAAAACAGCGTGCGGTACTGGACAAGATGAAGCCCAAGTTCATCGAAGGATGCAGCAAGCGCGGGCACGACGCCAAAATTTGCGAAAAGATCTGGGGCGACTGGGAAGCGTTCGCATCGTATGCCTTCAACAAGTCGCACTCGACCTGCTACGCCTACATTGCCTATCAGACGGGCTATCTGAAAGCGCACTACCCTTCCGAATTCATGGCCGCGCTGCTCAGCCGCAACCTTTCGGACATCAAGCAGATTACGCTCTACATGAACGAGTGCAAGCGCATGGGTATCCGGGTGCTTGGGCCCGACATCAACGAATCGCTCAACAACTTCTCCTCGAACAAGGCGGGCGACGTGCGGTTCGGCCTGGCTGCGGTGAAAGGCGTCGGCGAGGCGGCTGTGGAGAGCATCGTCGCGGAGCGGAACAAGAACGGCAAATTCAAGGACATATACGATTTCTTCGAACGGGTGAATTATACGGCCGTAAACCGCAAATGCCTCGAAAACATCGCCTATGCGGGCGGCTTCGACTCGATCTCCGGGTTCCACCGCTGCAAATTCTTCGGCACCGATCTGCGCGACTCCAGTTCGACGACCTTCATCGAGCAACTGGTACGCTACGGGCAGCGGTTCCAAAGCGAGAAAGACAATGCCCAGCAAAGCCTTTTCGGAGGCGGCGAAGGGGTCGTGGATATTCAGCATCCCGTGATTCCGGCCTGTCAGGACTGGAGCACGCTCGAAACGCTGGGCAAGGAGCGCGAGATGATCGGACTCTACCTCTCGGCTCACCCGCTGGACGATTATGCGGTGATTATCCGCAATATGTGTAAGACGCAGCTTTCGGATCTTGACAACCTGGAATCCCTGCGCGGACAGGAGATTGCCGTGGCGGGGATGGTGATCGCCACGCAGAACCTCGTTACCAAGACGGGCAAACCCTGGGGAAAATTCACGCTTGAAGACTACAACGGCACGCACGAATTTGCGCTTTTCAGCAAGGACTACGAAAATTTCCGCAAATACCTGTTCAACGACTATTTCCTCTTCATCCGGGGCAAGGTCCAACCCAAGCCCTACAACGACAAGGAGCTGGAATTCAAGATTACTTCGATGGTACAGCTCTCCGAAATGCGCGACACGATGATTAAGGAGATGTATATCCAATTGGCGATCGAAGACATCACGCGTGAAATGATCGAGGAGCTGACGCACCGCATCAAAGAGTCCGAAGGATCGACCACGCTGCGGGTGAATGTCTATGACCGGGATGCGCAGGTAAGCGTGAATATGTTCTCCAAACGGCACAAGGTGAGCCTCACGTCGAACCTCGTTTCGTTCCTCGAGGACAATGAAATCAAATATACTATCGTTTAATACTTATAATCAAAACATCTAAAAAATTATGGCATTAGCAATCACAAAAGACAATTTCGAGGAGATCTCCGCATCCCAGCTTCCGGTAGTCATCGACTTTTGGGCGGAATGGTGCGGTCCCTGCCGCATGATCAGCCCGATCATCGACGAGTTGGCCGGCGAATACGAAGGCCGTGCGGTCATCGGCAAATGCGACGTGGACAACAACGACGACATCGTGGGCAAGTTCATGGTCCGCAACATTCCGACGATCGTGTTCATCAAGGGCGGACAGGTCGTGGACAAACAGGTGGGTGCCTGCACGAAAGCCGACCTGGTAAAGAAACTCGAAAAATTGCTCTAATACTTTCGGCAGACGAGCCGACGAAACACGTACGGCGGCGGGGAGGATTCCCTGCCGCCTCTATTTTGTCAGGAAGCGTATGACAGAATGTCATATCGGAGGAGGTGGCACACCGTTTGTTGAATCCATGCGAGAGAATGGCTCTCTTCGGCAGCGGCAACCAAAGTCCGCTGTATCAAAAAAACGATAAATAATTCAATTAAAAAAATACCATGATACGATGAAAAACGGAAAAATCGGGGTTACCACCGAGAATATCTTCCCCGTTATCAAAAAGTTCCTCTATTCGGACCACGAAATCTTCCTGCGTGAGCTGATCTCCAACTCCGTGGATGCCACGCAGAAACTCAAGGCCCTGGCCTCGATGGGCGACGTAAAAGGCGACCTGGGCGACCTGACGATCCGCGTCTCGGCGGATAAGGATGCCAAAACCCTGACGGTCACCGACCGGGGCATCGGCATGACTGCCGACGAGGTGGAGCGCTATATTAACCAGATCGCCTTTTCGAGCGCCGAGGAGTTCATGGAGAAATACAAGAACCAGGCGATTATCGGCCACTTCGGACTGGGCTTCTACTCCGCTTTCATGGTCGCCGACAAAGTGGAGATTTTCACCCGCTCCTACAAGGAGGGCGCCAAGACGGTACACTGGAGTTGCGAAGGATCGCCCGAATACGAAATGGAGGAAACGACCGAGCAACGCGACCGGGGAACCACGATCGTACTGCACCTTTCGGCCGATACGCTCGAATACGGCGAAGATTCGAAGGTCGAAGAGCTGCTGCGCAAGTACTGCCGCTTCCTACCCGTTCCCATCGCTTTCGGCAAGGTGAAGGAGTGGAAAGACGGCAAATACGTCGATACCAACAAGGACAACATCATCAACAACATCGCCCCGCTGTGGACCGTAAAACCCACCGAGATCACCGCCGAGCAATACAAGGAGTTCTACCACGAACTCTATCCCATAGGTGAAGAGCCGCTCTTCTCGATTCATCTGAATATCGATTATCCGTTCCACCTGACGGGTATCCTCTACTTCCCGAAGATTCGGAACAACTTCGAAATTCAGAAAAACAAGATCCAGCTCTACTCCAATCAGGTGTATGTGACCGACCAGGTCGAGGGGATCGTACCGGAATACCTCACCCTGTTGCACGGCGTGATCGACTCGCCGGATATTCCGCTGAACGTATCGCGCAGCTACCTGCAGAGCGATTCGAATGTCAAGAAGATTTCGAACTACATCACCCGCAAGGTGGCCGATCGCTTGCAGGAGCTCTTCACGACGATGCGTGCGGACTACGAACAGAAATGGGACGATCTGAAGATCTTCATCGAATACGGCATTATCACCGACGAAAAGTTCGCCGAGAAGGCAGAGAGTTTCATGCTGTGGAAGACGACCGAGGGCAAGTATTTCACCGCCGAAGAGTACAAGGAGGTCGTCAAAGGTAACCAGACCGACAAGAACGGTACGGTCGTTTTCCTCTATGTGGACGATCCCGTAGAGAAAAATTCGTTCCTCGAATCGGCCAAGGCCAAAGGCTATGACGTGCTGGTTATGGACGGACAACTCGACAACCACTATGTCAATTGGTACGAGTCGAAACACAAGGACGCCCGCTTCGTGCGCGTGGACAGCGACGTGATCGACAAGCTCATCCAGAAAGACGAAACGCTCAAGATGTCCCTGAGCGAGGCCCAGCAGGAGATCATGCGTCCCGTATTCGAAAGCCAGATGCCCAAGGACGAGAAGATCCACTACAACATTTCGTTCGAAGCGATGGCGGCCGATGCTGCGCCCGTGGTGATTACGCAGAACGAATTCATGCGGCGCATGAAGGAGATGGCAGCCATCAGCAGCGGAGGTATGAGCCAATTCTACAGCCAGATGCCCGATAACTTCACGATCGCCGTCAATGGCAACAACCCCATCGTGATCGACATCCTGGCCGATGTGGAGAAGAGCTACGGCGACAAGCTGAAGACCATCACCAAAAAGATCGATGCTGCGGTTGCCGAAGAGCGCCGTTTCGACGAAGTGGTCAAAGGCAAGAAAGAGGAGGAACTCACGCCCGAGGAGAAATCGACGCGCGAGGAGCTTTCGAAGAAGATCGTTACCCTGCGCGACGAGCGCGATACGCGCCTGCGCGAAATCGGCGGCGAGAACAAGCTCGTCAAACAGATCATCGACCTGGCATTGCTCTCCAACGGATTACTCAAGGGCAAAAACCTGACGGAGTTCATCCAACGCAGTATCTCACTGATCGAGAAATAGCAGTAAATTACCGTATATCGAAGCGGCGGCTCCTTTTCGGGGCCGCCGCTATTTTATATCGGATAAAATCGTACGGAACTCCCATCCGGGGTTCTCCATCGACGAAAATCCGAAATATCTTCCTCTTGGGAAAAACCGAAATGATCGACTGGCGATTCGTAAAAAAACAGCGTGAATTACAGGTTTTTTTCCAACAGCTCCATAAATCCTTTCGGAGCCCGGCAGGGACGCCGCGTATCGCGGTGGATGAAACCCAGAACCGTAGAACCCGTATTGAGCAGCTCGCCCGCTTCGTTGTAAATTTCGTATTCGAACGTAATACGCGCTTTCGGCAACTCCCGGAGGGAAATTCGAACCGTGATCAATTCGTCGTAATGAGCCGGACGCAGGTACTTGGAGTGTACTTCGAGAATCGGCATCATCACGCCGTCCTTCTCCTCCATATCGGCATACGAAGAGCCGAAACTGCGGAGCAGCTCCGAACGGGCTGCTTCGTAATAGCAGATGTAATTCGAATGGTGTACGATACCCATCTGATCGGTATCCTTATACCAGACTCTGAATTTGAAATCTCTTGTCAGCATGGCGTTAAAACTCGATTAGTATATGGCCCGACGGCATTTTTCCCGCCGTCCTCAATAATTCCGGAGTACCTTTGGCGGTTATCCGAAGCACACCGGGCCTACCTTCGATCCGCACGGGATATTCACCCGGAGGCGGAAGCAGCTTGAGAGCCTCTCCCGAGGCGATATGTCCTGCGCAGTCCACATCGCCTGCCAACAGATACGGATGCGACAGCATCCGGGCAGCTTTATTCATCTCTCCCCGCTCGATCAGACGACGAATGACCGTCGAACTCACCTTCTCGGCATCGACATCCTGTTTCTCGATCTCCGTCACACGGAAGCCGAACTCGTCATGCAATCCGTTGAGCAGCCGGTAATCTCCCTCCTTGTCGTGGCCGAAGCGGTGGTTGAAACCGACGACCAGATTCTTCACCCCCACCTTCCCGATCAGATAGTCCTTTACGAAACTCTCGGAAGGAATCCGGCTGAAGGCCCGGTCGAACGGAATCACGATCAGATTGTCGATTCCGAACCGGTCGAGCAGGTATATCTTCTCTTCGAGCGAAGTCAGCAGCCGCAACCGCTCCTGTGTACCGAGCGTCACGCGGGGATGCGGGGCGAAGGTCAGCACGATACTTTCTCCCCCGACAGCGGCCGCCTCCCGGCGAATCCGGTCGAGCAAAACCCGGTGTCCGCTATGAACTCCGTCGTACGATCCGACGGTAGCCGCCGGCGAACGGAACGAAGGCAGATTTTCGAAGCCGTGGAATACTCGCATCGACACCTTAATTATTGTCGTTATTCTCTTCGGATTCCTTGACGCAGTAAGCAACCTTTTCCAGAAGAGTCGTAATATCGTAATTCTCCACGTAGATACCTTGCGGGAAATTCAGGCGTGTCGAGGTAAAGTTGAGTACGCCCTTGATGCCGGCGTTGATGATCGGCACGACCAGTTCGGGGGCGACTTTGGTCGGCGAAGATACGATGACGATCGAGATGTCGTTCTCCTGGACGACCTTCTCGAAACACTCCATGTGGTAGCACGGAATGTTGTCGATCGCAGTATCCACTTTTGCGGGATCGACGTCGAACGCGACCGTGATCCGCAGCTTCAGGCTCTTCCCGTTGAAATATTTGGTGATGGCCTGCCCCAGATGTCCCATACCGATTACGGCGATATTCACCGGATTTTCGCTGTCGAGGATGTTGCTGATAAAATCGATCAGCACCTTCACGTCGTAGCCTTTCTTGGTATCGCTCGAGAACCCGATCAACATCAGATCCCGACGCACTTGCACAGCCGTAATGCCGTGAATCCCGGCCAGCACGTGCGAAAAAATGTGGGTAATGCCCTCCCTGTGGCAGGCGAGCAGCGTACGGCGATACTCGCTGAGCCGCTCGATCGTTTTTTCGGGAATTCCGTTGGGTATTAAAGCCATTTCAATCTACGGTAATGGTGAAGTCCGGTCGGTAGCTCACACGCATCCAGTTTTGGTTGACATGGTTGGACCCTCCGGGCATTTGCTGGAACGTATAAGAGGTTTGCAGCGGCGTGTAGCGGCGTCCCTCCATATCGTACTGGATGTCGGAATACATCGCCGGAACGAAGATCATCGCCGCATCGTAACCCCGGTAAGAGTAGAGCGACGGCAACGCCCCGAAAGCTTTGATGTAGTCGCTGTCGAAAGTCTTGATTACCTCGGCATCGCGTTTGGCGTGATAAGTCGAGAAGAGCACGAGCCGGTCCTTGAAGTAGAGCGCCCGATCGAGGTTCCCGAAGCGGTTCCAACGCGAATTGCCGACGATCGTGAAACGGGGAGGCGTCTTGCCGCGGGCTACGAGGTTGGTATTGGCCGAAGCGATGGCTGCCAGAATACGGTCCACTTCGAGCCCGCTGTCGCTCAAAACAATCAGCAGGTTGTCCTTGCCATTGGCCAGCAGCGACGAAAGCCCCTGGTCGCCCTCCTTGACAGCGTAACGATAATTATGCCGCGCGTAAGGTACACCCTGCAGTGCAGCCAGAATTTCCCGTTCGAACTCCCGGTCGTTCTTCTCTCCGTAGATCAAGGTAACCTGTTTGTGCTCACCCTGAGTCAGTTCTTCGATTTTGGCATATTTCCGCATCTGGGGCGGTGCCATCTGAAACAAAACATCGCTATCGACGTTCTTGACATCGGCCAGAGGCGATACGACCGGCACGGCATACTCCTCGGCATACCCGATTACGGCAGGAAGTTCCTCTTCGTAAACCGGGCCTACGATCAAGCGGGCCGCCCGAAAATCGGCGTCGTCCACAATCGTACGGAGTCGGTCGCTTTCCTGCCGGGTATTGAACAGATCGACCCGAACGGAGTATCCGTATTGGGTCTTTATCTTTTCAAGCCCCAGGAGAAATCCCTGGTAGAAATCGAGATAATTCGGATTCTGTTTGTCGCCATCGGTCATCGGCAACAACAGCGCCACACGAAGCGGCTCTCCGCTGCTCAATGCCAGAAAATCCACCTCTTTCACCTGGGGTTCGACCGTCGTCAAGGTATCGCTCTCCGTTGGCTCGGGCTGTCCGAATCGCTCTTCCGGCGCCGGCTCGGTCGCGGACTTTGCATCGCCGGGGACTTTCAGCATACTTCCCGAACGGAGGTCTTGCGCTGAAATACCGTTCAGCCGCTCCAGATTTTCAACCGTCGTACCGAAGCGACGGGACAGCGCGTACATCGTCTCCCCGGGAGCTACAATGTGATACATATAACCCTCCTCGGCAACCAGGTTCAGACGATCCTTGTACTGCTCCCAGGCCGCCGTGTTTTCCGCTGCGTCGGTCTTGCCGACCGCCTTTTTGCGAATCAAAATGACCGAACCCGGTTTCAGGTGAATCGGATCCAGACCGGGATTGTCCTCCATGATGGTTTCGACCGAGATCGCATAGCGCTTCGAAATTCCATAAAGAGTTTCGCCCTTCTGCACCGTGTGCTGATCGAAGGTCTTCTTCAGCTTTTTAGGAGAAAGCTGCTCCTGTACGACGACACCCGTTTCCACGACCGGGATTTTAAGGCTCTGGTCGGCTTTGAGCCCTTGAGCGAGCTGCGGATTTTCGGCGGCGATCACCTGTTCCGCCACTCCATAGGTTTTGGCCAGCGAATAGAGCGTTTCCCCGTGCCGGACGTTGTGGACATAGTATTTTGCACCGTTGATATAAACGATCGTCTGCGATTTCTCGATAGACTGCGGCTCCTGGGCATAAAGGTTCGCCCCGGCCGTCAGCAACATCGCGGTACAACACAGTTCCTTCAGCATAGTCTATTGTTTCTCGTTTTTCTCCCGGCAGCGGATTTCGGTAATAATTTTCTTGGTATAGAGCGGGAAATCGCCTTTCATCATCCAGGAGTAATAGCTCGGCTCGACGCGGAAAACCTCCGCGACCGAACGGCCCTTATATTTGCCGAATCCGAAGACCTCTTCCCCTTTTTCGTTATAGAGGATGCGTCCTGCAAAGTCGGCGGATTCCGCCCGCGTGGAAAATTCAGCCAGAGCCGCGACATCGTTCTGCAACTCCCCGTAACGGTCCAACTGGGCTTTCAGCACTTCGTACGTCGCCAACGTATCGGCTTCGGCCGAATGGGCATCCGCGAGATCCTTGCCGCAATAGAACTTATAGGCCGCCACCAGCGTCCGTTGCTCCATTTTGTGAAAGATATTCTGCACGTCGATGAATTTACGTTTGCGGAAATCCACGTCCACACCGGCCCGCATGAACTCCTCGACCAGCATCGGCAGATCGAAGCGGTTCGAATTGAACCCGCCGAAGTCGCATCCCTCGATAAACTGGGCCAACGACTTGGCGATTTGCGGAAAAAGCGGGCAATCCTTCACGTCTTCGTCCGTAATGCCGTGAATGGCCGTAGCTTCGGCCGGAATCGGCATTCCCGGATTGATCCGCCGCGTACGGACGATCTCCTCGCCGTCGGGCATAACCTTGACCATCGATATTTCGACGATGCGGTCCCGTGCGATGTCGATGCCGGTCGTTTCCAAGTCGAAGAAAATGATCGGCCGCTTGAGGTTGAGCTCCATCCGGGTTATGCGTTAATCATCATCGGCATAAGCAGCATGAGCGTCGCGCTCGACTGCTTGTCGTCATAGACGGGTTTGAATACGCCGGCACGGGTCGAATCGGCCAATTCGATGACGATGGTCGGCGTATCGATATTGGAGAGGATTTCCACCAGGAACGTCGATTTGAAGCCGATCGTGATATTCTGACCTTCGTAGCTGCAACTGATCGTTTCGTTGGCCGATACCGAGAAATCGATGTCCTGCGCCGTAAGGTTGATCCGGTTGTCGGCGATGTCCATGCGGATCAGGTTGGTCGTGGGGTTCGAGCAGACGGCCACACGCTTGATGCCATTGACCAGTTCGATACGATCGACGAGTACCTTATTGGGATTCGCGGTCGGAATCACCGCATTGTAATTCGGGTAATTGCCTTCGATCAGGCGGCACACCAGCGTATGGTTCTTGAGCTGGAACATGGCGTTTTTCGAATCGAAGCTCACCTTGATCGCGTCTTCCTCCTTGAGCAGCACCGATTTGAGCAGGTTGGCCGGCTTCTTGGGCAGGATGAACGACGAAGCCACTTCATTAGCGGTTTCCACCTCGTATTTCACCAGCTTGTGGGCGTCGGTACCCACGAATGTAAGCATCGAAGGGGCCAGGTTGATATAGACGCCGTTCATCACGGGACGCAGCTCGTCGTCGGCCGTGGCGAAAATCGTTTTGTTGATGCCGTTCACCAGCACGTCCACATCGAGCGTCAACTCCTTGCAATCGGCCGAAAGAGCCGGGATCGCCGGATAGCTCACGGCGCTGGCGCCGGGAATCGAGAGCGAACCGCTTTTCCAACTCAAACGGATCTCCCAGTTCTGATCGTTCACTTCGATCGTCAGAGGCATTTCGGCGAACTCCTTCAGCGAATCGAGCATCAGTTTAGCCGGAGCTGCGATGGTGCCTTCGCTTTCGACGCCGTCCACGCGAATCGAGCCCACGAGCGTGGTTTCCAGATCGGAAGTGGTCACCCGCAGCTCATCCCCCTTGAGCTCCATCAGGAAATAATCCAGGATGGGCAATGTATTTTTATTGCTGATTACTTTGCCGGTCGTGGCCAGGAGAGAGAGCAATGCAGAACTTGATACGGAAAATTTCATAGGTTTTTCAGTTGTAATTTATCTTGATTAATCATTTTTCGGTTTGGACTCCGTTACAGTGCAACGGGATTCATTACGAGCGGTTCGGGAGGGACTGCTCCGCCCGGGGCCGCCGCCTGTCTGTCGCTAAAGCGTGGCCAGTTTATCGAGCGCCGTCTGAATCATCTTTCTGACGAAAGGTTTATAATCCGTGCAGGCGTCCAGCGCGATCCGCTGGGCGATGATCGTACAGATCGTGGCGGCTTTGTGGCCCATGAGAGCGGCCAGCCCGGCCAAAGCAGAACTTTCCATCTCGAAATTGGTGATCCGGCGTCTGTGATAGTCGAACGACTCGATCTTCTCGTTCAGATGGATGTCGGCCGGTTCGAGGCGCACCCAGCGTCCCTGCGGCGCATAGAAGCCGGGAGCGGCGATGGTGATGCCTTCGATGGTCACGTCGCGGAAAAGCTCGGCCAGCGAAGGATCCGCATCGATGAAATAGGGCTTCGGAAGCAAATCGCTCCAACCCGTATGTTTCATAAAAGCCTTTTCGATCTCCAGGTCGCAAACCTCGTTGCGCCCCTTGTAGTAATTCAACAGACCGTCGAAGCCGACCGAAGTGCGGGCGAAGACGAACTGCCCCACTTTAATGTCGGGCTGAATGGCGCCCGAAGTACCCAAACGGACCAGCGTGAGCTGCCGCTTCTGCGCCTTCTCCTGCCGCGTGGCGAAATCCACGTTGGCCAGCGCATCGAGCTCCGTAACCGAAATGTCGATATTGCCGATGCCGATACCGGTCGAAAGCACGGTCATCCGCTTGCCTTTGTAGGTACCCGTCACGGTATTGAATTCACGGTTGGAAACGCTGCACTCCTGCGTATCGAAAAAGGAAGCTACCATGGCTACACGGCCGGGATCCCCCACGAGAATTACGATGTCGGCAAGCTGCTCCGGCTTGAGGTGCAGGTGGAAAATCGATCCGTCGTCGTTGATTATCAATTCGGAAGAAGGTATGGTTCTCATAGTGTCGGTTTTTATATTTTCATAATTGGCATAAAAGTACTACATTTACCTCGAATTTCAAAAAATACGCCACGATAAATTTTCCATAAATATATTGTATCCCGCTCGGCGGAATACAAGAAAAGAGATATTGCGACATGACTCTCATCAAATCCATTTCCGGCATCCGGGGGACGATCGGCGGCCCTGCGACGGAGAACCTCACCCCGCTCGATATCGTTAAATTCACCACCGCCTACGTGCGTTTCATCGCCGAATCCGCACCCGGGAAAAGGCTCAAAATCGTCGTGGGCCGCGACGCCCGTATTTCGGGCGAAATGGTCGGCGACATCATCGAAGGCACGCTGCTGGGTTGCGGCGCGGACGTAGTGAACATCGGACTCTGCACTACGCCGGGAACCGAACTGGCCGTTACGGCGCACCGGGCCGACGGCGGCATCATCATCACCGCATCGCACAACCCCCGCCAATGGAACGCCCTGAAGCTCCTGAATGCCGAGGGAGAATTTCTGAGCGACGCCGAGGGCAAGCGGGTGCTGGCGCTGGCCGAAGACGAGAGTTTCGTTTTCCCGGATGTGGACCATATCGGCAAGGTCGTTTCGCGGGAGTCTTACAACGACGAGCATATCCGCCGGGTGCTGGCCCTGCCGCTGGTCGATGCGGAAGCCGTGCGGAGGCGGCGCTTCAAGGTGGTCGTGGATGCGGTGAACTCCGTCGGCGGCATCGTCATACCCAAGCTGCTGCGGGAGCTGGGATGCGAAGTCGTGGAGCTCAACTGCGAACCGACCGGAGAGTTCGCCCATAACCCGGAACCGCTGCCCGAGAACCTGACCGAAATATCGAAGGCGATCGTCCGCGAACAGGCCGATCTGGGCGTAGTGGTCGATCCCGATGTGGACCGGCTGGCCTTCGTCAGCGAAGACGGCTCGATGTTTGTCGAAGAATACACATTGGTCGCCGTGGCGGATTATATCCTCTCCCGCAAAACCGGCAATACGGTGTCGAATCTGAGCTCTTCGAGAGCTTTAAGCGATGTAACGCAAATACACGGAGGCGAATATTTTGCATCGGCGGTAGGAGAAGTCAATGTAGTCGCTAAGATGAAAGAGGTCGGGGCCGTCATCGGCGGCGAGGGCAACGGCGGAGTCATCTACCCCGAACTGCATTACGGCCGCGACGCACTGGTCGGCGCCGCGCTTTTCCTGACCTATCTGGCCGAAAAAGGTATGACCATGACCGAGCTGCGCAAGACCTATCCGGCCTATTTCGCCTCGAAGAACAAGATCGAGCTGACACCGGCTATCGACGTGGATAAAGTACTGCGTGAAATGAAATCCCGTTATGCCAATGAAAAGGTGAACGATACGGACGGTGTTAAAATCGATTTCCCGGAGAATTGGGTACACTTGCGCAAATCGAATACGGAACCGATCATCCGCGTATATACCGAAGCGAAAACGATGGCGGAGGCCGATGCGCTGGCCCGGCGGATCATTGCGGAAATAAAACAAATTTGTAATATATAAATCGATGAAAAACATTTTATTGATACTCGCTGCCGCAATTATGCTGACAGCCTGCGGAGGAAACTCCCGCCAAAAGACGACTACCGGAGTACCCGACATGCACAATGCCGAAAACGCACTCGACTACCAGGGAACTTACAAAGGGGTTTTTCCTGCTGCGGACTGCCCGGGCATCGAGATTGAACTCACGCTTCACAACGACAACACCTATACGATGAATTCCAGCTATATGGATCGTTCTGAAGAGCCGATTCAACAGACAGGAAACTATACGGTAAAAGGCAACCTGCTGACGCTGCGAGCCAAAGTCGGCATAGGGCTTCCCGCCCCCGAGTACTACAAGGTGGAGGAAAACCGCCTGCGCCGTCTTAATGCAAAGAAGCAGCCTATCACCGGAGAACTCGCAGACCAATACGTACTCACCAAATAATCAAATTCCATGGATAAAGTAAAGAGTTACATAGAGAAAAACAAAGACCGTTTTCTCAACGAATTATTCGAGCTGTTGCGCATCCCTTCGATCAGCGCGCAATCCGATCATAAACCCGACATGACCCGGTGCGCCGAATGGCTGGCCGCTTCGCTGATGAAGGCCGGTGCCGACCATGCCGAAGTACTTCCCACGGAAGGCAATCCGGTTGTTTTCGCCGAACGAATCGTCGATCCCAAAGCCAAGACCGTATTGGTGTACGGCCACTACGACGTGATGCCGGTCGATCCGGTGGACGAATGGCGCACCTCGCCGTTCGAACCGGTCGTGAAGGACGGACGCATCTGGTGCCGGGGTGCGGACGACGACAAAGGCCAGCTTTTCATGCACGCCAAGGCGTTCGAAGCGATGTGCGCGACCGACAGCCTGCCCTGCAATGTGAAATTCCTGCTCGAAGGCGAGGAGGAGATCGGATCGCCCAGCCTCTACAAGTTCTGCGCCGACAACAAGAAGATGCTCAAGGCAGACATCATTCTGGTTTCCGATACATCGATGATCTCGATGCAGATACCTTCGATCACCTGCGGTCTGCGCGGTTTGACTTATATGGAGGTCGAAGTGACAGGCCCCAACAAGGACCTGCACTCCGGCCTGTTCGGAGGTGCGGTGGCCAATCCGGCCAATGTCCTGGCCCGCATGGTAGCTTCGCTCATCGATGAAAACGGACACGTGACGATTCCGGGCTTCTACGACGACGTGCGCGAGCTGACGGCCGCCGAGCGCAAAGCCTTCAACAAGGCTCCGTTCAACCTTACAGAATACAAGAAAGCGCTCGAAATCGGCGATGTCGAGGGCGAAGCGGGCTTTACGACCATCGAACGCACGGGTATTCGCCCCTCGCTCGACGTGAACGGCATTTGGGGCGGCTATATCGAGGAGGGGACCAAGACGGTGATCCCGTCGAAGGCTTCGGCCAAAATCTCGATGCGTCTGGTTCCCGGACAGGATTTCAAAAAGATCGCCAAGCTCTTCGAGAAACATTTCAAGGCGATCGCTCCCAAGAGCGTCAAGATGAAGGTCAAGTTCCTGCACGGCGGTATGCCCTACGTGGCTCCGACCGATATGCCGGCTTACAAAGCGGCGGAAAAGGCCATCGCCGACACGTTCGGCAAGAAACCCCTGCCGTTCTATTCGGGCGGATCGATTCCGATCATCAGCGGATTCGAAAATATCTTGGGAATCAAGTCCCTCCTAATCGGATTCGGCCTGGCGGAGGACGCCATCCATTCGCCCAACGAGAGCTACGGACTCGACCAGTTCTACAAGGGGGTCGAAACGATTCCGCTGTTTTATAAATATTTCGCTGAAAAGTAAACAAGCAATACGATTTCAAAAACGGGACAATATCCGAAGGATATATCCCGTTTTTCGTATATTACGGATACGTTTGTTCAAAAAGATAGGATCTTTGATTTCGTTGTAGATACTTCGCCTCGGCAAAATGCAAATAAAATTTGCTTTTGCGCCCGGCTCATTCGTATCTTTACAAAAAAAGAAGATGGAAAGGTTCGAACGAGTTCAAACAACCCACGCTCGAAGCATACGCGGAGGGCACTTGTGAACTCTACGATGCAAGGAGTAGGAAAACAGAAAGTTAAGTTTGGCTCTCACTCACCTTGCACTATTTTTATAGAAGATAGGATTCGGTTCAGCAATCTTTGCGTGCAAGTTCGCACGATTGCTCTTCCCTTTCACTATCTTTGACATAGTCTTAGATAGGATGCGCCTTGGAAAATTGAGAACAAATTCCCGTTTTCTCCCGGCTTTCACTATCTTTGCAAATCGCAAAAAGAATACATTATGTGTGGAATTGTAGGTTACGTGGGTAAACGGCAGGCTTACCCCATTCTGATAAAAGGACTTCACCGCTTGGAATATCGCGGTTACGACAGCGCAGGACTCGCACTGGTCAATCGGGAAGGAGTTCTGAACGTGTTCAAAAGCAAGGGCAAAGTCGCCGATTTGGAACATTTCGTCGAATCCAAGGATCTGGACGGAACGATCGGCATCGCCCACACCCGTTGGGCGACACACGGCGAACCGAACGACATCAACGCCCATCCCCACTACTCCGATTCGGGCAATATCGCCCTGATCCACAATGGTATCATCGAAAATTACCGGGTGTTGAAAGAGGCGCTGATCGAAAACGGTTACACGTTCAAGAGCGATACCGACACGGAGGTACTGGTCAATCTGATCGAATACATCCGTACGTCGAACAACTGTACGTTGCTGGAGGCCGTCCAGCAAGCATTGAAGCAGGTGATCGGCGCATACGCCATCGCCGTAGTGGAGAAGGGCAACCAGGATCAAATCATCGCGGCACGCCGCAGCAGCCCGATGGTCATCGGTATCGGCAACAAGGAGTTTTTCCTAGCATCGGACGCGGCGTCGATCGTGGAATATACGGACAAGATCGTCTATGTCAATGACGGCGAGGTGGTGGTCATGGATCACAACCACCCGCTGAAGATCGTAACGCTCGACAACCAGGAGAGCAAGATCGACATCAAGAAATTGCAGCTCAGCATCTCCCAGCTCGAAAAGGGCGGCTATCCGCACTTCATGCTCAAGGAGATCTTCGAGCAGCCCAAGACCATCGTGGACTGCATTCGGGGCCGGATCAACCCCGAGACGTACGACGTGATCCTGTCGGGCATCATGGACAACCGAGAACGGTTTCTCAACGCCCGGCGCATCATCTTCGTAGCTTGCGGTACCTCGTGGCACGCATCGCTCATCGGGGAGTACCTGATCGAGGATTTCTGCCGCATTCCGGTCGAAGTGGAATACGCTTCGGAGTTCCGTTACCGCAATCCGGTGATTTATCCCGACGACATCGTGATCGCCGTATCGCAGTCGGGCGAAACGGCCGACACGCTGGCCGCTATCGAGCTGGCCAAGCAGAACGGTGCATTCGTCTATGGCATCTGCAACGTGATCGGCTCGTCGATCGCCCGGGCTACCGACTCCGGCACTTACATCCACGTAGGGCCTGAGATCGGCGTGGCTTCGACCAAAGCCTTCACGGGACAGGTAACGGTACTCACGATGCTGGCGCTGATGATCGCCCGTGTCAAGGGTACGATCGATCAGGAGTGCTCGCGCAAGATCGCCAAGCATCTGCTCGATCTGCCCGCCGTGTTGGAAGAGGTGCTCCGCCTGAACGACCGGATCGCCGACTTCTCGAAAATCTTCACCTACGCGCACAACTTCATCTACCTGGGACGCGGGTACAACTACCCCACGGCGCTGGAAGGTGCGCTCAAACTCAAGGAGATCTCCTACATCCACGCAGAGGGCTACCCTGCCGCCGAAATGAAACACGGTCCGATCGCCCTGATCGACGCCGAGATGCCGACCATCGCCATCGCGACGCCGGATCACACCTACGAAAAGACCGCCAGCAACATCGAGGAGATCAAGGCCCGGGGCGGCAAGGTTATCACCGTGATCGCCAAGGGCGACGAGCAGGTACGCAAGAGCTCCGACTACTTTATCGAAGTGCCCGTCGTGGCGGAGTGCCTGATGCCGATCGTGGTATCGGTGCCGTTGCAGTTGCTGGCGTATCATATCGCTGTCAATAAAGGGCGCGACGTGGACCAGCCCCGCAACCTGGCCAAGTCGGTAACGGTGGAGTAATGACAAGACCGATACAACAAGAATCAGCCGCAACCTAAAGGTTGCGGCTGATTTTATATTATTGATGATTTCGGAAGGTGCGTTCGCCGATCTATTCCCGACTCTACCCGCAATCTGAACAGCAGCGGAAACTCCATACGGAATATTCTCGACAGCAATCCGTCGCCGAACCATCACCGAGCATACTCATCGGACACATCGCATCATTGTCCAGCCGGCATAAATCGAGGCCGATTCGAACCGTAAGCACACACTTCCGCATCCTTTTTACAGGAAATTCGATGCGATGTATTCGGCCAACGTGAAGTTCTTGCGGACTTCAGGGGCGCCGATCGTCGTTTCGTCGGTTTCGATCATCAGCGGTTCCTTATCCACGACGAGTTTCGAGAGGAAAGCATCGATCGCATCCCGGTTGCCGTCCATCGGCGCCGTGGCGATGACGTGTGAGGCGTTCTCGACCGAATAGAAATAATACGGGGAGTTCATCGCGCGGAGCTGCCCGGCGATGTACTTCGAGCCGAAGAAACCGACGCCGCTCTCGCGGATCACATTATACGGTACGTTCGCATCCGCATCGCCGTGAAAAAGCATCATCGGCGCGGGCTGCGATGCCCAAACGAGCTCCTCGCCCATTTCGAAGATCGCCCCGGCGAAAGAAACGATACCCGCGTAGCGGAAGCCGACAGGCAGGTGTTGCACCAGCGGCGAAGCGTTGCAGAGGGCGTATTCGCCGTGCAACACGGTGATCGCTCCCGCACTCGACCCACAGGCCACGATCTGAGAGGAGTCGATACCCCACTCGTCTGCCTTGTCCACGATAAAAGCGGTGGCGTCGTAAAGATCCTCGACAGCCATCGAGATCGTCCGGGCCATACCGAGCATCATATTTTCGGGCGAGAGGTCCCCCGAAGCGACGACCTGCTTCAGACCAAGACGATAGTCGATCGATACCACGTCGTACCCCTGATTAACCATGTAATGAAAGAACGGAAGGTACCGCTCCGCATCGCGCTCCCCAGCGATGAAGCCGCCGCCGAAAACGAAGACCAGACAGGGCCGGGCATCGTCCTGCTCGACCGAAACGGCCGTATAGCGATCCAGGAAGAGGCTGTCCGTACCCTTTACGGCATAGAGATCCGTATATTTGGCAATCCGGGGCGCCTGCTCCGTACAAGCAGTAACGAACAGCATCGAAACCAACAAGAGGTAAATTGCTTTTTTCATATTTTCTAAAATTAAACGTAGTCATATCCTTCGGTGCACCTGTCGGGAATGTAACGATCCAAGTTCCCTCCGAAAAGAGGATTCGGGTGAGAGTCTGCCTTACGGACAAGGCCATGAACCGCAGATAAGCACGTCTTCGGTTCGATACTGCGACCGTCGGATAAAGTAATAATTATCAAATCATTTCGTCGTATGCGAACTGCACAGCACGGTTCAGAATATCCGAAAAATGTTTCGTCTTACGAAATTCGTGCAGCGTGTTCTTCAATAACTCCTTGTCCAACATAAACTCCGGCGCGAGGCGTTCGGTGATATAGACATCCTTGAGTTTCAGCCATTCGTCGTACGGACTGCCGGGGGCATACCCTTTCGGCAGACGCTTGAGTTTGTTCGACTCGTCGAGAACGAATCCTTTCGCCTCACGGATGGCTGCTTCAATTTCCGCGCCATTGTCCAGGATCTCGTCCCGCACGCTGCGCAGCACTTCCGGCAGCGGACAGTAAAGCCCCGTAGTGAGCTGATGCCCCTGCGACCAGGAGCGTTCGTCCCACACCGGTTCGACGTGGAAATAGTAGCCCGAATAACCGCCTTTCTTGCCACGGGGAGCAACGAAAGCCCCCATGTGGGTCTTGTACGGTGTCTTGTCGGGGCTGAAGCGGGTGTCGCGGTAGATGCGCCACGTGCAGTCCTTGACCGTAAGTCCGCGCACGGACGGATCGAAAGCGGCGATGCCGTCGATCAGCTTCGCCGTAAACACCTCGAAACAGGACAAGGCCCGTTTGTACATCTCCTTGTGAGAGTCAAACCAGGCCTTGTCGTTGTTTTCGTGCAGGAGCGTGAGAAATTCTACTACCTGCTTCATATTATGCTACCATGCGAAGAGCGGATAGTTAGCCATCATAGCGTTGACCTCCTTGCGAACGGCGGCGATGTTCGCCTCGTTCTCGGGATCGCTCAATACACGGTCGATCAGCGCTACGATCTCCTCCATCTTGTCCTCCTTCAGACCACGCGTGGTGATAGCCGGAGTACCGAAACGCAGACCCGAAGTCTGGAACGGCGAACGACTGTCGAACGGCACCATGTTCTTGTTGGTGGTGATGTCGGCGGCAACCAGGCACTTCTCGGCCAGCTTACCGGTCAGTTCGGGGAACTTCGTGCGAAGATCGACGAGCATCAGGTGGTTGTCCGTACCCTCGGAAACGATCTTGTAACCGCGCTTGGTGAAGGCCTCGGCCATCGCCTTGGCGTTCTTCTGCACCTGCTTCTGGTACTCCTTGTAGCTGGGATCCAGCGCTTCGCCGAAAGCGACTGCCTTGGCTGCGATCACGTGCTCCAGCGGACCGCCCTGGATACCGGGGAATACGGCCGAATTGAGGATCTGCGACATCATCTTGGTCACGCCCTTCGGAGTCTTGAGTCCCCAGGGATTCTCGAAATCTTTGCCCATCAGGATAATACCGCCACGGGGACCGCGCAGGGTCTTATGGGTGGTAGAAGTCACGATGTGAGCATACTTAACCGGATTCTCGAGCAGACCGGCAGCGATCAGACCGGCCGTGTGAGCCATGTCGATCAGCAGGATGGCGCCTACTTTGTCCGCGATCTCGCGCATACGCTTGTAGTCCCACTCACGCGAATAAGCCGAAGCACCGCCGACGATAAGCTTGGGTTTGTGCTCCAGAGCCTTGCGCTCCATATCGTCGTAATCCACGCGCTCGGTCTTCGGATCGAGCTGGTAACCGATGGCTTTGAAATAGGTACCCGACATATTCACCGGCGAACCGTGCGAAAGGTGGCCGCCGTGCGCCAGATCGAGGCCCATGAACGTATCGCCGGGTTTCAGCACGGCGAAGAAAACGGCCATGTTGGCCTGTGCGCCGGAGTGGGGCTGTACGTTGGCGTACTCGGCGCCGTACAGTTTGCAAACACGTTCGATGGCAAGGTTCTCGACCTTATCCACCACCTGACAACCGCCGTAGTAACGTGCGGCAGGATAACCCTCCGCATACTTGTTGGTCAGTACGGAGCCCATGGCCTCCATCACCTCGTCGCTGACAAAATTTTCAGACGCGATCAACTCGATGCCGTGCATCTGACGGTTCCGTTCCTCAGAAATGAGGTCGAATACTTGAGAATCTCTCTTCATGATCGATATATGGTTTATTAAGAGTTTTTTTCGGATTCCAAAGGTAGTAACATTTTACGAAACTACAAAAACTAAATATTTCTAAATATTTTTGCTATATTTGGCGACAGAAAAATACAACGCATCCGACAAACGGAACATTTTTCATCGGAACGGGCACCTCTGCGATACGGGCAGCCGACGCGGGCCGGATTTCCGACAGAAAGATCGAATATTACGGATAAAACGAAAAATTTAACCATCAAAAAACATTTCAGCAAGATGAAATTACTCGAAGGAAAAGTGGCCGTCGTAACCGGCGCAGCCAGGGGCATCGGCAAAGCGATCGCCATTCAGTTTGCAAAAGAGGGAGCCAACGTCGCGTTCACCGATCTGGCGATCGACGAAAACGGCAAGAAGACGGAGGAGGAGCTGAACGCCCTGGGCGTAAAAGCCAAAGGATACGCCTCGAACGCCGCCAACTTTGAAGATACGCACAAAGTGATCGATCAGATCATGCAGGATTTCGGCCGCATCGACATTCTGGTCAATAATGCAGGCATCACCAAAGACGGCCTGATGATGCGCATGAGCGAAGCGCAGTGGGACGCCGTGCTGAACGTCAATCTGAAATCGGCTTTCAACTTCATTCACGCCGTTACGCCGATCATGGCGCGCCAGCGCAGCGGTTCGATTATCAATATGTCGTCCGTGGTGGGTGTCAGCGGCAATGCCGGACAGTGCAACTATTCGGCTTCGAAAGCCGGTATGATCGGACTTGCGAAGTCCATCGCTAAAGAGATGGGACCGCGCGGCATCCGTGCCAACGCCATTGCTCCCGGCTTCATCATTACCGAAATGACCAACGCCCTGCCCGAAGAGGTAAAACAGGGCTGGTACCAGCAAATTCCGCTGCGTCGCGGCGGTACACCCGAGGATGTGGCGAAGGTGGCTCTGTTCCTTGCCTCCGACCTCTCCTCTTACGTGAGCGGACAGGTAATTCATTGCTGTGGAGCGATGAACTGTTAATCTCTCTGCGATTTCATACAAGAGAGAAAGGTTGACGAGAGTCGGCTTTCCTCCTTTTTTCTAAAAAACATACACTTATGAAGTTGAAAAATCTACTTTTCGTTTTTTGTCTGGCACTGCTCGCCGGTTGTCAGAAAGATCCCGACACAGAAAGTACTCCGGTACGGGATACCGATAAGGTCGAAGGAGTGATCCGCATGAAGCTCGACCGGGAAACGGCCGAAGCGCTGAACGTAATCCGCACCCGCAGCGGCAGGGTCCTGACGGGCAACATCTCTTTCGATGAACTGTGCGAACGGTACAACGTGACCGGAATGGAGCGGTTGTTCGCCGACAACGGCTGCGCCGAGCGAACACGCAAGGCAGGGCTCGATCTGTGGTATATCATTCGCTTCGAAGGTTCCGCCGAGCAGGTCGCCGAAGACTTCGGGGAGATAGCCGGCGTGAATCATGTCGAAATTCCGCGCAGGATTACCAAAGTCGGCGGAATGAGCCGGAAAAGCGGGACTCCATGGCGAAAACTGATGGCCCTGCCGAAGGCCGCTCCGTCGAACTACCCTTTCAACGATCCGCTTTTCGGAGGACAATGGCCGCTTTACAACGACGGAACGATCAATGCAAACGCCCAAGCCGGCGCAGACATCAATGTGCTCCCGGCGTGGGAAAAGACGGCAGGCCGCAGCGATGTGATTGTCGCCGTCGTGGACGAGGGTGTGGAATATACCCATCCCGACCTGGCGGGCAATATGTGGAGCGGAATCGGTAAGAATTTCTGTGACAGAGATAACGACGACATTACCTGGGGCGAAGGTCACGGCACCCACGTGGCGGGAACGATCGCTGCCGTAAGCAACAACGGGATCGGCATTTCGGGCATCGCCGGCGGTACGGGAGGAGGTAACGGAGCGAAGATCATGTCGTGCGAAATTTTTCATCCGACCGACGGACACTACGATGCCAACTCAAACGCAACGGCCGACGCCATCAAATATGCCGCCGACAACGGCGCCGTAATCTGCCAGAACAGCTGGGGATACGCAGCCGGAGCTTTGAGCTACGACCAATGGTCAAGCGCGGATCGGGCCACTAAAGAAGCTATCGACTACTTCATCCGCTACGCGGGTATGTCCCCCGACGGCGAAACCCAGACCGGGCCTATGGCGGGTGGCGTCGTGATATTCGCGGCAGGTAATGAAAACAGCGGACAGCCCGGATATCCGGCCGCTTACGAGCCTTGCATCAGTGTGGCCGCCGTCTCCTGCACTTATGAAGCCGCTTGGTACACCAACTATGGTCCGACCGTCGATATATGTGCGCCGGGCGGAGGAGACGCAGCCGATTTTTCCAGGCCTATCCATTATAACGAAGGTTATAACCTGAGCACGCTTCCGACCGACCTGCAAAACGGGATGACTTTCGTCTATACAAATTTCAGAGGAGAGGTGGAGACCCACACGATCGACTACGTCTCGGAGACTCTCGGGTATGGCTACATGCAGGGGACCTCGATGGCCTGCCCCCACGTATCGGGTGTTGCGGCCCTGATCGTTTCGCAATTCGGGGCACCAGGATTCACGAACAAACAGCTCAAAGAGAAGCTTTTCTCGACAGCACGCGACATCGACAGCTATCAGGGACCAATATACAATGGTCGGGGGACCTATGCCGGAAAAATCGGCAAGCTCGTCGATGCGGGTGCAGCCCTGGATTCGGGCGAGGTGCCGCCCGTTTCCGACCAGCCGACGATCACGCCAGCCACAGGACAGAACGACACCTTCACGCTCGGCGCCTCCGAACGGAAAACGCTGCAATATACGCTGGCCGGCTACATGGAATGGCGTCTGGACGACCCCTCGGGCAAGATCGCGAAGTCGATCGACGGTGACGTAGTCACGCTGACCATTGACGCATCGCAATACGCAGCAGGAAGCTATACGGCAGAATTGCTGGCTATGAACGGAACAAAGACAGCAAAACGAACCATTGCCTATACCGTTAGCAAGGGAGACAATCCGACCGGTATTTCAATGGACTTTTACCCCAACCCATGTACCGACGTACTGAACATACTGCCGAACTACTCGGGAGAAAGCACGATCCGTATCCGTAACTCAATGGGAACGGAGGTAATGAACATAACACTTGGACTTATCAACGAGGAACCTGTCAAACTCGACGTATCGGGACTCGCTTCGGGAACCTATCTGGTACAAGTAACCTACAACGGCATTCAAATTACCCGCACCATAGTCAAACGCTAAAAACAGACGTTACAAATTATGAAAAAGATCTTCATTCTCGCAATAATCCTCCTGTCGGGCACAGCGGCGGCATCGGCTCAGGAGTTCCTGACGATCAACCCCGATGTCCGCACAGCGGGTATGGCCAACGCTTCGGTAGCGACTACCGGCGGAGCTTACTCCGTATTCCAGAACGCGGCCTCGTCGCTCTTCAGCCACAACCTGTTCGAGGTGGGATTCTCCTACTCGCCCTGGATGCGCGACGTGAAAAAGGGCTACGACCTGATGGCCTTCGGCGGATTCTACTCCTTCAACCACAAACATTCGATCTCGTTCGGCACCCGTTTTTACCGGGAGCCGAAGCTCAGTCCGGACGACGAGGACTACCCTTTCATTCCCAAAGACGAGAATAATAACCCAATCGTCGGCATCGAAGCGTTCCGGCCGCTCAGCGTTTCGGCGGATCTGGCCTACAGCTATCGGATCGGCCGCTATCTGGGTCTGTCGGTGACGGCCCGCTACATCCGCTCCTCGTACGGAGAACTGTTCACGAACAACGCCCTCGGGTTCGATGTCGCGGCATACGCGCGGATTCCGCTTAACCGGATGCTCGAAGGCGCCTGGGTGAGTGCGGGTGCGAAAATCTCCGACTTCGGCTTCACGTTCGACGATTCGAATTACGACCTGCCCACCAAATTCAGTGTCGGCGGTTCGCTCTTCGCCCCGATCCGGGATTCCCATTCGCTCGAAGCTTCGGTCGATCTGGGCTACCGCTACTCTTCCTCGGAGAACAAGTCCTTCGGGATGGGCATCGGCGTGGAGTATGTGCTGATGCAGATGATCGCTGTCCGCGGCGGCTACCACGTCGCCGACAGCCACGGATACGACTACGGTACGATCGGTGCGGGACTGCGGTTCATGCATCTGGAGCTCGATTTCTCCTACCTGTTCGCCGCCAAGAAGTGCCCCTGGCGCAACACCTACCAGGTGGGAGTTGGACTTTACTTCTGATTCGGACGTCCGACGGACCAAATATTCCGGATCGCACCGGCATACAGACTCGATTCGACGAAAAAGAGTGCATTTTTCAATGCACTCTTTTTCGTTCTCTGCGATTTCGAGCTACCTCTTCTCCAACTCGTCGAGCAGCGTGCGGCAGCCGTCCTCGAGCATATCGAGCACCAGCTCGAACCCTTCATGCCCTTCGTAGTAGGGGTCTGGCACATGGGTCCATTTCGGATGTTCCCGGAAAAATTCAGACATCCTGTAAATACGGTTTCCCGCTTCACGGGAAGGGGCCAGACGATAAAGATTATGGTAATTGGTATCGTCCATCGCCACGATGCGATCGAACTCCTCGAAATCCCGCAACCGCACCTGCCGGGCCCGGTGCGTCAGCAGATACCCCCGGGCATAGGCCGCATTCCGCATGCGGGAATCGGGTTGTTCGCCGGTGTGTCCGGCATAGGTTCCGGCGGAATCCGCCTCCAACTTCTCCCCCAGCCCCCGTTTTTCGACCATTTGCCGGAAGATGCCTTCGGCCGCCGGAGAGCGGCAGATATTTCCGAGGCAAACGAACAGTATCTTATACTTATCACTCATAATCAACAAATTATAATCACAAAAAAAATCAGCTCACAGGCATTTTACAATCGATACGCTCAACAATTGTGCAAAGATACGATTAAGCCGAGCGCAAAAGCAAATTTTATTTGCATTTTGCCGAGGCGAAGTATTTACATGCGTAACCGAAATATGAAAAGCCTGCGAACAGATCGCAGGCTTTTACTATTGTATCTATCGAGCGCTACGCTTACTTCAAATACTCCCGATAAAATGCTGCTATTTCGTCGAACGGGATTATCTCCATCTTGTCGTAAAGGTCGGTATGATTGGCACCGGGTACGATGAGCAATCGTTTGTTGTCGCCTTGCAATTTCTTGAAAGCGTCCTCTCCCATATAGCGAGAATGAGCCTTCTCACCGTGTACCACCATCACTGCACTGCGAATCTCTGTGGCATAGGCAAGGATAGGTGCATTCAAAAAAGCGAGGTTGGAGGTCGCATTCCACCCCTGCGTGGAATTGAGCGAACGGGCGTGATAACCTCGGGAAGTTTTGTAATAAGCATGATAATCGCGTACAAACTGCGGCGCATCGGCCGGAACCGGATCGACCACCCCTCCTGCACGGACATACGAACCGTTCCGATAATCTTCGGTGCGCTGGGCATTGAGCCGGCGGCGCATCTCATAACGTGCGTCGGCGTTGTCCGCCTGGTCGAAATATCCGTTGGCCGTACAACGGCTGATATCGTACATAGTAGATGCGACGGTAACCTTGATGCGCGTGTCGTTAGCGGCAGCGTTGATGGCAAAACCACCCCAGCCGCATATACCGAGGATCCCGATACGTTCCGGATCCACACGGTCTTCGTTGGCGAGAAAATCGACCGCTGCGCTGAAATCTTCCGTATTGATGTCGGGCGAAGCCACGTTGCGGGGCACACCGCCGCTCTCCCCCGTGAACGACGGATCGAAAGCGATGGTAAGGAAACCGCGTTCGGCAAGCGCCTGTGCATAAAGCCCCGACGATTGTTCCTTCACGGCTCCGAACGGTCCACTTACGGCGACGGCCGACAACTTGCCGACAACCTCTTTTGGGACATACATATCGGCGGCGAGCGTTACACCGAAGCGATTTACGAAAACCACCTTGCTATGCTCGACCTTGTCGCTCTTCGGGAACGTCTTATCCCACTCCTGTACCAGTTCCAACTTTTTCATATCCATATTCGTTTTTTGGTTTGTCTGTGCAACGGCGGAAAGACCGACAAACGCCAATGCCGCCGCAATTATTCCGATTTTCATAAAACTTAATTTTATTCCGTTTTTATACTTCTCACGATACGAGCCGGATTGCCGGCCACGATTACCCCGGCAGGCACGTCCTTGGTTACGATGGCTCCGGCTCCCACGACGGCATGCTCGCCGATCGTCACGCCGGGCAATATGACAGCTCCCGCACCTATCCAGACACCGTGCCCGACGACAATGGGTTTGGCATATACGTTACGCCGAACGGCCGGTTGCTCCGGGTGGTTTTCAGTAACGAGCAGCACTCCCGGCCCTATGAACACACCGTCTTCCAGTGTAATACCGCCCCGGTCGAGGAAGGTACAACCGAAATTTATGAACACACCCCTGCCGACACGGGTAAACTTACCGAAGTTGGTATAGAACGGCGGAAACATACGTACCGATTCGTCCAATGGCTGTCCCCAAATACGGCCGAGCAGATCCCTTATCTCTTCCGGTGTATGGTAACCGCTATTGAGTTGAGCCACCAACTTCATCGTCTTCTCGAATTCTGCATAGAGCGACGGATATTCAGGGTCGGTATCGAAAATCAATTCCCCCGCCCTCATTCTTTCCAATATATTCATACGATTCATATTTTTTACAAGGCAAAGTTACACAGGCCCCACTTGCCGGTCAGTATATGAATTACGGAATCTATAACCCGAATTACGGATTTCCCGACTCTCTGTCGTTCGGAATGAAAAGACTCTTTGCGGCTCGACCACACCCCTGTTATGGATCGTATTTATCCCTCGATCCGCAAACATCGAAAACCCGCGATATTCGACTCGCTGTCCCACTCGGGATTTTTCTCCTCAAAAACACCGAAAAATCATCCGATCAGGCAGAATTACCTGCGCTGAACACACAAAATGATTTTTTGGAATACGAATTGCTTGTATTTTTTCAATCGGAATTAGTTATACATATGGAAAATAAACTGCAAACCTGGTTCAAAAGCCACGAAGGAGCCGATTGGGCGATTCTCTATCTGCGTCTGTTCATCGGTACGATCATTCTCCTGCATAACGTAGGCAAAATGCAGGCCTACAATGAAATTATCAACTATTACCCGTCGTGGGGAATATTCGGCAGCGCTTTCATTTTCGTTGCGATCGCCACGATCGAAGTGTTGTGCGCCATTTCGCTCATGCTGGGCTACAAAGTCCGCCTGTCCGCCGCGATCATGGCCGCCAGTCTGCTCATCTCGCTGTTATTCCTCTTCCCCGGCAAAGGATTCGGAACCTCCGAACTGCTGTTCGTCTATCTGGGAATCCAGGTAGCCCTGGTAATTTCGGGCGGCGGAGTCTATTCGCTCGACGCCCTGGCTTCGGCCAAAAGAGCGAAGTCTCAACGAACCCGCAACTCTTCCCGACGAATAGAAGATTCAACAAAAAAATAATTTCGTATCTTTGCGCCTACCAATCTCCTAAAATGTAATAAGTATGAAACTGAAACTATGGCTTCTTTTACTGCCGTTGCTTGGTATGTCGGTTGCCGTATCCGCACAGTCGTCTCTTCCCCGCAAGGTATCCGACGTTACGTTACTCGATCTGAACGGCGACCCTACGCAGCTCCCTTACTGGGGTGAGAAAAACCTGATGATCTTCTATATCGACCCCGACCACCACAAACAGAACGAGGATTTCACAACGGATATGGAGGAAAATCACCGGGTGGAAGGCGAAAACCTGTTCGGTTTCGGGGTAATGAACCTGAAAGACGCTCCGATGATTCCCAACGGTATGGCTCGCAACATGGCTCGCAAACGCACAGCCTCCAACGGCGCTACGGTACTGGCCGATCAAAACAATACCCTGCGCGATGCCTGGCAATTGGGCGACTGCAACAATATGTTCGTCCTGCTGCTGGTCAGCAAGGAGGGCGACCTGGTGTTTATGCGCAAGGGTCCTCTCTCCGATGCCGATAAAAAAGAGTTTTATCAAGTCGTACAGAAGTACAGATAAGACTTCTCCATGTCGAAATTCCTGACGGTCTTTTGCGGATTGCTACTCTTCGCATCGTCTCTGTATGCACAAGATAATAAGGTGTATATCGGAGAAAACGATACGATTCGGTATAGTTACACCCCGTTGCAGACGGATTCGATCCCTGCATCACAGCCGTCGGACACCCTGGCCGCCGCCCCGAAGAAAAAATCGTTCTGGCGGCGGCTTATCGATTACTTCGGAGAGTCGAGCACGGACAAAACTTTCGAAAAAAAGATCGACTTCACCTTCATCGGAGGGCCGAGTTATTCGAAAGACACTCAATTCAGCCTCGCGGTTATGGCTGCAGGTCTTTACCGCCTTGACCGCACGGATTCACTGACACCGCCGTCGGACATCACGGCATTCATCACGGGCGGTACGACAGGATTCTACATGGTGGGAATCAACGGTAACAACATATTCAGCCACAATCGCCACCGAATTTCGTACAAGCTCTCCTTCTACTCGCAGCCGACCGACTACTGGGGTATCGGCTATTCGGCCGGAGCGAATAATCCCAAAGGGTCGTACGTCGAAAAACGCTACGATGTGGACGTAAGATACCTCTATCAGGTCGTACCCAATATGTTCATCGGCGCCTCTGTCAATTTCCGCAACAGCCGGGGCATCAAGTTCACCCGGCCGGAATATATCGAGGGCCAAAACCCGGAGAACACGACTACGGGCATCGGTGCGATCGTGGAGTACGATACAAGGGATTTCATTCCAAATCCCTACAAGGGACTTTATTTAAGTCTGAAGGGAACCTGGCGGCCGGATTTTCTCGGGTCGAACGCCAAATCGCTCTGGCAGGCGATATTCACGGCGAACAGTTATCATCGGGTATGGAAAGGCGGTATCGTAGCCACCGAGCTGTACGGCGAATTCAATGCCTCGGGCACACCCTGGCTGATGAAAGCCCGCCTGGGTGGTTCGAAGCGTATGCGCGGCTACTACGAAGGACAATACAACGACAACGATATGATTACCCTCCAGGTCGAACTCCGGCAGAATATCTGGCGACGTATCGGCTGTGTCGTATGGGGCGGTGCGGGTAACGTATTTCCCTCGTTCGAAAAGTTCAAATGGGGGTACACCCTCCCCAACTACGGCATAGGCCTGCGGTGGGAATTCAAAAAACGGATCAATATCCGAGTAGATTACGGATTCGGCAAGCACACGAGCGGATTCCTGTTCAATATCAACGAAGCGTTCTGAAAGATATGGCAGTTCACGAAAAAAAAGAGAGTTTCAAGGAGCATAACGACAGAGGGTCCATCCTGCTGGCGTTCTACTTCGTTCTCACGCTGCTTATCCCCAACCTCGTATTACTATATACGGAGCCGTACTCCATCTGGTCGGCCGAAGCATCGCTCTTTATCCCGATGGGTTTCTACCTGATGTGGAGCGCCGTGCTGAAACGCTCCGGCATCATGATCTGGCTGGCCTTTCCGCTCGTCGTCCTCGCCGCCTTCCAAATCGTACTGCTCTACCTGTTCGGCAATTCGATCATCGCAACGGATATGTTCACCAACCTGCTGACGACCAATCCGGAAGAGGCTGGCGAGCTGCTCTCAAACATCTATCCATCGATCATCATCGTCTGCGCCATCTATCTGCCGCTACTCTGGTTCGCCTCACGCGACATCGGACAAAGGCACTGTCTTTCGAAAACAGCCCGCAAGAATATCGCCCTGATCGGACTCTCGTCCTTCATTCTCGGAGGGTTGTTCCTGGCCCCGGCCTATAAAGTGAGCGAAGACAAGCGGGTATTGAAAACCGACATTTTTCCGGTCAATGTTTTCTATAATATCGGTCTTTGCGGTTCGGAGTTCCGCAAGATGTACCGTTTCGAACACACCTCGGAGGATTTCACATACCATGCACGGCGCACGGCCGAGGCTTCCAAACGCGAGATTTACGTCTATGTAATCGGAGAAGCATCCCGAGCCGCCAACTGGCAACTGTACGGTTACCACAGGGAAACGAATCCCTGTCTGACCCGCACAGAGGGTCTGGTCGTATTCCGGAATACAGTCACACAGAGCAATACCACGCACAAAAGTGTGCCCTTGATTCTTTCGTCGGTAAAAACCGATCAACACGAAGAACTATACCGTCGCAAGGGGCTTCCGGCACTCTTCAAGGAGACTGGTTTCAAAACCTGGTTTCTTTCCAACCAGCGCCCCCAGGGAGCCATGATCGACAAGTTGGCCAAGGATGCAGACAGCCTGGTGTACCTTCCGGAGCCACGTTACGATATGCAACTGCTGGAAGCGATGAAACGGGTTATCGCCGAAGACCCGGAGCACGACCTGCTCATCATCCTGCACTGTTACGGCTCTCATTTCACCTATCACCAACGATACCCCCGTGAATTCGCCCGCTTCCTGCCGGACGACAACGTGGCCATCAACCGAAAGAACGTCGAGAAACTCGTCAATGCCTACGACAATTCGATTTACTATACGGACCACTTCCTCTCGCAGACGATCGAATATCTCCGCTCGCTCGAAAACGACTGCTCGGCGCTGCTCTACTGTGCCGATCACGGCGAAGATATTCTCGACGACGAACGGGAGCGCTTCTTGCACGCCTCCCCTACGACGACTTTTTATCAGCTCTATGTCGCCAATCTGGGATGGTTTTCGCCGGAATATCGACGGGAATTCCCGGAAAAAGTCGAAGCGGCCCGCAACAACGAATCCGCACCGGCCACAACCCACTCCATGTTTCAAAGCATGGCCGATATCGCTTCGATCGAAGGCGACTTCATCGATCCGGCCTACTCGTTGGTCAGTCCGACATTCGACTACCGGGCACCGCGCCGCTATCTGAACGATCACAACCTGGCCGTTCCTTTCCCGAAAACCGGCCTGTCGGATGAAGACCTCGAAAATTTCCGCCGGCACGGTATCGATTTAAGCTACTAAAAAACAGACGCAATCTTTTCGATATTCCGGAGATTCCTCTGTATCGCATACCGAATTTTCTGCCGGTTACGGTCTGCTCCTGTTCGAACAGTGAAGAATTATATAAATTATATGTTATTATGGGAATGCAGCACGCCAAATTTCCTCAAACAGGGGGGGGGAGGTTAGCATTACAAACACGGTCACAGGCCAAATAATCGGATAGTACATCGAAAGATATAATTGCCAAGGTACACCCATAACAAAGGGCCGCATGTATCCCATGCGACCCTTCATTTTCAAAAAAGTAATAAACTTATTTCGAAGCTTCGACGGAAACCTTCCGGAACTCCTTCATCAGCTTGCTCAATTCCAGAGCGGCCTTGCGTGCGCGGGTTCCGGCTGCCTTGTTTCCTTTTTCTACCTGAGCGTTGGCATTACTTACGAATACTTCGTATTCGGCATTGATTTTTTCAACTAAATTTTTCATAATACGTATAATAATTTGGATGTATGTCGCAAAGATATAAAAAAATTTCAATTTCCAATTTTTTCGCCCCCAAAAGCAACGCAACCATAAAATAGCCTGAAAAACCGTACTGAGCCGGATTATCCCCATATATGGGGATGTCCGTTCCTGAAATATTTCCCTATCTTTGCCCCGTAATTTCTGCAAAAGAACATGCGTTTATCGGATTTGAAAACAGGCCAGTCGGCCACGATTCTCAAAGTACTCGGACATGGCGGATTCCGCCGCCGAATTATGGAAATGGGGTTCGTACGCGGCAAAAAAGTCGAAGTGGTTCTCAATGCCCCGCTGCGCGACCCGATCGTTTACAAAATCATGGACTACGAGGTTTCGCTGCGCCGCAGCGAAGCCCACATGGTCGTAGTTATCACCAACGAAGAGGCCGAAGGCCTGATAAGCGAAGAATATAACGGAACACGCGAAGGCGACCAGCTCCATGAGGTCATCGCCCAAAGCTCAAAGCGGATCAACGTCGCACTGGTGGGTAACCCGAACAGCGGCAAAACCTCGCTGTTCAACGCTATTTCGGGCGGTCACGAACACGTCGGCAACTACAGCGGCGTCACGGTGGACGCCAAACGAGGACACTGCACCTACAGAGGCTATCGTTTCGAAATCACCGACCTGCCGGGCACCTACGCACTCACGGCTTACTCGCCCGAGGAACTTTACGTACGCCGCCATTTGGCGGAACATACGCCGGACGTAATTATCAATGCCGTCGTAGCTTCGAACCTGGAACGCAACCTCTACCTCACTACCGAACTCATCGACCTGAATCCCCGAGTGGTCGTAGCGCTCAATATGTACGACGAGCTGGAAGCGAGCGGCGCCGAACTCGACTACGACAGTCTGGGACGAATGCTGGGTGTGCCGATGGTGCCGGTCGTCGCCCGTCATGGACGGGGTATCGAAGCCCTGCTGGACACGGTGATCGCCGTCTATGAGAACGAGGACGACCGTGTGCGTCACATTCATATCAACCAGGGGCCGGTTATCGAAGAGAGCCTGCGGACGATCGCCGGAGCCTTGAAGGAATCCGGAGAGCTGCCTCCGCAATTCCCGCCGCGTTATATCGCTATGAAACTGCTCGAGGAAGACAGTTATATAAAGGACCGGCTGAAACACCATCCGAACTACCCCGCATGGGAGGAGACGAGCAAGCGGGAAGCGCAACGGATCACCAACCTGTTGGATGAAGACGTGGAGACGGCTTTCGCCGATCAGAAATACGGATTCATCTCCGGGGCCCTGCGGGAGACCTATACTCCGGGCAAGAAAGAACAGACGCAAGTAACGAAGATCATCGACGCTTTCGTGACCCACAAACTCTGGGGTTTTCCGATCTTTTTCTTCCTAATGTGGCTGATGTTTTACTGCACGTTCAACCTGGGAGCTTATCCCCAGGAGTGGATCGAGCAACTGGTCGGACTGATCGGTCAGGGCGTGGATGCCTGGATGCCGGACGGAGCGTTGAAAGACCTGCTCGTGGACGGCGTAATCGGCGGCGTGGGAAGCGTCATCGTGTTCCTGCCGAATATCATGATCCTATACCTGTTCATCGCTTTCATGGAGGATTCGGGCTACCTGGCTCGCGCAGCCTTCATCATGGACCGGATCATGCACCGCATAGGACTGCACGGCAAGTCGTTCATTCCGCTCATCATGGGTTTCGGTTGCAACGTACCGGCCATCATGGCCACGCGCACGATCGAAAGCCGCAGCAGCCGGCTCATCACCGTACTGCTCGTCCCCTTCATGTCGTGCAGCGCCCGCATTCCTATCTATATCCTGCTGATCGGCACGTTCTTCGCCGCTTACGCCAGTTGGGTGATGCTCGGACTGTATCTGCTGGGAATCGTCGTGGCCGTCATCACGGCCCGACTGATGCGCCGTTATCTGTTCAAGAAGGACGAAACGCCGTTCGTCATGGAGCTGCCGCCCTATCGGGTCCCGACAATGCGGGCTACGCTGTCGCACATGTGGGATCGCTGCGCGCAATACTTGCGCAAGATGGGCGGGCTGATTCTAATCGCTTCGGTGGCGGTCTGGTTCTTGAGTTATTATCCGACGCCGGACGCAGCCGCCCCGGCAGAAACTATGGAGGAACATTATGAAAACTCCTACCTGGGACAGGTCGGGCAGGCATGTTCGCCCGTATTCGAACCGCTCGGCCTGAACTGGAAAGCCAGCATCGCTATTCTCACGGGCCTGCCGGCCAAGGAGATCGTCGTCAGCACGCTCGGCGTGCTCTATTCGGAACAGGGAGACGCCCCGGAAGCCGAACTCGACTCTCCGGCCCTCTCCCAGCGGTTGGTCGCAAGCGGGGATTTCACCCCGGCATCGGCCCTCGCTTTTCTGGTCTTCATCCTGCTTTACCTGCCATGTATCGCCACGATCGTAGCGATCGCCGCAGAGATCGGCTGGCGCTGGGCCTGTATTTCGGTACTCTACAATACGGCTTTGGCATGGATAATGGCTTATCTGACGTATCACCTTTTCTCCTGGTTATAATATGACGGACTGGCAAAATATCGCTGTAATAGGGATCGGCATCCTCGTCCTCGGATTCAGCGTCCGCTGGATTGTACGGATTGTCCGACATCGAGAGGATGTCGGATGTTCGTGTTGCTCGAAAACCGAATGTCCGCATTGCAAGTCCCGGCACCCGAACAAGGGGTGTTGTTCCTAAAAACAGCGCTGTAATCTTTCTTCCGATTACAGCGCTGTTTTATTCCCCCAAAAAAATCAAAATCGCATCTATACTGGCAAGTAAATACCTTTCAATGTATCCCTTATCCGACGGCCGTTTATTTACACCTTGCGACCTCGTTTATAATTTGGCCTCTTTCCTAAACCCTTTCTGAAGAGAGTGGAGTTGCCTGCTCCCAAAAACATTAAATTATATAACGACTGCTCGCAGATTCCAGCAGGAACCCTCGGTCCTGCGGGTCGTTATCCGATGCCAAATTCCACCCGAACCCTCTCTTGGGCCGATTTTCGACTTTTCCTCGAAGCATATCGGTCAATTCCGGGGCAACTCAGGTCAGGGTATTGAAATATACGATTAGCTATTTTCCCCTAAATAATTTGGAATTTTGTTATTTTTCATTTAATTTAGAGATAGCAAAATGCGGAAAATAGAGCTGAAAATATCGAAATTAACCCTCCCATCAAAAAACTGGCCCGATTTTCCGATGCAGGATTACAACCCTTCTGCAATATTTGCGACAACTCCCGCAGCACGACTGCGGGAGTTGGTATTGTTACATAAGCCCCGACCGGGGCCGCGTCGTAGAGTTCTACAACGCGAACAGAATGAATATCTGAGCTGTAAGCACCCGCAGGAACATCACGACGGGATAAACCGTCGAATAGCTCAAGGCCGGCATATCGTTGCCTGCCGTGCCGTTGGCATAAGCCAGTGCCGGAGGATCGGTCATACTACCGGCCATAAGTCCCATGAGCGTATAGTAATTCATCTTTAGCCGGGCGCGGGCGAAAATACCGACCAGCAACAACGGGATCACCGTAATCAGCGCACCGTATCCGATCCAGCGGTAACCGCCGCCAACGATCGCATCGATGAACCCGTCGCCGGCTCCCAGACCGACTGCCGCCAGGAAGAGCGCAATGCCCACTTCGCGCAACATCAAGTTGGCACTCATGGTAGTATAGGTCACCAAATGGAACCGGGGACCGAAGCGGCCGAGCAACAGCGCCACGATCAACGGACCACCTGCCAAACCCAGCTTAACGGGCTGCGGCACGTTCAACAACGGAATGGAACCCAACAGAACACCGAGCGCGATACCGACGAAGATCGTCACCAGATTCGGCTCACGGAGTTTTTTGAGCGAATTACCCAATACGGCGGCGACCTTCTCGATCGCATTCTCCGGCCCCACGACCATCACGCGATCGCCGATCTGAAGCTGCATTCCCTGATAGGGAATCAGATCGACTCCGGCACGATTGACACGCGTAATGTTGATGCCGTAGCGGGTTCTCAAGCGAAGATCGGCGAAAGTCTTGCCGTTGATCTCCGGCTTGGTAATCAGAATACGACGCGAAACCAGCTTCGAATCCGGCGTATCCCACTCCTTCTCCCCCATTTCGATCCGATTACCGATGAAAGCCGTCACCGCTTCGCAATCTTCGGATGCACAGACGACCAATACCTTATCCCCGAGCGAAATAATACTGTTGCTGTCCGCCAATACGATCGTACCGTCGGGATGAGCGATCCGGGAAATAACGAATTTCCGATTGATCAACTCATTGACATAGGAGATGTCGTGTCCGCTCAACATCTTGTTCGTACACTCGATCGAAACGATTTCGGCCATCTTGTGTTCTGCGGAAATCGCAGCGAGCGCCTCATCCTCCTTCCCGAATTTCACCCGCAGAGCATAACGGATGAAGATCATCGAGAAAATGATACCGATCACGCCCAGCGGATAAGCTACGGCATAGCCCAGGGCAATACTGGGGTCTTCGACTCCCGAAGCGTCCGCATAAGCCTGCTGTGCTGCACCCAGTCCCGGCGTGTTGGTCACCGCACCCGAAAGGATGCCGACCATCGTGGGAATCGGCGTACCCGATACCAAATGAATCACGTACGCCACGCCTACCCCGAGCAAAACGATCGTCGAAGCCAGGCAGACGAGCGTCAGCCCGCCATGCTTGAACGAAGCGAAGAAACCCGGGCCGACCTGCATACCGATTGAAAAAACAAAAAGGATCAGACCGAACTCCTGGATGAAATGACGTACTTCGGCCGGGATTCCCATACCGAAATGCGCGGCGATGATGCCGACGAACAAAATCCAGGTGATACCGAGCGAGATACCGCAAACCTTGACTTTGCCCAACAGAATACCTGCGGTAATCACCAATGCGAGCGTGAATACGGTGTGGGCTATCCCGCCACCGACAAATAAAGAGTAGAGCCAATCCATACCATTGATTTTAATAAAATGGCGCGAAACATACCGCGCATTGCGTCCGGAACGGACATCGCCGCATCCGAGCGTTACGCTTCCGCCCGAAAAAATTTTTGCAAAGGTAATCCTTTTTCCGGAAGACAAAAAATCAGTAGAGGAATTTCTCGATCACCGGCAGCAGCAGGGCCGTCATGATCCCCATCAGTGCCATAGCCAAACCGCTGAGCGCCCCTTCCAGCGCACCGATTTCGATCGCACGGGCCGTTCCGATGCCATGCGCCGCAGACCCCAGCGCGAATCCCTGTGCCATAGGATCCGTGACCCCGCAACGCCGAAGCAGCCAGGGACCGACGAGACTGCCGAAAATACCGACACAAAAGACGACGACCGAGGTGATCGTAATGATGCCGCCGAGCGGTTCCGCAACCGATACGGCGATCGGCACCGTCACGGATTTCGGAGCAAGCGAAGTTTGCAAAATCCGATCCGCCCCCAGCATACGCGCCAGATAAACCACACTAAGAACTCCGACCACGCAGCCGACGACGACCGACACGAGAATCGGAAGCAACCGTCCCCGCATATGCTCGAGTTGTTCGTACATCAGATAACCCAGAGCCACGACCGAAAGTCCCAGTCCGAAATTGAGCAACTCGGTCGAACGACGGTAATGCTCGTAACCGATACCGAAAAGTTTCAGATAAAGGATCATCGCCACGAAACCGAGCAGCACGGGGTGCAGCAGGGCGAACTTGGTTCGACTGTATAACGCACTTCCCAGGCAATAAAAGCCGACCGTGAGGGTCAGCAACACCAGATCCGATCCGACGAACTGCTCCATCACGCCTTTTTATTCAGTTTTTGAAAAACCCTTCCGACGCAGACCAGCACCAACATCGTACTCACTCCGCCCGAAATAACGATCGCCCAAAAATTATCGAGCAGGACTTCGTAGGATACCATCAACCCCACCCCGTACGGGATGAAAAACAGGGCCATAGCGCCCAGCAGAAAACGAGCGGCGGGCCGGATCATCTCCGCATCCACGATATGCAGGCAGAGAGAAGCGAACAGCAGGATCATACCGACGATACTCCCCGGCAGATACCCGCCGATAAGCAGACTGACGCCGTTCCCCAGCGCCCAGCAAAAAAGAATATAGAAAAGTCCTGCCAGCACGTGGCAAAGATACGAATAAGCCGAGCGCAAAAGCAAATTTTATTTGCATTTTGCCGAGGCGAAGTATCTAAGACGAAGTCAAAGATTACGAATAAGCCGAGTGCAAAAGCAAATTTTATTTGCATTTTGCCGAGGCGAAGTATCTAAGACGAAGTCAAAGATTACGAATAAGCCGAGTGCAAAAGCAAATTTTTATTTGCATTTTGCCGAGGCGGAGTATCTGAAACCGAGTTAAAGATACGAATTTATCCGTATCGGAGTACTGCTCCGGATTACAAAGAACCCGCAAAAGATCGGAACACGACGCATCCGATTTACGACAGACTCATGGATCTCTGTATCCGGAACTGCGGGATACCCCGCCCGATCAAAGAATTCCTCGAAATACCGATAAAAATAGTATTCCCCCTCCGACCGAGTGCTGCTGAAGTCTGAAAAGCGGGATGAAGCTTTGCAAAGTAAGATGCCCCGCATACAAAAAGCGACGTTCTGGAAAACCGGAACGTCGCCGAATGTGGAGGTGGCGGGAGTCGAACCCGCGTCCAAACAAGGAACCCGAAAGCTTTCTACACGCTTATCCGCCGTTTCGTCCTTCTATCCGGGTCTGGCAGGCGGCAACCTAACCCGGATCCCAGTTCCTGAATTTTCGCACGACAGCCGGAACCCTCCGCCGTACTATCTCTAAATGATCGATACCCCGTATGGAAAACCGTTAAAGAGCGGAACGGCCTTCCGGGATACTCGTCGTCGAACCGCCTTGGATCCAACGATTAAGCCAATTTTCCTTGAAAATTAGGCAGCGAGTGCATAGCTATTATTGCCATTTGTAGTTCGAGTGTTGATATTTACGAGCCACCACACAATGCTCGACGTGCTTACAATCAAACTCTGCCTGCTGTCAAAACCGGTCACCCCCTTCGTAGGGATAGAATTTCATTGAAGTGAGTACAAAGATACGAAAAACCGGGCAGAAAGCCAAATTTATCGGAACTTTACCAAAATGTCCTCGTCACTATTGAAAGTTTTATACGGAACCAATCAATCGCCATATACCATATAAAGTTGGAATATAGCACAACCAATCAGAATGATAGCTGTAATTAAATGCCAATAACTGGGATAAATCTTTTCTATTTCATTATTAGGATCTGTTTTGTTCATCTTCAGACCCGTAATGAACCAAAGTAAACTAAGACTTCCAATAAGAAAAAAGAAAAAAACCATTCTTCGATTATATTAACCAACGAATTATATATTGGTATTAAGCAAAGGGCCTAACAATCATACAATATATAGCACAAGCATAAAAAAATAGCCACAAACAGATGCAAAAAATTCGGATAAAACTTTTCCGTTTCATCTTTGAACTCTGCTTTTTTTTGCCTTAAACGCAAAATAAAAAAAAGCAAACTAATACTCCCAAAAAAAATACATAAAAAAGCCATTGCTACTGTCAATGATGTTCCACCACCTAATGCAGACATTACCTGCACGTATCGATATAACACCGAAAATTCGTCTGCTTATTTTCCAAAGGCCCCACCTCTGCCTTGTGCGCATCCAACATAAAAATTCACCCGATCGGCATTGCATACAAGAATATTTTCACGTACCATGCCTGCGGAACCGCTACCGTTTCAGATGCTTACGCAGCTTCTTTTTCAGAACATCCCCCGTTAATGGTTTGGCAATATAATCATCGCACCCGACATCGAGCGCTTTCGCACGGTCGCTGTCGTATGCATATGCTGTGACGGCAATGATGGGAACGGAACTTCCCGCCTCCCGAATCTGCCGCGTAGCTTCCAAACCATCCATAACGGGCATCTTCATATCCATCAACACCACATCCGGAGCGAACTCCCGGCACATGCGCACCGCTTCCGCTCCGTTATGGGCCCGAAGCACTTCATACCCTTTCTTAAGAATCAGCGACACCAGCAGAAAATTGCTGTCGGTATCTTCGGCAACGAGAACGACGGGCATTTTCCCCTCCGAAACGCCTGGTTGCCGCATCTCCGCATCGGAAGCAACCGCCGACACAGACCGGGTCCGGATGTAAGGATGCGTAAACCAAAAACAAGAACCCTTTCCCGGTTCGGAGTTCAGGCCGATACGACCGCCCATCTGTTCGACGATACTCTTGCTGATGGCCAGTCCCAACCCGGTCCCCTGGACAAAACTGTTGAGTTTCACGAAACGCTCGAAGACAGACTCCTGCTCCTGCTCGGGAATCCCGGTACCGGTGTCTTCGACATAAAAGGTAAGCATCATCCCGTCATCGCACCGGTAGCCTAATGTCACAGACCCTTCACGAGTGAATTTCAACGCATTATTAATAAAATTAATCAACACCTGCGTAATCCGGGTCTTGTCGCCTACCAACCGACATTCGGGCAGATGATCGCCGAAACGCAACTCCACCGGTTTATCCAGGACCTTGAGGCTCAACGACCGTACAATCTCCTGACACATCTGATTCACATCGAATTCCACATCGTTGAATTCGAGCGTTCCGGCTTCGATCTTCGACAAATCGAGAATGTCGGAAATCAGCTTCAACAACAATTCGTTATTTTCCTGAACAATGGCTACATACTCCCGTCGTTCGTCGGGATCTTCGGTTTCAGCGATCAGATTCGAAAAGCCGACGATGGCATTCAGTGGCGTGCGGATTTCATGGCTCATATTAGCCAGAAAAGCCGATTTCAGACGATCGCTCACTTCGGCTTTGTTCTTCGCTTCGATCAAATTCTTCTCCGTTTCCTTCAACTCGGTAATGTCGTAATTGACACACACCATTTCGATCTTCGAAGGATCGTTATTCAGGGGATTGCGCATCACATTGATACGGGTCCACTTCTGTCGTCCGTCCGCATCGATCCGAAGATCATGGCTGAAACTGTCGATCTCGCCGGCTTTCACCTGTCGGATGGACTCCAGAACTTCAGCCCGGTCGGAGGAATTGACATGTTTATACACACCGAGGATCTGATCGAGCGGCGTATCCTCCTTCTCGCCCAGGTTATAATACCACTGCGGCACGCCATACCCCTCTTTCGAAACCAGGTCGAAGCGACAGTATCCGACCTTGCCGAAACGACTGACCAGCGAAAACGAGCTTTCGAACTCCGCGATACGACTATGCGCCCGATTGATTTCCGTATTGTCGATATTGATCAGGAAGAAATTGCTCAACCGCCCCTGCGCATCGTAAAGCATACACACCGAACTGTATATTTCGAGGCGGCCCTGCTTGGAGGTAACATAATAACCGTTCAAACGATCGAAGGGATAATACGCCTTGAACGAGAACTCCTCCCGGTTCCGCACCCGGCGCCAGACCTCCTCGTCGAGAATGGGATTCTTGAAAAAATCGACCCCGAGCACATCCTCCTTGTCCCGAATCCCGAAAATCTCCAGATCCTTGTTATTCAGATCGACGAGCAAGCCGTTCCTGTCGTACAGTTCGATACCGACGGGAATATTGTCATAAATATTACGCAATAGCTTTTCACTGCGGTCGAGCGCCTCGTGCGTTTCATACATTTCGGTCATATCCGAAAGCAGGCAAATCACCTCCTCGGGAGTGGTCGAATACATAACGACATGAACATACCGGCCGGAAGCCAACAAACGGACCTCCTTTTCGACATGCTGCTCCACCTGCAATACTTTGGCGAAAACTTTCAGGTACTCGGGCATATCTTCGATCTCCAGCTCGCTCGCCAGCCGCCCCACATAGTCGGCTTGGGATTTTCCGATAATCTTTTCCGCAGCATAATTCGAATCGAGCACCTTGTAATCGACCGGCGTCCCCGTCTTGTCGTAAATCATCCGGAAACGGACATACCCCAGCGGCATGTACCGGTAGAGGTTTTGCAAATAATCGCGTTCGATTTGCGCCTCCCGCTTCGAACGCTGCAATTCGATACAGATATTGATGATATTGACCAGCGATGCGAACCATTGGTAATCCTCGTTCTGCCAATCGCGGTGCTCCCCGATCACATCGATTCCCGCATACCCCCAAAGTTTATCACGAAATGTCATCGGCAGCACAAACAGCGAACCGATATTTTGTGCAGCCAGAATATCATGCTCGTTCCTTGCCCGGGAAGGAAGGTCGTCCAAACAGGAAAGAGCAATAGGACTCCTTTTTTCGAGCTGCTCGACCCACCAGGGGGTTTCGTCCATCGAAAGTCGATCGAACCGATCCCGGCCGCTCTCCACGCCCTTGTCCGTCACTTCGTACGTACAAATATGCCTGCGGTTATCCCAGTCGAACTCCGCGATATAGGTCCGGCTGCCACGAAATATCTTGAGGACATCGGTCAGAACCTTGTTGATCGCCTCGTCGATGGAACCGATATGAAGGAAAGAAAGCAGCGTATGCGAAATATTGTTCAACCGATAAAGAAGCGTATTCATCCGCTCGATCGAGCAAAGATCGACCGGCAAAGCCTCCCTTTCGCTGATTTCCTGGGCATATCCCGAAACAACCAGCCCCTTGTCGGCTGCCGTTTCCCGGCGCAGGACCTTCCAGCGGAACCACACCTCACCCCGGGGACCACACAGCGAAAAAATCTGCTCGGCGGAGAACAGGCTCGCATCCGTGGACATCAGGCTTTTGAGCGAAGCCCGGAACGGCTCTCCGACCGACTGCAGAAAACGGTCGTAACCGATCTCGGACTCCTCAGTTCCTATCGTCTTACAGAGATAATCGGACAACAAAAGAACCCGTCGGGCCATATCTACTTTCCACCACCCGATCTTCGTATCCCACAATATCTCCTGCAACATGGATTCACTTCCCATTATCCCCTTATTGTCAATTTATACCATAATTAATAACAAAAATACTATTCATTACCGGGAGTTCCAAAAAAAATACGGATTATTGTCCGGCACGATGACCGAAACAGACTATTTTTCGGACATTTTCATTACCTTTGTGGAAGGTAGGATATGATCGGTGTAAAAAACAGAAGAGTTTGTTTTATTCTGCCTTCATTTTCATTACCTTTGCTCCCGTCCGAATCGGAGTGCGACGGCACGAAACGAAGAACATTCGTCCTGCATCGGCCGATCGGCACACACGGACACCACGAACCTTTCAACCAACTCGACTCATGGGCGAACAAAACGTAATCCGGCTGCGCGGCGTAACGATATACCACACGGACGATCCTTTCGGCAGCCGCTCCGAAAAAAAGTTGCTGCAACAGGGAGAACTGATCTTGTCCGATCTGAATTTCGACATCAACGCCGGTGAATTCGTCTATCTGATCGGGCGTGTGGGAAGCGGTAAAAGCTCCTTACTCAAAACTTTATATGCCGAGCTTCAACTCATTGAAGGCGAAGGATACGTCGCAGGCTTCGACTTGCGAAAACTCAAACGACGGGAGATTCCGATGCTGCGACGTAGAATCGGCATCGTCTTCCAGGACTACCAACTGCTCACCGACCGGAACGTCTTCATGAACCTATACTATGTAATGAAGGCAACGGGATGGAAAAACGAATCAGAAATCCGCAAGCGGATCGACGAGGTACTCAAGGTCGTATCGCTGGAAGCCAAAGGCTACAAGATGCCGTTCGAGCTTTCCGGCGGCGAACAGCAGCGTCTGGTCATCGCCCGCGCCCTGCTGAACCGTCCCCGCCTGCTTTTGGCCGACGAACCTACCGGCAACCTCGATCCGCTGACGGCCGAAGGCATCATTCGGCTGTTCCAGGAAATCGCTCGTCAAGGTTGCGCCGTAGTCATGTCCACGCACAACACGGCCCTCATCGAAGAATATCCGTCCCGCACGATCCTCTTCTCGAAAGGCAAGATCAAGGAGGTTCCGGTACAAACGATGCTGCAGGATATTTAACGAATGCCCGCACAAACGGAAACCCTGCGACCTAAGTTTCATCGTTGCCAGGTACAGATAATTCCGAATAAAAACAGGTTTGGGTTATGAGACTCCGTACTCTTTTCCGGTTGTTCCTGTTATTGGCGGCAGTGGCCCCAATAACCACGGCAAAAGCCGACAGTCTTATCATCGGCACAGATACGCTCAGACTGGACTTACATTGGTTGGACGACACTCCGCTGGACGAGTTGGCCCGCAACGACCGGGTATTCGAAAAAAAATTCCAGGCACTTATTCATCAGCCTACCGCAGAGGGATTCGTTATCTACATAGACGGTGATCACGAACACCATTCCTACTGGCGACTGATCGACGACAAACTCTACCTGGATCACACGATACGCAAATCAGACTACTCCGAAATAGATTTCAGCGGCATTTTCGTCCGCGACCATACCGGTTATTATCCGGCCACCTTCTATTCAGGCACACTTCCTATATCAGGCATATTCTACCAGGACGGAACGAAACCCATATTCGTTTTCGAGGAGGGGCGATTGACCTATACGAATTGGACATATCCTTCCTTTCCCTGCCCCTCTCCGATGCTGGGCGATCCGCTGTTTCTGCACTTCGACTACATGCAATTCGCACAATTCACGGACGGGCTGTGGACCTGTTGGATGCGTATCCTCCCGGATCCATCCGGAAACCCCATTACCATACAGCCCTTGATAGTAGCTCATAAAAGCGGAATCATCGATGCTTCGGATGCCGCTAAAAAAAGACTGAAAACTGCAATCGCCGACAGTCTGAAAACAGTAGATTTCATTTGCGACGTAAATTTTTCCCGGGGCAGCATACAGGCCGTTCTCAAAACATTCGAAATTCCCCGGCCGATATTATACCGCAAAGAAATCAGGAAAAACGGCCGACGGTTGGTCGGATATGAAAATGCGACCGGACGTCCAATCGTCCCTTTCGGGAAATACGCCCGATGCCACACACCCATCATAAGTGAAAACAGAATCGGGATCGTGGAAACAGACGAAGGAAAGTTTATAGCCATAGACCATACGGGTAAAAAGCTGTTCGAAATCATGTTTCAGTCCCCGGTACTTTCGGTCGAAGATTTATTCCGGTACGGTTATTTCATCTATGTCACCCGAAACGGCCGACAGGGAGTCGCCACCATCAGCGGATTGCGATACACGCAACCGACCCACAAGCCGATCGATCTCTCCGACGTCGATCGGGATGTTATCAAAGCTCTTATCCACTGATCCGGCTACGCTTCCGGTATCCGATATTTCGCCCGAATAAGCACCCCGCAAATCCGGCTGCGGCAAAAATCAATGGCAAAGGGGTGCTTGATTATTGCATCTTACGAAACTTTTCCGTATATTTGTACGATATATTTAAGGTCAATATGAGTACTGAAGGAAAAGAGATAAAGAAGCAGGAAGAGGAGTATTCCGCCTCCAACATCCAGGTCCTCGAAGGTCTGGAAGCGGTCCGGAAGCGTCCGGCCATGTATATCGGCGACATCGGAGAAAAAGGTTTGCACCACCTGGTTTACGAGGTGGTGGATAACTCGATCGACGAGGCGTTGGCAGGACACTGTACCGACATCGACGTTACGATCAACGAAGACAACTCGATCACAGTCAAGGATAACGGCCGAGGCATCCCGACCGACTTCCACGAAAAAGAGGGCAAGTCCGCACTCGAAGTCGTGCTCACCGTGCTCCATGCGGGCGGCAAGTTCGACAAGGGCAGCTACAAGGTTTCGGGCGGTCTGCACGGCGTGGGTGTTTCGTGCGTGAACGCACTCTCGACGCTGCTCATCGCCGAAATCCACCGCGACGGCAAAATATTCCGCCAATCGTACAGCAAAGGCGCTCCGACTTCGCCGGTCGAAGTGATCGGCACCTGCGACGATCGCGGAACCACGATCACCTTCAAACCCGACGGCAGTATCTTCACGCTCACGACGGAATACAAGTACGACATCCTGGCCAACCGCCTGCGTGAGTTGGCATTCCTGAACAAAGGCATCCACCTGAACCTGCTGGACAAACGCCAGCGGGACGAGAACGGCGAATACGTCGGCGACCATTTCTATTCGGAAGAGGGCCTCAAGGAGTTCGTCGAATACCTGGACGCCACGCGCGGTCAGGCCATCACCGAATCGATCATCTACATCGACACCGAAAAGAACGGCGTGCCGGTCGAGGTGGCCATGCAGTACAACGACTCCTTCTCGGAGAACGTACACTCCTACGTCAATAATATCAACACGATCGAGGGCGGTACGCACCTGACGGGTTTCCGCCGCGCCCTGACCCGCACGCTCAAGAAATACGCCGAGGATTCAGGCATGCTCGCCAAACTCAAGTTCGATATCAACGGCGACGACTTCCGCGAGGGTCTGACGGCCGTAGTTTCGGTCAAGGTCGCAGAACCGCAGTTCGAAGGGCAGACCAAGACCAAACTGGGCAACGACGAGGTGTCGGCAGCGGTCGATCAGGCGATGTCGACGGCCTTGAGTCACTACCTGGAGGAGAATCCGCGCGACGCCAAAGCCATCGTACAGAAAGTCATCCTGGCTGCAACGGCCCGGCACGCGGCGCGCCATGCCCGCGAAATGGTGCAGCGCAAGACCGTGCTTTCGGGTGCGGGCCTTCCGGGCAAGTTGGCGGACTGTTCGAGCCGCGACCGTTCGATCGCCGAAATCTTCTTCGTCGAGGGCGACTCGGCAGGCGGTACGGCCAAGCAGGGCCGCGACCGGAACTTCCAGGCGATCATGCCGCTGCGCGGTAAGATCCTGAATATCGAAAAAGCCCAGGAGCATCGCATGTGGGAGAACGAGGAGATCAAGAACATGTTCACGGCACTCGGCGTGACGATCGGCACGGAGGAGGACAGCAAGGCGCTCAACCTCGAAAAACTCCGCTACGACAAGATCATCATCATGACCGATGCCGATGTCGATGGCAGCCACATCGCCACGCTGATGCTTACCTTCTTCTTCCGCAAGATGAAAGAGCTGATCGAAAACGGGCACGTCTATATCGCCACCCCGCCCCTGTTCCTCGTGAAAAAGGGCCAGCAGGAGCGCTATTGCTGGACGGAGAAGGAGCGTGACGAGATCACGGCCGAAATGGGCAAGGGCGTACACGTCCAGCGCTACAAAGGTCTCGGTGAAATGAACTCCCATCAGTTGTGGGAAACCACGATGAACCCAGACACCCGGATTCTGCGCAAAGTAACCATCGACAACGCTGCCGAAGCCGACCGCGTATTCTCGATGCTGATGGGCGACGAGGTTCCCCCGCGACGCGAGTTCATCGAAAAACACGCTCACTACGCCAATATCGACGCATAATCGAAAATTACAAAGGATTGCACCCCGCAGGGGAGCAATCCTTTTCCATATCCGTTTGGCTGGCGGGAGCTACCCCATCGTTCGATTGCGACGGAAAGCTAACCCGATGCGTTCATCGGAAAGGACGAAGTTGGCAGCACACTCGGAGTTCGGCCATACGGCAAACGGGAAATGAGAAAACGAAACATACCGTTTTTTTGACGTAATTTATCCGAAATCCGACGGCGGGGAAAAAGAAAAAACAGATTCCGGGACGCTTCATCGGACAGATGAAATCGGAAATACCTACCGACTTCGTGCGGGTGCAAATACGGGAAAAAATCACACCGTTTTCGGAGAAAAACCGGTCAGGCGGTTATCGCACGCAGAAAACGGAGAATAAAAAAGAACCACAAATCGGGAATTATGAATGTGACAGTCATCGGTGTCGCAGGCGGCACAGGATCGGGTAAAAGCACGCTGGTAAAACGATTGCAGGAGGCTTTCAAGGAGGAAGAGGTAGTCACGCTCTGCCACGACTACTACTACAAAGCCCATCCCGAACTGACGTACGAAGAGCGCACGAAACTCAATTACGACCACCCTCAATCGTTCGATACAGATATGCTCGTCGAACACATCCGCACGCTGAAAAACAACGTTCCGATCGAACATCCGGTCTATTCGTTCGTCGATCACAACCGAACGGCCGAAACCGTGCTGGTCAAACCTTCGAAGGTAATCATCGTCGATGGTATTCTGATCTTCGAGAACAAGGAACTCCGGGACCTGATGGACATCAAGGTATATGTCGATACGGACGCCGACATCCGCCTCGCCCGCCGCATCCTGCGCGACGTATGCGAGCGGGGGCGCACCATGCAGTCGGTCATCTCGCAATATACCACGACAGTCAAGCCCATGCACGAGGAGTTCGTCGAGCCGTCGAAGAAATACGCCGACGTAATCATCCCGGAGGGAGGTTTCAATTCCGTTGCCGTAAGCATGTTGATCCGCAGCATCCAGTCGCAGATCAACGCCAAATAGGAGCACGCGAATCCATTCCCCGAAAATCGATTTTCGCAACAGGCAGTCTGTGTAACTCGCCTCGACACGCAGTCCATTACGACAAAAAGGAACCGTCCGACAACTCCCCGAATTTGAAAATCACCCCTGCCAAGAATGTCTTCCGGCAGGGGTGAAAACGTTAGAATCGGACTTGTCAGATACTCTCTTCCATTTATTCCCCCCGGCGCAAGGCAAACGGATACTTTTTCCCCTTCACTTCGGCGATTCCTCGCTCCACGTAAGCGGTAGCGGCCGAATCCCACTCCGAAAAGATCGTTATGTCATCGTATTCGAACGGTATGATAACACGCCCGCGACCGTCCAATACTCCGAATCGCAGCAACCCGGTAGAATCGGGAACAGCCGCAGAGGCATGCCCGAATTTTCCGCTCGGGTTCACCTGATAGACCTTATAGTCGATCAACGGTTTGCCGGAAACGTCGAGCAGGGTACAGGCCCGGGAAGCGAAATCCTCCCCTTCTCCGACCCAGGTCGTTCCGAACGGCGTGTGCTGCACCCAATCGTAAATACAAGGTAGGATTTCCCGTCCATTCCGGTCGATACTGCCGTACTTCAAAGCACCGCCGGAAACAATGCAGACGACCGCACGGCCATTTCGGAACGAAGAAACCTCGTAATACTTGCATGGGATGACCAACGTCCCTGCGGCATCGACAAATCCCCAGCGTACATAATATTTCCCCATCTGTCCGACAGCGGCCAGCACTTCGGAAAAATCGGCCGCACCGTCGTATATCGGAGCAATCACTTCGTTACCCCGACGATCGATGAATCCGTATTTCCCGGTAAATTCAAAATCCCTTTTTCCATAGCCGGACTTACCGCTCCATTCGCCTTTGGCTACGACTGCCATTCCTTCGGAAAAATCCCGGGCATAATCGTATTTCAATGGAATTACGACCTGTCCCAGCGTATCGACATACCCATAGCGGCGGACGGAATCCGTCCCCTCCTGTACCCGGGCAAGGCCTGACGAAAAACCCGCGACATCCGCATAGATACAGGGCACGACTTCACGCCCCTGACGATCGATAAGCCCGAAACGACGATCGTTCTTTTCCCCTTTGCCGACCACGGCAAACCCATTGGAAAAACTATCGGCATAGTCATAGATGAGCGGGAAGACCACCGTACCGCAGGTGTCCGTATAACCGAAACAGCCGTCCGTATAAAAACGGCCCATACGGGGATTGCTACCCTCTCCGCCCCGGTGTACGAGAATACGTCCGTCATGCACTGCACCCACATAATCGTATTTCGTTTTCCAATCTTTTTTAGCGGCTGCACGGCGTTGTGCCGACACCCCGGCCGGAAACAGGGAAAGAAGCAGTACAACTATAAAGTATCGCTTTATCATAATCCAGTTATCTTTTTGATTTCATTTAATTTATTAAGCGCCTCGATCGGAGTGAGAGCATTGATGTCCAACCCCTTGATCTGATCTCGGATCTGCACCAGCACTGGATCGTCGAGTTGGAACATCGAAAGCTGCATACCCCGCGTCTGATCCCCCGCTTCCGCCGCCTCGCGAACTCCGGGGAGCGCTTTTCGGTCGCGGCGTCGAGGACTCTTGCTGGGCACGATCTCGTTGTTGCCATATACCAGCTCCAGATTCTTCAGGATCTCTTCGGCGCGGGCTACGACCGAGGCCGGCATTCCGGCCATCCGGGCAACGTGAATACCGAACGAATGCTCCGTTCCGCCCCGCTCCAGCTTGCGCAGGAAGACGATCGTCTTATCCACCTCCTTGACGCTCACATGGTAGTTCTTCACGCGCGGGCACATCTGCTCCATCTCGTTGAGTTCGTGGTAGTGGGTCGCGAAAAGCGTCTTGGCACGGGCCGTCGGATGGTTGTGCAGGTATTCGACCATCGCCCAGGCGATCGAAATACCGTCGTAGGTGCTCGTACCGCGTCCGATTTCGTCCAACAGGACGATGCTGCGGTCGGAAACATTGTTCAGGATGCTGGCCGACTCGAGCATCTCGACCATGAAGGTCGATTCGCCCTGCGAAATGTTGTCGGAAGCCCCGACTCGGGTGAAAATCTTGTCCACCACGCCGATATGAGCCGCTTTCGCCGGGACGAACGACCCCATCTGGGCCATCAGGATAATGAGGGCCGTCTGCCGCAGCAAAGCCGACTTACCCGACATGTTGGGACCCGTAATCATCACGATCTGCTGCTCCTTATCGTCCAGCAGCAAGTCGTTGGGGATATACTCCTCTCCCACCGGCATCAGGGTTTCGATCACCGGATGCCGTCCCTGGCGGATTTCGATGCGCGTGCCGTCGTCGAGCGTCGGACGGACGTAGTTGCGCTCCCGAGCGATACGGGCGAAAGATTGCAGGCAGTCGATACGCGCCACGACAGCGGCATCCCGCTGCAAAGCTCCCAGGGAATGCGTAATGAACCCGATCAATTCGGCGTAAATCCGCTGCTCGATCAACAGCATCTTCTCCTCGGCACCGAGAATTTTTTCTTCGTACTCTTTCAGCTCTTCGGTGATATACCGCTCGGCATTGGCCAGCGTCTGCTTGCGGATCCACGACTCGGGAACCTTGTCCTTGTGCGTGTTGCGGACTTCGATATAATAACCGAAGACATTGTTGTAGCTTATTTTCAACGGAATTCCCGTCGCCTCGCTCTCCCGCTGCTGAATACGGTTCAGGAAATCCTTGCCATGCAGAGCGATGCGGCGCAGATCGTCCAGTTCGGCGTCCACGCCGTCGGCGATAATGCCGCCCCGCTGAATTTGATTGTTCTGCGGGTCGGGGTAAACCTCGCGGGCAATACGCTCCCGAACCTCCGCCAGCAGATCGATCTGTTCGGCCAACGCGTGAAGACGCTCGTCGTCGGTCGATTCCAACAAGGCTTTGAGGAGTTCGATCGCCGAAAGCGAATTTTTAAGCTGTACGATTTCGCGGGGGGTTACCCGAGCCGCCGCTATGCGCGAAGCGATGCGCTCCAGGTCGCCGACCTGCGAAATCTGCTCGGCGACGCTTTCGGCCAAATCGGGCTCGTCGTAAAACCGCTGCACGACATCCAGACGTTCGTTGATGCGATCAATCTCCTTGATCGGCAAGGCGATCCACCGCTTGAGCAGACGCCCGCCCATCGGCGTGAGGGTGCGATCGACCACGTCTGCGAACGCGCACTTCTCGCGCGAACCGTTCGAAGAGAAGAGCTCCAGGTTGCGGATCGTGAATTTATCGACCCAAACGTAATCCTCCTGGTCGATACGCGAAATGGACGAAATATGGGCCGTATTCTTATGTTCGGTAAATTCGAGGTAGTAGAGAATGGCCCCTGCCGCCGAAATGCCGCTGCTGAACTGTTCGATACCAAAGCCCTTGAGCGACTGAGTGCCGAACTGCTTGCAGAGCTTGTCCCGGTTGACCGACTCCGAAAAGACCCACTCATCGAGCCGATAGGTATAGTGCCGACTGCCGAACGCATCGGAGAAGCGGTCTTCGTATCCGCGCTGGTAGATGATTTCCTTCGGCGCCAGGTTGGAAATGAGTTTGTCGATGTAAGCATCGCTGCCCTCGGCGGCATAAAATTCGCCGGTTGAAATATCGAGAAAAGCCACGCCGGTATTTTTCCGGCCGAAATAGACCGCCGCCAGATAGGTATTTTCCTTGTTGGCCAAAATATTATCTCCCAGCACCACGCCCGGCGTAACCAGCTCGATGACGCCCCGCTTGACCAGCCCTTTGACCTGTTTGGGATCCTCGAGCTGTTCGCAGATCGCCACGCGTTCGCCCGCTCGGACCAGCTTGGGTAGGTAGGTGTCGATCGCATGATAGGGAAACCCTGCCAGCTCGACGAATGTCGCGGCTCCGTTGGCACGTCGCGTCAGGGTGATGCCCAGAATTCCGCTGGCCTTGATCGCATCATCGCCGAAAGTTTCGTAAAAATCGCCGACACGAAACAGGAGAATCGCATCGGGATGCACCGCTTTGACCGCATAATATTGCTTCATCAGCGGAGTTTCAACATATTTTTTTTCTATTGCCATTACCTTTCAAGATAAAGTCGGAAACATCGGAGTAAACCCTAAAAATCCGGCGGCGGACGACTTCGCTCATGCCGGTCCACAGGATTGCTCCACGTCCTGCAAATATACGAAAAATCCGGAGCAAAAGGACTTCAAAATAACGAATATTGAAAGAATATTGCATTCATTCATAATTCATATAATCTGCAATAAATGGGTGTACGACAATATAGTACACCCTTACAGGAATCGGCCCCGCAGTCGATCAACGGTGTCGAACCGTGGCGTTATCGACCGATGTCGAGATAACCACAGGTTCGCCCGAATAGTTGAATTCGCTCATACCGCTCACACAATATTTCAGCGATCCCGCCGCTGCGACCGAGGCGGTACTCATACCGGAAATGTCACAGTCGGCAAGTCCCGAAGCCAAAAACTTTCTCCCTTTGAACTGACTCATGCCCGACACTTCCAGCATCAGGTCCCGAGCTGTTCCCGAAAAGGTACATTCGCTCGAACCATCCACTGCGACCTCGGCTTTCTGCCTGCAATTCACATTTCCATTATAAACGGACATACCGGTCAGCGTACAATCCAAATCCCGGCACATAAAATCCGCGACGGCCTGGCTCATTCCGGATGCCTCCACCGTCGCTGTATCCTCGCATACCACCTGCCCTTTGTAAATCGACATACCCGAAACAGACATCGTCAGGCTTCTGCAACGAATATTGGATTCGAACTCGCTCATTCCCATACATTCGACCGTAACCGACGGTTTATCGATCTCGGTCTCGGAAAAAACGGAGGACATCCCCGACAACGAAAACGACTCCAGCGGAGCGGCGCCCACATACACTACAACCCGCTTGGACATATCGTTCTTTCTCTTGGACGACAAGGCTCCGGGGTCGCACGCGAGCACGAGTTCACCGCGCCGCACCCGCACGGAAACCGCCTCGGCAGGTACATTTTCGGTTTCGACCCGAACCGAAGCGGGATTTCGGTCGGCTTCGAGTACGACCTGAATCATATTACTCACATTCAACCCGAAATAAGGTTTGTCCAGCACGATTTCGGCATCTGTCCGAAAATACACCCCTCGACTTTTCTTTTTTGCGTCGCACACGCCGATCCCCAACGCCAAGCAGAGCAAAAGCAGAGTTAATTTTCTCATAACGGTCATAAATTATAGATTTAACTCTATAAAGTTAAAGAAAAATTCGGGGAAACCAATGTTTTCCCCGAAAAAACTCACAGCGGAACAGATCGCCGCAGTACGATTTCATCCAACCGGCAATTCGATCAGAGCATCCCGCATGCGGCGAACATCCGCCGGTAATAGTCCGCCTTCCACTCCACCGGCTTCGGATAGGCCCGCGACGAAGAGGGCATGCGATAAAGCCGAAGCATACGATCCGCATAGGCGAACTCCACACTCTCTCCCACGGGCGGCTCGGCGCAACCGGTAAGGCGCACGATCACATCGGTAGCCTTCTGTCCCGTCGTCACGATCGCCCGGCAGGTCGGAACCGCCGCCAACAACTGCGCCAGATCGACCTCACGCACTACTTGAAGAAAATTGTCGGAAGCATTGTTTTTCAATCGGATTATCTCTTCGGCCGTATCGTAAAGAGCCAATCCTTTCTCCTCGCAGAAACGCACGATCCGTTCCTTGTCGAAACGTTTCGCGTCGGGTGTCAGAAAATACCCCTTGTCCCCGGAAAATACCAGTCCGACGATACGCCACATATCGTTCTGCAAGTTCGGGTAAAAAAAGTCCATCGACCACCGCACCCGCTGAGGCGGGAAACTTCCGAGCATCAGCAGACGTGCCCCGACAGGCAGAAAAGGTTCGAGAGGATGCAGTTCGCTTGTCATAATTTTTAATTTATCGTATTATTTATCTCCAAATAATTCTGTTTCAACCCCCATTTTGGGGCGCTGTGCAAGAGACTCCCTCTTCGCCCGGCATCACCGGCAATCCGATCCGCCCCATGCAGAATCGCGGGAACAATGCCTCCGCAACCGACAGCCGCCCACCACCCGACCTCGCAGATACTTGGCGATCGCACGCATCCGGAAATGCTGCGGATGCAAAGCCCCGCTCGCAACCTCCGAACGAAGGTCATTCGTAAAACCGTTCATCGAAATTCACCAGATAGAGTTTGTCGGTCGCACGGGTCAGCGCCGTATAGAGCCAGCGCAGCATGTCGCGCGTCATCGGCTCGTCGCCGAACAGACAGCGGTCGATGAAAACCGCCCGCCACTGACCACCCTGCGCCTTGTGGCAGGTGACGGCGTAGGCGAACTTCACCTGAACGGCATTAAAGTGCGGATTCTCACGAATTTCTTTGAAGCGCTTGAGCTTGCTCTTGATGTCGAGATAATCCTTTTCCACCTCGCAAAAGAGCCGGTTGCTCTCCTCACGGGTCAGCGACGGGGACTCCGAGGCAATGGTATCGAGCAGGATCTTGCACTCCAGCTCGGCGTCGTTGTAGTCCGCGAACGAAAGCACGGCCGTAGCGAAGCGGAAGCCGTAAAAATCCTCGAAACGCCTCAGGCGACGCAATTTGGCTATATCGCCGTTGGCCAGGAAATTCATCGGGCAATCTTCGGTGCGTTCCGTAAAATGGTAGTTGTTCTTGACGACCATCAGCAGATCGCCGCTCTCGATCTCCTCCTCGGCGCCCAGCACGTAACGGCGAATACCGTCGTTGTAGCGGTTCGCCCGTTTGTTGGAACGGGTGATGACGATGGTTTCGTCGCGTCCGTAACGGTCGTAGCAATCCTGCAACTTTTCCATGAAATCACCGCCTTCAACTGCTTCTATATCGGGATAATCCATCTTGAACCGAGGCACCTCGCAGATGCCGTTCTCCAGCATGCAGCGTACCAGGGTGGCGTTGAACAGAATCCCCGATTCGGCCTCCTGACGCACCACTTCATCCAGCGACGTGTAAATTACCTCTCCATAGACGGATAAGGCCTTCGGATCGAGTGCCGGGGAGTAATCCGCCCCGATCGGAGGAAGCTGCGCATCGTCGCCCACGAGGATCAACCGGCAGTCCCTGCCGCCGCGCACGTAACTCACCAGATCGTCGAGCAATGCTCCGCTGCCGAAGATCGCCCCGTCCGAAGAACCGTTTGCCAGCATCGAAGCCTCGTCCACAATGAATACGGCACCCCGTTCCTGGTTGATGTTGAGCGAAAATTTCGACTCGTAGTCGGCATTGGTGCGCTGGCGGTAGATCCGCTTGTGAATGGTCAGGGCCGGTTCTCCCGAATAACGGGACAACACCTTGGCCGCCCGTCCCGTCGGAGCCAGCAGCACGGGTTTGATGCCGCAATCCTTGAGTGCCCCGACCAGAGCGGCGATCAACGTCGTTTTTCCGGTACCCGCGTAACCGTTCAGTACGAAAATGGCCGCAGGATCGCTTTCGGACAGATACTCGGAAAGCGATTCGATGATTTTTTTTTGACCAGATGTTGTATTAAAACAAATTTTAGCGTAAATTTGGGTCGCAATATGAGTCTTTAGCATCTTCGGATCGGTAAAGGACGGCGGTATTGCCGACGGATTTTGATACAAACTTACTAGAAATAACTTAAAAATGACAAAAAGAATCATCCAAATCGTACTTGCCGTAGTTATCGTATGCCTGATATACGTTATCTACAAACAGATTTCGACTCCGATTATCTTCGCCAAGGAGAAGGCGGCCCGCGAAGCACGCGTCATCGACCGCATCAAGGACATCCGTACTGCGGAGCGCAGCTTCAAAACGAAGTACAACCGGTTCACCGGCGATTTCGACACGCTGATCAATTTTGTGCTGACCGACTCGCTGGAGTTCGAGCGCAAGATCGTCGATGAGGATGACTCGGTGGCAATGGCCCAGTTGAAAAAGAGCGGCCGCAAGAACAGCGAAAAGGTATGGGTACACGTGATCGACACGATCTTCACGCCGAAAAAGCTCACCGCAGAACAGGTTCGCAACCTGCGTTACGTGCCCGGCACGAACAACCAGACGGAATTCGAATTGGAAGCAGGTCTTGTGACCACCGAATCGAAAGTGGTCATCCCCGTCGTAGAGTGCCGCATACCTTATAAAATGTTCCTCGACACGGTACGCTTCCGTCAGGAGGTAATCAACCTGGTGGACGATCAGGAGAATAACTTCAGCAACTACGGAGGCATCAAGTTCGGCTCCATGGAGAAAGGTAACAATGAAGCAGGTAACTGGGGCGACGAATAACAAGCCCGAAATCAAGAATGTGTCCATCCGGCTCAGGCTGGATGGACACTCTTTTTCTGAAGAGAAGCTCGACATACCGGCCAAAGAGAAAAAAACGGTCGAAATAGAGGTATTGACGGGCAAAACCATGCTGGTTCCCCGGGAAGTGTTCGACGCGAAGGCCGCTCCCGCCCTGATGCGTATAAACGGAATGGAACCGACGGAGAAGGAGTGTATTCTCACCTCCGATCCGCAACAGCCCGTCATCGCTTTGATGGCTGCCGACAAAGCCTCCGTAGAGAAAGTCCGTGCCCGGCTGAAGGAGAAGATACGCTGGACCTCCCCGTTGCTACGTACCGGGGAATTCACGGCATCCTGCCTCTGGATATTCCGTTATGAAGAGCTGGCCTACCTGAAAGTATGGGAACGGCAAACCCTGCGGCTGGCGGAGACATTCATCGCCCCCACGGGGGAAGATCTGCTCTTCTACGTCCGGGAGCTGACGCAGGAGCTGCAGATCGAAAACTGCGAGATCCGGCTGGAAGGAAACCCGACCAAACAGGACGGACGCCTGTTGCGTGAATATTTCAAACACGTCGCCATATGCGAATAGTCAGCGGAAAATATCGGGGACGGGCAATCAACCCGCCCAAGAATCTGCGGGCACGCCCGACGACCGACTTCGCCAAGGAGAACCTGTTCAATGTACTGGGAAACCTGGTCGATTTCGAGGAGTGCGACGTGTTGGACCTATTCGCCGGGACGGGGTCGATCAGCTACGAATTCGCTTCGCGGGGCGTGCACAGCGTCACTTCGGTCGAAATCAATCCCGTACACTATAACTTCATCAAAAAAACGGCCGCCGACCTGGGAATCGACAATCTGTTCGCCGTCAAAGCCAATGTATTCCTCTACCTGAAAAGCTGTGCGAAGCAGTTCGACCTGATCTTTTCGGACGCGCCCTACGATCTGGAGGGCAGCGAAGAGGTCATCCGGCTGGTACTGGAACGCGATTTACTCAAACCGGATGGGTTTCTCGTTTTCGAACATTCGAAAAACATAAATTTTTCGTCCGACCCTCACTTTTGGCAATCAAGAAGTTACGGAAGCGTGCAATTTTCTTTCTTCAAAAAGTGAGAAAAAAGTTTGGAGATACAGATTTTTGTACTACCTTTGCATTCGCAATCAGCAAACGGTGTGGTAGTTCAGCTGGTTAGAATACCTGCCTGTCACGCAGGGGGTCGCGGGTTCGAGTCCCGTCCATACCGCAAAATATCGAAGCAAATGATTGCAAAGCCTTGTAAAGTATATTTACAAGGCTTTTTTCTTTTTCTGTATCCTAAAAAAGGTTCGAAATGCTCTCCAAAAGCAGCTAATAATCAGAGGAAGAGCCCCCCCCTATTTTGTGCTCGAAGCATTCAGCTACTGCACTTTGAATCTTACCAGCCATAGACTGTAAGTTCGTAACTAAAAAGATATATTATGGAAAGACCTCTTTCAGCGTTTTATTCTACCTGTGTAAAACAAAGACAAATCGTAATGATGAAGTTCCTATCACATTACGACTCACAGTAAATGGAGAAAGAAAAGAGATGCGTATCCATCGGTTTATCGATCCGAAACAACGGGACGCAGCAAAAAGGGGAGCAAATAGGAGTTGCAAAGCGCTCAACTTATCCCTCGATACCATAAATCTGCGTCGCTTCGCACATATCGAGAGCTGGATAAGGCAGGGAAACACGTTATCGCTCAAACGGGATCGGATCGTTATCTGGAACAAAATGTTCCGAATGCCATTCCTTAACTGAAACATTCAAAGCACACAATCAAAAATCAATACGATAATTATATATCTGCCGGTTTCAAAGGTCTTCGAAGAAAGAATCAGGTATTGCAAAACGACAAGTGAAGAGCATTCAAGTCCCGAAAAAAGCACCAAGAAGATTTCATGATAGCTATAAAATTCCAATGGCAAATATATTTTCGTACCCAATGATAAAATTCGATATGAGTTTGAAACAGTTTCAAAAACCTATATCATAGGACAAAAGACTTGTATTAATTCTAATGACTTATTCCGCGACTCGTTAAAAACTGTGAAAATTATGTTTGAGACTAAAGCAACAATACTCCGATCGTCCAAGCACTTCGAATAACAATTCGGATCGCTTTGCAGGCAAAAATCAGGTATGGCCCCCCCTTGACAAGGCAACAAACCGACAAATCTTATAAAAACAAAAAAGAGAGCGATATCTTAATTCGGATACCGCTCTCTCAAATTCAAATCCCGAAAAGTTATCGGACATTATCAACGTTTCACACTGAACACCTCACGAGGAGTATTCGCCTGCCGCACACTCTGCAGTGCATTCAACAGCCCGGCAACGTCGGCATCCGGTTCTTCGGTATCGGGCAGTTGCAACACAAGACCGTCCGCCACATCCTTTCTTATCAAATAATAAGGACCAACCGGATCTTCATATTTGTTATTAAGCAGTTTGTCTTGCTCGACATCTCCCGTAGAACTGATTCCATACGGCCACATAGACATTATATAAGCACCTTCATTGTTCCCATCCATATAATACAGCGGACAAATCTTAATCACAGTCTTATTGAGATTTCCCATAAAACCGATGAATCCTTTCGACCACGAAGGCATATTCTCATACATTTTATCATCATAAGGCAAATAAGTATACACTTTTTCGTCACCGACAGTTCCGACAAAATTGTACCAGGAAACATACTTCCATACAATATCCCCCTCCGTCTCTATGTCCTGAGGAAAAGATATACCTATCTTATGATAATTGTCTTCCGCCGGTTCGAAATCCATTTTTATCGCAAAATCCCGGAATTTGTTTCGATCCCCGCCCCATCCCTTGAGATAAAACGATTTCTTATCATCAGCAGGAGAAATGGTAACCGGAAATTCTTCACCCACTTCCTGTACATCGAGTGATCCATTCTCCTCCTTTACAGTACCGGATGTCTGCAACAGCCACTCTCCGGCAAACTGTTCGTAAGTCGATTCATGCAGCATCTGCACTTCCCGAGCCTCGTACCAAAATCTATAACTACGAGAAACCTCGCCACTGACGACTATTTCAGAAAGATTTTTTCCAACCGGCGCAACAATAAAATAATAATGATCGTAACCGGTGAAAGCAAAAGGAACACTTTCGGCATCACCTTTCAAAATCAATTTATCCGCCACAAGATCGTCCCAAGTTTTGCCCAACTCCATATAATAATCGATATCCTCCTGCATCCACTCCTTCGGATCTCGTTCGCTATTGGAAGGAATAGCACTTACCCAATAATATACCTCGGAATCGGAAGGCTTCACTTCGGCGTAAGGATAAATAAACGCATTCTCAATATAGCGCTCATAAGGTGTAACGGTAAATGTTACGCTTTCACCTCCTAAAGTCCTTACAGTTCCGGAAAACCAATCCGAAATGGTCTTTCCTCCGGCCTTTGCAACCACTCGGACCGAATAATCCGTAGCAGGCAGAAGCCCGTCCAAAGAAAAAGTCGTCGTCTCGGTGTTCTGTGCAGCAACAGCAACGACTTGGCCGTCTTTCTCATACGAAACCTCGTATCTGTATGAATCCGCTGTTTCCAAGGCATTCCACCCGGCAGTAAAAGAGACACCGGTAATCGCGCTGAATGTCACTTCCGGTGCCGGAAATTTATTATCATCTCCTTTCGTACCGTCGTCGTCACTATCGCATGCCACAGTAATACAGGAAATACAGGCGACGAAAAATAACATAATTTTTTTCATACCAAAATATTTAAAATTTAAAATCAGCCATAGCCCGGAATTTGTATTTCATCCCCTTATCCAGTTCCTGAGGCATCTCGATCATGGCTCCGGATGCCATATCGAACGCATAAGCCATCCGCGCCGAGCATTCGGCGGAAGTCCAATAGACTGCATCGGACAACGGGACACCGCCCTTCTCCTTGAGAGTGTCGTTAAACAGCTGTTTGTTCTTCCTTATTTCGTCGTCAGACAGGCTGCCTCCTCCTCTCACTCCGGAATAAGCCTCGTACAAAAGCCCTAACTCTCTCTGATCCGGCACATACCAGTTTTTAACTCCCATAACATCCTTTTCACTGCACCACAGGAACCCGGGATAATTCTCCCGCCATCCTTCCATATTATATACACAATCCGTATTATATCGCCCCGTCTGTGGGAAAGAAGCCATCGGTTCTTCGTATTTGTAAGACCATATGGCTTCAGTTTCATCGAGCGAAACCACAGTTCCACTCTTACCCTCCGAATCAATATATATCACGATTCCTTTTACAAAGCCGTTCTCGTAATAATCCCCTATTTCGTAAGTCGTCGTCACGGGAGGAATCGGATCTTCCGGTTTTGTAGGAGTCTCCTCGGAATCCTTGCCGCAACCGGTCATAAGACCGGCTGCAACAAGCATCATCAAAAATAAGATTTTAGTTCTCATAAAAACATCACTATTCGGACAACTCCTCGATGTCCACTGTTATTGTTCCTCCTGTTATATTATCGAAACCGTCTCCGGTATCCGCAGGGCTTGTATGCCAAAGTTTATAGACTTTCGTGGGAATTCCCGCCTCGTCATAAGCGACGGAATAGCCATACCAAGTCTGTCCGAATTGTGCGTCCACTTTGTATGAGCTTGAACTGGGCCACTTGGACGCTTTGAGCAGCTCCCTCACTTCGGAAGCCGTCTTGCCAGCCCACTCGTCCTCTCCGACAAACGACTGAAAATAGTGCTCTTTCGAATTATTCGCATACGTCCAAACCCTATACATATTCCGGTTCTCCTCCGGATAGCCGTACGACATTACGATGAACTCCAGGGAAGCCAGGGTCACCTGATCCGCAACGGTAGTGAATTGGGTCGTAACCGGCTCTGTCGTATAGGTACCGTCGGCCTTGAGTCCAAAAACATACAGATAATACGTAGTACCAGGAGTAAGCCCGCCGATCTCTATCGGCACAAACAGATCCTCCTTGCCGTTCATGAGAGCACGAGAAAGGAACTCTTTACGCGTCATCACGCCCGAATTCGGATGAGAATCGTTCCAATCTTTCACTCTGGCATCGATAAATGCGTCCATATGAGCCTTCAGACCGGCAGTCTTGTCCCCCGAAATAGCGTCGTATTCGGCTTTCGTGATATAATTGAAAAGGAATGTTTCATTTTCATAATTACCGTCAGCCCTTACCGTAACCATCGCATCGATCTTGGCTATGCTCGATACGCTAAGTTCGTATTGGACCGAGGACATCACTGCCGGCGACGTATTGACCTCGACTTTCTTGAGATTTATCTTGTCGTCGAGTTTCGGCGATCCGTCCGGATTGCATGCAAAGATCAAAAGATAATATTTGTCGTTGGGAATAAGGCCTCCGAACGAAACATTCGCAACATCCGCATAAAGATATTTGGAAATATTCTGGTTATAAGCATCGTAAATCGTCTGAATGATTTCGGCATCCGATTTGGCGTCGGCAAAATACTCCTGAAGCTCCATCATAACGGCAAAAGCCTCACTCTGCTCTGCCGTGACTATAGCCGAATAAGCGACATCGGTAACGACTTCGGAGGATACCGTATAAGAATTTTTAGGAGATTCGCTCGTCCTAATAGTTTCTACCGTAGCCTCCGAAATACAGGTTCCGTCATTGGCCACACAGACTGCGAAGGCATAATAAGTTCCCTCCGGCAGAAGATTTTCAAACGAGGAATCGGAAGTTTTGCCGCTAACAGTCACTTCAGCAATGAATTCCGGCAACGTGTAAGTCGCATACCGCTCGGTTTTTTTCCACTCTGCAAGATAGTTCTCGACAAAAGCCGGTAAATTTGCCGGATCACCTCCACAGTAATCCATATATACGGCAGGGAGAAGAATGTCGTAATAATATACGCAATCCGTTCGGTCCGGCTCGACATTCAGCGTAAACGACGTCGGCGTCACGTCCGAAGCCGTAATCTTGAAATTCACCTCTACTTGCTCGACGACCAATGTCTTGAATTCATAAGTATTGACAGTCGTAAGAATCTCCAATTCGGTCGATAATCCATAGGCGTAAAAGACATAATCGGTCTCCGGAACAAGCGTATTATATTTCCACTCCTGCTCTCCTTTAAGCAATGCCTCCAGCAAGAACTCCTCGACCCCGACTCCATTAGCCTCCGCGAGGGCTTTTATATTTTCGATGTTTGCTGCCTGCAAACTCTCAAGATTTTCAAACTGGCTGAAATCCGACTTTTCGAGCACTCCGAAAAAGTAAGTCATATTCTTGTCTTCGGGAGTTATCTTCACCTTGAACGAACCTTGCGTCAGCTCCAAAGTCTCGAATTGAAAGTCAGACGTCGGCTCTGGCCCCGTTCCCTCGGTATCATCGTCGCTACAACCGACCAAAGGAAGCAGGCAAACCGCTCCCATGAACAAAAAACGTAAAAACAAGTTCATAACAATAATAATTTAAAATTAAACAACCTTCGAAGAGATCCTTTAGAAGCAATTTCTCCTTTTCGAAATTTAAATTATAAAAAAGGTCATGGAAATCCAAGCTCAATTTCCCCCCCCCGAAAAAAGCAACAAATAGAAAAGTAAAAACAACAAAACAGACAAAAATCATCCGATCAAATTCTATTTATTTTTGAAAAAAACAAATATTAGACATACACGTACTATAATACTCAAAATCCCTGCGATCTTTTTAATTTCAATGAATATCAGAAAAACCAAAATACTCCTTTATTATCTGCAGCAAAACATCTTTAAGCCGCAGATTTCTCATCTTTTAACCGAACACTCCGACTTATAGCCCGACCGATCCTCGTTAGGAATAATTATTGCATAATAATTAAGATAAGATTCGAAATGACGAATCCACACACGACAAACTTCGATTTTTCCAACCGTTTATGAATACAAACGACTTTGCATTGACCATCCTGTTCGGAATCAAAAAATTCCTCGCCTGGATCGGCATTCCGTCCCATATGCTCGACAAAATGGACGAACTCCTGTTTCTGATCGTAATCGTGATTATCGCATTCATCGTCGCGGGAATCGTCCACGCCGTATTGGTGCATCTGGCGAAAAAGATTCTGAAACGCAAACGCGTCGGATTCTTCGAATCGATGTTCAAATACGGCGTATTTCGGAAGCTGACGGCCATCATTCCGCCACTGATGGTTTCCGCCCTGCTGCCATTCGCTTTCAGCAAAGATTCCGCCTGGTTCATCCTGAGCGAGAAGATCACCTGGATCTATTTTTTCATCGCCCTGATTATCTCCGTAAATGCCATACTGAACACGGTCGGAGATGAGCTGAAAAAGAACAAGCAACTGAAAAACCGCCCGATGAAGGGCTTTATCCAGATATTCCGCGTGGTTTTCTACTGCGTCGTCGTGATCGTTATCATTTCGATCCTGATCAACAAATCGCCGCTCAACCTGATTACGGGACTGGGTGCTTTCACAGCCGTATTGATGCTGGTGTTCAAGGATACTATTCTGGGACTGGTCGCAGGCGTAATGATCTCCGAAGACGACATGCTGCGCATCGGCGACTGGATCGAAATGCCGCAGAACAACATAAACGGCACCGTTATCGACATATCCCTGGATGTCGTGAAGGTTCAGAACTTCGACAACACGATCGTAACCGTCCCACCCTATTCGCTGGTTTCGGGTTCGTTCATCAACTGGCGGGGCATGAGCGACTCGGGCGGACGGCGCATCATGCGCGAATATACCCTGAAACTCGATTACATCAAACCGTGCACGCCGGAATTTCTGGAGAAAATGAAAGCCTTCGACAAAGAACTGGCGCAATTCATAACCGAAAAGCAGAAGCAGGCAGCCGATGGAAAAGTCGCCAATACGGACAATCCAGAAGGACTGGTGAACGGAACTATCGACACGAATCTCGGTCTGTTCCGGGCCTACATGGTGATGTATCTGCGGCGCCATCCTTTCGTCAGCAAAGAACTGCTGCTGATGGTGCGGACACTGCCGCCGGTAGCCAACGGCCTTCCGGTCCAGATCTACTGTTTCTCCTCGAACAAAAACTGGCCGAGTTACGAATCCATCCAGGCAGAAATCATGGAACACTTCGTTTCCGTATTGCCGGCGTTCGAACTCTATCCGTTCCAAAACGCAGACGCCCGCGATATGATCCTGAGCAGCTACATCGAATCCGCCAAAGTCGATCTATCGACACTGATCGGAATCCCCTGGCATACGACCGTCACGCAAAGCAACCCGTTCGATGTAGAAAAACAGGAGGCGCAAGACTCATCTCCGAAAGCATAACCGATTCGGGATTTCACCCGCTACCGACAAGGCAATATCGGGATAAGCGAACTTCGGGAACAGGCATAGGTTCGCCGAGGTTACAACAGCCGGACGGACCCGCCCCCGACCGATTAGGACCAAACGAGAAACACCCTGCCGGAATCGGCAGGGTGTTTCTCGTTACTCGCAGGGCAACGTCCGGTAAAAACCGCATTTTCACCCCCCCCCTTCTCGACACGCTTCTCCGTTTATATGGTCATGGCGAAAATCTGCCCGCCATAAAACAGACCGCCCCTCGTCGGCTGCTCTTCCGTCAGACGATGCTGGCACCGCCATCGACGACCACGTGCTGACCGGTGACATAACTCGAAGCGTCGGACGAAAAATAGAGGATCGTACCGTTCAGTTCGCCCCGGCGACCGGGACGGCTCATCGGATCGGTGAAATTGTACATCCTCATGAACTCCTCGTTTTTGAAAAGCGTATCTTCGGTCATCTCGCTCTCGAAAAGTCCGGGGCAAACAGCATTCACCGTAATACCATCGACGCCGTACGAAGCGGCCATTCCGATCGTCAATCCCAAAACCGCCGCCTTCGATGCGTTGTAAACATGTCGGGCCAGCAACGGACTCTTGTCCGCGATCAGTGCGTTCACGGAAGAGATATTGACGATCTTGCCGTAACGGCGTTCGCGCATGTGAGGTACGACGTATTTGCAGACCAGATAAGCACCCCGCACGTTGGTATTCATCTCTTTGTCCCATTCATCGGTGGTCAGTTGCTCGACAGTACCCGGCACGGCGACACCCGCATTGTTGAGCAGAATGTCGATCTTTCCAAAGCGAGCCACGACCTGCCCGATCGCTTTGCGGACCTGCTCCTCGTCGGTCACGTCGCACCCCACGACAAGCACTTTACGCCCCGTTGCGGCTATTTCGTCGGCTACGGTCTTCAGTTTCTCGACCCTGCGAGCCAACAGTGCCACGTCAGCTCCCTGACCGGCATAAGCCCGGGCTGCATCCGCCCCCAGACCGCTCGACGCACCGGTTACGACAGCAACCCGTCCCGTCAAATCAAACAAATTATCCATATTGCATTCGATATTAGTACAACAATTCCCGCTTCGTGCCTTCTCCGTACCCGAACGCCGACCGACGCAGCTCCCCCTGCCGACTATTCACGAACGCCGTCCGTCAAAACCGTTTGGTATAACGATGACAGTACGGCTGCGTACCTTTACGGTTGTAGTAGTTCTGATGGTATTGTTCAGCCGGCCAGAAGCGGGAAGCCGGAGTTACGTCGGTCACCACGCTATACCCTTTCTCCTTCAGGATACGGATCAGCCGTTCGGCAACCTCCTTCTGCTCAGGGGTAGTATAGAAAATCTCCGACCGATACTGATCGCCCAAGTCGGGTCCCTGTCCGTCGAGCTGGGTCGGATCGTGTATCTCGAAAAAGAGCCTGGCAAGAGTTTCGTAAGAGACTTTCGAAGGATCGAACTCGACTTCGACGGCCTCGGCATGGCCCGTTTTATGGCTGCACACCTGCTCGTAGGTGGGATTCTCGGTATGGCCGCCGATATAGCCCGAACGAATGCTCTTCACTCCGTCCACCTTACCCAGCATATACTCCACGCCCCAGAAACAACCGCCGGCGAAAATAGCCCGTTCGGTTTGCACCGATTTCGGCGGCTCGGCTGACGAAGTATTTTCAGGCTTTTCGGCAGAAGCCGCTGCCGGTTCCGCGACCGGCATGGTCGGAATGGCCGCCGGTACGAAATCGAGGGAGAGGGAATTCACGCAATGGCGCGTATTTTTAGCGGTAAATCCTTCGTCCGTAAAGACGTGGCCCAAATGGGCTCCGCACTTGGCGCAGAGAATCTCCGTACGGCGTCCGTCGGCATCCGGTTCGCGGCGCACGGCACCCGGAATTTCATCATCGAAGCTGGGCCAGCCGCAGCCGGCATCGAATTTATCCTGCGAACGGTACAACGGAGCACCGCACCGGCGGCAGCGGTAGGTGCCGTCTTCGTCGTGGAGGTAATATTTACCGGAAAAGGGAGCTTCGGTTCCTTTTCGAACGATCACCCGCTCTTCTTCGGGAGTCAATGGTTTCATATTCTGTGCATTTAAAGTTATTGCCATGCCCGTAAGCACGGTCGCAATCGACAAACAGCGTATCATATTTTTCTTTCCTGCAAAAAATACACCGAAATTGTCCGAAAACGTATTCATCCATACGTAAGATAACGACCTCTTCCGTGCAACCGGAAATCCGGCCGGTATCAGCGAGGAATGAAGTAAAAAGAACAAAAAGCCGGAGCAGAATACCCTGCCCCGGCTTCGAACGATATATCGGCGAATTACTTCACCTCTTGCCCCCGGAGGAATACCCGGTGGATAAGCAGAGAGGTATAGGCATACGGCAGATATGCCACCGAAGGAATCTTCGTCGTGAGGAAGAAGTTCGCCTTCTTGCCTACGGTGATCGAACCGTACTCGCTGCTCAAGCCCATGGCGTAAGCACCGTTCAGTGTCGCGGCGTTGATCGCTTCGGCCGGCGTCATACGCATCTTGATGCAGGCCAGCGAAACGATCATCTTCATACTGCCCGAAGGCGATGAACCGGGGTTGAAATCCGAAGCCAAAGCCACGCTCAAACCGCCCTCGATCATTGCCCGTGCAGGAGGATACGGCATCTCCAGGAAGAAAGCGGCACCCGGCAGCATCGTCGGCATCGTACCGGACGTACGCAGCACTTCAATCTCCTCGGCCCCCATGCGCTCCAGATGATCGACGGACAGCGCCTTGTTGCGGACACCGACCTGCACACCGCCCGAAACGGCCAGCTCGTTGGCATGGATCTTCGGCACGAGACCGTACTCGGCACCCGCACGCAGGATCTGCTCCGTCTCTTCGACGGTGAAGAACCCCTGGTCGCAGAAGACATCGACGAACTCGGCAAGCTTCTCCCTGCCGACGGCAGGGATCATCTCCCGACAGATCAGGTCCACATACTCCTGCTGGCGGCCTTTATAGGCCCGGCCTACGGCATGAGCTCCGAGGAAAGTGGCACGGACGGTGATCGGCGAAGTTTCGCGGATGCGACGGATCACCCGCAGCATCTTGAGTTCATCCTCGGTCGTAAGACCGTAGCCGCTCTTGATCTCGACGCAGCCCGTACCCATTGCGATAATCTCGCGGATACGTTCCATCGCCTGCTCGTAAAGCTCGTCCTCGGAAGTTTCGTGCAAGCGGTCGGCGGAATTCAAGATGCCGCCGCCCCGCTTGGCGATCTCTTCGTAGCTCAAGCCGTTGATCTTGTCCAGGAACTCCTGTTCGCGGCTTCCGGCATAAACCAGATGGGTATGCGAATCGCAGAACGAAGGGAAAAGCATGCCTCCCTCCGCATCGACGACTTCCGTGTCGGGAGCCACCTCCGGCATCTTGTCCATCGTGCCGTATGCAGCGATACGATCGCCGTCGGCCAGCAGCCAGGCGTTGTCGATCTCGCCGAGTACATTCATGTCGCGCCCCTTGACCCGAAGACGGCCGCTCTCGTCCACGCCGACGATCTTGGCTATGTTCTTAACGAGTAACATTACAATTTCTCGGTTTGAAGGAATTTCACCGAAGCGTCGATCAACGTGTACATCACCTGATCGTTCTCGACGAACGGCACATGCTTACGGTAAGCTGCCAGCAGATCCTCGATGGGCTTCGAAGAACGCAGCGGACGGCGGAACTCGAGGGCCTGTGCCGCATTGAGCAGCTCGATAGCCAGCACACGCTCGGTGTTCAGCACCACACGGTAGAGCTTCGTGGCAGCGTTGGAACCCATGCTGACGTGGTCCTCCTGACCCTGCGACGAAGGAATCGAGTCGCACGAAGCGGGCCAGCAAAGACCCTTGCTCTGGCTCACGATCGAAGCGGCCGCGTACTGCGGAATCATGAAACCGCTGTTCAGACCCGGCTTGGCCACCAGGAACGAGGGCAGCTCGCGTGCACCCGAAATCAGCTTGTAAATACGACGCTCGGAGATGTTGCCCAACTCCGCAACAGCAATAGCCAGGAAATCCATCGCCAGAGCGATCGGCTGTCCGTGGAAATTACCGGCCGAAACGATGATATCCTTCTCGGGGAAGATCGTCGGGTTATCCGTAGGGCTGTTGATCTCGGTTTCGAGAACACCGCCTACATAGTCGATCGTATCTTTCGACGCACCGTGTACCTGGGGAATGCAACGGAACGAATAGGGATCCTGCACGTGCTTCTTCGGACGGGCGATCATCTCGCTGCCTTCGAGCAGGCGACGGAAATTGCGAGCCGTAGTAAGCTGTCCCTTGTGGGCACGGATTTCATGCACCTCGTCGATGAACGGGTTGATGCGGCCGTCGAATGCGTCGAGCGACATCGCGCCGATCAGGTCGGCCCACTCGCTCAAGCGACGAGCCTTGATAAGCGAATATACGCCGAAAGCCGACATGAACTGCGTACCGTTCAGCAGGGCGAGGCCCTCCTTCGATTGCAGCGAAATAGGCTTCCAGCCGAACTCCTTGAGGACTTCGTCCGAAGGACGCCGTGCACCCTTGTACTCCACTTCGCCGAGGCCCAGCAGCGGCAGGCACATGTTGGCCAGCGGAGCCAGGTCGCCCGAAGCGCCCAGCGATCCCTGCTGGAACACGACCGGCAGCACGTCGTTGTTGAAGAAATCGACCAGACGCTGTACGGTTTCGAGCTGCACGCCCGAATTGCCGTACGAAAGGGACTGGATCTTGAGCAGCAGCATCAGCTTCACGATCTCGGCAGGAACGCGCTCGCCCGTACCGCAGGCATGCGACATCACCAGGTTCTTCTGCAACTGCGAGAGCTGGTCCTTGTCGATCGAAATATTGCAGAGCGAACCGAAGCCGGTCGTAATACCGTAGATGGGCTCTTTCTGGGTTTCCATCTTGTTATCCAGGTATTCGCGACAACGCACGATGCGTTTTTTCGCATCTTCGCTCAAGTCGATTTTGATATTGTTTTCCAGAATTTCGCGGACACGATCGACCGTAAGATACTCCGCGCTGATATGATGAATCATCGTTGTATTTCTTATTAAAGGTTAATACTCAAAAATAAGTCGAATTGTTTTTCGGTGCTCTCGACGTCCGGCGTACAGGGAATCCCCTCCGCTTCAGCCAATCGAAAGCATTCTCTCCGTCCGGCAGCAACCGAACGGAGAGAAGACCGATCTATTATTTCACTTCGTCGATAGCCTTGCGAACCAGCTTGTCGTCCGCCAGGTTGGGAAGGGTCACCTTCAGGCCCGGGGTACGCTCCATCTCGCGTTTGATAGCGAACATCGCGCCCTCGTTGCGGGCCCAGCTGCGGCGTGCGATACCGTTGTTCACGTCCCAGAGAAGCATCTCCTTGATATGACGCGCGGAATCCTCCGATCCGTCGATCACCATACCGAAGCCGCCGTTGATTACCTCGCCCCAGCCTACGCCGCCGCCGTTGTGGATCGAAACCCAGGTAGCGCCGCGGAACGAGTCGCCGATAACGTTCTGCACAGCCATATCAGCCGTACGGTTCGAACCGTCGTAGATGTTCGAGGTTTCACGGTACGGAGAATCGGTACCCGACACGTCGTGGTGGTCACGACCCAATACGACAGGTGCGGAAATTTCGCCGCGTGCGATAGCGTCGTTGAACGCGAGCGCGATCTTGGTGCGGCCCTCGCTGTCGGCATACAGGATACGTGCCTGCGAACCTACGACCAGCTTGTTCTTGCCAGCCTCCTTGATCCAGTGGATATTGTCGTCGAGCTGTCCGGCGATCTCCTTCGGAGCGGTCTTGCGAATCTCTTCGAGCACTTCGGTAGCCAGACGGTCTGTAGTAGCCAGGTCTTCGGGTTTGCCCGACGTACATACCCAGCGGAAGGGACCGAAGCCGTAGTCGAAGAACATCGGCCCCATGATATCCTGCACATAGGAAGGATAGCGGAAACGACCGCCCTCGCCCATGATGTCGGCACCGGCACGCGAAGACTCCAACAGGAAGGCATTGCCGTAATCGAAGAAATACATACCCTTGGCGGTCAGCTTGTTGATCGCAGCCACCTGGCGGCGCAGCGACTCCTGAACACGCTTCTTGAACTCCTCGGGATCCTCTGCCATCATGCGGTTGGACTCTTCGTAGCTCAAGCCGACGGGATAGTAACCGCCTGCCCAGGGGTTGTGCAGCGACGTCTGGTCGGAACCCAGATCGACATTGACGTTCTCGGCAGCCAGACGCTCCCAAAGATCGACCACGTTGCCCTGGTAAGCCAGCGACACGGCCTCCTTGTTCTCCTGTGCCTTCTTCGCACGGGCCAGCAACTCGTCGAGCGAGGTGTACACCTCATCGACCCAGCCCTGCGAATGACGCGTATGCACCGCTTTGGGGTTGATCTCGGCCGTGATGCTCACCACACCGGAGATATTACCCGCCTTCGGCTGCGCACCCGACATACCGCCCAGACCGGCCGTCACGAAGAGCATGCCGCGAATGTCTTTCTTACCCTCGGTAAGACGTTTGCGGGCTGCGTTGAGCACCGTGATCGTCGTGCCGTGCACGATACCCTGCGGGCCAATATACATATAGGAGCCGGCGGTCATCTGACCGTACTGCGAAACGCCGAGCGCATTGAAACGCTCCCAATCGTCCGGTTTCGAATAGTTCGGAATCACCATACCGTTGGTTACGATCACGCGCGGAGCGTCGGGATGCGACGGGAACAGGCCCATCGGGTGTCCCGAATACATCACCAGCGTCTGATCGTCGGTCATCTGGGACAGATACTGCATCGTAAGCAGATACTGCGCCCAGTTCTGGAACACGGCACCGTTACCGCCGTAGGTAATCAGCTCGTGGGGATGCTGCGCCACAGCCTTGTCCAGGTTGTTCTGGATCATCACCATAATCGCAGCGGCCTGACGCGACTTGTGGGGATACTCCTCGATCGGACGGGCATACATCTCATAATCGGGACGGAAACGATACATATAGATACGACCGTACTTGTGCAACTCCTCGGCGAACTCGCGGGCCAACACTTCGTGGTGCTTGGCCGGGAAGTAGCGCAGGGCATTGCGGATGGCCAGCACGCGCTCCTCCTCGGTGAGTATCTCCTTACGCTTGGGCGCGTGGTTGATGGTGGGATCGTACGGTTTCGGTGCGGGCAGCACATCGGGGATACCCGCCTTGATCTGCTCCTGAAATTCCTTTACAGTCATTGTTTTATATGTATTAAATTATTTAATCTTGCTCTCGACGATTTCCAGAATCTCACGCTCGGCTTTCTCCGCATCGGCGACGATCCGGTTGGCCTGGCCGATCAGGTCATCGGCGACGGCACGGTCTTTCAGACCGGCGGCATTGATCTTCACGTTCAGACACGCACCCAGCACGGCGCTGCGGGCAGCCAGCGCTCCGACGCCGGCGTCGGTTACCGAATTGGGATTTCCCTGTTCGGCCATCGCCTTCACGATTTCGAACACCTTGAACGAGGTCTGCATCGTACGCAGAGGCACCTGCGTAGCGTAGAGCGTAGCCTCCTGCAATGCGGCGCTACGGGCAGCTTTCTCCTCGTCGGTACCCTTCGGCATCGAGAATACGTTCATGATCCGGTTGAACGCTTCGGTATCCTCATCGACCAGGTGCAGCAACTCGGTCATCAGCTTCTGGCCTTTGTCCGCCCAGTCGGAGAACTCCTCCCAACGTGCGTCCCAGCCGGGTTTGTGCGACGACAGGTTGGCGACCATCGTACCCAGGGCAGCGCCCAGCGCACCCATGTAAGCGGAAATCGAACCGCCGCCCGGAGCCGGGGACTCGCTGGCGGTCTCCTCTGCGAAGCCGGTGCAGGTCAGATCGACCAGTTTCTTCTTCTTATTGTCCGCTTCGATCAGGTATTCGATCACCTTCTCTTCCGGTTTGAACGGCTTCAACTCGTCCAGACCCATCGACTTGATGGCGATACGGATGATCTCCTCCTCGGAAATACCGGTCGAACGCTCCTGCTTCTTCAGGAAATAGCGGCCCGCCTCGATCAACGTGCGCTTCGGAATCAGGCCGACGATCTCGGTACCGGTCACACGCACACCGCGTGCGTTGGCGGCGCGGCAAACCTCGTCGAAAGCCACGTGGAGCGGCGTAACGGAAATATTGGTGATATTCATCGAAACCTGGGCGATCTGGTACTCGTCGATGAACCAGCCGATCGCCTTGGTAGCCTTCAGCGTACCGGGCTTCATGATGGTCTTGCCGTTCTCGTCCTTCAAGGGTTTGCCTACGGGCGAATTGCCTTCGCGTACCGGACGGCCCTTTTCGCGCACGTCGAACGCGATGGCGTTGGCGCGACGCGTCGAAGTGGTGTTCAGGTTGTAGTTCACGGCGATCAGGAAGTCGCGTGCACCTACGGCGGTGGCACCCGTGCGTGCTACGCCCTCGTCGAAGGGACGGTCGCCGAAATCGGGAGCTTTGCCTTCGTGATTCATCTTCTCGGGCAGCGCCTCGTACTCACCGGCACGACATACGGCCAGGTTGCGGCGCTCCGGCGTAAAGGCAGCCGCCTCGTAGCAATAGGTCGGCACATGCAACTCGTCGGCGATGCGCTTGGCCAACTGACGGGCCAGCTCGGCGCACTCCTCGAGCGTAATACCCGCGATCGGGATGAGCGGACATACGTCCGTGGCACCCATACGGGGATGCGCTCCCTTATGATTACGCATATCGATAACCTCGGCAGCTTTCTTGACGCCCTGGAAAGCCGCTTCCAGCACGGCTTCGGGTTCTCCGACGAAGGTAACCACCGTACGGTTGGTCGCTTCACCCGGATCGACGTCGAGCAACTTGACTCCGTCAACCGCCTCGATTGCGGAAGTAATCTGCTGAATAACAGCCTTGTTACGGCCCTCGCTAAAGTTGGGCACGCATTCAATAATACGTTTTTCCATGTATTTTAGAGTATGTTAAGAATTTGTATTCGCTTCAGAATTAGCCCGTAAAACAGACCTACAAATATACGAAATAAATAAATATCCCTCCAAAGAAAGTTACAAATCTTTTATCGAAACGGACTATACGGTTACAAACTATCACGTATTCCACGGCCGAATCTCACAATACGACACTTTTCGCAACGATAAAACGGGCCGGGATTCGATCCCGGCCCGCCGCAAACAAACTTTTCCGGACATTACCCGATCGTCACGACGATACCGCCCGAAAACCAGACGCCGGGCATCTCCAACCCGCCGAAATCGAAATAACGGGTATCGGTCATGTTCATCACGTCAAAATAGAGCTTCCACCCCTTCTTTTCCCACGACAGACGGCCGTCCAACAGGAAATAAGGCTTGAAGTCACGCACTTCGGTCATCATCTTGCCGTCGGGATCCAACATCAGGGAACCGTCCGCATTACGCAAATAATAGGTATAGCTGCCGTTGCGGTCATATACCGCACCGGTCAGCGTGAGCGAACAGTTACGCAGAAAACGGAATTCGACCGTCGCCGCCGCTTTGTGCTTCATATAATCCAGCGCACTGGAAGTGATGACCCGATCGACTTTGCTCGTATGGATATAGCCGTATGAAACCGAAATCCGGTGCAGAAACCCGGTCGTCGTATAACCGCCCGAAACCTCCAGTCCATAGGTGTCGAGCTTGCTCTCCTGCTCGGAGTGCCACTTGCCCAGCTCCTCGCGCCAAACCCAGTCGATGATGTCGCGCCCCTGCCGGTAGTAAGTAAACAGCGAAGCATTCCACCCGCTGCGGGCGTAATCCGCCGCGAAACGATAGGTAATCGCATGTTCAGGCTTCAAATCCAGATTATTGAGCTGTGCAGGGGATGTGTAATAAAGATCGGTGAAGGTAGGCAGTCGCATCGACTGGGCCGCACCGACCTCGAGCCGCAGCCCACGCACCGGACGATAGCCTCCCGAAAGACTCCACAGGGCCGAAGTCCCATAAGGCGTGAAGCTCACCCCGGCCGAACCGGAAACGTCGAAACGCTCCCACTGTTTGACATGCCGCAGCCAGAGATTTCCCACGTGACGGTCCTTGGCATGGGTATATTTGCCGTGCGGAGTCGGAAGCGGCTCGCCGAGATTGGTGCTGTAAATGTGGTTGTAGGTGTAATCGCCTCCCAGGGAGGTCACACCGCCCTTCCACGTACAGTCGGCCCAGAACTCGGCTCCCGCATTGTCCGTATTGTGATGATTCATCGGCGTACCGCGCGTCCAGTCGTAACGGTCGAAATTCTTGCGGTAGCTGACCGACGAATTGAGCGTGAAACGCCCGACGGATTTCACCCATCGCAGCGAAGAGAGCACCGTCGAAGTATGCTCGAACTGATCGGGATTGTACGCGGCATAGAAACCGTTCGAACCGAACGACCGGTTCTGATAACCGGCCTGGAAATCGAAAAATCCGGCCTTTTCACTGTCGTAGTTCATCCGCAAGTAACCGTTGTAGTTCTCGAAATCGGTGTTGTGGATATACCCGTCGCTGCGACGGTACGACCCGGCGGCAAAAAGGGAAAAACGTCCCTTGGTCACGGCCCCCGATAGATTGCCGTACGCATAGCCGTCGTCGCCGCCCGCCGCCTCGATGCGCAGATAGCGGGATTTGAGAGGCATCGTGCGGATATTCAGGGCCCCTGCATACGCACCGACGCCCGATACGCCGTCGATCAGATCGATTCCCGCGATGCAATCTATGTCGATCGGCAGCGAATGCGACTGATGACCCGTTCGGGCATCCGTAAAGTTAATACCGTTGAGCATGACCATCGTCTGGTCGAAGGAACCTCCCCGGATCATAATGTCCGCCTGCGTTCCCCTGCCGCTCCGTTCCCGAAGATCGATCGCAGGGCTCAAACGCAGCACAGACTCGAGGGTCTGGACCGGCGCCGAAGCACCCGCCTTTCGATCGAAAACGGAGGTGGACGACATCGTACTGCGCGTGGGGGTAGCTTTCACCCCCGTCACCTCGACCTTTTCGATCTCCAGCTCTCTGGCGATCGTAAGCGAATCGACGGTCTGCGCCTGCACGGGCGTCGTCGTGGACAGGAGAATGGTGGACATCGAAACAGAGAGGACTCCGATGGTAACCTGGCGCCGAAGGCTCGCGAAAGCGGCGTACCCCTTGCGACACCAGCGCCTGAAGCGCGGAGTACGCTTTGTTTGGATCTCTTTCATCCTGTAAAAATTAAAGTGATTAATAATATCGGCCTCGGTTCCTCTGCAGCGGAACTTCGGCCTGTCGGGGTGCAAAGATAATCCATTTGTCCGGACACACAAACGAAAAGGCCGGCCCTATGGCTGGCCGGCCTCTCTTTTCCATTCTATTTTTTATTACCACTCTTTCACCTTTTCGGATGCCTTATCGACCAATTCCCTGGTCTTGTCGAGCACTTTGCCTGCCTGCTCCTTGGCCTGTCCTTTCAGTTGCTGCGCCTGCTGGCGGGCGCTTTCCTTGACCTGGCCGGCTTTCGCTACGACCTGTTCTTTCACCTGACCGGCTTTCGCGGCCACATGCTCTTTCACATCCTGTACCGTATCGGACAGATCCGCCTTCAGACGCTCTTTGTCCGCATTCAATTTCTCATTCATACGAATAATTTTTTAGTCTATCTTTTTCTCTTTTTTATTGCCTACGGCAGCTACGATCCACAACAATACGATAGCACCGACTACCGAAGTGACGATACTGCCGATGGTTCCTACGGCGAAAAGTCCGAACAGCGAGAAGATCCAGCCGCCGAGCACCCCGCCGACGATGCCGACAACTAAATTGACGATCAGGCCGGACCCCCGCCCTTTCACGATCAGGTTGGCGAGCCATCCGGCAACCAAACCTATCAATAAATACCACAAGAAAAACATAATCGATAATTTTTTAAGTTCTTTCGATACTGCTTGTACAAAATCTCCGCCAAACCCGAAAAACGACCGGACTTTATCGCAACCGCCCCAACGCCACCTCCGGCCGGACAAAAATCAAGGGACCGCTCCGCAAACCGAACGGAAGATCCGGGAAACAGCTCAGGAATCCGACAGACGGGCAAGCTCACCACATTTGACTACCTCTCGCCTCCGAAATACCTAAAACGGGTGATTGCCCGCCCGTTTCATCCCCCCTACTTTTGCAAACGAATAAAACCAAAAGCCCATGATTAAAAATATCTGCACTGTCATCCTATTATTATTGTCCGTCCTGCCCGCAGCGGGACAAAACCGGGTAAAGGTCAAAATCTCGGGCAATGTCATCACCACAGACGGCGCTCCGGCCGAATACATCACGGTTTCGCTGAAAAATACGGTATTCGGCGGGATGTCCGACGGGGACGGCAATTTCGAATTTGCGGCTCCCCCGGGCGAATATACGATGGTCGTCCAATCCGTAACCGCCCACCGCAAGGAGTTTCCGGTCACCATCGAAACCGGTCGGGAAAACGTATTCCCGAACATCGAAGTCAAGGAAGATATCAACCAGTTGGAGGAGGTGGTCGTCACCGGACAGTTCTCGCCGCAATCCATGAAAAACTCCTTATATAAGGTACGGTCGGTAAACAGCGATCAGATCCGGCAAAAGGCACCCCTGGATGTACAGTCGCTGCTCAACACCGAAATCGGCATCCGCCTCTCGAACGACATGGCGCTCGGAGAAACGGACTTCGAGCTGATGGGTATGAGCGGCAACAACGTCAAAATCCTCATGGACGGTATTCCGATGATCGACCGAGGCTCGACCAAACAGAGCCTCAGCCAACTCGACGTAAACCGGATCGAACGGGTCGAAATCGTCGAAGGTCCGATGTCGGTAGTCTATGGCACGGACGCCCTTGCGGGAGTCATCAACATCATCACCAAAAAGGGACCGGGCTATTCCGGCGAAAGCACCTGGCGCGTGGGCGCCCGCATCCAGGAAGAAACGATGGGCAAGGAATACCAGTTCTTCAACGGCGAAGGTCTTCACAACGAAAGCATCGACCTCGGATTCAATCTTAAAAACGGACTCTACTTCAACGGCGGCTACACCCGCAACGACAACGGCGGCTGGCAGGGCGACCTGACCGGACGCGAAAAGCGCTGGCATCCCAAAGACCAGTCGCTGGCCAACGGTATGATAGGGTTCCAGCGACGCAACCTGAACGTCTGGTACCGGCTGGATTTCCTCGACGAGAAAATCTTCGGTCCTCTGAACGGTACCGCCATCGAACCGGAGAAGGTTTCCGACAAGGACTATCTGACCAAACGATACACCCATCAGTTACAGGCAGACTGGAGACTGGACAACCGGTTGAGCGTCAATCTCGCCCTCTCCTACCAGGACTACAAGCGCCGCACGCAGACCACCTGGACAGACCTCTCGACCGGAGAGAAATGGCTCTCGGCCGAAGATGCCAGTCAGGATGTCACCCAGTACAAAGCCTGGATCGCACGGGCGACGGCAACCTGGAATATCGGCCCGAAGATCAGCCTTCAGCCCGGTTTGGAATACCAATGGACCGAAGGCAAGGGCGGACGCATCGACGGCACCCCCACGATCTCCGATCTGGCATTCTTCATCTCGGCCGAATACAAACCCTGGAGCTGGATGAGCGTACGCCCCGGCGTTCGGGCTTTCCTGATGGCCGACTACGAAGCTCCTGTGGCCGTACCTTCGATTTTAACGAAGTTCGATCTGACACCCGATATGGACATCCGCCTCTCCTATGCCTACGGCTTCCGTACGCCGACCCTGCAGGAGCTCTACTTCTCGTTCCACAACGACAACCACGACATCGACGGCAACCCGGACCTGAAAGCCGAATATTCGAACAATGTCACGGGATCGTTCACCTACCGCATCCTGCATAACGCGCGGATCCGGCTCACCACCACGTTGAGCGGTTTCTACAACGTCTTCAAGGACAAGATCAGCCTGGCGCAGAACGTCGATATTCCCAACTACAACACCTACTACAACATCGGCCGCTACAAAACCCTGGGCGGGGCACTGGAAACCTCGCTGGCATGGGGCGGATTACGCGTGAACGTCAATGCTTCGCTGATCGGACGCTACAACAAATATGCCTCCGACGATAAAAGCCTGCCCCAGTTCCGCTATTCGCCCGAAGTGAGTACGACCATCAGTTACCATATCGCCAAGTCGGGAACGGACATCAGTTTCTTCTACAAATACACCGGCCAGCGCAAGGAGTACTATTACCACGAATACACGACCCCGGACAACAAGAAAGAGAGCGAAATTTACCTGAGGGGACTCCCCTCCTACCACTACGGGGACATCACCGTCACGCAGAAGCTGACCTCGTTCCTGAGCCTGAACGTAGGTGTCAAAAACCTCTTCAACCTGACCGACATACGCACGATCGTAGAATCCGCGAACGACACCCCTTCGGTCAGCTATCTCGGCTGCGGACGCAGCTACTTCATCGGACTGAACTTGATGCTGAACGGAAAATTCAAAAAATAACAAATTCAATATTAACTAATTAAAACCATTCTATGAAAAGATTACTTTACTTACTGTCAGCCTGTCTGATGACCTTCGGATTCTCGGCATGCAACGACGATGACGACAACCTGAAGTTGCAGGACATTTCGGTCGAATTCGCCGTATCGGAAGCCGGCATGGACGGCGAAACCGTCAGCCTCGGCCTGAAACTCAGCCGCGCTACGACCGAGAGCTTGGACGTAACGATGGAAATGACCTCTTCGGACGTATCCGACGCGGACATCACGACGACCCCGGCCATGACCGACGGCAAGATCACGGTCAATATTCCGGCCGGACAGTCCACGGGCACTTTCACCGTAGCCAAAGCGACGGGTAAAAACCCCGAGGGAACGGCGAAATTCCAGATTCTCTCCCTCTCGCTGACCGAAGGCTACAAGATCGGCACGACCAAGGAGATGACCCTCTCGTTCACTCCGATCGTCTCCACGGGCGGCACGATGACGCTCGAAGGGAAAGTCGGTGACCAGAACTACGCCAACATGGTCTATGTCGATCTGAGTAATAACAGCCAGATGCAGATCGACCGCAAGAGCTGGAACCTGGGCTTCTACTGCGGCGATGAGTTCCGCGTGGTACTCAACTCTTCATACGCAACGGTAGCGGCCGCTTCCGAGAAAACGGACTTCGCAGCCGTAACCCTCGAAGATGCGCAGAGCGCACCCAACATCGCCGCAGGCAGCATGTCCGAAGACTTCAAGGCGGAATGGATCGACGACGTCACGGGCGACCTGTCGAAGACCGCATTCGGCGAAATATCGGCTACGGATGCGAACAACAAGGTATTTTTCGTGGCCTCGGCCGACAACAAGACCAATACCGACGGTACGGAAAACCGGAGCCTCTGGTACAAAGTGAAAGTCACCCGCAGCGGCAACGGCTACAAGGTAGAGTACGGCAAGGTGGAAGATACGACCCCAAAAACCGTCGAAATCACGAAAGACCCGATTTACAGCTTCATCGGACTCTCGCTCGAAACCGGCGAACAGGTGCTCCAGCCCGCCAAGAGCAAATGGGACATCATGTGGGCCTACGCCGCCTCTTCGACCATGATGGCATCGGGACCGGTGATCTCGTTCACGCAGGATGTAATCACGATCAACAACCTGGGCGGCGCGGAAACAGCGATCGTCATGACGGACACCAAGTCGTATGCCGACTTCAAACGTGCGGACGTGGCATCTGCGGAGTTCCAGACGGAAGCGAACACGATCGGCACCAACTGGCGCACCCCCGCGATGCCGGGCGTGGAGAATCCGGGTGTCAAGGCAGACCGTTTCTTCGTCATCAAGGACTGTGCGGAAAACTACTACAAGCTCCGGTTCCTCAAATTCGGTTCGGGCGACGACGGTGAGCGCGGACGTCCGCAACTGGAGTACGAGTTGCTGAAATAGACGAAATGATGCGATCGGATTGGCTGGCAGCACCGGAACTACGGGACTGCCGGCCAAACCACGCAAAAAGAGTCCGTTTTCAAGATACGGCCCGTCCGGTATGGATCCGGACGCCGGCAATCCTCAAGAATCTTAACAATTTACACTTCGAATAATGGCAAAAAACAAGAAATGGATCCTCGCGGCCGTCGCCGTACTCGCAGTGGTCCTGTGCTGCTGGGCGGCGTGGAGCAAATGGGCATCCACGACCCGGATCGGACTGGTGAACTTCCAGAACTATCAGACGGCCAGCCTCGTCAAATCCAACGAAGACAACTTCATCGAATACGAAGAAATACCGCTCGACCGGCTCGACCGGCTCGGACGTTACGACCTGGTGCTGGGATTCGGCATGGGTCTGAAAATCACTGAAGAGCAGCGAGCGCAGATCCTCGCGGCAGCCGACGAAGGCACCCCTATCTACATTTACGCCGCCACCAATCCGGAAAACGACATCTGTAGCCTCGACAGCCTCACCAAGGCCGGAATCTCGGCCTACATCGGCAACGGCAACAAGCGGAATTACCGGAATATGGCCCGCTACGTCCGCCAGCATATCGACGCGAAGCGCCTCTTCGTCACACCGGCTGAAGAAGCTGTCGAGAGCGCTTCGGACGTGCTCTACCACTTGGACGAAGACCTCTCATTCAAAACCGTCGCGGACTATGAGAAATACCTCCGGGAACAGGGAATTTATCGGGAGAAAGCCCCCAAAATCGCAATCGTAGGCGGTCTGAACGACCCCTTCAGCGGCAACCGGGCCAACATCGACAGCCTGATCGTATCGCTGCAAAACGCAGGAATGAACGTCTATCCCGTTTCGTCGTACCGCCAGCGTCTGACGTTCCTGCGGGAAATCGGCCCCGACGCGGTCATCCACTTCGCGCACGGGCGCATGGTCATGGGCCAGGCCGACGCAGCCGTAGAGTGGCTGAAGAAGCGGAACATCCCGATCTTCTCGCCGCTCTCCATGCTGGAAACGCAGGAGGAGTGGGAAAGCGACCCGATGGGGATGTTCGGGGGATTCATGTCCCAGAGTATCGTCGTACCCGAACTGGACGGCGCGATCTACCCCTACGTGCTGAACGATCAGGAACTGGACGAAGAGGGAATCTACCTCTTCAAGGCCATTCCCGAACGGCTGAAGAATTTCACCCGGATCATCGGCAACTTCATCTCGCTGAAACGGAAGCCGAATGCTGAAAAGAAAGTAGCGATCTACTACTTCAAAGGCGCCGGACAATCCTCGCTGACGGCCCAGGGACTGGAAACGGTGCCGTCGCTCTATAATCTCCTGAAACGGCTCAAGGCCGAAGGCTACACGGTGAAAAACCTGCCTGCGACCGAAAAAGAGTTCGAAAAGCTGCTGATGACACAGGGTGCCGTATTGAGCACCTATGCCGAAGGAACTTTCGACGACTTCCTGAAAAACGGCCGTCCGGCACTGGTCGGAAAGTCGGAATACGAATCCTGGGTGCAGGACGCCCTACCCGAAGAGCTCTATGCCGACGTCGTGCAACTGTACGGCGAAGCGCCGGGCCACTATATGAGTACGGTCCGGGAGGGCGAACCGTGCCTGGCCGTAGCCCGCATCGATCTGGGCAACGTCGTGCTGCTGCCGCAGCCCATGGCCGCGGTCGGCGACGACGCCTTCGCCATCGTACACGGCGCCAAAACCGCTCCGCCCCACCCCTACATCGGCGCCTACCTCTGGGCGCAATACGGCTTCGGAGCCGACGCGATGATTCACTTCGGCACACACGGCAGCCTGGAGTTCACGCCCCGGAAACAGGTGGCGCTCTGCCGCTACGACTGGCCCGACCGTCTGGTGGGCACCATTCCCCACTTCTATTACTACACCATCGGCAACGTCGGCGAGAGCATGATGGCCAAACGCCGCTCGTACGCCACGACGATCTCCTACCTGACCCCGCCGTTCACGGAGAGCAAGACCCGGGGACAGTACAAGGAGCTGATGAACAAAATCGAAGCGTACTACAAGACCGACGAGGCCCGCCAGCCGGAGGTATCGATCGCCGTGAAAAAGATCGCCGTGAAGATGGGCCTGCACCGCGACCTGCGGCTGGACAGCCTGCTCACGCAGCCCTACACTGCCGAGGAGATCGCCCGCATCGAAAACTTCGCCGAGGAGATCGCCAACGAAAAGATGACCGGACAGCTCTATACGACGGGCGTTCCCTACTCGCCGGAGAAGATCCGTTCGTCGGTAATGGCCATGAGCGCCGACCCGATCGCATACAGCGTAGCGGCCCTCGACCGCCAGCGCGGAAAGGTAGCCGACACGCAGCTCAAGAGCCAGGCATTCTTCACGCAGCACTATCTGGAGCCGGCCAAGCAACTGGTTCGCCAGGTGCTCGGCGGACAGAAAGCCGATGACGCACTGGTCTGCCGCGTAGCGGGAATCACCCCGGAGAAGCTCGCCGAAGCGCACACGATCCTCACTCCGCCCCGGCGAGGCATGATGATGATGGGCCGCGCAGTTACTCCTGCGGAATATACGGCCGATCAGAAGCGCGAAGCGCAGGCCATCGCCGAAGTGGAGCGCACCGTAACGAATATCCAGAACTACAAACGGGCGCTGGAGGAGAGTCCGGAAATGGAGATGCGCTCGATTCTGAACGCTCTGGCAGGCGGATACGTCGCACCGACCTCGGGCGGCGATGCCGTGGCCAATCCGCAGGCGGTGCCTACGGGCCGCAACCTTTATGCAGTGAACGCAGAGACCACCCCGTCCGAACAGGCCTGGGCCAAAGGCAAGGAGCTGGCAGAGAATACGCTTGCACAATACAAGAAAACGCACGGCGACTATCCGCGCAAAGTCAGCTACACCTTCTGGAGCAGTGAATTCATCGAGAGCGAAGGTGCGACGATCGCCCAGGTGCTCTACATGCTGGGCGTAGAGCCGGTACGCGACGCTTACGGCCGCGTGTCCGACCTGCGGCTGATTCCCTCCGAGCAGTTGGGCCGACCCCGCGTGGACGTAATCGTACAGACCTCGGGCCAATTCCGCGACCTGGCGGCATCGCGCCTGGCACTGATTTCGCGGGCCGTCGAGATGGCGGCGGCAGCGACCGACGACCGGTACGGCAACCGCGTGGCGGAAAGCACGGTGGAGACCGAACGCTTGCTCGTCGAGCAGGGCGTATCCCCGAAAGACGCGCGTGAAATGTCCACACAGCGGGTATTCGGCGGTGTGAACGGCATGTACGGAACCGGCATCCAGGACATGATTACCAGCGGGGACAAGTGGACCGACGAACAGGAGATCGCCGACGCCTACATCAACAACATGGGCGCCGTGTACGGCAGCGACGAAGAGTGGGGAGAGATGAAGGCCGGGCTGCTGCGGGCCGTGCTCCACAACACGGACGCCGTCGTACAGCCCCGTCAGAGCAACACCTGGGGCGCGTTGAGCCTCGACCACGTCTATGAGTTCATGGGCGGTATGAACCTGGCCGTGCGCAATGTCACGGGCAAGGACCCCGACGCCTATTTCGCCGACTACCGCAACCGCAACAACGTCAAGATGCAGGAGCTCAAGGAGGCTATCGGCGTGGAATCCCGCGCCACGATCTTCAATCCGGAATATGTCAAGGAGGTGATGAAGGGCGGCGCATCGAGCGCATCGCAGATCACCGAGGTCGTGACCAACACCTACGGATGGAACGTCACCAAGCCCGATGTCATCGACAAGGAGATGTGGGACCGGATCTACGACGTGTATGTCGAGGATAGCTACGGCCTGGGAACCGAACAGTTCTTCCGTCAGCAGAATCCGGCAGCCCTGCAGGAAATCACGGCCGTAATGCTGGAAACTGCCCGCAAGGGAATGTGGAAAGCCTCGGAGCAGCAGCTCAACACACTGGCGAGCCTGCACACGGAGCTGGTCGAAGAGTTCGGCTCGACGGGCAGCGGCTTCTCGGGCGGCAACGCCAAATTGCAGGAGTTCATCGCCGGACGGGTCGCTCCGCAGCATGCGGCGGCCTACAAACAGCAGATCCAGACCATGAAGACCGTACAAAGCCCGGATAACAAGAACGGAATGGTACTCAAGAAAGACGAAGTATCCAGCGGTGAACAAGGTCAGAAAAACGCCCTGAACGGCGTATGGATCGCCGGCGGCGTACTGGTGTTGTTCGTCGTCCTGCTGCTGGTGCTCCGCAAAAAGAGAAAAGACAACTAACACGATACTATGCAACTAATCATCAGCATACTCATCCTGTTCATCCTCATCAACTGCGTGCTCAAACTCAGTTTCTGGAGGATCTGGCAGGCCGCTCTGTTCGGAGCGGTGTGCGGCGCCTTCGTCATCGCGACCTACCCGTACGCCATTCTGCAATCGAAGACGCAGCTGGCCGACTACCTGCAAAACACGACGGCTCTGCAAAATATGGCCGTTATCATCACGCTCGAATCGGTCGTCTGCTTCGCCTACTGCATCGCCGTGCTGCGGGGTTGGTTCGGACAACAGGAACGGTGGTGGGTGAAACCCCTGAAGTGGTACCCCAGCCTACTCGTCTTCCCCGTGCTGTTCTACCTGCAGACCGAATTGGTGTTCAGTTTTCCCGGAACGTCGTTCTCGGCGATCTCCTATGCGTTCGCCGCAGCCGTCGTCGTGCTGTTCCCGCTGCTCTGCCACCTTTTCCGGCTCCTGCTGCCGGAAAAGGAGATGCGGCTGGAGACGCACTTTCTGGTGAGCCTCTTCGTCTGCATCATCGGTCTGCTGACCACCGTCAACGGCAATGTAACCTATCCGGCGGTCGATGAGCCGACGAACTGGCGGGCACTGGGATTCGCCTTCGGACTGTTCCTGGTTCTCTTCGTGCTTGGGGCGCTCTGGAACCGCATCAAATGGATCGTCCTGCAAAAGCGAAACGCCCGCAAAAAACATTCGGCACAACCCCGAACCGTCATAAATTCCAAGAAATCGTAAAACAAATAAACTTATATGGAAACCATTTCACAAGTACTTTTCTGGGTGGCCAACAGCCTGCTTATCCCGGATATTCTGCTGCTGTTGCTGCTGTTCATCCGCGCCCTGCTGCTCGTGGGCGGCATCTACAACCAATACATGGCCAAACGCAAGAACGACAAGCGACTGAACGACCTGATCAAAAACCTGACACCGGACAAGGTGGACGACCTGCGCAAAGCGCTGCCCGCGAAAGACAACTCGCTCTACATCCGCTATCTGCGCGACCTGCTGACCAACCCGGCCAGCCAGGATTACGCAGACTACCTGATCTCGAATTTCGAGAACGACGCCGAGAAGGACGTGATCCTGTCCAAACTTCTCACCAAGATCGGCCCCGTACTGGGTCTGATCGGCACGCTGATCGCCATGAGCCCGGCGCTCGTGGGACTCTCGACGGGCGACATCGCAGGTATGTCCTACAATATGCAGGTCGTATTCGCCACGACGGTCGTGGGCCTCGTGATCAGCGGCGTGGGCCTGGTATCCCTGCAATTCAAGCAGCGCTGGTATGCCAAGGATGTCAATAACCTGGACTACGTATCACGGAAACTGATCGAAAAAAACACGGAAGCATGAAACCGACCCGCAGAAAAAGCAAGTTCGCCGTACAGGAAGACTCCGATCCGCTGAGCGTGGTGGTCAATCTGTTCGACGTGGCGATGGTCTTCGCCGTAGCGCTGATGGTCGCCATGGTAATGCATATGAACATGACCGAAGTATTCACGCAGGAAGACTTCACCGTAGTGAAAAACCCCGGCAAGGAAAATATGGAGATCATCATGAAGGAGGGAAACAAGATCAACAAATACACCCCCTCCGAACAGCAGGGTTCCGGTGCGAAGGGCAAGCGCGTCGGCATCGCCTACGAACTGGAAAACGGAGAAATCATTTATGTACCAGAATAATAAACAGAACGGAAAATGAAAAAGATCCTCGTATCGTTGATCTGCTGCCTGACCGCAACGCTCGGTTGGGCACAGGAGAAAAATGCCTACACGCTGTTCGACGCCCAGGGCAATCGGGTCGATTACACGCAGATGATGGACGTGCTCGAACGGCAGGATGTCGTATTCATCGGCGAAATCCACAACTGCCCCATCGCCCACTGGATGGAATACGAAATCGTCAAAGACCTTTACGACCGGCACGGCGACCGGCTGATGATCGGCGCCGAAATGTTCGAGCGGGACAATCAGCTGATCCTCGACGAATACCTGGCCGGAATGATTACCCCCGAACGGTTCAACGCCGAAGCCAAGCTCTGGCCCAACTACAAGACCGACTACTCTCCGATCGTCGAATTCGCCAAAGAGCACAAGATTCCCTTCGTCGCCACGAACGTAGCACGCCGCTACGCCAACATGGTCGCCAAAGGCGGATTCGAGGCGCTGGACGGGCTTTCGGACGAAGCGAAACGGTATGTCGCACCGCTGCCCCTGAATTATGTGCCCAACAAGAGCGTGGACGAATATTTCGGGGCCATGAAAATGCCCGGGATGAAACAGAGCGCCGCAGAAAACCTTTCGAAGGCACAGGCGGTCAAAGACGCTACGATGGCCTGGTCGATCGCCGAACGGATGCAGTCGAAACTCGTCCACATGAACGGCAACTTCCACTCGACGGACCACAGCGGCATCATCACCTACCTCAACCAGTACCGTCCCGGTCTGAAGATCGGCACGGTGGAGGTCATCCGGCAGGAAAATACCGACAAGCTCGATCCCGAAGCACTCGGTAAGGCCGATTTCTTCATCTGCGTACCCAAAGACATGACCTCGACGTTCTGATCGCAGACAAACGAAAAAAGAGGGGACGATACGGAAAATCGTCCCCTCTTTTTTTGTCGCGCCGGCCTTTTCGGATCGTCCGGACGCTATTTTATGCGAACAGGGCTTCCGTTTTGGCGATCACCTCCTCCGGGTCGGGATCGATCGGGAAAACATGATCGGGCTTCAGGTACCACAGCGTTTTATCCTCCTTGAAATGGAGTTCGCCGCCGCCCGTAATATTCAGCATCACCACGGCATCTTTGGCGATCTTGCCCTCTTCTACAGCCTTGATGAGCGATGCGGTGGCGATGCCGGCCGCCGAATAGATATCGACGCCTTCCAACTCGAGGAACAGACGCCGCGCTTTGCGGGCGTGGGCATTGGTCAGCGCGAACATCTCGCCGTCGGTGGCTTTCAGCGCATCGTAAAGACCGCCGGCGATACTATAAGGCGGTTTGCGGTTCGACAGCACCTTGGCGTCGATGATCTCCACGTCACGGCGGGCTTTGTCATCGTCGTAATGGAGCATGTCGCGCGAATCCTCCCGCCAGGCGTTATACATCGGCACGAACGGCGCGTTCTGCGAAACCATCAGCTTCATCAGGTGACTACCGAAACGGCCGTCCTCGATAAGGCGCATATTGGCTTCCCAGGCGGCAATAGCACCCGTACCGCTGCCGACGGCCTGGAAATAGTAATCGGGGATCCGACCGATAGTCGTCGCTGCCGACAGTACGGTAGTGGCCATACCGTCGCGGCGTGCCACGTTCTTCGCACCGCCCTCGGCATAAAACTTATCGCTCTTGAGTGCCAGGTTGCTCAAATGGATCGCATCGAAATAATCTCCGCCCTTCTCCGAACAGATCAGTTTCACGCAAGGATCCAGCGGTCCGTCGAACCACAGGGCATCGAGGTTGTCGGCAGGCACCGACAAGAGCAGCGGAATCCGGTTGTCGGAGCAGACCTTGGCGAAGGCGCGGGCCGTATTGCCGGCCGACGCCACGACAAGCACCCGCTTCTCGTTCTCGTCGATACGGGCACAGACGCTGTAAGCCTCCGTTTCCTTGAACGAACAGGTAGTCATGTGCGCCCCGATAGCCGGGTAATAGCCGTTGAAGGTAATGTAGAGATTTTCCAGCCCGAGGTGCGCAGCCAACCCTTTACTTTTGTAGGTCACCGGAGCCTTCGAATTTTCCAGCATTCGCCGAACAGGCAACCAGTCGGCGAACTTGTAGAACCCGTATTCATCGGATTTGAGTTCGAGCTGCTTTTTTGCATAACGAGTACGGATCAACGAAGGACACTTGCACTGGGCATCGTCCAGCGTCCACCCTTCGTCCGGAAACTCCCGGCCGGTAGCGACACACTCCAGCGTGTAGAAAGTAGGGGTAAAATCTTTCATCTATTGCGGTTTAATGATTACGACATACGGGACTTGAAATCCTCGTAGCCGAATTCTCTGATTATTTCTATTGCTCCATCGCGGCGCACGATGGCGATCGCAGGATGCGCCACGCCGTTGAACATCGTGGTCTTGACCATCGTATAGTGAATCATATCCTCGAACACGATGCGATCGCCGACCCGCAGATCGCGGTCGAAGATCCAATCCCCGTAGTAATCCCCGGCCAGACAACTGTTGCCGCCCATACGCCAGCCCTTCTCTCCCGGTTCCGGATCGCGGGCCCCCAGGATCGCCGGTTTATAGGGCATCTCCAGGCAGTCGGGCATGTGGCAGGCGAACGACACGTCGAGCATCGCCGTACGCACGCCGCCGTTCTCAACGATGTCCTCCACGGTCGAAACCAGGTAACCCGTCCGCCAAGTGAAGGCGCTGCCGGGCTCCAGGATCAAGCGCAGGTTCGGATATTTCGCCTTGAACTCCTGCAAAATGCGGATCAGCTCATCGCAATCGTAATCCTTGTGGGTCATCAGGTGTCCGCCGCCCATATTGAGCCATTTGATCCGGTCGAGGAAACGACCGAAACGCTCTTCGACGGCATCGAGCGCCAAGCGCAAATGTTCGGGGCGGGACTCGCACAGCACGTGGAAATGCAATCCTTCGACCCCGGCGGGCAGCTCCTTCAGCTCCCCGGCGGGAATACCCAGCCGCGAACCGGGCACGCAAGGGTTATAGAGATCGGTTTCTACCGGCGAATAGCCGGGGTTGATCCGCAGGCCGCACGAAATACCGCGCAGCAGGGCCATCTGTCCGAACCGTTCGAACTGCGCAACGGAATTGAAGGTGATGTGATCGCTGCAATCGAGAATCTCTTCGATATTCCGGTCGGTATACACCGGAGCGTACGTATGCGCCGGACGGCCGAACTCCTCGAAAACCAGCCTCGCCTCGGCCAGCGACGAAGCGGTGGCTCCGTCGGAATGTTGCGCAAGCTCCGGGAAAATACTCCACATGGCACAGGCCTTCAGAGCGACGATCACTTCGGCACCGCTCTCCCGGCGAACGCGGTCGATGACCGCCAAATTCCGATCGAGCAACTGCTCATCCAGCACGAAGCAGGGAGAAGGTAATTTTTGAAAATCGATCATGGATTTCTGATGCTGTTTCAAATTCACGCAAAAATAGAAAAAACCTCCCAACCGGGATTCAAAAATCCCGGCTATTTAGAATAAATAAGTATTTATACCTACCTCTTTTCACACCAATACAGACCGATAAAAAAGTCCGGACGGTACATACCATCCGGACTTTCAAACCAATTATCGAAACCCGATCAGACTTCCAGATCGACGTCGAATTTCTCGACCCAGGGCAATCCCTGCGGTCCCAGTTCGGCCAGGAACGGATCGGGATCGAACTCCTCGACGTTGAACACGCCCGCACCGCGCCAAAGCCCCTTGGCCCACATCGAAGCGCCCAGCGCCGCCGGGACGCCCGTAGTAAAGCTCACGGCCTGCGTACCGGTCTCCTGGAATGCCTTCTCGTGATCGCAGTTGTTATAGATATAATACGTGCGCTCCTTGCCGTCCTTGATACCCCGGATGCGGCAACCGATCGAAGTCTGGCCGTGATAGTTCGCACCCAGCGACTTGGGATCGGGCAGCACGGCCTTCAGGAACTGAATCGGCACGATCTCCACGCCGTTGTAAATGATCGGATCGATTCGGGCCATGCCGATATTCTGAATCACGCGCAGGTGAGTCAGGTACTCCTGTCCGAAAGTCATCCAGAAGCGGGCACGCTTGATCGTCGGATAGTTCTTTACCAGCGACTCCAGCTCCTCGTGGTAGATCACATAAGATTCGCGCTCGCCGATTTCAGGATAATGAAGCGGCTTGTGTATCTCGTGCGGTTCGGTCACCACCCACTTGCCGTTCTCGTAGTAACGGCCTTTTTGAGTCACCTCGCGGATATTGATTTCCGGGTTGAAATTCGTGGCGAAAGCCATGCCGTGATTGCCGGCGTTGCAGTCCACGATATCGAGGTAGTGAATCTCGTCGAAATGGTGTTTGGCGGCATAGGCGGTGAAAATAGCTGTCACTCCCGGATCGAAGCCGCAGCCCAGAATAGCCGTCAGCCCTTTCTCCTTGAAGCGCTCCTGATAGGCCCACTGCCACGAATACTCGAAATGCGCCTCGTCCTTGGGTTCGTAATTGGCTGTATCGAGGTAGTTCACCCCGCACTCCAGGCAGGCGTCCATGATGGTCAGATCCTGGTACGGCAGCGCCACGTTCACCACGATATCGGGCTTGAAAGCCCGAAACAACTCGCACAAATCGGCTACATTGTCGGCATCGACCTGCGCAGTCTTCACCCGGTCCCCGCCGATTGCCGCAGCAATGGCATCACACTTCGCTTTCGTTCGGCTGGCCAGCATCACGTCCGAAAAAATCGGATTGGCAGCAATTTTCTGCGCCACGACGGTACCTACGCCTCCTGCGCCGATAATCAGAGCTTTACACATAAAATTTATCTTGTTTTAAGATTTACGATAATCAATATTCCGTACAAAAATATCGTTTTATTTTGGCAAAACAAAAATTTTCTATACATTTGCACCACCAAAACGGATAACTCCGGATTGGCGCGGATGATTCCGTAGCTCAGCTGGTAGAGCACAACACTTTTAATGTTGGGGTCCTGGGTTCGAGCCC